>ENA-UOUL01000031-UOUL01000031.1-bioreactor-metagenome-genome-assembly--contig:-NODE-31-length-201934-cov-12.406461_pt1 | contig 201934 bp, 173 predicted proteins | sample MGYA00249838_ERZ747220 | MGnify/ENA primary metagenome ERZ747220 (study PRJEB28778, sample SAMN05720191) | bioreactor metagenome | isolation source: Anaerobic biogas reactor | place... | reverse complement strand
CAAGGGTTTGGCTGTTCGCCAATTAAAGCGGCACGCGAGCTGGGTTCAGAACGTCGTGAGACAGTTCGGTCCCTATCCATCGTGGGCGCAGGAACCATGAGAGGATCTGTTCCTAGTACGAGAGGACCGGAATGGACGTACCACTGGTGCAACTGTTGCGCTGCCAAGCGCATGGCAGGGAAGCGAAGTACGGGAAGGATAAACGCTGAAGGCATCTAAGCGTGAAGCCAGCCTCGAGAAGAAGGTTCCCATTCATTGAATGAAGTAAGGCCTCCGGGAGACGACCGGGAGATAGGCCGGCGGTGTAAGCGCAGCAATGCGTGGGCTTGCCGGTACTAATAGGCCGAGGGCTTGATTTTAGGAGAGACCAAAGGAAGAAGAAGGCAGAGGCCTGCTCGTTCTGGATGTGTGCGGTTGTCAGGCTGCGCGGGTTCCGATGGAGAGCCGGGAAGACCCGGCGGAATCCGGGGGACCCGGAGCTTGAACAGATTTCCGGCGGCAATGGCGAAGGGGATCACCTGTACCCATCCCGAACACAGAAGTTAAGCCCTTCAGCGCCGATGGTACTTGGCTGGAAACGGCCCGGAAGAGTAGGTCGCCGCCGGTCTCCACAGACTCCCCGGAAAAGGGGAGTCTTTTCATGCCCGCGGCTTGTCTATAGGGCATGATGGCGCCCCGCGATGCCTGCCATGCTTGCCCATCTGGCTGCCATGGCATATAATGACGCGGTGAGGTGAGACGTTTGCCCGATGAAATCAGGCTGCAGGACCAGGTGGAGATGCGCAAGAAGCATCCCTGCGGCTCCGCCGTGTGGACGGTCACCCGCATCGGCGCGGACATCAAGCTGAAATGCGCCGGCTGCGGCCGCGTGGTGATGCTGGACCGGGTGGAGTTTCTGCGCCGCCGCAAGCGCGTGATCGCCCAGGGCCCGGTCGCCGCGGAGGTCAGCCTGGGCCTGGTAAGCCCGCAGCCGGACAAGCAGGCCGCGGATGACAAGGGCTTCCCGCAAGCCTGATGAAGGAGAGTGCCATGACCGACCAACATACCCCGGAAGCGGACAAGCAGGACCAGCCCATGCAGGAAGCGCACCAGGCCGCTGACCTGGCGGAGGCCGAGGCCCGGCAGGTTCCGGAGGAGCCGCAGGCCGCTGAATCAGCGCAGGCGGCGGAGACCCTGCAAGCTGATGACAAGCCCGGCAAGAAAAAGAAAGAAAAGAAGAAAAAAACAGTGATGCAGGAGATTCTCAGCTGGGCAGGCACCCTGCTGTTGGCGGTGGTGATTGCCCTGGCCATCCGCGCGCTGTTGTTTGAGCCCATCCGGGTGGACGGCATGAGCATGCTGGAGACCCTGCAGGATGGCGAGATTGTGCTGGTGACCAAGCCGGCGGTGCTGCTCAACCGCCTGGAGCGGGGAGACGTGGTTATCGTGCGCTTCCCAAGGCGCAACAAAAGTGCCACGCTGCACCTGGGCGCCCCCCTGGATCTGTCCCTGGTGCGGCATGAACTGTTTGTCAAGCGCCTGGTGGCCCTGCCGGGGGACAGCGTGGCCGTGGTCAACAGGCAGCTGGTGGTCAACGACCGCCCGGTGCAGGAGGAGTATATCGACCACCCCGCCCGGACGGATTACCCCCGCCGCGTGCTGGGGCCCAATGAATACATGGTGATGGGGGACAACCGCGCCAGCAGCCATGACAGCCGGTCCGCGGATGTGGGGCCCATCACCCGGGACATGATTGTGGGCAAGGCCAACCTGGTGCTGCTCCCCCTGAACAAAATCCGCACCATCAAGTAACATCTGTTTCACCAACAACGCAACAGGCCCCGGGCAGCTGCCCGGGGCCGGTTTTGTATACATGATATCGCAGCGGCGGTCAATCCTCGTCCGCGGGGCCGCCTTCTTCCTCCCCTTCGGTGCGCGAGCCGCCCAGCTGCAGGGTTTCGCGGATGGCCGCCTCGATTTCCGCCGCGGTCTCCGGGTTGTCCACCAGGTACCGGCGGGCGTTGTCCCGCCCCTGGGCGATGCGCATATCCTTGTAAGAAAACCAGGCGCCGGATTTCTGCACAATGTCCCGCTCCACCGCCATGTCCAGCAGGGAGGATTCGCGGCTGATGCCATAGCCATAGAGCAGGTCAAACTCCGCCACACGGAAGGGCGGCGCCACCTTGTTTTTGACCACCTTGACCTTGGTGCGGTTGCCCACCACCTCGGTGCCGTTCTTGAGCTGCTCCGCCCGGCGCACATCCAGGCGCACAGAGGCGTAGAACTTCAGCGCCCGGCCGCCTGGGGTGGTCTCCGGGTTGCCGTACATCACGCCCACCTTCTCGCGCAGCTGGTTGATGAACACGCAGACCGCGCCGGTTTTGGACACAACGCCGGCCAGCTTGCGCATGGCCTGGCTCATCATGCGGGCCTGCAAGCCCACAAAGGTGTCGCCCATCTCCCCGTCAATCTCCGCGCGGGGCACAAGCGCGGCCACCGAGTCCACCACCACGATGTCAATGGCGCCGGAGCGCACCAGCGCCTCGGCGATCTCCAGCGCGTCCTCACCCGTGCTGGGCTGGGAAACATACAGCTCGTCAATGTTCACGCCCAGGCGCTTGGCGTAGGCCGGGTCCAGCGCGTGCTCGGCATCGATGAAGGCGGCCAGGCCGCCCAGGCGCTGGGCTTCCGCGATCAGGTGCAGGGCCACGGTGGTCTTGCCGGAGGACTCCGGCCCGAAGATCTCGATGATGCGCCCACGTGGGATGCCGCCTACGCCCAGGGCCAGGTCCAGCTCAATGCAGCCGGTGGGGATGACATCCACCTGCATCTTGGTCTGTTCGCCCAGCTTCATCACCGTGCCGCGGCCAAACTGCTTGTCCAGCGCCGCCAGCGCGCGGTCCAGCGCCTGGGTCTTCTCGTTTTGGATGGCCGCCTGGGCGGCCTGCTCTGCCTTGCTTACCTTGCTTGACATGTGTGTGCCCTCTCCTTGTTGGTTGCTGCTGAAATGATCAAATGCTCCGGATACTTATTCCGCGCCTGGCCGGTTGCCCCGCACGTCCTGCTGAAACAATGCCCTGGATGCCATGAAATACTGCGCGCCCGACAGGATGGTCAGCGCGCCCATGAGCAGGCACAGCGTCAGGGTCAGGGCATGCGGCAGCATGAACAGGGCGCTGATGATGCTGAAAAACTGCAGGTTGGTCTTGACCTTGCCCAGCTTGCCTGCTGCGATAACAATGCCCTGCTCCACCGCCACCAGGCGCAGCCCGTCCACCGCCAGCTCGCGGGCGGCGACGATGGCCACCGCCCACCAGGGGTAGCCCGCGTACGGGATGAGCACAATCATCACGCACAGGGCCAGGATCTTGTCGGCCACGGGGTCGGCAAACTTGCCGAAATTGGTGACCAGCTTGTCCCGCCTGGCGATGTAGCCGTCCAGGAAATCGGTCAGGGCGGCGATGATGAACACCACCCCCGCCAGCACGTTCAGCCCCAGCACCACCAGCACCAGGCACAGGGGAATCAGCAGGATGCGCAGCAGGGTGAGCCGGTTGGGCAGGTTCATTTGTCCTCCTCAAGCGCCTGGGCGCTCAGGTCATAGGTGGCGGCGCCGGTGATGCGCGCCTGGATGAACTGGCCCTCCCGCAGCCGGCCGCTGTGGCTGATCCGGATCAGGCCGTCGCTGTCAGGCGCCTCCCAGGCCGAGCGGCCCGTGGCCTGCTTGCCCCTGACCGAGGTGACCAGCATCTCCACCTGGCTGCCCACCCGCTCCTGGTTTCGCTCCAGGCTGATCTGCTGCTGCATGGCCATCAGCGCCTCCAGGCGCTGCTGCTTGATGGCTTCCGGCACCTGGTCAGGCATGTACCAGGCCGCGGTGTCCTCCTCCGGTGAGAAGGCAAAGGCGCCCAGGCGGTCAAAGCGCACCCTGGCGCAAAAGGCCATCAGCTGCTGAAAATCCTCCTCAGTCTCCCCGGGAAAGCCCACAATCATGGTGGTGCGCAGCGCGAAGCCACGGTCCCGGGCGTAGGCCAGCACCTGCTCCATCTGCCGGATGTCGCCACGGCGGTTCATGCGCTTGATCACCCGCGGCGCGGCGTGCTGCAGGGGCAGGTCCAGGTAGCGGCACAGCTTGCTGTTGGAGGCCATCGCGTCAATCATCGAGCGGTCGGTTTGCTCCGGGTAGCAGTAGAGCACGCGCAGCCACCTGATGCCCGGGATCCGCTCAGCCTCCCGCAGCAGCGCGGGCAGTGAGGCGTCCCGCAGGTCGCTGCCGTAACGGGTGGTGTCCTGGGCGATGAGGATTTGCTCCTTCACGCCCTCTGCTGCCAGGCCGCGCATCTCCTTTAGCACATCGGCCATTGGGCGGGAGCGAAAGCCCCCGCGGATCAGGGGGATGGCGCAGTAGGCGCAGCGGTTGTCACAGCCCTCGGACACCCGCACATAGGCGGTGTAGGGCGCGGTGGTCAGCACCCGGCCACAGCCGGCAAAATCAGCCCCCCGCTGGGTGCTGCCCGCGCGCTCGCCCGCCAGCGCCTGGCGGATGTAGCCAGCCAGCTGCGGGTATTGGGATACGCCGGTCAGCACGTCAATCTCGGGAATCTGGTCCAGCAGCTCCTGCCCGTAGCGCTGGGCCAGGCAGCCGGTCACGCACAGCACCTGGCACTGGCCCTGTTGCTTGTACTGGGCCATCTCCAGGATGGCGTCAATGGATTCCTCCTTGGCCGAGGCGATAAAGCCGCAGGTGTTCACCACCAGCACCTGGGCCTGGCTGGCGTCCTGCACAAATTGAAAGCCGTCCTCCTGCAGGAAAGACAGCATTTCCTCTGTGTCTACACGGTTTTTCACACAGCCAAGGGAGACAACGCCAAGCTTCATTCACACGTCCTGTCCAGTGTTTTCAGCGTTTGCTGACAGGCTTAGTCTACCATACCTGGACAGGGCACTTCAAGGCATTCTGGGCAAAAAAGCGAACAAATATTCCCCTATTTGCGCTTCATGCGGCGGCGCAGCACCTCCGGCCGCGCCACGCTGTACCCAAAGAAGCCCTCCACGGGCCCCAGCCCCATGTATTCCCCATGGCAGTAGGCCACCAGGTCCGCCCTTGCCAGGTCAATCCGGCCATCCGCGTTCAGCAGGTCCTCCCGGATGCCCATGCCCACAATCTCCCCCAGAAACATGGTGTGCGAGCCCAGCTCCAGGCTGTGGCGCAGCTTGCAGGCCAGGTAGGCCGGGCTGCCGGCCACCGGCAGGGGCCGCAGGTTCAGGTGCGCGAACTTGTCCATCTCCCGGCCGGATTTGACGCCGCACAGGTCACAGGCGCGCATCAGCTCACGGCTGACCAGGTTGACGACAAACTCCCCGGAGGCCGCGATCAGCCCGTGGGAATGGCGCTCCGGGCGTACGGAGACGGAGACCATGGGCGGGTCGGAGTTGACCGTGCCCACCCAGGCCAGGGTGATGATGTTGGGGCGGTGGTCCCCGTCCGCGCAGGAGGCCATCACCACCGCCGTGGGGGAGAGCAGGGTGCCCGGCTTCATGCTGATGTAGCCTGTCTGATTCTTCATTGCACACGCGCCTCGATGCCCTTGAGCGCCTCTGGCTCCCGGATGTCCCGGGTGCGGGTGAACATCACCCGGGTCAGGATGGCGCCGGAGCGGTAGTAGAGGCAGATGAAGGGGCAGTCCTGCGCATAGAGCTCCTGAATCTGGTAGAGCTTGTTCTGGTAGGCTTCCCGGGTCAGGGCGGAGCGCAGCTCACCAAACAGCGTGTCCATGGGTTTGGATTTGTAGCGGATGTAGTTGCCCGTGTTGCCGGACATCAGCAGAAAGCCCGGGTCCGGGGTGAAGTCCATGTTGAAGCTGGCCATCACCAGGTCAAAGCTGCCCGCCTCCAGCTTTTCCCGGACATCCTTGAAGCTCATCACGTTCAGGCGCGCCTCAACGCCCACCGCGGCCAGCTGGGACACAATCTGCGCGGCCACGTTGGCGCGCACAGAGTTGTCCTGCTCCTCATATACATAAAAGCGCAGCGACAGCTTCACCTGCTTGCCCTCATACACCATGTCGCGCACACCGTCGTCATCGGAGTCCACCCAGCCGGCCTCGTCCAGCAGCTGCCGGGCCAGGTCCTGGTCCTGGCGGAAGACCGCCTCATCCGCCCGGTACATCCAGGTGCCGCTGGGCAATGGGGTGTCGGTGCGCTGGGCCATGCCCATGTAGGCGTTTTGCATGATGCCGTCCAGGTTCAAGGCCGCGCGGATGGCCTTGCGCACCCGCACGTCTGCCAGCTCATAGCTGCGGTGGTTGAGCAACAGCGTCTCCAGCTGCCGGGTGCGGTAGCTCAGGTTCAGGGAGCTCGTGCCGGAGCGGTACTGCGCCGCGGTCATGGAGCGGGTGAGGATGGCGTCCACCCGGTTGTACTCATAGCTGGAAATCAACTCGCGGTTGGTGGCATGAAACAGCGCGCTGATTTCCGTGATGGCGGGCTTGCCGCCCCACCACAGCGAGTTGACCGACAGCCAGATATAGTCCCCGGGCATGAACTGCTCCACGGTGTAGGGGCCGCTGCCTACCGGCCGGTCGGCCTGCACCTGGTCCTTGGGCAGGATGGGGAAGTTCATCGCGTAGAGGAAGCCAAAGTTCTTGCGCGGCGTGGTGATGACCACCGTGCGCTCGTCCGTGGCGCTGATGCGGTTGACAAAATACTTCAGGGAGGAGTAGGCCCCCTTGTTGGCCGCGGCCTCGTCATTGGCCAGGCGCAGAATCTCCTCCACCGTGGCCACCACATCGGCGCTGGTAAGCGGGCTGCCATCCTGAAAGGTGACGCCCTCCCGCAGGGTAAAGGTCCAGCTGCTGCCATCGCCTGAGTGCTCCCAGCGCTCGGCCAGCACGCCCTGGGGCAGGTATTCATCGTCAAAGCCCAGCAGGGGTTCATACACCAGGGCAGTCAGGGACATGAACTCCCGCTCCACCGGGGTCAGGGGGTTGAGCCGGTTGGTGGTGGCGGAGACGATGCCGATAATCAGGCTCTGGCTGTCAGTGGCCAGGGAGCCTGCCGGCTGGAGCAGCAGGCAGCCCGCCAGGATCAGCGCCAGGACCACCCTGGTCATGTTCATAATAAATCGCATACGCGTCCATCACCTTTCTGACATAGCTGCGCGTGTCGTCCATGGGGATCTGGTCCAGCCGGATGGTTTTCATGTCCTCGGACCGGCCCAGCGCCCAGCGCTTGACATTGTTGTCGCCCGCGTGGTAGGCCGAGGCCACCATCACCGGGTCCCCGCCAAACATGTCGCTGAGGTAGGCCAGGTAGTAGGCGCCAAAGCGGATGTTGGTCTGCGGGTCAAAAAGGGCCTCAGGCTGGTAGCCGGTGATGCCCAGCTTGCCTGCCAGCCAGGTGCCGGTGTTGGGCATGATCTGCATCAGCCCCCGCGCGTTGACGCGGCTGACAGCGTCGGGCCGGTAGCTGCTCTCGCACTTGATGACAGCGGAGAGGAAGGAGGGGTTGATGTTGTATTCCCGCGCGAACTGCTCAATGAGCGGGCCAAAGCCTGAGTTGGCCCGGGCGTTGAGGTGCTCCATGCGGTGTGCCAGCCGGCGCGCCTCCTCCTGCGCGCGCTGTGATTCCAGCACACCCAGCCGCTGGGCGCGGCTGTTGTACAGGATGCCGGTAATCACGGCCCCCAACACCATCACCGCCAGCAGGATCAGGAGCGCCCGGGGCAGGGGCTGCCTGGCGGGCTGCCGCCTTTCCCGCGGCCTGGGCGGGGTTGCCTGCTGCCGTGGATGGCGGGCCAGCACCTGTTGGCGCTGGGCGCGGGCGTGCCTGGCCAGGCGCGCCCCGGGCCGGTCGGTCTGGGGCGGGCGCTGGGGCACATGGCCCACCTGGGCGCCCTGGGGGTTGATGGGCTGGGGCGCCCGGCGGCGCCTGGCCTTTACATTCCAGGGGGATTCAGACATCTTGGGTTCTCCGTATCATCTCGTCCCACAGCCGCTGCACGGCCCGGGCGTTGTCCTTGAGGCTGCCGGTGGTGATGATGACGCGGTCGGCCCGCCTGGCCTTGTCCATCGCGTCCATCTGGCTGTTGATGCGCTGCCAGGCCTGGTCTTCCGTCAAGCCCCGCTCAAGCAGCCGTTCCAGCTGGGCTGTCCTGGGCGCCCAGGCGCACCAGACCTCGTCGCACTGGCGGTCATAGCCGGTCTCATACAGCAGGGGGACATCGGCCACCAGCGCGCGCTGGTCGCCGTGCTCGCTGATCTGCCGGTCCATGCGTTCAAAGATCAGGGGGTGCAGGATGGTGTTGAGGTCCCTGAGGGCCGCTGCATCGGAAAACACCAGCTCGCCCAGGCGTTGCCTGTTCAGCTGCCCCTCCTCCACGATGTCCGCGCCAAAGCGCTCCTGCAGCCGGGGCAACGCCTGGCTCCCGGGGGCAGTCAGCTCATGGGCGATGGCATCCGCGTCAATCACCACCGCGCCGTGCGCGCGCAGAGCCTTGGTCAGGCTGCTCTTGCCGCAGGCGATGCCGCCGGTCAGGCCGATCAGCCGGGGTTTATTTGGTGTCATACCAGCTGTAGCCCACTTTGATGTCGCACTTGAGGGGGACCTTGAGCTCAATGACCGATTCCATCACGTCCTGAAGCAGCTGACGCACCGCCTGGGTTTCCTCCTCCGGCGCCTCAACGATCAGCTCGTCATGCACCGTCAGCACCAGGCGGGCCTTGTGCTTCTGATGCTCCAGCTCCCTGGCCACCCGCACCATGGCGGCTTTGATGATGTCCGCCGCTGTGCCCTGGATGGGGGTGTTCATGGCCACGCGCTCGCCAAAGTTGCGGGTGTTCACGTTGCCGCTTTTGAGCTCATCCAGCCGCCGCCTGCGGCCAAAGAGGGTGGCGATGTAGCCATGCTCGTAGCCAAAGCGCACCGAGCTGTCCATGTAGGCGCGCACGCCCGGATAGCGCTCAAAATAGCGGGAGATAAAGTCCCCCGCGCGCTTGCGGCTGGTGCCGATGTTGCGCGCCAGGCCAAAATCGCTGATGCCGTAGACAATGCCAAAGTTGACCGCCTTGGCGTCGCTGCGCATGGAGGGGGTTACTTCTTCAAGCGGCAGGTCATTGATCTCCGCCGCGGTGCGGGTGTGGATGTCCTGGTTCTTGATGAAGGCGTCGCACATGGCCTCATCCCCGCTCATGTGCGCCAGGATGCGCAGCTCAATCTGGGAGTAGTCCGCGTCGATGAGCACATGCCCGGGCCGGGCGATAAAGGCGCGGCGGATGTCCCGCCCCATGGCGGTGCGCACGGGAATGTTCTGCAGGTTGGGCTCGTTGGAGGAGATGCGCCCGGTCGCGGTGCCCACCTGGTCAAAGGTGGTGTGGATGCGCCCCTGGCTGTCCATCTTGCGCAGCAGCGCGTCGATGTAGGTGCTGTTGAGCTTGCTCACCTGGCGGTACTCCAGGATTTTGCCCACGCTCTCATGCAGCGGGGCGATGGCCTCCAGCGCCTCCGCGTCTGTGCTGTAGCCGGATTTGGTGCGCCGCTGGGTGGGCAGGCCCAGGGTTTCAAACAGCACCTTGCCCAGCTGCTGCGGGCTGTTCAGGTTGAAGCCCGATACGCCGGTCAGGGCATAGATCTGTTCGCGCAGTGCCTCGGTCTGTGCGGTGAAGTCAGCGCCCAGCTTCTTGAGCACCTGGGCATCCACCTGAAAGCCCAGGGCTTCCATGTCGTACAGCACGCGGGTGAGGGGCAGCTCGATGGTTTCAAACAGCTCCCGCATGCCCTCCTCATCCAGCTGCCTGGCCTGGCGCTGGTACAGGTCCATCACGCCCTGGGCGTCCCTGGCGGCGAAATCCTGCAGGGCGTAGCTGCGCTCCTGCGGGTTGTGCAGGTAGCCGGCCACCATGGTGTCAAACACCAGCGCCGGGCCTTTGCCGGGCGCCAGCCCCATCAGGTGGAACAGCGCCTTGGCGTGGTGGGTGATCAGGCCGGCCTTCAGCTGGGGCAGCGCCGCCTGCAGCGCCTGCTGGCTGGTCAGCCCGCCGGCCGGCTCCAGCAGGCTCTGCTGGGCCGGGGCGATGGCCACCTGGGCACGCGCCCCATCCCCCCGTACCAGGGACAGCTCCTCGTGGTTGGCGAAGATGGCCACCGGGTCCTTGGGGGCGGGGGTCAAAAAGGCGGTGACCTGCGCCGTGTCCTGCAAGGTCTGCCAGGCCGGCTGCGCCTGGGCGCTCTGCGGCGCCTCCTCCCCCTCCTGGCCGGCCAGCTTGCGCACGCGCTGGCTGGCCGCGTTGAGCTGGTATTTCTGCAAGGCGGGGATGCCCTGGGCCAGCTTGCTCAGGGTGGCATCCTTGAGGCTCAGGGTGATGGGCAGGTCCCGGCGGATGGTGGCCAGTTCGCGGCTCATGCGGGCCTGGTCGGCATACGTCACCAGGCGTTCGCCCAGCTTGCCGCGGATCTGGTGGGCGTTTTCCAGCACCTTGTCCATCGTGCCGTACTCCGCCAGCAGCTTGACCGAGGTCTTTTCACCCACCCCAGGCACCCCGGGGATGCCGTCGCTGGGGTCGCCCATCAGGCCCTTCCAGTCCACCACCTGCTCGGGGGTGATGCCAAAGTAGTCCTTCACCCCGGCCGGGTCAAAGAGCACGGTTTCGGAGATTCCCTTGCGGGTGAACAGCATCTGCACATCATCATCCACCAGCTGCAGGTCGTCCTTGTCGCCCGTCAGGATGAGCGCGCGGATGCCCTTTTGCTTGCACTGCAGCGACAGGGTGCCGATCAGGTCGTCCGCCTCAAAGCCGGGCAGGCTCATCACGCCCAGGCCCATGGCGCTGAGCACTTCCTTGATGACGTCAAACTGGGGGATCAAGTCATCGGGCATGGGTGGGCGGGCCATCTTGTAATCCTTGAAGGTCTCATGGCGGAACACCGGCCCGTGCTCGTCAAACAGCACCACGCAGTATTGGGGGTGGATGTCCTCAAAGGCCTTGAGCATCATGCTCAGGAAGCCGTGCACGGCGTTGGTGGGGATGCCGTCCGCGTCCATGCCGGGCAGGGCGAAGAAGGCCCTGTACATCAGGCTGTGTCCATCCACCAGGATGCAGGTCTCTCGCATTGCCATCACCTCCTGTGTATTGTACCATAGCCGCCACAGCCCGCAAAACAGGGGCGCCCCAAACAGCAAACATCCCGCGCTGGGCGGGATGTTGGTCATTTTGGCGCGGTCAGGGGAACAGCGGGTACTTGGCCGTCAGCTCCTTCACCATGGCGGCTGCTGCGGGAACGGCCGCCTCCTTGTCCCGGATGATGGCGGCGATGCCCCGGGCGATGCGCGCCATGTCCGCCTCCTTCATGCCCCGGGTGGTGACCGCCGGGGTGCCGATGCGCACGCCGCTGGTCTGGCTGGGCTTGCGCCGGTCCCTGGGCACCATGTTCTTGTTGACGGTAATCCCGGCCTCACCCAGCAGGTTCTCCAGCTCCATGCCGGACAGGTCGGTGTCCACCAGGTCCAGCAGCAGCAGGTGGTTGTCCGTGCCGCCGGACACCATGCGCACGCCCTCCTCATGGAAGGTGTTTTCCATCGCCTTGGCGTTTTTCACAACCTGCTGGGCGTACAGCTTGAAGTCGTCCTGCAGCGCCTCCTTGAAGCACACCGCCTTGGCGGCGATGATGTGCATGAGCGGGCCGCCCTGGATGCCCGGGAAGATGCTCTTGTCAATCGTGCGGGCCAACTCCTCCTTGCACAGGATGAGGCCGCCGCGCGGGCCGCGCAGGGTCTTGTGGGTGGTGGAGGTCACCACGTCCGCGTAGGGCACAGGGCTGGGGTGCACCCCGGCCACGATCAGCCCGGCGATGTGGGCCATGTCCACCATCAGGTAGGCGCCCGAGGCGTCCGCCGCCTCGCGGAAACGCTTGAAGTCGATTGTGCGGGCATAGGCGGAGGCGCCGGCCACAATCAGCTTGGGCTTGACCTCCTTTGCCTTTTCAATCAGCGCGTCATAGTCAATGCGCTCGGTTTCCGGATCAATGCCATAGGGCACAAAGTTGTACAGCTGGCCGGAGGCGTTCACCGGGCTGCCGTGGGTCAGGTGGCCGCCGTGGTTCAGGTTCATGCCCAGCACCGTGTCCCCCGGCTTGAGCAGCGCCATGTAGACGCCCTGGTTGGCCTGGGAGCCGCTGTGGGGCTGCACGTTGGCGTGCTCCGCCCCAAAAAGCTTCTTTGCCCGCTCCCGCGCCAGGTCCTCTGTCACGTCCACAAACTCGCAGCCGCCGTAATAGCGCCGGCCAGGGTAGCCTTCGGCGTATTTGTTGTTCAAGGGGCTGCCCATGGCAGCCATGACGGCGGGTGAGACAAAGTTCTCGCTCGCGATCAGCTCCAGGTGAGATTCCTGCCGCGCGCTCTCATCCGCGATGGTCTGCCGGATTTCCGGGTCAAAGTCAAGTGCCTGGGGGATTTTCCACATAGCGATGAAACCTCCTGCATAATCTGATACAATTCTACCCGTTCCCCATAGAAATACCGCATGCGGCATCGGGTAAACCCGCAGCACATCCCAACTTGCGCTTACTGCTGCTTCCTTCCGGACCTGACAGGGTTCACGCCATGGCATCGCACGGGGCCCGACATCGCATACGGCAGCATTATCATAGCAAATGCGCCGGGCTTTTACAAGGTGCCGGGCCCCTCATTCCCGCTGGTCTATGAAGCCGCCTGCCTCCTGCTATGGCAGGGCAGGAGGCAGCAGGCGGCCGCCCTGGCGCCCACCCAGGCATGGCAAGCGCCCGGCCAGCTGGCCGGGCGCTTGATCGTTCAGGGCTTGTTGGCTTTAGGCCTGCTTCCGTTTGCCCCCGAAACGCCGCTGAAAAAACTTGACCGTTTCCACAATCGGGATCACGCAGATGGCCAGCGCCACGCAGATGCCGAACTCCTCCAGGCTGATGTGGGCAAACTTGAAGGCGTCCCGCAGGAAGGGCACGTAGATCACCGCCACGGTCAGCAGGGTGGAGGTGAGCATGGCCCAGAACAGGGGCTTGTTGTGGGTTTTCAGGCTGAAGATGGACTGGCGCATGGAGCGCATGTTGAGGGAATGGAAGATTTCCGCCAGGCTCATGGTGAGGAAGGCCATGGTCACCCCGTCGTGGGAGAGGCCTTCCTGCAGGGGCACATGGGTCCAGACGCCGGCTTCCACATAATGGCCGATAAAGTAGGCAGCCAGCGTCAGCACCGCCACCATCACGCCCTGGTAAAGGGAATCCCAGCCCAGGCCGCCGGCGAAGATGCCTTCGTTCTTGTCCCGGGGCGCGCGGTTCATGATGTCCGGGTCCGGCTGCTCAAAGCCCAGGGCCAGGGCCGGGAAGGTATCGGTAATCACGTTGATCCACAGCAGGTGGACAGGCTCCAGGATGATGAAGCCCACCATGGTGGCCACGAAGATGGACAGGACCTCGGAAAGGTTGGAGGACAGCAGGAACTGGATGGCCTTGCGGATGTTGTCGTAGATGCGCCGGCCTTCCTCCACCGCGTGGACGATGGTGGCGAAGTTGTCATCCGCCAGCACCATGTCCGCCACGTTCTTGGTCACATCCGTGCCGGTGATGCCCATGCCCACGCCGATGTCCGCCTTCTTGATGCTGGGCGCGTCATTCACGCCGTCCCCCGTCATGGCGGTCACCTTGCCGTTGTCCTCCCAGGCGGTCACGATGCGCACCTTGTGCTCTGGCTGCACCCGGGCATAGACGGAATACTTGCTGATGTCCTCCCTGAGCTGCTCATCGCTGATGCTGTCCAGCTGGCTGCCGGTGATGGCCTCCTCGGCTGACTCGATCATGCCCAGCTGCCTGGCGATGGCCACCGCCGTGTCCTTGTGGTCGCCGGTAATCATCACCGGGCGGATGCCGGCCTGCTGGCACTCCTCAATGGCGCTTTGCACCTCCGGGCGCACGGGGTCCAGCATGCCCAGCAGGCCAATGAACACCAGCTGCTGCTCCAGGGTGTCCGGCTGCTGGTCCGGGGGCATGCTGTCCCAGTCGCGGTAGGCGGCGCCCAGCACCCGCAGCGCCTTGTTGGCCATGGCGGTGTTCTGGCTTAAGATGTCCTTGCGCTTGTCCGCGTCCAGGGGCTGGGCGGCGGCGCCATCCCACCAGAATTCGCAGCGCTTCAGCAGTTCATCCGGCGCGCCCTTGGTAAACTGGGTCAGGTTGCCCGCGCTGTCCTGCACCAAGGTGCTCATCAGCTTGCGGGAGGAGTCAAAGGGCGCCTCACCCACCCGCGGCCAGGCAGCCTTCAGCCCGTCCTTGGGCAGGCCCAGGCTGGCCGCGTGGGTAATCAGCGCGTTTTCAGTGGGCTCCCCCACGGCCTGGCCGTCCTCCCATTCCGCGTCAGAGCTCAGCGCCATGGCGCGGGCCAGCAGCTGGCTGTCGCTGGTGGCCTCCTCCACCACCTGCATGATGTTCTGGGTGAGGGTGCCGGTCTTGTCCGAGCAAATGACCTGGGTGGACCCCAGGGTCTCCACCGCTGTCAGCCGGCGGATGATGGCGTTGCGGCGGCTCATGTTGGTCACGCCCACGCTCAGCACGATGGTGACCACGGTGGCCAGGCCTTCGGGGATGGCCGCCACCGCCAGGGAGACCGCGATCATGAAGGTTTTGAGCACGGCATCCAGGTGGAAGTCCTGCGTGCGCACCAGGGAGAACACAAAGATAAAGGCACAGATGCCCAGCACCAGGTAGGTCAGCACGCGGCTGAGCTGCCCCAGCTTGATCTGTAGCGGCGTGGCGCCGGCCACGGTGCGGGAGATGGCATCGGCAATCTTGCCCATCTCGGTGTCCATGCCTGTGGCCACCACCACAGCGCGCCCGCGCCCATACACCACACTGGAGCCCATGTAGCACATGTTGCTGCGGTCACCCAGGGGGATGTCACCCTCCCCGGCGGTGTGGAGCGCCTCGGTGCCCTTGTACACCGGCACCGATTCACCGGTCAGCGCGGCTTCCTCCACCTGCAGGCTGGCGTTCTCAATGATGCGGCAGTCCGCGGGCACCGCGGTGCCCGCCTCCAGCAGCACCACATCGCCCACCACCAGGTCCTCGGAGTGCACCTGGCGCACCTTGCCATCGCGCAGCACGTTGGACACCGCGGCAGACATGGTCTGCAGCGCCTCAATGGCCTTCTCGGCCTTGCTTTCCTGGTAGACGCCCAGGATTGCGTTGAGCAGCACCACCGCCATGATGATGACGACATCCGTCATCCCCTCGCCGGACATCAGGCTGGTCACACCGGACACCAGCGCGGCCACCATCAAAATCAGCAGCATGGGGTCCTTCAGCTGGATCAGGAAGCGGCTGAACAGGCTCTCCTTTTCCTCTTCCTTCAGCTTGTTCTTGCCCTGCTCCTGCAGGCGTTTGCCCGCCTCCGCCGTGCTCAGGCCGTTAAAAACGCCGAGCACTTCCCGCAGCGTGTCCTCCGTGGTCATCAGATGGTACTTCATGTTCGCCTCTCTGCCGGCCTCCGCCGGCCCGGGTTCTGACAGCCGCGGCGTCTGCCCGCGGCCACACAAGGCCTATCATAGAAAGCGGACAATTTTTTGTCAACAACAGTTTGGCTTGGTTTGGTTGCCTGGCCGAAAAAAGAACAAATGTTCCTGAATCGGTGCCCGGCGCCTTGTTAGGCCCTGCCCGCTTTGCTATACTTCCCTTGAACAAAGGGGGTGCGCGCATGAATGTGGAACAGCTGATTGACCAACTGCGCCAGGACACGGGCTTTATGGCCTGCGTCAGCAACTGGCAGGTGCTGCCTGCCCAGGCAGCCCGGCACGCGCAGTGGCCTGGTGCGGTGCCGGAGAAGGTCAGGAGCGCCCTGGCCCACAAGGGCATCACCCGCCCCTACACCCACCAGGCGCAGGCGATAGAGCTGGCCCTGCGCCGGGAGGATTTGTGCGTGGTCACCCCCACGGCCTCGGGCAAGACCCTGTGCTACAACGTGCCCATCCTCAGCCAGATTCTGGAAAACGACGATGCCCGCGCCCTGTACCTCTTCCCTACCAAGGCCCTCTCCCAGGACCAGGTGGCCGAGCTGTATGAGCTGATCACCCTGATGGATGTGGACATCAAAACCTATACCTACGACGGGGACACCCCCGCCTCCGCGCGCAAGGCCATCCGCCAGGCCGGCCACGTGGTGGTCACCAACCCCGACATGCTGCACAGCAACATCCTGCCCCACCACACCAAGTGGGTGAAGCTGTTTGAAAACCTGCGCTTCATCGTCATTGACGAGATCCATACCTACCGGGGCATCTTTGGCGCCAACCTGGCCAATGTTCTCAGGCGGCTGATGCGCCTGTGCCAGTTCTATGGCAGCCAGCCCCAGTTCATCCTGTGCAGCGCCACCATCGCCAACCCCGGGGAGCTGGCCGCCCAGCTCATCGGCCGCCCGGTCAGCCTGGTGGACCAGTCCGGCGCGCCCATGGGCGAGAAGCACATCGTGTTCTACAACCCGCCGGTGGTCAACCGCCAGCTGGGCATCCGCAAGAGCGCGCTGAGCCAGACGCGCATGCTGGCGCGGATGCTGCTGAAAAACCAGGTGCCTGCCATTGTCTTCGCCAAAAGCCGCGTGCAGGTGGAGGTGCTCACCAAGGCCCTCAAGGAGGAGCGCAGCGACGCCCTGGGCCGCTCCGGCACCGTGCGCGGCTACCGGGGTGGCTACCTGCCCCAGGAGCGGCGGGAGATTGAGCGCGGGCTGCGCGCGGGCCAGGTCAAGATGGTGGTCACCACCAACGCCCTGGAGCTGGGCATTGACATCGGCTCCCTGGATGCCTGCCTGCTGTGCGGCTACCCGGGCACCATCGCCAGCACCTGGCAGCAGGCCGGCCGCGCCGGGCGGCGCATGGGCCACAGCCTGACCATCCTGGTGGCCTCCAGCGCGCCCATTGACCAGTACCTGATTACCCACCCGGAGTATTTTTTCGCCCAGTCGCCGGAAAACGCCCTCACCAACCCCGACAACCTCTATGTGCTGCTCAACCACTTCAAGTGCTCCGCCTATGAGCTGCCCTTCAAGGAGGACGAGGGCTTTGGCAACGCGCCGGGCAGCGACAGCCTCAAGCGGTACCTGCAGGAGGCGGGCATCCTGCGCCATGTGGGGGACAGCTACTTCTGGTCCGCGGAGGATTTCCCCGCCAGCGAAATCAGCCTGCGCACCGCCATGACCGAGAACTTCCTCATCATGGACATCACCGACCCCGCCCGCGTGCGCGTGGTGGGGGAGATGGACCGCTTCACCGTGCCCATGCTGCTGCACGAGAACGCCATCTACCTGCACGAGGGCGCCCAGTACCAGGTGGAGCGGCTGGATTTTGACGCCTGCAAGGCCTTTATCCGCCGGGTGGAGGTGGATTACTACACCGACGCGGACCTGAACGTCAGCCTGAGCCTGCTGGACATCGACCAGCAGGCCGAGCACGCCGCCCACGGCGAGATCAAGGTGACCTCCCTGGTCAAAATCTTCAAGAAGATGAAGTTTGATACCGGGGAATCCCTGGGCTACGGGCCGGTGCGCCTGCCGGAGACCGACATGCACACCAGTGCCATGTGGTTGACCCTGCCCCCGGCCCTCACTTCGGGCTACAGCAACGACGCCCTGCAAAACGGCATGCTGGGGGTGTCCAACCTGCTGCGCATCGTGGCGCCCTTGTACCTGATGTGCTCCCCCAGGGACCTGGCTGTCAGCTACCAGGTAAAAAGCCCCTTCACAGACCTGCCCACCCTCATCCTGTATGACAACTGCCCCGGCGGCATCGGCCTGTCGGAGAAGGCCTTCCTGATGCGCCGGCTGCTGACGCGCCATGCACTGGAGCTGGCCACCTCCTGTGGCTGTGAAAGCGGCTGCCCCTCCTGCACCGGCCCCGTCAACCAGATTGGGCAGGATGGCAAGGCCACCGCCATCCGCCTGCTCAGCGCGCTGGAGGGCCTGCTGGCCGCAGCGCCCATCAGCTAGCATGCCCCCCCTTGAACGCTACACCCGCCAGCTGCCCTATGCCTATGCCCTGGGCCTGTACCCGGCGCTGGAAGCCCTGCAGCGGCAGCCGCGCCTCGTCAGCCGGGTGCTTCTGCACAGCGCGCTTGGGGAGGGGGAGGGTGCCCGGGCGCTGCGGGACCTGTGCGCGCGGCACAGTATCCGTACCGAGCAGGCCGACCGGCTGCTGCGGCGCCTGTCCGGCAAGGACAACTGCTACGCCGCGGCCGTGTTCCACAAGCAGCAGGCGGATCCTGACCCTGCCCGTAGCCACCTGGTGCTGGTGCACCCCATGGACGCCGGCAACCTGGGCACCATCCTGCGCACAGCGGCGGGCTTGGGCTATCAGGACATCGCCCTGATCCGGCCCTGCGCGGATGTGTACGACCCCCAGGTGGTGCGCGCCAGCATGGGCGCGCTGTTCAGCCTGCGCGTCAGCGAGTATGACAGCTTTGACAGCTACCGCGCGCAGGCCGGAGACCGGGCCTGGTATCCCTTTATGCTCTCACCCGCCGCCAGGCCGCTGCGCGAGGTGGCACGGCTTAGACAAAGCCCCCACAGCCTGGTCTTTGGCAATGAGGGCAGCGGGCTGGACCCGGTGTTCGCGCAGCTTGGCCAGCCGGTGTGCATCGAGCAGTCCGCCGCGGTTGACTCCCTCAACCTGGCGGTGGCCGCGGCGCTGGGCATGTACAGCTTCAGCCCAGGGGCTGCCGAAGAATAAGGCCCGCCTTGCGGGGGTAGCGCGCGGGCGTGGCCCGCGTTTTTTCTATGATTTGCACAAAGTGGCGGCGGCCGGGAACATGCAGGTCCACCAGCGCCCCCAGCCGCCCGCCCAGCTCCCGCGCCGCCGCCTGCCCGGCGGCCGTCTCATCACGCACCGCCGGCCCCTTCCAGCACAGCGCCTGCCCGCCCGGGCGCACATAGGGCAGCAGGTACTCAACCAGCTGGTTGAGGGGGGCCACCGCGCGGGCCAGCGCCCGGTCATAGCCCTCCCGGTGGGGCCTTGTGGCCAGGTCCTCCGCCCGGCCGCACAGCACGGACACGTTGGTGAGGCCCAGCTGGTGTACCACCTCCCGCAAAAAGGCGCAACGCTTCTGGCGGCTTTCCAGCAGGGTGACCTCAAGGCCCGGCCAGGCGATGGCCAGGGGCAGCCCGGGGAAGCCGGCCCCGCTGCCCACGTCAATCACCCGGTCATCCGGCTTGATCAGGCCGTGGTTGAGCGCCAGCAGGCTGTCCGCGTAGTGGCGGATGGTCATCTGCTCCTCGGGGACGGTGGTCAGGTCCATGCGGGCATTGTGCGACAGCAACAGCCGGTGGTAGGCCGCCAGCTGCTCCCTGGCCCCTGGGGCCAGGTGAATGTTCAGCTGTTCCAGCGCCAGAAAATCAGGCATGCTGGCGCTCCCCGGCCACATGCTGCAGGTGGATCAGCCGCAGCACCAGCTGCTCCAGGGAGCCTTCCTCCGCCAGCTGGCCGCTTTTGACCAGGAACTCCTGCTGGATGCACAGGGAGTAGGCCTCCCTGAGCTGCTGCGTGTCATAGCCCCTGGCGGCCTGCTGCAGCCGCCGGACCACGAAGGGCGGCACGCCCGCCTGCGATGCGATGGTGGCCTGGGGGGCACGCTCATCCATCAGCACGCGGGTGATGAGCAGCTGGCGGTAGTGCCGCTGCAGCAAGGCCAGCAGCATCAGGCGCTGCTCGCCGCCCTGCAGCATGTCCCGCAGCAGCGGCAAGGCCTGGCCCGCCTGCCCGGCGGATACCTTGTCCGCCAGGTCAAACACCCTGTACTCCACGCTCAGGCTGGCGATGGCGTCCACATCCGCCCGGCTGACCCTGCCCTGCCCCTGGGCATAGGCGGCCACCTTGGCCACCTCCCGCTTGAGCAGCATCAGCTCCCTGCCGCAGGCAAAGATCAGGTGCTCGCACACCTGCCGGTCCGCCTGCAGCTGGCAGGCCTGGAACTCCTTTTGCACCCAGCGGGTCAGCCGCTCCTGGTCCAGCTGGTCAAAGCTGACGATGCCCCCCAGGGCCTTGATCATTTTGTAGAGCCTCCTGGCGCCGTTGGCCTTGCCGCGCACAAAGAACACCAGGCAGAGGAAATCGGGCAGCCGGTCCATATAGGGGGTGAGGCTGTCCCCCCGGCTGGCCGGCTCCTCCTGTTCCTCCCCGTCCTCCTCCTTTTGGGCCTGGGCCCGTCCGCCCAGGTGGTGGCTGTCGCGCACAATCACCAGGCGCCTGTCCTCCATGATGGGCAGGGTTTCACACAGGGCGATCAGCTCGCTGTCAGCGGGCTTGGTCAGCACGGTCTCGTTCATCATCGCCATGGGGCCTTGCAAAAGGGCCTGGCGCAGCGCCTGCAGGGCGCTTTCCTTGCCGTACTCCTCCTCGCCCTCAAACAGGTAGAGGCGCTGGATGTCCTTGTTTTTCAACTGCTGGTAAAAGGCCTGGTAGTCCATGTCACTCCTTCTTCAGGTGCTGGCGCACCCGCGCCTGGCCGTCCGCAAAATCAAGCGTGATGGCGCCGGTCTGCCCGGTCACGAGGGTGGTGGCGCCCAGGCCATGCAGCGTTGCCCGCGCGGCCTGCTGGCGCTGTGGCTGGCGGCTGGATGCCGGGATCAGCGCCAGCTGCGGGCGCAGCAACTCCAGCAGCGCCGCCGGGTTGTCCGCCTTGGCGCCGTGGTGGGACAGCTTCATCACCTGGGCGGGCTGCAGGGCATAGGGGGCATAGGGGGCGGGCAGGTCGCCGGTGGTGAGCAGGCCGAATCCCTCCAGCTGCCAGTATATCACCAGCGAGCCGCTGTTGGCAGGCAGGCCCGGGTAGAGGGCGCCGTGGTAAGGCCACAGCACCTGTGCGCGCACCCGGCCGGAGACCAGCTGGTCACCCCGGCCCAGCTCCATGAAGGGGATGCCGGCCAGGCGCGCAGGCGCCAGCAGCCCGTCCACGCCGTCCAGGTCGCCTGCAGTTATTGCCCCGTGGGGCAGCAGGATCTGTTTGATGACAACCCCCGCGTCCAGCAGCTGTTCAAGCCCGCCGATGTGGTCGCTGTGCAGGTGGGTGAGCAGCAGCGCGTCCACCTGCCGCCCTTCCCTTAGCAGCAGGGCGGCCAGGTCGCCGCCGTGGCTGCCTGTGTCCAGCACATAGGTGATGGGGCCGTCAAGGATGAGCGCGCTGTCCGCGTCGCCGGCCTCCAGCTGGACATAGCGCAGGGCATCCTGCCGGGTCATCAGCGGCGGCAACAGCAGCGCCAGGGCCAGGACGCCCGCCAGGATCCCTTTGGGCAGGCGGCGCAGCCGCGTGTAGCGCGACGCCAAAAGGACCAGGCCGTAGCAGCCCAGCGCCTGGATGCCGTCAAAACCTCGCAGGCGGGGGGATGCCCATGGGAGGCTGGCTGCCAGGCCCACCCCCTGGGTGTACAACGCCGCCAGGCTGGACAGCGGCCGCGCCAGCAGCCCGGCCAGGGGCAGGGAGAGCCAGGATAGCGCCAGCACCGCCAGCCCGCCCTGCAGCAGCAGGCCGATCAGGGCGATGGCCAGGGGGCTGATGATAAGCCCCAGCAGGGAGACCCTGTGAAAGGCGTTGGCCAGCGGCACCAGGGTCATGAGGCTGGCGGCCAGGGTGATGGCATAGGCCTGGAGAAGGGCTTGCAGCCAGCGGGGCAAGCGGCGGTAAGGGCGCCAGCTGTTCATGGCGGCCATGAAACGGTCCCCCAGGGTGATGATGCCCAGCACCGCCAGGAAGGACAGCTGAAAGCCCAGGTTGAACAGGTCCAGCGGCCGGGCCAGCAGGATCAGCACAAAGGCGGCCGCCAGGCTGGTCAGCGGGTCCACCCGGCGGCGCAGGAGCCTGCCTGAGAGCAGCAGCACGGCCAGGAGGGAGGCGCGCAGCACCGAGGGGCTGAAGTCCAGCAGGCGGCAGTACAGCAGCAGGAAGAGCAGCACCACCACAAAGGTCACCCGGGGAGGCAGGCGCAGCAGGCCCAGCAGCCCCCGCAGGGCCAGCACCAGGAAGCCCACATGCAGCCCGGACACCGCCAGCACATGGGCAATGCCCGCCAGGCGGAAGTTTTGCTGCAGGCCTTCATCCAGCTCGTCCCGCTGGCCAAGCAGCAGTGCCTTGAACAGGGGCGCCCGCGCGCCAAAGAGCAGGTCCAGCCGCCGGGACAGGGCATCCCGCATCCGCAGCCAGGGGCTGGCGGGCGTCAGCTGCCCCTGGGGGCTCAGCGCCAGGCTGTCCGCGCCGCTGAGGCCCACCGCCATCCCCTGTTGCAGCAGGTACTCCCGAAAGTCAAAGCCATGGGGGTTGACCTGGGGCGAGGGGTGGTAGAGCCGGGCGGTGAAGGACGCGTGCTGCCCGTCCAGGGGCAGCGGGGCCTCCTCCTCCGCGTAATAGGTCCAGTACGCGCGCCTCACGCGCAGGCGATCGCCGTCCTCCCGCGTGAGGGTCACATCCAGCAGCACCGCCTTGATTCGCCTGCCATCCTCGCTGCGGGCGCTGGGGCCGGCCACCCTGCCTGTCACCTGGTAGCTGCCCTCCGGGGGCAGGCTGGGGTAGGCGGCCAGGCCGCCCAGCAGTGTGCCCAGCATCAAGAACGCCAGCAGCAACGACAGCGCCCGTGCCCTGGGCATCCCAAAGAGCAAACCGGCGGAAAACAAAGCCAGGGCCAGCCCAAGGGCTGGCAGCCAGGCCATAAAACCTGCCCACAGCCGGGCCAGCGCGATGCCAAGAGCCAGGCTGCCCGCCAGGCATACCAGCGGCCGCTGGGCGTAAAAGGCGCGTGGGTTCACTGGGTGGGTGCCACCTCCTGCCTGGGCCGGGCTTCAGGGCCCCCTGGGCGCGGCCTCCTGCCGGTCTCCCCTGAGCAGCAGCCGGGCCGTCAGCACAAACAGGCCGCTGCTGAGCAAAATCATGCGCAAATCCGGGGTGGTCTGCGCGTAGTTCATGACCAGGATGGAGAAATTGTACATCCAGTGAAACAGGATGGCCAGCATCAGGCCGCCATGGCGCTGCACAATCCGGTGCATCAGCAGGGCGAAGAGCAGCAGGGTGGGCAGGCCCGCCAGGTTGAAGTGCAGGATGGCGAACAGCAAGGCGCACAGGGTGATCACAGCCTTGTGTCCCAGGCGCCGCCCCAGCAGCCGCGGCAACGCGGCCCGGAAAAACAACTCCTCGCAAAACGCCGTCACCCCGCCGATGGTGAGGGCAGCCAGCGCCAGCTCGCCCAGGCTGCCCGGGGTGATGGCCGGGGGCAGGTCCGGGGTCAGGCCCAGCGCGCTCAGCAGGCTGTAAAACAAGGCGCCCAGCAGGGCGCCCACCAGCACATAGCTGACCGCGCACAGCATGGCCAGGCCGCTCAGGTAGGGCCCCGGCTGGCCCAGGCGCCTGAGCGGCTGCTCTCCGGGCGCCAGCGCCCGCAGCATCAGCAGGGCGGGCAAGCCGAACATCAGCGCCTCCTGCGCCGCGGCCAGCAGGCAGGTCAGGGCGAAGCTGAGGGTGAGGCCCTGAAAGGCCCGGGGCAACAGCCAGCCTGCGGCCGCGCTCAGGGCCGCCAGCAGGTACAGGGCAGCGGGCCGCTTAGCCAAGGGTATACAGCGCGCCCACCCGGTCGCGGAAGGTCATGTCCAGGCGGATGTCCTGCCCGGGCGTCAGGCCCTGGCGGGCCAGCTCCTGGCTGACGGTCTGCAGCGCCAGCTCCGGGGTGTTGTTGTCCTGGCTCAAATGGCCCAGCAGGGCGTGGCGCACGCCGGTTCCCTGCAGCTCGCCCAGGGTGTGGGCGCACATCAGGTTGCTCAGGTGGCCCAGGCTGCCCAAAATCCGCTGCTTGAGGAACTGGGGGTAGCGGCTGTTGTGCAGCACCATGTCAGGGTCGTGGTTGCTCTCCAGCAGGATCAGGTCACTGCCCGCCAGCGCCCTGAGCACGGACTTGGGCACCTTGCCCATGTCCGTTGCCACTGACACGCTGTTGCTGCCCGCGTGCAGGCGGAAGGCCACCGGCTCCGCCGCGTCATGCAGGATGGGGATGGCCGACACCCCAATCTGGCCGACAAAAAACTCACTGCCGCTGTCAAACACGCGCCGCAGGGCTGGGGGCACCTCGCCCACCAGGCGGCTCATGGCCCTGGTCTGCCAGGTGGCCTCGGTGGCGTAGATGGGGATGCGGTGCCGCCGGCTGAGCACCCCCGCGCCCACGATGTGGTCGCTGTGCTCATGGGTGATGAGGATGGCGTCAATGGTCTCAGCCAGCACGTCAATCTGCGCCAGCTTCTTGCTGATGGCCTGGCCGGTCAGCCCGGCGTCCACCAGCACCCGGGTGCCCCCGGCGGCCAGGTAGGTGACATTTCCGTTGGAGCCGCTGCTTAGCGAGCAGAATTCAATCTTCATGTAACGTCCGTTCATCATATTGGCGCGGGGCGCCATGCGTATTATAGGCAAGCCGCCTTCCCTTGACAAGCAAGCCCCAAAGGTCGTCCATAAACTATGTTAATACCCGAATTCCACTGACAATAAACACCATCCATGGAATGCCCCTTGATTTTCCCGGCGGGCTGTCCTATAATCGCCCTGGAATAAAGTGCGCGAGCACTGGAATGGAGGGGATGCGTATGGCATATGTAATCTCGGAAGCCTGCATCAGCTGCGGCGTTTGTGAACCGGAATGTCCGTCCAATGCGATTTCGGAGGGGGATTCCCAGTACGTGATCCAGGCGGATCTTTGCATTGATTGCGGCGCTTGCGCTGACGTCTGCCCTGTTGACGCGCCTGCACCGGTGTAAATCAGCTTCCACTGCGCCGCGTCACGCGGCGCTTTTTTGATGCCGCCAAAGTGTCTGCGGACACTTTTTCTTTTTGCTATACTGATGGGGACACGACCTGACCCCCATCACCCCAAGGAGTGCCCATGAAACTGATTGTTGCCGAGAAACCAAGCGTGGCGCGTGACATCGCCCGGGTGCTCCAGTGCAAAAAAAGCGGCGACTGGTATGAGTCCGCCGACTACAGGGTCACCTGGGCGCTGGGGCATCTGGTCACCTTTGTGGAGCCGGATGAGATCGATCCCCGCTACAAAAAGTGGCGCAAGGAGGACCTGCCCATCCTGCCCGGCCGGATTGACACCAAGGTCATCCCGCGCACCCGCGCGCAGTTTGGCCTGGTCAAAAAGCTCATGCTGGACAAGCAAACCCGCAGCCTCATCTGCGCCACGGACGCCGGCCGGGAAGGCGAGCTCATTTTCCGCCTGATCTACGAGCAGGCCGGCTGCAACAAACCGGTGGAACGCCTGTGGATCAGCTCCCTCACCGACGCCGCCATCCGGGAGGGCTTTGCGGCGCTCAAGCCCGCTAAGGAGTATCAGGGGTTGTCCGACAGCGCCCTGTGCCGCGCCCAGGCCGACTGGCTGGTGGGCATGAACGCCAGCCGCGCCTTCACCCTGCAGTATGGCGCCCTGCTGTCCGTGGGGCGCGTGCAGACCCCCACCCTGGCCATCCTGGTGGAGCGGGGGCTGGAGATCCGCAACTTCAAGCCGGAGACCTTCTTCACCCTCACGGCCAATTTTGGGGATTACCAGGGCCAGTGGTTTGACCCGGGGGCCGCGGAGGAGCGCACCGCCCACCGCATCAGCAGCAAGGAGGAGGCCGAGGCCATCCGTGCCCAGGTGAAGGGCGGGACGGCCCGGGTGGACAGCGCCCAGACACAGCCCAGGCGGGAGCTGCCGCCCCAGCTGTTTGACCTGACCAGCCTGCAGCGGGAGGCCAACCGCGTGCTGGGATTCACCGCGGACCGGACGCTGAAAACCAGCCAGGGCCTGTACGAGGCGCGCAAGGCGCTCACCTACCCGCGCACGGACAGCCGCTACCTGCCCACCGACATGATTCCCCGGGTCAACCAGGCGCTGGCCAGGCTGCCGGACAGCTTCCAGCAGCTGGCGCTGGGCATTCCCCGCCAGGAGGGCAAGCTGCCCTTCTCCCGCCGGGTGTTTGACAACGCCCGGGTGAGCGACCACCACGCCATCATCCCCACGCCCACCACCCCGGACCTCAGCCGTTTCACCGCCGATGAGCGCGCGCTGTACAACCTGGTGGCCCGCCGCTTCATCGCCGCCTTCTACCCGCCCTTTGAATACGAGGCCACCACGGTCATCACCCGGGTGGGGACGCAGGCCTTCAAGTCCCAGGGGCGGGTGGTGACCCGGGAGGGCTGGAAGGCGGTGGAGCCGCCCGCGGCGCGCGCCCGAAAAGAGGACGGGGAGGCCCAGGCTGCCCTGCCGGCCCTCCAGGTGGGGGACGAGCGCCAGGTGGTGGGCACCCGGGTCAAGCAGGACAGCACCAAGCCGCCGCCCCCCCATACCGAGGCCAGCCTGCTGGCGCGCATGGAGCGCCCCGGCATGCAGGTGGAGGATGAGGAGCTGATGGAGACCCTCAAAAAAGCGGGCCTGGGCACGCCGGCCACCCGCGCGGCCATCATCGAGCGGCTGCTGCAGGTGGGCTACGCCACCCGGCGCGGCAAGGCGCTTTTTGCCACAGACAAGGGGGAGAAGCTCATCACCGTGGTGCCGGAGGACATCGCCTCCCCGGTGCTCACCGGCAAATGGGAGCAGGCGCTGGAGGAGATTGTGCAGCAGCGGCGCGACCCCAGGCGCTTCATGGACAGCATCAAGAAGCTGACCACCCACCTGGTGAACGCGGCCTTCACCCAGAAGAAGGAGGTGGTCTTTGAGCGGGAGCTGCGCACAAAGTCCGGCCGCGTGCGCGCGGTGAGCGCCGCCAAAACGCTGGAGGGCCTGTCCTGCCCGCTGTGCGGCCAGCCACTGCAGGAAAGCGACCGTGCCTTTGGCTGCAGCGACTGGAAAAACGGCTGCGGCTTCACCCTGTGGAAGAACGCGCTGCTGCGCGCCAAGGGCCCCTTTCTCAATGAGCCCATCATCCGCCTGCTGCTCACCACAGGCCAGGCCAGGGGCAGCAGCGGGCTCATCACGCTGCGGGAAGGCCAGCTGGGCTTCACCCCCACCGGGCAGTCAGCCCCCACCCTCCAGGTGCCCATCCGCTATCAGAAGGCCCAGCGGCCCGCCGTGCCGGGCAAGCCGGCCGCCAAACCCCGTACCCGCAAACCCAAGCCTTAGCGGCCCAGATTGATAAGCACCCCCATCCGTGGTAGAATACGCAAAACAAGAGCCGGCTTTTCTGGCGCCCACCTGGCGTCAAAAAGGCGCGCGGCCAGGTGGAGGACAGCATGGCAAAAGGTAGATTTGGTGGCATGGGGGGCATGGGCGGCGGCAACATGCAGCAGCTGATGCGCCAGGCCCAGAAGATGCAGGAGCAGGTGCAGAAAACCCAGGAAGAGCTGGATGCCAGGGAGTACGAGGCGCAAAGCGGTGGGGGCATGGTGGCCTGCAAGGTCAATGGCCTGCGCGAGCTGGTCAGCCTCACCATCAAGCCGGAGGCCGTGGACCCGGAGGACGTGGAGATGCTGGAGGACCTGGTCATGGCCGCGGTGAACGAGGCCCTGCGCCAGGGCGAGGTCACCCGCGAGCAGGCCATGGCGGCCATCACCGGCGGCATGGGCGGTCTGATGTAAATGAACCAGCCCCAAGACCCCATCCAGCGCATGGCGGAAGAGCTGGCCAAGCTGCCCGGAATCGGGCGCAAGTCTGCCCAGCGCCTGGCCTATCACCTGGCTGCCCAGCCTGAGGAACAGGTGGTGGCGCTGTCCCGCGCGCTCGCAGAGGGGCGCGCCAGCATCCGCCTGTGTGAGCGCTGCTACAACTACACCGCCCAGCAGCTCTGCGCCGTCTGCCGGGATACGCGGCGGCGGGAGGATTTGCTCTGTGTGGTGCGCGACCCGCGGGATGTGGCCGCCATGGAGCGCATGCACGATTACCATGGGCTCTACCACGTGCTGCACGGCATCCTCTCGCCCATGGACGGCATCGGGCCGGAGGACATCCGCATCCGCGAGCTGCTTCTCCGGCTCAAGGAGGGCCAGGTAAAGGAGCTGATCCTGGCCACCAACCCGGACATTGAGGGGGAGGCCACCGCCGCCTACATCGCCCGGCTGGCCAAGCCCCTGGGGGTCAAGGTCACCCGCATCGCCCATGGTGTGCCCGTGGGCAGCGATTTGGAATACGCGGACGAGGTCACCCTGTCCAAGGCCATGGAAGGCAGGCGCGAGCTGTAATGCTGCATTTCTATTACGGGGTGATGGGCTCCTCCAAAACCGCGCAGCTGCTCATGCAGCGCTACAACTACCAGCAGCTTGGCTTGCGCGTGGCCCTGGTCAAGCCGGCGGTGGACACCCGCGCGGGCGAGTACCTGGTGTATTCCCGCGTGGGGCTGCAGGCCCAGGCAGAGCTGGTGCTGGAAAGCGACCATTCCGCGCGCGAGCAGCTGCTGTGGCTGGCCGCGCGCAACGCCTGCAGCGGCTTTGAGTATGTGTTCATTGACGAGGCCCAGTTCCTCACCCCCGAGCAGGTGCAGGAGCTGGCCGATATGGCTGATGAGCTGGACATCTTCTGCTACGGCCTCAAGACCGATTTCCGTGGCAACTTCTTCCCCGGCTCCGCGGCGCTGCTGCGCCTGGCCGAGGGCATCCACGAGGTGCCCGGCGGGCTGTGCTGGTGCGGGGCCAAGGCCACCATGAACACCCGCATTGACGGCAGCGGCCGGGTCATCAAGACCGGTGAACAGGTGCTGATTGACAACCAGCAGGACGTCCGCTACATCGGCCTGTGCTACCGCCACTGGCGCCAGGGCATCAGCCATGGCTGAGGGCTGGGCCGCGCTGCCTGATGGCGGCTGGGTGTTGGCACTGCTGCTTCTGGCTGCCCTGGCGCTCCTGGTTGTGCTGCTGGTGCGCCTGCGCCATTTGGGCGAGCAAGGCAGGCAGGCAGCCAGCGCGAGCGAGGAAACCCTGACGGAATACATGGAGCGCCTGGTGAAGGACACCGAGCAGCGCCTGGCATCCCAGACCACGCTGCAGGGCGGCGCGCTGCAGCAGCAGCTGCAGGCCCAGCAGCTGGCCACCGCCGCCTGGCATGAGCGGGTGGACCAGCGCCTGGACGCCAGCCTGCGCAGCCAGGACGGCCGCCTGGCTCACCTGGACGCGGTGCTCAACACGCGGCTGGGCCAGAATGACCAGAAGGTGGAGCAGATGCGCGACACCCTCTTCTCCTCCCTCACCCAGATGCGCCAGGACAACGCGGCGAAGCTGGAGGAAATGCGCAAAACGGTGGACGAGCACCTGCACACCACCCTCAACCGGCGCCTGGGGGAAAGCTTCCAGCTGGTCAACGAGCGGCTGGAGGCGGTGTATAAGGGCCTGGGGGAGATGCGCACCCTGGCTGGCGGCGTGGGAGACCTCAAGAAGGTGCTCACCAACATCAAGACCCGCGGCACCTGGGGGGAAACCCAGCTGCACATGCTGCTGCAGGAGGCGCTGGCCCCTGCCCAGTATGAAACCAATTGCCAGGTCATGCCCGGCAGCGGCGAGCGGGTGGAGTTCGCCCTGCGCCTGCCCGGGCAGGAGGAAGGGCACCCGGTGTACCTGCCCATTGACGCCAAGTTCCCCCTGGAGGATTACGAGCGCCTGCAGGCCGCGCAGGACAGCGCGGACAAGCCGCAGGTGGATTTGGCGCTGGCGGCGCTGGAGCGCGCCATCACCAGGGAAGCCGAGCACATCGCCGGCAAGTACATCAAGCCACCCTACACCACGGATTTTGCCATCCTCTACCTGCCGGTGGAGGGCCTCTATGCCGAGGCCCTGCGCCTGCCCGGGCTGGCTGAGCGCCTGCAGCGTATGCACCGGGTGTCCCTGGCCGGGCCCACCACCCTGCTGGCCCTGCTCAACAGCCTGCAGATGGGCTTTCGCACCCTGGCCATCCAGCAGCGCAGCGCCGAGGTCTGGCGCCTGCTCAGCCAAGTCAAGGGCGATTTTGCCGCCTTTGGCGAAATCCTGGACAAGACCCAGACCCGCCTGCGGCAGGCCAGCGAGTCCATTGACCTGGCCAACCGTCGCACCCGCAGCATCACCCGGCGCCTGAGCGCGGTGGAAGCGCTGGAGGAAGGCGGGGGCCAGGCAGAGGAGCAGGCGCTGCAGCAGCGCTACCTGGATTTGGATGTAGAAGGATAAAGCCCAAACACACCACGACCACCACAAGGAGGATGCCATGAGCGGACAGGACCTGCAGTTTACCTTCGCGCACAACAACTTCAACGTGATCGACCTGGACAAGTCCCTGGCCTTTTACATGGAGGCGCTGGGCTTGGTGGAGCTGCGCCGCAAGGAGGCGGAAACCTTCACCCTGGTCTTCCTGGGCGATGGCCAGACCGGCCACGCGCTGGAGCTGACCTGGCTGCGCGACTGGGGCAAGCCCAGCTACAACCTGGGCGACAACGAGTTTCACCTGTGCTTCCGGGTGAACGACTATGATGCCGCCTACAAAAAGCACAAGGAGATGGGCGTGATCTGCTACGAAAACCCGGGCATGGGCCTGTACTTCATTGCCGACCCGGATGGCTACTGGATTGAGATCGTGCCCCACAGGTAGGCCCGTCTAGACCCTGCCGCTGCCCGCCTGCGCGTCCGCGCGGCGGGTATACTTTTTGCGCGGGGTGGCTGCGTGGTGCGCGGCCTGTTCCCCGGCAAGGAGGCAGACAGATGACAGGTGTGCAGATGTTGACAGCGGCGGAAGCGGACGAACTGATTCACGCCCTCAAGGCCCGCTTTGAGGCCCACATGTACCGCCACCCCGGCCTGTCCTGGGAGGCGGTGGAGACCAGGCTGCGCGCCCAGCCGGACAAGCTGGCCAGCCTATCCTGGATGGAGCAGACCGGGGGCGAGCCGGACGTGGTGACCCTCGTGGATGGCGACCGGGACATCCTCTTCGCGGACTGCGCGGCGGAAAGCCCGGCAGGCCGCCGTAGCCTGTGCTATGACCAGGCCGCGCTGGACGCGCGCAAGGAAAACAAGCCCACCCACAGCGCGCTGGGCATGGCCGGTGAACGGGGGGTGACCGTGCTGGATGAGGCGCAGTACCAGGCCCTGCAGCGCCTGGGGGCCTTTGACCTGAAGACCTCCAGCTGGCTTGCCACCCCGGCGGCCATGCGCAGCCAGGGCGGCGCCTTGTTTGGCGACCGCCGCTACGGCCGGGTGTTCACCTACCACAACGGCGCCCAAAGCTACTATGCCGCCCGGGGCTTCCGGGCGCTGTTGCGGCTGTAGCCTCACCACCGCCCCGGCTTGTTGACCTGCCGTGAGGGCAGGCGCAGGCAATCCCCGGCGACCAGAACAACTGTGCCGGGCAGGCGTGCTTGACGCGGGTTTCCATGCGCAACCCGCGGTGTGACCGAAGGGGAGCCGCCCGGCCGCGCGCCCCCGGCACCCAGCCGGGAAGCCACTGAACAAAGAGACCCCGCCAGGTGTTTGGCAGGGTCTCTTGATGTTGACTTGTCAGGGACAGGGCTTGCCGGCCAGGCTAGATCCAAAACCAGATACCGGCCACCAGCACCATCACCACCAGCACCAGCAGGGCGATGGGCAGGAAGAGCGCCAGGGCGGACAGCGTCATGGCGGCCAGGTCGCCCTTTTCAACCGGCAGGGCTTCCGTCCGCGAATCCTGGCTGTCCTCCTCACGCTGGGCGCGGCGCGCGCTGGTCCATTCCATGGTGCGGCGCAGGCGCTTGCGAAACATCATGCGGGGCTTCCTTCCGCCTGCTGCTGCAGGCTTCTTGTGTATTCCTCCTCACAGGAGGTGTTGAGGCGGTGGTGGCAGGCCACGGTGTGCCCGGGGGTGATCTCCTCCAGCTCCGGCACCACATGCTTGCAGATGTCCGTCGCGTACTTGCAGCGCGTGTGGAACTTGCAGCCCGGCGGCGGGTTGACCGGGGAGGGGATGTCGCCTTCCAGGATCACCAGCTCCCGGGTGACGTTCTCATCCGCGGTGGGGATGGCGGACAGCAGGGCCTCGGTGTAGGGGTGCATGGGGCACTCAAAGATTTCCTGCGCGGTGCCCAGCTCCACAATCACGCCCAGGTACATCACGGCGATGCGGTCAGAGATGTACTTGACCACCGCCAGGTCATGGGTGATGAACAGGTAGGTCAGGTTCTGCTGGGCCTTGAGGTCCTTGAGCAGGTTGATGATCTGTGACTGAATGGACACGTCCAGCGCCGAGACCGCCTCATCGCACACCACAAACTTGGGCGACATCGCCAGCGCCCGGGCGATGCCGATGCGCTGGCGCTGGCCGCCGGAGAACTGGTGCGGGTAGCGGTGCAGGAAGTAGGGCGCCAGGCCTGAATCCTCCATCACCTTGAGCACCTTGGCCTTCATGCGGTCATCGTTCTGGCGGAAAAACTTGTGGGTCAGCAGGCCCTCGCCGATGATCTGGCCCACCGTCATGCGCGAGTCCAGCGAGGAATAGGGGTCCTGGAAAATCAGCTGCATGTCCACGCGCAGGTGGCGCATTTCGTTGTAGGTCAGCCTGGCCAGATCCACCCCGGTGTCAAACTTGGCCTGGTCCGCCTCGTAGTCAGGCTGGCCGGCCAGGCTGTCGCGCATGGCCTGGATGCGCGCGCGCACGGCGTCCATCAGGGTGGTCTGTTCCTGGATTTTTGACTCCAGCTGCTCCTTGCGGCTGGTCCAGGTCTTCACGCGGGCGGCCGCGCCAAGCTTGTTGTTGCTTTCCTTGTACTGGGCATCCTCCAGGTTCATGCGGGCCTGGAAGTGCTTCGTGTTCAGGTCATGAAGTTCCCTGGCCGCCTTGTACAGCTCCAGGTGGGCCGCCTTGACCGCCTGCAGGTCCTGGTGGTGAATCAGCCCGCCGAAGATGGTGGTGACGTCCAGGTCGGCGTCCCGGGTCTTCTTGCGCAGCGCGTCCAGCTCCGCGAAGGCGCGGTACTGCCCCTTGGTGTCCATTTTGGCGTACTGCGCCTCCTGGCGGCTGAGGGTGCCCTTGAGCTGCCGCATCTTTTCCAGCCGCTTCTCAAGCTGGCGGATGGTGTCGCGCATGTACTTGGGGGCCACGCTGAGCAGGTCCCGCCCGTAGTACATGCTGCGGCCATCGGTTTGCCTGTACAGCTGCAGCAGGGTGCGCCCCAGGGTGGATTTGCCGCAGCCGCTCTCGCCCACCAGGCCTAAAGTTTCGCCCTCATAAATGGTCAGGTCAATGCCGTCGTTGGCCTTGACGGACAGGCCCTTGGTTTTCAGCGGGAAGTGCTGCTTCAGGTTGGTGATTTTGAACAGCGCTCGGGTTTGCTCAGACATTTCTTTCCTCCTTGGAGGGATAGAAGCAGCGAATCTGCTGGTTGTCGGTCACCTGGTAGAGGTCAGGCTCCTCCGTGCGGCAGCGCTCGGTCGCGTACTTGCACCTGGGCTCAAACTTGCAGCCCGGGGGCAGGTTCAGCGGGTGGGGCACCGCGCCTGGAATGGCTTCCAGCTTCTGCCCCGCCGGCGTGTCCATGCGCGGGATGGACAGCATCAGGCCTTCGGTGTAGGGGTGGGAGTAGCGGGTGTTCTTATCAAAAATCACCCGGGTCGGCGCCATTTCCACCACCTGCCCGCAGTACATCACCGCCACCTCATCCGCCATCTGGTTGATGACGCCCAGGTCATGGGTGATGAAGAGGATGGAGGCCTTGTGCTCCGCCTTCAGGTCGTTCATCAGCCGTAGAATCTGCGCCTGGATGGTCACGTCCAGCGCCGTGGTGGGCTCATCCGCGATGAGGATTTTGGGCCTGCAGGCCAGCGCCATGGCAATCATCACCCGCTGGCGCATGCCGCCGGAAAGCTGGTGGGGGTACTGCCGGGCCACCACCGCGGGGTTGGGGATCTTGACATCGGCCAGGATCTTGATGACCTCCCGCGCCGCGTCCTTTTGGCTTAGGCCCTGGTGGATGATGAAGGGTTCGCTGAGCTGCTTCTCCACCGTGAACACCGGGTTGAGGCTGGTCATCGGCTCCTGGAAAATCATGGAGATGTCATTGCCGCGCAGGTTGTACAGCTCGTTGCGGCTCAAATGGGTGATGTCCCGGCCGTCAAACAGGATCTGCCCGCCCTCAATGCGCCCGTTGGCGTCCAGCAGGTGGAGGATGGACAGCGCGGACACAGACTTGCCCGAGCCGGATTCCCCGACGATGCCCAGGGTTTTGCCTGCCTCCACCGCGTAGGAGGCATCGTTCACAGCCTTGATGACGCCGCGCTTGGTGTTGAAGTAGGTCTTCAGGTTTTTAACTTCAAGGAGTGCCATTCTGCCTGCCTTTCTCAGCGCTCAGCGCTCTTGGGGTCGATGGCGTCACGCAGCCCGTCGCCAATCAGGTTGATGCAGATGGTGCACACGCTGAGGATGATCGCGGGGAAGACCCAGCGCCACCAGTACTGCTGAATAATGATGGAGTTGTTGGACCCTGTGAGCATGTTGCCCCAAGTGGGTGTGGGCGGCGAGATGCCAAAGCCCAGGTAGCTCAGGGTGGACTCAATCAGCATCGCGGAAGCGAAGCTGAGGGTGGCGTTGACGATGATGACGGAGATCACGTTGGGAATGATGTGCCGGAACACAATGCTGTTTTCCCGCACCCCCATGGCCTTGGCCGCGGTCACGAACTCCATCTCACGGGTGGCCAGGATCTGGGCGCGCACCAGGCGGGCCAGGCCGGGCCAGCTCAGGATGCCCAGCACGAACATAATCAGGTAGACCCGCTGCTCGGTGGTGAGCCTGGAACCGATGATGGCCGAGAGGATCAGCGCGAAGGGCAGGAAGGGCAGGCCGCCCACAATCTCCGCCACCCGCATGAGCACCAGGTCCACATAGCTGCCAAAGTAGCCGGCCAGCCCGCCGATGATCACGCCGATGATCAGGGAGATGACCACGGAGATGGCTCCCACCGTCATGGTGACCCTGCCGCCGTTGACAATGCGGTTGAGGATGTCACGCCCCAGGTGGTCGGTGCCCAGCAGGTAACCCTTCAGGCCCCACTTGGTCAGCTTGCCGTTGGAATCCAGCATGTAGTTCTGGTAATAGCCGGAGAACACTTCCACCACCTGAGCGCCCTCTGACAGGGCGGGCACGACGGACTGGTTGAAGGTGTTGTTGCCCCAGGCAATCAGCTGGCCGCTGTCGGTCAGCCCCACGTAGTGGTTGCGGCCGCCCCAGATCCTGACCAGCTTGCCCTCATGGGGGGGCAGCTCGCGCTCGGCGGGAGCGGGGTTGCCCCAGATGATCACGCTGCCGTCTTCCTTGAGGGCGGCGTTGGAAAAGCCGGTGGACGCGATGTCCACCACGCCAGTGCGGGCTGCCTCAGGCACCTTGGAAAAGGCGTTGCTCTGCGTGCCCACGTAGGCGGCTTCGCCGTCGTTGGTCAGCACCAGGTAGGTGTTGATGTTGGTGGTCACCTTCTTGATGTTGGTGTCATAGCCCTTTTTGATGCGGCGCACGTCATTGAGGTTGCTGTTGCCCCACACAAAGAGCCGCCCGTCCTCCGTCACCGCGGCGGAAAACTGGTTGCCCGCCTCCAGCTGCTTGAACTTCAGTGGCTCACCGGACTCAAGGGCTTCCTGCAGCGGCTTGCTCAGTTTGGCCTGGTCTAAGCGCGTATTGCCCCAGACATACACCTTGCCCTCCTCGTCCACGCTCACGGCATGGTCGTAGCCCACCGCCAGGTCCACCATGCGGGCTTCCCGCACTTCCGGGGGGATGGCGGCCAGGTTGATGGTCTCGGTGATCCTGGTATAGCCCCAGGTGTACACCTTGCCCTCCTTGTCCAGGCCGGCGCCAAAGGTGGTGCCGGGGGCGATGGTGCGCAGGTTGCTCTCCAGCTCCCTGGGCACGCTCATCATGTTCAGGCCGGGGGCCACGTTTTTCTGGGTGTTGTCCTGGTAGCTCAGGTCCAGCGGCATGAACAGGGGCCCGATGATGACAAACAGGAAGATGGCGATGAACACGCCCAGCGCGATGCGGGAGAGGGGCTTGGAAAAAAAGTTCTTGATGATGGTCCGCATCGGGGACTGGAGGGCCTCCTCCTCCATGAAGCTCAGCTCCCTGCCGCCGCCGAAAAACAGCCGCTTGGCCCAGCGTGTCAGGAAGAACCCCTTGTCTTTTTTCATGGTTTCGTTCACGGTGGTTCCTCCTTACTTGTTCACGCGCACGCGCGGGTCCACCAGGCCGTAGCTCAGGTCCGTGATCAGGATGCCGACCAGGCTGATGATGGTATAGAACATCTGCATGGCCAGCACCAGCTCATAGTCCAGGTTGTTCAGGCCATCGATATACAGCTTGCCCATGCCGTTGAGGGAGAAGGTGTTTTCAATGATGACCGAACCGGAGAAGATGCCGATGAACCAGCCGATGACCACCGTGATGACCGGCAGCAGGGCATTGCGCCAGGCATGGGAATAGATGACCGTCTTTTCCCGCAGGCCCTTGGCCCGCGCGGTGCGCACATAGTCCATGGACAGCGATTCAATCATCGCCGCGCGCACGTAGCGGGTCATGCCGCCCAGGGAAGCGAAGGTCAGCACAATCAGCGGCAGCGCCAGGTAATACAGCCTGTCCACCACAAAGCGCAGCCCGGTGTAGTTGGTGCCCGGGGTCTTCATGCCCATCACCGGAAAAATCCGGAAGATGACCGCGAAGAAATAGATGAACACCAGCGAAATAATAAACACCGGCACCGAATAGCCCACCACGCTGATCACCTGCACCGTGCCGTCAAAGCGGGTGTTCTTCTTGACCGCGGTGCGGATGCCCAGGGGGATGGTGATGCCAAGCGCCATGATGGTGGCGAAGATGTTGATGAACACCGTGTTGAACATGGGCTCAGGGATGACATCAATCACAGGCTTCTTGTAGAAGTTGGAATACCCGAAGTTGCCCTGCAGCAGGCCATTCCAGCTCCCGTTCTTCTCCGGCAGGATGCCCATCCACCTGCCATACCGCATCAGCAGGGGATCATCCAGGCCCAGTTGCTCACGCAGCCTGAGGTACAGCTCCTGGTACTCGGCGGGCTTGAGCTCCCGGCGCACAGGTTCCAGCTCCATCCTGGCCGGGTCCGTGGGGATCTGGTTGTACAGCATGAACATGAGCAGGGAGATGATCAGAAAGACGAAGATGATATACACAAACCGCAGGGCGATGTATTTCTTCACCTGTGTTACCGACCTTTCCTGGCGAAAGCATCGCCGTGTGAGATGATATGATGTCAGCGCCTGAACCGGCCAAAGACCGGACAAAAACGGCTCCTCCGAACAGGTCCGGCGGAACCCTCAGCTGTTTCTTGCATTTGTCAGTTGCTTGGACAGGTCCCGGGGACGCGCCGGCTGGCGCGCCCCCGGGGAATGTAGGTTGGTACTACTCGATCCAGCTGTAAACAATGGCGTTTTCAAAGCCCCAGTAGGGGTTCTGCGCATAGCCGTGCAGCTTGTCGAAGAAAATGGTGTAGTAGATGTTGGAGTACAGCGGGACTTCGGGCAGCAGCTCGTTCCAGCGCACGATGTAGTCAATCCAGATCTTCAGGTAGGTGTCCGGATCGTCGGCATTCACGCCATACACCATGTCCATGGACAGCTTGTCCAGCTGCTCGTCAAACAGGAAGTTCACGTTGTAGCCCTGCTCAACCAGCTCGGGATCCAGGGTCCAGCTGTAGGACTGGTCATAGATGGGGTTGAAGTTGCTGGCCAGGTTGTACATGCCATAGGTGGGCACGCCATACTGCTCGCCAACGGACTTGTCGCGGTACATGTAGTTGAGCAGCTCCGCGAAGGTCATAATGTTCTGGCGAATCTCAAAACCGGCGGACGCCACGTCGGGGTTCTCGGCCAGCATGGTGACCAGCAGCTCGGACACGGTGTTGCCCTCGGAGGAGGACCACTCAATGATCAGCGGCATGAGCACCTTGTCACCCACGGTGATGTTGTGCTTGTATTCGCCCGCTTCTTCCTCGGTCACTTCCTTGTAGCGCAGGCCGGAGACCCAGGGCTGGCCGTCTTCGCCCAGCACCCAGCCATCCTCCTCAAGCAGCTTCACAGCGTCTTCCAGGGAGTAGGGGTAGGTGTTCAGCCGCTCGCTGAGCTCTTCCTCGCCGTCCTGGTACATCCACATGGCCAGACCGTAGGGGCCGTGCACAACGCCGCCGTAGCCACCGGTGAAGGTGTTGGCGAACTCAGGACGGTCCAGCAGGTGGGCGATCGCGTGGCGCACGTTGAGGAACTGGGTGGGGCCAAAGTCGCACTGGAACATCAGCTTGCCGTAGCCGGCACGCTCAAAGGTGACGGTGTCAAAGCCGCCGCCGGCCACGATGTCCAGCGCCGCGTTGACGTCATCGCCGCCGGTCAGCGCGGAGATCAGGTTGATTTCACCGGTCTTCAGGGCGTCAAACTGGGTGGCGTCCTCAGCCTTGACCACGATGATCTTCTGGACGCTGGGCTTCTGGCCGTCGAACTTGCCCTTGTACAGGGGGTTGATCTCCAGCACAGCCTGCTTGGCGCCCTTGTCATAGCTCACCAGGTTGTAGGGGCCGGCGGTCACGCGGCCTTCGGACAGGAAGCGGGCCTCGGCGATTTTGAACGCCAGGGTGCCCACGGCCATGTCGCCCACGATGTAGGCGCCTTCGCCGTCATCCGCCACGGAATAGGTGCTGCCCAGCCACATGTTGATGGACAGGGGGGACAGGCTGGCGTAGCTCAGGTCATAGAAGTAGGGGAGCTTTTCTTCGACGACGGTCAGGGAGTAGGTATACTCATCAATCAGGCGCGCGCCGGAGAACGCGGTGGCCTCACCGGTCTTGTACGCATCGCCGCCCACATAGGTCAGATAACCGGTGGACTTGCTGCCCAGGGTGATCAGCGTGGGGTGGTTGAACAGCAGCAGGGAGGCCAGGTAATGCTGCGCCGTGATGGGGGTGCCGTCGTTGAACACGAGGTCCTCGGCAATCTTCACGGTAAAGGTCTTCGTGCCATCCTCGTTGTCTTCCCAGGTTACGCTCTCGGCGGTGGAGTCATTGACAACCAGCGCGCCGCCATCGTTGAACACGATCGTGTCATAGTCATTCATCAGGCCGCGAATCATGTTGTCCGTCGCGTTGTTGGTCCAAATCGCGCCATGGGACCAGTCACCGGAAATCTCCGTGCTGGAACCATAGATGATCTCGCCGCCAACAGGGTGGACAGCAGTCTCCGCCGACATGCCCACGACGCCCAGAAGCATCATGGCTGTCAGCAGCAAGGCTACCAGTTTCTTCATGTGGAACAACCTCCATCATCATATTGAGCTGACCTTGTTTCTATGTATGGCCATTTAGCTCTTGTCAGAATTATACAGATACGGATGTGATTTGGCAAGCCCAAAATCGTTTGATTTGCATTCTGGCGGCACAAGCGTTGAAAAGCACAAGGCGTTTTGACGCCGGTTCGCCCCTGGACTTTGGGGCCGGGCGCTTCAGACCAGATAATGAATGCAGGATTAAAACAAACGGCGGGCGCGGGGCGGCGCAGCCTGCCATTGTGGTGGATGCGCGCGGCTGTGGTATAATGAAACAGCCCGCGCAAATACCAAAAGGAGGACAAACTTTTGTTCGAAATCACCAAGGGCATCTTCTCCGTCGGGGTGCAAAACCCCGATCTGGAAGTGTTTGACATCATCATGAAAACCCCACGGGGCACCAGCTACAACGCCTACCTGGTCAAGGGCGAGGACAAGACCGCCCTGGTGGAGACCGCCAAGGAAGGCTTCCTGGATGAATACCTCAGCAACATCGGGCAGATTATTCCCTTTGAAGAGGTGGATTACCTCATCATCAACCACACCGAGCCGGACCACGCCGGCATCATCCCCGAGCTGCTCAAGCGCAACAGCAAGCTGGAGATCATCGGCACCAGCAGCGCCATCACCTTCGTGGGCCAGATCATCAACAGGGATTTCAAGGGCCGCGCGGTCAAAAAGGGCGACACGCTGGACCTGGGCGGCCGGGTGCTTACCTTCCACCCCATGCCCAACCTGCACTGGCCGGACACCATGTTCACGCATGATTCGCTGACCAACAGCCTCTTCACCTGCGACTTCCTCGGCGCCCACTACGCCTTCGCCCCGCTGCTGATCAGCCGGGTCGAGGACATGGCCGACTACCTGGAAGGCGTGGAGAAGTACTACGATGACATCATGAGCCCCTTCGCCCGCCCCTTTGTGCAAAACGGCATCAAGGCCATCCGGGAGATTCAGCCTGCCTACGTCATGACCGGCCACGGCGCGGTGCTGGACAGCCACCTGGAGGAGGTGCTGGCCATCTACGACCGCCTGTCCCGGGGGGAGGAGAAGGAGGGCAGGTCCGTCACCATTGTCTATGTGAGCGCCTATGGCTACACCCAGTCGCTGGCTGAGGCCATCGCGGAGGCCATCCGGCAAAGCGGCACCAAGGTGGAGCTGTTTGAGCTGGATGAGCACAACAAGGCCGAGGTGCTGGCCGCCATTGACCGGGCTGACGGCGTGCTGTTTGGCTCGCCAACCTTCCTGGGCGACATGCTCCAGCCCATCGGCGAGCTGCTGGCCGCGCTGCACCCCTACTCCCTCAAGGGCAAGCTGTGCTCAGCCTTTGGCTCCTACGGCTGGACCGGCGAGGCGGTGAACAACATCATCGGCCGCCTGGAGCAGCTGAAGACCAAGACCCTGCCCGGCATCCGGGCCCGGCTGAAGCCCTCCGAGCAGGAGCTGGAGACAGCCCGCGGGTTTGCGTCACAGTTCGTCCAGGCACTGGAATAAACCCCTGCGACGGAAGGAGGCCACCCATGACAGAAGCGCGCTATGCCTGCCTCAACCTTCCCCTGCCCTCCTTCCCCCGGGCGGATGATCCCGCCTGGGACAAGGCCGCGCCGGCCGAGCTGCTGGAGGTGGAGAGCGGCCGGCGCCCCTTCCTGCACACTGAGTTCCGCCTGTTGCGCGATGACGAAGCCCAGGCCTTCTTCCTGCGCTTCCTGGCGGAGGATGACGAAATCAACTCCACCTACCGCCTGCATGATGAAACCCTCTACACCCAGGATGTGTTTGAGCTGTTTCTGGCCGACCGCGGCGGGCTGAACCATTACAAGGAGATCGAGGTCAGCCCCTATGACCTCACGTTCACCGGCACCATTGACTACACGGAGGATGGCCGCCGGGTGCTGAACATGGACTGGGGCATCCCCGGCTTTGAGACCAAAACCCGCTTTGACAGGGCGGTTCACCAGACGGCCTCCGTCTGGAAGCTGCCCTACGCCGCCTTTGCCGGGGCGCCGCAGCCCCGCAGCGCCTGGCGCTTCAACGTGTTCCGGGTGGATCACAGCGTGCGGGGGCAGGAGCTGCAGGCCTGGCAGCCCACCGGTGCGCGCAATTTCCATGTGCCTGACCGCTTTGGGTGGCTTGATTTCCCTGCATGAGTCCTGAGCGGGCTGAAGCCGCGCTGGCCGCGTCCATGGCGCGGCTGGTGGAGGGAACAGGCCAGTTGAGCGGGCTGACCGTCTGCTATGGCACGCCCACCGACTGCGCCCAGCGGTACACCGGCCTGCGCCAGGAGGTGCGCCTGAACAATGGGCAACTGGAAAGCGCGCCCCTGCCCCTGAACGACCGGACCATCCACGACCTGGCATCGCTGACCAAGCTGTATACGCTGGTCAGCGTTTTGCAGCTGCTGGAGGCTGGCGCGCTGCGCCTTGAGGACAGCATCCACAAGCTGGACCCGCGCTTTGACAGCCTGCGGGGCTGCACCCTGGCGGACTGCCTGAGCTACCGCCAAAGCCTGCAGACCCCCCAGCGTGTGGACGCCCAGGCGGATGCCGCGGCCGCCCAGGCCATGGTGTTTCGCACCTACGCGCGTCCGGTGGCGGGGGAGCGGCTGTACTCGGACATGAACGCCCTGGTGCTCAAGTACGTGGTGGAGGCGGTCAGCGGGCTGTCCTTTGCCGGCTACCTGGCGCAGGCGGTCTTCCGTCACGCGGGGTTAAAGGAAACCTGGGCGCGGGTGCCGCCGGAGCGCCTCCCTGACTGCATGAACTACAACCATGAGCACCAGGTTGTCATGGGGCGGCATCAGCTGCTCAGCGACATGCCCCCCGGGCAGCCCCACGACCCCAAGGCCCGCCTGCTGCGTACAGGGGATGACCCGCTGTCCGGGCACGCGGGCCTGTTTGCCACCGCGAAGGATGTGTGCCGCTTCGCGCAGGCGCTGCTGGCCGGCCGCCTGGTCAGGCCCGCCACCCTGCTGAAGGTGGGCATCAACCGCACGGGCTACCTGCTGCAGGATGGCAGCTACCGGCAGTTCCTGGGCTGGCTGTGCTTTGCCAAGTCCCCGGTCCAGCGCTTCAGCGAGGTGCCCGAATGGATGGGCCTGCGCGCCTTTGGATTGTCCGGCTACACCGGCAACCACCTGGCCATGGACCCGGAAACAGGCGTGTTCGACCTCATGTTGGGCAACCGTTGCCACAACCGCCTGTCCCTCGTCAGCCCGGAGGGGGAGGCGGCTGCCCTGGGCCTGGATGAACTGGGCGTGGGCAGCGTCCCCTGGCCGGACGGGCGCCGGGTGCGCTCCAGCTTCCGCTATATCCGCCGCAAGGACCAGCTGGTGCACAACCCCGTGCGGGACTGTCTCATCGCCCGCGGCTGGCTGGCCTCCCCCTGGCTATAGCGGCCAGGCAGGCGCCGCGTCGGTAGACGGCCAGGCCAAAATTGTGTACAATGGTGCCCGTCCCGGTGGGCCACGCGCCAACCACAATACCACCCATCTATGGAGGAAAGCATGCAATACCATCCCTTTGGCAAAACAGGCCGCCAGGTGTCCCGGCTGGGCTTTGGCATGATGCGCCTGCCCACGAAAACCCTGGAGGACGGCAGCACGACGATTGACCGCGAGGAAGCCACGCGCATGCTGCGCCATGGCATTGACCGGGGCATCAACTATGTGGACACCGCCTATGGCTACCACAACGGCGAGAGTGAAATCCTGACCGGCCTGGCCCTGAAGGACGGGTACCGGGAGCGGGTCATGCTCACCACCAAGCTGCCCCAGTGGCTGGTCAACAAGGAGGACGACTGTGACCGCCTGCTGGATGAGCAGCTCAGGAAGCTGGACGTGTCCTTTGTGGATTTTTACCTGCTGCACGCGCTCAACGGCGAGGCCTTCACCAAGCTGCAGAAGCTCCACTACCAGAAGTTCCTGGAAAAGGCCAAGGCCGACGGCCGCATCCGCTACGCCGGCTTCAGCTTCCATGATGAAAAGGCGCAGTTTTTGCGCATGATCGACGATTATGACTGGGACATGGCCCAGATTCAGTTCAACTACCTGGATGACGAGAACCAGGCCACCCTGGAGGGCCTGCTCTACGCCGGGGAGAAGGGCATCCCCATCGTGGTGATGGAGCCGCTGCGCGGCGGCGCGCTGGCCAACCCGCCAAGCGATGTCAAAGCGCTGCTGGACGGCCATGCCAGCGGTCGCAGCGCGGTGGACTGGGCCTTCCGCTATGTGGGCGATTTCCCCCAGGTGGCCACCATCCTCTCTGGCATGAGCACCATGGAGCAGGTGGAGGATAACCTGCGCATCTTCGAGCAGGTCAAGCCCAACAGCCTCAACGGGCAGGACAAGGCCTTCATCGCCACCCTCAAGCAGCGCTACCTGGCCCGCGTCAAGGTGGGCTGCACCGCCTGCAACTACTGCCAGCCCTGCCCGGAGGGCGTGCTCATCCCGCGCATCTTCAGCATCTACAACGAGGCCTATATGCTCGACCAGGTGGACAGCCTCAAGTGGAACTACGGCGGGGTCATGCGCGATGGCGGGGACGGCTCCCTGTGCGTGGCCTGCGGCCAGTGCGAGGCGGTCTGCCCGCAGCAGCTGCCCATCATCGAATCCCTCAAGGTCATCCACGCCGAGGCGCAGTAAGCCGCACCCATGGGCATGAACCTCTACGGGCTGTTCATCGCGCTGGGCGTGCTGGCGGCTGTACTCTATATGGGCAGGGAGGCCGTACGGCGCTCCCTGCCCCGTGATTTGGCGCTGGATATGGCCCTGTGGGCGGTGCCCCTGGCCGTGGTGGGTTCCCGGCTGTACTATGTGGCCTTCACCTGGGAGCGCTACCGGGGGGACCTGTTGTCCATCCTGCGTGTCTGGGAGGGGGGGCTGGCCATCTACGGCGGCATCCTGGGCGGCGCGCTGGGCGTGTACCTGCTTGCCCGCCGGCGCCGCCTGCCCTTCCTCACCCTGGCGGACCTGGTGGCCCCCGCCCTGCTACTGGGCCAGGCCATCGGGCGCTGGGGCAATTTTTTCAACCAGGAGGCCTACGGGCTGCTGGTAGATAGCCCGGTCTTCCAGCGCTTTCCCTTTGCGGTCCAGGTAAATGGCCAGTGGCACCTGGCCACTTTTTTGTATGAATCCCTGTGGAACCTGCTGGGCTTCGCGGTGCTGCTGCGGCTGCGGGCGGCCAGCGAGCGCCGGGGGCCGGGCACCTTGTTCCTGTGCTATCTGCTTTGGTATGGCCTGGGTCGTCTGGTGATTGAAGGCCTGCGCCTGGACAGCCTCATGCTGGGCAGCCTGCGGGTGTCCCAGCTGCTCAGCGCCCTCCTGATCACCCTGGCCGGGCTGGCGCTCCTCCTGCGCCTGCGGCGCGCCTGGTTCCATGGCCTGCCGCTTCTGCTCGGGCTGGGTTTGCTGTTGCTGTCCGCCCTCGGGCAGGGCTGGGCGCTGGTGCCGGGCTATGTCAGCCTGGCCGTTTTTGTGGCGGGCCTGTACCCCAGCCTGGCCAGGGAGGAGGCCGCATGAACCGCCAAGGCATCTACCGCGGCCTGCTGCGCCTGCTGCCCGCGCCGCGGCTTCGTTTGCGCGCGGTGGGCCAGCCCCCGCAGCCGGCGAAGCTTTCAGCTTTTGAGGCCATCCTGCGCCGGCACCGGGCCTTGGGCGGTGCACTGGCGATGTTTGACGGCAATGGCCTCACCCACCACCTGGTGTACGGCCAGGCCCGCCGGAGCAGCCCGGTGGCGGCGGACACGGTGTTCCGCCTGGCCTCCGTCTCCAAGCTGGTCACCGCCGCGGGCGTGGTGGCCATGGCGCGGGCTGGCCTGCTGGACCTGGACGCGGATGTCGACCCCGGCCTGCCCTATTCCCTGCGCCACCCCAAGGCGCCGGACCTGCCCATCACCCTGCGGATGCTGCTGACCCACACAGCCGGCATCCGCGACGGCGCGGACTATTTCGCCGGCCTGGAAAGCGGGGCCAGCGCGGGGCAGGTTCTGGCCGGCGACAGCCACACCGCCCACCTGCCAGGGGCAGACTGCGAGTACACCAACTTCGGCTTTGGGCTCATCGCCTGCGCGGTGGAGGCGCGCACCGGCCTGTCCTTTGAAGCGGCCATGCAGCGCCACCTGTTTGAGCCGCTGGGGATGACCGCCAGCTACTACCCCCAGCGGGTCAGGGGCCCCTTGGCGGATGCCCGGCGGGTGCTGCCCCCGCGCCTGAAGCCCAATTACGATGCCCGCGCCCGCCAGGCACAGCCTGACACCGGCTGGGACAGTCCGGATGCCCAGCGGCACCACCTGCTGGCCCAGGGCAGCTGCTGCATGGCGGTGCCTGACCTGGTGCGGCTGGGTCAGGTGCTGCTGCGGCCAGGTTTTTTTTCACCCAGCGACCTCCAGCTGCTGCGCGGCCCCTGGGCGGACCTGTCTCACCGCGACCCGCATCTGCGCCTGGGCCTGGGCCAGTTTGTGCTGCGGGACCCGCGGCTTGGCCCCGTCACGCTCCATGGCCACCAGGGCATGGCGTATGGCGCCGTGCACCTGCTGTTTATGGATGTGGACAGCGGCCAGGGCCTGCTCAGCCTGACAACCGGGGTGTCCGAAGCCCGCCAGCACATCATGGCTGATGTCAACCGCGACCTGCTGTTTGCGTGGTTGGCCCATGGCTGAGCGTGTGATGGAAGTGCAAAGGCGCGCCGGGCATCGCCTGGTGCGCCTGGAAGGCGGGGACAGCCTCAGGGTGCCCACCGCGCTGTTTCGCCGCTTCCCCTTAACCGCCGGGGAAGGGATTGACCTGGACGAATACCAGGCCCGGCTGGCCGCGGCCGAGCCGCGCCTGGCGCTGGAAACCGCGGTGCGCATGCTTGAGCAGCGGGACCGCAGCGAGCGGGACATCATCAGCCGGCTCACCCAGGCCGGCTATTCACAGGAAGCGGCCAGCCGCGCCTGCGCGCGCCTCCAGCAGCAGGGCTACCTGGATGACGAGCGCTATGCCCGCCAGCTGATGGCCCGCCTGGGCCAAAAATATGGTGCCCTGCGGCTGCGCAGGGAACTGGCGCACAAGGGCATCCCGGAGGAGCTGGTCGCCCGGCTGGTGGACGAGGCCCAGCCGGAGGAGCAGCTAGAGGCGGCTGTGCAGCAGGCGCGCAAGGCGCTGCGGGGCAGGACAGGGGAGCGCCAGGCGCTGTACCGCCGCGCCTACGGGGCGCTGGCAAGGCGCGGCTACCCGCCCCCCCTGGTGCGCCAGGCGCTGTCGCAGGTCTTCAATGATTTGCCGGAGGATGATGGGTACCCATCAGGTACCGAATGATGTCCCCGGCCATCATCATACCGGCCACTGGCGGCACAAAGGAGACGGTACCGGGCACGTGGCGGCCATGGGCCTGCGCCGTCACCCCGCGCAGCGGCGCTTCGGTTGAGTACAACACCCTGAGGGCCGGGATGCCTGCCTCCCGGCAGGCCTTGCGCATACGCCGGGCCAGCGGGCAGCCGCTGGTTTGGTAGATGTCCGCAACCTGGAAGCGCGTGGGGTCCAGCCGGTTGCCGGCGCCCATGCAGCTGATCAGGTAGGTGTTTGCGTCCAGGGCCCGCCTGGCCAGCAGCAGCTTGCTGGCCAGGGTGTCCATGCAGTCCGCCACCGCGTCAAAGCCGTCAAGCGGCAGGGCCAGCGCTGTGGATTCCTCATAAAACAGTGGATATTCATCGACCTGGGCTTCCGGCGCGATGTCCAGCAGCCGCCGCTTGCAGGCGGCTGTTTTCAGCTGCCCAAGGGTTGAATGCAGGGCAATCAGCTGGCGGTTGAGGTTGCTTGGGGACACGCTGTCATGGTCCACCAGCGCCACCTGGCCCACCCCGCCGCGCACCAGCGCCTCCGCGCAGGCGGCGCCCACGCCGCCCACCCCCAGCACCGCCACCCGGGCGGCCTGCAGCCGCTCAAAGGCGGGCAGGCCAATCAGCGCGATGGTGCGGGAAAAGCTTTCCATCCGGTCATGCTGCGCCATGCTGCCCTCCTGTGGCCACGGCCGCGGTGAGCAGGCAGACGCCGGCCGCGCCGCCCGCGCGCAGCACCCCTGCCGCCTCCCGGGCGGTGGCCCCGGTGGTGCGCACATCGTCCACCAGCAGCAGCTGCAAGCCCTTCACCTCGCCTGCCAGCGCCAGGGCGCCCTTCACGTTGGCCGCGCGCGCCGCGGCCGGCAGGGTGGACTGGCGCCTGATTTTGCGGGTCTTTCGCAGCGCCTCCAGCACCGGGTAGCCCGTTTGCAGTGAAATCAGCCTGGCCAGCACCTGGGATTGGTTCATCCCGCGCTCGCGCAGGCGGCTGCTGTGCAGCGGCATGGGCACCAGCGCGTCAAAGCGGATGCCGCTGATTTGCAGGGCCATCTCCCGTGCCAGCGGCTGCGCGGCCAGCTCCACCGGGCCAAATTTCAGGCGCAAAATCAGCTGCCGGGCTTGCTCCCGGTACACATAGGGGGCAAAGGCCTGGTCCAGCCCCAGCATGCCCCCGCCCGCGCAATAGGCGCAGGGCTGCCCGCCCGCCCGGGGTGACAGGCAGTGGCCGCAGGCATCCTCACCGACCAGCAGGTCCTGAAGCGCCGCCTCACAGGCGCCGCACAGCGGGCGGTTCACATCGATTTGCCGGGGCTCGTCACAGCACAGGCAGCGCGCCTGGGGATAGATCAGACGGACCAGCGCCTGGCCCAAAGCGCTCACCCGCATCATATGCCGGCCTGCATGCGCCGCAGCCAGTGGGCCAGCAGGGAGTAGCGCCGACGCTCCAGGTTGTTGTCCACCATCATGCGCAGCACCTCCTGGCGGCCCACCAGCACCACCAGCCTGCGCGCCCGGGTCACCCCGGTGTAGAGCAGGTTGCGGGTGAGCAGCATGCGCGGCCCGCCCACCATGGGCAGGACCACCGCGGGGAACTCGCTGCCCTGGCTTTTGTGCACCGACAGGCAGTAGGCCAGGTCCAGCTCCTCCAGGTCGCCGTATTCATAGTGCACGGTCTTCTCATCGTCATAGCAGACCGTCACCGTCCTGTCCTCCTCCGACACCCGGGTGACAAAGCCGATGTCCCCGTTGAACACCCCCTGCCCGCTGCCCCCGCCCGCCACTTCCCAGGCCAGCTGGTAGTTGTTCTTGATGTGCATCACCTTGTCCCCCTCCCGCAGGGTGACTTCCCCATACTGCAGCTCCGCCTTGCGCGGGGAGGGCGGGTTGAAGGCGGCCTGCAGGCGGGTGTTGAGCAGCTCCACCCCGCAGACCCCCTTGCGGGTGGGGGAGAGCACCTGGATGTGCCGGCGGCTGTCCCGGACGCCCAGGTAATTGGGCAGCCGGCGCAGGCACAGCTGCACGATGCTGTCCGCCGCCTGCTGGGCATCCGGCTGGGTCTCAAAGAAAAAGTCGCTGCCCTGCCCGTTCATCACCGGTTCCTGCCCCTGGTTGATGCGGTGGGCATTCACCACAATCATGGAATCCTGCCCCTGGCGAAAAATCTCGTTCAGGCGCACCTGGGGGATGGCCGGGTCGCTCAGGATGTCCCGCAGCACGTTGCCCGGGCCCACACTGGGCAGCTGGTCCGCGTCCCCCACCAGCACCAGGCGGGTGCCAGGCTGCAGGGCCTGAAGCAGGCTGCGCGTCAGGTAGACATCCATCATGGACACCTCGTCCACAATCACGCACCCGCAGTCCAGCGGGTTGTCCTGGTTGACCTGGAAGGTGCCCTCCTCCCCCCCGTACTGCAGCAGGCGGTGGATGGTGCTGGCTTCCCGGCCGCAGGCCTCGCTCATGCGCTTGGCGGCGCGCCCGGTGGGCGCGGCCAGCACAATGTCGCTCTTGCTGCCCAGCACCTGGATGAGGCAGTTGATCAGCGTGGTCTTGCCGGTTCCCGGGCCGCCGGTGATGACGGACAGGCCTTGCGTGGCCGCGGTGTGCACCGCCGTTCTCTGGGTCTGGCTGAAGCGGATGCCTTCTGATTGCTCAAAGGCCTTGATGCGCCCGGCGATATGACCGGGCAGGTACTGCTGGCTGGCGCCGCGCAGCGCCAGCAGCCGGGCCGCGATGTCCATCTCCGCCTTGCGCAGCCCCGGCAGGGAGACAAAGCGCTGCGCATCCACAAGGTCCAGGAACAGGTGCTTGCGCAGCGTCAGCCCGTCCAGCAGCCGGCTGATTTCCGCCTTGTTGGCGCTCAGCAGCCCGCTGGCGCGCTCCACCAGCTCCTCCTCCACCATGCAGGTGTGCCCACTGGCCTGGGCAGCCTCCTGCAGCGCGTATTTGATGCCTGCCTGCAGGCGGAAGGGGCTGTCCTCGCTGATGCCCAGGGACAGGGCAATGCGGTCGGCTGTCAGGAAGCCCACGCCCTGGATGTCATCGACCAGGCGGTAGGGGTTGTCGCGGATCAGGGCCTCCGCCTGTTCCCGGTAGGCCTTGTGGATTTTGGCTGACAGCGCGGGGGAGACGCCATATCGCTGCAGGAAGAGATAGGTGCTGCGGCTGGCCTGCTGGGCCAGAAAGCCCTCGGCTATCTGCTTCATGCGCACCCGGCCGATCTTGGGCACCTCCAGCAGGCGCTCGGGCTGGCTGCCCAGCACCTCCAGGGTGTCCTTGCCAAAGGCGGCCACAATCAGCCGCGCGGTGCTGGGGCCCACGCCCTTGATGAGGCCGGAGCCCAGGTATTTTTCTATCGCGCTTAAGGTTTGGGGCTGGCGGATGGTCAGCGTGCTCAGCCTGAACTGGCGCCCATACTGCGGGTGGTCTGTCCACTCACCGGCCAGGTCCACCTGCTCCCCGTCCATCACCTGGGGCATGTTCCCGGTGACCGTCACCAGGCCTTCCCCGGTGCGCACCGAAATCACGCTGTAGCCGTTGTCCTCGTTGCGGTACAGCGTGCCCTGGGTGATGCCGGTCAATTGCTCCATCTGGCCTCCTGCCGCCTATTCTATCATCCGCCAGCCGATGTGGACAAGCGGACCAGCCCGGCCTCTTTGTGGTACAATACCCCTGCAAGTGAGCACAGGGAGGACAGGAATGGATTTGGACGGCATCCGCCAGCCGGCGGATATCAAGGGCTTGAGCCACGAGCAGGTCGAAGGGCTGGCTGACCAGCTGCGCGCGCGCATTGTGGACGTGGTCAGCCGCAACGGCGGCCACCTGGCCAGCAACCTGGGCGCGGTGGAGCTTACCCTGGCCCTGCACCGGGTGTTTGACAGCCCGCGGGACAAGATTGTGTTTGATGTGGGCCACCAGTGCTATGCCCACAAGATGCTCACCGGCCGCCTGCAGGCGATGGACAGCCTGCGCCAGTACAAGGGCATCTCCGGCTTCCCCAAGCTGGGGGAGAGCGAGCATGACGCCTATGGCACCGGCCATGCCTCCACCGCCATCTCCGCTGCCCTGGGCCTGGCCCGCGCGCGGGATTTGCGCGGCGGCCAGGAGCACGTCATCGCCGTGGTGGGCGACGGCGCCTTCACCGGCGGGCTGTGCTATGAGGCGCTCAATGACGCCGGGCACAGCCAGACCCGGCTGATGGTCATCCTCAATGACAACCAGATGAGCATCGCCCCCAATGTGGGCGGCCTGTCCAATTACCTCACCCGCATGCGCAGCAGCAAGGCCTGGCTGGGGCTTAAAAAGCGCCTGTCCGCCTTCTTTTTGAAGGTGCCGCTCATTGGCGGCTTCCTGCACAAACTGCTCTCCCGCGTGAAGGATTCCCTGCGCAACTTCCTCATCCGTGACCGCTTCTTCCAGGCCCTGGGCTTCCGCTACCTGGGCCCCATCGACGGCCACAACACCCGCTATGTCGAGAAAATCCTCCAGCGCGCCAAGCGCTTTGACCAGCCGGTCATCATCCACCTGGTCACCCAGAAGGGCAAGGGGCTGGCGTTTGCCGAGCGGCAGCCCTGGCGCACCCATGGGGTGAATCCCTTCCATAAGGAGAGCGGCGCGCCCCTGCAGCCTGCCACCGCGCGCTCCTTTGGCAAGGCGGCCGGGCAGCTGTTGACCCAGCTGGCCCGGGAGGACAGCCGCCTGGTGGCCATCACCGCGGCCATGGCCGAGGCCACCGGCCTGCAGCCCTTCCAGCAGGCCTACCCGGACAGGCTCTTTGATGTGGGCATCGCGGAAAGCCACGCCGTCACCCTGGCGGCCGGGCTGGCCGTGGGCGGCCTGCGCCCGGTGGTCACCCTGTATGACACCTTCCTCCAGCGCGCCTATGACCAGGTGGTGGTGGACATCGCGCTGCAGAAGCTGCCGGTCACCTTCCTGATTGACCGGGCGGCCATGGGGGGCGCTGACGGCCCTACCCACCACGGCGTCTTTGGCACGGCCTTCCTGCGCCACGTGCCCAACCTCATCCTGCTGCACCCGCGCAGCATTGAGGAGCTGGAGGCCATGCTGCGTTTCGCGCTCACCCAGCAGGGGCCGGTGTTCATCCGCTACCCCCGCTCGGAGGAAGCGGGCATGCGGGAGCTGCCCTACGCGGGCTTTGCCCTGGGCCAATGGGAGCGCCTGCACCCCAAGGGCTCCCTCTGCCTGGTGGCCACCGGGCCCATGGTGCGCCAGGCGCTGTTGGCGCGGGAGCTGCTGCTTGAAGCCGGCCACCGGGCCCAGGTGGTCAACGCCAACTCCACCAAGCCCCTGGACATAGCTTTTCTGCGGGCAATCAGCCTGCAGAACATCCCCTACTATGTGCTGGAGGAGCAGGTGGAGGCGGGCGGCCTGGGCAGCGCCATCGGCGAGGCCTGCCTGCGGGAGGGCCTTCGGCTGCCCGCGCGCGTGTTTGCCCTGCCCGATGCCTTCATTCCCCATGGCAGCCATGAGGAGCTGCTGGCCCATACCGGGCTGGACGGGGCCAGCATCGCCCGCGCCATCCAGAGCCGCCTGGAGGCCATCGCGTGAAGACCCGGGCCGACCTGGCCCTGGTGGCCCGCGGCCTGGCGCCCAGCCGGGAGCGGGCGCAGGCCCTGATCCTGGCCGGGCGTGTCTATGTGCGGGAGCAGCGGGTGGACAAGCCCTCAGTGCCCATCGCCCCGGAGGATGAGCTGGTGCTGCGCGGGGAGGACAGCCAGTGGGCCTCCCGGGGCGCGCTGAAGTTGGAGAAGGCCCTGCGGGTGTTTTCCCCGAAGGTGGAGGGCCAGGTGGCGCTGGATGTGGGCGCCGCGGCCGGCGGCTTCACCGATGTGCTCCTGCGCGCGGGCGCGGCCCATGTCTATGCCATTGACGTGGGCTATGGGCAGCTGGACTGGCGCCTGCGGCAGGATGAGCGGGTGACAGTCATGGAGCGCGTCAATGCCCGCCACCTCACCCGGGACCATTTTGACCGCCAGCCCGCCCTGGCGGTGATGGACGTGTCCTTCATCTCCATCCGACTGATTCTGCCGGCGCTGTTTGACATTCTGGGCTCCTCCGGCCAGGTGATCAGCCTCATCAAGCCGCAGTTTGAGGCCGGGCGCGGCCAGGTGGGCAAGCGCGGGGTGGTGCGCGAGGCGCGCACCCATGAGCAGGTGCTTCGGGACATCCGTGACGCGGTGGGGGCAGCGGGCTGGCGCCTGGCGCGGCTGGACTACTCGCCCATCACCGGCCCCAAGGGCAACATCGAGTTCCTGGCGGATTTGAAGCCGGGCGGGGGGGAAGCGCTGCCCGACGGGGACATCCATCAGGTGGTGCGCGCTGCCCACCAGGAACTGGCAGCAGGATAGCGCGCGCGACTGAAAACCCGCCGGCATATGTGATATGCACGGCGGGTTTTGATGTTGGGGGTCCAGCCTCAGTTGCTTCTGTAAATGGCGATGGTCAGCGCACCGTCCTGCACCGTGCCGTCAATGCGGATGGGGAAGTCAAACTGGTTCTGGATGATGAAGTTCTGCGCGATGCTGCCCACCGCCGCGTCCGCGCCGTGGGGCAGGTAGGCGGCTGCTGCGGGCCCATGCGGCCGGCGCTTGAGGATGGCGATTTGCGGCAGCTGCAGCACGGCGTTGAACAGCGTGCTGGACACCTGGCAGGTGCCCCCGCCGTAGCTTTGCACCGTCTCCCCGCGCACCAGGGCGTTGGCGGGCAGGTACCCGTTGCGGCGCGAATAGGGCCCGATGTGCTGGTTGAAGTCCAGCCGGTCGCCTGTTTGCAGGGTGTACAGGCCAAAGCGGTCGCTGGCCACCTCCAGGTTGACGATGCGGTTGCGGTTGCTCTGGTCGGTGGTCAGCCGGTAAAAGGAGGTATAGGCGGCCAGCGGCGCGTCATAGCCGGCCTCCCCGCTGAAGTTGATGGGCAGGATTTCCCGCAGGAGGTTGGTGTTGATGTAGCCGTACTGGCGGTGGTAAATCAGCCGCCCCCAGCCATCCTCAATGTCAATCAGCGCCAGGCGCGCGCCTTCCTGCAGGGTCACCAGCGCCTGGGCCTGGTCATCCGGCGCCGCCAGGATGGCCGCCTCCCCCGCCACCCAGGCCAGCCAGGCGTTGGGCACGGTGCCATAGGTGGGGTTGGCCTGCGGGTCAAGGTTTTTGATGCTGCTGTCCAGCATGGCCTGGCGCTTGATGTAGCCCTCCATGTCCTTGTAGCGCACCTTGAGCCAGGCGGGCTCCACCTGCAGGATGTCCACGGTGCTGTTGCGGTTGATGTAGCCCAGCCTGGACGAATCAAAGTCCATCCGCTCAAAGACTTCCACACCAAAGTACAGCGAGCCGCGGTAGCGGGCGGGCTGGGTCGCCGCCTCCGCCAGGGCAGGCGCCATGGCCAGCAGGCAGCACAGGATCATCAACAGGGCTCTTCTCATCAGCTGTCCTTGTAGATGGCGACAAACAGCGACCCGTCCTGCACATGGGCGGTGATGCTGATGGGGAAGCTGTAGTCATTGCGGAAGACCAGGTTGAGCATGCCCGAGGAAGCGTCCACCCCGTGGGGCAGGTACTTGATGCCGTTGGCGCCATGGGGCGCGCGGCGCAGCACGGTGACGCCGTTGAGCTGCAAAATCACGTTGTACAGGGTGCTGCTCACCTGGCAGGAACCGCCGCCATACACGTCAAACACCAGTTCACCGTCCACCAGGGCGCCCGCCGGCTTGTAGCCGTTGCTGGCGCGGAAGGGCCCCACCTGGTTGTTGAAGTCCAGGCTCTGGCCGGGCTCCAGGGTGAGGGACATGCGCTGCCCGCCCACCACCAGGTTGCTGATGCGGTTCTGGTTGTTCTCGTTGTCGGAAATGTCGTAGAAGGAGTTGTACACGGCGATGGGCACCTCGCTGGTGCCGTCCTGCTCGCTGGCGGCCACCATTTCCAGCTCCGTCAGGGTGCGGGTGTCCACATAGCCGTACTGGCGCTTGAAGATGGTGCGCGCCCAGCCGTTCTCCACATCCAGGAAGCCCAGCCGCGCGCCCGCCTGCAGGGTGATCAGCACCTGGCTGCCCGCTTCCGGGGCGGCCAATACCTGGATCTCGCGGCTGGCGGTGGTGAAATAGCGGTTGAAAGCGGTGCCAAAGCGAGGGGTGTTGGCAGGGTCCAGGGCCACCGGGTCCATGATGCGGTGGCGCAGCACGTAGCCGGTTTTGTTGCCCACCAGGATGCCCACAAAGTTGGGCAGCACCTCCACAATCTGAATGGCCTGGCCCGGCTTGAAGCTGGTCATCACCTTGCTGTCAAGGTCCGGGCTTTGGTAGGCGTTGGTGATGCTGTTGGGGAAATAGGTGCTGATTTTGGCGTTGTAGAGCACCTCCTGTGCTGCCAGGGCGCCTGGCAGCGCCAGCAGCAGAAAGAGCGCCAGCAGCAGCGCGGCGCGCGCCCTATTCCTTGCGCTGAAGTTTTTCATACACGCCATCCTCGTTCTCAATCCAAATGTTCTCCAGCGTCGCGCGCAGGCCCTCTCGGAAGGCTGTCAGGTACTGCGCACGCAGGCGCGCCTGTTCCTGCAGCTCCTCATCGCTCAAGCCCAGCGTCTTTTTCTTGCGCGCCAACTCGTTGATGCGCTCCATCAGCCCTTTGTCCAAACCCGGTCCTCCTTGTTCAGCATCAGTATACCCAGCACACCGGGAATGGCAAGGGCCAGCAGGTAAAGCAGGTAGCTGAACAGTTTGCCCAGTTCAGACCGGTCGATCAGAAACTCGATGCCCACCAGGGCCGGCAGCGTCACCGCCAGGCTGGCCATCGCGAAGGCGGGCAGCCGCGCCCCATAGCCCCCGCGGATGTGCCGCAAAGCCAGGCGGAGGATCACCAGGGAGAACAGCACGGCCGACAGCACCTGCTGCACGCCCACAAAGCTGTAGCGCAGATGGCCGTCATAGCGCAGGCTCTCCATCAGCGTTTGGGTGAGCCCATACAGCAGCCCAAACAGCAGGAAGGTGTTGCCCGGCCTGGGCTTTGTCCTCAGGTAGCGCAGCAGGATGGCCAGCAGGATGGCGGCCACAGCAGCCTCCAGCAGGTAGGTGCGCAGGTAGGCGTCATACTCATCCCGGAAAGCCAAAAAACTGTTGGCCAGCAAGGGGGTGGTCAACGGGCGGCTGATGCCCAGCGCTGTGAAGCCCTCGCCCAGGCGGGCGGGCACCAGGAAGGCGGCCAGGGCCGGGGCCAGGCGGTCCAGCAGGCCGGCGGCCGGCACCTCGGTCAGTTTGGCGGAAAGCCAGGCGGCCAGCACCGCACCAATCAGGGCGCCGTACATGGCAAAGCCGCCGCCCCGCAGCGCCAGGATGTTGCGCAGGCTGATAAACGGGGCGAAGCCCGGGTCCAGCAGGCAGTACATCAGCCGGGCCAGCGCCAGCCCCAGGGGCAGCCCCAGGACCGCGGTCCAGGCCATGGCCAGGCGTTCCCGGGGCTGCCCCCGGGTGAGCCACAGCAGCAGGGACATGGCCAGCCAGCAGCCCAGCATCACCAGCAGCCCGTAGGCATACACCTGGGTGCCAAGCAGGGGGAAGGCGCGCGCGTCTGTCAGCATGGGCCTATTCCCCGCCCAGGCTGGCAAAGTAGATCATGTCGCTTTGCGCGCGCTCGTTGGCCTTTGTCTTGTTGTGATAGTAGCCCCCGTCAAACACCATGGTGGCGGAGTTGCCCCCGTCCAGGTTGAAGGCCTCCAGGCAGCCCAGGTCATACATCACCTGCGCCATCGCCTGCAGGGTGAGGCCATCGGAATTGCGCCGGCGGCCCTCCGCCAGCACGATCACATAGGTCAGCGGCGCCGTCTGGCCGATGGCCAGGCGCGGCTCCTTGCCCAGGGGGTTGTAGCCGTAGTTCCTGTCTATGGCGAGCAATTCCCCCTCCTTCACCAGGGCGGGCCCAAAGGTGAAGGCGTTGATGATGGTATGCCCCTCCTCCTCAAAGGCCTGGATCTGCTGCTCGTCCGACTTGATGAACAGGTGAAAATCCCCGTTCTCGTCAATGATCAACAAATCCTTGGTGCGGTTGGGGCGGTTGCGCACCCGCTCGCCCATGCGGTACTCAAAGCTGGTTTTGACCGGGTCATTGCTCATGTAGTTGGCGCTGATGGCAAGGACAGCGTTGTGCTTTTTTGCCATGGATGAGACCAGCGCCACGCGGCTTGAGCCCGGCTTGCCCGCGGTGGCTGTGCGCAGCTGGCTGGGGTGGCTGATGTTCACATAGGCCACCCGCAGCACCACGCCATCGTCCTTGATGGTCTCCAGCCGCAGCTCAATGCTGTCATCCAGGTAGCCTGTGTCGCTCAGGCCAGCAGGGTTGAGCTCCCTGCCGGGGCTGAAGTCAATGGGCAGGGGCGGGGGGGCGCTCTGCGCCCTGGCGGTGGGCAGCAGCCAGGTCAGCCAGCCGCCCTCCTCCTGCTGCCACAGCTGGTCCATCAGCTCATCGCGTTTCTCCTCAAGCAGCGCGCCGGAGGGCAGCAGGAAGGGCAGGGCCAGGCTCATCAGCAGGGCGAGGGCAAGGAGCAGCGTGGCAATTTTTTTCACTTTGATTGATCCTTTAAAACAGGTTGGGGGAAGACCCAGGCTTTCATGATGCGGTAGTTGATGAAGAACAGCGCGCTGTCCACGATGATTTTGGCCAGGCCGGCGTCCATGCCCAGGGCATGGGCGGTGGCGTCCACCAGGAAGGCGGAGGCCAGCATCACCAAGGTGGCCAGCGCCACATAGCGCAGCAGCGCGCCCCTGGACTTCTCCAGCCGGAACACAAACTGCCGGTTGACCCTGTAGTTGAACAGGGCGGAGCACAGCCGGGCGATGGCGGTGGCTGGCAGCACAAGGCTGATGAAAGGGAACTGGGACGGGACCACCCAGCGCACCAGGCTGGGCAGCAGCCAGCGCTCCAGGATGTTGAACAGCCCGTGGTCCAACAGGGTGGACAGGGCGCTGGCGGAGGCGAACTTGAAGAAATTGGCAAACAGCAGCCGGTAGATGCGCGCGGAATCCTGGAAGGGACGGAAGTGGGTGCCCGCGTTGGCGTCCAGGTAGATGGTGGCGATGGGCACTTTCTCAAAGCCCACATTCCATCCGGAGCAGTGGATGAGCACGTTCATCTCATACTCAAAGCGGCTGCCCGGCACCTCAAGCATCCGGGGCATCAGGGCGCTGCTGATGCCCCGCAGCCCGGTCTGGGTGTCGCCCAGCCAGTGGCCGTACAGCAGCATGAAGAAAAAGCTGGTCAGGCGGTTGCCGGCCCGGCTCTTGGGCGGCACATCCGGCAGGCTGAGGTCCCGGCTGCCCAGCACCAGCCTGTCAGGGTGTTCCAGCATGGCCTGGGCCACGCGCAGGCAGTCCTCCGCCGTGTGCTGGCCGTCAGAATCCGCGGTGACCACGCCGGGGCAATCCGGACAGGCCTCCAGGATGTGCCGCATGCCGTGCTTGAGGGCGAAGCCCTTGCCCTGGTTGGCGGGGTATCCCAGCACCGTGCATTCCGGGTGAACCTTGAGCGCCTCAAACAGGGGCGCGTAGTCCGGCCCGGAGCCATCATCCACCACCACCACCCGGTGAAAGCCGTGGGCCAGCAGGTCGGCCACATAGATGCCCAGCTTTTCATCCGGGTGCAGGGAGGGGATCAGCACCACAGCGTCTTCCCGCCGCATGCGCGCCACCTCCCTCCCCTTGAAATCAGCCATGATTATACCTGTTGGCCAGCCGGATTGCAAAGCCGGATGCAGCCAGTCCATTCCGGAAATCCGCCTGCCATGATAGGCAGGCGCGGTGCGCTGTGGTACAATGCGCCACGCGAGGTGAACAAGATGATGACCTATGAATGGGCAAGGCCAGAGGATGAGGGCGCGCTGCTGGATTTAATCAACCTGGTGTTCGCGCTGGGGGGCAACCATACCGATTTCAGGGAACTGATCCCCAGGGTCTACGGCAAGACGGGGTTTGCCGAGAATTCGCTGCTGGCAAAGGAAGACGGCGCCGTCAGGGGCGTGGTCAGCTACGCAAGCGGCAACCTGGTGGCAGGCGGCCAGGAGCTGAAGTTCGGCTTCATCGGCAATGTGGCCACCCACCCCTATGCCAGGGGCCAGGGGGTCATGCAGGTGCTGATGCAGGGGGTGATGGACAGGCTGCGCGACATTGGCTGCGACTTCGCCATCCTGGGCGGGCAGCGCCAGCGCTACCAGCGCCATGGCTTTGAATTGGGCAGCAGCAAGCTGACGCTCCGTTTCACCGGCCGCAGCCTGCGCCATGCCCTGGCGGGGGACAAGCCGGCCTACCGCTTTGTGCCGCTTGAGCAGGCGCCTGCCCGGGATGTGGACAGCGCCTGGGCGCTGCACAATGAAGGCGCTTTGCATGTGGCGCGCAGCCGGGAGGATTTCCCCGTCACCCTGCGCACCTGGCTTGGCAGAACCCTGCTGGCATACCGGGACGAGGCCCTGCAGGGCTACCTGACCCTGTACAGCGGCCGGGTGGGTGAGTTCCGCGTGCGGGACCAGAAGCGGTTGCCCCATGTCCTGGCCGCCCTGATGGCCTTTGACAACCAGGACAGCCTGGAGCTGACCCTGCAGACAGAGGCGCTGCGCCTCCACCCGGCGCTCTTCGCCGCGGCGGACAGCTGGGAGCACGCCCCGGTGTATATGCTGCGCGTGTTCAACTGGCAGCGCTTCCTGGGTGTGCTGCTGTCCTGGAAAGCGGGGTTCACCGCGCTGCGTGAGGGCAGCAGGGTACTGGAGATCCGGGGGGAGGACAGGCTGCTCCTGCAGGTGCGGGACGGCCTGCCGCGGGTTTCACGCACGGAGGACCCGGCGGACCTGACCCTGGGGCATCAGGAGGCCGTGCGCCTGCTCACCCTGCCCTATCCGGAGGAGCTGTTCCCGGGCCAGCCCTTCCTCAACTGGTTCCCCCTGCCCTTTGATTTCCCGGAGGCAGACGCGTTTTAGGTCAACTGAACAATCGCGCGAAATCTGTCTTGAAAACAACACAAAGTGGTTTTCACGGGTGCGCGCCTGGACAGCGCCCCCTATAATGGGGTCATGGACCTGATTGTAGGAGGCCTATGAAACATGTGAGCGAGGCGGTTATCCGCCACCGGAAACTGGTCATCACCCTCACCCTGCTGCTGTGCGTGGTGAGCGTGTTTGCGGCGCTGTCCGTCCGGCTCAACTATGACCTGAGCGATTACCTGCCCGCTGAGGCCCCCACGGCGCGGGCCCTGCGCGCGGCGGGCGACGAGCTGCCCAACCTCCAGGTGTACCTGCCGGGCCTTGGCCTGCGGGAGGCCATGGAACACAAGGAGCACCTGCGCGCCATGGCGGGGGTCAGCGACATCATCTGGCTGGATGACGTGGTGGACCTGCGCGGCACACCTGTTCAGATGCTGCCTGAGGAGGAGCTGGCGCGCTACTATAGCGACGGCCCCCTCTTCCAGCTGACGGTCCCGGAGGCCAGCCAGGCCTCCCTGGTGCTGCGGGTCAGGGAGGCCTATCCGGAGGCGCTGCTGCGGGGCACCGCGGCGGACAATGCGCAGCAGATCAATGTCACCATGAGCCAGATCGCCTCCATTTCCTATTATGTGGTGCCGCTGTGCCTGGTGATTCTGATCCTGGCCACCCGTCACTGGGTGGAGCCCCTGCTCTTCCTGCTGGCCATCGGCACCGCCATCCTGCTCAACGAGGGCAGCAACATCATCTTCGGGGAAGTGTCCTTCATCACCCGTTCCTGCGCCGCCTTGCTGCAGCTGGCGGTTTCCATCGACTATGCCATCTTTTTGCTGCACCGCTTCGCCGACCTGCGCGAGGAGGGCCATGCGCCCGGCGAGGCCATGCGGCTGGCCATGCGCAAGGCCTCGGGCACCATCGCCGCCAGCGCCATGACCACGGTGTTTGGCTTTCTGGCGCTGGTGCTGATGGATTTCTCCCTGGGGCGTGACATGGGCCTGGTGCTGGCCAAGGGCGTGCTGCTCAGCTACCTGAGCGTCATGTTCTTCCTGCCCGCGGTGGTCATCGCCAGCCTCAAATGGATTGACAAAACCCGGCACCGCAGCTTCATCCCCTCCTTCAAGGGGTTTGGGCGGGTGGTGGTCCGTTTCGGCGCGCCGCTGGCCATCGTGCTGCTGCTGGCGCTGCCCCTGGCCTTCCTGATGCAGGGCAAGAACACCTTTGTGTATGGCTCCGGCGGCATGCACAGCCCGGACTCGCCGCTGCGGCAGGAGGCCCGCAAAATCGAGGAGCGCTTTGGCCAGGAGCGCCTGGCGCTGGCGCTGGTGCCGGAGGGGGACAGGGCAAAGGAGGCAGCGCTGGGCCAGGACCTGGCCCAGGTGCCCGGCATCCGCTCCGTGTTTTCCTACGCGGACACCGTTTCCCACGGCATCCCGCCCCAGGCCCTGCCTGACAGCGTTACCGGCCAGTTCTACCAGGATGGCTACGCCCGTTTCATCCTGCTGACAGACCGGCCGGATGAAAGCGCGTCCGCCTTCCTTCAGGTGGAGCAGCTGCGCGACACCCTGCAGCGCCACTACCCGGGGGACGCCCACCTGCTCAGCGAGGCGGCGGTCAATTTTGACCTGATGTCCTTCATCACCTCGGACAACCTCAAGGTGCTGCTGGCCGGGGTGATCTCCATCGGCCTGGTGCTGCTGCTCAACTTCAGGAACCTGACCATCCCGCTGATCCTGCTGGTGGTCATCCAGGGCTCCATCTGGCTGAACATGGCCACGCCCTACCTGCTGGGCTCCACCCTGAACTACATCGGCTTTCAGATTGTGTCCTCGGTGCAGCTGGGCGCCACGGTGGATTACGGCATCCTGCTCACCCAGCGCTATCTGGAGGGCCGCGGCACGCGCCCCCCGCGCCAGGCGGCCGCCTGGGCGCTGGAGGTGTCCACCGCCTCCATCCTGCCCCCCGCCATGATCCTCACCCTGGCTGGCTATGCGCTGGGCCTGCTGGTCAAGGAAAATGGCGTCATTTCTGAGATGGGGCTCATCATCGGCCGGGGGGCTGCGCTGTCCTGCGTGATGGTGCTGCTGGTGCTGCCCCTGGTGCTGTCCTGGTGTGACAAACTGATTCTCAAGACCAAGCTGAAAGGGAAGCAATCAACATGAAGCGCAGACTGATGCTGCTGGCGCTCTCCCTGGCCCTGGTGTTGGGCACCGTCTCCGGCGCCCTGGCCCAGGCCCTGAAGGACGAGGTGGTTTACGCCCGCCTGGACGCGCAGGGCGCCCCCCTGGGCGTCTGGCTGGTGAACGCCTTTGAGGCCAGGGAGCAAACCCGGGTGCTGGATTATGGCGCCTATGAGCAGGCCTGGCCGCTGGGTGAGGCCACGGACTTTGCCTACCAGGATGGCGAGGCCAGCTTCACCATGGCGGCGGGGCGCTTCTCCTACCAGGGCGACCTGCCCCAGGCACAGCTGCCCTGGACCTTTGACCTGGCCTATACCCTTGACGGTCAGCCCGTGAGCGCCCAGGCGCTGTCCGGCGCCAGCGGGCAACTGGCAGGCAGCATCCGGGTGCGGATCAACGAGGACCTGCGCCACATCGCCGACAGCCTGTCGCTGCAGATTACCCTCAGCCTGGATGAGGAACGCTGCCTGGACATCCGCTCGGACAAGGCCACCCACGCCATTGCAGGGGGTGCGCGCACGCTCAGCTTTGTGGTGCTGCCCGGTCAGGAGGCAGATGTTGGCTTCAGCGCCCGGGTGACGGATTTTGCCATGCCTGGCATTCAAATTGCCGGCGTCCGCATGGGCATTGACGCCCAGATGTACCAGGATGCCGCCGCGGCCGCCCTGGCCGGCTCGCCGCTGGAGGGCGCGGTCAGCGGGTTGATGGCCAATTTCCTCTCCGGCATGGAGGGCCAGCCGGTCTCTTCCTTTGCCGACCCCCGCAACCAGGTGCGCTCGCTGCAGTTTGTGCTGCTGGGGGAGCAGGTCAAGGCCAAGGAATTTCCCCCGGAGCCTGAAAGCGAACCGGGCCCCCAGACCTTCTGGCAGCGCTTCCTGAACATTTTCGGGCGCTGACCACAATTTCATCAAGGCAGGCGCCAATGTGTCCCGGACATGTTGGCGCCTGTGCATGAAAAACCGCCTTGTGCGCGTTTGCTGGGTAGACTGAACAGACAGGGAAAGGAGGTGCCCCTTGCGCGAGACACAAGCAGACAAGGCATTGCGGTTTGAACGCCTGGTCGCCCCGCTGGAGCGCCAGGTGTACTTTACTTGCCTGCAGTTGATGGGCAACCCCCAGGACGCGGAGGACTGCGCCCAGGAGGGGCTGCTGAAGGCCTTCCGCAAGCTGGACAGCTTCAGGGGCCGTTCCAGCTTTTCCACCTGGCTGTACACCCTGGTCACCCGCACCTGCCTGGACGCCTTGCGCGCCCGCCGCGAGCAGCTCTCCCTGGATGAGCTGGCTGAAGCTGGCTACCAGGTGCCGGATGACAAGGCGGAGGTCTACCTGCGCCTGGAGGCGCAGGAGCGCAAGGCCGCCCTGCGGCGGGCCATCCAGCGCCTGCCGGCGGAGTTCCGCGCCGTGGTGGTGCTGGTGGACTTGCAGGGCCTGCCCTACCTGCAATCAGCGCAGGTCCTCGGCATCCCGGAGGGCACCCTCAAAAGCCGCCTCAGCCGCGCCCGCGCGCAGCTGTATAAAATTTTGTTGGAAGATGGGGAACTTTTTGACGAAGGGAAACGTCCCAATGATGAAAGGAGGGACAGACATGAACTGTGAGCAATGCCGCGCCCTCCTTGAGCGTCACCTGGAAGGCGGCCTGGACCAGGAGGCCCGCGCGTCCCTGGACGCGCACCTGAAGGCCTGCCCGGCCTGCCGCTTTGCAAGCCAGGTGTTGCAGGACGCCCGCCAGATGGATGAGGGCAGCGAGGTACCCGCCAGCTTTTCATCCGCCTGGCGCGAGCGCATCACGCAGGAGGAGGAACCACCCGTGAAACAGTTTCCCAGAATCACCAAATGGCTGGCCGTGGCCGCAGCGCTTGTGGTCATGGTGGGCGGCACCTGGCTGGTAAGCCAGAACCGCCAGGACCCGGGCTACAACAGAAGCCGCACAGCCTCCAGCCCTTCCATGGACGGCATGGGCTACGACAGCCAGCCGGAAGCGCTGGCCAACTACGCCGCCCCCCAGGACATGGACACGGCCTCATCCAGGAGCGGCGAGGCCGAGATCGAGAAGCAGGCGGCCAAGATCATCCGCACCGTGCGCATGGAGCTGTCCACCCGCGCCTTTGACGAGGACGTAAACGCCGTCCTGCAGGCGCTGGACCAGGCCGGCGGCTGGGTGGAAAGCGCCAGCCTGAGCAATGCCTACAGCAACCTGCGCGTGGCCTACTACACCCTGCGCGTCCCCAGCAGCCAGCTGGACCAGATGATCACCACCCTGCGCGGCGTGGGCCGCCTGGTGTCCTTCAACGAGTCCAGCGAGGATGTGTCTGAACACTACGCGGACACCCAGAACCGTCTGCGCACCCAGCAAACCAAGATGGAGCGCCTGCAGGCCCTGCTGGCCAAGGCTGAAACAGTGGAAGACCTGATCACGGTGGAGTACAGCATCTCCGACACCCAGTACGAGATTGACCGCCTGACCGGCCTGCTGCGGGGCATGGACAGCAAGGTCGATTACTCCACCCTCCGCCTCACCTTGAATGAACTCAGCCCCATTGAAACTTCCCAGGACAAGCAGGAGACCCTCTGGGACCGCGTGCAGAACGGTGTTCAGGCAGCCTTTGAGGGCTTTGTCCAGCTGCTGGCCGACCTGGTGGTCTTCCTGAGCATCGCCCTGCCCTACCTGCTTGTGCTGGTTCTGGTCATCTTCATCATCCGCCGTGTCATCAAAAGGAGAAAAAACAAATGAGAACACCCCTGTCATCCAGGCAGACACCCCGTGATCAAAAGGAGGAAACACCCATGAGAAAAATCCTGTCATTCATGCTGACCCTGGCCCTTGTACTGGGCCTGTCCCTGGGCGCGCTGGCGCAGGAGCCAAGCCCCCAGGTGCTCCCCGCGCCCCTGAACTCCGCCACCCTGGTGGTGTCCGGCGCCAACAGCGTCGGGATAAAGTCCGATTTGGCCACCATTGAGCTGGGTGCCCAGACCCGGGGCCGCACGGTGGGGGAAGCCCACCAGGAGAACATCCGCATCATTGACGCGGTCATCGCGGCGCTGGAAGCGGCCGGCGTCCAACGCGAGGACATCCGAACCAGCTCCTACTACGTCTACTTTGAGCCGGATGGCAGCATGACCGGGGCTGTCGCCAGCCTCATCAGCGGCAACTTCACCGTGACCAACATGCTCTCTGTCACCATCCGCGACATCGACAGCGTATCCACCGCCATTGACGCGGCTTCAGCCGCCGGGGCCAACAACATCTACAGCCTCATCTTCCAGTCTTCCAAGCGCCAGGAAGCCTACCACCAGGCGCTGCAGGGCGCTGTGGCGGATGCCCGTGCCAAGGCCGAGGTGCTCGCCCTGGCGGCCGGCAAGACCCTGGGCAGCCTGGTCAAGCTGGAATCCAACGAATTGATGGGCACGCCCTTTGAAAGTTCCGCCGACCAGAAGTTCGCTGGCGAGATGGCCACGAGCACGCCCATCCTGGCCGGGGATGTCATCATCACCGCGAGCGTGTTGGTGACCTTCAACCTGGACTAAGCGCACAGCCCTTATGAACAGAAGCCCAGGCGCCCACGCGCCTGGGCTTCTGGATTCAAACGGCCGTCATGGGTGTGGGAATGGAACAGCTCCGCCTGCTGCCCTGGCGGCGCCCGGCCCGTGGGTACCTGGGTCTTTTGCTGTGTTTCATTGAGCGCCCAAGCCTGCTGTGCTATACTGAACAAGAAAAATCCGCGCTGGAGGCAGGCTTGTTGCGTAAATTGTTCAGGCCCCACGCCGTGCTGGTGGGGCAGGAGGTGACGCTGCGCTTCGCGGAGCGCACCACCCGCGACCGTTCCTACGGCATACCTGAGAGCATCACCTACGACATCTGCCTTACGGGCAGCCGCCAGCGCGTGGGCTATATCAGCCTGCGCCTGGGGGAAAGCCCGGAAATCTACTACCTGGGCCACATCGGCTACCGGGTGGAGGCGCCCTGGCGCGGCCATGGCTATGCGGCCAAGGCGCTGGCCGCGCTGCTGCCCCGCATCCGGGCGGAGGGCTTTCACAGCCTGTCCATCACCACCGATCCAGACAACATCCCCTCCCGGAAAACCTGTGAGAAACTGGGCTGTGTGCTGGAAAGCATCGTCAAGGTGCCGCCCCCCTACCGGGCTTTGTGCATGGATGCCAGGGAGAAGTGCCGCTACATCCTGCTGCTTGGGGATGAGGCGCCAGAAAGGAACCGCCAGCATGAACCTGCAGTCTAAGGGGATTATCGCCCAGGTGGAGCAGATTGGCCAGGGCGAACAGCTGCTGCTGCTGCATGGCTGGGGCCCCGCCAGCGTCTCCATGGCAGGGCACCTGCGGCCCCTTGCGGCCAGGCTGCAGCATCGCTATGAGGTCACCATGGTGGACTTTCCCGGGCATGGTGGCTCCGGCCAGCCAGGGGTTCATTGGGGTGTGAAGGAATACGCGGAGTGGACGCTGGGCCTGATGGACCAGCTGGGGCTTGAGCGCCCCACCCTGGTCGCCCACTCCTTTGGCGGGCGGGTGGCGCTGTGGCTGGCCGCCCACCATCCTCAGCGGGTGCAGGCGCTGGTGCTGACCGGCTGCGCCGGGCTGCGCCCCAGGGCCACCCTGCGCGGGCGGCTGCGCGCCTGGATGTTCAAGGCTGCCCGCGGCGCCCTGGCCGTCCTGGGCATGTTTCCCGCCCTCAAGGCGCGCCAGGCCGGCTGGCTGGCCAGCTTGCGCGGCCAGTTCGCCTCCGTGGATTACCTGGCCACGCCCGAGGCGCTGCGCGGCAGCTTCAGCCGCGTGGTGCGGGAGGACTTGCGCCCGCTGCTGCCCAGGGTCACCCAGCCTGTGTTGCTGGTCTGGGGCGAGCGGGACCAGGCCACCCCGCTGTGGATGGGCCAGGTCATGGCGAAGGAGCTGCCTGATGCCTGCCTGCTGGTCTACCAGGACGAGGACCATTTCGCCTACCTCAACCAGCTGGCCCGCTTCACCAACGCGGTGGAAATCTTTTTGGAGGAGGAGCGCGCGTGAACATCCTGTCTGCCCTGGCCCTCCTGCTGCTGTGGCTGGCGCCGGCGGTGGCCATGCTGTACGCCGCCAGGCAGCTGGTGCAGTTCGCGCAGCTGGCCAGCTACCAGCTTGGGGGCTATGTCCGCGCGGTGCGGCGCCTGCCGGGCAGGTGCGCCTGGCCGGGCCTGGCGCTTGGTGTGGCGGGCCTGCTGCTGCTGTTTTTCTCCTCCCTCACCCAGCGCCTGCACCCGGTGCTATCGCTGCTGGCAGCCCTCCTGTTTTGCGGCCTGCTGCTGGTGTGCGGCTATGTCATTGGCCTGATGGCCTACCGGGAGAAGCAGGTCAAGGTCAGGCTGGTGCGCACCCCGCGGGTCAAGCGTTTGTACGGCGCCTTGCTCCTGGTGGGGCTGCTGCTCACCTGGGCGATGTATGCCCTGAAGCTGCCCTTTGGCGCCAGCGCCCTGCTGCCCTTGCTGCTGCCATTGTGGCTGTTGCTGGCGCTGGTGCTGGCCTGGCCGCTGGAGAAGGCCATCCAGCTGCTTTACCGCGCGGATGCAAGCCGTGTCCTGGATGGGCTGCGCCAGGGCGGGCTGCGGGTGATCGGCATCACCGGCTCCTACGGCAAGACCACGGTGAAAAACATCCTGCAGGCCATGCTGCGGGACACCTACCCGACCCTGGCCTCGCCCGCCAGCTTCAACACGCCCCTGGGCCTGGCCCGCTGCATCCGCGGGGAGCTGGGGCCCCAGCACCGCTTTTTCATCGCCGAGATGGGCGCCCGCCACCCCCAGGACATCCGGGTGCTGGCGCGCATGATCAGGCCCGAGCTGGGCATCCTCACCGCCATTGGCCCCCAGCACCTGCAGACCCTGGGCAATGTCAAAAAGGTGGGGGAGACCAAGTACGCCCTGATCAGGGCCCTGCCGGAGGACGGCTTTGCCCTGTTCAATGACGATGGCGGCCCGGTGCGCGCCTGGTATGAGAAGACCGCCAAGCCCAAGGCGCTGGCGGGCAGCCCGGGCAGCGCCGCCTGGGCGGAGGACCTCAGCCTCAGCACCACGGGCAGCAGCTTCACCCTGTGCTTTGCGGATGGTGCGCGGGAGGCGGTCAGCACCCGGCTGTCGGGCGAGCACAATGTGCGCAACATCCTGCTGGCCGCTGCCATGGCGCGCCACCTGGGGGTCAGCCCCCGGCGCATCGCGGAAGCCGCCGGGCAGATGCAGCCGGTAGCCTCCCGGCTGCAAACCTATCACCACCCCAAGGGCTACCTGGTCATCAACAATGGCTTCAATTCCAACCCGGATTCCAGCCGCAAGGCGCTGGAGGTGCTCTCTGGCCACCCGGGGCGCCTGGTGGTGGTCACGCCCGGCTTCATCGAGCTGGGCCGCCAGGAGGCCAGCTCCAACCGCCGCCTGGGCAACGACATCGCCGCGGTGGCCCACACCGCCATCCTGGTGGGGGAGAAGCACACCCGTCCCATCAGGGAGGGGCTGCTGGAGAGCGGCATGTCGCCGGACAACATCCATGTCTTCCGCAGCCTGGCGGAGGCCAACCGCTTCATCGAGGAGGTCTTTGGCCCGGGGGATGTGCTGCTGTATGAGAACGACCTCCCCGACCACTATGGATAAGGAAAGCGCAATGGCAGACAAGTTGCAGCTGGGCATCTTCTTTGGCAGCCGCAGCGCGGAGCACGAGGTGTCCATCATCTCCGCGCTTCAGCTGGCCGCCATGGCCAACCCCTTCAAGTATGAGGTGACCCCGGTGTATGTCACCCGGCAGGGGGAGTGGTACATCGGCGGCGCGCTGTGGAAGCTGGAAACCTATGTGAACTTTGACCCGCGCAGGAGCCGGCTCACCCGCGTCTTCCCGGACCTGACCGCGCGCAGCCGGGCACTGCTGGCCTTTGAGCGCGGCGCCCCCTTCCGGGGCGAGCGGCGCTACGCCGCCTTGCGGCTGGACTGTGTCATCCCGGTCTTCCACGGCCTGCATGGCGAGGACGGCAGCATCCAGGGCCTGCTGGAGCTGATGGACCTGCCCTACGCCAGCACCGGCGTCGCCGGGAGCGCCGTGGGCATGGACAAGGTCATGATGAAGCGTTTGTTTGAGGGGTGCGGCTTTCCGGTGCTCAAGGACACCGCCCTCACCCGCCTGCAGTTTGAGAAGGACCCGGAGGTCGCCTGCGCACAGGTGGAGGCCGCCCTGCCCTACCCGGTGTTTGTCAAGCCCGCCAACCTGGGCTCATCCATCGGGGTCAGCCGCGCGGACAACCGCGGGCAGCTGGTGGCGGCGCTGGAGCTGGCCTTCCTGCTGGACCGGCGTGTGCTGGTGGAGCAGGGACTGGAGGATCCCCAGGAGGTCAACTGCTCGGTGCTGGGCTTTGATGGGGACGCGCGCCCCTCGGTGGTGGAACAGCCAGTGCGGGAGGGCAGCCTGCTGGACTTCAAAACCAAGTACCTGGCTGGTGCCGGCGAATCGGGCATGGCGGCGCTCAGCCGCCTGATCCCCGCGCCCATCAGCCAGGAGGACACACAAAAAGTACAGCGCACAGCGGTGGACATCTTCCGCGCGCTGGACTGCAAGGGCGTGGTGCGGGTAGATTTCATGTTGGACAGGGCCAGAGGCCAGCTCTTCATCACCGAAATCAACACCATCCCCGGCTCCCTGGCCTTCTATCTCTGGGAGAAGACAGGGGAAGGGCTGCCCTACCGGGCACTGATTGACCGGCTGGTGGACCTGGCAATGCTGGCCTACCGGGAAAAGGAGCGGGCCATCACCTCCTTCCAGTCAGACATCATCACCGCCGCCATCAGCCGCCAGTCAGGCGGCGCCAAAGGCGGCAAGACCTAGAAGGAAAGCAGGTAAACCATGAACGCGTATGTGCAAACTGTGCTGGGCGACTTGCAGCGCCGCTACCCCCACGAGCCCGAGTACCTGCAGGCCGCGCAGGAGATGCTCACCAGCCTGTCCCCGGTGTTTGACCAGCACCCGGAATACGAACAGGCAGGGCTGCTGGAGCGCTTTGTGGAGCCAGAGCGGGTCATCATCTTCCGCGTGCCCTGGGTGGATGACAGCGGCCGCCCGCGGGTCAACCGCGCCTACCGGGTGCAGTTTTCCTCGGCCATCGGCCCCTACAAGGGCGGGCTGCGCTTTCACCCCAGCGTGAACCTGAGCATCCTGAAGTTTCTGGGGCTGGAACAGACCCTCAAAAACAGCCTGACCGGTCTGCCCATTGGCGGGGGCAAGGGCGGGAGCGATTTTGACCCCAAGGGCAAGTCCGAGCAGGAGGTCATGCGCTTTTGCCAAAGCCTGATGAACGAGCTGTACCGCCACATCGGCGCGGACACCGACGTGCCCGCCGGGGACATCGGCGTGGGCGCGCGGGAGGTGGGCTACATGTACGGCCAGTACAAGCGCCTCACCGGGCTGTATGACGGCACCTACACCGGCAAGGGGCTCACCTTTGGCGGTTCCGTCGGCCGCACCCAGGCCACGGGCTACGGCCTGCTCTACTTGGTGGACGCCATGCTCAAAGACAACGGGCTGGACATTGCCGGCATGAACACCGTCATTTCAGGGGCAGGAAACGTGGCCATCTACGCGGCAGAAAAGGCCGCGCAGCTGGGCGCGCGGGTGATCGCCATGAGCGATTCCGACGGCTACATCACGGACAGCGAAGGCGTGGACCTGGCGCTCATCAAGCAGCTCAAGCTGGTTGAGCGCGCGCGCCTGTCCGCCTACCCTGAGCGCGCCGGCCGCGGCCGCTATGTGGCAGGCGGGCGCGTGTGGGACACCCCCTGTGAGCTGGCCCTGCCCTGCGCCACCCAGAACGAGCTGCACTTGGAGGACGCCAAAACGCTGGTCAGCAACGGGGTCAAGGCTGTGGCGGAGGGTGCCAACATGCCCACCACGCTTGAGGCCACCCACTACCTGCAGCAGCAGGGCGTGCTGTTTGCCTCCGGCAAGGCGGCCAACGCCGGGGGGGTGTCCGTCAGCGCCCTGGAGATGAGCCAGAACGCCATGCGCCTCAGCTGGGATTTTGAGCAGGTGGACAGCCAGCTGCAGGCCATCATGCGCCGTATCTACGACACCATCAGCCAGACCGCCAGCCAGTACGCAAAACCGGGGGATTATGTTGCCGGCGCCAACATCGCGGGCTTCCTCAAGGTGGCCCAGGCCATGATGGCCCAGGGCGTGGTCTGAGCCGATGCGGCCAGAGCCGGGCAGGGGTGTCAGCCTGTCCCTGGCCCTCAAGGCGCTGACGCTGCTGCTGGGCCTGGTGGGGCAGGCGCTGCCCTTTGCGCGCAGCGGCTTCAGGTCAGGCGCCCAGCTGCTGTACTACACCAACATCACCAATGTGCTGATCATCCTGCTGATGGCGGCGCTGCTGTATTACGCGCTGCGCGCGCGCAAGGCTGGCGGGCAGGCTTTGCAGCCTGACTGGCTGAACCTTGCCCGCTTCGCGCTGACCGCGGGCATCCTGCTGACCTTTGTGGGGTTCTCCCTGTTGCTGCTGCCGCGTATGGGGCCGGCCTACCTGATAAGCGCTGAGAACTTGCTGGTGCACTACCTGGTGCCGCTGCTGGCGGGGCTGGACTACACGCTCTACACCCGCCCGAAGGCTGGCCGGCCGCCGCACGCCTGGCAGGGGCTGCTGGTGCCCTTTCTCTACGCCGTGTACGTGACCGCGCTCTCCTTCCTGGGCCTGCGCTTCCACCAGGGCGCCACGGCGCCCTACTTCTTTCTGGACGCGGCGCAAAACGGCTGGCTGGGGGCCGGCCAGGGCCGCCTGGGCGTCTTTTGGTGGCTGCTGATCATCGCGGCGCTGCAGCTGGCCCTCTCCAGGCTGCTGATTGGCCTGAACAAATCCCTGCGCCAGGCTGGCTGAGGCCAGGGCGCGCCAAAGCCACCGCCGCCGGGCAAAGCTGCCCGGCGGCGGTGGCTTGATTGACTGTGCTGAGGCCGCTCAGCCCTTCACCGCCCCGGCGGTCAGCCCCGCCACAAACTGCCTGGACATGCTCAGGTACAGCAGGATGACCGGCAGGGCCGACAGGGTAAGCAGCGCGAACACCTTGGGCCAGTCGGTGGTGTACTGGCCCTGCAGGTGGGTGACCGCCAGCAGCACGGTCTTCTTGTCCTCCTGGGTGATGAAGATCAGGGGGAACCACAGGTCGTTCCAGATGGGCACCAGGTTGTAGATGCCCACCGTGGCCAGGGCGGGCTTGATGAGGGGCAGCACGATGCTGTAGTAGATTTTGCTGCGCCTGGCCCCATCGATGTGGGCGGCCTCGTACAGGTCGCCGGGCAGGCCGCGGATGAACTCGGTCAGCACGAAGACCGCGATGGGCAGCCCCATGGCGATGTACACCAGGATGATGCTCCACAGCTGGTTGAACAGGCCCAGCAGCTTCATCAGCTCCATCAGGCGGATGGTGGCGATTTTAATCGGCAGCATCATGCCAATCATGAAGAAGAAATACAGCCCCCGGGCCAGCTTGCCCCGCCAGTGGGCCAGGCCGTAGCCGGCCAGGGACCCAAGCATCAGGATGGCGCCCAGGGACACCACCACCACCATCAGGCTGTTGGCGAAATACATGAAGAAGTTGCCCTGGTTGATGATGGCCCTGAAGTTGTCCCACACCAGCGGCAGGGGCAGGGCAAAGGGGTCGGCATACATGCCCATCCGGGTTTTGAGGGCGTTTACCACCAGCAGGTAAACCGGCAGCAGCACCACCACCGCCCAGACCAGCATCAGCAGGTGGCCGGGCAGGTTCATGCGCGCCAGGCGCAGGCTGCGGGTTTTGCGGGGCTTGACCTTCGTTCTGTCCATGCTCAGTCCCTCCCCTGGGTGGCGCGCAGGGTGGGCAGCACGCCGGCCAGCAGCATCACAAACACCGAGGTGGAGATGGCCGCGCCCACGCCCGGCTCCGGGATGCCGATGGGGTGCTCGCCCGCCACGCCGTAGCGGTAGAACAGGGAGCCAATCAGGTCGGTGGCATAGTTGGGCGGCCCGTTGGGGCCGGTCATGGCATACACCACGTCAAAGGCGTTGAAGTTGCTTACAAAGGTCAGGATGGCGATCATGCCCACCACCGGCAGGATCAGCGGGAACTTGATGTGCCAGAAGGTCTGCCAGGCGTTGCAGCCCTCAATGTCCGCCGCCTCCAGCAAGTCCTCCGACACGCCCTGCAGCCCGGCCACGAACATCATCGTGGGGATCCCCACCCACTGCCAGACGGACACCAGGGAGACCACGTTCAGCGCGGTCCTGGGGTCGCCCAGCCAGGGACGCACCAGGGCGGACAGGCCCATGGCCCGCAGGCTGGGCCCGGCGAACTGCGGGTTGAGCAGCAGGCGGAACAGGTAGCCGGACACCATCACCGCGATGGTGCAGGGGATGAAGATGATGGTCTGGTAGATCTTGCGCCCCTTCATGGTGCGGCTGGTGAGGATCACGGCAAACAGCATGCCCAGCACGTTTTGCACCAGCATGTGGTAGGCGAAGAACACCCAGGTGTTTTTGAAGGCGCCCCAGAAGCGGGTGGACACCACAGGGTCAGTGAACAGCCGGGTGTAATTGGCCAGGCCTACGTATTGCCTGGTGCCGGTGGTGCCCGCATACAGGCTCAGCCGCACCGAGTCCAGCATGGGGTAGGCCATAAACAGGATGTACACAAGCAAGGCGGGCAGCAGGTACCAGAACCAGTAGCCGCCGCCCGGGTTCAGGCTGTGCCGGTTTCGGGCGCGTAAGCTGGGCTGCAAGTTGACACTCCCTTTCATGATGCGGCCAGACGCCGGGTATGCAGGCACCTGGGGCGCTGGGTGCACGCCCAGGCGCTGCCCGGTCTGTTTGGGGGACAAGGGCTGGCATCCTGCTTGGACGCCATGAAAACCGGGAGCCGGAAACCGGCTCCCGGCAGGTGGGTCGTGTGGGGGGGGTTATTCCGCCTTGGCGGCCAGGATTTCCTCCTGCGCGGCGGCAAAGGCCTCAGCGGCTGCCTCGGGGGTGGTTTCGCCCCGGGCGATGGCGTTGAGGTTGTCCACCATCACGGTGTACATACCCAGGAAGTCCTTCCAGATGAAGCGGTAGTCCAGCACCTTGCCCTCGTTGAGGCCCAGGATGGTCATGGCCATCTCACCGGACAGCTCCACCGGCGCGTTGATCATGGGGTAGAAGCCGGCTGGCAGCAGGTTGGCCGCCTCCTGGGCGCCTTCCACAGAGGCGAACCAGGCCAGGAAAGCCTTCACTTCTTCCGGGTGCTGGGTGGCGGCGTTGCCGGCCATGCCCATGTCGGAGTGGAAGCACAGGCCGGGGGTATGGCCCTCGGGGGCCGGGATGGCGAACACGCCCAGGTCCAGGTCCGGATATTCGTCAAACATTCCTACGGTCCAGGAGCCGTCGATGAACATCGCGGCGCGGCCCATGCCGAACATGCCGGGGCCGTCCTCATTGGCCAGCGCCTCAAAGCCCTCGGGCAGGTACTTGGACAGCGCGGCGAAGTCGGTGAGCGCCTTCACAAAGGCCTCGTCGTTCATCTTGCGCTCGCCGGCCTCATACAGCGCGCGCTCCTCGGCGCCGCCCACGTAGTTGGGCAGCATGCCCAGGAAGACGCACTCCAGGATGTCCCAGTTGGAGGCAATGCCGTTGGCCAGGGGCTCGATGCCCTTGTCCTTGAGCGCCTGGGCCACATTCAGCAGCTCTTCAAAGGTGGTGGGCACTTCCAGGTTGTTCTCGGCGAAGATGGCCTTGTTGTAGTACACAATCTGGGATACGGCGGCGTAGGGCACGGCGTAGATGGTGCCGTCATCGGCCATGAAGGCCTCCAGGGAAGCGGCGGAGAAGTTGTCCTTCAGCGCCGCGATGTCGTTGAGGGGCAGCAGGAAGCCCGCGTCATACAGCTCCTTGCTGGCGGCAAAGGTGCGGCTGTACATCAGGTCCGGGCCGGTGCCGTTGTCCAGCTGCAGGCGCAGGGTGGCGTTGTACTGGGCGGGGACGGTGGGCTGGAAGGTAATCTCAACCCCGGTCAGCTCCTTGTACTTGTCCAGCAGCGCCTGCACCTGGGCGGTGTCATCGCTGCGCCAGGAGCCCATGGTCAGTTTCACGCCCTCTGCTTGTACCAGGCCGGGCACCAGGGTGGCCAGCATCAGGGCGGCCAGCAACAGTGCGGTCAGTTTTTTCATCAAGGCAATTCCTCCTCTTTGGTATGAACTTGGAAACCACAAATATTGTAGCATAGCCACAAGGCAGGCCGCAAGCCCCTTTGTAGAACAAATTGCCTTTATTCCACCTCTTTGCCCAAAATGAACACCTGGACAACCCTGGCGGCGACATCAAAACAGTCGCCGTCTATCAATACAATGTCCGCGTCCTTGCCGATTTCCAATGATCCTACCTTGTCGGCAATTCCGGCGTGCCTGGCCGCGTTGATGGTGATGGCCTGCAGCGCGTCAAAGGGGTCCATGCCGGATTTGACCGCCAGCGCGGCGCAAAGGCTCAGGTATTCCTGGGGGATGACCGGCGCGTCGGTGGTGATGGACACCTGGCAGCCGGCCCTGGCCAGGATGGCCGGGGTCTCAAAGGTGCGGTTGCGCAGCTCAAACTTGCTGGCGGTGGTCAGGGAGGGCCCCACGCACAGCGGCACGCCGGCCTCCGCCAGCTCCTGCGCGATAAGGTGGCCCTCAGTCACATGCTCCAGGGTGATGTCCACCTCAAACTCCCGGGCGATGCGCAAGGCCGTGAACATGTCCTCCGTGGTATGGGCGTGGGCCTTGAGGGGCATCTGCCGGTTGATGACCGGCAGCAGCGCCTCCAGCTTCATGTCAAAGCCGGGGGCCTTGGCGGGGTCCTCCTGGGCCAGCTGCTTCCTGGCGGCGTACTCCCGCGCCTTGAACAGCATCTCCCGCAGCTTGGCCGCGGTGGTCATGCGGCTGGAGTCCCCTTTGTCGCGGTACACGCGCTTGGGGTTTTCGCCAAAGGCGCACTTCATGGCGGTTTCCATCCTGACCACCATGTCATCCACCCGGCGGCCCACCGTTTTGACCGCGGTGAAGGTGCCGCCCAGCACGTCCGCGCTGCCCGGGCCGGTGTTCACCGTGGTCACCCCGGCCAGGGCCGCCTGGCGCAGGTGGGACTGCATGGGCTTGAAGCCGTCGATGCCGCGCAGCTGGGGGCTGATGATGTCGTTGAGCTCGTTGTAGTCCGCGCCCTCATAGCCTATGCCGTAGCCGTCCAGGCCCAGGTGGCTGTGCGCGTCAATGAAGCCGGGGTAGACCTGAAGGCCCCTGGCATCCACCACCCTCGCGCCCCTGGCGCTGATTTTTGTGCCGATTTTGCTGATTTTGCCATCCTTCACCAGGATGTCCAGCACCTTCGCTTCCCGGTTGATACCGTCATGGACGCTGCCGCCCTGAATCAATAACATGGGGATCCTCCTCATTCTTTATAGCGCGATTTCTTTTCCGCTGTCGCTGGAATCGTAGATGGCCTGCATGATCTGCGCGGTCAGGATCACGGTGTCTATGTGGCTGGCCAGCTTCTTGCCGGTTTTGACGCAGTCCACAAACTCATTTATCTCCCGCTGGAACATGTCCTGGCTCTGGAAGCGCGGCGTGATGGTCTCCAGCCGCCCGTCCCGCGCGGTGTACAGGGTGTAGCCGCCGCCATAATTCAGGCGGATGCCTGCCTTGTCGCCCAGGAAGTCGATGTAGGTCTCGTTCACGCCGATGTTTTGCGCCCAGGCGCCATTGAGGGTGATGACCGGGCCCTGGGTGCGGATGAGGGCGGTCACCGCGTCGTCCACGTCATAGGTGCCGCCGGGGATGTGCGGCCCGGCCCACATGTCCGTGTAGGTGTAGCTGTCAATGTCCCGCCCCAGCTTGCAGAAGGCCGCCCCGGACACGGTGAGCGGTTTGGGGTCGCCGCAGCAGAACATCACGATGTCCAGGTAGTGCACACCCCAGTCAATCAGCGCGCCGCCCCCGGCGATGGCCTTGGTGGTGAAGGTGCCGCCCAGCCCCGGGATGGCGCGGTGCGCCCGGAAGGATACATAGACCTGGTAGACCTCGCCCAATTCGCCCTGGTCAATATGGCCCTTGATATGCCGCACGGCATCGTTGAAGCGGTTGACCACCCCGATGTTGAGCGTCATGCCGGTTTCATGCTGCACCTGCTGCATCTGCAGCGCCTCCCCATAGGTGCGGGCGGCCGGTTTTTCGCACAGCACGTGCTTGCCCGCGCGCATGCAGTCCATGGCGATCTGGGCGTGCACATGGTTGGGGGTGCACACGCTCACTGCCTGCACGTCCTCATCCTTCAGGATGTCGCGGTAATCGCTCACCGCCTGGCCGCAGCCGTACTGCTCCACCGCCGCCTGGGCGCGCCCGGGGATGATGTCGCAGAAATAGGCGATCTGGACCGCCTTGTTGTTCATGTACGCGGGGATGTGGGCGGCGTTGGCGATGGTGCCGCAGCCGATGACTGCCACATTCATGAGGGATGAACCTCCTTTTTTTCAAGCAGTATAGCACGTTGGGCGCCCCGCCCTCAAGGGCGCGCAGGCACCCGGGCTGCCAGACGGGACAAATCTGTCCCATCAAAAAACCGGCCAAACCAACCCGGCATGCAACATTTGTGTTTCCTTGACCGTCTATATGGGTGGAAAGGACGATGAGCCTGGTTTTTTTGTGGATACGCGACAAAATTTTAAGAAAGTTGTAAAGAAGAGGGCACAAAATCGTTATTAAATTGACATAAAGCATCGCCTTGTCTATACTTCTGGCAGGCTGCTTTCCAGAGGATCTGGCGCGCCGGTGCGCGCGACACACATTGAAACCACACAGGAACAAGGAGGAGCCTATGAGACATCCATCCCACCCGAACAAACTTCTCAGGCAAACCATGGTTCGGCTGGCAGCCTTGCTGCTGGCTTTCTGTTTGCTGCCGCTGGCAGCGCCCCTGGCCCGGGCGGAAACCAGGCCGGTGACCAACCTCTTTGGCAGCACGCTGTCTGACCTTGGCGACAGCATCATCAGCCTGGCCACCGTGGGGGACACCCTGTACATCCGCACCTACCGGAACCTTTATGCCTACACGCCTGGGGACAGCGCCCCAAGGCAGCTGCTGGACGAGGAGCAGGAGGCGGGGATGTACAACATCATGTTCGCCTCCGAAGAAAGTGAGGAAGCCATTCAGCCAGGGTTCAACCACATCTTCTCGGACGGTGAGCGCCTCTACACCCTGGATGCCAACACCTTTTCCCTGTACACCGTCACAGTGAAGGACGGGGCGGCTGTGCTGTCTGACCCCGTGCCGATGGACCTGGAGGAGTTCATCACGGGGGACGAGCCCTACCGCTATCTTGAGAACCCTGTCTGGAGCAAGATCCTGGACGGCAGGCTCTACATGAAGCTCTACAATTATGATGAAAAGCCGGTGGACCTCTACAGCTTTGACATCAAAACCGGCGAGAAAAAGGCACACGCCGCCACCCACCTGCAGGCGGCGGACGTCTACAGGGACGGCAAGCTGATTGCCGTATTTGCCGACCCCAGTGACATGTATGACATGGAAACCCAAACCATGAAAAAGCCGCAGCTGGTGGTCTTCAACCCCGCGGATGACAGCGTGGAGCCCCTGGACGCCAGCCAGCCCACCAGCGATTCCTATACCACGGGGCCCCTGTACTACGACGCGGCGGAGGACAGCCTGTACACCTACACCGAAACCGATGTCTACCGCCTGGACGGGGACATGAAAACCCCCCGCCTGGTGGGCTACCTGCCCATGTTTGGCCAGTCCTGGTTCCTTCCCAGCGGCCTGCAGCCGCTCAGCGACGGGCGCCTGGCCATCGCCTTCAACCAGAACATCTTCCTGCGCGAGCGCACGGAGGAGGGGCTCAAAGGCGTTACCGTGCTGACCATGACCGGCGGCATGGATGACCCTGAAATCTTTGCCCGCGTGCTGATGGAAATGGACGACATCGTCCTGCGCCGGGCGGAAGAGGGCAACGCCTACCTCGACGCCGAGCAGCTGGCCACCATGTTCCTGACCGGCAACGTCACCCAGGACATCATGGCCATCAGCATGTATGGCTTTGACATGGACAAGCTCATCCAGAAGGGCTACCTGGCGGACCTGTCAGACAACCAGGCCATCAAGGGCTATGTGGACGCCATGTCGTCCAACATCAACCAGCCTATCATGCAGGACGGCAAAATCTATGCCCTGCCCGCCTCCATCATGTTGATCCCGCTCAGCGCCTACGTACAGCCCTTTGAGGACCTGGGCCTTTCCTACCCCACCACCCTGATGGGCCTGCTGGACCTGGCAGAGCAGTGGCTGGATGGCCTGGCACAGGAGCACCCGGACTATGTGCTTTTCCAGGATGGCGGCAACTTGAAGGAAACCCTGCAGCGCCTCGTGATTGACAGATATGTCACCAACACCCTGGGCGCGGGGGACGAGCTGGTGTTTGACACCCCGATGTTCCGCGCCCTCATGCAGCGCCTGGACGGGCTGGACTTTGGCGACCTGGGCCTTTCACCGGACTGGGAGACCGAGGAGGGCCGCTCCGCCATGGAGGAGCTGTGGGGAAAAACCCCGCTGTTTGAGGCCAACATGGGCTTTGAGCCCCGCTATGCGGTGGCGCGCTACCACAGCGCTGAGCGCGCCTACCAGCCCCTGATGCTGCCGCTGGAGGAGGGGCAGCCCGCTTATTCCGAAGGCGACATCCGCATGCTGGTGGTCATGTCCACCAGCCAGAACCAGGAGGTGGCCCGGCGTTTCCTGGAGCACTTCCTGGACAAGCTGGACCAGGTGGACAAGGCCGCCATGAACCCGGAGGCTACCGCCGCCATCCCCAACCCCCTGCACGACCAGGAGCTGGCCCAGCTGGAGAAGAGCCTCAGGGATATGGAGGCCCAGCTTGAAAAGGCCGAGGGTGTGCTCCGCAGCGACCTGGAGGAAGGCGTCCGCCACACGAAGGAATACCTGGCCCTCGTGCGCGAGGAGGGCAAGTACCTGGCCAGCGAGGAGGACATGGCGCGCATCCACGAAGTGGTGGGCCACCTGGTCATCTTTGATGGCCTGCGCAACGCCCAGCGCAAGGCCTTCCGCAGCGACTACTCGCTGCTGCAGCAGTATTTTGACGGTGCCATCAGCCTGGACCAGTTTATCCGCCAGGTGGATGACAAGCTGCGCCTGGTGCGCATGGAATACCAGTAAACCCTGGCGGCGCCCCGCCCGGCCGGGCGGGGCGCCTGCTGTCCCCACAACGAAAGTTCAAAGGGGCTCAGGCCCCTTTGGCGGAAAGCGAGCGGCATGTTTGCCAAGAAGCGAAGCCTGTGGCTGTTTTTGCTGCCCGGCTTGATGGGCCTGATGGTTTTTCACCTGGTGCCCTTCATCGGTGGCATCTACTTCAGCCTGACAGATGGCACAGTGCACAACCGCCTGGTCTGGTTTGAGAACTACAGGCGCGTCTGGGGCAATGCCGCCTTCCGCCAGGGCCTGGGCAACTCCCTGGAGCTGTCCCTGCTGTCCACGCCGCTCATCTTCCTGTTCAGCTTTGTGCTGGCGCTGATGCTCAAGACCTTGCGGGAGCGCAGCCTGCCTTACCGCAACATCCTGCTCATGCCCTACCTGGTGCCTTCCTCAGCCCTGCTCATCATCTGGATGGTGCTGTTTGACTACGGCGGCATTGTCAACCGCCTGGTGGTGGCCCTGGGGCTGGAGCGGGTGATGTGGCTGGAATCAGGCGCCTTGCGCGTGCCCATCATCCTGCTGTATGTTTGGAAAAACATGGGGTTCTCGGTGGTCATCTTTTCCGCTGCCCTGCAATCCCTGCCGGATGAGTACTACGAGTTTGCCATGCTGGAGGGCGCGGGCCCGGTGCGCCAGGCCCGCAGCATCACCCTGCCCCTCATCCTGCCCACCGCCTTTTTGGTGTTTGTGCTGGCCTGGGTGAACGCCTTCAAGATTTTCAAGGAGGTTTACTTCATCGGCGGGGCCTACCCGCGTGATGAGGTCTACACCCTGCAGCACTTCATGAACAACCGCTTCACCAAGCTGGAATACCAGGACGTGACCACCGCGGCCTATTCCTTCGCGCTGATTGTGCTGGTCTTCTTCGCCTTGCTCTATGCCAGGAAGGGAGTGCGCGGCCATGACAGGTACTAAAGGCCTGCGCCAGCGCCGCACAGGGCGGGCCATCAGCACCCTGCTGCTGGTCATCATCTGCGGGTTGACCTTGCTGCCCATCGTGCTCACCTTCCTCTATTCCTTTTTCCCCATGTCCGAGATGAAGGCCTTTCTTGACACGCGCAACAGCTATGACCAGGGCCGCTTCATGAACATCCTGCTGGCGCCGGCCACCGTGTCGCTGCGGCAGTACTATGACCTGCTGATTGACAAGCCCATCTACCTGCAGCTGTTCATGAACTCGGTCAAATACACCCTGGCCATCCTGGCGGGCCAGGTGCTGTTCATCCCCACCCTGGCCTACGCGCTGAGCCGTTTCCGCTTCCGCGGCCGGGAAACCATCTTCTTCCTGGTGCTCATGCTCATGCTGCTGCCTTTCCAGGTCACCATGGCGCCCAGCGTGCTCACCATGCGCACCCTGGGGCTGATGAACACCGCCTGGGCGGTCATTTTGCCCATGATGTTCGCGCCCTTCTATATCTTCCTGATGCGCCAGTTCATGGTGGGCATCCCGCCGGAGATGATTGAGGCCGGGCTGATGGATGGGGCGGACACTGTGCGCAGCTTTTTCCATGTGGTGCTGCCCCTGTCAAAGCCCATTTTGGGCGCGGCGGTGGCGCTGTCCTTCGCCGACGCCTGGAACATGGTGGAACAGCCGCTGATCTACCTGGCCAGCACGCAAAACCGGATGCCGCTGTCGGTCATGTTCAACACGCTCAGCAGTTCCGAGCAGGGCGTGATTTTTGCTTCCGCCGCGCTGTACATCATGCCGGCGCTGTTGATCTACTCCTATTTCCAGGAAGACATCCTGCTGGGCATCCAGCTCAGCGACATGAAATGAGGGCGCTATGAAGAAACGCAAAACCTTGAAATGGCTGGGCATTTTTGTGGCGGTCCTGCTGGTGGCCATGTTCTTCTCGCGCACCGTGCAGACCATCACCACCCCCAAAATCCAGAAGATCTCCGCCACCCGCGGCAAGCTGGAGGAGAAGATCCCCGTTATCGCGCAGCTCACCTTCAGCCAGGGGGAGGAGGTCTTCGTGCCCGGCGCCCGCAAGCTCAACCTGGTCATCACCCAGGTGCTGGCCCAGCAGGGCTTTTATGTCAAGGAGGGGGACCTGCTGGCCCGGGCGGAAATCCCCAGCCTGGAGGAGGAGAAGGCCAAGATCCAGGAGGAGTATGACAAGGCGGTGCGCGCCTTGGGCGAGCAGTACACCAGCGCGGTGCGCCTGGCCCAGGACACCCCCCACAACCAGCTCTACGAGCGCTATTTTGACACCCTGCAGGATTTCTATGCCCAGCGCCTGGAGGTGGAGCGCCTGGCGGGCGAGCTGAAGTACCGGCTGCCCGAGGACCTGAACACCTGGGGGCGTGGGCCGGCGCCCGAGGACACCCCCGCGCCCCAGGCCCGCGCCACGCCTGAACCGCCTCCCCTGGCGGACATGCCTGCAGACCTCAGGGACCCCATGCAGAAGGCCTATGAGCTCTGGCAGGTGTCTGAGCAGACCTTTGACGACCTGCGCCGGGTCTACATGGGCAACAACCGTGAGGTGACCCGCGTGGGCGGGGCCACCTTTGACCACGTCAAAAAAATCTATGAGCTGCGCCGCAACCTGGACGTGCACGCCCAGGCCATGCTGACGCTGCTCAGCAGCGCCCGGGGCATGGATGAAATCCGCGCCCCGCACAACGGGTACCTGACCGAGTTCGGCCTCAAGCGCGGGGACAGCTATGACGGCAGCAAGGCGCTGTACACCATCTCCCTGGCGGAGGAGGTGCCCACCCTCAAGGCGGACATCACCGACATCAAGAAAACCATCGAGAAGGGCACCAAGGTGCAGATCGATGGCCTCAGGCAGGACCTGGCCGTCAGCGAGGTGGTGCTGGAAGGCGGCAACAAGCGCTTTGCGGTGGTGGAGGTCAGTGAGAACATCATCACCCAGTTGGGGGGCATCCGCTCGCTCATGGACAACCCGCCCAACATCACCCTGGTGTACAAGTCCTCCCGCACCACCACCCTGCTGCCCGCCAGCGCCGTGCGCAGCGACGGGGATGGCAGCAGCTTTGTGTACACCATCAAGCAAAACTGGGGCGGCATGCTGGGTAACATGCAGTACATCATCAGCAAGCAGCCGGTCACGGTGCTGGAGCAGTCCACCCGCATGGTGGCCGTGAGCGAGGAGCTCAGCTGGGTGGAAATCGCCGACCGGGAGGACCGCGCCATCAACGACGGCCAGGTGGTCATGGAATATGTCGATTAAGCGTGCCCTGGTCTATGCCCTGCTGGTGCTGCTGGCAGTGTGGCTGGGGCTGAAGGCGGCCCGCGTGCCTGGCTGGCAGCAGCATGTCTTCCTGGCGCCGTCGCTTGCCGCGCCAGTGGAGGATCAGGAGGTCCAGGACCCGGAAGAAGGGCAGGACAGGCAGGCGCCCAGTCCCCTGGAGCAGTTCCTGCACTCCTTTGACAGCCTGCTGGAGGAGACAGGGGATAGCCATACGGCCGCGCTGCTCAGCGCCCATTTGCCGGGCGCCGGCCTGAGCACCCCGCAGGGCGGCAGCGCCCAGGCGGAGCTGACCGCGCTGTACGGCCAGCTGCACACCTATCCCCAGGCCGTGCTGGTCAGCGGCCGCCACCTCTACCAGGAGGAGGTGGACCTGGGCCGCCCGGTGGCCGTGATTGACGAGGCGCTGGCCATCGCGCTGTTCCGCCAGGGCGACCCGGTGGGCATGCGCTTTGAGCTGCAGTCCACCCCCTTCACCGTGGTGGGCGTGGTGCGCCACAGCCGCCAGCCCGGGGAGCGGGCCGAATACGGCCTGCGCGTGCCGCTCCTGGCCTTTGAGCAGGTGTCCGGCTTTGAGGTGATGGCTGCCACCCTGGTGCCCAAGGGCGGCAGCGGCACACGCTCGGGCCTGGCCAGCGCCCTCAACGCCTGGCGGCCCGGCCAGTCCATTGACCTGGTCAAGGAGAGCTACCGGGCCCTGCTGCCGCTCAGGGCGTTGCTGTGCGCCCTGGGCATGGCGCTGGCGGTGATCGGCCTGAAGCTGGCGTCCCGGCTGTCCGCCCGTTTGGTGAGCAGGGCCCGGGGCTGGCTTGAGCGGGATTATGTGGTGCGCCTGCTGCCCCGCTATGCCCTGGTGGGCCTGGCCATCGCGCTGATGTTCGGGGCCGGCCTGGCCCTGCTGCTGTTTGCTTTTACCCAGCTGCTGGAGGTGGTCTATGTTTTCCCGGAGTGGGTGCCCGCCATCCTGGTGGAACCCCGGGAGATTGCCCGCACCTTCTGGGACAACCAAAGCAGGGCCGCGGGCCTGGTCAGCCTGCGCAGCCGGGAGCTGCTGTATCTGCGTGCCCTGGGCGGCTGGCTGGGCCTGATTGCCCTGGTGATGGGCGGCCTGCTGATCGCGCCGCTGTCGCGGCTGTACCATCGGGTGAAAGAGGTTTAGGACAGCTTCAGCGGAAAGGGAAGCGCGGCGTCCGTACGCTGCGCTTTTTCGCTTTGCAGGTGCAGGTAGGCGCAGTAGACCATCAGCACGGCGGCGATGGCCTGCAGGATGACGCAGATCAGGTTGAGGGTGTTGATGCCATGGCGCTGCACCACCCAGCCGGCGGCCGAGTTGCTGATGATGGCGCTGAGCGCGCCGCTGGCGGTCACCAGGGACTGGGCGCGCACCCGCTCATTCTGGTGCACGATGCCATTGACAAAATAGACCGAGGTGATGCCGTAGAGCCCGAAGCAGAACACGCTGTAGGCCATGGCCGCGTACACCCCGCCCATGCCGCTGGACAGGTGGATGATGAGCGCCTTGATGAAATAGGAAAAGACCGCAAAGCTCAGGATGGCCCGCGGGCGGAAACGCCGCATCAGCGCCGGGGTCAGGAACATGGCGGGCATCTCCATCCCGGCCTGCAGGAACATGGCCAGGCCCAGCGCGGCCTCCCCGCCGCCCCGGGACTGCACCACCCTTGCCAGGAACAGCATCATGTTGCTCTGCCCGGCGCTCATGAAGACAGCGGACAGCAAAAACACCTGCATCACCCGGCTGGCGCCCAGCAGCTGGCGCAGGCTGGTCTTGGGCAGGGGCATGGCCAGGGCCTGGATGGGCTCGTCATCCACCAGCTGCTCCGGCCGGGGCATGACCAGCACCAGCACGACAGCCGCCACAATGCACACCAGGCTGATGGGCATCAGGATGCTGACCTGGTAGCTTTCCAGCAGCAGCCCCAGGAAATAGGCAAAGATGGCATAGACCAGCGCGCTCACCCCGCGGGGCCAGCCCAGGTTGAGGGGCAGGCCGGCGTTGACAAACTGGATGATCTGCGCGTTGTACAGCCCGGGCATGCCGCTGATGAAGCCGCCGGCCAGGCTGTAGACCAGCAGCATCAGCACCAGGGGCAGCGGCACCAGCGCCAGGGTGGTGAACAGCGCCAGGATGCCCAGGTAGATGAGGGTGATGATTTTTTTGAGGGCGATGTGGGGGTGGCGGTCCGAAAAGGAGGACACGCTCAGCTGGAAGATGATCGTGATCAGCGAGATGGCCGAGGCGGTCAGGCCAATCAGCGCGTCGCTGAAGCCGTTGAAGGCCAGGTAAACCGCCATGAAACCGGAAAAAGCGCACATGGACATCCAGTAGGTGGAGTGCATGCCCGCGAAGATCGATTCAATTGTAAACCGCCGCGCGGTTGGCCTGTGCCGCATCCTCATCCTCCAGGCGCCCAAGCGCCTGCTTCATCATACGGTTTGCCGGTGCAAAGTCAAGCGGAACCGGACGCTGGACACAGGGTGTCCCTCCATGATGTATACAGGAAAAAAGCCTGTTTGCGGTCCGCCGCGACCCGGGATGCGCTATAATCGTGGCGACACAGCGGCAGATAGCCCAAATAAACGAACAGGAGAGCCATATGTCCAAGAAAATTGTGTTCATCGGCGCGGGCAGCTTTGGGTTCACCCGCAGCCTGGTGCGCGACCTGCTGTCCTTCCCCGCCTTCGCGGACGCCACCATCACCCTGATGGACATCGACCAGGGCCGCCTGGCCACCATCACCCGCGCGGTGCAGCGCATCGTGGAGGCGGGCCAGTACCCCGCCCGGGTGGAGGCCACCACCGACCGCGTGGCCGCGCTCAAGGGCGCGCACGGCGTGGTCACCACCATCCTGGCGGGGGATGTGGATGTCTGGCAGCACGACATCCTGATCCCCAAGAAGTACGGGGTGGACATCAACGTGGGGGACACCCGCGGGCCCAGCGGCATTTTCCGCTTCCTGCGCACCGTCAACCCCATCCTGGACATCGCCCGGGACATCAGCCGTTACTGCCCGGATGCTGTCTACCTGAACTACACCAACCCCATGGCCATGCTCTGCCGGGTGGTGCAGGGCGAGTACCCCGAATTGGTGTCCACCGGCCTGTGCCACAGCGTGCAAGGCACCGCGGCCATGCTGGCGCGCTGGATTGGCCTGCCCAAGGAGGAGATTTCCTACACCTGCGCGGGCATCAACCACCAGGCCTTCTACCTGGATTTCCTCCACCGGGGCCAGGATGTCTACCCGCTGATTGACAAGGCCATCCGGGAAAACGAGGAGGTCTACAACGAGGAAATCGTCCGCAACGAGCTGTACCTGGCGCTGGGCTACTATGTGACGGAGTCCTCCGGCCACAACAGCGAGTATGTGGCCTGGTTCCGCAAGCGGCCCGATTTGATTGAACAGTACTGCATGCACGGCACCGGCTGGAACCCGGGGCATCATGCCTTCATCCTCAGGGAATACCAGCAGCGCAAGCACACCTGGCAGACCGGGATTGAGGACTGGTTCAAAAAGCCCGTCAACCTGGACCGTGGGGAGGAATACGCCGCCTACATCTTTAACGCCATTTTCGGCGACCAGACCATGTTCAAATTCAACGGCAACGTGCGCAACACCGGGCTGATAGACAACCTGCCCCCGGGCTGCTGCGTGGAGGTGCCGGTGCTGGCCAGCAGCCGCGGCCTGGAGCCCATCCATGTGGGCAGCCTGCCCAGGCAGCTGGGCCTGCTGTGCAGCCAGAGCGCCCAGATTGAGGAGATAGCGGTGGAAGCCAGCCTCACCGGCAACCGCGAGCTGGTCTACCAGGCCATCTGCTTTGACCCGCTCACCAGCGCCGTGCTCAGCCTGAAAGAAATCCGCGCCATGGTGGACGAGATGTTCACCCAGTTCGTGCCCTGGCTGCCGCAGTTCCATTGAGGCGGGTGGCCGGCGCGCCTGATCGCGGACCTGGTCAACCGGAATATGCAGCATTGTATTATTTATGTTCCGGTTGTATAATAGGCAGTAGCAAGAACAATATCAACAGGGGGAAAGGCAAATGATTATTGGTGTCCCAAAGGAGATCATGCACGATGAGGACCGCGTCGCCACCACGCCGGAGGTTTGTGCGCGCTACATCAGCCTGGGCCATCAGGTGCTGGTGGAGAAGAACGCGGGGGAGGGGTCCTACTTCCACGACGAGCAGTATGCCGCGGCCGGCGCGGAGGTTGTGGACAGCGCCCGGGAGGTCTATGACCGGGCTGACCTGATCCTCAAGGTGAAGGAGCCTCAGTTCAACCGCCTGATGGACCTGCACGAGGTGGACATGATGCGCCCCAGCCAGGTGCTTATCACCTTCATCCACCCCGCCGCGCCTGCCAACCACCAGATGGTGCAGCAGCTGGCGCAAAAGGGCGTGACCGCCCTCACCCTGGACGGGGTGCCGCGCATCTCCCGCGCCCAGGCCATGGACGCGCTGACCAGCATGTCCACCTGCGCGGGCTACAAAGGCATCATCATGGGCAGCAACCTGCTGCCGCGCTTTGTGCCGCAGATTTTCTCCGCCGTGGGGCAGATTCGCCCCATCAACGCCCTCATCGTGGGCGCGGGCGTGGGCGGGCTGCAGGCCCTGGCCACCGCCAAGCGCCTGGGGGCGCGGGTGTACGCGGCGGACATCCGCCCGGCCGCCCGCGAGCAGGCCCAGAGCCTGGGCGCCCAGATCATCGAGCTGCATGTGCCTGAGGAGGCCGCGGTGGGCGAGGGCGGCTACGCCAAGTCCCTCAGCCGCGAGCTGCTGGCGGCGGAGCGCGCCGCGCTGGCGGAGCGCCTGCCGGAGATGGACCTGGTCTTCCTGTCCGCCCTGGTGCCCGGCAAGCTGGCGCCCATCCTGATTACCGAGGAGATGGTGCAGGCCATGAAGCCCGGCGCCGTCATCGTGGACATCTCCATTGACCAGGGCGGCAACTGCGCCCTGACCCCGCCCGGGGAAATCCAGACAAGGCACAACGTGCACCTGGTGGGCATCAAGAACATCCCCGGCCTGCTGCCTGAAAGCGCCACCAGCATGTTCGCGCTGAACATGTTCAACCTGGTCAACTACCTCATCAAGGACAACCGCCTGCACCTGGACCGGGAGGACGAGATCGTGCAGGGCATCCTCACCACCCTGGATGGTCAGGTGGTGCACGCCGGCGCGCGGGAGGCGATGGGGCTATGAGCAACCAGATCATCCTTGTCCTGGTGTTCATCGCCGCCACCCTGCTGGGCTACAAGCTCATCCACGCGGTGCCCAGCCTGCTGCACACCCCCCTCATGAGCGGCATGAACGCGCTGTCGGGCATCACCCTGCTGGGCATCATCGCCGTCACCGCGCTGCCGGGCAGCACCCTGGCCCGCCTGGCTGGGCTGGTGGGCATCATCGCGGCGGTTATCAACGTGGTCAGCGGCTTTGGCGTCACCGACCGCATGCTGCGCATGTTCCGCGGCGGCCATGAGCACACGGGGGAGGACACATGAGCGACACACTGTATTACCTGATTTCCGCGCTGCTCAGCCTTGGGGTGCTCTACGGCATCCGGCTGATGAGCCAGGTGCGCACGGCTGCCCTGGGAAACCGGGTCAGCGCCCTGTGCATGCTGGCCGCCATCGTCATCACCCTGTACCGCACCCAGCTGGGCGACAGCCTGGTCTACATCATCATCGGCCTGCTGGCGGGCACCCTGATCAGCATCTTCATGACCATCAAGGTCAGGATGATCCAGATGCCCCAGATGGTGGGCCTGCTCAATGGCCTGGGCGGCCTGTCCTCGGCCCTGGCGGCCCTTCTGACCCTTGCCCTCAAGCGCCCGCTGGGCGGCTTTGAAGTGACCACCTCCGGCCTGGCGCTGGCGGTGGGCGCGCTCACCTTCTCCGGCTCCATGGTGGCCGCCCTCAAGCTGCACGGCAAGCTGTCCCAGAAGCCCGTGGTCTACCCCGGCCACCGCTGGCTGAGCGCCTTCGCGGCCCTGGTCATGCTGGCACTGATTGTGCTGCTGCCGCTGACCGCGCTCAGCCGCGCGCTGGCCCTGGGCCTGCTCACGGTGGCGGCGGGCCTGTTGTTTGGCTGGCTGTTCGCCATCCGCGTGGGCGGGGCGGACATGCCCATCACCATCAGCCTGCTCAACTCCACCTCCGGCGTGGCAGCCGCCATCGCCGGCATGGCCCTGGGGGACATCCTGCTGGTGGCGGTGGGCGGCATTGTGGGCTCCTCCGGCTTGCTGCTCACCCAGATCATGTGCCGTGCCATGAACCGCAGCCTGCCCCAGGTGCTCTTTGGCGGGGCAGCCCAGCCTCAGGCCAGGCCGGAAGCCTCGGCCGCGCCCCCGGCTGTGGAGACCGCCCCGGAGGTGGCCCAGGCGGAGGCCCCCGCCCAGGAGCAGGCCGTGCCCCAGGATGCCGGCCCCAGCCAGGAGGACCTGCCCGCCTGGCTGACCCAGGCGCAGTCCGTCATCATCATTCCGGGCTATGGCATGGCGGTCTCCCAGGCGCAGGAGAAAGTCAAGCAGCTGCTGGACCGCCTGCAATCAGCCGGGAAGAAGGTGCGCTTTGCCATCCACCCGGTGGCCGGGCGCATGCCCGGGCACATGAATGTGCTGCTGGCCGAGGTGGACATCGACTACGAGCTGCTGTGCGAGATGGACGACATCAACCCGGATTTCGCGGGCACTGACCTGGCCATCATCATCGGCGCCAATGACGTGGTCAACCCGGCTGCCAACACCGCGCAGGGCACGCCCATCTACGGCATGCCCATCCTGGACGCGGCCCAGGCCGGCCGGCTCATCATCTGCAATTTTGACACCCAGCCCGGCTACGCGGGCGTGGACAACCCCCTCTACCAACCCCAGGCAAAGGTCATGCTGCTGCTGGGGGACGCCAAGGACAGCCTGGACACCATGCTGGCCAGCCTCTGACACCCAGGGACGCTCAGACAACAACAGCCGGGAAATTGCCCGGCTGTTGTTGTCTGGCTACCTGCCTGCCGTACCGGCCGGCACCGCCAACAGGGCCGGCCCGCCCCACAGGGACAGCCCCTGCCCACAAGCTGGCAGCAGCGTGGTCTGCGCGGCAGGGAGTATCAGCTCTCCGCTCGGCCAGGTGAGGGTCAAGGGGCCGAGGGCTGTCAGCGCGCGGAAGCGGGTGTGGTCCGGCGGCAAAAGCAGGTTCTGGCAGCGGCTGAGTCGGTCCAGCTGGAAATAGGGGGTGTCCAGGAGGCGTTCCCAGCTGCCGGTCTCATCCCGCATCAGGGCTTCGGGCTGGCTGGCCCGCGGGCGCTGGTCGGGTTGGGTCACCGCCAGGGAATCCTTCAGGTGCAAGGCCCGCCCCTGCCCCCGGGCGTCCACGCGGCCCCAGTCATGCAGGCGGTAGGTGATGTCGCTGGACTGCTGCACCTCATACAGCAGGATGCCCCCGCCAATGGCGTGCACCGTGCCCGCGGGGATGTAGTAGGCCTCGCCCGGGCGGACCGCCACCTCCCGCAGCAGGCCGCCCAGGCCTGCCCCGGTGCCGGCGGCTGCTTCCAGCTCCTTGACGCCCACATTATCCTTGAGCCCCATGATCAGCCGCGCGCCCGGCTGGGCGTCCAGGATGACCCAGGCCTCGTTCTTGCCCAGCTTGCTGTGTCGGGCTTTGGCATAGGCATCCCCCGGGTGCACCTGCACGCTCAGGCGCTCCCGTGCGTCAATCAGCTTGATCAGCAGGGGAAAGGGCTCGCCCACCGCGGTGCCAAGCAGGCGGCTGCCATACAGGGCAATCAGGTCGCTCAGGGGCCGCCCCTGTTCATCCCGGCTTTCAAGGCCGGGGATGGCGGACAGCTCCAGGCTTTCCCCGGCGCGCTCGCCCGGGGCCTCCTTGCCATACAGGGCGCGCAGGCGCTCCCCACCCCAGGGGGTGGCGCTGCCATGGCGCCAGGCCGGCCGCATCAGGATGGGCGGCAGCATCAGGTCATACCAGCGTGCGGGTGGCCACCAGGTCTGCCCCGGTGCCGGCTACATCGCGCAGCAGCACCGTGCCCGCCAGGATGGGCAGGCGCAGCTTCAGCGCGCGCACCTGCGCCATGCATTCGTCAATCTTCTCCTTGGGGATGGGCTCGCTGGTTTTCAGGCTCATGGGCACCGCGCTGCCCTCCATCGGCGTCACCGCGGTCACCATGCGCAGCGGGCGCACGCTTTCCTGGCGGGCATAGACATCCCCGCGGCGGCAGGCGTTGCCGGTCACGCTGATGACCTGGCCGTCCTCCACCGTCACGGTCATGCGGCAGCCCACCGGGCAGCTGATGCAGGTGATGATCTGGGTCTCAGCCATGCAGCGCACCCTCCTCACCCGCCAGCTTCACGATGGCGTAAGCGAAAATCTTCATGGATTGCATCAAGCTGTCAATGCTCACCCGCTCATCGGCCTGGTGGGCCAGGTCCGGGTCTTCCGGGAAGCTGGCGCCGAAGGCCACCCCCTCCTGCAGCATGCGCGCGTAGGTGCCCCCGCCGGTGGACAGGGTGGTCTTCTCCCGCCCGGTCACCTCGTGGTAGGCGTCCAGCAGCTTCTGCACCAGCTCGCTGCTCTGGGGCACATAGTGGGGCAGCTTGAAGAACTTCTGCGCCACCTCGATGCCCGGCAGGTGGGCGGCCACCACATCCCGGATGCGCTCCCCGGCCACCATCAGCGGGTAGCGGATGTCCAGGGTGGCAAAGAGCTGCCCCTCCTCGATGCGGATGATGCCCAGGTTGCAGGTGAGCGGGCCGCTGGCCTGGTCGCGCGAGGCGATGCCCAGCCCCTCGCCGTAGTACTGTGTGCCCACTGCGTCCGCCAGCAGGGCCAGGGGGCCTTTCGCGCCCAGCTCCTTCAGGGTAATCAGCAGCTGGCCGATGGCGTTGCGCGCGGTTTCCGGGTAGGCGGCATGGCCGTTGATGCCCGTGGCTGTCAGGCGCACCCCATTGTCCTCAATCGCCGCCCTGACCGGCCAGCCGTACTGCTTGGAGATGGCGTCCACCCGGGTCAGCAGGCTGCCATCGCCGGCCACCAGGGCACTGGCCGCGCCGGGGATGACGTTTTGCCGCTCGCCCACCCTGAGGCTGAGCACCTTCAGCCCCTCCGGGCTGACCGGGGCGCTCAGGTGCAGCCCCACCATGCCCTTTTCAAGGTTGATGATGGGGTAGCTGGCGTCCGGGCTGAAGCCGCTCCTGGGCATGGTGGCATGCTGCTGGTAGTACTGCATGTCCTCCATGCCGCTTTCCTCATCACAGCCAAAGATCAGCTTCACCTTGCGCTTGAGCGGGATGCCCGCCTGCTTGACCGCGTGCATGGCGTACAGCGCCGCGGCCAGCGGGCCCTTGTCATCGCAGGTGCCCCGGCCATACAGGATGTCGCCTTCCAGCTGCGCGCCAAAGGGGTCGCGCGTCCAGCCATCGCCCGCGGGCACGATGTCCACATGCGCCAGGATGGCCAGCGCGTCCTCATCCTTGCCTTCGCCCAGGCTGGCGTCCCCGGCGTAGCCGTCCACATCCCGCGCCTCAAAGCCCAGCTTGCGGCAGTCCGCGAGGGTCCTGTCCAGCATCTCGCGCAGCTTGGGGCCAAAGGGGGCCTGTGGGGCGGGCTCGCCCTTCAGGCTGTCAATGCGCACCCAGGCCCGCAGCGTGTCCACCATGGCCTCGCGCTGGTTTTCTATAATCTGGTCAAAGGTCTTTCTGTCCATCTTTATCCTTCCTTCACGGCGTGCGCGAAGCGCTGCACGCCCTCCAGCAGCTGCCCCTGGGGGCAGCCATAGTTGATGCGCATGAAGCCCTCCCCGGTGCTCATGCCGAAGAACTGGCCATCCGTCAGCGCCACCCCGTGCTTCTTGCAGCGGGAGCCCACCTCACAGTTGGGGGTGTCATAGGCCCTGATGTCCACCCAGGCCAGGTAGGTGGCCTCCATGGGGGTAAGCACGGCGTGGGGCAGCAGGTCACTGAGCAGGCCTGTCAGCGCCTCCTGGTTGGCCTGCAGGTACTGCAGCAGGCCGTCCAGCCAGTCATCGCAGTGCTGGTAGGCGGCGCGGGTGCCGGCCAGGGCAAAGATGTTGCCGCACTGTGCCCCGCTGCGCTCCAGGTAGCGCCGCAGCATGGCCACCACGTCCGGGTCGCGGCAGATGGCGGTGGCCTGCTGCAGCCCCGCGATGTTGAAGGTTTTGCTGGCGGCCACCAGCATCACGGTGTCCTCCCGGGCCTCCGGCAGGGAGAGCACGGGCACGAACTCCCGGGGGGAGTAGACAAAGTCCGCGTGGATTTCGTCGGTCACCAGCCGGGCCTTGTAGCGGTTGAGCAGGGACAGCAGCGCGCGCAGCTCCTCCTGGGTCCAGGCGCGGCTGACCGGGTTGTGCGGGTTGCACAGGATCATCAGCCGCGCGCCCTGCTGAAGGAAGCGCTCGATGGCCTCATAATCCATGGTGTAGCGCCCCTGCTCATCCCGCCGCAGCCCGGCGTCCAGCACCATGCGGCCGCTCTCGCACACCGCGTCCAGGAAGGGGCCGTACACCGGGGACTGGATGATGACCCCGTCGCCCGGGTGGGTCATGGTCTGCACGCAGGCGCGCAGGCCGGCCACCACTGTGGGCAGCATCACCAGGTACCCGGGCAGCAGGGCCAGCTTGTGACGCCGGCGCCAGAAGCTGATCAGGGCGCCGGAATCCTCAGGCCCCGGGAAGGTGTAGCCAAAGCAGGCATGGTCCGCGCGCTGGTGCAGCGCGTCCACGATGGGCTGCGCGCAGGCGAAGTCCATGTCCGCCACCCACAGCGGCACCATGCCCTCCTCCATGATGCCCCTGGCCGCCCACTTGACAGACTGGGTGCCCCTGCGGTCTATGCCCGCGTCAAAGAAAGCCCGGTCATACTTCATCGCTCGCTCCTCCTGCAGCAGTAGATGTGATAGCCCTTGCGCCGGGCCAGCATCGTGATGTCATCAAACAGGGTGCCCAGGTACTCCCTGGCGGACAGCGCGCCTTGCTGCTTGCGGATGACCAGGCACAGGCAGCCCCCGGGCCTGAGCCGCGTGGCGCTTTTGGCAAACAGGCCGTAGACCGTCTGCTTGCCCGCGCGGATGGGCGGGTTGAGCAGGATCCAGTCAAACTGGCCCTTCACGGCCTCAAAGCCATCGCCCACCACCACCTGGCCCGAAACCCCGTTCAGGCGCAGGTTGCGCCGTGCCAGGTTGGCCGCGCGGGCGTTGATGTCCGTCATCGTCAGCCGGATGTCCGGGCGCAGCCTGGCGGCGATCACGCCCACCGCGCCCCACCCGCAGCCCAGGTCCAGCACCTCGCCCGCCAGTTGGGGCAGCACCGCCTGAAGCAGCAGGGCGCTGCCCGGGTCCAGCCCGTCCCGGGAGAAGACGCCCGCGTCGGTCTCAAACACAAAATCCTGTCCCGCAAAGGAAACATCCAGCCGCCTGATGTTATGGGCGGACTGGGGCAGGGCCTCAAAGTACTGTTCAGGCAAGGGCCACCGCCTCCCGGAGGGCGCGCAGCTCCTCCTTGCTCAGCTCGCGCCAGGCGCCTGTTTCAAGCCCCGGGTCCAGGGCCAGCGGCCCGATGCGCAGTCGCGTCAGCCTCAGCACCTCATGCCCCTGGTTCTGGAACATGCGCCGTACCTGGCGGTGCTTGCCCTCGGTCAGCTCCACCCGCGCCAGGCTCGTGTCCTCCCGGGCTTCCAGCACCTGGAGCAGGGCGGGCCGGGCGGTAAAGTCAGCCAGCTGGATGCCCCGGGCAAAGGCGTCCACCGCCGCCTGGCCCAGCTGGCCGGATACCCGCGCCTCGTACAGCTTGCCCACCTTGCGCTTGGGAGAGAGCAGGCGGTGGGCCAGTTCCCCGTCGCTGGTGAACAGCAGCAGGCCTTCGGTGTCCCGGTCCAGGCGGCCCACCGGCATGCAGCCCAGCGCGGCGGCCTGCGGGGGCAGCAGGTCCATCACGGTGCCTGCCCGGGTATCCCGGGCGGCGGTGAGCAGGCCGGCGGGCTTGTTCATCATCAGGTGCATGGCGCGCAGCGCCCGCAGGGGCTGGCCGTCCAGCGTCAGGGCCGCGGTGTCACGCACCCGCGCCTCCACCCGGGCCTCAACCTGCCCGTCCACCAGCAGCCGCCCGGCCCGGATCAGCTCCCGTGCCTGTGAGCGGCTCAGCCCCGCGCTTTGCGCCAGCAGTTTGTCCAGCCTCAATTTGTTTCCAGCAGCACCGCGGCCAGGGCCAGCTTGCGCAGCGGCAGCAGCGGCAGCCACAGCACCAGCATCACGATGAGGGCGGTCACCAGGGTGCCGGTGGGGAAGCTGAAGGACAGCAGCAGCCCGGCGGCGTTGACAAAGTCCAGCGCCAGCATGCCCAGGCGCGGCTGGCCAATCATGTACACGGCCAGCACCGCCAGCACGCCGAGGATGGCGGGCAGGCACAGCAGGGCGTTCAACAGGACGGTGCGGTTGATGCGGCGTTTGCGGCGCTTGCGCAGCTGGGCGGCCTGGCGCCATGCGGTCTGATACCCCAGGGCCAGCACGTCCTGGTGCTCAAAGGCCAGCCCGCGCTTCCAGGCAAGGGCTGCCAGGACCAGGCTGAGCAGGCCAACCAGGGCAATCAGCACAATTCCTGCCGGGTAATCCCCGCCCACCAGCTGGCCCGCCTGCTGAATGGCCAGCAGGGAATCATTGAAGGGCAGCACGCGCATGTAGTAGTAAAAGGCGGCCACAAAGCCCCAGAACAGCGCCAGAAAGGGGAGCGCTGCCAGCAGCCGCAGCAGGGCGGCGGCCAGCCAGGCGAAATAGTTGGCGGGGGTGAGACGGCTGTCCCGGTTTTGCCCGTGCAATTGCGCCTTGCGCGCCGCCGCCTGAAAACGCAGCGGCATCACCAGCAGCACATACAGCGGCAGGGAGGCCAGAAAGCCCAGGGCCAGGGGGTGCTCACTGCGCATCCAGAGGAAACGGCCGCTGACAATGGCGTACACCAGCGGCGCGAAGGCCACCAGGCGGACCAGCACCTGGAACATCAGCAGGCCCAGCACCTGCCCGGTCTGTCCGGCGTAAACCCGCGCGGCGCGTTTGTGGGGAGCGGATGATTGGTTCATCTGGCACCTCCTGCATACTTCCAGTGCAAGTATACAGAAAAACAGCCGCTCCTTCAAGGCGGAAACGGCCGTTCATTGATGGGTGAGGGCGCTGGATACCGCCCGGCGCTGTCAGGATACCCCGGCTTTGCGCAGGTACTCCCCGGTGTAGCTGCCCGGGTGGCGGGCCAGCTCCTCCGGGGTGCCGGTGGCCACCACCTGGCCGCCCCGGTCCCCGCCGTCAGGCCCCAGGTCCACGATGTAGTCGGCGGTCTTGAGCACGTCCAGGTTGTGCTCGATCACCAGCACCGTGTTGCCTGAATCGGTCAGGCGCTGCAGCACCCGGATCAGCCGGGACACGTCATCCACGTGCAGCCCGGTGGTGGGCTCATCCAGCAGCACCAGGGTCTTTCCGGTGGCGCGGCGGCTGAGCTCCGTGGCCAGTTTCACCCGCTGGGCTTCCCCGCCTGACAGCGTGGTGGAGGGCTGGCCCAGCTTGATGTAGCCCAGGCCCACGTCCTGCAGGGTGGACAGCTTCTGGCTGATGTTGCGGTGGTGCTCAAAGAAGCCCTGCGCCTCGTCCACCGTCATGTCCAGCACATCGGCGATGGTCTTGCCCCGGTAGCGGATCTGCAGGGTTTCCAGGCTGTAGCGCTTGCCCTTGCACACCTCGCAGGGCACATAGAGGTCCGCCAGGAAGTGCATCTCAATCTTGAGCATGCCATCCCCGGCGCAGGCTTCGCAGCGCCCGCCCTTCACGTTAAAGGAGAAGCGGCTTTCCCTGTAGCCCCGCGCGCGGGACTCGGTGGTCTGGGCGAAGACGCGGCGGATCAGGTCAAACACCCCGGTGTAGGTGGCCGGGTTGCTGCGCGGGGTGCGCCCGATGGGGGACTGGTCAATGGAGATGATCTTGTCCAGCTGCTCCAGGCCCAGGATGGCGTCATGGTCGCCCGGGTAGGTGCTGGCGCGGTTCAGGTCGCGCGCCAGCGCCTTGTAGAGGATTTCATTCACCAGGCTGCTCTTGCCGCTGCCTGATACGCCGGACACCGCGCAAAATACGCCCAGAGGGAAGGACACGTCCAGGTTTTGCAGGTTGTTGGCCCGCGCGCCCTTGATGTTGAGCCAGCCGGTGGGCTGGCGGCGCCGGTCGGGCAGGGGGATGAACTTCCGCCCGCTCAGGTAGGCCCCGGTGATGGAGTCCGGGTTGTCCATCACCTGCTGCAGGCTGCCCTGGGCCACGATGTGCCCGCCATGCTCGCCCGCGCCCGGGCCGATGTCCACAATGTGGTCGGCGGTGCGCAGCGTCTCCTCATCGTGTTCCACCACAATCAGGGTGTTGCCGAGGTCCCGCAGGCGTAGCAGGGTGCCCAGCAGCCGCGCGTTGTCCTTCTGGTGCAGCCCGATGGAGGGCTCATCCAGGATGTAGAGCACGCCCACCAGGCCTGAGCCAATCTGCGTGGCCAGGCGGATGCGCTGGGCTTCCCCGCCTGACAGCGTGGCCGCCGCCCGGGAGAGGCTCAGGTAATCCAGCCCCACATCCCGCAGGAAGCTCAGCCGGGCGCGCAGCTCCTTGATGATTTGCTCGGCGATGGTGGCCTGGGTGGGGGTCAGGCGCAGGCTCTCCAAAAAGCGCTGGGCGTCCGTCAGGTTCATGGCGCTCACCTGGGCCAGGTTCCTGTCGCCCACGGTCACCGCCAGCGCCTCGGGCTTGAGCCGCTGCCCCTTGCAGGCCGGGCAGGGCTCCTCGCGCATGAACTGCTCGTACATGGCCTTGGCGGATTCGCTGCTGGTCTCCCGGTAGCGCCGCAGCAGGGTGGGGATGATGCCCTCGTAGTTCACGTTGTAGGTGCCGGATCCCGAGATGCTGGAAAAGCGCACCGGCACCTTGGTGCCCCGGGTGCCATACAGCAGGATGTCCACCACCTTCTCAGGCAGGTCCTTGATGGGGGTGTCCATGCTGAACTTGTATTTTTCGCTCAGCCCCACAAACATCATGTGCGCGGTGGAGCTTTCATCCCCGCTGCTGTTCCAGCCCAGGGCGTTGACCGCGCCCTGGTTGAGGGATTTGGTCTTGTCCGGCAGCACCAGGTCCGCCGGGATGTTGCGCATGACCCCCAGGCCTGAGCAGGTCTTGCATGCGCCAAAGGGCGAGTTGAAGGAGAACATGCGCGGCGCCAGCTCCTCAATGCTGATGCCGCAGTCCGCGCAGGCGTAGTTCTGGGAGAAGAGGGTGCGCTCCTGGTCCTCCATGGTCTGCACCGCCATCAGCCCGCCGGACTCCCGCAGCGCGGTCTCCACCGAGTCGCTCAGCCGCGCGCGGATGCCTTCCGCCACGATGATGCGGTCCACCACCAGGTCGATGTCGTGGTTCTTTTTTTTGTCCAGGGCGGGGGTGTCCCCCAGGTCATAGAGCTGCCCGTCAATCAGCACGCGCACAAAGCCGGCCCTGGCGGCGTCCTCCAGCATCCTGACGTGCTCGCCCTTGCGCCGGCGCACCACCGGGGCCAGGATCATCAGCCGCGTGCCCTGCGGGTACTGCTCAATGGCGCTGACCATCTGGTCCACCGTCTGCTGGCGGATTTCCTTGCCGCACTGCGGGCAGTGGGGGATGCCGGCGCGCGCGTAGAGCAGGCGCAGGTAATCATGGATCTCCGTCACCGTGCCCACCGTGGAGCGGGGGTTGTGGCCGGAGGTTTTCTGGTCGATGGAGATGGCTGGGGACAGGCCTTCAATGTAGTCCACATCCGGCTTTTCTATCTGCCCCAGAAACTGCCGCGCGTAGCTGGACATGCTCTCCACATAGCGGCGCTGGCCCTCGGCGTAGATGGTGTCAAAGGCCAGGGATGACTTGCCGGAGCCGGACAGGCCGGTGAAGACAATCAGCTTGTTGCGCGGCAGCGCCAGGTCCACGTTTTTCAGGTTGTGCTCTCGGGCGCCCTTGATCAGCAGGGAATCGTTCATAGGTCCTCCAGGTGGTGCCGGGGAAAATGGCGGCCTGCAGCTGCAGGCCAGGACAAGAATAGCACATTTGTTCGCCTTGTTCAAGGTGGCGGGCTGACCCGCGGATGGGGTTTACACAGGCCTCAGGACCCCGCACGCACCCGGTTCTTGAGGCGCGCGGCCAGCGAAAACAGCAGGAAAAAGGCGGCGTTCACCAGTACCACGCTGGCACCGGCCGGGGTGGCCAGCAGGTAAGACAGCGACATGCCGGTGAAGAAGCTGACCAGGCTCACCAGGGCGGCTGTCAGGGTGACCGCCAGGAAGCTCTTGCACAGGCGCATGGCGGTGAGCGCCGGGAAGATGATCAGCGAGGAAATCAGCATGGCGCCCATCAGGCGCATGCCCAGCACAATGGTGATGGCGGTGAGCACCGCGATCAGCGTGTTGTACAGCCCCGCGGGCAGCCCGGTGGCCCGGGCGAAGGCCTCGTCAAAGGTGACGGTGAAGATGCGCCGGTAGAACAGGATGAACAGCACCAGCACCGCGCCGCCCAGCAGCAGGCTCAGGATGACGTCCTCCCTTGACATCACCAGCACGCTGCCAAACAGGTAGCTGGAGATGTCGGCGTTCGCGCCCCGGGCCATGGACAGCACCATCACGCCCAGGGCCAGCGCCGCGGTGGCAATCATGCCGATGGCGGCGTCGCCCTTGATCTTGCTGGACTCGCTCAGCCGCAGCAGCAGCAGGGCGGCCAGCACCACCACCGGGATGGTGAAGGCCAGGGGCGCGGCGCCCAGCGCCATGGCCACGGCCAGCGCGCCAAAGCCCACATGGGACAGCCCGTCGCCAATCATGGAGTAGCGCTTGAGCACCAGGCTCACCCCCAGCAAGGCGGCCGCCAGGGACACAATCAGCCCCACCAGCAGCGCCCGGGCAATGAAGGAATAGGTGAGCATTTCCCTTAGCCAGTCAAACATCGCACACACCCCCCGCGAAGCACTGGCCGTGGTAGGTGTTGAGGTATTCATCCGGCGCGCCGTAAAACAGCGGGGTCTGCTGCAGGTGCAGGATGTGGGAGGCGAACAGCGCCGCGGTGTGCACATCATGGGTGACCATGATGATGGCGATGCCCTGCTCGTGGTTGATGGCCTCAATGGTTTTGTACAGCTCCCTGGCCACCACCGGGTCAAGCCCGGCCGTGGGCTCATCCAGCAGCAGCAGCTTGCGCGTGGCGCACAGGGCGCGGGCCAGCAGCACCCGCTGGCGCTGGCCGCCGGATAGCTCCATGAAGCTGCGCTGCGCCAGGTGCTCTATCTCCAGCAGCTTCATCTTCTCCTGGGCCAGCTGGCGGTCCTGCCTGGACAGGAAGAGCCGCCTGCCGCGGATGCCGGACTCCACCACCTCCCGCACCGAGGCCGGGAAGTCCCGCTGGGTCAGGTTTTGCTGGGGCAGGTAGCCGATTTCATCCTGGGCCAGGTCGCTGTTGAGGGTCACGCTGCCGCGCACCGGGTTCACCAGGCGCAGCAGGCCCTTCATCAAGGTAGATTTGCCCGAGCCGTTCTCGCCCACCACGCACAGGTAGTCCCCGGTCTGCACATCAAAGCTGACCCCGGAGAGCACCACCTGGCCGTCATAGGCGAAGGCGGCGTTTTTGACGGAAATGAGGGGCATCAGTTCAGTGCCTCCTTCAGGTTCTTGAGGTTGTCATACATCAGGCTGATGTAGGTGGCGCCGGCGTCCAGCTCGTCCTGGCTGACGTTGTGCACGGAGTGCAGCAGCAGGGTGCTGGCGCCCGTCTCCTGGGCAATCAGGCGGCTGGCCTTCTGGCTGCTGAACTCAATGTGGAACACCGTGGGGATCTGCTGCTCCTTGATGGTGTCCATCAAAAAGGCGATGGTGCGCGCGCTGGGCTCGGTCTGCGCGCTGCAGCCGGGGAAGGCGGCGTAATACTCAAGGCCATAGGCCAGGGTGAAGTAGCGCATGGGAAAGCGGTCGCCCAGCACGATGGTGCGCCGGGAGGCCTCGCTCACCATCTCACGGAAGGCCTGGTCAAGCGCGAGCAGCTGGGCCTCATACGCCAGGAAGGCGGCCTCATAGTCATCCGCGTTTGCCGGGTCCAGCTCGCTGAGGGCCTCGGCGATGGCCAGGGAAATCAGGATGGCGTTGCGCGGGTCGGTCCAGACGTGCTCGTCCAGCTCGCGCTCCTCATCATGCTCCCCATGCCCGTCCTCCCCGTGCTCATCCTCATGCTCGTCCCGCGCGTGGGCATGGGGCGCGTCCTCCATGCCCTCCACCAGCTCCTCGCTCACCGTGTCCACCAGGTCCATCATGGCCAGCGCCCGGGGGGCGCCCTCGCCCAGGGAGTCCAGCAGGTTGACCACCCAGTGCTCGCCGATGCCGCCGTTGTACACCAGCAGGTCAGCCTGCTGCAGGGCAATCAGGTCGCGGGGGGAGGGCTCAAAGCTGTGCGCGTCCACCCCGGGCGGCAGCAGCAGGGATACCTGCGCGTGGGGGCCGGCCACCTGGCGGCTGAAGTCAAAGGCGGGGAAGTTCAGGGTGACAATGGCAAGCCCCGGCTGTGACGCCCGCGCGGGCAGCAGGGCGAAGGCCATCATCAGGATCAGGGTCAGGGCAGTCAGTCGTTTCATACGGTGTCCTTTCTTGAGGGGGTTGTTGTTTCCTGGTTCTGGCACTGGCTGCACAGGCCTGGCAGCAGGCACTCGTCCTCCTGCAGGCGAAAGCCGTGGTCCTGGTACAAATGGCGCTCAAAGGCGTCCACCGCGCCGCAGGTCAGCGCGGCAATCAGCCCGCAGCCCGAGCAGCGCACGCTGATGTGGCGGCTATTGCCCCGGTGCTGGTAGCGGGCCGGGCCCGCGCCATGGGCTTCCTGCAGGGCAACCAGCTGGCCCTGGGCCACCAGCAGCGCGATGCTGCGGTAGACGGTGGCGCGGCCGATGTCCTGGCCCTGCTTCAGCAGCTGTTCATAGGCCTCCTGCGCGGTCATGCCGCGCCGGGGCTGGTTGGCAAAGCAGCTGAGCACGATGTCCCGCTGCCGGGTCCGGTACGTTTTCCTGGGTTTCATTCCGCCTCCAATTTGGTACTCGGTATCAAATTATACCCGCTTTGGACGGGACGTCAAGGGTGCGGGCAAAAAATCCTGCCGCTGCCCGCGGCGACCAGAAAACACGAACGTTCAAGACTGGAAACACAAAAATAGTTCCGGAAACCGGTTGACAGCGCCCTGTCCCTGTGCTATCCTGCGCCAGGTACCCGGGAAGCTTCCCAAGGAGGAAACAACATGCCGCAGGCACTGGGCGCGATGTCAGCTCGATCAGGGGCTGTTTTTTTTAAGCCCGGGCACCTACACATCCACACAGAGGAGGGCTGCAAATGACAAACAGGCAACACATGAGCTCCTACCTTCCCGATGAGCGCCCCGCGGCCGGCAAGCTGCTGCTGTACGCGCTGCAGCAGGTGGTGGTCATGTTCCCCGCCACGGTGCTCGTGGCGCTGATCACCGGGTTCCAGGTATCCACCACCATCTTTGCCTCGGGCCTGGCCACCGTGTGCTTCACCCTGATCACCGGTGGCAAGATCCCCATGTATTACGGCTCCTCCTTTGCCTACCTGACCGCCATTGCCAGCATGAAGGCGGGTGAGTTCACCTTCGCCCAGGTCATGGCCGCCAACAACGGCATCCTGCCTGCAGAGCTCATCAGCGTGGCGCAGTTTGGCATCATCTTCTCCGGCCTGGTCAGCATCGCGGCAGGCCTGCTGGTGCGCTGGGGCGGCAAGGAGAAGGTGGAAAAAATCCTGCCCGCCCAGGTGACCGGCCCCGTGGCCATGATCATCGGCCTCACCCTGGCCGGCAACGCCATGCAGGATGCGGCGCCGCAGGCGGGCCAGAGCTCCCTGGTCTGGGTGATTTCCCTGGTCACCCTGTTCTCCACCGTCATCTACAGCCGCAAGCTCAAGGGCTTCTGGGGCCAGCTGCCCCTGCTGCTGGGCGCGCTGACCGGCTGCGCCGTGGCCGGCGTGGCCTACGCGGCGGGCGCCGGCAACTTTTTCCGCACCATCCCGGAGCAGGCGCTGAGCGCCTCGGTCTGGAAGCTGGGCGACGGCAGCATCTTCGCCCTGCCCGCCTTCACCCTGCCCCGGGTGTCCTGGGCGGCGGTGGCGGCCATCATGCCCATCGCCATCGCCACCATCCCCGAGTCCACCGCGCACATCTACCAGCTGGACATCTACGTCAACAACGAGGCCAGAAAACGCGGCAAGCATTATGACATCGCCTCCCTGCTGGACCGCAACCTCATTGGCGACGGCCTGTGCGACATGATTTCCGGCGTGGTGGGCGGCCCGGCCGGCACCAACTACGGGGAAAACATCTCCACCATGGCCATCACCAAGGTGTTCTCCGTGCCCGTGATGTTTGTGGCGGGCATCCTGGCCATGGTCATCTCCTGCTTCACCCCCTTCATCCAGGTCATCTTCGGCATCCCGGTGGCGGTCATCGGCGGGCTGGAAATCTACCTGTTCGGCGCCATCGCCGCCCAGGGCATCGCCATCCTGATTGACAAGGGGGTCAGCATGTTTGACTCCAGGAACATCGCGGTCATCGCCGTCATCATGACCTTCGGCCTGGGCGTGAACTATGGCTTTGGCGGCAACATCGACTTCTTTGGTGTCAACGTGCCGGCTGTCGCCGGCGCCGCCATCCTGGGCATCATCCTCAACTTCGTCCTGGGGATCGGCGAAAAGAAGCCGGTCGCTCCGCAGGCCTGAACTACACCGGCAAAGCGGGCTGCCTGTCTTCATGAACCGGCAGCCCGTTTTTTTGCTGTCCAGCGGCCAGGAATCCGTGTACACTGGGAGGCAGGAGGATGAGCCATGTCAGAAATGAGGTTGTACAGCGTGACAAAGGGCCAGGCGGAGCGCCTGGCGCCAGGCAGCCTGGGGCAGCCGGGGGATACCATCTGCTACCTCAGTTTGCAGCAGCTGCGGGACAACATCGCCCGCCTTGGGTTGAACGAGGGCCTGCTCAACGAGCTGTCCGCCCAGAAGACCAGCTTCCGCAGCACGCTGGATGTGTTTGAGAGCCTCAGCCTTGGCTACATCAACATCATCAACGTGGACCAGCTGGACGGGGAGATGGACCGCATCCTGTTCATCCTGCGGCGTGACCTGCTCTGCCTGGTCAGCGTGGCGGACGGGGATGGCAGTGAGGCCGCCCAGTTTGACGCCCTGATGGCGCAGGAGCGGCAGAACACCAGCCTGGCCCGCGTTTTTTACCGCTTCCTGGAGCGCCTGCTCAAGGGCGGCAACAGCAAGCTGGAAAGCATCGAGGACCAGCTGCTGGACCTGGAGGACCAGATGGTGCACGGCCGGGCGGACGAGGGGCTCAACAAGGTCATCTACAGCTACCGCCGCACGCTCTCGCTCATCCGCAACTACTATGAGCAGCTGGTGGACATCTCCAGCGCGCTGGAGGAAAATGAGAACGGCATCTACCCGGACAGCCAGCTCAGCCATTTCCGCGTGCTCACCGCCCGGGCGGAGCGCCTGATTTCCGGCGTGCGCGCGCTGAATGAAAGCCTGACCCAGCTGCGGGAGATGCTGGATGCCCAGCTCAACTATGGCCTGAACAACATCATGAAGGTGTTCACCGTCATCACCACGGTGTTTTTGCCCCTCACCCTGATCGTGGGCTGGTATGGCATGAACTTCCGCCACATGCCTGAGCTGGAGTGGGCCTATGCCTACCCCCTGCTGGCCGGCTTCTGCGTGCTGCTGGTGGTGGGGGTGCTGTATTATTTCAAGAAGAAAAAACTGATGTAGCCTGACAGAACCGGGGCGCGCCGCGGGCTTAGGCGGTTGGCCGCGCCACTTCCTGGGGCGCCAGGTGGCCAAGCAGCTCCTCCAATGCCGCGATGCCCGGGGCCAGCGCCTGGGCCGCCGTCTTGCCCGGCAGGCGGATGTGCAGCGTGGTGCGCTTGCCCGCCTGCAGGCCCATGCGCCTGCCAATCACGCTCAGCGCCTGGTACAGCGCGACCGGGTCCACCGCGTACTGGGGATGGAAGCGCAGGATCAGGCTGCCCCGGTCAAAGCGCACCTGGTCCACCCCCAGGCTGTTGGCCAGCGCCCGCAGGCGGGAGATGGCCACCAGGTTCATCACCGGCGTCTCCGGCTCGCCAAAGCGGTCAATCAGGTCAGCCACCAGCTCCATCTCATCCGCCTGGTTGCGGATGAGGGCGATGCGCTTGTAAATCTCAATGCGCTGGGCTTCCCCGCGCACATAGTGCTCAGGCAGGAAGGCGTTGACATGCAGGTCCACCCGGGTCTCCAGTTCGCTCTGGCGCAGGTTGGAGAAATCGCCCCGGGCCTCGCGGATGGCCTCCTCAATCATGCGCACGTACATGTCATACCCCACCACGGCGACCTGGCCGGACTGCTCAGGGCCAAAGATGTTGCCCGCCCCGCGGATTTCCAGGTCCCGCATGGCGATGCGGAAGCCCGCACCAAAGGCGGTGAACTCCTTGATGGCCGCCAGGCGCTTTTCCGCCGTCTCTGACAGCGCCTTGTCCGCCTTCACGGTGAAGAAGGCATAGGCTGCCCGGGCGCTGCGGCCCACCCGGCCGCGCAGCTGGTAGAGCTGGGACAGGCCAAAATGGTCCGCGTCGTACACAATCAGCGTGTTGGCGTTCTGGATGTCCAGCCCGTTCTCGATGATGGTGCTGCACAGCAGCACATCATGCCGGGCCAGATAAAACTCGTGCATCACATCTTCCAGCTGGCGCTCCGGCATCTGTCCGTGCGCCACGGCGATGCGCGCCTCGGGCACCAGCTGGCGCAGGTGGGCGGCCATGCGCTCAATGCTGGCCACCCGGTTGTACAGGAAGAAGACCTGCCCCTCCCGGCCAAGCTCGCGCATGATGGCGTCGCGGATCAGGCCGTCGCGGTAGTCAACCACAAAGGTGGACACGGGGAAACGGTCCTCCGGCGGCGTTTCCAGCAGGCTCATGTCCCGCACCCCCACCATGCTCATGTGCAGGGTGCGGGGGATGGGCGTGGCGGACAGGGTAAGCACGTCCACGGTGTGCTTCAGGTTCTTGATCTGCTCCTTGTGCCGCACGCCAAAGCGCTGCTCCTCATCGATGATCAGCAGGCCCAGGCTCTTGAAGTGCACATCCTGGCTGAGCAGCCGGTGGGTGCCCGCCAGGATGTCCACCCGGCCTTCCCTGGCGTCCAGCAGGGTCTGGCGGTTTTCCCGGGCGCTCTGGAACCGGCTGACAAAGCCGATGCGCACCGGGAAGCCCTCAAAGCGCTTTTGCAGGGTGCGCACGTGCTGCTGCACCAGGATGGTGGTGGGCGCCAGCAGGGCGACCTGCTTGCCGTTCATCACCGCGCGGAAGGCCGCGCGCATGGCCACCTCGGTCTTGCCATAGCCCACATCCCCGCACAGCAGGCGGTCCATGTTGCGGGGCCGGGCCATGTCGTCCAGCACCTCCCGCACCGCCTGCTCCTGGTCGGGGGTGAGCTCGTGCTCAAACTGGTCGGCGAACTGGCCCTCAAAGGGCTCAAAGGGCTCATAGGCATAGCCGGGTGCCTGCTCGCGCGCGGCGTACAGCGCCACCAGGTCAAAGGCCAGCTGTTTAAGCCCCGCCTTCACCCGGGCCTTCTGCCGCGACCAGCTGTTGCTGCTCAGGTCATTGAGCGCCGGGGCGCTGTCCTGGTTGCCGATGTATTTCTGCACCCGGTCAAACTGGTCCGCCGGCACGTACAGCTTGTCGCTGCCGCGGTACTGGATGAAGAGATAATCCCGCCAGATGCCCTCGGACTGCAGGCGCACCGTGCCCTGGTACACGCCGATGCCGTGGTGGTCGTGCACCACATAGTCGCCCACGGACAGGTCGGTGAAGGCCTCCAGGCGCTGGCCGGCGGTTTGCTTTTGTCGCGCGCGGCTGCGGGCGGTGCCAAACAACTCCTGCGGGGCCAGCATCACCAGCCCCGCCTCCTCGGCTACAAACCCTGAGGAAATGCTGGCGGAGGACAGGCTGATGCCGCCCACCGGCTGCGGGCTGTCCGTCTGCCCGACCGATACGCCCTGGCTGGCCAGGGCGGCCGCCAGGCGCTCCGCGCGGGACTGGCCGCCGGTGAACAGCAGGATTTGGTGGTTTTGCGCCTGCCAGGCCCGCAGGTCCTGCGCCAGCTGCGGCAGCCGCGCGCGGTAGCTGTCCACCGCGCGCCCGGGCAGCTGCAGGGTGAGCTGGGGGTCCAGCCCCGCCATGCCGCGCAGCAGCTCCATCACCATCAGCAGCGCCCGGCCGGCAAGCGGTCGCAGGGCATCCTGCGGGGGCAGCACCAGCCCGGCCTGGGCGGGGTGGGCCAGGCCGCTCTCCAGCGCCCCGGCCAGCATCTGCTGGTAGCCCTGGTATTGGTCCTCCAGGCGCTGGGTCACCCGGTCGGGGCTGTCCAGCACGATGAGGGCGTCTCTCAGCCAGGCCAGCAGGCCGGACCCCTCGGGAAACAGCAGGTGGGCCCACAGCTGCGCGTCCCGGACGCTGCCGGTGTCCATCAGCTCCTTAGGGTCTGGCAGCTCCAGCGGCGCCTCATAGGGGGAGGCGGGGGATGGGGGCGCCTGCCCCGCCAGGCCGGCCGCAAGCCGCGCGGCCGCCTGCCTGGCGTGCTGCGATGGCACAAAATGCTCGCTGGCAGGGCCCAGGCGGGCCTGGTCCAGGCGGTCCTGGCTGCGTTGGCTCAGGGGGTCAAAGCGGCGGATGCTGTCCACCTGGTCGCCAAAGAACTCCATCCGGATGGGCTGGTCCAGCGCCGGCGGGTAGATGTCAAGAATGTCCCCGCGCAGGGCAAACTGGCCCTTGGCCTCCACCAGCTCGGTGCGCTCATAGCCCAGCCGGGCCAGCCTGTCCGCCAGCATTGGGGTCTGGTAGCTGGCCCCCAGGCGGATCTCCAGCACCGCCTCCTGGTACCAGCCAGGCGGCAGCAGCGGCTGCTGCAGCGCCTCGACGCTGGCGATGAGCACCCTGGCCTGTCCGGTGGCCAGGCGGTCCAGGGCGCGCAAACGCTGCCAGCCGCCCTCCCGGCTGGTGACCGCCCGCAGCAGGTGGATTTCCTGGGGCTGCAGGTGCTCGCAGCCCGCCACGCCCAGGCCCTGCGCGTCCTCCATGGCCTGGCGGGCCAGGCGCTCACTGGGCAGCAGGTAGAGCACCTGCCGGTCCTGCGCCAGCTGCAGGGCGCTGAGCAGCCTAAGCCCTGGCGGCTGGTCATACAGGGCCACCCGGCGGCCGGCCTTCAGCGCCTCCCTTGCCTGTATAAAGGCGGGGTGTGTGAGCAGGCGGGTCTCAAGCATCATCGGTCTCCCCGCCAGTTGCATCCTGGTTGCTTCCGGCCTTTTGCGGCCTGCTTCTGGTGTTGTACTGGTTCATGGTCAGCTGGATGCCGTCCTTCAAGAAGCCCAGGCCCGCCCGGGCCGACAGCAGGATGGCCTCCCGGATGTCAGGCGCGCTGTCAGCCTTGTCCCAGCGGGAGAGCACCCAGTCGCTCAGCTCAAACTCGGGCGGCGGCGCGCCAATGCCAATGCGCGCCCGGGGGAAGGCCTGGCTGGCGGTCTGCTGGATGATGCTGCGCCAGCCGTTGTGGGTGCCGGCCCCGCCATGCATGCGGATGCGCATCTGCCCCGGGGCCAGGTCAATGTCGTCGGAGAACACAAAGATGTCCGGCGGCTCCAGCTTGTACCAGTGCATCAGCTCCACCAGCGCCTGGCCGGACAGGTTCATGTAGGTGGTCGGCTTGAACAACACCACCTTCTCCTGGTTTAAATGCCCTTCCATCACCAGGCCCTTGAACCGGCGCTTCTGCCCGGCTATTCCCAGCAGCCGCGCGCATTCCTCCAGGGCCAGGTACCCCACATTGTGGCGGGTCCACTCATATTCAGGGCCGGGGTTGCCCAGGCCCACCAGCGCTTTCATCAGTCCTGCGGCTCCTGGGCCATCAGCCAGGCGGCCGGCTGGCACACCATGGGGCTCAAGAGGCCATCCCCCCGGAAGGTGATCAGCGGCCATTCGGGCAGGTCGCTCAAGGGCTCCGCCCGCTCCTGGGCCAGCAGGAAGGCCAGGCCGGCCACCTCCACGTTGAACTCTTTCATCAGGGCAATCATACCCAGGGCGGTGCCGCCCCGGCGGGTGAAATCGTCCACAATCAGCGCGCGCTGGCCCTCGCCCACCGCGCGGCGCGCCAGGGACATGGTCTTGATGCCACCCCGGCCGTCCGGGTAGTTGATGTTGACCGCGCTGCCCTCATACACGCGGGAGCTGCGCCTGGCGATGACCAGCGGGACATCCAGCGCGTCCGCCGTCATTATGGCCACCGGGATGCCCTTGGTCTCCATGGTGAGCACAAAGTCCACCCCCAGGGGGTAGCTGGGCCGGGCCAGGATGTTGCCCATGTGCCGGGTGAGCACGGGGCTGGACAGCAGGTCGGATAAATAGAGGTAGCCGCCGGGCAGGGCGCGCTCGGGCTGGTTGAGGCTGTCGGCCACCTGCGCCATCAGCGCGCGCGCCTGCGCCCAGGGGATGAGGGGGCGGAAGCGCACCCCGCCCGCGGCGCCTGTCAGCGTGGTCACCTGGCCCAGCCGCTGGTTGGCCAGCGCCTGCTCAATCAGCGCCATGTCCTCGCTGATGGTGGACTTGGCCGCGTGGAAGCGTTCGCTGAACACCTTGAAAGGGATGACCCTGTTGGGGCTGTCCGTCAGCATCCTGGTCATGGCCACCAGCCGTTCCGCGCGCTTGATCTTCTCCATCGCCCTCACCTCCCGTGTATTCCAGTCATTCTACCACAAAAACGGGAACGTTTCTCCGGTTTTTTCATCAATGGTTCGCGTGTTTTCCGCCTGGCACGGGTGTCCCAGGCGGTTGAAGCGGCAGGGTGCTTATGGTAGGATGAGGACAGACAGCGCGAAGGAGGCCGATGATGATCAAACGACTGCTTGTGATGATGATCGTGGCAATGATAGTCCTGGGGCTGGCCCCCCTGGCGGGTGCCGAGGCGTATACGTTTGAGGGCATCCACGCGGGGCTGACCCTGCCGGACAAGGTCTACCAGACGGTGCTCACCCCGGCCAACCTGGAGGCCAACGCCGCCTTCATCCAGTCCAAGGGCGGCACGGTGGCGGACTGGCAGGCCGATTTCGCCGCCCGCGGCATCCTGCTGCAGGCCTATGATACCACCGAGAACCGGGTGCTGGTGGTCACCGCACTGGCCGATGTGGACGGCCAGCAGCTTTTTGACATCAACGAGCATGATTCCGCCACCCGGGCCAAGTACCGCGTCGCCCACGGGGCCTCCGGCGCCTACGCGGTGCTGGGCTACCGCTATGACTCGGTCTCCTGGCGCAATTTCCCCAAGGTCGGCCGCTTTTTGCAGCTGCGCTACAGCTACCGGGAGGGGGGCGAGGTGGTGCGCCGCGGCTACCAGCGCCGCACCATCCGCAACGGCCACACCATCACGGTGGACCTGCAGGTCTTTGGCCGGCAGCTGACCGGGCGGGACAACACCGCCCTCAACCGCGTGTTTGACACCTTCACCTTCAGCCAGGTGCTGCCCGTCCCGCCCCTGCCCCTCACCCTGGAGGAGACGGCCACTGCCCCGGTGGAAACGGGCGACGCCAGCTTCACCATGCGCGGCAAGACCAAGCCGGGGGCCAGCCTGCGCGCGGTGCTGATTTCCTTTGGCTCCAGCGCCTCCCAGGTGTTTGAGACCACCGCCAACCGCGCGGGCAACTACAGCCTGCCCATCCAGCTGCCCGGGGAGGATGTCTATGTGATGACCCTCACCGTGCAGTCCCCCGGCTTTGACGACATCAGCCGTTCCTACAACATCCGCTACCAGCAGGGCCTGCTGCCGGCGCAGATTGCGGCGGAGCCACCCATGGAGCTGCTGGAGGACACGTTCACCCTGGCGGGCTCCACCACCCAAAGCGGCGTGCGCGCCACCCTTTCTGTCAATGGCCGGGAAACCAGCGCCAACGTGGGCCGCAACGGCCAGTTCAGCTTTGAGATCGACACCAGCCAGGAAGGGGCTTACGACATCCGCCTGGTGCTCAGCAAGCGCGGCCTGCAGGACCGGGTCTTCCAGTACAAGGTGCAGCGCGCGCTGAGCCCCCAGGCGCGGGAAGCGCTGCTGATGCAGGGGGCGCTGTCGCCCACCTACGCCCAGCTGCTGGCCGACCCCGATGCCTATGACGGCAAGCTGCTGCGCCTGGAGGGTACATTGGTGGACAAGCAGAACCTGACGGACACCTGGGTGCTGCGCCTGGCGCTCACCCACCAGGAGGAGAGCTTTTCAGACCTGGTCGTGCTCACCAGCGAGACGGACCCAGGCCTCATGGTCAACACCCCGGTCAGGGTGTACGGCACCATGACCGGCATGAACATCAGCCAGGACGAACAGGGCAATGAGGAGGCGCTGCCCAAGCTCACCCTCAGCCTGATCAGCGCGCAGTGAGCATATACCAAGGCAGGGAGGCGGGTATCAGCATGGACAATTTTCTCTCGGAATGGGACCAGAACCTCAGCAACATGCCCTATGGCCCCCTGGGCATCATCGCCATGCAGGGCATCGACGCGCTGGGGGAGAATGTCAACAGCTACCTGCTCAAATGGCATGAGCTGCAGGACCTGCAGGACGAGGAGTTCTACACCTCCCCGGGCCATGGCAGGGAGGACTTCCTGATTGAGACCGTTTGCCCGCGCTTTGGCACGGGGGAGGGCAAGGCCGTCATCCGCGAAAGCGTGCGCGGCTATGACATCTACATCCTGGTGGACGTGTGCGCCTACAACGTGCGCTACAGGATGTACGACTTTGAGGTGCCCATGTCCCCGGACGACCACTTCCAGGATTTGAAGCGCATCATCGCGGCCATCGCGGGCAAGGCCAAGCGCGTAAACGTGATCATGCCCATGCTGTATGAAAGCCGCCAGCACCGCCGCAACACCCGGGAGAGCCTGGATTGCGCCATGGCGCTGCAGGAGCTGGAGCGCATGGGCGTGGCCAACATCATCACCTTTGACGCGCATGACCCCCGCGTGATGAACGCGGTGCCCCTGTGCGGCTTTGAAAACGTCATGCCCACCTACCAGATGCTCAAGGCGCTGCTGCGTTCGGTGAAGGACCTCCACATTGACAAGGACAACATGATGGTGGTCAGCCCCGATGAGGGCGCGGTACAGCGCAACATCTATTATTCCTCTGTCATGGCGCTGGAGCTGGGCATGTTCTACAAGCGGCGCGACTACACCACCATCGTCGCCGGGCGCAACCCCATTGTGGCCCATGAGTACCTGGGCGACTCGGTGGAGGGCAAGGACATCATCGTGGCGGACGACATCCTCTCCTCCGGCGAGTCCCTGCTGGAGCTGGCCCGGGAGCTCAAGAAGCGCAAGGCAAAGCGCATCTTCTGCATAGTGACCTTCGCCTTTTTCACCAACGGCATCCAGGAATATGAGGAGGCCTACCAGCAGGGCATCATCTCCCGCGTGGTGGCCACCAACCTCACCTACCGCCCGCCCCAGCTGCGGGAGGCCAAGTGGTTTGTGGAGGCGGACATCAGCAAGTACATCTCCTACCTCATCGCCACCCTCAACCACGACCGCAGCCTCAGCGCCCTGCTCAACCCCTACAACCGCATCCAGTCCCTGATGTCGCGCTACCGCGCCGAGCAGGCGGCCAGCGGCATCAGCTTGGTATAGGCGATGGACAATCACAGGCAGGATGTTGGCGCGGGGGAGCAGCTGCCCGCGCAGGAGACCCTCCGCAAGCAGGGCCTGCTGGACAAGTCCAAGGACTTTTTGCAAAGCGCCATGGATTCCATCACCGGCAAGGAGTTGCCCCGCCTGGTGGAGGACTTCACCCGGGACATGGTGGTGGTGGCCGAAGGCCTGTCCGCTGACCAGCAGGCGCTTGAAACGGCCCTGAAGGTGCAGGGGGAGGAGCAGGACAAGCTGGCGGCCCGCCAGCGCGAGCTGGACAAGCAGCTTCACGAGCTGAACAAAAAAGTGGAGGCGCTCACTTCCGCGCAGGAGCGCCGCCGCAAGGGGCAGTCCGGCCTGGCCAGCATCCTGCGCCAGGCGACCTGGCTGGCGGCCATCATCGGCGCCTCCTGGATCATTGCCACCCTGATCCGCGCCATTGTGAGGTAGCATGACCTACGAAGAGCTGTTGAAAACCTATCGCAGCCGCAGCCGCGCCACGCTGACGGATGGCATCACCACTGCCTTGAGCCACCTGGATGAGGTGTCCGTCAGCCTGGGGCTGATGGAGGACAGCGGCCTGCTCAGCGAGCTCATGGGCAGCCTCAGCCTGGGCCTGCCCTTTGCGGTCATCGCCGTCACCGAGCAGGGGAAGGTGGTGCTGGGGCGCAAAACCCAAAAAGCCGCCCTGCAGGACGGCTCCTACCGCGCGGTCAAGACCGGCGCGGGCCTGGCCGCAGGCGCGGCCGCGATGGCGGCTGGCCTGGGGGCGCTGCCCGCCCTGCCCATTGCCGTGGGGGTGCGGGTGATGCTGGACAAGTACCGCGGCAGCATGCTCACCGCCTACCGGGTCAGGCAGCGCGGCGAGCGCCTGCGCGCGCTGATCGCGGCGCGGGAAGCGCGCGTGGGGCAGTTGCCCACAGCCGATTAGGCCAGCTCACACCATTCAAACAGCTCCTCATGCCGCCCCAGGATGGCGGCTTTTTGATAGCCTGCCGCGCGGATGAGGGCTTCGCCTTGTTCATATCCCGCGTCAAGCTGGCTGGCGTGGTGACAATCGCTGGCCAGGATGACCTGGCCGCCCAGGCTTTTCCAGTAACGCAGCAGCGGCAGGGCCGGGTAGGGCGCCAGGGCACCGGCGCGCGCGATGGCCCCTGTGTTCACCTCCATCAGGCTGCAGCCCTGGATGGCCTGCGCCATCGCGCCCCGGGCCGCGGCAATGTAGCGCGGGTGGCTGGTGTCAAAGAAGCTGTGCTGCGCGTTGTGCTTGACCAGCAAGTCCAGGTGGCCGATGATGTCGGGCCTGTAGTCACGGATGTAGCCGCCCAGCGTTTTGTAATAGGCCTCGGCGAAGGCCAGGCCGTCCCCCTCAAACCCCTCGCGGATGCAGGATTGAATCAGCTGTGGCGGCCCGTCCACCGCCACCCGGGTGCCCGCCCCACAGGTCACATAGTGCACGGAAGCCAGCACATAGTCATAGGGCCCGCGCTGCGAGAGGGACAGGAAATCCCGCTCCATGCCCAGCCACAGGCGGATGCGGCCGCGGTACTGGGTTTGCAGCCCGCGGATTTCCCGGATGTAAGCCCGCTCGCCTTCCTCGCTCAGCGCGTACTTCAGGTCAAAATCCTGCCTTGCGTGGCTGGAAAAGCCCAGGCTGACAAAGCCCAGGCGCAGCGCCGATCGCACCATTTCCTCCGCCGTGCTCTGCCCGTCACAGTAGGGGGTATGCACATGGGGGGAGGAGAGGTGGATCACTTCCCGTCCTCCCGGGGGTGGTAATGGCCCTCCACCAGCGCCAGGGCTTCCTTCGCGCAGACAGGGTTGGCCGCGAACACCGCGGCCGGTTTGGAATAATCCAGCTGGTCATTGCGCAGGTTCAGCAGGCGGAACACCCCGCCCGCCTCCTCCACCAGCAGCTTGCCGGCGGTGTAGTCCCAGGGGGAGAGGGAGTACTCAAAAAAGATGTCCGCCCGGCCGCTGGCCAGGTAGGCCAGGTCCAGGATGGCGGAACCAAAGCGGCGCACGTCGGCGGTCTGGTGCATCAGGTCCTTGACCGCCTCAAAGGTGGCTTCGACCAGGCTGGGGTCATAGGGGGAGCTGCCATAGAAGGTGAGCGCCCGGGGGAAGGGGTGCTCCGCCACCCGCACAGGCTGCCCGTTCAAAAAGGCGCCCTGGCCCTTCTCCGCGGTGAACAGCTCATCCCGGTAGGGGTTGTAGACCGCGCTCAGACTGGCCTGCCGCCCTTCCACCAGCGCCACGGCGATGGCCGAGTGCATCAGCCCGTGGATGTAGTTCAGGGTGCCGTCAATCGGGTCAACCACCCAGGTGGGGCCATCGCCCAGCGGCTCGTTCTCCTTTTCCTCCCCAAACATCACGCTGCCAGGCAGCAGCTTCAGCAGCCGCTCCTGCAAGGCGTCCTGCGTCTTCCTGTCGGCCTGGGTCACAAAATTGGCGTGGCCTTCCTTGCTGGTGATGTTGTCGGGCCGCTCCCGAAGCATAATCTGTGCGGCATCCCTCAGGATGCGGTCAAGCGCTTGCAGCATGCTGTCTCCTTTCATTGACGAACCAGCCCCATTATAGCATGATAGTCCATGCCCAAGAACAACAACGCAGGGAGGACAGCTTGAGCGAACCAACCCCGCGCGACCAGCGCGAACACGACCTGACCACCCGCTTCCGCAAGCAGATCTGGCGCCCCTTCCTGTCGGTGGTCAGCCGCTACCGCATGGCCCAGCCAGGGGACAGGATTGCCGTGTGTCTGTCCGGTGGCAAAGACTCGCTGCTGCTGGCCCTGTGCATGCGCACGCTGAAGAAATACAGCACGGTGCCCTTTGAGGTGGTCTATTTGAGCATGGACCCGGGCTACAGCCCGGACAACCGCGCGCGGGTGCTGGCCGCGGCGCGGTCGCTGGGCATCAGCCCGGAGGTGTTTGACACGGACATCTACCAGGTGGTGGACACCGTGGACACCTCCCCCTGCCACGTGTGTGCGGCCATGCGCCGGGGCTATCTGTACAAGGAGGCGCAGAAGCGCGGCTGCAACCGCATCGCCCTGGGTCACCACCGGGACGACGCGGCGGAAACCATCTTGCTGAGCATCCTCTATGGCGGGCAGTTCAGCGCCATGCTGCCCCGGCTGAAAAGCGAGAACTACCCCGGGATGGAGCTGATCCGCCCCCTGTATGAGGTGCGCGAGCGCGCCATCCGCAACTGGCTCGCAACCACTGGCATCACCCCCATCACCTGCGCCTGCCGGGTCACCCGCAGCCGGGACGGGGGCAAGCGGGCGCGGGTCAAGCGCCTGCTGGCGATGCTGGAGGCGGAGCAGCCCAACATCGTGGACAACATCATCGCCTCCTCTGACCGGGTGAACCTGGCCACCCTGCTGGGCTACCGGGACGGGCTGGACGCGCCTGTGACCACCCTGATGGACAGGCTGGGGGAGGGCATTCAAAAGGCGGATTTTGTTGACAGATTGTTTTAAGTTCAATACACTTTGACTATTCATGAACGGAGGGCCCCTATGAATCAGAACAAAATCGCCATCCTGGTGGATTCCGGCTGCGATGTACCGCCGGATTTTGTGGCTGAGCACAACATCTTTGTCGCGCCCCTGAAGATCATCTACAAGGACCGCGAGTATGAGGACAGGCTGGACATCACCCCCCAGCAGGTCTATGCCCGCCTGGACCAGGAGGTGCCCAAAACCTCGCTGCCCAGCACCGAGCGGGTCAACAGCCTTTTTGAGGCCATCCATGGGCAGGGCTATGAGGAGCTGCTCATCATCACCATCTCCACCGGGCTGTCGGGCACCCACAACCTGCTGGCCATGCTGGCACAGCAGTTCGGCAAGCTCAGGTACCACATGGTGGACACCAGGAACATCGGCATTGGCGCCGGGCAGCAGGCCATGATGGCCGCGCAGATGCTCAGGGACGGCGCCCCGCTTGAGGAAGTGCTCAGGGAGCTGGAAACCAGCATCGCCCGGTCGCGCATCTTCTTTTACCTGGACACGCTGGAGTACCTGGCCAAGGGCGGCCGCATCGGCAAGGTGTCCGCCCTGGTGGGCAGCCTGCTCAAGCTGCGCCCCATCATCAGCTGCAACAAGGACGGCATCTATGAAACGGTGGAGAAGGTGCGCGGCAGCGCCCAGGCGCTGGCCAAGGCCATCTCCCTGGTGGTGACGGAGGCAGGCAAGCACGTGCGCTTCGCGGTGGCGGTCGCCCATGGCAGCGCCAAGGATGAGGCGGCCCGTGTCATGGCCGAGCTCAAGCGCCGCCTGCCCCATTGCGAGCGCTTCATCAGCACCGACGTCAGCCCCGCGCTCAGTGTGCACACAGGCCCTGGCCTGATTGGCATCGCGGTGCAGGCGCTGCCGGCCAAGTAAACAAAGCCCCCCAAGCGAAAGCCCGCCGGGTGACTATGACCTGGCGGGCTTTCTGTTCAGCAAGGTTGGCTTAGCGCTGCTGCCACAGCCCTTCGGGGTACTTGCCCTCCTGGGTCAGTTCCCTCAGGGCGGCCTCCACCAGCGGGCGGTCCGACGCGTTGGTCACGCCAAACCAGCGGTCCCCGGAACGCAGCACCTTCACGCTCACCAGCCCATCCGCCAGCAAGTCACCCACCAGGTTGGGCAGGTAGAACTCCGCCTTGAGGGGGTCGGTCTGCATGGCCTGGCGGTAGAAGGCGGGAAAGCGCTGCTCAATGTGGTCCAGCAGCCCGGGGGTGAAGGCCCACATGTTCATGGACACCGTGGTGTCCGCCGGCAGCCGGGTGTAGGTGTGCTTGTCCAGGGTGTACATGGGCCCGTCCATGGTGGGGATGACATGCAGCCGCTCCACGATGCTGTCCAGGTAGCCCTGGGCGTTCACCTGGCATTCCCCGCGGGAAACGTAGCCGGCCTCCGACAGGGTGTTCTGCAGCTCAAAGCCGGCCATGGCGTAGTGGTTTTCCTCCGGCCCGGCGTTCAGGAAGCTGTAAATCTGCGTCATGGCGTCCAGGCCGTAAAAATCGTCCCCGTTCAGCGCACAGAAGGGCGCGTCCACCACCCCCTTGGTGCACAGGATGGCGTGGGCTGTGCCCCAGGGCTTGCCGCGGCCTTCGGGCACCGTCATGCCACCGGGCAGCTTGTCCAGCTCCTGCATGACATAGTGGACCTCCATGCGGTTCTCCACGTTTTTGCCCACGATTTCGCGGAAGTCATCCTTGATCTTGTTGTTCACGATGAACACCACGCGCTTGAAGCCCGCGCGCAGCGCGTCATACAGGGAGTAATCAATCAGGCTTTCGCCATGCAGGCCAAAGGGGGTCATCTGCTTGAGCCCGCCAAAGCGGCTGCCAATCCCCGCCGCCATCACCACCAGGATAGGTTCGCGCTTCATCTTCTCCTCCTCCTAGTACAAATCTGCATCAGAATACCACATCCCGGTCCCACAGAACAAGGCTGGATTTGGGCATTTCAGCGCTTGCGCGCGCCACCAATGCCCTGTACACTGTAGCTGGGAGGCGCACATGGACCAACAGGATTATTTCGCCATCAAGGAAGAGGAGCGGCAGGCGCGGCGGGACCGCCTGCGCTTTGCCGCGGGCATGAGCGATTTCATGGGCGTGGTGCTGGGCGTGGTGGTGATCCTGATCGCGCTGCTGCTCATCTTCAGCCTGGTCAACTGGCTGCTGCGCGACATCAGCAACACCTTCACCTTCATCAACACCCGCCTGCAATAGCATGGACAGCGCCTGGTCAGCCCTCAACGCGGACATCCAGGCCTGCCAGCGCTGCGCGCTTGCGCGGGGCATCACCAACAAGGTGCCCGGCCAGGGCAGCGTGGCCGTGCGCCTGATGCTCATTGGCGAGGGCCCCGGCCAGCAGGAGGATGCCCAGGGCCTGGCCTTCGTGGGCCCGGCCGGCCAGCTGCTCACCCGGATGCTGGCGGCCATCAACCTGAACCGGGACGAGGTGTTCATCACCAACATCGTCAAATGCCGCCCGCCCAACAACCGCGCGCCGCTGCCGGAGGAGGCGCAGGCCTGCCTGCCCTTCCTGCGCGCGCAGACCCGGCTGATCCGCCCCCCGGTCATCCTGCTGCTGGGCGCCAGCGCCCTGCGCGCGCTGCTGGGGGAGGACAAGCGCATCACCACCTTCCGCGGGCAGTGGGTGGAGCGCAAGGGCTTTTCCCTGATGGCCACCTTCCACCCGGCCGCCCTGCTGCGCGACCCGGACAAAAAGCGCCTGGCCTGGCAGGATTTGCAGCTGGTGCGCGACAGGCTGGCGCAGCTTGCGGCAAGGCCCGGCGCGGGCGGCTGAGGGCCCATGCGGTTGTTTTGCCCCGGGGTGAGAACCTGTCACAGGGTGACCCGTACGGGTATATAATGTACGAGGAGGGATGCACATGGAGTTTCTTGCTGAAAACCTGGCCATCATCATCTGCGCCATCATCGGCATAGGCCTGATGGTGGTGGAGGTGTTCATGCCCGGCTTTGGCGTCCCCGGCATCGCCGGTTTTGGGTTGCTGCTGGCCAGCGTCTACCTGGCCTGGACCCGTCACGGCCTGTTGCCCGCCCTGGCGGTGGCCGCGGTGGAGATTGGCCTGGTGGGCGTCGCCATCGCGCTGGCGCTGCGCTCGACCTCCAGGGGCAAGCTGTCACGGTCCCCCCTGATTTTGAAAGGCGCGCAATCCAGGGACCAGGGCTTCATCGCCGTGGAGGAATTGGGGCGCTTTCTGGGCCGCCAGGGCGTGGTGCTGACCACCCTGCGCCCGGCCGGCATGATTGACATTGAAGGCGAACGCCTCAATGTGGTCTCCGCCGGTGAGTTCATTGAAAAGGGCGCCACGGTGGTCGTCAAGGAAGTTGAAGGCGGCCGGGTACTGGTAGAAGAAGGAGCAGCCCATGTTTGACCAGTTTGACCGTATAGGAGGGTTTGCCATGCCGGAGATTCTGTTGGGAATCGTTATCGTTGCCGTAGTCCTGTTGCTTGTGGTCTTCTTCCGCTATGTGCCGGTCGGCCTGTGGATCCGGGCCCGCGCCTCCGGCGTGCCGCTGACCATCTTCACCCTGATTGGCATGCGGCTGCGCCGCATCTCGCCCCAGCGCCTGGTGGACGCGCTGATTACCTCCAGCAAGGCAGGCCTGAACCTCACTGTCAACCAGCTGGAAAAGCATTTTCTGGCCGGCGGCAACATCGAGCGCGTGGTCAAGGCCCTGGTTTCCGCCCAGCAGGCGGGCATCAAGCTGACCTTTGAGCAGACCTGCGCCATTGACCTGGCCGGGCGCGACGTGCTGCAGGCGGTGCAGATGAGCGTCATCCCCAAGGTGATTGAGTCACCCCCGGTCGCGGCCATCGCCAAGGACGGCATTGAGCTGCGCGCCAAGGCCCGGGTCACCGTGCGCACCAGCATCCAGCAGCTGGTGGGCGGCGCGGGGGAGGAGACCGTCATGGCCCGCGTGGGCGAGGGCATCGTCACCACCATTGGCTCCTCACCCACCCACAAGGAGGTGCTGGAGAACCCCGACCTGATCAGCCGCACCGTGCTCAACAAGGGCCTGGACGCGGGTACGGCCTTTGAGATTTTGTCCATTGACATCGCGGATGTGGACGTGGGGCGCAACATCGGCGCCCAGCTGCAGATGGACCAGGCCGAGGCCGACCGGCGCATCGCCCAGGCCAGGGCGGAGGAGCGCCGCGCCATGGCGGTCGCGCGCGAGCAGGAAATGAAGGCCGAGGTGCAGGAGATGCGCGCCAAGGTGGTCGCCGCCGAGGCCGAGGTACCCCTGGCCATGGCCGAGGCGCTGCGCACCGGCAAACTGGGCGTGATGGACTACTACCAGATGCAGAACATCATGGCGGATACCCAGATGCGCGACGGGATCTCCCGCGCGGCCGATCCCGGCGCCCAGTCGGGCGAGGAGCAGGGCAAGGGCTAAGCCCTGACCGGATCCCACAAGGCCTGAAAGGAGGGCAGGATGCCTGTTTCCAGCCTGATTCTGTTGATCTTCCTGTTTGTTGGCGTTGGCTACCTGCGCCGCCTTGCCGCCATGCAGCGGCAGGTCCGCCAGCAGCAGGCACGGCGTGCGCAAAGCGGCCAGCCGCGGCCCCAGACGCCGCCCACCCCCTTCCAGGAGGCGGTGCCTGTGCAGCATCAGACAGCGCCTGTCCAGCAAAGCCTGGAGAGCAAGGAAGCCCTCTACAGGGAGCGGTGGGAGGACCAGCCTGCCCCCATCCCGCCCGCGCCGCCACCGCCCAGGCGCCCGGCGCCCCCCTCCCAACAACCTGTTCCCCGCCAGGGTGACATCCTCCCGCGCTTCAACCGGCACACCCTGGTGCAGGCGGTCATCGCCAAGGAAATCCTCAGCCGCCCGCCCAGGGCGATTCAGCGCCCCCTGCCCCGCCAGGGCAGCGTGATCAGGCCCAGGTAAGCGGGCGGCAGCAGGACAGACACGCCATCGGGCGCGGCCTCAGCTGCCGCGCCCTTTTAATGCCCACGCGTGAAAAAGCCGCCGTTTCGGGCTTGCATTGGTTGTGGCGGCTGTGTTATTATCTTTTTTGCGACATTGGACGGTCCGCTGTATTCAGGCCAATACATGAACGTCTTGATTTGAAGGAGGAAACCCCCGTGAGCGAGATCATCAGAACCATTGAGGCGCAGCAGCTGCGCACAGACCGCGAGGACTTTGGCATCGGCGACACCGTGCGCGTCTTCGTCAAGGTTGTCGAGGGCAGCCGCGAACGCCTGCAGGCTTTCGAGGGCACTGTCATTGCCAGGCGCAATGGCTCCAACCGCGAGACCTTCACCGTGCGCCGCGTGTCCTATGGCATTGGCGTGGAGCGCACCTTCCCGCTGCACTCCCCGCGCGTGGACCGCATTGAGCGCGTGCGCCCCGGCAAGGTGCGCCGTGCCAAGCTGTACTACCTGCGCAGCCGCCAGGGCAAGGCCGCCAAGATCAAGGACCCCACCCAGCGCTGAGCAGCCACAGGCACATCAAAACGACCCAAGAGAGCGGGTCGTTTTTTTGTGGCCTTGTGAAGGGGACTGCCCGCGCATCATCCCGGTCAGGTGGGGAGTCGGCGGGTTTTCAACCTGGCTGACCCTAGCGCCACCGGGTATGCGGGATGCCCGCTCCCAGGCGCAGCGCCTTGCGGTGGGGGTTCACCAGGCAGGGCTGGCCCACCATGCCCAGCATGTCCAGGTCGTTGGCGCTGTCCCCATAGGCAAAGGAAGCCTGCCAGTCCGCCCGGATGCCCTGCTGGTCCAGCCATTGGTTGACCAGTTCATTCTTCATTTCCCGCACCGTGTTGCGGGTCACCTGGTGACCCGTGTCGGTGGTGCTGGCGATGATGTGGTCCACCGGCAGGTGCGCCTGCAGGTGCCGCAGGTAACAATCCGGCGAGGCGCTGACCAGCAGCACCAGGTGGCCTTGCGCCTGGTGTGACCGCATGGCGCCCAGGGCCTGGGGGTATATCCGGGGCAGCAGCTGTTCCTGCGCGAACCGGGCGCAGTAGCGCTCCGCCTGCTCAGGGCTCAGCTTGTTCAGCGGCGAGAGGGACAGGGTTTTCACCGCTTCCACCCGCATCAGGCCCAGCTTCCACAGCAGGGTGGACAGCAGCACCCGCAGCAGCGTAAAAGGGCCCATCAACCCGTCCAGCGCCATGCGGCGCACCAGCCGGGCGATGCTGTCCCCGGCGATCATGGTGCCGTCAAAATCAAACAAGGCCAGCACGCGTTCCATCAACCCGCCTCCTCCCGTTTTCCCGGACAGGCTGCCCAGGCAGCCAGGCCTGTCAACCAGGTTGAAGCCCTGTGCCAGGCGGGCTTTCCGGTTGACTTGCGCCTGCTTTCACCTTATCATGTACACAGAGAAAAGGACAGGGCAGGGCATCCGGCCCGTCCTGCAATAACAGGAGGATCAAGATGGCGAAACTGAAGGTGGCCTTCATTGGCGTGGGCAGCATCAGCGGGATTTACCTGGACAACCTGACCCAGCTGTTCCGGGAGGTGGAGATCGCCGGCGTCTGCGACCTGATTCCAGAGCGCGCGCTGAACGCGAAGGAAAAGTACAACCTGCCCCGGGTGTATGAGGACATGTTTGAAGCCTTCAAGGATCCGGAGGTGGACATCATCCTCAACCTGACCCGCCCGCACCAGCACTTTGAGGTCACGCGCCTGGCGCTGGAGCATGGCAAGCATGTGTATACCGAGAAGCCCCTGGGCATTACCCTGGAGGAGGGCAACGCGCTGGTGAAGCTGGCGCAGGAGCGCGGGCTGATGATTGGCGGCGCGCCGGATACCTTCCTGGGCGCGGGCCTGCAGAGCTGCCGCAAATACATCGACGCCGGCCTGATCGGCGAGGTGGTGGGCGCGGCCGGCTTCATGATCTGCCGCGGCCATGAAACCTGGCACCCGGACCCGGACTACTACTACCAGCCCGGCGGCGGCCCGATGCTGGACATGGGGCCCTACTACATCACCGCGCTGGTCAGCCTGCTGGGGCCGGTCAGCCGCTTGGTCAGCGCCAGCAAGCGCAGCTTCCCCACCCGGCTGATCACCAGCCAGCCCCACGCGGGCACGGTGGTGGAGGTCAACACCGACACCTATGTCGCCGGCACCCTGCAGTTCGCCTCCGGCGCCATCGGCACCCTCTTCACCACCTTTGACGTCCATTACCCCACCCAGGCCCGCCTGGAGGTCTATGGCAGCCAGGGCACCCTGATCCTGCCCGACCCCAACTTCTTTGGCGGCCCCATCAAGATTTTCCGCCCGGAGACCGCCAGGTTTGATGAGCTGCCCCTGCTGTTTGACTACCAGGACAACTCCCGCGGCCTGGGCCTGGCCGACATGGCCAAGGCGCTCACCACCAAGCGCGCGCCGCGCGCCGGCATGCAGCAGGTGCACCATGTGCTGGAGGTGCTCTCCGGCTTTGAGCAGTCTGCCCGCAGTGGGACCTGGCTGGACCTGACCACCCCCTACGAGCGCCCGGCCCCCATGCAGAAGGCCGCGCTGATGGGCGTGCTGGACTGAACACCCCCACCCGGGGCGACGCCTGCCGCCCCGGGGTTCTTTTTTAAGGAAAAAGGAGCGCGCATGCCCGCAATGACATCCGGTATCATGATTGACGGCCATTCCCTGACCCTGGGGCAAGTGGTGCAGGTGGCGCGCGGGCTGGCCCCGGTGACCATCGCCCCTCAGGCGCTGGAGGCCATGCAGGCTTCCCGGGAGCGGGTGGAGGCCATTGTGCAGAAGGACCAGCCGGTGTATGGCATCAACACGGGCTTTGGGTCGCTGAGCACCGTCTCCATCAGCGCGGATGAGGCCAACCTGCTGCAAAACAACCTGATCATCAGCCACGCGGTGGGCGTGGGCTCGCCGCTGCCCCAGGATGTGGTGCGCGGCATGCTGCTGCTGCGGGCCAACGCGCTGTGCCAGGGCTATTCCGGCATCAGGCCGCAGCTGGTGCAGACGCTGGTGGACATGCTCAACGCCGGGGTACACCCCATCATCCCTAGGCAGGGGTCCCTGGGCGCCTCGGGCGACCTGGCCCCGCTCTCCCACATGGCGCTGGTGCTGCTGGGGCTGGGGGAGGCCCGCTACCAGGGGGCAGTGCTGCCTGGCGCCCGTGCCATGGAGATGGCGGGCATCCCCACCCAGCGCCTGCTGGCCAAGGAGGGCCTGGCCCTCATCAACGGCACCCAGGCCATGGGCGGGGTGGGCGCGCTGGCGCTGGCGGACGCGCTGTGGGCGGCTCGGCTGGCTGACCTGGCCGCCGGCTTCAGCCTGGAGGGCCTGCTGGGCAACCTGAGCGCCTTTGACCCGCGGGTGCACCAGGTGCGTCCCCACCCCGGGCAGATGCTGGTGGCGGATAACCTGCGCATGCTGTGCGCGGGCAGCCAGCTGCTGGAAAATGCCCGCGGGCAGCGCGTGCAGGACGCCTATTCCCTGCGCTGCGTGCCCCAGGTGCACGGGGCGGTGCGCGGGGCGCTCGCCCACGTGGCCCAGGTGCTTGAGACAGAGTTCAACGCTGTCACGGACAACCCCCTGGTGTTTGAGGGGGATGAGGTCATCTCCGGCGGCAACTTCCATGGGGAGCCGCTGGCCCTGGCGCTGGATTACCTGAGCATCGCGGTGGCTGAGCTGGCCAGCATCTCCGAGCGGCGCCTGGAGCGCCTGGTCAACCCCCAGCTGTCCGGCGGGCTGCCGCCTTTCCTGTCACCCCGCCCCGGGGTCAACTCCGGCATGATGATCATCCAGTACACCGCCGCTTCCCTGGTGTCGGAAAACAAGGTGCTGGCCCACCCGGCCAGCGTGGATTCCATCCCGTCCTCCGCCAACCAGGAGGACCATGTCTCCATGGGCATGTCCGCGGCGCGCAAGGCGCGCCAGGTGGTGGACAACACCTTGACGGTGTTGGCGATGGAGCTGTTGGCCGCCGCGCAGGCGGTGTCGCTGCGCGAAGGCCAGCCCTCCCCCTTCTACCAGGCTTTGCACGCGCTGATCCGTGAAAAAACCCCCTTCCTGCAGGAGGACAGGGAGCTGCGCCTGGATGTCCAGGCCATGAACCGTCTGGTGCGCCTGGGCGAGATAGAGCGGCTGCTGGCGGAGCATCTGCCAGCATTGAAGTAATCAGGACAGGACCGCCCAGGCGGCTTCTTGCACCTGGGCGAGGGACTACGCGCCGGCCACCAGCCGGCCTTTTTTGATGACCGCGCGGGCCAGGTTGCTGCCAAAGCGGTAGCACAGGAAGTCCAGGCTGTCCGCCTCCCAGATGACGGCGTCAGCCAGCTTGCCTGGCTCCAGGCTGCCTGTCTGCCGCGCGCGGCCGATGGCGGCCGCGCCGTTGAGGGTGACCGCGGTCAGGATTTCCTGGGGGCTGAGCTTGTAGTGCCAGGAGGCCAGGTTCATGCACAGCTGCAGGGAGTAGCCCGGGCAGCTGCCCGGGTTGAAATCGCTCCCCAGGGCGATGGGCACGCCGGCTGTCACCAGGTCCCGCGCGCGGGCATAGGGCTTGTGCAGGTAGAAGGAGGTGGCGGGCAGCAGGCAGGCGATGACGCCGCCTGTCTTGAGCGCCGCGATGCCGCTGTCCCTCATGGCGATGAGGTGCTCAGCTGACACCGCGCCCAGCTCCCCGGCCAGCTCGCTGCCGCCGATGGCGTGCAGCTCGTCCGCGTGGATTTTGGCGCGCAGGCCATGCCTGGCCGCCGCCTCAAGCACGCGGCGGCTTTCCGTCACCGTGAACACACCCTGCTCGCAGAACACGTCACAGAACTCTGCCAGCCCGCGCCCGGCCACTTCCGGGATGATGGTGTCAATGATCAGCCGCAGGAAGCCCTCCCTGTCCTCCTTGTATTCCGGCGGCAGGGCATGGGCCGCCATGAGGGTGGACACCAGGTCCACCGGGTGGGTCTCCTGCAGCTGCTTCACAGCCTCCAGCTGCTTGATTTCGTTGTCCAGGTCCAGCCCGTAGCCGCTTTTGGCCTCCACTGTGGTGGTGCCCAGCGCCAGCATGCCGTCCAGCGCCTGCCTGGCCTTGTCCACCAGCGCCCCGGTGCTGGCCTTTCGGGTCTGGCGCACCGTGTCCAGGATGCCGCCGCCCTTATCCAGGATGTCCAGGTAAGGCACCCCGGCCAGCTTGAGCTGCAGCTCATGCGCGCGCCAGCCGCCAAACACCAGGTGGGTGTGGGCGTCCACCAGCCCCGGGGTGACCAGGGCGCCCCGGGCGTCAATCACCTCATGGCCCGCCAGGTCAAAACGGCTGGGGGAGCCGCTGCCCACCCGCTCCACCAGGCCATCCGCCATCAGCAGGTAGGCGTCTTGGAGCAGCTGAACCTCGCTCTGGGCCCCACCGCCCCGCGCGGACAGACCCTGGGGTGTCGCCAGCAGGCCAATGTTGATCAAGGCGGTGCGCGCGCCCATCACAGCAGCCCCTCCAGCAGGCTGTCCTCCGCCATGACCGGCAGGGTGATGGCGTCGCTGTGCGCGTACTGGGCGTTGTACTGGGTGACGGCTTCCACCGCGTTGGGGTTGCCTGCCCAGCCGCGCCGCGCCACGCCCACCATCACGTCAAAGGGCATGGCGTCTCGCAGGATGCGGTCCACCCTGTCAGACCCATCCAGCACCATGCCAAAGCCGCCGTTGATGGACTTGCCGATCCCTACCCCGCCGCCGTTGTGCAGCGCCACCATGCTCATGCCGCGGGCGGCGTTGCCGGCAAAGCACTGGGTGGCCATCTCCGCCATGATGTTGGAGCCGTCCCTGATGTTGCTGGTCTCCCGGAAGGGGGAATCAGTGCCCCCGGTGTCGTGGTGGTCCCGGCCCAGCATCACCGGGCCGATCTGGCCCTCGCGCACCATCTGGTTGAAGCGCAGCGCGATGTTCATGCGGCCCAGCGCGTCCTGGTAGAGGATGCGGCACTGCGTGCCCACCACCAGCGCGTTTTTCCTGGCGTCGCGCACCCACACCCAGTTGTCCCGGTCCTGGTAGCGCCGGTTCGGGTCAATCAGGTCCATGGCCGCCTGGTCCGTCCGGTCCAGGTCCTCCGCCTTGCCGCTCAGGCAGCACCAGCGGAAGGGGCCATAGCCCAGGTCAAACAGCTCTGGCCCCAGGATGTCCTCCACATAGCTGGGGTAGATAAAGCCATCCAGCTCATCCCGCCCGTTGCGGCACACCTGGGGACGGCCCGCGTCATACACCGCCTTGAGGAAGCTGTTGCCATAGTCAAAGAAGTAGGTGCCCCGGGCCACATGGCGGCCGATCAGGTCAAAATGCTCGGACAGGCTGCTGTCCACCAGCCGGCGGAAGCCCTCCGGGTCCTCGGCCAGCATGCGGGTGCGCTGCTCAAAGCGCAGCCCCTGGGGGCAGTAGCCGCCTTCATACACGGCGTGGCAGCTGGTCTGGTCACTGAGCAGGTCAATCTTCACCTGCTGCTGGTCGATGTAGGCCAGCAGGTCGATGATGTTGCCGTGGAAGGCGATGGCGCAGGCCTCGCCCCGCTCCTTGTGGGCCAGGGCCGCCGCCAGCGCCTTGGGGGCCTGGTCATGCACCTGGCTGACCCAGCCCTGGCGCAGGCGCGTGTCGATGCGGGAGGCGTCCACCTCCGCGATGATGGCGCTGGCCCCGGCGATGATGGCCGCCTTGCCCTGGGCGCCGCTCATCCCGCCCAGGCCGGAGGACACAAAAAGCTTGCCGGCCAGGTTGCCCTGAGGGGGAATGCCCAGCTTCAGCCGCCCGGCGCCCAGCAGGGTGTTGTAGGTGCCGTGTACAATGCCCTGGGGGCCGATGTACATCAGCCCGCCGGCGGTCATCTGGCCGTAGTTGGCCACCCCCAGCGCGGCCGCGCGGGCGAACTGGGCCTGGTTATCAAACTGGCCCACCATCAGCCCGTTGGTGATGATGACCCGCGGGGCGCCTTCGGGGGAGCGGAACAGGCCCAGCGGGTGCCCGGACATGATGACCAGGGTCTGCTCCTGGGTGAGCCGCTCCAGGTAATGCTTGATCAGGCGGTACTGCATCCAGTTCTGGCAGACCTGGCCGGTCTCCCCATAGGTGACCAGCTCATAGGGGTAGAGGGCCACCTCAAAGTCCAGGTTGTTGTCCAGCATGACCTGGATGGCCCGGCCCTCAACACACTGGCCCTGATAGCTGTCAATGGGCCTTCCGGTGATGCGCCCTTCGGGGCGGAAGCGGTAGCCGTAGATGCGGCCATGGGTTTCCAGCTCCTCCAGGAACTCCGGCGCCAGGGCCTCATGGTGCTGCCTGGGGATGTAGCGCAGCGCGTTTTTCAGCGCCAGCAGCTTGTCCTGCCGGCTGAGGGCAGCCTCCCGCCGGGGGGCACGGCGGATGCCGGGCTCAAACACACAGGGCGGGGGCAGCGTGGCAAACAGGGCCTCAACTGTAGGCTGGTGGCTTGGCATGGCGGCTCCTTTCATGGGGTCATCTGTGTCAGGTCCGATGGCGTCCAGGTCATGATGCGGTGGACATCAGCCAGGCTCAGCGCGCGTGCAGGGTGGTGTGGGCGGCGGCCTCCTTCTGGTTGGCCTGGGCGCTGAGCTCCTCGCAGGCCGCTGTCATGTGCTCCACAAACTCCTCATCCTTGATGCCGCCCAGGTTGATCAGCACGTTGTTCACCGCGCCCAGCACGCTGGCGCGTGCCAGCAGCACGCCCACCATGGCGTCAGACGCGGTATTTTTGTTGCCCAGCTCAAGCGCTGTGGCCGCCAGGTGCAGCACGCCCAGGCATTTGCCCGCCACCTCCAGCGGCACGCTGCAGGCGCCCTTGAGCGCCTCCTGCATGGCCGCGTTGCGCAGGATGCGCTCGGCCTGCGTCTCCTTGGGCAGGGTGAGCGCCACCATGTAGGCGTTGAAGGATTCGCTGTCCTTCTGGATCTCGTCCAGCAGCTCCAGGCGCAGGGCCTCCGCCTGCCGGTCAATTCGCTCCATCTGTGCCTGCACGGCCTCATAGCCCTTTTTACCAACCGTCAGCTTGCACACCATGCTGGCCAGGGCGGCGGCGTAGGCACCCGCCATCGCGGAGATGCTGCCCCCGCCGGGCGCGGCGCTGGAGGAGGCGGTCAGTTCGCTCAACTGGGAAACGGTCATGTCCTTCATGTTCATGCTTGTGCTCCTTACAGTCTGGTCTCCAGCACCTGGTCCATGCTGAAGCCTTCCATTTGCAGGTAATATTCCGCGCTGTCCACCAGCGCGCGCAGGGGGATGAGCCCAATCAGCTCGCTGCCCACCACGGCCACGCCATAGCGCGCCGCTTCCATCTTGACCAGCTCAAACACCCTGTAGATGCTGGACTGGGTGTAGTCGGTGATGTTCATGGACACCTGGGCCTGGTGGCGGTCCTCCAGCATCACGCCCATGGCCTTCACATAGCGCAGGCCGCCGTTTGAATGGCGCACCTTCCGGGCGATGGCCTGGGCAATTTCCAGCTTGTCCGTGCCCAGGTTGATGTTGTAGGCCACCAGCGGCATCCGCGCGCCCACGGCTGTCACCCCGCCGCTCTCATGGATGGTGGGTGGGCCGAAGTCCGGCGCCCAGCCCTCGCCCTTCATCTTTTCGGCCATGCCCTCAAACTCGCCCCGGCGGATGTCGCTGAGGTTCTCGCGGTTGGGGCGGGTGGCGGAGCGCTCATACAAAAAGACCGGCTGGCCCAGCTGCTGACCCAGCGCCTGGCCCACCTCCCGGGCGATCTGGTCAGCCTCCTCCAGGCTGCAGTCGCGGATGGGAATGAAGGGGATGACATCCACGGCGCCCATGCGCGGGTGCTGGCCTTTGTGCAGGCGCAGGTCTATGCGTTCAAGCGCCACGCCGGCCGCCTGGATGACCGCGTCGCGCAGGGCCTGCGGCTCCCCGATCACGGTGAACACGCTGCGGTTGTGGTCCTTGTCCGCGGAATAGTCCAGCAGCTTCACGCCATCCTGTCCACGGAAACAATCCGCGATGGCCTCAATGGTTTCCCTGTTGCGCCCCTCGGAAAAATTGGGCACGGTTTCCAGAATCTTGCTCACAACAACCTCCTTGTGTGGAATCGGTGCGATGGCCGGCCGGCCCTGACCGGCGGCGGCTAAAAGGGTTCAAACATCATGCGCTCGGCGAAGAGCTGGGAAAACTGCGGGTTGCCGCTCAGGGTGAGGACCTGGGCCTGCCGCGCCAGGCGGGTGGAGGCGTCCAGGCAATCCTGATTGAGCAGCAGCATGGCGGCGCCGCTGAGCGCAGCATTGCCCAGGGCCACCGTCTTCTCCAGCAGTTCCTCCGGGATCAGCCCGATGCGCGCGGCGCTCTGGGGGCGCAGGTAGCTGCCAAAGCCACCGGCCAGGTAAAACCTGTGGATGTCCCGGGTGCGGACGCCGGCGGTCTGGCACAGCGCCCCGATGGCCGCCGCGATGGCGCCCTTGGCCAGCTGCAGCTGGCGGATGTCCTTCTGCCACAGCATGACACCAGGGGCCAGCGCCACCTTGTCCTGGCTGAGCCGCCCTGTCTCGTCCATCAGCGTCAGGTCAAGCAGCGTGGCCGCCGCGTCCACCAGGCCGGAGCCGCAGATGCCCCGGGCGGGCGCGTCGCCGATGGTGGTGATCCGCAGCTGTCCATCCACCGCCTGCACGCTGTCAATCGCCCCGCGCTCACTGCCCAGGCCCTGGGTGATGCCCCCGCCCTCAAAGGCGGGCCCGGCGGCGGCCGCCGCACAGTGGAGGCGGCCCCTGTGCCACAGGGCAATCTCGCCATTGGTGCCGATGTCAGCCAGCAGCGCGGTCTCCTCCCGCTCACACAGGCCGGAGGCCAGCAGCGCCAGGTTCAGGTCCGCCCCCAAAAAGGCGCCCGGGCAGCGGGGCAGGAAGGTGTGTTCCTCCACCCACACTCCAAAAAGGTGGTCGGCTTCAAAGGGCGCCGCAGAAAGGGCCCTGGGGCTGTAGCCCATGTACAGGTAAAGCATCGCGGTGTTGCCGGCGATGACGGTGGGCAGATGAAGGGGGCGCTCGATGCCGGCCTGCTCACACAGCTGCCGGGTCAAGCCCGTCAGGGCCTCCCGCACCAGCGCGCGCAGCCGCGGGCCCTCCCCCTCAAGGGCCGCGCTGATGCGGCCGATGACGTTGTCAGACAAGCTGGCCTGGGGGTTGGTCAGGCCGACCGCGGCCAGCGGCCGCCCGGAGGGCAGGTCCACAAGCATGGCGGCCAGGGTGGTGGTGCCAATGTCCACCGCCAGGCCAAATTCCCCGGGCAGGGGCTTGAGGTCCGTCAGCGGCAGGCTGTCGGCCAGGGCAATCTTGTCCAGCTGGTGGGGGTCGGCCAGCCACACCTGAGCGTCCCCCATCAGGCGCGTCCTGCAGGCCAGTGCCCGGCCCTCCCGCGCCGGCGGGTCCAGTTGGCCCGCGACCCGCAGGCCGCAGCGCCCGCAGACCCCCGCGCTGCCGCAGGGGGTGCTGATTTCGTAGCCCGCCTGGCGCAGCAGCTGGGTCAGCAGCGGCTGCCCCTCAAAGGGCAGCACCCGTACAGCCCCGGCCTGGTGCACACGCAGCTCAGGCATCCGGCTTGCTCTTCATCAACACCATGCCAAAGTAGGTGACGGTGTTGGGCCCGTGGTGGTAGCGCAGCCCGGCGTTTCTGGCGGTGTTGTACACATCCATGCCATAGGCCTCCAGCGAGGACATGGCCAGGTCCGGAAAGGCGCAGGGGCGCCCGTCCCGCTTGGTGCAGCGCTCGCACATCTTGCAGCCGCCGGTGGACAGGTGCATCAGCCCATCCATCCCGGCCAGGCTGTCCCTGATGCGATTGGCGCAGTCGTTGTGCGCCTGGCCTGCGCGCATCATGCCCTCGATGTCAAAGCTGTCCTCCAGGCTGTCCACCGTCTGGTAGAGCAGCCCGCGGTCAAAGCTGCGCGCGGTGGCAATCAGCTTCTCAATATCGCCCACGTCCGGCGGGCACATGTGGCACATGCCGTATTGGCCGCAGGCGTTGCTGGCGCAGATGTCACGAAAGACGGTGTTGAACACGCCGTCTTTCCGGATATCAATCCAGCTGGCCTGGTGCGCGCCGCAGTCAAGGGCCAGCTGCAGGATCTGTGCCTCGTCCATGGCGCTTAGCCGCCAAGCAACGCCAGGGCTTTGTCCGCCGCGCTGGCCGCGTCCGCCGCGTAGGCGTCCGCGCCAATCTGGGCGCAAAACTCGTCCGTCACCGGCGCCCCGCCCACCATGATCTTGACCTGGTCGCGGGTGCCGGCGGCCTCAAAGGCTTCGACCACCTGGCGCATCGCGGGCATGGTGGTGGTCAGCAGGGCGCTCAGGCATACGATGGCGCAGCCGTGCTCGGCCGCCGCCTTCACAAAGGCCTCCGCGGGCACGTCGGTGCCCAGGTCAATCACCTCAAAGCCCTTGCCTTCCATCATCATCTTGACCAGGTTCTTGCCGATGTCGTGCAGGTCCCCCTGCACGGTGCCAATGCATACCCGGCCGCGGGCTTCCACCCCGGATTCAGCGAAATAAGGCTTCAGCACTTCCATGCCGCGGTTCATCGCGCGCGCGGCAATGAGCACCTCGGGCACAAACACCTCATCGTTCTTGAACTTGGCGCCAATGATGCCCATGCCATCCAGCAGGCCTTGCTCCAGGATGTCCCGCACAGGCACCTGCTGGTCCAGCGCCTGCTGCACCAGCTCCTGTACCTCCTTGGCCTTGCCCGCCTGCAGTTTGCTCGAGATGTCCGCCAGAATCTGCATTGTCCGCTCCTCCTTGTCAGGCCCTACGCCCATGGTTCTGGATCACCTGCATCACCAGACGCAGGCTGTCCAGGCTGCTGCCGTTGTTGATGCTGCCGGCAGTCGCGATATTGACGCCATTATACACCAGCGCGTGCTGGCAGTCACGGGTAACCTGCCGGATGATTTCTTCCCGGTCATTGCGCATGAAGACCAGCGGGGCGAGGCAGCCGTCAATGCGCGCTTTGGGCAGGTGCTGTCTAATCTCCGGCACCAGCACGGTGGGGCCAAAGTTGACGCCGTTGAGCCGCGCCTGCCCCAGCAGCGGCAGCAGGTGCCCCATGGCCGAGTCGGAATGCTGGTAGCGCATATCGTCCTCATCCGGGGAGTACACGGAAAATACACGCTGCAGCACCGGCAGGCCAAACAGCTCATACAGGGGCGGGCTCAGCAGGCAGCAGTTGTCATCCGCGAAGCTGAACCCGCGGGTGAGCGCCGCGCTGGTGCCGGCCTCCTCATCCATCACCGCCGCCATTTGCAGAATGACCCGGGTGATGGTGTCGCTGAAACGGCGCGCCAGGTCAGGCGCGTCCAGGATGAGGAAAATCAGGTCCTCCGCCCCCATGATGGAGCAGGCCAGGGTGACCGGCCCGCGGATGTGGCGCAGGGGTTGCGGGCGCAGGCCGTAGCGCTCATGCACGCGCCGCTTCTCCGCTTCCCAGTTGCCGGGCAGCATGAAGGCACGGATGTCCATGCGCTCCACCCAGTCCAGCAGCGCTTCCAGCTCCCTGAAGGAACGCACGCTCTGGGTCAGCCACTCGGTTTCGTTGTGGTAGATGTACTGCCCGCCAAAGACCTCCCCGATGCGGCGCACGCCGGGCAGGTTCGCGTCATCGGGCAGAAAGTCCTCCTGCAGCAGCCGCCTGCCCACCAGGCGCTCGGCCTTGTCATTGTAGCGCCGGTTCAGCTCCCGCCTGCGCGACAGCGGGATGGGCATCCAGGGGGTGCCCGGCTCATCCAGCTCCGCGAACACGCACTCATCGCTCATCAAAATGCCAAGCGGGACCTGGGGCGCCTGGTTGAAGCAGTTGCCCTCATGCGCCAGCGCGTCATCCCGCCAGAATTGTTCCATATCCAGCTCGTGCATGCCCTACCCTCTTGTCAAACCGGTTTGTTCACAACGTGTCAAATCTGATGCTGTATTGATTATCCGGAAACCTGCCATAAATGTCAACAAACTCCGGTACTCAAGGGGTGCGGGGAGGTTCCTGTGTGAACCTGTTTGTTGTATGTCCATCAAGTTTGTTTGTATGTACTGGACATCCAGCGATGCCCGTGCTATGCTCAATCCATGCGACAGAGCCGCATAAAAACGTTTGTGCAGTGACAAAAATGAAAGGGAGTTGTGCAATGGACAGGCAGACCGCCTATCAAAAGGCGAAGGAACTGGTAGCCACCATGACCCTGGAGGAAAAGGCCTCCCAGCTGCGCTATGACGCGCCGGCCATCAAACGGCTGGGCATCCCGGCCTACAACTGGTGGGCGGAAGCGCTTCACGGAGTGGCCCGGGCGGGCACAGCCACCGTCTTTCCCCAGGCCATTGGCCTGGCGGCCATGTTTGATGTGGATTTTCTCAGGCAGATTGCGCAGACCATCGCCCTGGAGGGCCGCGCCAAGTACAACGAGGCTTCCCGCCTGGAGGACCGGGGCATCTACAAAGGCCTCACCTTCTGGTCGCCCAATGTGAACATCTTTCGGGACCCGCGCTGGGGACGCGGCCACGAGACCTACGGAGAGGACCCCTACCTCACCACCCGCCTGGGGGTGGCCTTTGTGCAAGGCCTGCAGGGGGAGGAGGGCTACCTCACCTCAGCCGCCTGCGCCAAGCACTTTGCCGTGCACTCAGGGCCTGAGGAGCTGCGCCATGAGTTTGACGCCCAGGTCAACCAGAAAGACCTGTGGGAAACCTACCTCCCCGCCTTTGAGGCGCTGGTGAAGGAGGCCGGGGTGGAAGCGGTGATGGGCGCCTACAACCGGGTCAACGGCGAGCCCTGCTGTGGCAGCCCCACCCTGCTCAGGGACATCCTGCGCGGGCAATGGGGCTTTGAGGGCCACGTGGTGAGCGACTGCTGGGCCATCAGGGATTTCCATGAACACCACAAGGTGACGGACACTGCCCCTCAAAGCGCCGCCCTGGCGCTGGAGAACGGCTGCGACCTGAACTGTGGCAACACCTATTTGCACCTGCTGGCTGCCCTGCAGGAAGGCCTGATCACTGAGGAGCAGATCACCACCTCCTGCGAGCGTCTCTTTGCCACCCGCTACCGCCTGGGCCTGATGGACGAGGCCTGCCGCTACAACAGCCTGACCCTGCTGGACAGCGACACCGAGGCCAACAACGAGCTGGCCTACCAGGCGGCGGCCAAATCCATGACCCTGCTGAAAAACGATGGCATCCTGCCCCTGAACCCGGACACCATCAAAACCATCGCGGTGGTGGGCCCCAACGCCGACAGCCAGGCGGCGCTGGAAGGCAATTACGCGGGGCTGTCCTCCCGCTATGTCACCATGCTGGAAGGCCTGCGCGACCAGGTCAGGGGCAAGGCCCGGCTGCTGTTCGCGCTGGGCTCCCAGCTGTTTGAGGACAGGGACAGCCCGATTACCGAGGTGGACAACCGCCAGTCAGAGGCGGTGGCCATCGCCCGGCACGCCGATGTGGTGGTGGTTTGCCTGGGGCTGGACGCGACGCTGGAGGGCGAGCAGTCCGACACCAGCAACGCCTTTGTGGCCGGCGACAAGCCCAGCCTGGAACTGCCCGGCCCCCAGCGCCGGCTGCTGGACGCGCTGATCAAAACCGGCAAGCCGGTGGTGAGCGTGATCGCCTCGGGCAGCGCGCTGCGGGTGGAGGAAGGCAACGCCATCCTGTGGGCTGGCTACCCCGGCCAGGCGGGCGGCCGCGCGCTGGCGGACATCCTCTTTGGCAAGGTTTCTCCCTCGGGCCGCCTACCGGTCACCTTCTACCAAAGCGATACCGACCTGCCCCCCTTCACCGACTACAGCATGAAGAACCGCACCTACCGCTATTTCACCGGCCAGGCGCTGTATCCCTTTGGCTTTGGGCTGTCCTACACCCGCTTCGACTACGCCAAGACTGTGTACGCCGACCACGCGGTGGCGCTGGATTTGACCAACGTTGGCGAGATGCCGGGGGATGAGGTGGTGCAGGTCTATGTGCGCAACCACCACCCCATGGCGCCGCCCAACCCGGTGCTCTGCGCCTTTGCGCGCGTGAGCCTTGAGGTGGGGGAAACCCGCCGCCTGCGCCTGCCGCTGAACCCCGATGCCTTTCATGTGGTGGATGAGGCCGGGCGCAAGGTGGAAAACGACGGCCGAAAAACCCTGTATATTTCCGGCGGGCAGCCGGACGCGCGCAGCCTGGCCCTGAGCGGCTATGACTGCCTGGAGATAGAGCTTAAATGAGGAGGCCCATGAAGGAACCCATGGAAGACATGTTTTTTCTCCCGAAGATCAGCTATTTTGTGCACCGCATCTGCACGCCGGAGTGGGTCATTGCCCGGCAGCTGATTGATTTTCATGACCTGACCTATGTGGCCGCCGGCCAGGGTGAGTACATCATTGATGATGTGGCGCACCCGGTCAGCCAGGGCGACCTGATCTACATCAAGCCGGGCACCTGGCGCGAGGCCAGCACCAGCGCCAGCCAGCCCATGCAGCTGTACGCCTTCAACATGTTTCTCCAGGATATGTCCTGCCAGCCCACCACCCTGCCCCTGCCGCTGATCAGCAAGCTGGACAAGGACGCCAAGCTGGACCACCTGCTGGAGCGCATCAAGCAGTTTTTCGCGCTGCGCGAGCCCACCTCCACCATGCTCACCACGGCCCTGCTCATGGAGCTGCTCTGCCACGTCTTCCTCAACACCGGCCTGGTGCAGGGCGCGGGCAGCGACCCCAGGGTGCAGAAGGCGGCCGCCTATGTCACCGAAAACATCTCCCGCCACATCTCCGCCACGGAAATTGGCCAGGCGGTGGGCGTGCACCCAGGCTACCTGAACAAGCTCACCACCAAGCACACCGGCAAAACGGTCAGCCGCTTCATCACCAGCATCAGGGTCAACATGGCGGAGGATGCCATCGTCTACGAGGGCATCTCCGTCAGCGAGGCGGCGGCGCGCTTTGGCTTCTCGGACATCTATCACTTCAGCAAGGTGTTCAAGAAAAACAAGGGCTACCCGCCCTCCACGGCCAAGACCTTGCTGCGTTAAACCCTGAAAATCAACAGCGCGCCCGCGCAGGGCGCGAAGGCCCGGGTGGGGATATGCGCGTGCCCGGGCACCGGATAGGGCTTCGCCTGGGCGAAGCCCTCTTCAGTCAGCCCCTTTGCATAGGCCAGCAGAACATCCCGGGGCAGCAGGTCCGGGTGGTGGGGAGCCAGCGCCTGCTGAAAAGGCAGCGCCATCAGGCCCTGAAAGCTCCGGGCATAGTCGCGCACCGGCAGCGCTTCGGGGAAAAAGAGCCAGGTCTGCGGGTTCCAGCTGTCCCCCAGCATCAGCAGCTGCCGCTGCGGCACATACAGCGCCAGGGAGCCGGGCGTGTGCCCGGGCACCCGGATGACCTGCGCACTGAGGCTGCCCAGGTCAAAGGTGTCCTGGGTGAGGGCGGCAGGCGGCGGGATGTCCGCTGTCAGGTAGCGCCGCGCCGCCTGCGGCGCCAGTTCCGCCCGGGCCAGCGCCAGCTGGCGCTGTTGCTGGCTGGTGTAAGCCGCGAACACCGGCAGGTCCTCCTCCAGCATCCAGGTCTGCCCAAAGCGTGCCGCACCCAGGGCATGGTCGTGGTGGCCATGGCTGAGCACCACGGTGAGCGGCAGCCTGGTCAGATAGCGGATGTACTCCTCCAGGGGGTACAGGCCATAGCCGGTGTCCAGCAGCAGCGCGCGGTCCTGCCCCACCAGCAGCGTCAGGTGCACGCCCAAGGGGTCCTGGATGTGGTGCACGCCGGTCAGCAGCTCCCGGCTGGTGAAGCCCTGGCTCATCCAGGTTCCTCATCAGGGGGCAGGAAGCGCAGGCTGGCCAGGTCCAGCCCGCAGCCGGGCAGGAAGACCAGGCGCAGGTCCTGCTGGCCCGTGACCACCTCCCCCAGGGGAAAGGCCATTTCGCCGGCCTCCGCCTGGGCCGGCAGGCTCAGCAGCAGGCGCTTTTGCCCGCCCTCCCCTGTCAGCTGCACCTGCACAGGGTTGCGGGGTTTGTAGCTTTGGTATGCAAGCGCCAGGCGGTCCGCACCCTGCTCACCCAGCGCCAGCCCTGTAAAGGCCAGGCTGGTGTTGTTGCCAATGCCCTTCACCCAGCCGCCCGCCACCTGGTAGCTGTCGCCATAGAGCTCCTGGTGGTCTGAGGCCGCGATGGGGGCCAGGCCGCGTTCATCGCGGTGGAACACAAAGCCCTTCACATGGGTCTTGTTGTGGAAGACCAGGCACAGCGTGGCCAGGCCACGGATCCTGTCACTCAGTTTAAAGCGCAGCGGCTGGTAGGTGTTCCACACCATGCCCAGGTCATACAAGGGCCGGGCCAGCCTGCGGCCGCCCTGGTCCGGGCGCCCCTCCCACACCTCAAAGTGGAAGGGGTCATGGCTCAGGGGGAAGAGCCACACGCTCAGCTCATCCCCGCCCTGGGCGCCAAAGTCCAGCCCCTCAAAGCCCACCCAGCTTTCTCCCTGGCGCAGGGTGGCCACCCCGCGCTCGTTGCCGTTGGACAGCGCCACGTTGCTGAAGCTGGTCAGCCCGGCGCTCAGGAACCGGTAGGGGTTGAGCACGGCCTGGCCCAGGCCCTTGAAGTCCACATGGATGGCGCTGTACAAGTCCAGGTGCTCCTTGCCGTTGCGCACACCGCAGCGCACGTACACCCTGCCGTCATGCGCGGGGTTGATCCGGATGGACTGGCCGTCCTCCTCCACCGTGAAGCTGGCAATGACGCTGTCCACGCCCGCCGCATTGGTCAGCCGCCAGTGCAGGGGCTGTGCCATGGCGCCCTCAGGCAGCAGGCGGGCAAAAACCTGATGCCCCTGGCGCGTCAGCTCGATCTTGCGCACCGGCACTTCCTGGTTGTCCAGCCGGGCCGTCACCTGCGCCTGCTTTCCCGCTTCCTGCTGCACAAAGGCCACCAGCTTGCCGGAAAACAGTCGCCTGGCAGGCTCATGGTAGGGGGTGTAGTCGGTGGCGTCCCCGTTGTCCAGCCCCAAAAGCCGCCCGTTTGTGACGCTCACGTGGACGAGGTTGTTGGCGTTGTGAACCGGCCGTCCCTGTTCGTCCACCGCGTGGATGGTCACAAAAGTCAGCCCATCATGGCGCTCTTCGTCCATCTGCAGGCCCACGACCTCGCCAAAGCTGGCCTGCGTGGCGCTGGCCACCAGTTTGCCCGCCGCGTCATAGGCCTGCGCGCGCAACACCCCGGGGCGGTAGGGCAGTTGCCAGTTGCAGGTAACCTCGCCTTCCATCTGCTGGCGGCCCACTTCCTCATCATCCAGGAAGAGCGCGACCTGCGGCTGGTTGCTGGCCACCCGGATGTCGATGAGCTGGCCTTGGGAGAAGTCCCAGTGGGGGAAGAGGTGCACCATGGGCTCATCGGTCCAGGCCGCCTGGAAGAGGAAGTAGGCGTCTTTTTCAAGCCCCGCCGTGTCCAGCATGCCGAAGTAGGAGTTCTTGGTGTGGTAGGGGGTGGGCTCGCCCAGGTAGTCCTGCCCGGTCCAGGCGAACTGGCCCAGGGAGAAGGGCCGGTCCCTGTCATCCTTGATGCAGTCATCCACGCTGCGCGCGCCCCAGCTGGTGGTGCTGTTGCCCAGGGAGCTGGTCTGCAGGTCATCATCCGACAGCACCGGCTGGCTGAGCGGGAAGTGGTAGATGCCCCGGCTTTGCACGGTGGAGCAGGTTTCAGAGCCGTAGATGACCCAGTCCGGGTAGCGGGCGTGGTGCTGGTCATACAGGAACTCGGCGTAGTTGTAGCCCACCAGCTTCAGCTGCCGCGCGGCCAGCTGCGTGTTTTCCCAGGCCATGTAGTTGGAGCCCAGGGTGGGCAGGGCCTGCCCCCTGGGGTCATGCTGGCGCGCCAGGTCGCGCAGCCGGGTGAGCAGCGCCAGGCCTTTTTCCGGATCCACGTGGGTGTCTGGGATTTCGTTGCCCAGGCTCCACATGATGATGCTGGGGCGGTTGCGGTCCCGCCGCACCCAGCTGGCCACATCCCGCTTATGCCAGGCGTCAAAAACCCGCGCGTAGTCGTACTCGGTTTTGCTGATCTGCCAGACATCGGCAAACTCGCTGATCACCAGCATGCCCAGCTCGTCACACAGGTCCATGAACAGGGAGGAGGGGGGGTTGTGCGCCGCGCGCACCGCGTTCACGCCCATGCGCCTGAGGGCCAGCAGCTGCCGGCGGATGAAGCCCGGCAGAACCGCGGCGCCTGTTACCGAAAACTCCTGGTGCAGGCAGACGCCGTTGAGCTTCATCCGCTCCCCGTTGATGGCAAAGCCATCATTGGGGTCAAAGCGCAGCGCGCGAAAGCCGAAGCGCGTGTCCACGCTGTCCGTCACCTGGCCATCCACCAGCAGCTGGGAGCGCAGGGTGTACAGCCGCGGCGCGCCAGGCGACCAGGGCTGGATAGGCCCTTCGGGGCCCAGCAGTTCATGCCGCAGCTGGTAGGGACGCCCGCCGGTCTCCACCTCGCAGGTTGCCTCATAGTGCCAGTCGCCATCCTGATCATGGGTGGTGACATAGACGCCGTCGCTCACAAAATGGCAGGCGTTCTTCACCACCAGCGTCACCTGCCGGTACACGCCCGCGCCTGTGTACCAGCGGTTGCTGGGGAAGCGGGCGTCCACCTTGAGCAGCAAGGTGTTCTCGCCCTCAGGATGCAGGAAGGGGGTGATCTCGTGCTCAAAGCTGGTGAAAGCGTTTGGCCACACGCCAGCTTTCTGCCCATTGACCATGAGCTGGCTGTTCATGCACACGCCGTCAAACCGCAGAAAGACCCGCTGGCCAGCCCGCAGGAAGCTGGTGTCCAGCGCCCGGCGGTACCAGCCCACCCCGCTTTGGTACCATTGGCGTGGGTTGGCGATCAGCCAGTCGTGCGGCAGGCTCACCGGCTTGAAGTCATCAGCCTCGCCCAGGGAAAACTGCCAGCCTTCGTTCAGATGTATCCGCATGTCACGATGCTCCCCGCGCGGCGCTGTCCGGCGCCCACGCTGTTTTTCCGCATTATAGCACACCGGCAATCAAAGAGGGGAGGGCGCCCGCCCTCCCCCCTGGCTTGATGGATTACTCGTAGTATCTCTCGTAGGCCTCCGTGCGCTCATCGATGATGGCCTGGCCGCCGGAGGCAAGGTAGTCGTCCATGCCCGCGTCATAGACCGCGTCAAACTGGTCCACCGGGGCCACCACGGACTGGGTCAGGAAGGTGTCGCGCTTGCTGGGCAGCACGGTGTTCATGCCCAGCTCAGCCTGGATCAGGCCCACGCTGTAGTTCTTGCCGTAGCGGGCCTCATTGCTGGTCAGCGCATAGGCCCGCTCAATGTAGCGCGCGTCCACGGTGGGGTAGCCCAGCGCGGTGGACAGCACGTTGCGCTCGCTGTCACCCGTGTCCAGGCCGTTGATGGTGATGGTGTAGTCGATGTTGGTCAGGCTGTTCATGATTTTCTCGCCCTGCACCGGCAGCATCTTGATGGCGCCGTTCTCCATCACCTCATGGGTCACGCCCTCCTCACCAATCTGCAGGAAAAGGCGGTTCTTAAGCGTGGAGATGAAGTCCAGGTAGAACAGGGAGGCCACGGGCTCGGTGTTGGTGGCCGGGAAGAACACCTTGCGGTCAATGGGCGCGGCCAGGAACTTGCGGTAGATGCCCGCGTCGTTGGGGAAGGGTTCTACCGCGATGTAGCCGGCCTCCGGCCCATAGGCGCGCTGGATGTTGGCGTGGATGCTGTCCTCGCCGTTGCGGTAGGGGTAGTCCCAGTTGTGGGTGAAGGCGCCCACATAGCCGGCCTTGAGCAGGTTGTCCTCGGTGTTGTCCCCGGCAGGGTACACGGGAAAGTCCTGCCAGACCAGGCCGTCGTTGTACCAGCGGTTGAGCACGCGCACGCCTTCCTTATAGTTGGGGAAGAGCACGCGGCGGTCATCAAAGCCACGCACATAGGCTTCCTTATCGCTGAGGCTTTCAGGCACGAAGGAGGTGATCAGGTGGTCATTGCGCCAGGATACGTCAAAGCTGGTGGAGTAGGGGATGATCTTGTCCGCGTCCTCCCCCAGCAGCAGCTGGGCGTTGTCCTTGAACGCGTGCAGCATGGCCTCAAACGCTTCCAGGGTGCGCGGCTCTTCCAGGTTCAATTTTTTGAGCCAGTCCTCCCGCACGAAGGTGTTGATGCGCTTGTTCATGTGCAGCAGCGCTTCCACCGCCCACAGGGTGCCGCGCTCAGGGTCCAGGTCCCAGTAGATGTTGTCATCGCCCAGCAGATCCCAGAGGTTGGGCAGCTGGTCCTTGTACTGGGCCAGGTAGGGGGCCAGGTCGGTTACGCCGCCCATCTCCGCGTAGGTCTGGATGGTGGGGTAGCTGTAGGTGACACAGATGTCCGGCGCGTCCCCCGCGGCCAGCAGGTTGTTGAGCACGTCCACCTCGGTCCAGCGGGGCACCGGGATGAAGGTCACCTCCACGTTGTGCTTGTCCAGCATGCCCTGTTTGATGAAGTCGGTGTAGAAGTTGTCCTCGGGCTTGGAGCCGCCCTCATTGGCGCGGTCAAAGATCTCAACGGTGATGGAGCGGGTGGTGGTAAACCTGCCGTCCACGATGTCCGGGGTTTCCGCGAACGCGGCGAACAGCCCGGATGTGGCCAGCAGGCTCACCAGCAGCAGGAGTGCCAGGGTCCGTTTCATGGTGGTTCCTCCTTTTATTTTATAGCCGGTTCTTCCGGCTCCGGGTACGGGATGTCATCCCTTGATCGCGCCGATGGTGACGCCGGAGATGAAGTAGCGCTGCAGCCAGGGATAGACCAGGATGATGGGCACAGTGGCGAACATCACGGTGGCCATCTTGAGGGTTTCGGAGATCCCCGGGGGGAAGAAGCCCTCCTGGGTGGCCACCTCAATCTGGGTGGTGCTTTGCAGAATCTGGTAGAGCAGCAGCTGGATGGGGTAGTAGTGCCGGTTCTTGGACATGTACATCAGCGCGTCTGAGAAGCCGTTCCAGCGCCCCACCGCGTAGAAGAGCGCCAGGGTGGCCAGCACCGAAGTGGACAGGGGCAGGTAGATGCGCAGCAGGGTGCGGATGGGGCCGGCGCCGTCAATCTCGGCCGATTCGCGCAGGCTCTCCGGGATGCCGTAAAAGAAGCTGCGCAGGATGATCATGTTGAAGATGCTGAGCATGTTGGGCACGATCAGCACAATGGGGCGGTCCAGCATGTTCAGGGACTTGAGCAGCAGGTAGTTGGGAATGGTGCCGGCGGAGAAGTACATGGTGAGCACGATCATGCTGTTGATGAGCTTGCGCCCCTTGAGCTGGTCATAGATGAGGGGAAAGGCGCACAGGATGGTGATGGTCATGGACAGCAGCGTGCAAATGAGGGTCAGCATGGCGGTCCAGGTCAGGCTCCAGGTGTATTTGCTGTCCTGCAGCACGGTCCTGTAGGCGTCCAGGTTCCAGCCCTTGGGCCACAGCAGCACCTCGTTGCGGATGAGGGCCTCTGAGGAGGACAGCGAGCGCGCGAGCACATTGAGGATGGGCACCAGGCTGATGAAGATCAGCAGCAGGCAAAACGCCGCGATGAGCAGGTCGGTGGTTTTGGCGGCCCTTGATTTAATCATGCGCTCACCCCCTTACCACAGCCCGCGCTCGCCATAGCGGCGGGCCAGGGTGTTGGCGCCCAGCAGGAAGAACAGCCCGATGACGGACTGGAACAGCCCCACGGCGTTGGACAGGGAGAACTGCATGCCCCGGATGCCGTACTCATACACAAAGATGGAGATTACGTTGGACACGCTGGTCACCAGGCGGTTGCTCAGGGCGTAGGGGCGGTCAAACTCGCTGCCCAGGATGCGGCCCAGGCTCATGATGAGCAGCACGATGATGGTGGGGCGCAGCCCCGGCAGGGTGACATGCCACATGCGCCGCAGGCGGGAGGCCCCGTCAGCCGCCGCCGCCTCATACAGCTCCGGGTTGATGGCGGTGATGGCTGCCAGGTAGATGATGGTGTTCCAGCCGGCCTCCTTCCAGATGCCAAGGCCCACATAGCTGGCCACCCAGTAGCTGGGCTGGTTGAGGAAGGGGATGGCCTGCAGCCCCAGCTGCCTGAGCAGGATGTTGAGCAGCCCGTCATGAAAGGCCAGCAGCCTGAGCGCCAGGCCGGAGATGATGATCCAGCTGAGGAAGTGGGGCAGGTAGACCACGGTCTGGGTAATGCGCTTGAACCGCTTGAAGGTGAGCTCGTTGAGGATGAGCGCCAGCAGGATGGGCGCGGGAAAGCCCACCAGCAGGTCCAGCAGGTTCAGGGTCAGGGTGTTGCGCAGCGCGTAGAGGAAGTCCCGGTTGTTGAAGGCCTTGATGAACCATTCAAAGCCGTTGTTGCGGGCCCAGGGCAGATGCCAGGGTGGCTGCAGGATGTTGTTCACCTTGAAGGCGCTGATGATGTAGGCCATCGGGAAATAGCGGAACACAATGATAAACGCCAGGGGCAGGGCCAGCATCAGGTACAGCGTCCAGTACCGCTTCAGGTAGCTGGACGTGCTGCCCCCCTGTGGCCGTGTGCGCAGGTCACGCATAGGGTTCACCTCCCCGGATGTGGCGGCAGGGCGCGCGCGGACTGTCGCCTGTTTCTCGCAGGATACCACCAACAAGCCTTGACAGGAACCGGCTGCCGGCCTGGGTTATATCAGCGGCGCTGGCGGCCGCGTCCGCCCGGTTCTGGCGCCAGGCCCCTGCGCCTGTCAGGGCGCCCTCAGGGATGCCGGGCATCAGGGGTGGATCAGCCGCCCCTGTTCATCAGGGATGCCGCTTTTGCGATAAAAATAGGTGTTGATCACATCGCGCCATTCCCGCGCGTTTTGCACCTGCATTTCAAAGCGGCGCGCCACCCGGGCGTGGACCTCCGGCGGCACCCGGTCGGACAATTCCAGCCAGGCCGCCTGCAGCGCCTCGGCCTCCTGGGCGCCCTCAAAATGGTCGTCATAGATGCGCTGCAGCAGGCTGCGCCCGTCGGCCAGCCGCTGGTCATAGCGCAGCCGGTGGAAGAACAGCAGCAGCCGGTCCGGGCAGGTGGTGAGGCGCTCAAAGCGCTGGCGCAGGTGCAGCGGGTACTGCGCGGTGAAGTTGGTGCCCTCAGGGCCCCGGTCAATGCCGATGGCCTCATGGTTGGCGCGGTGGTAGGTGCCCCAGAGGGCGTATTCATAGCCCTCGGGGCTGGGGCCGTAGTGGGTCTGCGGGTTCACCATGAAGCCCAGGCCCAGGGGGGCGGCGTATTTTTCATACACATGGGGGGAGGCCAGCAGCAGCTTGGTGATCTCCCCGGCGGCCTCAGGGAAGCTCAGCGCGGCCCATTCCATCGCGTAACGGCCCGGCAGGCTCTCACCCCGCCAGGCCGTTCGCCCAAAGGCATAAAGGTTGGCCAGCGCCAGGTCGTGCCCGCACCAGCTCTCATCATCGCCCAGGTTGCTCACCGCGGCGATGTAATCAGCGCCTCCGGGCGGCAGCTGGCGGAAAATGTCCTGCCACTGGGCCGCTTGGTAGAACAGGTCAATCTGCTGCCCGGTGTACTCCTGGGCCAGCTGCAGTTCCAGCGCTTTTTTGGTCTGTGGCAGGGCATGCAGCAGGGGAGAGACAGGCTCGCGCACCTGGAAATCCACCGGGCCGGACTTGATTTGCAGCACCACGTTGTCATCAAACTGGCCGTCCAGGGGGGCATAATGCTCATAGGCGGCCTTGGGCCGGTCGGTTTGCCTGTCGCGCCAATCCTGGCGGCAGTTGTACACAAAGCAGCGCCAGAACAGCAGCCCGCCATGGGGCTTGAGCGCCCGGGCCAGCATGTTGGCCCCCTGGGCGTGGCTGCGGCCATAGGTGTGGGGGCCGGGGCGGTGCTCGCTGTCCGCCTTGACCACAAAGCCCGCCAGGTCCGGGATGCGCGCGTACACCTGTTTGGCGCGCAGCGCCCACCAGGCCTGCACCTGCGGCGACAAGGGGTCTGCCGTGCCCGGCTCATGGCGGGCTGGCATGGCAAAATCCACACAGACCAGCAGCCGGATGCCATAGGGGCGCAGCAGGTTAGCCAGCCCCGCCAGGTCATCAAGCTGGGGCGGCAGGATCAGCCCGTCCATGGGCGGGCGCACATTGACGTTGTTGAGGCAGATGGCGTTGATGCCCACGCTGGCCAGCATCCGGGCGTAGCGGTGGATACGCGCCTGGTCATAGGCCAGGCGGTTGTTGTTGAAAAACAGCGAGCCTCCGGCGTAGCCGCGCTCCACGCTGCCGTCCATGTTGTCCCAATGGTTGAGCATGCGCAGCGGGTATCGCGGCCGGTAGTTGCCCAGGGGCGCGGGCTCACCCCGAGCCAACGCCTGCAGCAGCGTGTAGGTGCCATACAGCACCCCGGGCTCCCCGCCGCGGATGTGCAGCGTTCCCTCCCGCAGGAGGATGTCATAGCCCTCGTCCGCCCCCTTCACCTCCAGCTCCACCCGCTGGCTGCTGGCCAGCGCCGCCAGGCCGGCGGCCAACTCGCTGCGGGCCAGCTGCGCGCTGCTGTTGCCTGCCGGAATGTCCATGGGCAGGAAGGGCAACCAGGCCGGCGTGCCGCTTGCTTGTTTCATGTCTCTCCTCTTCGCGTTGTCCTGGTGGCAGGGGAGGTAAATGTGTTTCATTGTGTATTTTTGTCGCTCGGTTATGTATGTTTTCGCCTGCTTATGGCCTGATCATACACAAAATCCTGTTTTGATGGCAATGGCGTCATGACACCCTATTTGTACAAAACAAATATAAAAAGCCTCAGCCCGGCACGTGGCCGGGCTGAGGCTGGTCTTTGCACCTTCAGGGATTTAACAGCGGTTCAGCAATGGCATAGAAGGCTGGCTTGGGCTGGCCCCGGCCGTCAAACAGCAGGGGGAACTGCGCGGCCTTCCAGCTGAGGTTGTCCGTTACCCCCCAGGTGTGCACCGCGTCAATCTGTTCGTGGTACTGGCGGAACAGGGCCAGGATTTCGCCATAGCGGCGCGCCTGGCGCTCAAAGTTTTCCTGTGAGGCGCTGTCCACCAGGATGTCCAGCTCGCTCATGCGCAGGCGCAGCCCCAGGGCCAGCACCTTGTCCATGGCGCTTTGCAGCTGGTTCATGCCCGGGGTGTGCAGGTGGTAGTGACACTGAAAGCCGTGGCCATCCACCGTGCCCTCCTCCCGAAGCTCCCCCAGCAGCTTCAGGATGCCGTTCAGCTTGGGCTGGTAGGGGGTGGAATAGTCGTTGTAATACAGTTGGGTGCCTGCCGGGGCGTACTTTCGCGCCAGGCGGAAGGCTTGAACCACAAAATCCTCTCCCACCACCCGCGTCCAGTTGCTCTGGCGCAGCCGGCCTGTGCTGTCATCCACCGCCTCGTTCACCACGTCCCAGGACACAATCACCCCCGGGTATTCCCGCTCTGTCTGTTCAAACACCAGGCGGATGTAGTTGTCCAGGCGCCGCAGCATCACCTCCCGGGTGACATAGGGACCTGTCGCGCTGTAGCCCTCGCGGAAGAAGGCCTCCGGCGTCTGGCTGTGCCAGACCAGCACATGCCCGTGCACCTTGATGCCATGGGCCTGCGCGTAATCCAGCAATGGCCGGGCGGCGTCCAGGCGGATGGCGGCAGCGCCCTGGTCCTCCCGGGCCAGGCTGGCCGAGGCCGGCACATCCAGCACGCTGTCGGGCTTGAGCTCATTGGCGTGGGTCATGATGTTGAACTGGCTGGCGTAGAAATCCATCAGCTTCGGGTTGATGGCCTCCCGGTAGGTGAGCGCGCAGCCAAAGTCAAAGTACCCCGCGTACAGGTCTTTCAGGGCAGGCAGATCCCTTGCCTGCCCGGCCTGCGGCGCCAGCACGGAAAAGCCGCGGATCTGGAAGGACAGGGCCGGCGCACCCAGGGTCTCCACATACAGCACGTATTTGTCAAATTCCCCCGCCAGGTAGCTGCCGGAAAGGGTGGTCCACTCACCCCGCGCGGCCTCCGCCCGGGCCAGGTTCTCATAGGTTTCCTGGCCGTTCTTGCTGTGGGCGACGGAGATGAGGAAGGTGGCGCTGGCCTGCTCGTCCTGGTAGACCTCCACACCCAGCTCATAAAGCTGACCGGGCACCAGGGCAAAATCCCGCCCGGGTGAGTGCCAGTCCTGGCTTCGCCCGGTGATGCGCAGGCTGCCCGCCGCCAGCTCCAGCTGCGCCTCGCCGGTGGAGCGCGCGTACCAGCCGTCAAAGCTGGCATCAAACAGGGACATGTACACCTCCTCGGCTGGCTGGGCCCCCGCGCCCAGGCATAGGGCCAGGGCAGCCAGCAGCAGGATCAGGGTCCTGTACTTGCTCATTCTCATTCTTCCGCGTACCTCACCAGCGCTTCCACAAGCTGCGGGTAAACAAACTGCTGGCTGTGCCTGTCCAGCAGGCCAAACAGCTCGCCATCGCCCTTGAAACCATGGTTGTCCCACCACACGCAGCTGATGCCCCGGGAGCGCGCCAGGGCCACATACACCGCCGCGAAATCAACCCGGGCCTGCAGGTTGCCGCCCTTGTCCCGCGCGCCGAATTCCCCGATGACAACCGGCACCTCAAGGGGTACGAACCTGTCATACAGCTGGTCCATGAACTGGGCAACCTTCATCACGTCAAAGGGGTTGTCCGCCCTGAAGGTGTCCTGGCTGCCCGCTTCACGGGGGCTTTTGAGCGCGAACTCATATGGCGTGTAGGCGTGGACGGACAGCAGCAGGCGGTTGGTTAGCCCCTGCCTGTCCCGGGGCATGGCAAACTCCTCATGCAGGCAGCCCTGCACGCTGGCCGCGTAGCCGGGCACCAGCAGGTAGCGGCTGGCATTGTGCCCACCGGCCCCGCGCACGGTGTCCACAAAGACCTGGTTGAGCTGGTTGATGCAGCGCACCGCCTCGGCGCTGCGGGGGTTGTCCGGGTTGAGCCACCACTCAATCTCCGTGCCGGCCAGGCGCGGCTCGTTCATGCTCTCCATGATCAGCCGCTCATCCACATCCTGGAAGGCGGCGGCCACCTGGGTCCAGACAGCGGCCAGGTAGCGCCTGGAGCTGTCCAGGTGGGCCTCGTCCGGGTAGATGTAGTCCTTCTCGATGTCATGGTGGGTGTTGAGGATGACATACAGCCCGGCCTCCAGTGCCTGGTCCACCACCTCGCGCACCCGGGCCAGCCAGGGAGGGGAGATGGTGAACGCCGGCCCGGATACATGGTTGTGCCAGGACACCGGGATGCGGATGGTGGAAAACCCGGCCGCCCGGACCGCCCTGAGCACCCCTTCATCGGTTTTCACGCCCACCCAGGTGCTCTCATAGTCCATTTCGTCCCTGAGGTGGAAGGCATTGCTGGCGTCAAAGGTGTTGCCCAGGTTCCACCCCGCCTTCAGCCCCGCCACAAAGCGGTAGCTGGGCAGGTCCGGCAGCGGTTTTTGCGTGTAGTCAAGCCTTGGTATCATGATGCCCTCCTCCGCGGCGACAGCCAGGGCTTGCCCGCACAGCAGGATGGCGATCAGGAAGGCAGCAAACCTGGTTCTGGCCATGCGTGGTTCCTTTCAGACTGGTTGTTTCAAAGGCTGGCGGGACGGGGCGGAGCGCCCCATCCCGCCAAAGTTGATGGGGATGTCTAGGTTATTCAGCGTTTACCGCGTCCAGCGCGGCCTGCCAGACGTTCTTGGATTCCTCCAGCTGCTCGCTGACCGTGCGCCAGCCGCCGCGGTTGTAGGTGTTCCAGTAGAACTGCTCACCCAGGCTGTAGCCGGGCACCAGGTCGCTCAGGAAGGAGGTGCCGTGTTCCGGCATGCGCATCATGGCGATGGTCTCATCCACCGCGCGGGCATCGGAGAAGAAGTTGTAGTAGCTGGATTTCCAGTCATCCGGGTCGTTGTAGCCCGGGGTGGGCTCTGTATACAGGTCAAAGGCGTAGGCGATCTTGTTGGCGCGCTCGGCGTCGTAATTGGCCGGGATCACATAGGTGAAGTCGGAGAAGACGGTCTTGTAGGTGGTGCCCCGCGGACCCACCGGGAACATCACAAAGCCGTACTCATCCTTCATGTTGTCGCGCAGGGTGGCCTTGAAGTAGTCCTGGTGGATGGTCATGGCCACGTCGCCGTTGATGAAGGCGGCATAGGTCCAGTCCCAGTTGGCGCCTTCAGGCTGGGGCATCTCATAGGTCTTGGACATCTCCACGATCCAGTTGGCAGCCTCCAGGAAGGCGTCCTCCTCCGTGGCGTTGTAGTACTTGCCGTTCTCATCCGCCTTCACAAAGGCCGCGCCGTTGCTGGCCAGGGCCACGTTGATCGCGTTGCCCTGCTGGCTGGCGGTGGCGTAGACATCAATCACGCCGTCGTTGTCGGTATCGCGCGTAATCTTCTTGGCGATGTCCTCATAGGCTTCCCAGGTCCAGGTGCCGTCGCGCTGCATGTCATAGAGGCTCTCCGGGTTGATGCCGGCCTCCTCCAGCAGGCGCTTGTTGAACCACACGCCGTCCCGGGGTTCGGAGGGGATGGGGCGCATGCCGTACACCGCGTCACCCTTGGTCATCATGTCCAGGGTGGTCTGGTTCCATTTCTCCTCCGTAAAGTCAAGGGCCTCCAGGGTGGCCAGGTCATAGAAGAACCCGTTGGCCATGGGGGCGGCCAGCACGTCCGCGCGCATAATCAGCACGTAGTTTTCCGGGCCGCCGGTGGTGACGAAGTTGGCCAGGAAATCCGGGTTGTCCTCCCAGCCGCTCACCGCCACCTGCTTGATGGTGAAGTTGTAGGTCTCCTGGATCCACTCGCGGTATTCCTCGGTGGCCTCCTCAGCCGCTGTCTGGGGCTCACCCGGCTCACCGCTCCACCAGTCGCCGATGATGACCTCGATGCCGCCCAGGTCCAGGGTGTTGCCGTCCTTGTCCTTGCGGATTTCCACGGTTTCGCCGTAGCTGAACTCATAGGTTTCAGCGACGGCAGCCAGCAGGCCACAGGCCATTGCCAGCGCCAGGATCAGTGCCAGGGTCTTTTTCATGGTTGTCCCTCCTTGTATTGATATCACCCGGTGGGTTGTATCCGGGTAAGTACCGTGTTTGCGTGGGTGGCCGCCAAAGGCCTCACTGCCTTGGCGCTTCCCCAGGCGTCCGGGGTCAGTCATTGTGTTTTCTATGCGCATGTGGTATTCTCCGGCGCTTCCCCAGGCGTCCGGGGTCAGTCCTTCAGCCCCGTGGAGCTGATGGATTCAATGAAGTACCGCTGCGCGAACAGGTAGATGGCCAGCAGCGGGGCAATCACAATCAGCACGCCGGTTGAGATGATCTGCATGATGTAGCCCACCGGCGGCGAGGTGATGCCCAGGCGCGTGGACACATAGGTGCGCAGGCTTTCCGCCAGGCCGGACAGGCGGATGGACAGGTACATGGTGTTGGCGGTGGGCAGGAAGAGCCGGGTGTAGAACACATCGGTCCACTGCCACACAAAGGCGAACAGGAAGCAGCTCACCAGGATGGGCACGGCCTGGGGCAGCATCACCTTCACAAAAGTGCCGAAGGTGGACGCGCCGTCCACATAGGCCGCTTCCTCCAGGGACTGGGGCACCGAGCGGAAGTACTGGCGGATCATGAAGATGTACAGCCCGTTCTTCAGCCCCATGGCCGTGGCGCTCAGCGCCAGGTGGGGCAGGGGCGAGCCCTTGAGGTTGATGGGCCCGCCGGTCAGCCGGGTGAAGATGCCCAGCACGTCAAAGTACCGGAAGTGCAGGTACAGGGAGGAGGAGATGGTCTGCGGCGGGATGATGATGACCAGAATGACGCACACAAACCACAGCCGTTTGAGCGGGAAATCAAACCGCGCGAAGCCGTAGCCGGCCAGCGTGCAGGCGATGATCTGCAACAGCGCGCTCACCAGGGCGATGAGGGCGGTGTTGCGCATGGAGGTGTTCAGGTTGAGCAGCTGGGCGGTCAGCTGGTAGTTTTCCAGGGTCAGGTTGCGCGGGATGACGATGATGGTGGTGTCATACAGGTCCTTTTCCATCATGAAGCTCACCGAGATCTTGTCCAGGATGGGCTGAAGGATCAGGAAGCACAGCCCAAAGAGCATCAGGGCGCGCAGCAGGCTGGCCACCCTGCGCCGCAGGCTCTGACGCAGCAGTTGCCCGCCGGATTTGCGGTTGCGCGCGAGGAAGCCCTCGGCGCGGCGCGCTGTCGCGGGTCTACTCATAGCGCTTCACCCCCTGGCGGATGATGAGGGAGCTGATGCCGACCATCAGGATGGCCACCAGGAAGTAGATCCAGGACAGGGCGGAGCTGTAGCCGTATTTCAGGTTGATAAACATCTCCTCGTGGATTTTTTCCATGATCAGGTTATCCGTCTTCATGAAGAAGTCAATGATGGTGTAAATCATGTTCACGATCAGCAGCGGGCTGATGATGGGGAAGGTGACCATCCAGAAGCTCTCCCAGGGGGAGGAGCCCTCCATCTCCGCCGCCTCATACATGCTGCGCGGGATGGTCTGCAGCCCCGAGAGGAACACCACAATCTGGATGCCGGAGGCCATCACAATGTCATACACCGCGGCCATCAGGTTGTTCACCACCTCCAGCGCCGGCTGGCCCAGGCCGCTGGTCCGCAGCAGGCCCAGCAGGGCGGCGGAGATGTTGATGTTGCTGGACTGGGTAATCAGTTCCTTCATGCCGATGATCAGGGAGTTGTCCGTCTCAATGCCCACCAGCACCCCGGAGGACAGGATGACCGGCAGGAAAAAGATGGCGCGCGCCAGCCCCCGTCCCCTGAAGCGCTGGTTGAGCAGCAGCGCCACCATGAAGGCCAGCACCATGGTGGCCAGGGAGTGGGTCACCATGCGCACCACCTCGTCCACCAGCATCTGGTTGAACTCCGGGTCCACGGTGAAGGCGTACAGGTAGTTGGCCCAGCCCACGGGGGTATGGGTGACCCCGCTTTGGGCGGACAGCCCCACGTTCTGGAAGCTCATGATGACCGACTGCGCCATGGGGCGCACCATGAAAAAGAGGAAACCGAACAGGAAAGGCGCGATGAAGAGGTAGCCGCTGAGCGCGCGGCGGGACCTCATGCTGCGCCCGGGCTTGCGCGGGCTGCTCATGGCGTCACCTCCCCGTCAATCACCAGGTAGGACCTGGCCGGCACATTGTGCCCCTGCACCCTGCCCGCGCTGTGGCCAAAGTTGACCGCCACCTGCTGCCCATCGGCGAATGTGGTCAGGGTGACCTGGTCCGTCAGGCGCGCAAAGCCTGTGATAGGCTGGCCAAAGACGCCGCCAAGCGCCCTGGTGTAGTCCCGGATGATCTGCCCGGCCTGCTCCGCCCACAGGCTGTAGGAGGCGCCGTAGTAGCGCGCATAGTCCGTGTCGTGCAGCACCAGCGGTTCCTCCTGCATGAACACGAAGAACAGCCCGGCGCCCCGCTGTGCGCTCAGCAGCAGCTCCTGCTCCCAGTCGCCCGTCAGGTTCAGCGGCCGCCCGGTGTAGTCCACCAGCCCGTGCAGGGCAATCTGGAAGAAGGGCAGGGTCTCGTCCAGCACGAAGTAGGGCACGCCTTCCAGGTCCATGTCGCTCACCAGGCTGGCATGCTCCAGGGCGTAGAGGTTGCCCCCGCGAACGGCGCTGCGCAGGCCCAAATCCGCCACCCGCAGCTGCTCCTGCACCTGCCCGGTCAGCGCCTCATCCCGTGTGACGGTCTGGCGGGGGTCAAAATCGCTGGCCAGCAGGTTGCCCAGGTCCTCGTAGGATACGCCGTCCAGCCTGTAATCAAGCGCCGCCTGCGCCAGCACCGCCATCATGCGCCTGGCCGTGTCCGGCCGCAGCAGGTAGTAGGGGTCGCGCAGGCTCATCTGGCCGTACCAGACGTTTGAATAGGGATAGAGCTTCACGTGTTCGCGCGTGGTCAGCCGCGCCGCGTCCCGCAGCGGCAGGAAGCCGTCCCCAAGCCCGCTGTCCAGCGCGTAGGCGGTGATGCCATGCAGGTACACCCGGGCGCCGCTGTCCTGCATGGCCCGGGCCATGTCATCAAACTGCTGCGGGCTGCCCAGCTGGCGCACCAGCCGCGCACGGCCCAGCATCTTCTGGCGCAGGCCGCCATTGAGAAAGCCGCTCAGGCGCACCTGCAGGGGCTGTTGGGTAGCCTGGCTCAGGTCAGCCACAATGGCGGCCGCCTCCTCAAAGCTGGTCAGCTTCACCGGGGCGGACACCGGCAGCCCGCCGCGCTGCTGCACCTTGTCAATCGCGCCCACAATTTCCACCGCGACGGGCAGCCCTGTCGCCTGCCGGCTGCCCAGGCCCGGGTAGCGCTCCTGCAGGTAGGCGCGGTAGGCCAGGGCCAGTTCCACCGGGTCAGCGGTGGGCAGGAAGCGGTAACGCTGGCTGATGGCACCGGAGGGCAGGCCCTTCTCATACATGTAGATGGTTTCGATGGTGCGGTCGGTCACGTTGAAGGCGTCCGAGTGCAGCAGGTTGTAGCTGGCGCTGGCGGTGTTGTAGCTGTTGCCCCGGCCTGCCACCTCCGCCGTGATGGAGGCGTTGGCCGCCTGCCCCTCCATCAGGCACAGGAAGGCGCTGTCCCCGCTGGCGATGCCAAACACCGGGAAGCGCGCGCGGGTTTCATGCACCACGGCGGTGCGGGTGGTGGCATGGTCCCAGCCATAGATGTTGGCAAAATAGCCGTTCTGCCGGATTTTGCCGTTGTTGAAGCGGATCAGGCCACCGCCGCCCTCAGGCACCAGCATGTAGCCGCTGTCCATGGGTCCGCCCGCGCCGAAATTGGGCAGGATGTTCAGGCGGACGGGGGGGAAATCGTCGGTATAGCGGATGGCGTCCAGCGGCACCTCCACCAGCAGGTCCTGGTTTTCCAGGCGGTAGACGAGGCTCAGGTTGAACACCGCGCTCTGGCTGCCCATCACGCCCCCGGCCTCGGCCTGGTCCTCCAGGTAGTCCTGGTAGGTGTAGCCCACCTGGGCCAGCAGGTCCTCAAACTCCTCCTTGAGGAAATCGCGCACGTTGTCACGGATGACATAGATGGCGCCGTCCTCAAGCTGCGGGTACTGGGCCAACAGGGCTTCGCGCTGGTTTTCCTTGATGCGTTCCGGGTCATGCTTGCGGTAGGAATCCAGCACCTTGCGCTTTTGTGCCTTGGTCAGCTGGTCCAGGAAGCCATCCATTTTTCCCACGGCGATGACGCTGGGGATGAAATAAGCCCGCGCGATGCGCCCCAGGGTGTAATCCACCCGGATGTGGTCCCCGTCCGCCACAATCTCATAGACCTGGTTCTTGATGGCGTACTCATAGCTGTCATACAGCGTGCGCACGCCATTGGTGGTGGAGTAGGTGAGCGCCAGGGTGGACTGCAGCAGGTTCTTCATGCCCGCCAGCGCCTGCGGGTCCTGGTCAGCGCCTTCAGGAATGGAGCGCCACACCTGGCCATCGGCCTTGTTGGTGAGGGTGAACTGGGTGCTGTCCGCGTCCATTTCAAACAGCAGGTGCTCGTTTTCCAGCCTGTAGGTCGCCCCGGGCTCCTCCTTGTAGAAGGCGGCCTCCACCTGCTGCCCCTCCCGCGCGTCGCCGCCGCGCCCGTACAAAGCCCAGCCCAGGGCCGCGATGCCAAGCAGCACCGCCAGCACCAGGGCAGCCTTCAAAGCGTGTTTCAGGGCGAACGTTCTCATACCTCTCCTAATACAGGCGGAAGGTCAGCTCCTTGTAGAGCGATACCAGGTAGGCGATGCCGTCTGAAATCAGGGAGAAGAACAGCATCATCAGGAACACGATGACCAGCATCCCAAACAGCGACATCACCATGAAGGCCAGGGTTTTGCCCAGGGTATAGTCGTGGATCATCATCATGGCCACCACAATCAGAAACCCGCACCAGATCAGGGAGATGGACGAGAGCACCGAGTAGATGGCACCCTCCTCCACCGTCACCACGTTGCTCAGCAGGATCAGGGGCAATTGGATGAGCACATAGGGGGTCAGCGCGTAGGCGGTGCCCATGTAGATGTCGGGCATGCGCCCCTTGCCCTCGAACAGGGTGGTCAGGCTCCAGTTGGCCACGCACCAGATGAGGATGGGCAACAGGATGGCGAGCATTTCGGTGAACACGTTCACCCTGGCCCAGTTGACCCGCATGAACAGGAAGGAGGTGTACTGCAGGCTCAGCACGCGGGTGAGCATGGCCAGCAGCACAATGGTGTTGGCGGCGGCCATGCTGCCGCGGCGCTCGCGGGTCAAATCCCAAAAACCGTCAAAGGGGCGGACGATGGCGTGCAGCGCGTAGCGCAGGCTGGCGCCATAGCGCTGCCACCAGGCGCGGCTGCCCAGGTGTCTGATCAGGGTCTCACGGCCCGCTGCGCTCATGCCTCACCCAGCTCCCTTCTGATTTTCCGGATCCGGCCCACCGCCATGGGCACCACCAGCACCAGCACCACCAGCGCGAACAGCCAGGTGATGTTGCGCTCCACCCAGATTTTGCGCTGCTCCTGGAAGGCCTTGGAGTAGTTGCGCTCATCGTTGGCCAGCTTGAAATAGCGCATGGCCTCCTCATACTGCTCCCCGCGCAGCAGCGCGCGCCCCACGCCGATGTAGGCCAGCTCAAAGTTGCCGTTGAGCTGCAGCACCCGCCGCCAGCTCTCAGCGGACAGCGCGTACTCTCCGCGCTGGTACTGCTCGGTCGCCAGGTAGATCAGCCGGCCATACTCCGTGGGCTCAAACACGGTGACAGAGCCCTCCAAGCTGTCCAGCACCAGCAGCTCATAGCCATCCCGCTCAATGGAGGCCGCGCCGCGGAAATACCCCGCCATGTTGCCCGAGCCGCCAAAGATGAACAGGTTGCGCCCCTGGTCGTCATAGCCAAAGAGCCGCCCGCGCACCTTGTCCAGCGCCACATAGACCTCGTTGTCCAGCACCGTGATGTCGCTGAAGCGCGCCGGCCCGCTGTAGCCGGCCGCCACGCCCCAGTCCACATCCCCGATGGGGGGGAACTCACCGTTTTTCACCAGGATGTCATCGCCCAGGGCGTTGAGCTTGCGGATGGGGCGCGCGTTGTCCCACAGCAGGTCATACTCCTGGAAGGTGGTGGTGACCGAATAGATGAAGCCCCGCGCGTCAATGAAGATGTTGTCAAACTCCGTTGGCACAAAGGAGGCTTGCTGGTCGCGCTGCTGGCGGGTGGACAGCAGCCGCCAGATCTGGTCGGTGAGGCTGTAGCTGACCGGCATCGCGCCGATAAAGCCGGTGAAGGCGCCGTCGCGCTCAAACTTGGCCAGGCCTTTGTTGACGTTGCGGGCCAGCACAAAGGCCCGCCCGGTCGCGTCGGCCACCACCCGCGTGGGCAGGAAGGCCAGGCGCTGGTCAAAGGTCTCGTCCGTGGGCTTGGTCAGGGTGAGCAGCAGGTTCAAATCCGGGTCCAGCTTCACCACCCGCTCATTGCCCGTGTCACAGATGAACAGCTCACCGCTGTCGGTGACAAACACATCGCTGGGCGAGCGCAGGGTGGAGCCCGCTGCGCCATCTGAAAAGCCGGTGATTTCCCGCTCCAGCCGGAACCCTTTGCCGTCCTTGACCAGCTGCAGCACCCGGTGGTTGCCGCTGTCCACCAGGTAGAGCCGCTCGCCCTTCATGAAGAGGCTGGAGGGGGTGAGCAGCGGGGTGGTTAGCCCCAGGTCGCCGGCGTTGAACACCGCGCGCACCCGGTAGGCGTCCGGCGCGTGGCGGATGTAGCCCCAGTAGTCATAGGTGTAGGAATACTGGTACTCATAGCCGACCTGGGCGGCCGCCGGCGTCAGCAGGCAGGCCAGCAGCAGGCAGGCCAGCAGCGCGGCTGCCATCCTGGCCTTGCCGTCTTCCCCGATCCCCCTGTGGTGGCTGCGCATGCTCACTCCTTGATGCCTGAGGAGGCCATGGTCTCCAGAATCTGCGTCTGGGAGAAGATGAAAATGGTGATGGGAACCAGCATCATGATCACGGTGACCGCGGCGGCCTGCCCCACCCGGGCGATGCCGCCCAGCTGGATTTGCTGCAGAGCGTAGGTCAGGGTCTTCTTGGCCTCGGAGTAGATGACAGTCTGCGCGCGGGCGTTCCACAGGCCTTGCACCGAGAAGATGATCAGCGTCATCCAGGCCGGCTTCACGTTGGGCATCACGATCTGCAGGAAGATGCGCATCTCGCTGGCGCCGTCCACCTTGGCCGACTCAAGCAGCGCCATGGGGATGCCCTCCATGAACTGCTTCATGAGGAAGAGGCCGATGGGCGCGGCGAAGGCGGGCAGGATGACCGACCAGGCGGTGTCCACCAGCCCCAGGCGGGTGAGCACCAGGTAGTTGGGGATGCCCGTGACATAGCCGGAGAACATCAGCGCCACCACCACCAGGCGGAAAAAGGTCTTGCTCAGCGGGAAGTCATATTTGGCAAGCACAAAGGCGGCCATGGAGGCCACCAGCAGGTGGCCGGCGGTGCCCACCACGGTGATCAGCACGGTGTTGCTCAGGTAGCGTCCGAAGGGCACCCAGGACTGGCCCATGGTGACCACCAGGTCGGCGAAGTTGTCAAAGGTGGGGTTTACCGGCAGCAGCCGGGGCGGGAAGCGGAACAGCTCGTCCAGGGGCTTGAGGGAGGCGGCCAGCGCGAACACCAGGGGGTAGACCATCAGCACGGCGGTGGCGGCCAGCATCAGGTAGATGATGGCGTCCCCGCCCCGGGAGCGGTTGGGGGAGCGGCGGTTGCTGATCCGCTGCGTTTTGGGTTCCTGTCGTCTCTTCATCATCAGGTCCCCACACGCCGCAGCAACCGCTGGATGAGGTTGTTGGTCAGAATCATCGTCAGGAACAGCAGCGTCGCGATGGCGGAGGCGTAGCCCATATCAAAGCGCGTGTAGCCATAGTCAAACAGGTGGGTGACCACGGTGTGGGCCGCGTAATCGGTGGAGGGGAAGCCGCACAGCGCCATGGTCTGGTCGGCCACGGAGAAGGCGGCCGTAATGGACATGACCGCGCCAAACAGCAGCATGGGGCGCATGTTGGGCAGGGTGATGTAGTACAGCTCCTGCCAGCGGTTGCGCACGCCATCCACATAGCCCGCCTCATACTGGGCCTGGTCCACGCCCTTCAGCCCCGCCACAAAGGCCAGGAAGCCTGTGCCCATGCTCATCCACAGCAGCACCAGCACCACCACCGGCATCATGTACCTGGGGTCTGTCAGCCACAGGATGGGCGCGTTGATGATGCCCACCCGCACCAGGAAGGAGTTGAGGTAGCCATAGACATCGCCCCGGAAGATGATGGAGAAGATGAAGTAGGCGTTGCCGGCGATGGAGGGCGCGTAGAAGATGACCACGGCCAGGGAGCGCAGCCAGCGCGGCAGCTCGTTGATGAACCAGGCGAACAGGAAGCTCAGGATATAGCCGACGGGCCCGGTGATGACCGCGATGATGAAGGTGTTCTTGACCGAAATCAGGAAGATGTCATCCTGCAGGATCAGGTTGATGTAGTTGGCCAGGCCGATGTAGCGCGGCGCCTCCAGGATGTTGTAATAGGTGAAGCTGTAGCGGATGGAGGTCACCATCGGCAGGATGTAGAAGGTGATGAACAGCGTGGCGAAGGGCAGCAAAAACAGGTAGCACACCCACATCTGCCGCGCCTTGTAGCGCGCGGTCTCCAGGTTGCGGCGCTTCAGCGCCAGGTATTTGCCCATCGTGCTCAATCGCCCGCCCCCCTTTGCTGGTAGAGGCCAAACTCCCGCCGTTTGCTCTCAATCTCCTTGTCAATCAGCCGCGCGTAATCCAGGATGGTCTCCCGCGGGTCGCTGTTGGTGTTGATGACCCGGCGCACGGCGTTGGTGATGTTGCGCGCGGTGTAGTAGCCCCCCGCGATCTCCCGGAAGCCCACTGCCTCGCGCATGGCCTCCTCCAGGATGACCAGGTGCCTCGCGCTCCAGGACAGCTCGCGCAGCGCCTGGATGTTGGCGGTGGGGTAGCGCGCGGAGGCGCCCAGCACCGCCTCAATCTCCCGGCCAAAGCGCACCTGGGCGTCCTTGCTGACCCACCACTTCATGAAGGCCCAGGCCTGCTCCTTCACCGCCTCGTCCTCCGTGGCCACCATCATGCAGCTGGCCCCCTGGGAGTGGGCCGCCCGGTTGAGGCCCGGCTGCCCGTCAGGGCCTGTGAACGGCGTGCCGGGGATGCGGGTGAAATCCCACAGCCCGCGGATTTCGGGCGCGGACACCGCCAGCACGTTGAAGGTGGTGAAATCCGCGATCCCCAGGGGCATCTCCCCGGAGCGGAAGCGGCTGATGAAGTCAAACTCCATGGGCAGCCCGTAGTCGGTATACAGCGCGGTGTAGAAATCAAAGGCCTGCACCGCATTCTCCTCATTGAGCAGGGTGCGGGTGGCCTCCTGGTTGTAAATCTGCCCGTTGTTCTGGTAAATCAGGGCATACAGGGTGGACTGGTTGGGCGCGGTGATGGTGGGGTAGGGGATGCCCAGGGACATGTTGTTGCCCTGGATGGTGGGCAGGATGCCGATCAGCTCATCCCAGGTGGCGGGCACCTCCAGCCCCAGCTCCTCCAGGATGTCCTGGCGGTAAAACAGGACGCTGAGCACCTGGGTCTCCGGCAGGCCGTATACCCCGCCCTCCCAGCTCAGCGCCGCGTAGGCGCTTGGGTTGAACGCGGAGATAACGCTGTCAAAATCCTCAAACTGGGTCAGGTCCTCTGCGGCGTTGCGCAGCGCGTAGTTGACCGGGTTCCAGGAATCGGTGGACACCACCAGGTCAGGGCCGTTGCCGGCCACCACCGCGCCCAGCAGGGCGGTGGGGTCCACCAGCTTGATGTTCACCTTGATGTCCGTTTGCGGGGTGAAGCTGTCATCCACCATGGTCTTGAGCACCATGGACTGGTCCCGGCCGGTCAGCAGCCAGACCTCCAGCGCCTCCTCCTGAAGGTAGACGTCCCCCAGGGCGTCATAATCCACAAAATAGGAGATGGCGGTGGAGCGCCCCTCGTGCAGCAGCCCGCTCAGCGCGTTTTCCGGCCCCGCCACGGGCGCCAGCCCCGCGCTGTGCACGCTGACCAGGTCAATGTCCAGCTTGATTTCGCTCATGGCCTGCATGGCGGTGCCCAGCGCCGTGATGTTGTCCTTGAAGTTGACAAAGGAGGCGGTGATGCGGTAGGGGTTCCTGGCGAACTCCTCCAGCTGGGTGGCCAGCGTCTGCGCGGCGGCAATCTTGTCGGATTTCTGCCCCGTATAGGCGGTTGCCTCATCCACGATTTTGTACAGCCGGGCGCTCTCCAGCGCCATGGCCTCCACCACCTCGGGGTAAACCTGGTGGATGTTGTAGTCCCGGAAGGGGTCGGGGTTGACGCCGGTGAGCACCAGGATGCGGCGGTAGATCTGGTTGAGCCGGTACACGCTGTCATCCAGCTGGGTCAGGATGCCGCCCATGCCGCCCAGGGTGGCCTCCAGGCGCAGGCGGTGGCTGCCCTGGGTCAGGTAGATGTCATATGGCTGGCCCGTGGCGTCGCCCAGGGTCTTCATTTCCCAGGCGTTGGCGAAGGCGAAGGGGATTTCATTAAGCTCCGCGAAGGGCACCTGCCCGTCAATCAGCAGCCGGCGGCTGGACACGCTGCCGCGCTGGTAGCGCTGGCGGCCTTTCAGGGTCAGGTGGTAGAAGCCGTCCTCCGGGATGTCCACCTGCCACTCAATCCACTGCCCGGGCGCGCGCCAGGGATCCCCGCCAATGTAGTTGAGGACCACCCGGCGCAGGTCATTGGGCTGGGTTGCCGGGGAGGAGCGGTCGTAGCGCGCGTACAGCGAGGGGCTGGAGCGCAGCATGGCCGCCTCACCCTCCACCACCAGCCGCACCTGCCGGGGGGCATCAGCCCGCGGCGCGGGGGCGGCCCGCAGGTATTCCGCGTAGCTGGGCAGGGGGCGGATGGCGCGCAGCGACAGCGCGCGCAGCGCCATCGGCTCGTTGGTGGCCACCAGGCGGATTTCGTTGGTGCCGGCTTCAAAGTAAAAGCGCAGCGGCTCCACCTCATAGCCCAGAGGGTCCCGAAGGTCCACGGCCTGCCAGCCCTGCACCTCGGCCTGGGGCGGGCGGATCTGGTTGCCCTGGTTGTCAAGGCGGGGGAGGCCGGCATCGGTCCACATGCGGGTGAACAGCAGCGTGTCCGCCCCCAGGAAGGGTGTCTGGCCATTGATGTACAGCGCGCGCTCAATGTCCACCCCGCGTGAGGGCGTGGCCAGGTAGTCCAGATGCAGCTGGTACATGCCCCCGGCGGGCACCTCCACCTGCCAGGTGAGGTCAGCGCCTTCCTCGGTCATCAGCAGGGGCAGCCCATCCTCGCCCACCTGCCGGCTGGCGCCGCGCATGCGCAGGGGGTTCATCAGGTCAACCTCAATGTCCTGGCTGCCAGGCGGCGCCTGGCTATGGGCAGCCAGGTAGCGGGTGTAGGTGTTCTCCCGCCCGATGCCGCCGATGCCCCGCGCCAGGTCCAGGCCCGCGTATTTGTCCTCAAAGCTGCCGCCACCGCCGGACAGCCCCACCCAGAGCAGCAGACCGGCCAGCAGCAGCAGGCTGACCAGGTAGGCGGGCCAACGCTCCCGCAGCCGGTCTCGCATCCGCGCGCCTCCTTTCAGGTGTGGTGTAACCGGACGTCCGGCGTAATTGTTTGATATATACAAATCAGGCGTGATGTGCGCAGCGGTTTGGAAAGCAAATTCCCGCTAAAACAACCAAGCGTCCATGGAAATCCTGCGAAATGGCGCGTTCCTAACCAAGTAAACGATTAATATGACCTATCATATTCGCCAAACCCCTGTCTTGTCAAGACCAAGAAACAGCGCTGTGTGCACAGCGCTGTCAACAATACCTACGGGATGATTAATTCAAACCAGCCATGCCTTCCACCAGCACGGCGCGGGCAGGCGCGCTCTCCGCGCCCAGGATTTTGAGCGGCAGGGCAATCAGGGTGTAGCTGCCCGGCTGCGCCTCCTTCAGGTCCAGCCCCTCCAGGATGATGACATCCTTGCGCATGAAGGCCAGGTGGGTGGTGTGCCCCGGCTGGTCGCGCTCCACCCCCAGCGCGTCTGTGCCGATGCCCGAGATGCCAAGCCCCGCCAGGTAGCTGGCCGCGTCCTCCCGGATAAAGACAAAGTCCGGCCCGGCAACCCTGCCAAAGGAGTTCTGGGTTTTCAGCAGCACGAAGTCCCCGGCCGCGATGTCCAGCCCCGCCAGGTCGTCCTGCGTGATGGCTTCTTCCACCTGGGTCAGGTCGAACACCTTGCAGGGGGTGATCAGCCGCTTGAGCGGCATTTTGTCAATGGTCCAGCCGCCATGCATCATGTGCAGCGGCGCGTCCAGGTGGGTGCCGGTGTGCAGGTTCATCTGGATGCTGGATTCGTTGATGGCATCCTGCGGCGTCTGCTGCTCAATCACCCGCGTCGGGCGCTTTTCCACGCGGCCCTTGTAGGTGGCCATCTGCTCATGGATGCCCATGGAAATGTCAATAATCTTCATGCTTCCTCACTTTCTGTATGTACAATCTGGCTTTGCGGCAGCTCGATCTCCCGCCAGGTGCGCCCGTCCTCCCGCAGCATGCGGTCGGCCATCTCCGGCCCGCGCGAGCCCGCCTGGTAGTTGGGGTAGTCGCTGCCCGCCGGCCTGCACATCTTCTCCACGCTCTCCACAAACAGCCAGGACTGCTCCAGCTCGTCCCAGCGGGTAAACAGGGAGGAGTTGGCCCGGTAGGCCTCCAGGATCAGCTGCTCATAGGCCTCGGGCACGTTGCCCTGGAAGCGGGTGCTCTGGGCGTAGTTCATTTCCACCTGGTCAATGGCAAAATCATTGCCCGGGCGCTTGGCGTTGATCTGAAAGTACACGCCCTCATTGGGCTGCACTTCCATTACCAGCAGGTTGGGCGGCTGGGTCTTGAACTCCTGGTAGAAGTTGATGCCGGGCAGGCGCTTGAACTCCACCACCACCTGGGTGCGCCGCTTGTCCAGGCGCTTGCCGGCCCGGATGTAGATGGGCACGCCGCCCCAGCGGAAGTTGTCCACGCTGGCGCGCAGGGCGATGAAGGTGGGGGTGAGGGAGGCGGGGTCCACCTCCTGCTCATCCCGGTAGGCGGGCACGTCCTGCCCACGCACCTGGCCCGCGCCGTACTGCCCCAGCGCGATGCCGTCGCAGGAGCCCACCGGCTCATAGCGCCTCAGCGCGCGCAGGGCCTTGACCTTCTCGTCCCGGATGGACTCCGGCATCAGGTCCGCCGGGGGCTCCATGGTGATCAGCGCCAGCATCTGCAGCAGGTGGTTTTGCAGCATGTCCTTGAGGATGCCGGCCTGCTCGTAGTAGGTGCCCCGCCCCTCCACCCCCAGGGTCTCCGCGGAGGTGATCTGGATGTTGTCAATGTAGTGGTGGTTCCACAGCGGCTCAAACAGGGAGTTGCCAAAGCGCAGCGCCAGGATGTTGCGGATCATCTCCTTGCCCAGGTAGTGGTCAATGCGGTAGACCTGGCGCTCCTCCAGGGCTTCTGAGATGGTGGCGTTCAGCTCCCGCGCGCTTTTGAGGTCTGAGCCAAAGGGCTTTTCAATCATCACCCGGTGGTTGGGGTTGCGCCGCTCGGCCAGGTGCTGCTGGCTGAGATGGGACACAATCACCCCAAAGAACTCCGGCGCCACCGCCAGGAAGAACAGGCGGATGGCCGGCTGGTCATAGCCCCGCTCAATCTGCTCGATGTGCTCCCTGAAGCCGCTGTAGCTGTCTGGCTGGGAGATGAACTCCATCTGGTAGTATTCCAGTTTGCTAAGGAAGGCGTTCAGCTGCTCCTCATCCACCCCGCTGCGGGAATGCTCCGCGATGGACGCGCGGGCCTGCTCCCGGAAGGTCTGGCTGGTCAGGTCGCGCCGGCCAATGGCCAGCACGGTGGTCTGCTCAGGCAACTGCTTCTCCGCCATCAGGTGGTACATCGCCGGCAGCAGCTTGCGGTGGCTCAGGTCGCCGGTGGCGCCGAAAATCATCAGGGTCAGCGGCTGCTTGTGGTTGTTCCTGTTGTTGTCATCCTGGCTCATCTTGAATGCGTCCATCCCTCTGCGTTCTTTGTTGTGCAATGGGTATTTACCCGTTCAGCGGCAGCGTCAGCGTGGATGCCAGCTCATGGGGCTGGCCAAACACCCTTAGCCTGATGGCTGGGCCTTCCATAAGCGTCAGCTGTGCCTGGTCTGCTTCCACCGCCACCCTGACCCGGCTGCCCTGCCAGAGGAAGGTGAAGTGGTAGCCCGCCATCTGCGCGGGCAGGCAGGGCCGCAGCGACGGCCCCTCCCCAAACAGCCGCAGCCCGCCAAAGCCAAAGGCGATGCCCATCCAGCAGCCGCCCATGTTGGCGGCGTGGATGCCGTCCGCCGTGTTGCCGTGGGTGTCCTCCAGGTCCAGGGCCGCGCTGCCGCGGTAATATCTGTACGCCTTTTCCACCTGCCCTGTCCTGGCCGCCATCATGGAGAAGACGCACTCAGACAGGGAGGAATCATGCGTGGTGATCCGCTCATAGTAATCAAAGCTCTTGTTGATGACATCCTCGCTTTCCCCCTCCTCAAACAGGAAGTGCGCCAGTACCGTGTCCGCCTGCTTGCAGACCTGGTGGCGGTAGAGGAAGAGGGGGTGGTAGTGCAGCAGCAGGGGGAACCTGTCCCGCGGAATGGCGGCGATGTCCAGCACCTGCTTGCTCAGGAAGGCGTCATCCTGCGCGCTGATGCCCAGCTTTTCGTCCTGGGGCAGGTACATGCCTTCCGCCGCGAGCGCAAAGCTGTCCAGCTCCTGCCGGGTCAGGCCGGTCTGCGCCTTCACCTGCTCCAGCAGCCCGGCCTGGTCCAGCGCCCGGCACAGCGCGGCCAGGCCGCGCAGGTGGTGCTGGGCGATGCGGTTGGTGTAGTAGTTGTTGTTGACCACGCAACTGTACTCATCCGGCCCGGTCACGCTGTCGATCCGGAAGCTGCCTTCATGCCAGTGGCCGGCATCCAGCCACAGCCGCGCCGTTTCAACCAGCACCAGGGCGCCGGTGCCGGCCATGTAGGCCAGGTCACCCGTGGCGCGCCAGTAGCTCAAAAAGGCATGGGCCACCGCGCCGTTGATGTGGTACTGCGCGGATCCGGAGGGGAAATAGGCGGAGCACTCGCTGCCGGTGATGGTGCGCCACGCGTAGAGCGCGCCAGACGCATGGCCCATTTCCCTCGCGTGCAGCCGCGCCTCCTCCAGCATGGCCGCGCGGCTGTCCAGCAATGGGCGGGCCAGGCGGGGGTCGGTCAGCAGGAAGAAGGGGAACATGTAGATCTCGGTGTCCCAGAAATAGTGGCCCTCATAGCCCTCCCCGGACAGCCCCTTGGAGGCGATGTTGCCTATGCCGTCCTTGCCGGCGGAGGCCAGCAGCGTGTACATGGACCAGGCCAGGGCAGCGTTCAGCGCTTCATCCCCGCGCACGCCGGCGTCCGCCCCGCGCCAGAAGGCGGCCAGGTAGTCCGCCTGGCGGTCCGCCCAGTAGGCGAAGGGCTGGGCCAGCGCCTGGTCCAGCAGCGTCAGGGCCTGGGTCACAGGGTCCGCCTCCCGCCTGGAATCGGTGAACACACAGTATTTGGTGACGGACACCTCCTGCCCCTGGGCTGCCTCACACATGAGTATGGCCTGGCTGACCTGCTTGCTGGACTGCACTTCCTGGCCAAAGGCGCCCTGCCAGCGGTGGGCAACAGCGCTGGCCATCATGAGGCCGGACTGGGTGGTCCGGGCCGCCATCAGCATGGCGCTGCCCTCGCGGGAGGCCAGGGTGATGTCAATCATCTTCTTGCCTGTGGAGGCCTTGCGCGGGTCATTGGGGTCATGGTCCTGCACCACGTCCCCGTGCTGGAAGGAGACCAGCTCCACCCGCCCGCCCCAGTCAAGGGGCGTCACGCGCACCTGGATCAGCGCCAGCTGCTGCATGTCAAAGGAGGCGAGCCGCTCAAACACCAGCAGGCTGCGCCGCCCGCCGGGGGAGGTCCAGTCCACCGTTCTGGTGTAGATGCCTTTCGCAAGGTCCAGCGCTTGCTCAAAGCGGTTCAGGGTGCCGGTGAAGCAGCTGAAGGCCTCCCCGCCCAGGCTGATGTCCACGCCCTGGGCATCGATCACGTTGACGATGCTTTGCTGTGTGCGGGCGAAGCCGTACAACCGCTCCTCATAGTGGATGGGGGCGCTGTCATAAAAGCCGTTGAGGTAGGTGCCGCGGATGCTGCGCAGGTTCCCGGGCACGCCCTCCTCAAAGTTGCCCCGCATGCCCAGGTAGCCGTTGGCCACATGAAACAGCGTCTCCCGCCTGGCCAGCTCCCGGGGCTCCAGGCCCTCAAACCGTATCCGCATGGCTGTCTCCTCTTGTCTTGTTGTCTTTCCCATCATAGCAGAAACCCGGGTGGCTTGCACCCGGGGTCAGGATGGCCACGGCCCGGACGGTTCGCGTCCGGGCCATGGCGGCTGGGTTGCTGGCGTTACGCTTGACGCCCCTTGGCTCAGCGCACGCGGATGCTGTTAATGAAGCCGCGGATGGGCTTGCCATTGAGGGTGGTCTCGATGTAGGCCCAGCCCTCGGGGTGGCCCAGCTTGGCGTAGGCCAGGATGGTGACCTCGGTGCCCTTGGGGATCTCCATCAGCCAGATCGGGTTCACGATGGGGTCATCGGTCAGCGAAGCCTTGGACACAATCTTGCCGACCTTGGAGCCAAAGTAGAGCTCCGGCACGTCCAGGTCAGCCGGCAGGGCGCTTTTGCTGATGTAGCCCACACGGTAGAGGTTGTTGCTCAGGCCGTAGCCAATCATGGCCCAGTTTCCCACCGTGCCCCAGACCCGGATGCGGCCGCCGCCCAGGGTGGCCCGGTTGTTGGCCGCGCGGTAGTAGCTGGAGCCAGGCCCGGAATACACCGGCAGGGACTTGCCCTTGTAGCTGAACTCCTTGTGGCGGGGCAGGTTGATGGGGTCGCTGGAGGCGGAGGGATCACGGTAGGTGAACACCACCTCAGCAGGTGTGGCGATGCCGGAGGGGCTTGCCACACTGACCATCACCCGGGAATCGCTGATCAGCTGATAGCCGCTGGGCACGTAGGTGTTGTAGGCGCGCACCTCGGTGGGTTGGGCGGAGCTGACCGCGACGGTGGCCTGGTGCAGGATGTTCCCGGCCTGGTCCTTATAGTAGACCGGCACATTGACCGTGATGGGCGGGCCCTGCGGCGCCCGGTAGGTGAACACCACCTGGCTGGGGGTCACAATCCCCGAGGGGCTCTCCACACGGACGGTGACGCGCTGGTCGCTCACCAGGGTATAGCCCTTGGGCACGTTGGCGCTGTAGGCGGTGACCTCCTTGGGCTCGGTGGAGCTGGCGGACACCGTGGACTGGAAGAGGATGGTGCCTTGCTCATCCCTGTAGATGACCGGCACATTCACTGTGATCGGCGGCCCAGGGGGGGCGTAGATGAACTCCACCAGGCTGGGGTTGGCGCTGCCGGTCTGGCTGACGCTTACCCGCACATCGCGGGCGCTTTGCAGCACATAGCCCTTGGGCGCGCGGGAATCCACCGCGGAGACGGTGTAGGTGCCCGGCTGGTAGTTGCGCGTCTCGGTGAAGAGCACGCCGCCGGCGTTGTCCTTGTAGCGGATGGTGACAGAGGCCGTCACCGGCTGCGCGTACAGGAAGATAACGCGGTTGGGCTGCACATAGCCATTGGCGTAGACGGTCACCTGCACGCTGCGTGCGTCTTGCAGCAGGTAGCCGCGGGAAACCTTGCTGTCATCCGCGGTGATGGTATGGGTGCCTTCCTTCAGGGTGCGGGTCTCTGAGTAGAGGGTGCGCCCGTTGTTGTCGCGGTACTCGATGGGGAAGTCCACACTCACCTGCTTGGCGTAGGTGAAGCGCACCTGGTTTTGTGACACGGTGCCGTTGCTGTACACGGTGAGCTGCTGGCTGCCGCTGCCCTGCAGGTGGTAGCCGCTGGGCACCTTGGCGTTGTTGGCGGTCACGGTGTGGGTGCCCGGCGCGTATTGCGCGGTTTCCGTGTGCAGGATGCCACCGGACTGGTCCTGGTAGATGATCTGGATGGTGGCGCGCACGGGCTGGTTGTAGGTGAAGACCACGGTGCTTGGGAAGGTGACGCCCTGGTTGGAGGCATACACCACAATGTTGCGCTCAGAGGCCAGGGAGTAGCCCGCGGGCACCAGGCTGTCGTTGGCGCTGACCGTGGTATAGCCCGCCTGCACCACGGCGCTGGTGTTCACCAGCACCTGGCCGTAGGCGTCCCGGTAACTGACCGGCACGCTGAAGGTGCCGGGCTGGGTGCCCTGGCTGGTGCGGGTGACGGTGAAGGTCAGTTCCGTGGGCGATGCTGTGCCATAGTTGGACACGATCACCACCGCGTCGCTGGCACCGGACACATAGTAACCCTGGGGCAGCTTGGTGGCGTCCGCGCGCACCAGCTGGGCGCCCGGGGCCAGGCTGCGGTACTCGCTGGCGATGACCTGGTTGTAGATGTCCTTGTAGTAGATGGTGATGGTGGCGCTGATGGGGACCGGCGTCTGGCCGTACAGGGGTTCATAGGTGAAGATGACGCCGTTGGGCACCGGGCGGCCCTGCGCGTCCACATACACATAGATGCTGCGGGTGCTGGTCAGCCGGTAGCCGGGCACCTGGCTGTCATCCGCGGTGATGATGTTCTGCCCTGTGCGCACCGGCACGTTGAGGGTCTTCAGGTTCTGGCCCTGCTGGGTCCGGTAGTACACCGGCACGGTGAACTGGGTGCCGATGGGCACCGGCGTCTGGTAGGGGTAAAAATACACCAGGCGGTCTGAGACGTAGGCGTAGGTGCCGTCTGGCAGCAACACCTCATACCAGCCGCCGGCCACCTGGCCGGTGGTCTGGAACAGTTCACCCGGCTGGCCGCGGTAGACAACGGGGTAGTCCGTGCTGCCCCCGCTGCGCAGGTTGACATTGGTGATGGCGGTGATGGTTACCTCACCCACCAGATAGTCACCATCAGCAAAAGCCGGGGCGCCTGTCACGCCAAGCAGAAGCACAAGGCTCAGCAGGAGGGCGATGATTCTGTTGGATGGCTTGTTCATCTTGTTTTCCTCTCATGTAAAATCAGTCGGCGGTTCAGGTCGCTCTCTTGTTGAATATAACCGTTGGGCTGGTTCTTCAATCGCTGTGGTACAATGCGCGCAGGAGGGCAGGCGATGGAAAGGAAGCGGAACTACAACCAGGCCATGATGGAGGTGCTGGGGCAACTGCCCCCCGGGGAAGTCAAGCCCCGGCTGCTGCTGCATGTCTGCTGCGCGCCCTGCTCCACCTCGGTGCTGGAGCGCCTGGCACAGCATTTTGACATCCTGGTCTACTTTGACAACCCCAACCTGGACACCCAGGCCGAGTTCACCAGGCGCTCGGCGGAGGCTAGCCGCCTGTTGGCGCGCACCGGCTGGGCACAGCAGGTCATCATCGCGCCCTACGAGCCGCGGGCCTTCTTTGAGGCTGTGGCCGGGCTGGAAGACGAGCCGGAGGGTGGCTGGCGCTGCCGGGCCTGCTTCGCGCTGCGCCTGAACCGGGCAGCCCAGGCCGCGCGTGAGCGGGGCTGCGACTGGTTCACCACCACGCTGACGGTCAGCCCCCGCAAGGACGCCGCCCTGCTGAACCATCTGGGGCAGCAAGCAGGCGAGGCGGCCGGCCTGGCTTTCCTGCCAAGTGACTTCAAAAAGCAGGACGGGTACCTCCGTTCCCTGCGGCTGAGCCGCCAGCACGGGCTCTACCGCCAGGATTACTGCGGCTGCGTCTTTTCCCGCCTGGAGCGGGACCGCCGCGCCGCTTCGGCCGGTTCAGGCGGCCATTCAACATAAAAACGCGCGAACCGCGCGTTTTCTTGCATCAGGCAATATCTCATAGAACCATTGTTTCCATCAGCCCGGGCAGACACTCGGCCCGCAGGGTCATCCCCGCCCGGGTAAGGGCCCGGCCAGTGAAATGGCCGAAGTTTGTGTGCCTGACAAAGGGCTTGAAGCGGCTGCCCGCCCTGGCCTGACGCTCCCACTCCCGCTCAAAGCCCAGGTCCACCCGGCCCGCCTGGTCTATCAGACGCGCCCTGGGGCCGTCAGGCCCTGGCGGCTCCAGGCGCAGCGGGCCCAGCGCCTCCGCCTGGCCCCGGTGAAACAGCCAGCCCTGAAACTGACCGGCCTTGCCGCCCACTTTCTGGGTAAACGCCAGGCACAGCAGCCCGTGCTGCGACGGCCCCATCATGAGGCCCCAGGCCTGCCGTGCGGGGCGGGGCCAGGCGCGCCAGCGCCGGTCCACCATGGCAAGGGAGGAGGCAGGGGAGTAGAGGTAGTCCCGTTCCCCCCAGATGGCGCGGCCATTGGCGGGCAGGCAGGTCAGCAGCTGCTGGCAGGCAAAATGCCTTGGCCTGCCAGGACAGGCCGCCAGGGTCATCAGCTGGTCCTGCCGGGGCAGGGCCAGCTCCAGGTCAAACAGCAGCTGCCTGCCGCCTTCCTGCAGGCTGTAGATGTGTCCATAGACCGCGCGGCTGCCTGGGCGCAGCTCCAGCCTGAGGTCACACAGGGCATTGCCCGCGCGGAGGGTACCCTCCCCCGCGCCGGGGGACAGCCCGGGGTGGTGGCTGGCCTCCCTGGTGGTCCAGTGGGCCTCCACCCGCTCCTTGCGGGCCAGGTCATACAGGCCGATGCTGCCTAGGCGCCTGCCGCCCAGGTTCAGGATGGCCAGGTCCAGCACAGCGGCCTCGCCCAGCACCAGGCAGCGCTCCAGCTCCCGCAGATGCCCCGCGGGGGCCTTGATGCGGCCCAGGTCATAGCTTTTCAGCGCCCTGAAGGCATAGCCCTGCTCCGCCAGGCTGCCGTCTGCCTGGTGCATGGGGCCTTGTACAAGCATCTGTCGCATGGCATCCTCCAGCCGCATCATACCGGAAACCGCATCCGCATAGCAATCGCGGGCCTACAGCCCCCAGGCGGCACGCAGCGTGCCCACCGCGGGCACCAGCTCGCTGTCCGTAAGCCCCCCAAAGCCCAGCACCAGCGCGGGCCTGGGCCTGGCTGCCTGGCAGTGCTGGCGCAGCCCCTGCAGGGGGATGTTCATTGCCGCGGCCGGCTGGATCAGGGCCTCCTCTGACCTGCCCTTTACCCCAAACAAAAAGTGCAGCCCGGCCTCCTGCCCCATGAGCCAGGCGCCTGGCACGTCCTGCAGCAGCCCGCACAGCGCCTCGCAGCGCCGTTGGTAGACCCGGCTGGCCTTGCGCAGGTGGCGGGTGTAGTGGCCCTCCTCCAGCAACCGCGCCATGGCCCGCTGCTCATAGCGGGAGACCGCCTCGCCGCTGCGCAGCTGCAGCGCTTGATAGCGCCGCCGCAGGTCTTCCGGCAGCGCCATGTAGGCGATGCGCACGCCCGGCGCCAGCGTGCGGGAGAAGGTGCTCATATAGATCACCCGGCTGTGCGCGTCCATGCCCTGCAAGGCGGGCAGCGGCCGGCTGGTGTAGCGAAACTCGGAGTCATAGTCATCCTCAATCAGGTAGCGCCCCTCCCCGCGCGCCGCCCAGTGCAGCAGCTCAGCCCGGCGGCCGGCCGGCATGCTGATGCCGGTGGGGAACTGGTGGGCGGGTGTCAGGTACACCAGCTGGGCGCCGGAGGCTTCCAGCGCCGTGATGGACAGCCCCTGCTCATCCAGCGGCAGGGCACAGACCCTGTGGATGCTGCGGCCAAACACGCGCCGCGCCTCCACGTAGCCGGGATCCTCACAGGCAACCAGCTGCGGCTGGTCAAACAGCGCGGCAACGGTGGCCAGCAGCTGGTCCACCCCGGAGGAGATGACCAGCTGCTCCGCCTGGGTGCGCACGCCCCGGTACTGGTACAGGAAGCTGGCCAGTGCCTGGCGCAGGCCAGGCTCGCCCTGGGGATGGCCGCGGTTCATCAGCTCGCTTTCCCGCAGCAGCGTCTCGCGGATCAACTGGGTCCACACCCGGTAGGGGAAGAGCTGGATGTCGGTGGACTGGGGGGAGAAGTCATGGCGCGGCGGGGCCTGCGCCGCTGGCCGCGCGCTGCCTGACGGTTTCGGGGTGTCTGGCAGCGGCAGGATGTCCTCCACAAAATAGCCGCTGCGGGCGCTGGAGCGCACAAAGCCCTCCGCCTTGAGCAGGTCCAGCGCGCTGTCCACTGTCTGCCCGCTGATGCCCAGATGGGCGCTGAGCACCCGGCGGGAGGGCAGCCTGCTGCCCCCGGGCAGGCGGCCCTGCAGGATGTCCCGCGCGATCTGGCGGTATAGCTGCTCATACATCGGGTGGTCAAGGGCTGGGTCCAGCTGATAGGTCAAATCCCGCATGGCACTCCTCTGGTATGGTCAATCTTCGGGCATTTGGTATTTTACAAAATACCAGATGAGGGTATGATGAACATGAAATGATGCTTTGTCAAGGAGGAGAGCTATGACCCAGCCCAGAAAATCACCGGCCTACCTGCTGGCTTTTATCGGCGTGATGGCAGCGGCCGCCTTTGTTTCCAACTACCTGATGATTCCGGTGGGCACCTCCCGTGTCCACCTGGGCAACAGCATCGCCCTGCTGGCGGGCATGCTGTTTGGCGGGCCCCTGGGCGCGCTGGCGGCGGGCCTGGGCTCGGCGCTGTTTGACGTGGTGTACGGCTTTGCCGACCCGGTGGCCGGCGGCGCCATCCCGCCCATTGTGGAGGCGGTGGTCACCTTCATCAACAAGGGGCTGATGGCGTTGGCCTGCGGGGTCATCGTCAACGACCTGGCCAATGAGAAGCGCCGCACCTTTGCCGCCTACCTGGGCGCGGCCGCCGGCGCCTTGCTGTATGTGGCGCTTTTCCTGATTAAAACCAACCTCTATGCCCTGGCTTTCACCCCGGACACGCTGCGGGTGGTGGTGCCGGCCCGCGCTGCCAGCAGCCTGATCAACGCCGGGCTGGCGGTGCTCATCGCCCCGGTGCTCTACAACCTGCTGCGCCCGGCCCTGCGCGCCGCCGGCCTGTACGAGCGCATCAGCCCGGCCCTGCTGCACTGGCCGCAGTAAGCAGCCCGGCATATCCACTTGATGTGCATCCGCTGGCGCACCCTGAACCCCTTGCACATGTTTCATAGCAGCCGCAGGATATAAAAAGGAGCCGCCGTTCTGGCTGCTCTCTTTTTGTCGGCCATCGCGGCTTGCCCACTGAAACGATCCCGGCCCGCGGCAACAGGGTGTTTTTGTGTGTATAATCAGGAGAAAGAAAGGGGAGGTGCGCATGGACACAGGCAGATACAGGGTCGAGGGCGGGAGGCCCGTCAACCTGGGGCAGTTTTCCACCCGCGCGGACCGGGACATCAACAAAAAGGAAGCCCGCGACCAGCTGATGCCCGCCAACATCCTTCGCATGGCCCAGCTGCAGGAGAAGCTCTACGCCGAGAACCGCCATGCCCTGCTCATCGTGCTGCAGGCCATGGACGCGGCCGGCAAGGATGGCATCATCCGCCATGTGATGACGGGGCTGAACCCCCAGGGCACCCAGGTGGTCAGCTTCAAGGTGCCCACCAGCCACGAGATGGACCAGGGCTACCTCTGGCGCATCAACAAGGCGCTGCCGCCCCGGGGGGAGATCGGCATCTTCAACCGCTCCCACTATGAGGACGTGCTGGTGGCCCGTGTGCACGACCTGGTGCGCTCCTCCCAGATGCCCCTGGAACTGGTCACGCCGGACATCTGGGACCAGCGCTACCGCCAGATCCGCGATTTTGAGCGGTACCTCCATGAGAACGGCACCCGGGTGGTCAAAATCTTCCTGCACCTATCAAAGGAAGAGCAGCGCGAGCGCCTGCTGGACCGCATCAACCAGCCGGACAAAAACTGGAAGTTCTCCGCCGGCGATATCCAGGAGCGCCGCCACTGGGACAAATACATGAGCGCCTATGAGCACATGCTGGAGCACACCGCCACCAAAGAGGCGCCCTGGTATGTGGTGCCGGCGGACAACAAGTGGTTCTCCCGCTACCTGGTGAGCCAGCTTGTGCTGGAGGTGCTGCAGGACATCAACCCGCGCATCCCGGAGCTGGCGCCGGCTGAGCGCGCCCAGCTGGCGGAGTGCCGGCGCCTGCTGGAGGAAGAGCCCTGAGGCCTGGATTGATCTGTCAGGGGGCGTGGCGCCTGCCGCGCCCCTGCTGTTGCGGGGGTGTGTTATGAAGCTGTTGTTTGTGGGGGACACCCACGGCACCAAGCACCTGGAGAAGGTGGCCGGTTTTCTGTCGCAGGCGCGCCTGACGCCCCAGGACGCCGTCATCCATTGCGGTGATACCGGCGTGGCCTGGCTGGGAGAGGAGGACGAGGCGCTGCGTTTCTGGCGTGCCCTGCCCCAGAAGGTGGTGTTTTGCCTTGGCAACCATGAGAACTACCGCTGGATGTACAGCCAGCCCCGGGTATCCCGCTACAGCGCCCTGGGCCATGACCTGGGCGGCAGGATTTTCGCCCCCCTGCACGGGCAGGTGGCCCGCCTGGGCGGCCGCAGCCTGTGGTTCTATCCGGGCGGCTATTCCATTGATTTCTACTTCCGGGTGCCGGGGCGCAACGTCTTCCATGAGGAAATGCTGGAGCCGCCCGCGGCCCGGCGCGCGCTGAACCGGGTGCTGGACCGGACGTATACGGATTTTATTGTCACCCACGACGGTCCCCGCAGCTTTGTGACCCAGCATTTCAACTTTCCCATCTCCCAGCCCCACGACCACTACTGGCGTCACTTGGAGGTGCCCCCCGGCGGGCGGGCCCACCCGGCCTTTTTGCTGGATGAGCTGTACAGCCAGCCCCAGCGCTTTGGGCAGTGGTTCTTTGGGCACCATCACCAGGATGTGGCCCAGGGAAAGCTCCGTTGCCTCTGGCAGCAGGCAGCCCTGGTGGACACGCGCGACGGCGCCACCATCATCATCAGCTGATCAGGCAGGGGTTTATATAGCGTTATTGTTGATTGTGCCTCTCCTGGTCCACCATGTTTCCACCCGGAAACATGGGCGATACGAACCTAAACAAACAAAAAACCCGGGCGCGGTGGCGTCCGGGTTTTGCAAAGGGCCGCTGGTTTAGCGCTTGCTGAACTGCGGCGCGCGGCGCGCACCCTTCAGGCCGTACTTCTTGCGCTCCTTCATCCGCGGGTCGCGGGTGAGGAAGCCGGCGCGCTTCAGCTCGCCCCGCAGCTCGGGGTTGGCCTTGCACAGCGCGCGGCTGATGCCGTGGCGGATGGCGCCGGCCTGGCCGGTCAGCCCGCCGCCCACAACGTTCACCAGCACGTCAAAGCCGGTGGCGTTCACCAGCACCAGGGGCTGGCGCACGGACATTTTCAGCGTCTCCAGACCAAAATAATCGTCCAGCTCACGCTTGTTGATGATGATGTCGCCCTTGCCGGGGACGAGGCGGACGCGCGCGACTGCTTTCTTGCGGCGGCCTACTGCATTGATGTCAGCCATGTTCTTTCACTCCTCTTAGCGTTCAAGAGCAAGCAACTCAGGCTTCTGGGCCTGCTGCAGGTGCTCGTTTCCGGTGTAGACATACAGTTTCTTGAGCATCGCCCGGCCCAGGGGGCCCTTGGGCAGCATGCCCTTGACCGCCTGCTTGACGGCGAAGTCAGACTTCTTCTCCATCAGCTCGCGGTATTTGGTTTCCTTCAGGCCGCCCACATACCCGCTGTGCCGGTAGTAGATCTTCTGGTCCAGCTTTTTGCCGGTCAGCACGACCTTGTCGGAATTGAGAATGATGACAAAATCCCCGGTGTCCACGTGCGGGGTCCAGGTTGGTTTATGTTTGCCGCGCAGGATGTTGGCAACCTGGCTGGCCAGGCGTCCCAGCACCATGCCGTCCGCGTCAACGACATACCATTTGCGCTCCACGGTTTGCGCGTTCGCCATGTAGGTGTTCAAGCGAAACTCCTCCTTGATCAATCCGAAACTGGGAAGGCGTGCGCCTGATGGTCGCAGGCTGTGCCTTGAGGTTCAATAGTCCCGGGGCTAATGAGCCTATTGACGCAACGGCTATTCTACCCAAGCATGGCGTGCTTGTCAAGCAAAACCGCCCTGCGCATCCCGATGGATTATTTGCAGCTACAATTGCCGCGCCCCTGTCGCCCTTCTTGCTCTGGCTGCCTGGCTGTCCTGCAGCCAGGCAGGCGGCGCGGGGGATTGTTCATCCGTTGCCGGATGCGCCTGAAGGGTTCAACCCGGGGATTGGGCAAACAGCCATGCAGGCCGCGCGTTCAGATGACGGGTGAAGGCCTGCAAGGGTCCATTTTCAGGCCTCATTGGCATAGCGCGCCAGGAACTGCCTGGTGCGCTCTTCCCGGGGCGCGCCAAACACCTGCTCCGGCGGACCTTCCTCCACAATCTGCCCCTCATCCATGAAGATGATGTGGTCGGCCACGTCCCGGGCGAAGGCCATCTCATGGGTCACAATCACCATGGTGGTCTTTTGCTTCGCCAGGTCACGCACCACCCGCAGCACCTCCCCGGTAAGCTCCGGGTCCAGCGCGCTGGTGGGCTCGTCAAAGCAAAGAATCTTGGGCTTGAGCGCCAGCGCCCGGGCGATGGCCACCCGCTGCTGCTGCCCGCCGGACAGCTCGTGCGGGTAGGCGGCCTCCTTGCCTGACAGCCCCATCTGGGCAAGCAGCGCCCGGGCTTCGGCTTCAACCTGTTCCTGGGTGACGATTACCCCGGTGTCCCGCCTGCGCGCCTTTTCCAGCAGCTCCCGCGCCAGGGTGATGTTCTTCATCACCGTATACTGGGGGAAGAGGTGGAAGGCCTGGAACACCAGGCCAAAGTTCAGCCGCTTGGTGCGGATTTCCTTCTCGGCCTGGGTTTTGGGGTCCGCGGCGTCAAAGAGCAGCGCGCCCTCCACGCTGATGCGCCCCTCATCCGGCCTTTCAAGGAAGTTCAGGCAGCGCAGCAGGGTGGTTTTGCCGGAGCCTGAGGAGCCGATGATGGCCAGGGCGCTGCCCTTGTCAAGCGTAAAGGAGATGCCCTGGAGCACCTCGGCTGTGCCAAAGCGTTTTGACAGGCGGCTCACTTCCAGTATTGGCAAACCTTCCTCCTATACCCTGAAATACTCCAGTTTCTTTTCCATCCGCGCGAACAGCAGGGTCAGCAGGCCCACAAACACCAGGAAAAAGATCCCGGTGGAAAACAGCGGCCAGATCAGGCCCTGGGCCGTGTACTCCTGTGCCATCATGATGATCTCCTTGATGGCGATGATGCGCGCCAGGGAGGTGTCCTTGATCAGGGTGATGACCTCGTTGGACATCGCGGGCAGGATGCGCTTGATGACCTGCAGCAGCGTCACCCTGAAAAAAATCTGCGACCGCGTCATCCCCAGCACCTGCCCGGCCTCGGCCTGCCCCAGGGGAACTCCCTGGATGCCGCCGCGGAAGATTTCGGAGAAATAGCAGGCGTAGTTGATGATGAAGGCGATGGTGGCGGCGGTGAAGCGCGCGCTGGCGCCTGAGCCCCAGGGCGCGCCCAGCTCCAGCAGCCCGGGCGCGAAGAAGATGATAATGACCTGCAGCATCAGCGGCGTGCCGCGGATGACCCAGACAAACCCCTTGGTGATCAGGGCCAGCGGCCTGAACCTGCTCATGGCGCACAGGGCGATGACAAGGCCAAGCGGCAGGGAAAACAGCAGCGTCAGCCCGAACAGCTGCAGGTTCAGGCCAAAGCTGTCGGTCAGGCGGCCGATAATGGTGGAGACATTGGTCATGCGCCGGACATTGCCCTTTCATCGCCCTCAGGATAAGGCGCGGGGGCAGGCTGCCCTGCCCCCGCGCCGGGTCATCAGCCTGTTCAGAACGCCAGGTCCAGGCCGTATTCTTTCGCCAGTTGGTCCATCAGGCCCTCCTCCTTGAGGGCCATCAGCGCCTGGTTGACCGCCTCGGCCAGGTCTGACCCCTTGCGGAAGGCGATGCCGTAGTCCTCCACAGCCAGCCGGTCTACGATGAGCAGCCCGGCGTAGTCGGTGCCCTCGCCAATCATGGCGTTGGCCAGGGTCAGGTCCAGCACCGCGGCGTCCGCTGTGCCGGCGGACACCTCCATCAGGCAGGCGGTCTGCACCTCTTTGGCGATGTACTCCGCCTTTTGCAGCCCCGGGTCGTCCTTCACCGCGGTCTCGCCCGCGCTGCCCGCTTCCGCCACCACGGTCTTGCCTTCCAGGGAGGTAGTATTCTCATACGCGGCGTCCGCCTTCATCACCACCACCTGCGCGTTTTTCACATAGGGCATGGTGATTTCCATGTTGGCCTTGCGCTCATCGGTGATGGTCAGGCCGTTCCAGATGCAGTCGATGGTCTTGGCGGCCAGCTCAATCTCCTTGGTTTCCCAGACAATCTCAACAAACTCGGGCGCCAGCCCCAGCTTTTCGCACACCGCGATGGCCAGCTCCGTGTCAAAGCCCGTGAAGTTCCCGTCCGCGTCCGTGTAGTTCATCGGCGCGTACACGGTGTACCCGATGACCAGCTTGCCGTTGCTTTGCACGTAATGCAGGTCGCTGTCCTCTGAAAGCGACAAAACCGGCGCGGCCAGCAGCATCATGGCCAGCAAAAGGGACAAGAGTTTTCTTTGCATCGTGCAAACCTCCTCATCAGAATAGGAACAGTATCCCCCCACGCGCTACCGCGGTCAAGGCGGATGATGCAAATAGATGCACAAAAATATGTATTTATTCAGTATTCTTTGCGGCAAAACCCCCGGTTGGGACAGGCGGATTGCGCCTGCGCGCTCAGAGGCTGTCCAGCTCCGCCTCTGTATACACCGGGATGCCCTGCCGCAGCAGCGCCCCCGCCAGGACGCCGTTCCCGGCGGTGAGGCGGCCTGTGAAGCTGCCGTCATACACCAGCCCCTTCCCGCAGGAAGGGCTGCGCGCCTTGAGGACGGCGGCTTCACAGCCGCACAGTTTCAAGGTCTCCATTGCCAGCCTGGCACCCTGCTCAAAGGCGTCGGTCAGGTCCTGCCCCTGGCAGCTCACCACCCGGCCTGAGCGGATTTCACAGGGCGGGCGCGGGGTGGGCAGGCCGCCCAGCTGCTCCGGGCATACAGGCACCAGGCTGTGCCGGGCGGCCAGCGCCAGCACCGCGGGGTCGCGGCTGTCGCCGCCGTCATAGCGGGTGTTCAGGCCCAGCAGGCAGGCGCTGACCAGGATGCGCATCAGGCGATGTCCAGCGCGATTTCCATCATCTGGGTGAAGGTCTGCTGGCGGTCATCGCTGCTTAAGCCCTCACCGGTCTTGGGGTTGTCAGAGATGGTCAGCAGGGCCAGCGCCTTCTTGCCCGCACGGGCGGCGTTCAGGTAGAGGGCGTAGGCCTCCATCTCCACACACAACACGCCCAGCTTTTCCAGGATTTCGCTGGCCTGGGGGCGGGTCTCGTCATAAAAGATGTCGGAGGAGAACACCGGCCCGGCCTTCAGCGCCACGCCCAGCTTTTTCGCTGACTCATTGGCGGCCAGCAGCAGGCCAAAGTCGGCGCTGGGGGCGAGGTTGCCCCGGAAGCCAAACTGCGCGCCATAGTCGGAGTTGGAGTAGGCGCTCATCCCGGCCACCACGTCGCGCAGGCGCAGCCTCTGGTCAATCATGCCCGCGCTGCCCACCCGGATAATCTGCTCGACCCCGTAGAAGTTGAACAGCTCATAGGAGTAGATGCCCATGGTGGGCATGCCCATGCCAGAGGCCATCACGGACACCCGTTTGCCCTGGTAGGTGCCGGTGTAGCCCTGGATGCCCCGCACGTTGTTCACCAGGCGGGCGTCTTCCAGGTAGGTCTTGGCGATGAACTGCGCGCGCAGCGGGTCCCCGGGCATGAGCACGGTGCGGGCGAAATCGCCCGCGCGGGCGGCATTGTGTGCGGTGGGAATCTGTGACATGGTGTCCTCCTTTTAGGTTAGGTTCTGGGGCTGCGTCGTTGTGACTGCACGCGCATCTTCCCGGCGTACTCGCCCGTGAGCACCTCATGGATGTAGGCCTGGGCATCCGGCAGCCCGGGGGCCTCCCGCGCGTCCTGCGCGGCGGCCTGGTTGTCATAGGGCAGGGTCAGCATGCGCACCTCCAGCGGCGCCGGTTCCTCACCCGGCTGGCCCACCAGCAGCGCGTACTGCACCAAGGGCAAGCCCAGGGCGTTGCCCACCGAGCCGATGTTGACAATCTGCCCGTGCAGGGTGCGGAGGCCCTGGCGGTGGCTGTCCGCGAAGATCAGCATGTCCAGCCCGGGTTCCAGCAGGTGCTCCAGCTCCTCCCGGGGCTGCTGGATGTAGTACAGCCTGTCCATCACCGGGCGGCCATGGACCAGGCGGATCAGGCGGCCGGACAGGGTCACCAGTTTTTCCCGGGGCAAGCGGGTCAAGGCCTGCAGGCGCGCCTCGCCCAGTTGCTGCCGGTAAAAGGCGTCCCTGGCGTACTCCCTGTGGCCTACGCCATAGTCCCAGTTGCCGCCCAGGATGAGGTCGCAGCGGGCCATGGCCCAGTCAAAGGTCTGGTCAGATGAGGGGCCTTTGCCAACCAGGTCGCCCAGGCACCAGACCTGGTCAGGCCGCTGCCGCTGCAGGTCCGCCTCCAGGGCCTTGACAGCCGGCAGGTTGCCGTGGAGGTCTGCAATCAGGGCAATCTTCATGCCCGCTCTGCCGCAGCCTGCGCCAGCCAGTCAAACAGCGCCTGGTGCCGGCTGTCCTCGCCCGCCAGGTTTTCCGGGTGCCACTGCACGCACAGCCCGGGGTGGCCGTTCTCAAACTCCACCGCCTCGATGATGCCGTCCCCGCTCCTGGCGGACACCACCAGCCCCGGGGCCAGCGCCTTGATGGCCTGGTGGTGGCGGCTGGTGACCGGCAGGTGGCCGGTGCCGGTCACCCGGCGCAGGAGGCTGTTGTCCTCAACGCGCACCTCATGGGCAACCAGCACCTCCGGCTGCTGGTGGTCAATGCCCGGGCGCAGCTGGGCGGGCAGGTCCTGGTACAGGCTGCCGCCCAGCGCCACGTTGCACACCTGCAACCCCCGGCAGATGCCCAAAAAGGGCAGGCCCGCCCGCATCACCCGCTCAAACAGGGCCAGGTCAATGGCGTCCCGCTCGCTGACCGGCTCCTTGCACTGGGGCGATAACTGCTCACCATAGTGCGCGGGGTGGATGTCCGGCCCGCCGGTGAACACGATGCCGTCCACCTTGCTGAGCATCCGGTCCAGAAAAGCGCCATAGCCGCTGTGCCCCTCAGGCACCATGGGCAATATCAGGGGCAGCGCGCCCGCCCGGAGCACGGCGCGCACATAATCCCAGGGCATGCAGTCCGGGCCGCCCTTCAGGTCCCGGTTGGGGCTCAAACCGATGGTGATCATCCCTACCTCATCCACGGCGCCCGGTCAGGCCGGCATTGCCGTTGCCCCATTATACGGGATAAACCACCCGGAATCCACAGTCGGCCGTCATGTATCCAGCCGGTGCAGGCGCCTTCGCCTGCCCGGTCAAACCCCGCTGATACAGCAGTTTTTCCCTTGGCCATACCATGCTTTTCTCATCAAGATTTCATTTGAATGCCCTGTGGGGGTATGTTATACTGCGAGACGGAAGTTCCTGGTGATTTTGTTACTTTTTGCGGGCTGGGAGGGCGCATGGCGAAAAAGATCAACCAATCCACATCGCCTGGCAAGGGCCTGGTCGCCGGGTTTTTGGCCGGCGGCGGCACAGCGCTGGTCTACTCCCTGCTTTTTCCGCTGCACCGCCTGGGCCATTACGCCATCGCCGGTGGCCTGGCGCTGCTGCTGGGTCGGGTGGCCTACATCATGTTTTCCGGCCTGGACACCTCGCAGCAAGCGCCCGCCATGACGGACCTGCCGGTCACCGGGGATGAGGCCGTGGACCGGCTCATCGCCCGCGGGCGGGATCTGATGGCGCAGATCCGCCAGGAGGACGAGCTCATCCCCGATCCGGAGCTCTCCAACCAGATTGTGGAGCTGGAGCGCATCTCCGGCCAGATCTTCAAAACCGTCATCGAGCAGCCGGGCAAGGCCCCGCAGATACGCCGCTTTATGGATTATTACCTGCCCACCACCCTCAAGATGCTGACGGGCTACCGCCGGCTGACCGAGCGGGGGGTGAGCGGGCGGGAGGCGCAGGCCACCAAGGGCCGCATCGAGTCGGCCATGAAGGTGGTGTTGGGGGCCTTTGAAAAGCAGCTGGCCACCCTCTACCAAAATGATATGCTGGACATCACCACCGACATTGATGTCCTGGAAACCATGCTGCGGCAGGATGCCCTGCTGGGCAGCGGGTTTACACCACAGGCCGGGCAGGCACAGGCCAGCGCCCAGGCAGGCGCGCAGGCGCAGATGAAGGAGGAAACAAAATGAGCGAGAACCAGACCCCCCGCGCAAACGGCGCGGCCCAGGCCGCGGACGGCAGGCCCCTGCCCCAGCTGACCCTGGAAAGCCAGACGGAGGACATGCGCAAGGTGGAAGCCGTCATCCAGCAGTTTGAGCAGGCCCAGCAGGAGGCGCCCGTCACCCCCGACGTGCAGGCCAGGATGGCCCAGGACCTGGACAGCAAGCTCAGCCCGCAGGAGCGCAAGGCGGTGGACGAGTTTGCCGCCCGGATTGACCTGAACAACCCCCAGCACGTCATGCTCTACGGCGCGGACGCGCAGAAAAAGGTGTCCAATTTTGCCGACGCCATCCTCGCGGAGGTGAAAAACACCGATTCGGGTGATGTGGGCGACAGCCTCACCCGGCTGATCGGCGAGCTCAAATCCTTTGAGCACTCGGCGGACAAGCCCCGCGGGCTGCGTGCGCTGTTCACCAACGCCAACCGCCACCTGGCCCAGGTGCAGTCCCGCTTTGATGACGTGGCCGGCAACGTGTCCAGCATCGCGGGCACGCTGGAAGGCCACCAGGTGCAGCTGCTCAAGGATGTCTCCATGTTCAACCACCTCTACGACATGAACCTGGAGTACTTCCGTGAGCTCACCATGTACATCATCGCCGGGGAGAAGCGGCTGAAAGAGGTGCGGGAGACCGACCTGGCACAGCTCAAGGAAAAGGCCCAGCAAAGCGGGGACACCCTGGATGCCCAGAAGGCCAGTGACCTGGAGCAGGCGGCGGACCGCTTTGAGAAAAAGCTGCACGACCTCAAGCTCACCCGGCAGATCAGCCTGCAGATGGCCCCGCAGATCCGCCTGCTGCAAAACAACAACTCGCTGCTCATTGAGCGCATCCAGTCCACCCTGGTCAACACCCTGCCCCTGTGGAAGAACCAGATGGTGCTGGCCCTGGGCATGGAGCATTCCCGCCGGGCCATGAAGGCCCAGCGCGCGGTCACCGACATGACCAACGAGCTGCTCAAGAAAAACGCCGAGGCCCTCAAGCAGGGCACCATCGAGACCGCCACTGAGGCCGAGCGGGGCATCATCGACATCCAGACCCTGGTGGAGACCAACAAGTCCCTCATCGACACCATGAACGAGGTGGTGCGCATTCAGACCGAGGGCCGCCAGAAGCGCGCCGAGGCCGAGAAAACCCTGCGCCGCATGGAGGATGAGCTCAAGAACCGCCTGATCAACGGCTGATTCCCGGAGGACACATGAAAGGCACAGCCCGCGCCGTACTCGCCTTCCTGGCCATGCTGGTGTTGCTGGCCCTGGCCTTTGGCATCGGCGCCTACAGGGGCTTGTATAACGAGAAGCTGCAGGTGGAGCTGGCGCTGAGCTCCCTGCAGGATGTGCTGGACACCCGTGTTGAAATGGGTCACAACCTGCTGACCGTGGCTGCCCGTCACCTTGCGGAAGCGGACCCGCTTATGCAGGCCATCCGTGAGGACATCGGCCTGCTGGTGCCAGGCGGCAGCCTGGAAGACATCGCCAGCGCAAATGACCGCCTCAGCCAGGACAGCAAGGCCCTGCTGCAGCGCCTGGAGGCCCAGCCTTCCCTGCAGGCGGATGAGCGGGACCTGCGCTATGTGACCGGCCTGCTGCCCCGGGGCTTTGAACAATCCGCCCAGTGGGCGGATGCCGGGCGATACAACCAGGCCGCCCGTGCTTACAATGAGCGGCTGACCGGCACCCTCACCGGCCAGGTGGCCTGGCTGCTGGGGGTGGAGGAAGCGGCCTTGTTTGGGGGGGAGGCGTCCAGATGAGCAGGCGCGTTCAGGCAGCCTGGCTGCTGCTTTCCCTTTTGCTGTGCCTGGCTTTGACAGGCATGGCCAACATCCCCTATGTGGATGACCAGGCCGAGGTGCTGCCCCTGCAGCTGACAGAGGACATCACCGCCTACAGCGCCCGCATGGCACAGGGGCCGGGCGTGCCCTTTTACCTGGTCACCAAGCACTTTTTGGGCGGGCGCAACGTCCAGCAATATGCCCAGCAGGCCCTGGAAGCGCTGGGCGATGGCCGCGCCGTGCTGCTGGTGGTGGTCATCGGGGAAGAGAACTATGCCTTGGCCATTGGGGAGCAAAGCCGGCAGCTGCTCAGCGACGAGCGCGCGGAAAGCATGCTGGACCGCGCCTTCCGCCAGCCCTTTCTGGTAGAGCGCGACTACAGCAAGGCCATCGCGGCCTTCCTGCTGGACCTGTCCGCCTACCTGCAGTCGCGCACCGAAGAGGGCATCCGGGAGGAGGGCAGCCTGCCTGTCTGGGCGGGCCGGGCCCAGCGCGCGACGCCGCAGGAGACCGCCCACCCCACCAGCGGTCCCAGCTGGTTGGACGGCATCCTGGAGGACAGGGGCAGAAGCGAGGTGGAGGCGCAGGAATATGCCCAGGACGTGCAGGAGGCGCAGGAGGGCAGCGACCGCGGCCTGAGCCTTTTCCAGATCGCGCTGATCGGCTTCATCCTCTTCAAAATCTTTGGGCGTGACAAAACAGGCAGGGGCAAGGGCTGCGGCCCCCTGGGCTGGATATTTGGCACCTGGGGCGTCAGCAAGATTTTCCGCTGGCGCAGATAAGATGCGCCTGATCATCATCAGCCTGGACGCGGCCTTTGCCGCTGACGCGGACACCCTGCTGTCCTTGCCGCACCTGGGCGCCCTGGCGGCCGGGGGCGTTTTTTGTGACCGGGTGCAAACCATCTACCCCAGCCTGACCTACCCCATCCATGTCAGCCTGGTCACCGGCGCCTACCCTGAGGCGCACGGCATTGCCCACAACCAGCCCTTCCAGCCGGAGGTCCAGCCCATGATGCGCCGCTGGCACTGGGACGCGGCGGACATCCAGGTCGACACCTTGTTTACCGCCGCCCACCGGGCCGGCCGTGTCAGCGCGGCCATCCTCTGGCCTGTGACCGGGCACAGCCGCGCCATCCGCTACAATTTTCCGGAGGTGCTGGCCCTGCCCGGGGAGAGCCAGGTGCTCAAGGTGCTGCGCTATGGCAGCACCGGCTGGCTGCTCAAAAATGAGCTGCTCTATGGACGCCGTCGGGTCAGCACCAAACAGCCGCACCTGGATGACTACGTCACGCTGATTGCCCAGAAGCTGATCGCCCGGCACCCTGCGCCCACCCGCGGCAAGCAGGGGCAGGAGCTTGTGATGCCCACCGCCCGCGCGCTGCGGCGCCACATGCCCGACCTGCTGGCCCTGCACCTGGTGGACCTGGACGCCATGCGCCACGCCCATGGCGTCTTCAGCGCGCAGGCACAGGAGGCCATGCAGCGGCTGGACCAGCGCGTGGGGCGGGTGGTCAGGGCGCTGGAGGAGAAGGATTTGCTGCGGGACACCATCATCGCTGTGGTGAGCGACCATGGGCAGGCCGACCTCACCGGCAGCCTGCCGCTGGACGCCTGGCTAAGGGCCAACCAGGTGCCCGCCCGCGCGCAGACGCTGGGGCTGGGCGCCTACATCCGCCTGAACCGCGCTGACTACCGCCCGGTGCTGGAGACGCTGCGCGCGCACCAGGCCAGCCTGCACCTTAAGCACATCTACACCCGCGAGCAGCTGCGCGGCATGCGTGCCCAGGAAGACATCCTGCTGGCGGTGGAGCCGGAGGAGGGCATCGCCATCATGGACGATGAAAACCAGCCACCCGGCGTTGCCACCCATGGCTTTGGGCCGGATCACCCGGCCAGCCAGGCCCTGCTGTTCCTGTCCGGACCGCCATTCAAAAAGGGCCATCGCCTCAGCGGCTGCGACCTGGTTGACATCGCACCTACCCTGGCGGCCGCCGCGGGGCTGTCCCTGCCCCAGGCCCAGGGCAGGGTGCTGTGGGAGGCCATGAACGGCCTGGAACCACCGGGGAAGGAGGGAAATGGATCATGACAAAGCAGGCGCTGGTCAGCTATTTTTATCAGTCCGCCTTCACGGTGTCCCTGCAGCGCACGCTGTTCATTTTCAGCTACCGCCAAAGCGACCTGCCCCAGTTGGAAGAGGCCCAGCGCTTGAGCGAGAAGGACTTCCAGGGCTTCAACAACATCCTGGTGTTCGTGCCCGGCGCCACCGCCGCCCACTATGACCCGGCCATCTTTGACTGGAAGCAGTCCTACCCCCTCACCTACATCATGCACAAGGACGCGGCCAAGCAGGCGCCGCGGGCGGCCAACGTGCGCCCCTGCCGTGAGGGCGACCGCTTCACAGTTGGCCACAGCGAGGTGGCGGTCTATGGTTCCACGGATCAGGGCGTGTCCTTCCTGGTCAAGGCCGAGGGGCTGAGCGTCTACCACGCCGGGGACCTCAACCTCTGGCACTGGCGGGAGGAGAACAGCCTGCGGGACATCGCCCGCGCGGAAGCCGCCTTCTATGAAAAGGTGGCGCAGCTGCCCCGGAACGAGATTGACATCAGCTTTTTCCCGCTGGACCCCAAGCAGGGCGGCTTTTATGACGCGGGGGCCAACCATTTCATCATGCAGGTGCGCCCCCGGGTCTTTTTTCCTATGCAGTTTGGGCCGCGGGTTGAAATCGCCAACGAATACGCCCGCCGGGGTTTCTCCCGCCGCACGCTGGTGTTCGCGCTGACGGGCATTCGGGAAAACGCCCTGGTGGACCTGTCCACCAGCACCCCCCAGGTGCGTTCCAGCCAGGCGCAGAAGGCCGGCCGCGGCCAGGCGCGCGCCAGTGTGGACCTGGCCGCCTATGTGCACGAGGACCCCTTCGCCCAGACCGATTTGCCGGTGGACATACAGGAAGAAAAGCCCCAGCCCAGACAGGCATAGCCGCCCGGACCAGCCCCGCCGGCGCTGTACTGCGGGGCGTTTTTGTGATATAATCCTATTGGTATCACAGACAGCGCATGTCCGCCGCATCATATCTGCAGGGGCCTGGCGTTGGTTTGGTATCAATACGCAGCCTGGGGGAAACATGAACCTGAACGACTTGAACGAACGCCAGCTGGAAGCGGTCCTGCACAAGGAAGGTCCCCTGCTCATCATCGCGGGCGCCGGCAGCGGCAAAACCCGCGCGATGACCTACCGCATCGCCCATTTGCTGGACCAGGGCGTCAAGCCCTGGAATATTTTGGCGCTTACCTTCACCAACAAGGCCGCCAGGGAAATGAAGCAGCGGGTGGACAGCCTCACCGGGGGCGAGGCGGATGACATCTGGATTGGCACCTTCCACGCCATCTGCGTGCGCATCCTGCGGCGTGATATTGAGAAAATCGGCTACCAGCGCTCCTTCTCCATCTATGATGATGACGACCAGCAGCGCGTGCTCAAAGACCTGTTCAAGCGCTTTGAGATCGACGAAAAGGACCTGAGCCTGCGGGAGATGCGGGGCATCATCGGCGACGCCAAAAACAAGCTCATGTACGCGGATGACTGGTTCGCCCAGACCCGGCGGGACCGGCGCTCACAAACCATCCACGATGTCTTCAGCGCCTATGACAAGCGGCTCAAGGCCGCCAACGCGCTGGATTTTGATGACCTGCTCAACAAAACCCTTCAGCTGTTGCTGGATCATCCCCCGGTGCTGGAGCACTACCGCCAGCGCTTCCACCACGTGCATGTGGATGAATACCAGGACACCAACCTGGCCCAGTACAACCTGGTCAAGCTGCTCACCGAGCACAGCCGCAACCTGTGCGTGGTGGGGGATGACGACCAGTCCATCTACGGCTGGCGCGGCGCGGACATCCGCAACATCCTGGATTTCAACAAGGACTTCCCGGAGGCCAGGGTCATCAAGCTGGAGCAGAACTACCGCTCCACCAAGACCATTCTGGACGCCGCCAATGCCGTCATCAAGAACAACGAGGGCCGCATGGACAAGACCCTGTGGACCCAGGGCAAGAAGGGCGAGAAGATCAAGTTCGCAGCCGCCGGGGACGAGCGGGAGGAAGCCGCCTGGATTTGCGAGCACATCCGCCGGCTGCGCAAAAACAAGGTGCCCCTGTCCGAGATCGCCGTGCTGTACCGCATGCACGCCCAGAGCCGCGTGCTGGAAGAAATGTTCATGCGCGCGGGCATCCCCTACAAGGTGTACGGCGGCACGCGTTTCTATGAGCGCAAGGAAATCAAGGACGCGCTGGCCTACCTGCGCTGCCTGGTCAACCCCGATGACGATGTGGCGCTCAAGCGCATCATCAACGTGCCCAAGCGCGCCATTGGCGACGCCACCGTGGGGGTGCTGGAAGCCCAGGCGGAGGAGCGGGGCACCACCATGCACGCCACCCTGCGGGACCTGCCCGAGGCCCTGGGCTCCCGCCCGCGCAAATGTGTGGAAAGCTTTGTGGCCCTCATGGACATGCTCAACGACAAGCGCAGGGAGCTGCCCCTGCCCGAGTTTGCCCGCCTGATGCTGGACGAGACCGGCCTGCTCAAGCAGTATGAGGACAGCACGGACGAGGAGGAGCTGGCCAGGCGCGACAACCTGCTGGAGTTCCTGCAGGCTGTGCACGAGTTTGCCAGGCTCAGCGAGGACGCCACCCTGGAGGCCTACCTGGAGAATGTGGCCCTGGTAACGGACCTGGACATGCAGGAAGAGGTGCCCCAGTTTGTCACCCTGATGACGCTGCACTCCGCCAAGGGGCTGGAGTACCGCGCCGTGTTCATCGCCGGGATGGAGGACGGGCTGCTGCCCAGCGCCCGCGCCAAGCAGGAGGAAAACCGCCTGGAGGAGGAGCGCCGCCTGTGCTATGTGGGCATGACCCGCGCCAAGGAGCACCTCTACCTCACCCGCACCCGCCACCGGGCCATCTTCAACCAGGCCTCCTACAACCAGCCCAGCCCCTACCTGACCGAGATTCCCAAGGAGCTCATCTCCGACGAATACGGCAAGACCATGCGCGCCCACTTCGGGGAGTACAAGCCCCCCAAGGAGCAGGTGCGCCCCTCCCAGCGCCAGCCCAAGACCAGTTTCGGCATCCCCGGCATGGGGCAGGACCCGGGGGAGATTCCCGGGGTGCGCAAGGGCTTTGTGGCCTCCCTGGCCGCGGACCTGGACGAACCCGCCCAGATTTTTGCCGAGGGGGACAGGGTGCTGCACAAGAAATTTGGCGCGGGCCAGGTCATCTCCACCTCCGGGGAGGGGGCAGATGCCCGGGTATCCATCCATTTCACGGCCTATGGCGAGAAGGAGTTTTCTGTCGCCATCGCGCCCATCGTCAAGGTGGATTAAGTGGCGCCCTCCTCGCGCATGCGCGCCCTGGTTGACCAGCTCAACCAGGCCAGCCATCAATACTATGTGCTGGACCAGCCCCAGATGACCGACGCTCGGTGGGATGCGCTGTATGACGAGCTCACCGGGCTTGAGGCGGCTGAGGGCCTTGTGTTGCCCGATTCCCCCACCCGCCGGGTGGGGGGTGAGCCCCTGCCTGCTTTTGTCACCCATACACATTTAAGCCGCCTGTGGAGCATGGACAAGGCGCAAAGCGCCCAGCAGCTCGCGCAGTGGTTTGAGCGCGCGCGCCAGCTGCATGCCAGGCATCCCGGGCTGCCGCCGCTGCGCTTTTCGGTGGAATACAAGTACGACGGCCTCACCCTGAACCTGACCTACCGGGAGGGCCAGCTGGTGCAGGCCGCCACCCGCGGCAACGGCATCACCGGGGAGCAGGTGCTGGCCCAGGCGCTCACCATCCGTGGCATCCCGCTCACCATCCCCTACCAGGGGCTGCTGGAAATCCACGGGGAATGCATCATGCGCCTGTCCGTGCTGGCGCGCTACAACCGCACCGCGGCCGAGCCGCTCAAGAACGCCCGCAACGCGGCTGCCGGTGCCCTGCGCAACCTGGACCCCAAGGTGACCGCCGCCCGGCGGCTGGACGCGCGCTTTTATGAGGTGGGCACCATTGAACACCCGCCCTACACCGACCAGGCCGGCCTGAACGCCTTTATCAGCGAGCAGGGCTTTCCCACCTCGCCCATCCTCTACCAGGGCAGCGACGAGCAGGGGGTGCTGGCGGCCATCCAGCAGGTGGAGGCCCAGCGGGAGGCGCTGGATTTCCTCATTGACGGCGTGGTCATCAAGGTGATGGACCTGGCCACCCGGGCGGCCTTCGGGCATACTGACAAGTTTCCCCGCTGGGCCGTGGCCTTCAAGTTCGCGGCGGAGGAGGCCACCACGGTGCTGGAGCAGGTCACCTGGGAGGTGGGCCGCTCCGGCAAGCTGACGCCCCTGGCCCATGTGAGCCCGGTGGATTTTTCCGGCGTCACCGTGCGGCGCGCCACCCTGAACAACTATGGGGACATTCAGCGCAAGCACCTGACCCTGGGCAGCACCGTGTTCATCCGCCGCTCAAACGACGTGATCCCGGAGATTCTGGGCCGAGTGGAGGACGGTGTGCCCGGCGGGCAGATTGCCCTGCCCACCCACTGCCCTGCCTGTGACAGCGGGTTGGTGGAGGTGGGCGCCCACCTGTTTTGCCCCAACCGGCTGGGCTGCCGCCCCCAGGTCATCGCGCGGCTGACGCATTTCTGCTCACGGGAGGCGATGGACATCGCGTCCCTCTCGGACAAAACCCTGGAGGTGCTCTATGACCACCTGGGCGTACGCGCCCCGCAGGACCTGTACGCCCTGCGCGTGGAACAGCTGATTGGCTTGCCCGGCTTTCAGCGGCGCAAGGCCGAGAAGGTGGTGGAAGCCCTGGCCATCAGCCGGGACTGCCAGCTGGACGCCTTCCTGATTGCCATCGGCATCCCCAACATCGGGCGCGCCACCGCGCGGGACCTGGCCCGGCATTTTGGCAGCCTGCAGGCGCTGCGGGCGGCCGGCCACGCCCAGCTGCTGGAGGTGCCCGAGGTGGGGGACATCATGGCCGCCAGCATCCTGGACTTTTTCAGTGATCCGGTCAGCGCGGGCATGGTGGATGCGCTGCTGGCAAGCGGCGTACACCCGCGGGAGGTCAGGGCGGCGCCGGCGGGCGGCGTGTTCCAGGGCAAGAGCTTTGTGCTCACCGGCACCCTGCCCACCCTCACCCGCCAGCAGGCGGAGGAGTTGATTGTAAGCCTGGGCGGCACGGTGTCCGGCTCCGTCAGCCGCAAGACCAGCTACCTGCTGCTGGGTGAAAACCCGGGCAGCAAAGCCGACAAGGCCAGGGCGCTGGGCATTGAGGTGATGGACGAGGCCCGGCTGCTCGCCCATGTGAAGAAAGCGTAAATTCTGAGCCGTTCAGGCTTTATCCACCCCTGCATGTGGTATATCTAACAGACAGGCAATGCCCTGTCTGGTTTCTTTTCTTGAGGTGTGTATGCTGCAGTTAAACGGCGTTGGCAAGGTCTACCGGGCGGGTGCCCTCCGGGTGGAGGCGCTCCGGGATGTCACCCTGTCCTTTGAGCGGGGGGAGTTTGTGGCGGTGCTGGGGCCCTCCGGCTGCGGCAAGACCACGCTGCTGAACATCATCGGCGGCCTGGACCGCCTGGACAGCGGCGAGCTGATTGTCAACGGCCGCAACACCCGGGACTATACTGAGCGGGAGATGGACGCCTACCGCAACCATTCCGTGGGCTTTGTGTTCCAGACCTACAACCTCATCCCGCACCAGAGCGTGCTGGCCAATGTGGAGCTGGCCCTGACCCTGTCCGGCGTGGGGCGTGCCGAGCGCCTGGCCCGCGCGCGGGAGGCGCTCACCAAGGTGGGCCTGGCCGACCAGCTGCACAAGCGCCCAAACCAGCTCTCCGGCGGGCAGATGCAGCGCGTAGCCATTGCCCGCGCCCTGGTGAACGAGCCGGATGTGCTGCTGGCGGATGAGCCGACAGGCGCGCTGGACAGCGCCACCAGCGTCCAGGTGCTGGAACTGCTCAAGGAGCTGGCGCGGGACCGCCTGGTCATCATGGTCACCCACAACCGGGAGCTGGCCGGGCGGTTTGCCAGCCGCATCGTGGAGCTGCAGGATGGCCGGGTGATCAGCGACAACCGGCCACAGGCCCAGGCCGCGCCCCTTGAGGTGGCCGGCAACCTGAAGAGAACCTCCATGGGCTACAGGACAGCGCTGGCCTTGTCGCTGAACAACCTGCTCACCAAGCGCGGGCGCACCCTAATCACCGCCTTTGCCGGTTCCATCGGCATCATCGGCATCGCGCTCATCCTGGCGCTGTCAAACGGCGTCAACCGCTACATCATCAATGTGCAGAAGGACACCATGTCCGCCTACCCCATCGTCATCCAGGAGCAGACCTTCCAGTTAGACGGCATGGTCAACGTCATGCGCGAGCGCCGCCAGAACCCTGAGGACCATCCCCTGGACGCCGTGTACGTGAACGCGGACTCGCTGCGCGCCGTCAACCAGTTCCAGACCAGCATCACCACCAACAATCTGACCGCCTTCAAGGCCTTCCTGGACACGCCGGACAACCCGCTGCGCGCCCACCTGTCCGACATCCGCTATGGCTACAACGCCAGCTTTGAGGTGTTTGCCACAGACCCCGAGGGCGAGCTGGTCAGCTTGTCAGGCAGCGGCTTTGGCCGGAGGATGTCCTCCTTTGCCAGCATGCTGCCCTTCTTCCCCTCCATTCTGACAGAGCTGCTGCCCGCCTCTGAGCGGGGGCTGGTCAGCGAGGCCGTCAAGGAGGACTACACCCTGCTGGCGGGCCATTGGCCTGAGGGCGCGGCCGATGTGGTGCTGATTGTGGACAGCAGCAACGAGGTGGCGGACATGACCCTCTTCCAGCTGGGCCTGCTGCCCCAGAGCAGCCTGCAGCAGCTGTGGCGCGGGGAAGGGGAAGAGCTCACCTTCCCCGCCTGGCAGTACGAAGACCTGCTGGGGCGCACCTTCCGCCTGCTGGCCGGCAGCGATTTCTATGTGCAAAACCAGCAGGGGCTCTACCAGGACCTGCGTGAGGACCCCGCCGCCCTGAAGGCGCTGGTGGACCAGGCCCCTGTGCTGAGCATCACCGGCATTGTTCGGCTGGAAAACGACAACATTCCTACCCAGGGCGGGCTGGGCTATGTGCGCGCGCTGACGGACAGCGTGGTGGCCCGCTCGGCCTTAAGCCCCGCCGTGGCTGCCCAGCAGGCCAGCCCCCTGGTCAGCCTGCTCAGCGGCCTGCGCTTCGCGCCGGAAAACAACCAGCAAAAGGCGGAGGACCTGCGCCTGTATGTGGCCTCGCTTTCCGCCGACCAGAAAAATGAGTTCGCCCTGCAGGCGGCTCCCCTGCTGATGAACCAGACCCAGCAAGAGACGCCTGAGGCCACCCCACGGCCCCAGGGGGGCCTGCCAGGCGGCATGAGCATGGACAGCCTGATGGAGTTCATGCGCCGCTTCCCGGGGCTCATGCAGGGCCTGCAGGGGGAGGAAGGCGGGGAGTCCCAGGTTGGGATGGACCTTTTCACCCAGTGGATGCAGATGCCGGGCTTTGACCTGGAGGCGCTGTTGGGGCGGGAGGGAAACCAGGCGGGGGAGCTGCTGGAGCGCGGCCTGCAAAACGCGGACGAGGCCACGCTGGCCCTGGTGTATGACCAGCTGGTGGCGCCCCAGGTGCTGCCCCTGGCGGACACCCTGCGCGAACTGGGCCTGGTGGACCTGAACACGCCGGCGTCCATATCACTGTACATGGACACCTTTGAGCAAAAGGACGAGGTGGCCCGCCTGATTCAGGAGTACAACCGGCAGGCAAGCGAGGAAAACCAGATTTACTACACGGATTATGTGGCCCTCATGATTTCCTCCGTCACCACCATCATCAACGCCATCTCCTATGTGCTCATCGCCTTTGTGTCGGTGTCCTTGGTGGTGTCCTCCATCATGATCGGCATCATCACCTACATCTCGGTGCTGGAGCGCATCAAGGAAATCGGCATCCTGCGCGCGGTGGGCGCCTCGCGCAAGGATGTGCGCCGGGTGTTCACCGCGGAGGCCTTCATCATCGGGCTGACCGCCGGCGTCCTGGGTATCCTGGTGTCTGCCCTGCTCACCCTGCCCATCAACAGCATTGTCTTCCACCTCACCGGGGACGCGGGCATCAAGGCCGTGCTGCCCCCTGCCGGCGCCCTGATCCTGATCGCCATCAGCGCGCTGCTGTCCTTGCTGGCCGGCTGGCTGCCCGCCCGCATCGCCGCCAAAAAGAACCCGGTGGTCGCCCTGCGCACGGAATAGGGGATTTTCAAGTTCTATGAAAACGGCCGCCGAGCCATTTGGCTCGGCGGCCTTTCACGTGATTTCATCACGCTTGCCTGGCGTAGCGGAGCGCCCTGTCCGGGCTGCCCAATGCCATCTGCAGCAGGATAGGGCCTTCCAGCGTCAGCGGCTCCCCGCCCTGCCCCGTGTCCAGCATCACGATGGTTTTTACCAGCAGCAAGTCTTCCCGCCTGATCATGTTCATCGGGTCATAACCGACGATATTTGCCGGCGTTTCCTGCCAGGCAGGGCCGCCTTCCAGAAAGCCGTCAATCTGTGCGCGGACACTGTCCGTGTAGTCCTTCATCCTGGCTTCCACCGCAGTGTTTTCCGGAATGTCCGGCGCCGCGTCATCCTGAATGCCCGCCTCCATCAACTCAAACAGCGTGCGCTCCTCCCGCCCGACAATTTGAAAGCCTTCCAGCCCTGCCTGTACTGCCAGGTCAATCAACAAAGCGCCGGTGTAGTAGGCGCAGCGGCGGATGTCAAACAGCAGCGGTCCGGGCACGCTGAGTTTCGCCCGGCAGTCCGCAATCCTATTGTCATATTGGGTGATATTAAGCTGTGTCAGGGCGCGCAACTCCGCGTAGACCGCGCTGCCCTCAATGGTTTCAGCCCGGTACTCCTGCAGGAGGTGCTCTCCCAGCAATTCTTTGCGCGCGCGGCGGAGCGCCTTGATGGCCGCGAGGCGTTCCAGGGCCTCTTTACCGGTTCTTGCCGGTTCCGCCAGCAGCGCGTTTTCCGCCGCCTTGAGCTCATAGGCCCGGAGGTGCTGTGGGTATTGCAGCAGTTTCAGGTCTTCGGGATAACGGCTTTCCCCGGCTGTGATCTGGTGCGCGTGGAACATCTCATGCGCCAGCGAGGCGACGAGCGCATCCCAATCCCGCGCTTCTTCATCCAGCGACCAGATGGCGATGACCCGGTCCTCCAGCCGGATGGCGGTGTTGCCAAAGAAGCGTCCGTCCCGCCGGGCCATTTGCCCGTCCAGGCACATGAATTCCCGGTTGTACAGTGCGAAGCCGAAGGGTTCGGACCCCGGCCAGACAGCGCCAAAATCCAGCCCGGCCAGCCTGCTGTTGATGGCCTGCCAGGCGTTAAGCAGGCATGCGCTCATGCCATCCGCTTTTCCTTGTCGATGACGGCCGCCACCGCCTCCTGGACGGCGTGCTCAAAGCCCAGCCGGGCCAGCGCGTGCATGCCCTCGATGGTGGTGCCGCCCGGGGAAGTCACCTGGTCAATCAATGCCCGCGGGTGTTCCCCGCTTTCCGCCACCAGCTTGGCGCTGCCCAGCAGCATGGCGCAGGCCGCCTGCTGGGCGGTGGGGCGGGGGAGCCCGGCCCGCACCCCGGCGGTGGAGAGCGCGTCAAGAAAGGCAAAGGCAAAGGCTGGGCCGGCGCCCGCGATGGCGCTGAAGGCACCCAGCTTGTCCTCTGTCATCACGTTCACGGCGCCCATCGCGTCAAACAGGGAAACCGCCCGCGCAAGCTGCGCCTCAGACACCTGCTGGTTGTGGCAGATGCCGGTCATGGAGGCGCCCACCCGGGCGTTGATGTTGGGCATGGCCCGCGCCACAGGCCTGTCGGGGCCCAGCAGGTTCTCAAGGTTGGTCAGGGACCACCCGGCCGCCAGGGAGATCACCAGTGCCCCCGGGCGCAGGCTGGCGCGGATTTCCCGCAGCAGCGCCTCCAGGCCCTGGGGCTTGATGGCCAGCACCAGCACCTCGCTGGCCGCGGCCACGGCAGCGGCATCCGGGGCCTGGCGCACCTGGAGCGCCTCCTGAAAGGCCTCCCGCTTGTGCGCGTTGCGGTCAAAGCCCAGGATGGGGGTGGCCGCGTATTCCTTGCTGGCGCGCAGGCCGCCAATCAGGGCGCCGGCCATGTTGCCCAGGCCGATGAAGCCTATGGTCTGCCCGCTCATCTGGTCTGCCCCTCCCCTTCAATCACATACTTGTAGCTGGTCAATTCCCGCAAGCCCACCGGGCCCCGGGCGTGCAGCTTCTGGGTGGAGATGCCCATCTCCGCCCCAAAGCCAAACTCCCCCCCATCGGTGAAGCGGGTGGAGGCGTTGTGGTAGACGACGGCGGCATCCACCTGGCTCAAAAAGCGCCTGGCCGCCGCCTGGTCATTGGTGATGATGGCTTCGCTGTGGCCGCTGCCATAGCGATTGATGTGGGCTATCGCCTCCTCCAGGCTGTCCACCACCCGGCTGGCGATGGTCAGGCTGAGGTACTCCCGTCCCCAGTCACCCTCATCCGCCGCCTGGGCCTGGGGCACCAGGGCCTGGGTGGCCGCGTCCCCGCGGATGGTGACACTGCTGTCCAGCAGCTTCGCGGCGATCAGCGGCAGGGCCGTGTTGGCGGCGTCCCTGTGGATGAGCATGCACTCCACCGCGTTGCACACCGCGCAGCGGGAGACCTTGGCGTTGTGGATGATGTCCGCCGCCATGCCGGGGTCAGCCTGCCTGTCCACATAAATGTGGCAGATGCCCTCCCCGGTGCGCAGCACCGGCACGGTGGCCTGCCGCACCACCTGGTCAATCAGCCCTTTGCCTCCCCGGGGGATGAGCAGGTCCACATGCTCATGCATGCCCATCAGCGCCCTGGCGCCATCACGCCCCGGGTCGTCCATCAGCTGGACAGCGTCCTCCATCAGCCCCGCTTCAGCCAGCGCCGCGCGCAGCACGGCGGCGATGAACAGGTTGCTGTGCCGGGCCTCGCTGCCCCCTCGCAGGATGACCGCGTTGCCCGCGCGCAGGCACAGGCCGGCGGCGTCCGCGGTCACATTGGGGCGGGATTCATAGATCAGCGCGATGACCCCCAGGGGCACACTCAGCTTGCGGATGCGCAGCCCGTTGGGGCGCTTCACCTCCTCCAGCACCTGGTTCAGGGGGTCGGGCAGGCCGGCCAGCGCGCGCAGGCCATCCGCCATGGCCCGGATGCGGGTGGAGGATAGGTGGAGCCGGTCAATCAGCGCTTCATCAAGCCCAGCCTGGCGCGCGGCCTGCAGGTCCTGGCTGTTGGCCACCATCAGGCTGGCCGAGTTGCACTCCAGGCGGTCGGCCATCAGGCAGATGGCCTGGATGCGCTCCTGGTCGCTGGTTTGCGCCAGCTGGCGCGCGGCCTCCCTGGCGCGCGCCCCCATCTCATTCCACATGTCTTCCCTCCGCTACAAACCAGGTGCCGGGGTTCTGCCCCTCCAGCACCTTGTAGATGTTTTCCACCGGCCGCGCGTTGATCACGTAGGTATCCACCCCTGCCTTGCAGGCCAGGCTGGCTGCCTGCAGCTTGGTCAGCATGCCGCCGGTGCCCAGCGCGCTGCCGCTGCCCCGGGCCAGGGCGGTGATGTCCGGCGTGATGCGCTCCACCACGCTCAGCAGCCGCGCCTCCGGGTTTGTCTTGGGGTTGCTGTCATACAGCCCGTCAATGTCCGTCAGGATGATCAGCTTGTCCGCCTGGGCCAGCACCGCCAGGATGGCAGACAGGTTGTCGTTGTCGCCGTAGACAATTTCCTCAACGGCCACCGCGTCGTTCTCGTTGATGATGGGGATGATGCCCCACTCAAACAGCTGCTCCACTGTGCCCACCAGGTTCTGGTGGCGCCGGCTGTGCTCCACATCCTCCTTGGTGATCAGCAGCTGGCCCACCTTCTGGCCATACTCGCCAAACACCTTGTCATACATGAACATCAGCTCGCACTGGCCTACCGTGGCGGCGGCCTGCTTGGCGGCGATGGATTCCGGGCGGCCGGGCAGGCCCAGCTTGCCCACGCCCACGCCGATGGCGCCGGAACTGACCAGCGACATGGTGTAGCCGCTGTTCTGCAGGTCAGACACCACGCGCACCAGCCCCTCCAGCATCCGGAAATCTGTCCGGCCATTGGGGTGAACCAGCGTGCTGGTGCCCACCTTAACCACAATACGTCCCTTGCCCATGAAGGTTTTCGCCACCCTCCCCTGTTTGTTTCATGCTACCACCGCCACCTGATTTGTCAATGAACCGGGTGCGCGCGAGGCACAGAATGCAAGAAAAAACCCGCGGGCGCTGGCCCACGGGTTTGCTCTGCGGAATGCTTACTTGATTTCGACGGTGGCGCCGACTTCCTCAAACTGCTTCTTGATCTTCTCGGCATCCGCCTTGGGCAGGCCTTCCTTGATCACCTTGGGGGCGGCCTCGACAAACTCCTTGGCTTCCTTCAGGCCCAGGCCGGACACCACTTCGCGCACCACCTTGATGACCTTGATCTTCTCGGCGCCGGCGCTGGTCAGCACGACGTCAAACTCGGTCTTCTCTTCAGCGGGGGCGGCGGCAGCGGCGGCCGCGGGGGCGGCAGCGGCGACGGGGGCGGCGGCGGATACGCCGAACTTCTCTTCCAGGGCTTTGACCAGTTCGGCCAGCTCCAGCACGGTCATGGTTTCAATCGCGGACATGATCTCTTCGCGGCTCATTGATGGTTTCCTCCAATTTTTTAATGTTGATACCGGGGTGGGTTTATTCGATGCCTTCTTTTTGCTTGCGGACAGCATCCACCGCATAGACCAGGGAACGCAGGGTGGCGCTGAGCACACCGACGAAGTTGCTCACCGGGGCGTTCAGGCTGCCCATCATGCGGGCGATGAGCACCTCCCGCGGCGGCAGCTTGGACAGGGCAAGGACGGCGTTTGTGTCCACCACCTGGCCCTCGATGATGCCGGCCTTGATGGTCATCTTGTCCGACTTGGTCTGGTCGATGAACTCGCTGATGATTTTGGCCGGGGCGACCTCGTCCTTCACACCAAAGGCAAAGGCGGAGGGGCCCACCAGCAGGTGGTCCAGGCCTTCGATGCCAGCCTCCTTGAGCGCGCGCGCCACCAAAGAGTTCTTGAGCACCACGTAATCAACGCCCGCCTCACGGAACTTGACGCGCAGCGCGGTGATCTCGGCCACCGAAATGCCCTTGAAATCCACCATCACCATGCTCTTGGCGTTGTTCAGGCGTTCCACAATCTGGTTCACCTTGAGCACCTTGTTCTCCATGTTCTTGTTCATCTTGGTTTCCATGCTGGTTGTTTCACCTTCTTTCCGGCTTGAAAGTAAAAGCCCTCGTGCTGTGGGCACAAGGGCATCAAAACACTGCTGCTCTCGCGCCTCGGCGGGCGGCTTTCGCCTTTACGCGCTGGACGCGCACCTGCTGTCTTGGGCACCGGCTTTCAAAAGCCATCAGAAAAATAGCACAGCGGCGCGTTGGTGTCAAGTGGTTTCTGCAGGGGAGGCCACCTGGTTTGGGCGCGCTTTCATCCCGGCGGTCTCAAACCTTTACTTCAGGAAGGAGGATTCGGTTGGCTATGCCGCGACGATGATTCGAACATCCGAGCGCATCGTTTGTCCAGAATCCGGTTTTTTGTCTGTTCTGGCTGGTGCGGATAGGGGCGTCTGCCTTGTGGGTTCCAGAAAGCACATGCCCATGCAATCTTTGAGAAAAGTGGGAAAAGCGCTTATTTTTTGCTTGACTAAAGGCCGGGCGCTGTGGTATATTCATCGGGCACCCCAAACGGGGCTGCGGGGACCTTGAAAACGATACAGAGAAGAGAAGCGAAATTTAACGACAGTCGATTCAATTGAGCGAACATCGGTCGGCCGGCTTTTGGAAGGTGGCCCTGGACAGCCCTTGAGGGCGGGAAGGGGCAACCGGAAGGGGTTGGCGCGGACTGTTGGATTAAACACAAGAGTTTGATCCTGGCTCAGGACGAACGCTGGCGGCGTGCCTAACACATGCAAGTCGAGCGGAGGCATACGAGGAGTAATCTGAGTATGCCTGAGCGGCGGACGGGTGAGTAACGCGTGAGCAACCTGCCTTCCACAGGGGGATAACGTACCGAAAGGTACACTAATACCGCATGAGACCACGGTACCGATGGTAGTGGGGTCAAAGGAGCAATCCGGTGGGAGATGGGCTCGCGTCCGATTAGGTAGTTGGCGGGGTAACGGCCCACCAAGCCTGTGATCGGTAGCCGGCCTGAGAGGGTGAACGGCCACATTGGAACTGAGAGACGGTCCAAACTCCTACGGGAGGCAGCAGTGGGGAATATTGGGCAATGGGGGGAACCCTGACCCAGCAACGCCGCGTGAGGGAAGA
>ENA-UOUL01000027-UOUL01000027.1-bioreactor-metagenome-genome-assembly--contig:-NODE-27-length-211257-cov-28.783384_pt1 | contig 211257 bp, 154 predicted proteins | sample MGYA00249838_ERZ747220 | MGnify/ENA primary metagenome ERZ747220 (study PRJEB28778, sample SAMN05720191) | bioreactor metagenome | isolation source: Anaerobic biogas reactor | place... | reverse complement strand
ACCGAGCCGTCCCAGTTCATGGAGAGCGGGTCGCTCTCGAGCTGCACCCCGTTCACCACCGGGGTGACCCCGCGCGCGGACGCGTCGGCGCCCATGGACATGTCGAACCGGACGGTGATCCTCGCGGGCCCGGCCCCATCATCGATGGGCGGCACGCTCGGCGCCCCCGCCCCCGCGCACGCGGACAGACACACACTCAGAACCGCCGACACACCGAACAGCGCGGCGATAACCCACAAACTCCTATACATGAGCAAACCTCCAGTCACGCGACTAGACGAGAGCCCCGGCTGGAAGCGTCACCCCATGGTCGAGCGCATCATGCTCCATACTTCCGGGGCGTGATCGCCCTACACCCTAGTTCCCGAAGAAGTCCTTGGCCGTCCCTCCCGAGATCCCGCCGCGACCCTCGAAGCGCGTAGGCGACGGCGACTGCATGACGATCTCGTGCATCTGGCCGAAGCAGATGAGCTTGGGCTTGACGAACTCCTTGCGGGTCTCGTGCGTACGATGAGTCTTCATGTGCGAACCTTCCTAACATGCGTGGTCCGACGGCTCCACAATGTGGCCGGGAATCCGGGTGCTGGCGTCGGTGAGTACCAATGGATCCACGCGGGCTTTTTGTTCACAGTCCCGAAGCGCGGGAAGGTCCACGGGACCGAGTACGAGGACCTGGCGCATGTCGGAGAGAGGGTGGATGAGCTGGGTCTCCGCCTTGGCGACGAAGCCGGTGAGCTACTCATCCGTGCTTGTGTGAGTGAACTCTAGGGGTCCCTGGACACACTATCCCCCGGGACGTTCATGTGGAGATGATCGCTGCTCTTGGTGACACGCCCATTCCCACCCTGGCGGCTGAGCGGCGCCCTCCCGAGGGAAGGCGCCGCTCCTTCTTGCACCCCCACACCGTCAACCTTCGAGCCGGCGCAGCTGCTCCATGGATAGCCGCGCGGCGGCCAAGCCGTCGCCAGCCAGTACCGTCGAGAAGTACTTGAACGACTCGAACTCCACGGAGCAGAAGCCGTCGTAGCCGATCTCGTCCAGGGCCGCGAAGAAGGCGGGCCAGTCAACGAGGCCCTCCCCCAGCAGCGGGAACAGGAACGTGTCGCCGCAGGTCGGCGGCACGCCGATGACGTCTTTCAGGTGGACATGGACGATGCGGTCCGCGAGGTTCCGCACGGCCATGGGCACATCGTTCCGGTAGAGCTGGAAGTGGGAGGGGTCCATGTTGATTCTGAACCGCTCCGAGGGCACGCGCCGCAGTAGCTCGGCGGTCGTGTAGTAGTCTCGGGCGACCATCCCGAAGACCGCCTCGAGGGCAACGTCCACGCCCACGTCCTCGGCGACAGCCAAGACCTCCTCCATCGCGGCGCCGGCCATGGTATAGGCCTCGTCCTCGGTGATGTCCACGCCCAGCTTGGGCGCGGCAGGGTCCCACGGCGCGGGCCCCGCGAAGACGTTGATGGCTGGGATGCCGCAGTCAGCGCAGGCTCGGAGGCAGTCCTTGGTGAGGTCGATGCGGGCCCTGCGCTGGGTCTCGTCGCGGGTGACCCAGTCCTGCTGGACGACCAACTCGCTGATCGCCAGCCCCTCGGCCGCCACATCCTGGGCGGCACGCTCGAGGGCCGCCGGGTCCATGGCGGCCGGGTTGAAGTGCGCTAGCGTCAACTCGATACCGCGGTAGCCGATCGCCGCCAACTCTGCCGCGACTCGGCGCACCGGCATGTCGCCCAAGCCCACCGAGGCCAAGTACGCCCACTTGCGCTCGCTCACATCGCTCGCTCCCTCGTCCGATCGGCGCTCAGGGCCTAGTCGTGGTGGTAGATGCCCCACCCCAGGTAGTTGGACCACGCCTCGTGCACCGCGGCGGCGACTCGGGACATGCTGATGGCGACGTGGTGCTCAAATCCCATGCGGCATATGAAGCGGAGCAGGTCCTGCAGGTTGGGCACCTTGGCGACGCCGTAGCCGCCGAACGTCTCGAGGGAGTCGTCCGTGAACTCGCCCTCGCCCACATAGCCAACGATCTCGCCTTCGAGGTCATCGGTGGAGAGCCTCGCGTAGGTCATCGGGCCCGTCTGCACTCGGCCGACGCAGGTGCCCCACGAGTTCTCGCGCCCCACGGTGGCGGCCAGGATGTCCTGGGTGCTGAGGGTTGGGTTGGGCAGGACCGACTTCGGGAGGTTGCTGCAGTGGAACATGACGCACTTGTCGGGCTCGTCGCCGAAGTTGTTGTTCCAATCGAGGACTGCGCTGGGGGTGTTCGAGGCCAGGGCAAGGGAGTGCATGGCGATGGCGCCCATGACATCGACCTCGCAGGCGGCGGAGCGGAGCTTGTCGCTCATCATGCTCATCGACGCGCAGGAGCAGACCCCCAGGTTCTGTTGGATGGAAGTCCAGCACTGGAAGGCGATGGCGTCCGCGTTGACCTGATCGCACCATTCATCCACGACCACGGAGAGCTTGGCGATCTTCGTCACAGCCTCGATGGGCGCATCACAGACGGCGAAGTACGCCTTCACCGCGTCCACGCGGGCCTTCACGCGGTCATCGTCATCCTTGAGAGCATGGACGGCGAAGAGGATCTCGGAGAGGTCCACGGGCTCCAGGCTGATACCGCTCGCCTCGAGGATCTTCTCCGAGCAGCGGACGGTGTCGAAGGCCGGCGGCCGGGTGCCGATGGCGCCGATCGTCGCACCCCGAAGGCCGCTGACGACGCGGGAGACGGCGGCGAACTGCTCCAACTCGGCGAGGAACTCGTCGCTCCCAGGGTCAACCGTGTGGCTGTCGGTGAGGGAGTAGCGGATGCCGTACTGGGTGAGACAGTTGCACGCGGACATCTTTCCGCAGAAGCTGTCGCGCCGGTCCACCAGGCCCATCTTGCCCTTCTCATCAGGGAAGGCGTGGACCAGCACGGGAACGTCGAGCTTGCTGACGCGCATGGTCTGCGCCACGGCGCGCTCGTCGCCGAAGTTGGGAAGGGTGACCAGGACGCCCTGGATCTCATCAGTGTGCTCCCGGAAGAGCCGGCCGCACTTCTCAGCCTCCTCCCGGGTCTCCACGGCGCCGAGCTTGGTGTCGCTCGTGCTCAGGCACACTACCTTGATGCCGGCCTTCTCGAGGACCTCCAGCACCTGCTTGCGGCCCGATTCCACAAGATGATCGGGGAAGAAGCCCCGGTTGCCGACCACAAGCCCTAGGGTTGTCTTGCCGTTTGCCATTGCTACTCGCCTCCGCTATCGCTGCCCGTAGTAGGCGTCTTTGCCGTGCTTGCGCAGGAAGTGTCTATCGAGGAGGGTTCGCGGTATCGGCCGCGCCTCCTGCGCCACGGACTCGGTCAAGGCGGCCATGCGCGCAACCTCCTCGAGCACGATGGCGTTCTCAACGGCGGCGCTGGGCGTGGGGCCCCAGGCGAAGGGCCCGTGGCCGGCGACGAGGACGGCGGGGCGCTCCCTTGGGTCCAAGTGGCGGTAGGTGTCGACGATCACGCGTCCCGTCTGCTCCTCGTAGGCGCCGGCAATCTCGTCCGAGGTGAGCATCCGGGTGCAGGGGATCTCGCCCCGGAAGTGGTCGGCGTGGGTCGTCCCGTAGGCGGGTATGCCCCGCCCGGCCTGGGCCCACGCCGTGGCGTAGGTCGAGTGGGTGTGAACAATGCCGCCCACGCCATCGAAGGCGCGGTAGAGGGCGAGGTGGGTCGGCGTGTCCGACGATGGCCGGAGGTCACCCCAGAGCACCTCGCCGGAGTCGAGGGACAGGAGGACGATCCGGTCCGGGGTCAGCTCGTCATAGCTCACGCCGCTGGGCTTGATCGCCATGATGCGGCTGGCGGGATCGAGGCCGGAGACGTTGCCCCAGGTCAGGGTTACGAGCCCGGCCCGCCGGACGGCCAGATTGGCGGCACAGACATCGTCACGGAGGGCTTGAAGCATCGATGGGTTCCCCCTGCTGCGGTCGGTCGGTACCGAGGCAGATGAGCGGACTTGCACTATGCTATCATCCATGCTGTCAGTTGTCGTTTGCTCCGGGTCGTGCTTACCTTGGGGTACCCTATGATCACGATCGCGACAGAAGGGCTCAGCCTAGTCGACGATACGGTGCCCGCCGAGGCTTGGGCTCTCGTGGACGGCGATATCCAACGCGCCATGCCGCTCATTGCCAAGGATCCCACCGTGACCGACCTGCTGGCTGCCGCAGCGCGGCAGATGGCGACCCGGCATGATCTTCATCTCGCCGATAGCAGGGACCTCAGCTTCATACCTGACGAGAGTGTGCACCTAGCACTGACCTCGCCACCCTACTGGACCCTCAAGGAGTACGAAGACGACGAAGCCCAACTCGGCCATGTGGCCGATTACGAGCAGTTTCTTGCTGAGCTGGACCGCGTCTGGGCGCATGTGTTTCGGGTGCTGGTGCCCGGCGGGCGGCTCGTGGTGGTCGTGGGCGACGTGTGTCTACCTCGGAAGCGGTTCGGGCGCCATCTGGTGATGCCGCTGCACGCAGGTATCCAGGAGCACTGTCGGATACTGGGATTTGACAACCTTGCTCCCATTATCTGGCACAAGATCGCGAACGCGCAGTTCGAGGTGGAGGGCAACTCGCGGTTCCTAGGCAAGCCCTATGAGCCAAACGCCATCATCAAGAACGACATCGAGTACATCCTCTTCCAGCGAAAACCCGGTGGGTACCGGCAGCCATCAAGGGCTGGGAAGCTCCTGTCGGTCATTCCCGAGGCTGAGCATCGTCAGTGGTTTCAGCAGATCTGGACGCTCGGCGGCGCCTCGACTCGTGACCATCCCGCCCCCTTCCCCGTGGCGCTCGCGGAGCGGCTTGTGCGCATGTTCTCATTCGTGGGCGACACGGTGCTTGATCCGTTCATGGGCTCAGGTAGCACGAACGTGGCCGCCTGTGCCTGGGGCCGCAACAGCGTAGGTGTGGAGATCATCGAAGCGTACTATCAGCATGCGGTAGAGCGCCTGGCACGCTGCCGAGAGAAGCAGCTGACTCTCTTCCGAGGATGACCCGATCTGTGGTGACCATACACGACCATGTCTTCTCCAGCGCGGTGAGGCATCACTGGAGCGTGCGTGACCGTCAGCTGGCTGAGCAGCGTCAGCGGGGGGCCTCCGATCAGGGCAGCCGTGCTCAGGTCACCGGCGGGAAGCAGATGGATGGGTTCATCGAGACGCTGGTGGACCTGATGAGTGAAGCGGGCGTGCCCGGGGAGTTCCTCCATCGCACCTCGCGCACGCTCCCTGGATTCTACCGAGCGACAAAGGACTGGGACCTGCTTGTGGTCCGAGAGGGAAGGCTGGTTGCGGCCGTGGAGGCGAAGGCTCAGGTCGGGCCATCGTTCGGCAACAATCTGAACAACCGGGTGGAGGAGGCGGTCGGAAGTGCTGAAGACCTGTGGAGAGCCTTCCAAGAGGGTTGTCTTGGCTTGGTACGCCCCTGGCTAGGTTACCTCTTTCTCCTCGAGGATTGCCCGCGCTCCCGAGAACCCGTTGCATCGCGGGAGCCCCACTTCCCAGTGATGCCAGAGTTCAGAGGAGCCTCGTACGCGCAACGCTACGAGGTTCTATGCCAGAGGCTCGTTCTGGAGCGCAAGTACGATGCCGCCTGCCTGATGCTTTCCGACCGCAAGCAATGGCGAAGCCGCCAGAACTATACCGAGCCCAACCGCAACCTAGGCGCGCGGCAGTTCATCACCTCACTGCTGGGCCACGTGGCGCCGCCTGTCCAGTAGCAGCACAGCCGCTGGGCTCCCTAGCCGCCACTCTCGAATATCGGCGCCGCGAACTGCACCCGCTCTCGCAGCCGCGCCAACTCCTCATCGTTGAGCGGCTGGTAGCCTCGGGCGATGGATAGGGCCAGTTCGAAGGACTCCCAATCGCCCGGCGGCACGGCTGCGGTGATGGGGAGACCCAGCGTGTAGCTGAGCGAAAGCCGGCCGAGATCGGGGTCGGTAATGGGCTGGTACCACGCCTTCGGCTTATCCGACCGCGCCTGAGCCGTCGCCTCCCATCGCCCCCAAGCCAGGCCCTTGAGGGCGAGGATCGAAGCGCCCTTCTCCTGGGCCTTGGCCAGCGCGCGATGGCCGAAGTCCCCCTTCATCATCGTGACGCAGTTCAGGGGGAACAGGATGGAGTCGAAGTCGTACAACTCCAGGGCCCGAACGGCAGCCTCGTCGGAGTGGGCGGAGAATCCCAGGTAGCGGGTCAGGCCCTGCTCCTTGGCCGCGACGGCCACCTCCATGACCCCGCCCGGCCCGAAGGCACGCTCGATGTCCTCATCGGTGGTGAGGCTGTGGAGTTGGTAGAGATCGAAATGGTCGGTGCGGAGTAGCCGCAGGGAGTTCTCCAGGGCCGCCCGGCCCTCAGCCGCGTCCCTCTTCTCCGTCTTGCACGCCAGGAAGGAGCGATCTCGATAGGGCTCTAGGGCGGGCCCGAGTCGTTCCTCGGCGTTGCCGTAGGTCGGGGCCACGTCGAAGTAATCCACTCCCTGGTCGTAGGCGGCGCTCACGTAGCGGGCCGCGTCCTCGCGCGTCTCGTTCATGACGACGATCCCCCCGAAGCCGATGATCGGGAGGGTGACGCCATCCTTGCCGTAGGGTCTGCGGGGCAGGTCTGCCATGGGGGCCTCCTGGGCGAGGGCCGCGGCCGCCAAGCCGGCGGCGAGAGTGCTGGTGAGGAACTCCCTGCGCTTCACGGTGCTCGGTCCTCTCTCAGTAACGGTTGCCGTCAGTCGATCTGGCCGGGCTTGAGGTCCGCGGGCATGGGCTGGGGCCGCTCGCATGTAGACTCCAGGGTGACGAACGACCGAGCCTCCCAGGCGTCGTATATCCCCATCATGATGTCCAGCACGTGGAACGCCAGTTGCCCATTCGCTCGATGCGGCCGACCGCTCCGAATCGCCGATGCCATGTCGGCCAAGCCCAGGCCACGGTCGTTACCAGTATAGTAGCCGGACACGGGCGCCTCCCGCCACTCCCCGCTGTCAGCGGTGAAGAGCCGAACCGTGCCGCCGAAGCCGTTGGGATCGGGAACGCTCAGCGTGCCCTCGGTGCCGTAGATCTCGATCCAGGGCACCTCCGTCGCCCAGGTATCGAAGCTCATCACGACATTGCCGATGGCGCCGCTGGCGAACTCCAGTACGCTGTTCACATGGGTGGGACACTCGACGGCGACCCGCTGGCCTCGCTTCGGCTCGCTGGTGATGACTCGCTCGGGAAAGCTGATGGTGCTCGATCCTGTGACCCGCTTCACGGGGCCGAAGAGCGTGACGAGGGTCGTCAGGTAGTAGGGCCCCATATCCAGGAGCGGCCCGCCGCCGCGCTTATAGAAGAACTCGGGGTCGGGATGCCAGTTCTCGCTCCCGTGGTTCATCATCCAGGCGTTGGCGCCGATGGGCGTCCCGATAGCGCCTTCGTCGATGAGCCTACGGCAGGTTTGGATGCCCGCACCCAGCACGGTGTCGGGGGCGGCGCCCAGCCGCAGGCCCTTCTCGGCGGCAAGCCGGACCTGGGCCAGCCCCTCCTCCCGGTCCACCCCCAGGGGTTTCTCGGTGTAGGCGTTCTTGCCGGCCTCGAGGGCGGCCATGTTGATCTCGTGGTGCACGTAGGGGGGCGTCAGGTCCAGGACGATCTCGATTTCGGGGTCCGCCAGGATCTCCTCGTTGGTGACGGCCCGCGCCCGCCCATGCTCCGCTGCCCGCTTCGCCGACCGCTCGGGGATGATGTCCGAGACGGCGACGATCTCCAGAATCTCGAAGCGCTTGTCGGCGGTGATGTAGACAGCGCTGATGTTCCCGCAACCGATGATGCCAACTTTGACCTTGTCCATCCGGATGAGCCTCCTCATATACGCCGCTCAGGACAGGTGAATGCTTCAGCGGCGGCACGCCCAAGCCCTACGCAGGATTCCCGCGATGTCATATGAACATCCCGGGCCGAACGCGACTCTGGAGGTGCGGGACATAGGACACCGGATGGCGCTGCTCGCATTGGCCCTCGTCGTCGCATGCCTCAGGGCGGCCGCCGATGATGGTGTCGTCGCCTACGACCTTATGGGCGAACTGGACCGTCTCGCCTTCGATAGCCGGAGCGCGGGCATGGGGGGCGCCTCCTTGGCGCTTCGGGGGCTCCCGTCCGCTCCCGTCAACAACCCCGCGACGGTGGGGCTCGGGGATCGGGACGACCTATCCATCAGCTATGGCGGGGAATCGCCCGCGGGAGGCCTCGCCTCAGGGGAGTACTTCCGGGCAGGCACGCCAGACCGGGTGACCCAGGCGACGACCTTCAATGAGATGTACCGTTGGGCTCGGGGCGAGGGAGGGCGTAACGGCTACGCCGATATGACCCTATTGGGGGCCTTCGGCTCGGGCGACCTCGTGATCTTCGGGACGAAGGCGGCCATCTCGCGGCCCACTCTGAGGGCTCAGGAGACAGCGGCGGGGCAGGAGCTCCGGGTGGTGGGGCCGGGCATCGAGTATGAGGACATGGGTTTCGCCTTCGGCCACGACGTTTCGGACCGCCTGCGCCTGGGCCTCAAAGTCCATGAGGTGCGGTTCTACCGTGCCCAGATGGACTACACGGTCGTGCGCGACGGCTCGGGGGCCATCGGACTGATCAGCGACGACTCGGAGATCGTGCGCGGGCTGGAGTGGACGGCGGACCTCGGGGCCTTCTGGGACGCGCCCGGCCCTTGGGACTACGGCGTGGCGATCCGCCACATCGATGCGCCGACCTTCCGAACGATCACGGGCGAGGCGAACTGGCGGCTCCATCCCTCGCTGGATCTGGGCGCCGCCTGGACCTCCACAAGCGGCCGGGACATCGTGGCTGTCGACGTGAGGAACGTCTTCGGGGTCAATGGCGGAAAACCGATCCTGCGCATCGGGTGGGAGCATGCCCTGGACTCCCGCGGCCGCTGGCTCACGCGGCTGGGGCTGCGCGACGGCCGGCCGAGCCTCGGGCTGGGGTACCGGGGCCACAACGGCTTCCTGGAGCTCGCCACGGGGACCTCACCCCGTCGGCAGGCCTCCTTCTCGGCGGGCTGGCGGTTTTAGGCGCTGCCGCTGAGTCGCTTCCTAGGGGGGGCGGCGCCGAAGCGCCGCCCCCGCCGAGCGCGTCCTCGCCCAGAACCCCGGTCTAGGCGATGTAGTCGTTGAGGATGTTCTCGAGCATCTCCTGGCGACCGCTGGCGTTGGGCGCGATCTCGCCCTTCTCCAGCATGTACGCCTCCAGCTCCTTGAAGCCCACCTCGCCCGCCTCGATCTTCGCGCCGATGCCCGTGTTCCACGAGCCATAACGCTGGGCGATGAAGTCGTCCAGGGCCCGGTCCTCACGCAGCTTGGCGGCGATCTTGAGCCCCCGGGCGAAGGCGTCCATGCCGCCGACATGGGCGTGGAAGAGGTCGATGGGCTCGAAGCTCTCCCGCCGTACGTGGGCGTCGAAGTTCAGGCCCCCCGGCGCCAGGCCACCCGCCTTCATGATGCGGAGCATGACGTTGGTTGTGAGGTAGATGTCGGTCGGGAACTGATCGGTGTCCCAGCCGAGCATCACGTCGCCAGCGTTCGCGTCGACGGAGCCGAACACCCCGAAGTGGATGGCCGTCTCCAGCTCATGCTCCATTGTGTGCCCGGCGAGGGTGGCGTGGTTGGTCTCCAGATTCAGCTTCAACTCGCCCATGAGGCCGTACTTCTGTAGGAAGGCGACGCAGGCCGCGGCGTCGGAGTCGTACTGGTGCTTCGTGGGCTCCATGGGCTTGGGCTCGATGTAGAACTGCCCGGTGAAGCCGATCTCCTTCTTGAAGTCCACGGCCATGTGGAGGAACTTGGCGAGGTGATCGAGCTCCCGGCCCATGTCGGTGTTGAGGAGGGTCGTGTAGCCCTCCCGACCGCCCCAGAAGGTGTAGCCCAGTCCGCCGAGCTCATGGGTGACCTCGATGGCCTTCTTCACCTGGGCGGCAGCGTAGGCGAAGGCGTCGGCGTTGCAGCTCGTGGAGGCGCCGTGCATGTAGCGGGGGTTGGAGAAGAGGCAGGCGGTGCCCCACAGGAGCTGGATCCCCGTGCGAGCCTGCTCCTCCTTGGCGACGGCCACCACGGCGTCGAGGTTGCGGTTCGTCTCGGCCAGGGTCTCGCCCTCGGGCGCGAGGTCGCGGTCGTGGAAGGTCCAGAACTTGACGCCGAGCTTCTCGAAGAACTCGAAGGCGGCCCGTACCCGCCGCTGGGCGTTCTCGATGGACTGGGTGCCGTCATCCCAAGGCCGCACCATGGTGCCGACGCCGAACTGATCGGCGCCCGTGCCCCGGAACGTGTGCCAGAAGGCGACGGAGAAGCGGAGGTGATCCGCCATGGTCATGCCGGCGACGACCTCATCGGGGTTGTAGTGCCGGAAGGCGAGGGGGTTCTTGGTCCCCGGCCCCTCGAACCGTATCTGGGTCACATCGGGGAAAGCTTCAGCCATGCTAATCACTCTCTTTCCGTGTAGATCAGACGAGCGATGGGCATGTGTGCCATTCGCCGGGGACCAGGGGGCCCCCTTGGTCGGTCACCGCTTCTTGACGCCGGATCGCCTTGGCGCGGCGGCTCGGCAGTGGTAGATTCGGGTGTGGTGACGTGGCAGTGCGTGCGTCTGCGGATAGGGGGTCCCTTATGCCGAGCCAGGCGCGTAAGAGCAAGGCCAGCTCCTGGGGCAACCCCTGGGAGCCATGGGACAAGCGGCGGTCGACGGAACGTCCGTCGAAGCGAGCAACCGCCAAGAGGCCCGGCCCGAAGAAGGACTAGGCCAACACGCGCAACAGGGAGCCGTCGAGAGGCGGCTCCCTTCTCTTGTACCGGTCTGGCGCGCTTGCCCGGCGCACCCTCGGCTGGTAATCTGCCCTTGCAGTTCTCGAACGACACAAGGAGGCGCACCCCCCATGCGAATCGCGCGGTTCCCCGTCCTCGCGGTGCCCCTGATTGCCCTCTTGGCTACGGCTCTACTGGCCGAGCCCCTCGCCCTGGTGTTCGAGCCCGAGGCGGGCCTGGAGATCACCTATGACCTCGAGGCGAAGGGGACACGAGTGATGCGCGTGCCGGGCCAGGCGCCGGTCACCGCGAAGATCGGGTTCAAGGCCCAGCGGGTGGACGCGTTCGAGGGGCCGGGCGGCGCCAAGATGGCGATGACCCGCACCCTGAAGGACATCCGTCTCACCGAGGATGGGCAGCGGCAGGAGATCCCGAGCAGCATCCGCGACAAGGCGGTCGCCTTCACCGCTGACTCCCGAGGCAACATCATCGCCGTCGATAAGGAATGGGCCGCGGGCGCGCCCGAGGGCTTCGGCGATATCCTGAACCTCCTGGAGACGGTGCCCTTCGGCACGGGTCCTGTGGAGATCGGCGACAAGTGGGACGCCTCGGCCCCGGAGGACCCCGACTCGAAGAGCGATGCCGAGATCATCAAGGACGTCTCCGAGGGGCAGATCGTGGCGATCTACGAGAGTGACGGGATGCAGGTCGCTCTCATCCAGCAGCACGTGGATGCCGAGATGCTCTATAAGGACACGCCCCAGGAGGGGCTGAACATGAGAGCCTCCTTGCGGGCGGAGATCCTCCAGTCCAACCGCGTGGAGGACGGCGCTCTCCTCGGCATCAAGGGCAAGCTCTACCAGAAGATCGAGGTCGTGAGCCCTCAGGGCGCGACCCTGCTCAGCATCGAGATGCCCGATCTCGAGGGTACGCTGCGGGTGGCGGCCGAGTAGGGGCTTTGGGCCAGCATTCAGGAGGAGCCCATGGGCGACGCGGGGTGCTTCGTCTTCCTCCTCGGTCTTGCGGGGATCGTGGTCTGTGTCTATACGGTGCCGCGGATGGTGCTTGATGGGGTGCTGTCCGGGGCCGAGGGCATCCTCATCGCCTGCGGCATGGTACTGCTCATCGCCTTTTCCGGAGCGTTTTGGCAGTCCTCGCCACGGACTTCCGCCGCCCTGCTGCTCCTCTTCATCCTCTCCCTAGGCTGCCTGCCCTACGTGCGCTATGTCCTCCGGGACCGGGTGGAGTGGGCCATCGCCCACGAGGACATCCGGCGTTTCGAGAAGGCCCTCGCCTTCGATCCGAACCTCAACCCCGCGCGAGTCTCTCTGGGTGACACCTATCGCGAACTGGGGCTCTACGACAAGGCGGTCTCCTACTACGAGGCGGCGCTCGAGCGTGAGCCTAAGAACAAGGCGGCTCACCGCGGGCTCGAGGAGTGCCTGAAGATGCAGAGCGTGGCGCGGGGCGAGACGTGGTTGTGCCACATCTGCCAGGTCGCGAACGACCCTCGGGACACCAAGTGCTTCCACTGCGCGACCCCGCGCAGCAGCCCGCCAGCCGGTTCCCCTGTGCACCGCCTCAGCCCGTGGGCATACGGCGCTCTGGCGACCTTGACGGTGCTTCTCATGCTCCTGGGCGTGCTCGGCCCATTCGGAGGCCTGGGGATAGCGTTGCTCCTCTCCGGTGTCTTCTACACCCTGTACCACATGAAGACGTCGAGCGACGCGTAGGCCTCGATAGGGTAGAATCCGGGCGCTATGAAGCTCATCGTGGGGCTGGGGAACCCCGGCTTCGGATACCGACACACGCGACACAACGCCGGGTTCATGGTCATCGACCGGCTCGCTGAGCGTCTCGGCGCCAAGGTCACCCAGCGGGCCTATCGGGGTCTCGTGGGGCGGGGCGTCGAGGGCGGTGTGCCGGTGGCGCTCCTCAAGCCGATGACGATGATGAACCTCAGCGGGCTCTCGGTCGATCAGGCCGTGGAGGACCTGAGCGTGGCGCCGCGGGATGTGCTCGTGGTGTACGACGAGGTCCAGCTGGACCCTGGGCAGATCCGGCTTCGGCCCAAGGGCTCCGCTGGTGGCCACAACGGCGCGGCATCGATCATCCGCGAGTTGGACACCCAGGACTTCCCGAGGCTCCGAGTGGGAGTCGGTGGGGCTGACAAGCAGGGCCGCGCGAACTACGTTCTGAAGCCCTTCGGCCGTAGCGAGTGGCCGGCGGTGCGCGAGGCACTCGAGGAGGCTGCGGACGCGTGCCTGCTTTTCGTGCGCGAGGGCATCGAGGCGGCGATGAATCGCTACAACGGGTAGGCCGGGGCGCAGTGGCGCCGCCCGTGCTGATCTACGCGACCCTCTACGTAGGGGGCATATGCGTGGGTGAGTCGCTGCCCACACCCCCTCTCTCCATCGTCTGCGTCCCCGTAGTTCTGGCTCTCCTCCTGGGCCTCGTCGCATGGCACGATCACCTGCGAGTGGCGACGTGGCTGGCGGCGATCACGGCACTGGTGGCTGGCGCCGTGGGTCACGCCGTCGCCTTGGCGCCCGGGGAGTGGGATCCGAGCCACCTCCCCGCCGGCACCGAGGTCGCGCTTCACGGGTCGCTCGCCCGGGACCCCGCTGGCGGCCGCGGCCCGGCCAAGACCGTGCTCCGCGTCTGGGCGGGCAAGGTAGGTGACGAGATCCTCCCCCTCCGTGGGACGGTAGTCGTGGAGGCTGTGCGTCCCCCCGACGATGACGCCTCGGCCGCGTCGGTCCCCAAGCCGCTTCAGCGGCTGGTTCCTCGGGCGGGGGATGAGGTCGTCGTCGTGGGGCGCATCACGCCCTTCGCGGGTCCGCAGCCTGGTAGGCGCTTCGACGCCGGTCGCTCTGCCGCCCGCCGGCACGGAGCTTTCGTCAGGGTGCGCCACGCGGCGGTGATCGAGCTGCCTCGGGTAGGCCCGCCCTCCATCGGCGACCTCCGCCACACCCTCATCGCCCGCAACCTCGATTTGAGCCCCGATCGGAACGACGGGATTCCCGCAGCCGTGATGCAGAGCATGGTGTTCGGCTCAGCCTCCACGCGGCTTCCTGACGAGACGCTCGAAGCCTTCCGGCGAGCCGGAACGATCCACGTCCTGGTGGTCTCCGGCAGCCAGGTGGTTTTGCTTGCGACGTTGGTGGCGTGGTTCTCGGGCTGGGTGCGGTTGTCGCGGCGGTGGACGCTCTGTCTCTCCATCGCTGTGGCGATTGGCTACGCCGTGCTGCTCCCCACCGATGGAAGCATCCTGCGCGCCGTGATCCTGTTCGGGACACTCTATGTGGGCAAGCTATTCCTGCGGGACCCCGACACAGCCACCTCTGTGGGTTTGGCCGCCTTCCAGCTCCTGCTGGTCTACCCAGGGAGGCTGTGGGACGTCTCCCTGCAGCTATCGGTCCTTGCGGTGCTCGGTGTGATCTACGGAGTGCGGCTTCTGAGCTGGGACCGAGGCCGTCGGCCTCGCCCAGGCCGCTGGGCGCGGTTCGGGCGTTATACATGGGGCGTGATGGCGGGCAGTATCGGGGCAACCCTCGCGACCTTGCCACTCATCTCCACCTTCACTGGTACCGTGGCTCTCGCCTCGCCGGTGGCGAACCTCGTCAGTGTGCCCATCGCAGTGGTGCTCACGCCGTTGGCGCTCGCATCCACCGTCCTGGCCTGGATTGTGCCACCAGTGGCGAGGGTGCTGAACGAGGTGGGCGCCCTTCTGGCCGACGCGCTGATCGCCGTGACGACCGGGATCGCCTGGCCCGTTGTGCAGAGCGAACCGTGGCCAACGTGGGTCGCGGCAGCGGTCTACGCTGGCCTCGGGGCGCTCGTCTGGTGGGGCGAGGGTCGGCGGCGGGCACGGAAGCGGTTGGGCGAGCGACTCGCAACCGACCGAGAGGAACCTGCCGGCGGGGAACCGAACCAGACTCCGCCATGACCAGTCCTCCTGCGAACGCTGAGACAGCGGCCAATTCACCCAAGCTCCGGCGGATCGTCTCCCTCGTCCTCGAGCGCGGTGGCCCGCTCGTCGTGCTCGCCGTAGTGGTGGCGGGCTTCATGCTCGTGGAGCCCACCTTCCGGAAGGCGAGCAACTTCGAGAACATCGGCCGTCAGATGGCCGTGGTGGCGATCCTCGCCGTGGGCGAGACCTTCGTCATCATTGCCGGCGGGATCGATCTCTCCGTGGGCGCCATCGTCGCTCTATCGGGAGTCCTGGCGGCTCTGACGATGAGGTCCGATGCGATGCCGCCGCACCTCGCCCTGCCCGCCGGCATCGCTGTGGGGCTGGGAACGGGCCTCTTCGTTGGGTTGCTGAGCGGCACAATCATTGAGGTCGCCCGCATCCCGAGCTTCGTCGTGACTCTCGGGATGCTCGGGGTGTGTACGGGCGTGGCGAAGATCGTGAGCGGCGGCCAGGGGGTGAGCGGGCTCCCGCGTGGCATAGACTGGCTCGCGGCGCACCGTATCCCCATCGCCGAGGGCTTCGGCATCCCGATGGCGGTGGTGGTGACGCTCGCGCTCATTGGGCTGGCCCACGTTGTCATCTCACGCAGCCGGTTTGGCCGAGCCGTCTACGCCCTCGGTGGCAATCGGGAGGCGGCGCGGCTATCGGGGATCCCAGTCAAACGCGTCAGCGTGATGACCTTCGTGATCTCGGGTGGATTGGCGGGCCTGGCCGGCCTCGTGGCGCTCTCGCGCATGGGCTCCGGTCAGCCGACGGCCGGGCAGGGGTATGAGCTGAACGCGGTGGCGGCGGCGGTCATCGGCGGCACGAGCCTCATGGGCGGTGAGGGCTCGATCCTGGGGAGCTTCGTGGGGGCGCTCATCATGGCCGTGATCGCCACGGGCCTCGATCACATGATGGTGAGCCAGTTCATCGAGGAGGTCGTGATCGGCGGCATGATCATCGTCGCCGTCATCGTCGATAAGCTGCGCCGCACCATGGTCGCCTAGTTTGCCGGCGGGAGGTCGATCAGACCGGGTACGGTGGGGAGGACCTTGCTCACATGGAGCAGGGGCCGCGCGTCGGCGCCCATGAGCACCGCGCGCCATTCACCGTCTCGCATGGCCATGAAGGCGAAGGTCTCGCCCCCCTCGGACCAGCGCGGATACCGGATCTCTTGGGCGCCCGAGTAGACCAGACGCCGCGCGCCCGAGCCGCCCGTTGCAACGAGGTACACGCGCACCGGAGCTGATGGCTCGGTGGCGGAGGCGAGGGCCGCAAGCCCCAAGGGGCGCGTCGGATGCTGGGCGTAGGCGATGAGGCGCTCATCGGTGGGCACATCGAAAAGCGGCTCGTTCTGCGTCCCGCAGGTGGGGCAGTCGCCGGCCAGGAGCGTCCCTCCGCCTGGGCCCTCAGCGGGTCCCATGTAGCAGGCCTGGTTCGCCGCCTCGGGCAGCAAGCCGAAGATCGTCGCCGCCGGATGGAGGACCGTGGTGTCGAGGGTGGCGAGGCTGAGGCTCAGGGTCGCGGCGTTGCCGCTCTCACTGTCGAGGATGTTGAACGCCAGGGACTGGCCCGCGTCGTCCCAGAAGATCTCGACGATGCGCCCCGGGGCGCCTGCGCCGGTCTGGCCCGTGGCGATGCGTTCGCCCGTCGCGACATCGAGCACGATGACCTCATCATCGGCGATCGCCGCGAGGGCGGCGCCGTCGGGCGACCAAGCGGGCATCCGTAGGTCGGCCGCCTCCGCGAGCCTCTTCGGTTCGCGCTCCGAGCCCTCGACGAAGAGAGCCATGCCATCAGGCTGGGGGCGCACGGCGGCCCATGCCCAGTCGGTTCCGGGGGGAGCGAGGGCGAAGTCAACGAGACCCTCGGCGAGGGTCTCGACGGAGCCCACGCCACTCGCCGTCACGAGGTCGCCCCAGCCGTCGATCCGCTCGGTCAGGGCGGCGAGTGCCACGGTGGTCGCCGAATCGGACAGCTCGGCGGGTTCGAGCGCTCGGGCGAAGACGCTCTCCAGCCTGTAGCGCCGGGTGTGGTCGCGGCCGAAGCCCGCTCCCTCCTCGGCCTGCTCGAAGCGGCCGTGGATCTGCACGGGCAGCCCCGACCCCGCGTCCTGATCCGCCTGCTCAGCGAGGCCGGAGAGATCCCCCATGACGAGGCAGGCCGGCGGCTCCTCGCCCTCGGCGCTCCAGGTGAGGGTTGTGAGGTCGGACATGCCGCCACCCAGGAGGAGCAGCCCGCGCACTGTGACGAGTCGGCCGCTGAGGGCATCGGCTCGCTCCATGAGGGTGGGGTAGTCCAGGATCGAGGAGAGGGCGTAGGCGGCGTGTGCGGTGAGCCGGCAGGCGTAGGCCCCCATGTGGCCGTAGGCTCCCCGAGGCCGGGCTTCGAAGAGCCCCGAGATCTCCACTCGGGCGACGTCCACGGGGCCGCCGATGGCGCGCGGGAGCCCATCCAGTTTGCCGCCGACCCAAGTGGCGGGGAGATCGGGCTGGTGGCCGGCCTCTGGTCCCAGGGCAGAGACCTCGAACCCGCTCGTCAGCTCCCCGCGCACGGTGACAAGCATCTGATCGTAGGCGCCGGGGTTCGCCACGAGCTGCTCATAGGTCAGGACGCCTGGGACTCGGCCGCGTACAGCCAGGAGGTGTATGCGATCGGCGCGGAGCCGCGCTCGCAGGTCTCCTTGCCGCCCCCAGCCGGCGCCCGGCTCGTTGGGTCCGCGCACCTCGAGCCAACCCTCTATTCGCACCCAGCTCGCGGGGTTCTCCAGGTCCGCCCACCGCCGCTCGATGAAGGGCTGCAGGGCGTTGCCGAGCACGAGAACGGGCAGCACGTCTGTGGGGAGGTTCTCGGGGTCAACCAGTTCGTCGTAGAGCACCGCGCCATCCCGGGTGCGGACGAGCATGCCCTCCACGGCGACCCGGCCCGGCTCCACCTGGGTGGGATCCTCGATGAGCGGCGAAGCAGGGATCTGCGGCGGCTCGATGTACGGACCAGCGTACACGGCGCGGCCCTGATCCGAGGTATGGTACTCGAATAGTTCCTCGCCAACCTTCAGCAAAACCACGCTACCGGGAACGAGCACCTGGGCGTACATCATGTCGGGGTCGCGGACGCCTAGCGAGGTATCCGGCCAGACCACGGGCCACATGAGATGGGCATCGATGGACTCCTCCTCGATCCCGAGGCGCTGGGCGAGGTCCTCTCGGGCGACGTCGACGGCATCCGTCGCCTCCGTCGCGGCGTCTCCGTCCGCTTGCGCGAAGTTGAGAATCAGCATCAGCGCGATCCCAGCGGCACACATGGTCGGTCCTCCCGTTGCTAGCGTGCATAGAGGGCACACGCACCCCTTTGACGCCGCCGGCGGTTGACGGTTCCGGCGGTCCCGCCACATAACCATCATACCCTGGGGCAGCGGTGATCACCGAACCCCTGGAACGTTGGTGAGCGTCTGAATCACTGTCGATGGCATGGAGTGGTCCGAGCCACGTCGCCGACGCCCGCGAGGGGGAGCGCCTATGGCCCTGGAATGCTTGGTCACGATGGGGCCGAGATCAGTGTCAACCCGATCCGAGACTCACGTCCTCGCTGATGCCGCCGCGCACGGCGATACGGTGGCTTTTGATCGTCTCGTGGCCGAGTACCACGAGCGTGTGCTGAACGTCGCTTACCGTATGGTCAGCCGTCGCGAGGATGCCGAGGACATTTGCCAGGAGGTCTTCGTGAAGGCCTTCACGGCCCTGCCTCGGCTTCGGGACCGCTCCCAGTTCGGTTCGTGGCTGCTTCGGATCACGGCCAACTGCGCTCGCGATGCCCTCCGCCGCCGGCGCCGGCGCAAGGACGACCTGGACCTGGATGAGATCGGTCCCGTCCCCTCCGATGACGATCATGCCAGGGAGACTGAGCGCGATGACGCGTCCCGGGTGGTCCAGCGCCTTCTGATGGGGCTGCCCGAGCGGCACCGCATCGTCCTGGTGCTGCGGGATATCGAGGGGCTCTCCTACGAGGAGATGGCCCAGGCCCTCTCCTGCACCGTGTCGAGCGTGAAGAACCGGCTCCACCGCGCCCGCAAGCTCTTCCGCGAGCGACTGGACCCCTATGTGAAGGCGGATGAGGTCTAAGCTATGGCCGGGGAGCGCGGCCCACGACGATGCGCCTGGGCGCTGCGGCAGCTCGATGGCTTCCTCGACGGGACCATCGAGCCGTCGGCTCTTGACGCCTTCGTCGTCCACGCGCGTGACTGCGCGAGCTGCGCCGCAACCCTTGCCGCCGCCCAGCGCGCGCGCGAAGCCCTGGGGAATCTGCCCCGGCTCACCGATGACCAACTGCCCGCGCGCATCAACGCAGCCGTCGTCCGAGTCGCCGAGAACGATACCCGGACCGTTCAGCGCTCCCTCGCGCGGTTGCCCCGGGCGAAGCCGTCGCCGGGTCACCGAGAGGCCATACGCGCCTCCGTCGCCGCCCAGGCGTCGGCCCGCGCGGGGATGTGCCGCACCTTCGGGGATCGCGTCGAAGCTCTACTGGATGGCGACCTGCCGGCGGGGCTGACCCTCGCCCTGGAGCGCCACGCCCTGGGTTGTTCGGTGTGCGCCCACACGCTCGCGACGGCCAAGACCGGCCGCGCTGCTCTCGCCGGAGCGCCGCGGTTGGCGCCCGCCGTAGCGTCTCGCCAACGAATCCGCGATGCCATCGAGCGCATCGCCGCAGGTAGGCGGCGCACCCGCAGGCAGGTGGCGTGGGTGGGAGCCGCCGTGGCCGCGTGCCTGGCTGTGGTCGCGGGCCTGTACGGGTCAGGCCAGTGGGTGCAGCCCCCCGAACTCATCCCACACTCTGTGGTCGCCGATGTGCCGGCGCCAGTGGCAGAGTCCCAACCTGTTGCCGTAGCGCCCGCGGAGCCCGCGCCTGCCACTCCCCCTCAGGTGGAGATGCGCGTCGCGGCGCGGCCCGCCTCGCCCCCTGAGCCGTCCAGGCGAGCCCCCGGCCCGACGCCGCGGGAGCCTCTCTGGACGTCTCGTCCGGCGGATGATGCTCCGGCGGTAGCGGCCAACCTCGAGGGGCCTGTTGACACTTACGTGGCCCCACCGCGAGAGACGATTCGCGTGGCGTCCAGTCTGCCACCGGCGGCCGATGCCGTCGGGGAGTCGGCGGCATTCAGCGGGCACGCCGAGCCAACCTCCATCGCCTCCGCCCACAACGTGACACTCGCGCTGTAGACAGCGCCTGGGGAACCGCTTCGCGCCCCGCTGGCGTCTGGGATATGATTGGATTGCTTGCCCGCCGCCACCGCGGCGGGGCCTTTCGTGCGTCGGTGTGAGGAGAGGTCAGGATGAACCGTACATGCGCACTGGTTATCACTCTCGCCGCTGTGCTGGTCGTGGGCGCGGCGGCGCAGGAGCGGCCCATGGTCCAACTTCGTTACACGCCGCCCGCGGAGGGGGTGCGCAGCTACGCGGCTTCCATCGAGGGGTCGGCGGAGGTCGCGATGTTGAACATCGGCGCCGTCCCCGTCTATGCCGATCTCAACTTCGACATCGCCTACGGCCCCCTGAGTGATGGTGTCATCGAGGAGAAGCTCACCTACACCCGAGTCCAGGCCATGGTCATGGGTCAGACGGTGAGCTCCGGATACGTCAACCGGCCCGTAACCATGCGCCGTGGGGTGGGTGGCCAGTGGCTGCCCGAGAGCGAGGCTTACCCGCCGCCGGAGCTCCTCTCCGCCGATCTGTTCACCCTCTTCGGGCAGGTCCCGCGGATGCTCCGCCTGCCCGATCATCCTGTGGGCGTGGGCGACGAGTGGGGCGTGGAGCGCGAGACGCTACCCCGGCTCTTCCAGGTGGGCGACCTCCCCGACATGTCCGGGGCTCAGCCCGCGCCGCAGTCGCCTTTGGAGGCCGAGGAGGAGGGCCTCGATCCCGAGGTCGGTGCTGAGGAAGCCGTTGAGGCTGCGGAAGGCGCCGAGGACGCCCCGCCCGCTGAGGGCGATGAGGCCGATGCTGAGGCCGTGCCGCCGGCAGAGGCAGAGGGCGTAGTGGAGGATGCGGAGGGCGCAGAGAACGACGCGGCGGCGGAGCCGCAGCAGCAGGAGCAGCCTGACGCTGCCGACGATCCGCTTCCGCCCTCCAGCACCTTCCTGAGTCAGCGCAACCGGCTCGACAACCTCCAGGACCACAACGGCCGAATGGCGGCGATCATCCGGTCGGAGATGGCCGTTGATATGGTGCGCGAGACCTTCTTCACGGGAGTTGTGGTGGATGGCCGCATCATCGCGAACATGGAGCAGGCCATCTATGTGGATACGGGCGAGATGATCGTGGCGAACGTGGAGCTGGCTGCGGAGTTTCAGATCCCCTCGCCCTTCGGCCAGGTCAGTATCGCTATTCCCCGCGTCTTCGCCCGGTACGGTGACCCTGCGGAGATCGCCCCCCTCGTCGGCGACCAGCAACCGCGCAACCCTGCTGGCGGACGCGGCGGAAGAGCGGGCGTAGGTGGAGGCCGGGCTGGCGTGCGGTAGGCCAGCCCATACGGAAGCGGCTGCCGTAGGCGACCTATGGAGAGAGAGACAGCATGACGTTGTACCGCGGGCTACTGACCCTCGCCCTGCTGGCCACCGCCGCGTGGGCCCAGGATGATCGAGCCTATGAACTCAAGTATCGACCCGAGCCGGGCCGGGCGGCTCACTACCAGCTCATCGTCCATGGCAATGGGTACATCAACAAGCTGCCCACGAGCGACAAGGAATTCAACGGTCGGATGCACCTCCTGGAGGAGATCCTCCCCTCGGAGGATGGAGCCGAGGGCGCCGTCCAGCGGCTGACCTTTATGGATGCCAAGTTCCGGTTCGGCGCATGGAGCCTCACCTTCAACCTCCAGGGCGAGCACCTGACCGTTCGCCGAGGCGAGGATGCCCTCGCCTCGGAGCTCATCCATCGGCCGCCCACGGCGAGTGTGGAGTCGGGCGACATCATCGGCGTCATCGCCTCCCTGCCCTGGTCCGTAGCCTTCCCTCGGTCTGGCGAGGCGCGGATCGGGCAGACGTGGACCCGTCGGTTCGATCCGGCTCCGCCTGATGTGGGCCAACCCATCGGCCCCGACACCATCTTCCCCAGGCGGCTGTACACAACGAACACCCTCGTGGATGTCGTGGAGCGCGATGGTCGCGAGCTGGCGATCATCGATACGGAGATGGTGATCGTCGCCGTAGAGGGCACTCAGTACGACGTGACCATCCGTGGGCCCGCGACCTATTGGCTGGACACCGGAGAGCTGCATACCTTCCGGGGCGACCTGGACATCTACGTTGGCATCGACTTCAGCGGCAACCTGGTGGAGATCATCATCAAGCACGCGGTGCTCCACTTCGAGGAGCGTGATCCGTCGGAGATCACCGTCGCCCTGCCGCCCAACGGTCCGTGGGAGATGAAGCTGCCCAGCCAACCCGAGGAACTCACCGTGTGGTCCTACCCCGTGGAGGCCGGGTGGTTGCGAGACGCGGCAGGGCTCACCCCTCCGCCCAATGGCAAGAGCTACGCCCTCAACCGCAAACGGCTCTATGAGAGGGCGCTTCGTCAGCTCCCTGACCCCCGCACCGAGGAGCAGGAGGACGAGGCCCTCTGGAGCGTCGTCGACTACGTCAATGGGCGGCTGTTCTACGTGTACCGCATCGAGGGCGAGACGGCTGACCTAGCTCAGTGGGCGAGCCAACAGGAGGGCGTCTCCATGGAACCTCTCGAGGGCGCGCCTGGCGGGCAGCGGCTATTCATCCATGGACACCCCGGGCTGTACGCGGGGTACTTCTATAGCAAGCCCGTCAATCGTCCCCTCTTGGTGGTTACCGACGACCCGGAGCTGTGGGATCGCGCCATGCAGGCAGCCAGCCCCGCCCCAGGCGCTGAGGCGCCCGAGGTCCCGGTCACGGAGCCGCCGGTCGAGCCAGGACCTACAGCGGCGGAGTCGCCCAGGGACCGTATTCGAGACAACCGCGAGGGCCGTTGAGACCACAGGTCGAGCGGGCGTGGCGGATCCTTAGGATCCCCCCCGAACGATGGGCGCGAAGGCCGGCGCGTACCCGGTGACGTTGGCGAGGGGCAGCGGCATGGTGGCTTGGGCCGCGCTCTGCTCACGTTCCACGGCGTAGGCGTAGAGCATGGTGTAGTACGCCCAGCGCAAGAAGGTCGCCAAGGACCACACCGCGCCGACCAGCAGAGCCGTGAGAACGATGGCGACCCACAGCAGCCCCCTCGCGTACTGCAGGCTGAACACGATGGCTAGGACGCCGAGGATGACCACCAGGGAGAACACCACTCGGCTGATGAGATCAACCCCCACCTCGCCAACGCCGATGCCCAGCAGGTCGCGCCGGTGGATCTCCTGCCCACGGCGGATCGCCGCTGAGATCGAGGCATCCTCGAGGATCACGATGGGCAGCAGCAGGCAGATGACGACCCTCCAGACCCAGTTGGCGCCCCTCGCGGCCATCCTCAACGTGTCTCCCACCAGCACGCCGCCGAAGCCGCCGTGCTGACGGGCTGACCGAGCCGCCGACCGGACGACGGCCTCCGCCAGATCCACGGCCATGGAGATGAGTGCGAGGATGAGGATCGCGGGCAGGTTCAGGATGGCGTCAGTGAACGCCTCGCCCAGTCGTGCGTCCCGGCCGCGCAGATGCACATCCACCAGGTGGACCGTCATCCCGCCGTAGAAGTAGGAGATGATGTACGCCAGGATGCCGTAGGCCAGGAAGCCTACGTAGGCGCCTGCGGAGAGCTCCGTGTCGCCCTCCCCGCCGATGAGCTTCGGGAGGTCGCCCGTGAGGTGCAGGAAGCCCGCCAAGCCGGCAAAGCCGAGCCCCATGGTCAGCAGGCTCAGCACGCTGGGCAGGATCAGGTCCTTGTCCTTGGTCCACATGACCATGGACTCCTTGACGAACTCCCAACCCGTTCCGAGCCGCTCCCAGAAACTCGGAGCATAGGCCGACCCGCTCGCGTAGCCCGGCGTGTACATTCGCTCCTCCCCGCATGCTTACGCGCCGACGCCCCTGGACGAACTCCCCGGCGCCCGCTACCCCTCGTCCACCACGTAGGCGCGCACTTCCAGCGGCGCCAGGCTGATGGGCAGCCGCCCTGAGGTTGTGAAGCTCGGCCCGGGTGCGACGCCATCCTCGGTCACGATCTCGCTCTCCCCGTTGGGGCGGAGATAGGCGCCGTCCCACGCCCACGTGAAGCGCAACGGCTCTTCGCTGACGTTGGCGAAGATCACGGCGAGCCGTCCGTTCCCATCCCGCCACGCGCCACATTGGAGGACCTTGTCCGTGCGGATCCATGTGCCGCTCCACTGCCAGTCCGACGTGACCTCCGGGATCTCCCCAACGATCGTCGGCGGATGCGCCATCTCCCCGACCGCCAAGAAGGGCTGAAGGGCGTGCCGCAGCCGGGCGCAACGTCGAAGCATGGGGCCTGCCAGAGCATCGTGGATGATCCCACAGGGAGCCCAGCCGAGCTGCTCGCCCCACACCAGAGCCTCCGCCGCCTTTAGGCGCTGCGCCATGGAGTCCCCGCCGAAGGACCGTCCGAAGAGCTGCACTTGGCCGCCGTATACAGCCGCGAACAGCGGGATCTGGTGGTGATACTGGAAGTGCCACGTAAGGTAGCCGTCGAAGAGATGGGTGTAGGGCTCGGCGTTGCACTCCGTCGTGATCATCTTCTCGCCCGGTAGCGCCCGGAGTCGCTCCCGCAGCCTCGTGAGCATGGGCCAGTAGCCGCCGTCGGTCCACCATGAGCCGCCGCATAGCGGGTGGCCGTGGGTCGCATCGAAGCAGAGGCGAGGGCTCGCCGCGGCAACCTGGTCGATGTAGACGCCATCGACGCCGACCTCATCGCAGAGCCGGAGCACCGTGTCCGTGACGATCCCGCGCCAGAGCTCCTGGGTAGGGCACATGGGCGCGAGGACGGCGCCGGAGCCGTACTCCTCTGTGTAGTACGCGCCCTCCTCATCCTTGGTGGCGGCCGCGATCCCGCTGCTCTTGAAGTCCTCGAGAGCGGTGTCCCAGAGCCGCCCATTGATGTAGGGCATGACCCTGACGCCGGCGGCCTGCAGCTCGGCGACGCCCTCCGCCACCCCCGGCTTGGTCGGGAAGTAGTGGGGGTACTCGACATCGAAGGGGATCTGATGCCAGTTGTACCAGTGGACGGCGGTGGGTACGCCCATGTACTCGGCGAACTCCGACACGGCGTCCACCACATCTTCGGGGCCGCCGCTCGCATTGGCCCAGACAGCGACCTCCTTCATCCACTCAGGTGTCCGGCGCTGCGCCTCATCGGGCCACCACGCGGACTCCGTCGAGGCCCACGCGCGGTAGATACGCGCGGCGTCATACCAGTCGCCTCGCATCAGATGAACGACCATCTCACCGGGCTGGCGGAACCCATTGCCGAGCACGCCCGCATCCTCTGCCGGGTAGGTGAACTGGATGCGCGCCTCCCCGCTTCCGGCCTGCACCAGGACGTCCTTCGTGCCCGCCAGGGGGTCATGCCACGCCGCGTAGAGGCCGCCCTCGGGATCGTAGTACGCGCCCATGGGAATGCACGTCCACCCTGAGGGGTACTGCCCGACATGACTGACCCCCTGCGTGATGGGGTCCGTCACGAGGCCGCCGGAGACCATGGGGTACAGAAGCGCGTCATCGGCCCCCGTCTCCCCCAGAGGCCCGAGTCGCAGGTTCAGCGGCACCACGGACATCAGCGCGGCGCTGCCCGGCATGTCGATACTGAGGCGCGTGCTCACCCGCGAGTCCGCCAGCCGGACCTCCATGCGGGCCTCGATCCCCATCTCATGGCCCGACCACTCGAGCTGCGCCGTCCCCCCAGCGACGGAGACCTTGGTAGCCTCGAAACCCGCATCGCTGCGGACCTCCACCAGTTCCTCGGACGCGAGCCGCACACTGGCGCTCCAGAGGGGCTGGCTCGTCGAGGCCATCTCCCGTCCCACCGCCTGGTCGAAGAGGCTCGCGAGAGCCAGGCCGTCCCCCGTGTCCGCGACGACTAGTGCCAGGTCGCCTGCCTCGAGGACCCGCGATCCACCGGTCAGCAGCGGCTGGCGTGGATCGCCGCCCTGCGCCAGCGCCGCCACGGAGGTTTCGAGCAGCTCGCGCCGGTTGCTGAGCGAGGGGCCCGCCATGCGTCCCGCCATCGCCGCCGCCATCCTGCCCTGGTCGCCCGAAGCGGCCAGGCGGGCCTCCAGCCCCTCGATGAGGGTGGTCACGAGCGACGTCCGCGCCACAGTTGCCGTCGAGGCGGTCGCGGCAGCCAGGTCGCCCAAGGCCCCCTCCGCCGCGCTCACCCACAAGGTGGCGTTCAGACGCTCCTTGGCCCCGGACCACGACACCCAGGGCCCATGCACGTAGGTGCCGTACTCGCCGTGCCCGTCGTGGATGCGGACCCCGCCAGGGCAGACGATGCCCAGCACGTTCGGCCCGTCGATGATCGCGCCCCACGGGTTCCCGGCGTAGCTCTGGCCGGAGGCCGTGAGTTCGCCCTCCTGGTCCGTCCCGCCGCCCACCCAGCCCGTGAAGGCGCCGCTCTGGTCGTTCACCTCGAGGAGGTGAAGCTCCGCCCAACTCGTGGATCCCGCCTGGGTTACATCCGCCTCGACGGCGATCCCCGGGGTGCCGCGAAAGTAGTGGAACCGATAGGTGGCCCGCGGCGCGCCCGGCGCGCGCCCGCCGCCGTAGCGGCTCTGAACCTCGACAACGGCCGCCAGAGGCCCTTCTCCCAGGACCCGAACTTCCGGCGCGGGGTCCTCGCGCAGCAGGTGACCGCCGCTCGTTGCTGAGTACACGCGGTCGTTGATGAGGAAGGCGTCGAGCCGCTTGCCTGAGTCGATAAACTCTATGACCGAGGGCAGCCCGCCGTTCTCCCGCTTCGGGTGGGTCACCCGGTAGTAGGCGTTTGAGACGACGATCGATTCGTCCGTTTCCTCGACCGTCACCGCGTCGGCGAGGTACACCGGCTCCGCCGCAGGCGCCGTGGGCGTGAGCAGGTAGCGGTAGACCCCTGGCAGAGGCACAAAGGCCACTGTGACAGTGCCCTCGGGGTGCGCCGTGACCTGGCTGAGCACGGCCCCGCCGTCAGCCGCCACGACACCGGGATGGGAGAACTCCACGCCTTCCATGCCTGCGGCGCGGGCGACATCGACGGGGTCGAAGGTCACGGTCTGGGGCAATGCGGCGGCGCCTGTCGCCGCCTCAGGCAGGATGATAACCGGTCCATCCAGCGCGGGAGCCAGCAGCGGCAGGCACAGGCCCAACAGCATGGGCGGGCATGCGATCATCTCGATCACCTCTCATTATAGGAAGCGTTCGCCCATCCCGCCGCCGGGACTTGCCTCGGGTCGCGAAGGAGGTATGCCATTGGGGGGAGCAATCTGCACCGACCGGAAGGAGCCAGCCCCATGCTGTCGATCCTTGTGCCCCTACTCATCTGTGCTCCATGGACGGCCGACCTCCTCGACCTGCCGGAGGCGTGGGAGCCCAAGCCCGACTGGGTGGGCCTCGCCCCGGCGGCCGACTACGCCCTGGAGGTTGGCGAGGGCTTGACTCTCACCGTGTCGAGCCCTCACTGCGCCATGAAGTGGCGACGCACGCTCCGCGGCAGCCCCCTTGAGCTCACCCCTTACCTGGTGGTCGAGATGCGGGCTGCGGGCCTTCAGGCCCCACCGGGTCAGTACCTTCTCTGGATGGACGACGGTTCGAGAGACGGTCGCGATCTGCTGGCCGCGTCCGATGCTCCCCTCGATGGCGTGTGGCACACCCTCACCCTCGATCTCCGGAGGCCCGGCCTCACCGGCGAGCCCGCTGCTTTGGCGCTCCAAGTCATCGCTGGCGCTGAGGCCGCCACCCTCGAGTTACGGCGCCTTGCCTTCAGCGCGACCCCGCCCCCTGACGCGCGCCTGTTGCCCAGCGCGGGACCACCCACCGAGCCCATCGTCCTGGATCTCGGTGTCCCCGAGGACTGGACCGAGCAGCCCGCGTGGCTTGGCAACCCGGGCGAGGCGGAGGTGGAGTTCGCTGAGCATGGCCTTCGCCTCAGTGTGGCCGCGAACGGTCGCGGCATGAAGTGGTCCCGCAGCCTAGCCGAACCCGTGGAGCTGGGGCGGCGGCGGCACGTCACTCTCACCTACCGCGGCGGCGGGGGCGGCGCGAGCGACTACGCCCTCGCCCTTCTGGGCGACCAGGAGCGAGGCGAGCAATACGCCGCCGTCTTCCCCGGACAGGCCCTCCGCTACGACGGTGAGACCCACGTCGCCTCCGCTGAGATACCCGACCGCCCTTCGCGCGTGAGCGTCGTGAGCGGGCTGGCCCTGCAGGTCCAGGCTCTCAAGCCTGGGGCCTGGCTGGAAGTCGAGTCCATTGTCCTTGACGATGAGCCACGACTCCAGCCCATCGACTCCCTAACGCTCTTTGCCGGGGAGGCCCAGCCAGGGCCGTGGCGCATCCTGCGGCGCATGGCGCACGCTGAGCAGACGGATCCGGTGGACCTTGGGATAGAGGCGCTTCCCCGAGTGGCGGGACTATCCGGCGACCTACCGCGCGGGCGGCTGGCGGCCTGCGGCGTGCCTTTCGATTCCCGGGGAGGCGGCGCGGCATGGCTCCGCTGGGGGGCGCGCGGGTCGCTGGAGATCCCCCTCGGCGTTGCCGGCTCTGAGCTCTTCCTCCTCGTCGCATCGGGTATGGTGGGCAACGATGACCCCGTTCGCGGAGCCGCGGCGCTTCAGCACCTGCCGGGACCGGACCGGTTCGTCGCTGAGGTTCGCTACCCCGATGGGGTGGTGGAGTGCATCCCCGCCGTGGTACCCGCCACCGCGCGTGGGGAGTGGCGTTGGGGTCTGCCGGAGGGTGTCGCTGTCCTGCGTTGCCCGCTGGACCCGACCCGCACCGCGGACTCTCTAACGCTCCGTCTGCTCACCGATCAGGTCGCCCTCGCCGTGCTTGGCGCCACGGTTCGAGAGGGAGCGGCCCTGTTCACGCCGCCGGACTCAGTGCTCCACCGAGTGTCGCTCCCCACCGCGGCTGTGCCGCTTGCTCATCCCACCGAGCCAGCGGAGTGGGTTACCGAGGATGGGGACGCCGTTCATCTGGAGACCGCCACGACCCGCGTCACCCTCAGCCGCACCGGCACGCCTACCCTCCGGGCGATCTACCACAAGCCGCTGGGCCGCGACATCCTCGCACGACCGGTGCCACTGCTCCGGTTGCGCCTCGGTGGCGAGGAGACGCCCGACGAATACTTCCGGACACAGCGCGCGGCCCTGCGTGATGGCGTCTACGAGTTCTCCCACGTCGGTGACGTCGTTGAGTGGACGATGCGCTGGAGCCGCGACGGGGACGCGATCGGGTTCGACATCGAGGTTTCCTCTGTGGAAGGCGGCTCGCGCGTGGAGGTCCTCTATCCGCCCATCCCCACACGCATGGGAGGGCGAGGGGAGCCTATCTACTGCTTCCCTTCGATGACGCCCACCATCGGCAGCGAGGACCGTGACCTCTCGGCCCCTTACGCCGGGTGGGGTATCCGCCACCCCTTCCTCACCGTCCAGACTCCCGATGGCTTGGCCTCCGTCATGATCGAAGCCCGTGACCCCGGTATCGGCTCTCTTGGGCTCTTCAAGCGCGGGGAGGAGGTCGCTCTGGGCGTCACCCCTCGCTTCGTGGATGCGTCAGTAGACCCCACACGTGTGCCGGGCTACCGGATCCAGTGCCTTGCGGGGGACTGGCACACGGCCCTGGAGGTCTACCGGGCGGGGCTACCCGAGCCGGAGGCGCCCCGGCCGCAATGGGTGCGCGGCATCTGGAACTTCCGCCAGCGGTTCCTGCACTGGCTGGATCCCCTGTGGGGGGATCGAAGCCAGCCCGTCGATCTCTGGCCGGCCGTGCACGAGGCCGAGGAGGCCTTCGGCGGCATCGAGTACCTCCACATCTTCGATTGGGGCACGGTGCCGGATCTCGGCCGCATCTACCACCGGCCCGGCGATCCTGACCCCAGTGAGCACTGGGCCGGTGGCTATCCCGCGATGAGGGCGGCGATGGAGGAGCTCCAGTCATCGGGCATCCCCGTTGGACTCTACATCGAGGGCTATCTCCTGGAGACCCGCGGCCCCTTGGGGCAGCGCATCGGCGAGAGGGTGGCCATCATCGATGAGGAGGGCGCGCCGCGCTTCTGGCCCGATGCCACCGAGGTGTTCGCCTGCCCGTGGATCGAGGAGTGGAGACAGCTTCAGGCCGAGACCTACGCCCGAGCCGCCACCAACCTGGGGCCCAGTGGGATCTACATCGACGAGTTCGGCTTCTGCTCAACCTACCGCGACTGCTACTCGCCAGACCACGGCCACTCGGTCCCGATGAACCAGATCGAGGCCGAGCACGGCTTCGTTCGGGAGGTTCGCCATTCCCTCGATGGCGTCGACCCGGGAGTGATCCTCTACACCGAGGAGTCGCCACCCGACTCCAATGCCCCGCTTCAGGACGCGAGCTTCACCTACGCGATGAACCAGTGCCTAGCTGCCGGCGTCGATGTCCCCGTGAACCTCTATCGGTTCGTGCATCCGGACTTCAAGACCATCGAGATCCTCTACTGCGACAAGCCGACGGGCTCGTGGGCTACCGGCGTCGCCTGGACCTTCTTCAACGGCGAGGCCCTGTGGCTCGAGGGGCCACCTGACGAGTGGTTCGCTCCTCAGACCCTCCAGATGATCCGGAAGTGCTATGGCCTCCTGTCGAGCCATGGCGCCACCTTCGGCTCCGATGCGGTGACACCGCTCGCCCCGACCCTGGCCTCGGGAATCCACGCCAACCGTTTCGAGGGTCCTGACGAAGTGGTCTTCACTCTCTACAATGAGGGGTACGTTACCTATGACGGCCCGGTGCTGCTCCTGCCAGACGGCTTCGAGGGCGCGGCGACGGACCTCTGGAATGGAGTTCCCGCGGAGGTCTCGGAACTTCAGGGGCGTTTGGTCCTCCATGCTCGCGTTGGGCCGAGGTCGGTGGGGTGTGTCTCCGTGGCACGCCGGTGAGGCCGGGCCTGGCTAGAGCCTTATCTCGCTGTCGCTGCCCATGAGGAAGCGTAGGGTACGGGCTGGTGTCTCGCTGCGGTCCAGGCGGGAGCGCGCTCCGATGAGGCTACTGTCGATGCGCAGGGGCATGTCGCTGATCTGGACGCCGGGCAGGAGGATCGAGAACTCGATCTCCGTGTCGCGCAGCACGCACCCATCGCTGATGGATGTGTACGGACCGATGTAGCAGCCCTCGATCTCGCAGTCCCGGCCGATGATGACGGGGCCCCGAATCTTGCTTCCGTGGATCTTCGTGCCTGCGCCGACGGAGATCGGGCCGACGGCATCCCAGTCCTCCCCCATCACGCACTCGATGTGTGGCTTCAGGTCGTGGAGGAGCCGCCGGTTCACCTCAAGCACATCCTCCGGCCGCCCTGTGTCGGCCCACCAGCTACTCACCTCGATGGCGGTTACGAGCTTGCCGTCCTCCACGAGTCGCTGGAGCGCGTCGGTGATCTCCAATTCACCCCTGGCCGATGGCTGGATCCGGTCCGCCGCGTCGAAGATCTCGGGAGTGAAGGCATAGACCCCCACGATGGCGCGGTTGATCTCCTTGGTCTTGGGCTTCTCGATGAGCCGTACGACCCGCCCATCCCGGGTGTCCGCGACGCCGAAGGGCCGCGGATCCTCCACTTGCGCTACGAGGATCTGCGCGCTCCGCGTCTCGTCGAAGGCACGCACGAATTCGGTGATACCACCGTGGATGATGTTGTCGCCGAGGTAGACGACGAACCGGCTATCGCCGACGAACTCCCTGCACATGGACACCGCATGTGCCAGACCGCGGGGCGACTCCTGAGCGATGTAGGTGGTCTGGACGCCGAAGCGGCTGCCGTCCTCGACGGCCTCCATGATCTGATCTCGCGTCGGCCCTCCCACTACCAAGCCAATATCCTTGATGCCTGCGGCGGCGAGGGTTTCCAGCGCGTACTCGATGATGGGCTTGTTCGCCACCGGCAGGAGATGCTTGGCGCCGGTGTACGTCAGGGGTCGCATCCGCGTTCCGAACCCCGCGCACAGGACCACGGCCTTCATCTCGCGCCTCCTTGGTGCTACTCGGGTAGTGGTTGGTGTCTTCCACGCTCAGCGGCAGTTCACCTGGTCTTCGAGGCCTACCGTTGTGTAACGTGAACTACGCAGCGGCGGGACAAGATGATTGAGCATGAAGAGCATAGGGCGGGCAACACGTTGTGACATCTGGGTCGCCGCGATCACACTGATCGCGGCGCTGGTTCATCCTGCGGGCCATGCGCTGTCGCCGGGCCCGTGCCACGATGACGCAGGGTGTGGCGACACCAGACCGTGCACAAGCGGTGTGTCGGATTGCGCTCTGTGTGAAGCCCTCTTGAAGGGCTACACGCCCCCGGAAGCACCCCCACCCCTGGCGCACATCGGTGAGCTAGAGACGCCGGATGTGACCGTCTCTTGTCCGGACCTTGCTTCGCGCACCAGAACAGACCGGACTCGCGCTCCTCCTGCCTAGCCGTGTGCCTCAACACTTTGCGGTCATGCACACGTCCAGCGGGGCTAACTGCCCCGAGGCTCAGGAGGGGTACAGATGCGTGTTCGGAAGCACGTGACAACTCTTGGTTTCACGCTCATCGAGCTACTCGTGGTCATCGCTATCATCGCCATCCTCGCGGCGATCCTCTTCCCCGTCTTCGCCAAGGCGCGGGAGAAGGCGCGGCAGACGGCGTGCCTCAGCAACAACCGGCAGATCAGCACTGCGATGATGATGTACCTGGAGGACTGGGACGGACAGTTCGTAACCGTCGGTCACGAGCCAGGGGAGGGGGCGGAGACATGGTACGGTCCTCTGCAGTCCTACGTGATGAGTGATCAGGTCTTCCGATGCCCGTCACTTCGTGACGATCTGACGATGTACACCGACTACATCATCAGCGGGGTGCTCGCCCATGGATACCCGTACTCGGGGCTCAGGGACCCGGCAGGAACCATCATGGTCTCTGAGCGCAGGGCTGGGATCCCCGCCTTTGGCTACCATCCTTGGCCGGCGGATGGCGTCACTTGGGATAGTATCGATGCCTACGTCGCCGGCGACGGCCACAACTGGTTCCTGGGACACATAGAACCTGCGGCCCACAACGAGGGCTCGAACTATGCCTTTGCTGACGGGCACTCTAAGTGGCTGAGGTGGGAGACGACGCTGGGATCCGTGTTGCCCGGGATGCACAACCCACAGCGGCTCATAGTGGAAGAGTAGGGGCACTGAGGCGGAATAGCGGCTGGGCCGTCAACGCTGACGGCCCAGCCGGCGTTGCACGAGTGCTACGACTGACCGACGCCCATCGGCATCAGCAGGCAGACGTAGTTGTCCCGGCCTACGGGTTTGAGGACGCCAGGGTTGTCGGACTCCTTCAGCTCAAGCTGGACTTCCTCCGAGTCAATAACCTCCATAGCCTGGAGCAGGTAGCGGGAGTTGAAACCGATCACGATCGGCTCTCCATCGAAACGGACACCGAGATCCTCCTGCGCCTGACCAACCACCTGGCTGCGCGCACTGAGAACCAGCCGCTCCGGCGAGCCATCAAGCACAACCTTGTTACCGTCCTCGCGCGCCACAACCGACACGCGCTTTGCCGCAGCCCGGAGATCTTCGACCGATATAATGAGCGACTTGTTGTGGCTGGCGGGGATCACGCGCTCCCAGTTCGGATACTCGCCCTCGATAAGCCGCGATTGCACCGAGGTATTTCCGATGGTGAACCTTACTTGCGCGTCTGAGAGAACGATCTCAACATCGACCTCGCCTGAAGGAATAAGCCGAGCAACCTCGCCGTACGCGCGCGCGGGGACGATCGCCTCGTAGCGCTCCTGAACCTCGTGCCCGATCCCTTCCCTCGACCATGCGAGGCGATAGCCATCGGTGGCCACGAACTGCAGCTCGCTATCCTGGATGATCGTGAGGATCCCCGTAAGGACTTTGCGTGGATCATCCGCTGAGCTGGCGAAGCGCGTCTCCCTGATGAGGCGGCTCATCACATCACCGCTCACTCGTACGGAGACGCCGCCCTCTATCTGCGGAAGCCTCGGAAACTCCTCCGCCGGCAATCCATGGAGCTCGTAGCGTGATCGCGCGCAGGTTATCTCGGTTACATGGCGGTCGTCGACCGATATCGTGACAGGAGCCTCGGGCAGAATCGCCACGACATCACTCAGCACCCGGGCGGGGATCGTCAGCGCGCCTGTGCGCTCAACGTTGGCGGGCACACTCGTCTCGATCCCGATCTCCAAGTCGTATGCCACCAGACCAAGGCGCCCGCCCTCGCGAGTTTCGAGAAGCAAGTTGCCGAGGATCTGCAGGGTGCTGCGAGAGGTCACCGCCTTCTGCACCGCATGGATACCCTCGAGTAGCGCTGCCCTGTCACACGATAGCTTCATCCCAAAAGCTCCTCCTGGACCCCATGTGGCGATACAGGGTCGATCACGCTATCCACTGCACATAGTCCTTATTCTTTGAATCCTTCAAAAAGTACTACAGTACTACTAATGCCGTGTATTCGGTGGACAAGCGCTCTGTAGCCTGCGGCGGCGCGGATTCCTCCTGTGGATGACGACGTGGAGGGCATGTGCAGATCTCCGAGGTTACACACAGTGTGTTGTTCTGCACATGCAATCCACACGGACTGACCGATCTATCCACTGCTACTCCACACGTCATTCGGGTCGCCTCATCAGTGGTCACGAGGATGGCCCTAACGACCTACGCCACCACGGCGAAGGTGGTCAGCGATCTCTGTTACTAGCGAGGCGATGGATGGATCGTCACGCATCATCTCCTCAGTGCGGGAGCATGCATGCATGACGGTCGTGTGATCCCTGCGCTTGAACTCCGATGCGATGTGCTGCAGCGAGAGATCCGTGTGCTGCCGCGTGAGGTACATGGCGATCTGTCGCGGCACCACCAGTCCCCTGCTTCGCTTCGCGCTGCTGAGATCCGCCTCGGCGACAGAGAAGCGTTCCGCAACAAGCGACTTGATGTCACCGACGGAGACCCCCCGCGAGCCATTCTCTACGGCATAGTCCTCTAGGCACCGTCGAACAAGGGCTTGTGTGATGGCCTCGCCGTCGATTGACGCGGCGTAGATGACCCGGACGAGGACGCCTTCTAAGGCTCGGATGTTCGATTCCACCCGATCGGCGATGTACTCAAGCACATCCAGTGGTACTTCCGCCTCGGTCGCGGAGGCACGCTGCTGGAGGATCGCGAGGCGCGTCTCAGGATCCGGGACGGCGATGTCCGCCATTAGGCCCATCTCGAACCTGGACCGGAGCCGATCATCGATGAGGTGCAGCTCCTTCGGCGGCCGGTCGGAGGAGATCACGATCTGGCGGCCATCCTGGTACAAGGCATTGAAGGTGAAGAAAAACTCCGACTCCGTGCGCGTTCCTTCGCGCGAAGCGATGAATTGGATGTCATCAACGAGGCAGAGGTCTACATGGCGGAACCGCGCTCGGAAGGCATCCATCTTGTTCTCGCGGATAGCGTAGAGCACGTTCTGCAGGAAGGCCTCGCCACTGATATACAGGACCTCCTTGTTCGGATGGTTCGTCTTGACAGCATGGCCGATGGCCTGCATCAGATGCGTCTTCCCCAGGCCTACGCCACCGTAGATGAACAGGGGGTTGTAGGCTCCTCCTGGGGTCTTGGAGACGCTGCGCGCAGCGGCGTGCGCGACACGGTTGGACGGACCGACGACGAAGTTATCGAAGGTGTACTTCGGGTCGAGGGGGCTCGACGGGAATTCCGACGTGCGGGAGGGCGGAGCAACGCGTATCGGTAGGGGCACATGGTCGGTCCGCGCTTGGTCCCCACCCCTCGGGACGACAACGAAGTGGACCCGCAGGTCACGGCCAGCGATGTGTGTGAGGGAGTTGCTCAGAGCCCCGGCTACCTGGGAATCCAGGTACCGCGCTTGGTATGTGTTCGGCGCCGCTATGATCAGCGTGTCCTCGGCCAGTTCGACAGGCTCTAGATTCGGCAACCAGATACCAGCGGCACTGTTACTCATGATGCGGGACTGAAGGTCGGACACGGCCCGGCCCCATAGGTCCTTCAAATCGATCTCAGGCCCGCTTTTGTGAAGGTACTCCATCGCTCCAAGACCCCTCCCGTCTCACCTCTGCGAAGGTGAGGCTGTGCTTAATAATGCGTTAACCCTCCGGTACCCCGACGTGACGACAGGCGGTATCCCGTCCCCTTTAGCCCCCGGGTGACTCAAGGACGTGAGCCACCACCGCTTGTCCATGCTCGCTGATGCGTCTCTTGCCACGGGCTGTGTAGGACACCAGACCGTCGTGTTCCAGCTTGCTCAGATCTCGATACGCGGTGGTCAGGGACAGCCCTACGTGGTCCGCGACCTCGGATGGGCCTACCTCCCGACCGTCCGCCATGAGTAACAACACCTGCACTCGTCTCGGCGGCAGCGCCGCCGCAGTAGTCTCTACGCTCTGCTCCCCAGGAGGCTGAACGCGGGGTGTCGCCACACCCCGACCACCAGCCCTACCCGCGAGCAGGGTGACCACCGCCCCACGCCCCAGATTGGGCCCGACGGTGAGGGAGCCGCCCCCACGCTCCACAGCCTCCCGAGCTACGGAAAGCCCGCATCCCACGCCCCGAATCACCTTCCGTAAGTCCCCGTCCGCAGTCGTGTAACCAGCTTCCAAGGCCCTACCGGGGTCCGCTATGCCACCCCCCGAGTCCGAAACCACCACACGCGCCCCGCGGTCCAAGATACTCACCACAGCCCCCTGAAAGTCAGCGTGGACCAGATTCTCGACCACCGCGCGCACCGCAGCCTCCGGAATCGAACTGCCCTCGCTCTGAAGCACGGTGAGGGCCTGCTCCGCGACCCGTTCAATCAGCTCGCGCGGGGTGGCGGCTACGACATCGGCAGTAGCTGGTGGCTCCTCGTCCGAGTGGTAGATGGCGATTCGAACGGAACGGCGCCAATCCTTCAAACTGCAGTTTGCATCTGCGCACACCGAATCAACGTCCGAATGAAAAGTTTCCTCATTAGCACGCGAAATACGGAAAGCCAAGGGACGTGTCCCCTGTCGCTTCCCACCCTCTGAGACCGCTTTCAGACGGACTTTCCGGCCCTTTGCCATCACGTTTCCGCCGTATCTGCCACGATGGAAGCAACTGACGAAAGCCCGCCTTGCCAGTGAAAAGCCCGCCATGCTCTGTGGATAACCCCAGGGCCATCAGCCGGCCCAGAGGCACGAAACGAGCGCGGAACGAGGCTGGTTGCCGGCATCCAGGCGATAGAGCGGACCATCGTCAAAGCCTTGGGAACAGCGGGTTTGAGGCAGTTATCCACAGAGTTGTCCACGCATGTGGATAAGATTCCCCGAAACTTTTTGTGGCAGGCGCGCGGGGTACCTGACAAGGCCCTTGCCTCTCACTCCCACCTGATGTCATTCGCTGTCGCCTTGAGTCGGCTGTTGGTGGGGCCGAACTATAACAGGCGCCCCAAAAAGGGTGAACTGACAACTGCACCGGCCCGTGAATCGCCCCCAAAACGGCGAATCAGCAGGTCGCGGGCTGCACAGGAGCGCTCAGGCGCCGCGCTGACGGATCGCGTCTACTATGATCGGGCTAGGGGACTCCGTCGGGACGTCGATCCAGCGGATACGCTCATCGGTCTTGAACCACGTGATCTGCCGCTTCACATAGCGCCGTGTGTTGCGCTTGAATGTCTCCACGGCTTCGGGGAAGCCCACCTCTCCCCTGAGGAAAGCCACAAACTCCTTGTACCCGATGGCCTGCATAGCCTGGAGGTCAGGGGAGTAGCCACGGGCGAGGAGCTCCTGGACCTCCTTGAGGAGGCCGGCGTTGACCATGCGGTCGCATCGCTCCTCCACCCTTCGGTAGAGCTCATCCCGGTCACAGGTGAGACCGAACATGAGGCAGTCGTACCGATCGGTGGGCTCGGGCCGTTCGGAGTACACGTGCGACATGGGCCGGCCTGTACGCTCGTAGATCTCGATGGCGCGTATGAGCTTCTTCGTATCGTTTGGGTGTATCCGCTCCGCGGACGCAGGATCGACCTTAGAGAGGCGCTCATGGAGCGCCGTGGGGCCAGAGTGCTTCGCGAAGGCCTTGAGCTGGGCGCGCAGTTCGTCATCGGGTTCAGCTACGGGGAGGTCCAGCTTGTTGGCGAGGGCCCGCACATACAGCCCCGAACCGCCCACGACGATAGGGACCCGGGCACGCCCGAGTATGCCGTCGATGGCCGCCGTCGCATCGCGATGGAAGTGGGCCACGTTATAGGACTGTTCGGGCTCCACATGGTCGATGAGGTGATGGGGAACCTGGGCCTGCTGCTCGGGCGTGGGCTTGGCAGTCCCCACATCCATGCCACGGTAGAACTGCATGGAGTCGGAGGAGACGATCTCCCCGCCCACAGCGAGCGCGACCTCGATGCCGGTCTCCGTTTTGCCCGTGCTTGTTGGTCCCACGATGAAGACAACGAGCGGCTTGCGGATCTCATGTGACACGGTAGACGGGTCCTCTCAGGACTCACTGAACGTAGGAGCGTGGCCAGCCGTGCACTACCCTCGCCCCGTCGCATACACTATGGGATGGCCTTGGGGCTTTCCGTGGGACGCCGCGCCGTCCCTCCGAAGGGGACCGGCGCCCGGGCGGAAGAGGAGACACATGAACCACTTCTTCGCCGACCTGCACATCCACATCGGCCGCAGCAGCGACGGCCGTCCTGTGAAGATCACCGCATCCCGCGATCTCACCTTCGAGAACATCTGCGTGGAATCCGTCGAGCGGAAGGGGATCCAGGTCGCGGGCATCATCGACTGCGCGTCGCCCGCCGTCATCGATGACATCAAGCGGCTGGTGGAAGCGGGGGAGATGGAGCCGCTGGCAGGGGGCGGACTGCGCTATCGCGGCGAGCTTGTGGTCATTCTGGGCGCCGAACTGGAGACCCACGAGGAGCAGGGCGGGCTCTCCCATCACATCTGCTTCCTGCCAGATCTCGCCACCCTCGAGGAGTTCTCGCGCGCGATGGCGCGCAAGGTCACCAATATGCAGCTATCGTCGCAGCAGTGCCATATGCCCGCCAACCTCCTCGCCAAAGAGGTGCTGGCGCGGGAGGGTCTGTTCATCCCCGCCCATGCCTTCACGCCTCACAAGAGCCTATATAGCGCCTGTGCCGCGACACTCAGGTCGGTGTTCGAGGAGTCCGTGCTGGAACGTATCCCTGCCATCGAGCTGGGGTTGTCCGCCGACACGTCCATCGCTGATCGCCTGTCGGAGCTCAGGGACATGACCTTCCTCTCCAACTCCGACGCCCACTCATTGCCCAAGATCGCCCGTGAGTACAACATCGTCGCGATGCCGGAGCCGTCCTTCGCGGGCCTTCGAGGGGCTCTCGAACGGCGGGGTGGCGCAGGGATCGCCGGCAACTTCGGGCTCGACCCACGCCTCGGCAAGTACCACCGGAGCTTCTGCGAGACATGCGACGAGGTCGTCCTGGAGCCGCCTCCGACCTTCCGGTGCTCGCGCTGCGATGGTGATCGGGTCACGGCGGGCGTTCTGGACCGCATCGTCGCCATTGCCGACCAAGATGAGTCCCTCTCGCCCGACCACCGCCCGCCCTACCGCCACCAAGTCCCCCTCGAGTTCGTGCCGGGCTTGGGCTCGGTGAAGCTGAACGCCCTCCTCAACCGCTTCGGCACGGAGATGCGCGTGCTGCACGAAGCCGAAGAGGACGGAATCGCTCAGGTAGTGGGGTCGAAGGTGGCGCGGCTCATCCTCCATGCGCGCGAGGGTCGGCTCGCGATGGACGCCGGCGGAGGGGGCCGCTTCGGCCGCGCCTTGCCCAAGGTTGACGATCAGCTCAGCCTGGGGCTCTGAAGCCATGCCGGTCCGGCTCAGGAGCCCGCATCCGACACCGGACCGACGCGCTCGTCCTCTACGCCGGCGCAGTGGTTGGCGTACCGCGCCGCAGTGAAGAGGAAGTCCGAGAGGCGGTTCATGTACGCCAGCGCATCAGCCAGAGCGGCGGTCACCTCGTCAGCGACGTCCGTCCCCTGCGCCTCCTCGGACACCCAGTCGTTGAATTCCCGCTCCGCCCTCCTGCAGACGGTCCGCGCCACGTGGAGCGTAGCCTCGGGCTCGGAGGCGCCGGGGATCACGAAGCTCCCCAGAGGCGGCATGGCTTCCGTCCAGCCGTCGATGGTCCTCTCCAGAGCCGCGACATCGAGTGATGTCACATCGTGGTTGTGGTACTCAGGGAAACTGGCTACTACCGCGCCCAGCCGGTACAGCTTACGCTGCTGCGCCAACAGACCCTCACCGATCGCCGGCTCGACGCAGCGCGCGCGGGCCAAGCCCATAGCGGCGTTGAGCTCATCCAGGGCGCCCAGGGCGCGAGCCTGAGCCGAGCCCTTCTTCATGGTCCTCCCGGCAAGGGTCCGGGTCTCGCCCGCGTCGCCTCGACGAGTGTAGATCGGATGGGGCATGGATGCCTCCTTCAGGGCGTCTGAACGCCTTGGTCTGGCCCAGTCGATGAAGTATGCGTGCCGGACCGTCCCGGGACCTCTGCCGCCGTGGCAGACACGGCGGGGGCGCAGAGAGCCGAGATCCCGTTCTCCTCGAGCCGCCACCTTGATAGCCCGCGCGCTACCTCCAGACTCCGCTCAGCCTCCTCGAGGCGGCCCTGCGCGCGCAGCACCCACCCACGCACCTCCCACGCCTGCCAGCGCTCGGGGTGGTGATACCGGGCCGCGTCAGCCAGGCGCAGAGCGCCTTCGGCCTCGCCGCTGCGCAAAAGCGCGATCGCAGCCAGCTCGCGGTTCGCGGGGACCGTGAGCGTCAGGTCCAGAGCGGCCCCGATGGCCTCAACGGCCGCCTCATGCTGGCCCCGTAGAAGAGAGGCGATACAGCGCGCGCGATGGGGAGCGGTGTAAACCTCGCGGGTTACCGGGTCCGTCTGGCGTGGAGAAGGGAGATCCCCCATGCGAGGAGCGACCGGCGCTCCCCCTGACACCCAGTCGGTCACGACCGTCGGCGGACGGGCCACCTTGGGCTCCGCCACGAGCGCCCGCCGGAGGTGCAGGGCGTACCAGACAGGCCCCGCGAGGTCGACCTCCGGTGCCATGAGCAGTCCAGCGGGGTCGTTCCGGCCCAAGAGCAAGGCAGGGCGCCCGTGGCCCTGGGCCATGACGGTCTGAGCGTACTCCGACGCATCCTCGCCACGGGCCTCGTGGACACGATCGGTGGCGGTCTGCATGGGCAGGAGCGCTAGCGCCGCGACGCCGGCGACCGTGGTCCACCCCAGGGGCAGGGCGCGCCGGTTCTCGGCCTGCCCCAGCGTGACCGCGAACCCCGTCGCGGCGGCCAAAACGAGGCCCAAGGGGCAGTAGGCGAGGATCTCAGAGCGCATCTCGCCACCCTGGGACCAGCCGGGAATCCATCCCGTCAGGAAGAGTAGAACGCCGAACCAGAGGGCCCCGGATAGGGCCTTGCCCCTGTAGAGGCCTGCGGCAGGGGCTTGGTACCGCACGATCCACACCAGGGCCAAGGCGATGCCTGTAAGGGGCATCCAGCCCACATCCGCGACCAGTTCCGCGAGCCGCACGCGTACGAGCAAGGGCCCACCCGCGGTGGTGGCATCGAAGGGGGCCTGGCCGAGGAGCCCGGCCTCCAGGTACGGCAACAACCCGTCGCGACTCGGCGCCGGCCACAGGCTCTCGGGGTAGGCTGGCACCGTCAGAACCACCATCGAGAGCGGCAACAGCCCGACAAGGAGGCCGAGGAGAAGGGGGAGCGCGCCACCTGCCGCCGCGAGGTGCCTGCCGCGGTCATGTGGGGTCGTGCCGCCGGCGTTGGCGAGGAGCAGTGGAACCAGCCCGGACAGGCAGACGAAGAGGAAGAGCAGGTGCTGAGTGAGGCCGATCCCGGCAAGCAGCCCGAGAGCAACGCCCCCGAGGCGGCTCAGGTGGCGGCGCCGTCGCCATCGCAGGCAAATGAAGAGGAAGAGAGCGGCTAGCAGCACGGACAGGGGCCGGGAGTCGGCGGCGCTGGAGGCTTCCCAGAGGGGCACGGAGAGGGCCAGGGCGAGGGCCGAGAGACCGGCCAGGAGCAGGTCCCTCAGGCCCGGCTCGTGGCCAACTTCCGGATTCGGGCCCCGAGCGGCGCGTATCGCTTCGAGGCAGGCTAGTCCCGATGCAGCGACCGCCAGGGCGCCAAGAACCGCCGACAGAACCGCCAGGGGGTAGGCCGGCTCCTGGTCCGGCGCTAGCAGGAGGACACCACGGCCGATGAGAGCCCACAGGGGCGAGGTCCCGGGCGGGGGCAGGGAACCCTCGGCCGCAGCCACACACAGGAAGCCGCAGCGCCCCCACTGCACCGCGCGGGCCGCGGAGCTGAGGTAGAGGAGGCCCGCGACGATCCCCGGAGCCAAGCCCGCAACGGCCAACGCGGCCAGCTCGGACCGCTCGGTTCGCTCGAAGGAAGGCTGCGGCGGCACGTTGGCTCCTCTCCCCTGGTGCCTCCAATACAAGCGGCAGGGTCGGCCTTCCTGCGTGGGTGGTCCGCCACGTGAGGGAGGGCTTTGACGATCACGGAGCGAAGGCCGGAAAGTTCGTGCAGCTAGGCCAATCCGCGGAATAGGTAAGGTGCCAGACCTTGTACAGAGTCATCCCCATCGCGCTGGGCGTCCTCAGCGTCCTCGGCATCTCCGGGGCCTTCGCCCAGGAGCTCCCCGTTATCCACGACATGCATTACGCCGACCTCAGCCCGGACGGCTCCCAGGTCGCGTTCTCGTACCAGGGCGATCTATGGGTGGCTGACCTGAACGAGCAGGGTCAGGGGGTGGCGCGACGTCTCACCGTCCACATGGCATACGACTGCCGCATACGGTTCTCGCCCGATGGCGAGCGCATCGCTTTCAGCTCGAACCGCTACGGTGGTGACGACATCTTCCTTGTGCCCGCGGCGGGCGGGGAGATCGAGCGGGTCACCCATCACAGCGCCGGCGACGTCATGGCGGAGTGGTCGCCCGATGGAACCAAGCTGCTGTTCAACGCCGGTGGCCGCGACTTCCGCGAGGGCGCTCCGTACGAGATCGACCTGGAGTCCGGGTACGTGCGCCCGCTCCTCCACGACTCGGAGCACTGCAGCGCCACAAGCTACTCCCCATGCGGTCGGTACGTGGCGGGCGTCCGTGGGGGCCAGTCCTGGTGGCGCAAGGACTACAAGGGCAGCGGCGACTCCGACGTGTTCATCTATGATCGCGATACGGACACGATGGAGATGCTGACCGAGGACTACAACGGCACGGACAACTGGCCCGTGTTCGCCGAGGATGGCAAAACCCTTTGCTGGGTCTCGGACCGGGACGGCCGGCCCAACGTCTACGCTATGGATCTAGAGAGCCGCGAGATCCGCCGGATCACCCAGAACGATACGGACGCCACCATCTACCTCTCCGTGTCGGGGGACGGCAAGACCCTCATCTACGAGTGGAACTTCGACCTCTGGACCGTGCCCGTGAGCGGTGGGGAGCCGCGGAAGCTGGAGATCAGGGCTCCCATCGACCACAAGGAGAGCTTCGAGGCCGAGGAGACGAAGACGAGCGACGTGGAGGAGATGGAGCCCAACCGGGACGGGTCCTGGGTAGCCATCCGCCTGCGGGACGACATCTTCCTCATCAAGCCCGAGTTCAAGAACGGCTCGATCCGTCTCACGGACTGGCCCGGCATGGATGGCGACTACTACTGGCACCCTGACGGGAAACGGCTCGTCTACCTGACCCAGGAGAATGGCCCGTCTGACATCTGGATGTACGACACCGACACCAAGGAGAAGCGGCCCTTCGTCGAGGACGGGAAGTACTACCTCGACATGCTCGGCTACACCTGGGATGGCACGAAACTCCTGTTCCGACGGGATAGGGGCGCGGACGGTATCTATGCCGCGGACGCCGAGACCGGCCAGGTCAAGAAGTTCATCGACCTGCCCGGCGTCTCGGAGGTTCGGATCTCGCCCGATGGGCGTTGGATCGCGGCGACTATCAACCACGTGCGCTCGGGTACCGACATCTACCTGCGTGCGGTGGGGCGGAGCGACGAGCATTGGGTGAACATCACCAACAACCCGGATGGCAACTCGACACCCATGTGGTCGCCCGATGGCAAGAAGCTCTTCTTCGTCTCCTACCGCACCGGCTCGTGGCAGATCCACTCCATCGACTTGGTGCGGCAGCCCGTCGAGTTCGATGACTACGAGGCTCAGTTCGAGGCCCTCGAGAAGAAGGACGAGCCGGCGGAGCAGCCAGAGGAGAAGCCGGAAGAGGAGCCTGCCGCTGAGGCGGAGGGAGAGGCCGAGGGCGAGGAGACCGGGGACGAGGCTGAGCCCGAGCCCGAGCCGGAGCCGGAGCGGCCCGAGTGGCAACCGGCGCCCATCGACCGCATGACCATCGACTTCCTCCGCATCGACCGCCGGGCGAAGCGGGTCACCACATCGAACACGAACGAGGGGATCGTGGGCTTCTCGGGTGACGGGAAACGGCTGGTCTTCACCCGCGGGCAGCAGATCTGGACGATGGACTTGGATGGCTCCAACCAGCGGCAGTTCGTGAACGGCGATTTCGACCTTGGCAGCGTCCGCCTCACGGAAGACGGGAAACTGATCTTCTTCACCAGCGGAGGCGACGTGTACAAGGCCGATGCCGAGCGCGGCGGCAGTGCGACGAAGCTGAACTTCAAGGCCGAACTGGACCGCGACGCACGGATGCTGCAGCAATGGGCCTTCCGGCAGGGCTGGGCGTTGCTGGATGAGAACTTCTACTCCCCCACTCGCCACGATATCGACTGGGCGGGCGAGCTAGAGCGGTACCTGCCCCATGTGACCGGAACGCTCGTCATCGAGGACTTCGTCCACCTCATGAGCCGGCTGATCGGCGAACTCAACGCGTCCCACCTGGGCTGCTACGGGGGTGGCCGGTCGGGCAAGGACACGGCGCGACTGGGGATCGTGCCCGATCCGGCCTATGCCGGCCCGGGGATCCTGGTGAAAGAGACCCTCGACACGGGCCCTTGCGATCAGCCGGACACACGCGTTGAGCCGGGCGAGTACATCGTCGCCATCGATGGCGAAGAGGTCTCCAACACGGAGCGCGTTCATGAGCTCCTCGCGGGCCGCGCCGGCGAACGCGTCAAGCTCACGGTGAACGCCGAGCCGACGCTCGAGGGGGCGAGGGAGATCTCCATCAAGCCCTTTTCCTCGGGCGCGCTGAGCGGCCTCTGGTATGACCTGTGGGTAGAGAACAACCGGAACCGGGTGCTGGAGCTCTCGGACAACCGGGTCTACTACATCCACATGAACGCGATGAACGCCACGACGCTGGCCCAGTTCACCGATGAGATCCAGGGCCCGGCGCAGCGGTACGACGCCGTGATCATCGATGTGCGCTGGAACAGCGGCGGCTACACCCACGACAGCGTCATCGGGCTGCTGTACAAGAAGATCCACGGCTGGCATGCGCCGCGAAACAACCCGCTCACGTCGACGCCGGCGCCCATGTTCGGGGGGCCCATGTGCTGCCTGATCAACCAGCACAGCTTCTCGAATGCCGAGATCTTCCCGAACGCCTTCCGGACGACGGGCCTTGGTCCCCTGGTGGGGGTGCCCACAGCCGGTGGCGTCATCGGCACTTGGGACACAACCCTCGTCAACGGCGCGGGCTTCCGGGTGCCGGTGGAGGGCTGGTACACGGCGGAAGGCATCAACCTGGAGAACTACGGTGTGCCGCCGGACATCCATGTGGAGTACCCGTACGAGGCCTACCGCGAGGGTCGAGACCCCCAGCTTGAGGCGGCTGTGGCGGCGATGCTGGAGGCTCTGGACCGGGGAGAGGGCTGGCCCACCCCGCCCGACGTGGACGACCACCGCATGGACGCGCTCCCGTAGAGGAAGCCATGGGCGCGTGGTCCGCCACGCGCCCATGGGCACTCCCCAGCCGGAGCGCGCCTAATCCACGGGCGTGAGCATGAGGTAGTCGAGGCCGCTAACGCCCGCGATCGCCAACGCTACGCGCCGCATACCCTCACACTCTCTCGCGATGGTCTACCGTGCGACCTCGTAGTAGATACAACCGCCCTCGAAGGCGGCTGGGTCAGCCGTGAAGGTGAGCCGCTCCGCATCGATCGAGGCCGGTACCTGACCGAGCCGCGCGCCGTCGGTCGCCAGAGCATAGACGGTATAGGCCCCCGGCTCATACAAGGCCAGAGACACGGTCGCGGTGGAGCGCTTCACGAGAAGCGGCAGGCCGCCCCACTCCAGGAGGGTGGTCCTGTCGAGGTCGCCGAAGCGCATACCCGCGTTGAGGATCTCGGTAAGGTGGGAGACGACGATCCTCGCGCTGACCGATAGGGGCTCCCCATCCACGGAGGTGGCCCAGACCATGCCTCCCGCATCGTTGAACTGGGTGTCCAGGGCGCCTGCGGCAGCGGGTCCCTCCGTCGCGCGGAACACCGCCGAGGTTCGGGCGGCGCCCACCGTGGCGACTCCCTGCCCCCCGTCGATGAGCACCTCGCCGCCCGGTGACTGCCAGACGCCCGCGGCCGGGTCCAGACGGTCCGCGCCTGGCAGCAGTTGGCTGGACCGCAGGGCATCGAGGACCGCTGACACGGCCTCGGTGGACTGTCGCTCCACGGTAGGCGGCACGCCCTCGTTCATGGAGGAATCCAGGGCGCCAAAGGCGATGTCGGCATCGTCTTCAGCCCCTACTGTGGAGGCAAGTCTCGTCGTGTAGGCGAGGCTCTCGAGCCCCCCCTCGGCTCGGGGCATGGAAGCGAGGCCGGGGTCCAGAAGGTCCTCGGGCACCCGGAGGGTCACGAGAGGTTCCGCGGGTGCGAGGTCACCGCGGAGGAACAGGGCCACGGCCAAGCGGTCCGAAGCCTGGCAGATGGGATCGCTCGCCAGGTCGAAGAAGGTCATACCCATGGGCTCGAAGCTGCGGTCACGCTGGTGGCTGTAGCTAAACCGGTAGAGGCCATCCCAGTCCTGGATCGCTGCTACGGAGCCCATCAGGAGCCCTCCCTCGTGCCGGTGCGCGTTGGGCACGACATAGTTGAACTCGCTGATGGTGAAGGGCTTCCCCGTCACCCGGAGCAGCGCGCGGTCCCGGGCGCCCGCGCCGCCGTCGTACACGGCGCTACGGCCCGCGCTCCAGCCCCTCGAGGGAAGCTGCCACGGGTTGGCCAGGAAGTTCGGGTGGTCCCAGTACATGTGGGAGTCCACGAAGTCGTACTCGCCTCGTAGCACCTGGTTACCTAGGGGCTCGGTCCAGCCGTTCTGGTCTGTGAGAAGCGCTCGAACGCCGAGTTCGTCACGGAGCAGGTCACGAACGCGCCGGTACAGTGCGAGGTGGCGCTGGCAAGTGAAGCGCTGCCGATCGGCCTCCCGCCGGTGACCGCCTCCGGTGACGCCGACGGTCCCTGCCGTAGGGTCCTCGTCTGCGCCCAGGGAGTCGGCCCACGCTGCGGCGAGGCCCTCGCGACCCCCATACTCATCGAGTAGCCACTCGTTCCAGACCCGCTGCCACGCCGCTTGGACCTCGCCGTCGATACTCCCGACGAAGTTCCCGCCATTGCCCTCATTGACGACAACGAGGGTCGCGAGGACGGGATCGGCCCCGAGGGAGAGGCCGGTGTAGGGGTTCACATGGGTGAGGAGCCGCCGTGAGAACTCGGCGAAGTTCGCGTAGGCCCCCTCATGCACGAGCACGAGCATCTTGAAGTCATCCTGCGGGATTGTGCCCTCGCCCTCGCCGAAGATCTCGGCGCGCCTCACCGGCCGGGAGACATAGAGGTCGGTTGTGACATAGAGTCCTTCGCGCTTGCAGGCGGCCATGAGGTAGTCGAAGCGGTCGAGCTGCTCCTCCCGGAAGGTCAGGCTGTCCGGCGCGTCCCAACCGACCAGGTCCGTCTCGTAGTGGTGGATGCGGACGGAGTTGTAGCCCAGGGCGCGCAACCGCGCCGCCAGGCGATCTGATTCCTCGTGGCTGGGGTAGTTGGCGTTGAAGCACAGGTTGATGCCATAGAAGCGCACGGGCTCCCCGGGCCGGCCCTCGAACTCGAAGTGACCCGTTTCCCCCACAACGACGGGACCGTGCTTCCCTGCGGGCCCATCAGCGAGTCCCATGCCCGTCCAGTCGAGGGCCGAGCCGGGAACGATGTCCAGCCGGTTCTCGAAGGGCACCCACTCATCGGAGGGCTCCAACGTCACGGGCTGGTCCTGCTCGATCTCCGTTGCCATGCCCAGGTCCACCTCCACTGTGATGATCACTGTGTCCCCTGCCACCCACTCGGCGCCTTCGCCCGTCTGAGGACCCACGCGCACCTCGAGGTTGTCCCCCCACTCGCGGCTGTCCTGGAGCAGGATCGACTGCCCTGTGGGGCAACGGAAGACGACGGGCGGCTGGCCGGGGCGCGTCAGGGAGAGACTTCCCGGCGCCGCGTTCAGGTGCGTGCCCTCGTGGACGATAGGCACCTCGCCCGCGGCCCCTGGCGCCTCCCAGGCCGAGCCGATCCAGAGTCGCGCAGGCAGGCTGAAGCTCACGTTGATGCTGCTGACCCGCAGGGAGACGTCGGGTGTCATGCCGTAGGTGAGGCGGAACCCCTGATCGCGTCCCTCGATGGCGGCGGCACAAGCGACCCGGCCCCCATCGAGGCGCGCCTCGCTCTCCATGGGCGTCGCGTTCGCCGGCATCGAGAAGGAGCGGTGCTGCCAGCCCTCGAGAAACATCCCGGGGGCGAAGGTCATCATCTCCGTGCCGTCGATTCGGACGGAGCCCGAACCGCTCATGCTGACCCGCACGACCGCCTCCTGAGCCAGCGTCGGATGGATTCCGAGCAGCGCGGCTCCAAAGACGCATAGGGAGAACCTCATGGGTATCGCGCTCCTTTCGAGGTAGCGAACCTATCAAGGCGGCCACCGCACAGCCCTTCCTCCTCGGCCCGAACCGAACCTGCGATGAAGCCGCAGGGGACCGCGACACGGACAGGGAAGCGTCACCGCCGGGAACGTCCCACACACGAGAGGACAACACACCATGCCCGAAGTCATCAGCCCCCAGCCCCACCAAGTCGTGCAGCGCGATGGAGCGAACCAGGGAAGCATCCCCATCGAGGTGCGGGGCGCGCCCGCGGGCGCGACAGTCGTACTCGTCGATGCGGCCGGCGCTTCAGTGCCGTGCCAGCCGAAGCTCACCGAGGAGGGGGCGCGACTGACGGGGTCGGTGGACGGTGTCCCGACGGGCGGACCGTACGCCCTTCAACTCCTATCGGGCGATGACGAGGTCGCCCGTGTCGAGGGGCTCCTCGTTGGCGATCTGTGGATCCTGGCGGGCCAGTCGAACATGGACGGCTGCGGGAAGCTCAGCGGCGCAGAGCCGCCCTCGGAATTGGTCTCGGCCTTCTATTACGACGACCGCTGGGACATCGCCGAAGACCCCCTCTGCTGGTACAACGAGGCGACCGATCCCGTCCACTGGGGCGTTCTCGAGAACCGGCAGGCCGCCATCGAGTGGGACCGGTCGATGCGAACCATCGGAGCGGGCCTGGGAATCGCCTTCGGCAAGGAGCTTGTGCGACGGCTCGGCGTGCCCATCGGCCTCCTCGCATGCTCTCACGGCGGCACGAGCATGGCCCAGTGGGATCCCGCGCTGCTCGACCGCGGCGGCGAGAGCCTCTACGGCTCCATGATCCGAAGGGTCCGCGCCGCGGGCGGCAGAGTGGCCGGAATGACCTGGTACCAAGGGGAGTCCGATGCCAACCCGGACGCGGGTCCGGTCTACGGCGAGGCGTTCACCAGCTTCGTGAACGCGCTCCGCGCAGAACTGGACCAGCCGGAGATGCCCGTGTTGTACGTTCAGCTCGGGCGCTTCTACGCCGACCCCACGCCGGAGTCCGAGCGTTGGTGGCACGAGATCCGCGAGGCACAGCGCCGCGTGGAACCGGACATCCAGCCAGCGGCGATGGTCGCGGCATCGGACCTGTCGCTCGATGACATCATCCATGTTGACGCCCCCGGAATGAGGCGACTCGGTATACGGATGGCCCGCCTGGCCCACGTGGTGGCGTACGGCGCGGCGGAGGAGGGATGGCTCGGGCCCCGGCCAACCACGGTCGATGTGGCCGAGGACCGGCAAGGGGTGACCATACGCTTCGAGTCGGTGAATGGCAGGCTCATCGGCACGAAGCGACTCTATGGGTTCATGGTGAGGAGCGCCGAGGGCCCTCTGCTCCTGGGAGACTGCCGCCTCGGAGGCGACGGGCTGTCCGTGGAACTCACCTTCCCGGCGGCGCTGCCCGAGGGCGCCGAGCTGTTCTACAACTACGGGCACAATCCCCAGGGCGTCATCCTGGATGGATGGGACATGCCCGTCCCGAGCTTCGGGCCTATCGCCCTGTAAGGAGGCGCGGCATGCGACAGGCTATCCCGCGGAACAGCGGCTGCCGCATCAGCGATGAGTGGACCTACCGAGAGCAGCGGGTCCTGGTCATGGAGAACGACCTGCTCCGTATCGTCGTTCTCCTCGACAAGGGCTCGGACATAGTCACCTTCGAGCACAAGCCAACGGGCATCGACGCCCTCTGGAAGGCGCCTTGGGGCGACATCATCTCTCCCGGCAAGCACATCACGACCCGGCCGCGGGCCGAGGGGAACTTCTCGGACTTCCACGAGGGCGGCTGGCAGGAGTGCTTCCCGAACGGAGGCCGGGTCTGCGAATACCGAGGGGCCGAAATGGGCCTCCACGGTGAGGTGTACGGCCTCCCCTGGGAGTGCCGCATCGTGGAGGACAGCCGCGAGCGTGTCAGCGCGGAACTGACCGTCCGAACGCGGCGGACGCCCTTTCTCATCCGGAAGACCCTAACCATCAGCGACGGCCTGGGCAGCTTGGAGATCGCCGAGACGGTGACGAACGAGGGGCGTTACCCCATGGAGTTCATGTGGGGCCACCATCCCGCTTTCGGCGCCCCTCTGCTCTCAGAGGACACCTACGTGACCACGGGGGCCCGCACAGCGAGGCTCGATCCTGGGGAGGATCCCGACAGCCGTTTCTCGGGCGAGACGATCGCCCCGCCGACCGCCGTGCCCGGGCGGTCCGGCGAGCCCATCGACATCCTTCGCACGCCCGGCCCATCCGACGTCGTCAGCGACATGTTCTACCTCACCGACCTAGACGAGGGCTTCTACGCCCTCACGAACATGTCCCTAGGGCTCGGGTTCGCGATGGAGTTCGACCCTGCCGTGTTCGGCTGCATCTGGTACTGGATCGCCTGCAACGCGCCGAGGGGCGCGCCCTTCCACGGGCGGTCCTACACCGTGGCCCTGGAGCCCTTCACTTCCTGGCCCGCCATCCTCACCCACGCCATCGAGAACGGCACGCAGCGCAGCCTCGACCCAGGCGAGAGCCTCAGCACGGCTCTCCGCGCCGGCATGTTCCACGCCGAGTCGCCTCCACAGAGCCGGTCGGAACTGAGGTACCACCGTTGAGCGAGCAGGCTGCCACGTGCCCCTTGCGGCAGTCGGTGCTGTGGGCGTGCCTGCTCGCCGCCGTGGGTCTCACAGGCCTGTTGGCGCTGGGGTCCGCATGGTTCGCCTCACGCGACTTCGCTAGCGAGGCGGCTCCATCACCCCTGGCCTCACTGGAGGATGGTGGCGCCCTGCCCGGGCCCGATGACTTCCCCGTTCGGTGGGGCGAGCAGGAGCTGCTCGGCGGACAGCTCGGCCAGTCGGGCGTCGCCTTCGCCGTGCTGGAGCAGACTCGCGGGGCCCTGGCGCCGGGCGCCCCAGCACCGGGTGAGGGCGAGAACCTGTACGGGTTACGCGTCGGCGCCGCCATCGACGCGGAGAGCGGTGTGGATCCGGCAAACTACCGGTTCGAACTGGCCGACGCATCTGGCGGCACCTACGCGCCGAGCGCGGTCTCGACTCCGGGCCGCCTGCTCCCGGGGCCGGCGCTGAACCTGTTCGAGGTCTACTTCCCCCTGCCGACTGAGGCGAGGCCGGCTACGGTGACCATCTACACCGAGGGTTCCGCGCTGGTACTCCCCGCCTGCCCAGTGCCGCGCCCTGAGCCCGACGCGGAGTAGACCCCTACTCGACCCGCGGCAACCCCCAGGAAGGATCACGCTGGCTCTCCTGCCGGATGAGCCGCGCTCCAGCCGGGGCCTCTGCGCTGCGAGCCTGAACCTGGGTGATGTCCGCCGCCCGGCAGTAGAGATTCACGAGCGTCTGCTGGTCGTTCAGGGAGAGATCGACGACCGAAGCGCTCACGAACATGAGATCCTTGGTATTCACGCTGTGGCCCATGAAGCCCAGGGCGTGTCCGAACTCATGGATGGTAGTGATCCGAACCTCGCGATCGGAGAGACGCGAGCCATCGGCATACATGGCGATACGCATGTTGGGCGGGAAGAACTGCTTACCCACGATCACGTGGTCTGTCACGCCCGTCGTATAGCCACCGAGGCTGTCCACCCAGGAGATGCTGATGTCGGCGGTCGAGGACGTGACCTCCCGGAAGGTGTACGCGCCTCGGCCCGCGCCCTGCCATTTGGACATGGCTTCACGGACGTAGCCGGCATACTCCGACTTCCATCCCCTTGGGGCCTTATCTGTGTTCATGGAGACCGTGATGACGCTCTTGGTGAACCTCAGGACATCCTTGCCATCGAGGAGAACGCGGCTGAGGTAGGAGGTCGCCCCCGGGATGGTGATACACGGGATGCTGCCGCCCGAAGGGCCATCGTCCGGGTCATCGTCTGGGTCGTCGTCGATAGGGTCGATCGTTGGCGGACGGTCAAAGGGGCCATCGACGGAGCACCCCAGGGCGAAGCAGGCGACCAGGGCGAGCAGGAGCCCCAGAACGCCTAGAGCCAGCCGGGTCGGGTTCATGAAACGCCGCCTTCCTCAGTGCAAGTGGCGCCCAAGGCCTTGGTGACCTGGCAACGGGCGCCGATTTCATGTTACCCGCGTGGCGCTTCCCTACTCCTCCGAAATGACGACCCGGAACCCGACATCGAACACAGGCCGCCAGGTGGGGTACCCCCATCGGAAGCCCGCTCGGGCGCGGTTGGGCCGATCGTACCAAGACCCTCCGCGCACAACGGCCCTACCGCCGCCGGCCTCGATCTCCGATCCGTCTTCCGCATCACTAGGAGCGTAGAGAGACCGGGTCCACTCGCGGACGTTCCCAATGATGTCGTAGAGCCCCCAGGGGTTGGCCGCGTACTGGCCTACATCAGCGCTTACCGTGGCCCCGTCATCCACGGAGTCGACGCGAGGCATCCACAGAGGGGAGTCCGCCCGCGCCAGCGCGGCGACTCTCTGGTCGGCGAGGTTCGCGTAGGGAGCGAAATCCGCGTCGGCGGCGCCCCAGGGGAACACCTCGGCCGAGCCAGCCCGGCACGCCCACTCCCACTGGGCCTCCGTCGGGAGCGTCACCCGGCGCCCCGTGCGCTGGGATAGCCACTCGCAGAAGGCCATGGCGCGCTCCCAGGAGACTCGGATGACCGGCTGCTGCGGGCCATTCGAGGGCACGCCGCGGCGGATCTGATCCTTGTTGGTCTCCGAGATGTACGCGCTGTCATGTTCCGGGTCGAACCGGGCATACTGGGCGTTGGTGACCTCGAAACGGCCCATCCAGAACGGCCGATCGATGTGCGCGACTCGCCTGGGCTCGTCCGGCGTAGAGCTGGCATCGCCCATGACGAAGGAGCCGGCGGGCACCCGCACCAGTTCCAGGGTCACTCCATCCCCGAGGTCCAGGGATAGCTCCCGCTCCCCAAGTTCGGCGGCCAGCGCCGCGGCGCGGTCGGCGCCGAAGGGCCAGCCCTCGATCTCCGGCGGCGGGCTTGGATCGGCGGCCGGGGAGGGCATCGGCTCGAACATGGGCGCCGGCGTGGGCGGCACATCCTCGAGGTCGACCATGTCACCGACGTAGGCCGCCCGATGCGCCAACCGGAGCTGCCGGAAGTCGTTCGGAATGGGTCGGTGCTCGCTCCATGTGCCGTGGCAAGGCACGTTGAGGTCAATCCACGTCACCAGCCTATCCCACGCCTGGGGATCCAGCGCCACGCCGTAGTGGCCCTTCTCGAGCATCTGAATGAGCTCGCTCGTGTCGGCGTGGAACTCGCCGGGCCGCTGGATGTGGTAGTCGCTCTCGGGCCCCGGCCGGCGAACGTAGGGGTGCAGCGCGAGATAAGCGGGGGTGAAACCGGACCAGCCTTCGCTATCGGGGCGGTCCGTCAGGTCGAGGGACGAACCCGCGTCGTGGCAGCTCGTGCAGTAGCTATCGAGAACCGGCTGGACCTCGCGGCGGAAGCTGAAACCACGCTCAGGGCCGTACCACGGCTCGATCTCCACCGGCTCCGAGAGCGATGCCAGCCCGTGCCCTCCCGCGGGCACCGTGCCATGGTTCTCATGGCAACCCACGCATGACAGGTTCTCGCCTGGCATGGCGGTGAGCCAGCTGCGCATGATCTGCACGGCGCGGCCGTTCTCGTCGATAGGCTGCACGGCGAGGGGCTTGTTGGCTGGCACGCGGAACAGGGCAGACCCGTCATCGCGCACAGGTACCGTGCCAAGGATCCGATGAACATCCCACGGGCCATCCACGCCGATGTGAATGTGACCGCCCATGTGCGGATAGGCGTAGTGGTACTCGAAGATGCGCAGGCCTTTCACAACGCCGCGAGGCACGCCCGCGAGGCCGCGGCCCTCATAGATGTTCGAGAGGTAGATCGTCGCCTCCGGGTCACTGAGGCGGACCCGATCAGGCACGATGCAGGGGAAGGGCCTCGGCCGCAGGGCGATGGGTTCGAGGCAGGCGTGGGTAGGATCCTCGTACAGCAGCACCATATTGTCGAAGGCGTCCACCAGGTAGATGCCCCAGGGCGACTCGGGGGTCGGCCGGCAGGACACCAGGATGCGCTTGTCATCGATGGGGCAGGGGTGGAGGAACCGAGGCCAGGAGTGCTCGACGAGCTGGTCCTCGAGGATGGGCGCCACGACCTCCTCGCGGCCAGGTATCCGCTGGATGACCCCGTCGGCCTCACGCTCGCCCAGAGCCGGGTCGATGAGCACCAGCTCCCCCTCACGCGCGACCCCATGGTGGCCGGAGACGATCACCGCGAGGGCTGACTCCGTTCCGGGCAGCGGCCTGGCGTAGAAGGGCGAGTTAGGCCAGTAGGAGTTCGTGCCGTAGAGGCTCATCTGGGCCGTGCCGTCGGGGTTCATCGCGAACAGCAGCCGAGTGTAGTAGTGCGGCGTGTCGGTGTACTCCCAGCGGGTGAAGAGCACCCTGCCATCGGGCATGACCGTCGGGTCCCACGAGTGATCCTGGTCGAATGTCAGTTGACGCACCGAGCCCGTAGCTGGATCCAGCAGGTAGAGGAGCGAGACCCAGTCGCCGCCCGCCACGCACGGGACTCCCTGGTAGCAGGCCGTGCTGCAGAAGACGATCCGGCCATCGGGGAGGTAGCAGGCGTCGAAGTTCTCCAAGTCCGACGGCAGGCCGGAGGTCACCAGGCGCGGCGACCCGCCCATCACGGGCAGCTCCAGCACCTGCCAGCGGCCATCCAGGGGCATCGAGAAGAGAAGCCGGTCCGCGCTCCAGTGGAGGTCCAGGTCTCCCACGAACTCGCCCGCGGGTGGGACATAGAGGCTCCTCAGGGACCCATCGAGCCCAAGTATGGCCAACTCATTGTCGTAGCCGCTCTTCGCGATGGAGGTGTTCCCCTGCCAGTTCTGAGGCAGCCCGAGGTTCCCTCGCCGACGGACGAACAGGATCTCCTCGAAGTCCAGGGCCGGGTTCGCGTCAACGAGGGCCTCCCTCCGCAGCGCGACCAGGGCCTCGGCCGTACCGGCAGCTTGGTCCAGGGCTTCCGCAGAGTTCAGGCTTGCGAGGGCCGCCTCCCTTGCGGCCCCCAGTTCGGTGAGCCGCGCCAGGTACTCGCTGCCGCGGTAATCATCCGGGTAGCGGCTAGTCAGATCCTCAATGGCGAGGCGCAGGGCGTGCATGTCAAAGGACTGCAGGGCGTCGAGGCTCGCCCGAATGCCCGCGGCGCGATGGTACAGCGCCTGGACGGGTGCCAGATCGGCGATCGCCTGCTCCCCCTGGATGAGCGCCGCCGCCTCCGCCGCCATGTGCGGAATGGCGCAGCGCTCGACGTACCGCTTGGCGAGATCGCCCACGGCATCGCTCGACCAGATGCCATCCCACAGCCCGGCGGCGCGCTCAGCCTGGATCTCTCGGCCATCCTCGGGGAAGTCTCGCAAAAGGCGCTCCCAGAGGGACTGTTCCACGGTGTCCGGCTGCTCGTTGGGGCGAGGGTCGGTGTGGAAGTAGAAGCCGTGGCCACCGATCTGGTTGCAGATCTTGAGGAGCAGCTCGTTCTCGCCCTCACGCAGCGCCAGGTCGCACGTGGCCTGATTCGGTCCGTAGCCGCGCGGCACGTCCTGGCCGAGGACCTCCACGCCGTTGAGGTACACGATCAGGCCGTCGTCGCTGCCGAGGTAGACCGTCAGGGTGCGGTCCGCGTCGCTGGTCAGCGTGCGGTACAGGTACGTTGCCGCCTGGTCGGGGGCGCTCAGCTCCGTTGGCACGCCATCCTGCCACTCGGGATGGGCTAACCAGGAGAGGCCGCCCTCGTAGGTGTCCGTCAGCCGCACCCCCTGATCGGGCGGGAAGGATGTGGAGTAGGACGTGCCCCCCTCCGGCGCGACGAAGGGACCGGCCATGTGCCACTCGCTCAAGGTCACGCCCTCGGGCCCGCTGGAGAGCGTGGCGGCATAGGCGCCGAAGGCCTCGCGGCTCGCCAGAAGCGTCTCGGGCCAGGTGTCCCGCCTAACGTAGTACTCGGGATCCTGAGCCACCGCCCAAGAGGAGCCGACTGTGCAAACGAGCACCCATAGGGACCAACGGTTCACGCGATGCACTCCCCTCGCCGCCAGGGCAACAATCGAATCAGACACGCGCCCACAGGCCTCCGCGGGCGCCCGACCTCAATGCCAATCCTGCACCCGGTCTAGCCGGTACGAGCGTCGCTCCCCGCCGTGGTCGTGTGCCCGGCCGGTCAGGTGCGCCGCACTCCGAGTGCAGCTATAGAACTCAACGGTTACCCGGCGCGCCTTGGGCGTGCCGTTGTTTGTCGCGTACCGCAGGCTGATCTCCGTTCCGGGAGGGCAATCCTCGACCATCGCGACGGCTCGCAGATGCGCCCAGAGGTCGAAGCTCATGGGCTCAAGCCAGGAGCGACCTCGCAGCGCCTGCAGCCCGGCGACGGGGTCTCCCTGCGCCTCCATCAGCCGCCAGAAGACCTTGCCCGTGGCCAGCGCATCGCCCTCGGAGCGGTGGCGGCCCGTGATCCGTACTCCCAAGCGCTCGCAGACGGGACCCAGGCTGTGGCTCTGCAGGGGCAGCAGGCGCCTCGAAAGCACCAGGGTGTCCGCCACATCGTGCCGCGCCGAGAGACCGTGAGCGCGGAGTTCGCGCGCCAGGAAGGGCACATCGAAGGGGGCGTTATGGCACACCACGAGTTCCCCCTGGAGGAAGTCCAGCAGACCGGCCATGACCTCGCCGATCTCAGGGGCGTCTCGCAGTTGGTCATCGGTCAGACCGTGGACGGCCGAAGCCTCCGCGGGGATGGGGATCCGCGGCCGGACCAGCTGCACGAAGCGGTCGCCTGTGGGACGCCCCGCCTCGAAACGCACGGCGCCGATCTCGAGGACATCATCCTTGCGGAGCAGGAGACCGGTGGTCTCTATGTCCAGCGCGGTATAGGCAGCGGGATCGGAACTCACACCTTCTCCCCCCGACGGCCTCCGCCGTGAGTGGAATGAGGTCCTATGCGCGGAGGCCCCGCGAACTCCTCCACAGCGCTCGGCAGGCTGGCGGACCGGCGGGCCCGAACTAACGCGGTGCACTCACACGACGAGGGGATGGTTGCGAACGTGCGGATCATCGTCACCGGCGGCGCGGGCTTCATCGGATCGACCCTGGTCGATAGGCTCCTCGGCGAAGGCCACGAGGTCGCCTGCCTCGACAACTTCGACAACTACTACTCACCGGAAGTGAAGCGCCGGAACATCGCGAGAGCACTCCAACACCCCGCCTATCGGCTTTTCGAGGGGGATCTGCGCGACCAGGACGACGTCCTGGAGCTGCTCCGGGAGGTGCGCCCCGAGGCCGTGGTGCACATCGCGGCCCGGGCCGGGGTGCGGCCATCGCTGGAGGATCCCCGCGTCTACGTGGACGTGAACATCCACGGCACGCTGAACCTGCTCGACGCCGCTCGGTATACCTCGCGGCCCCGTCTCCTCATCGCGTCTACCTCGTCGGTCTACGGGGCCGAGACGGAGGTGCCCTTCCGGGAGGACGCCCCTCTGACGTCGATCGTAAGCCCCTACGCCGCGACCAAGCTGGGCATGGAGGCGCTGTGCCACACGTACTCCGAGGTCTACGACCTGCGGATGTGCGTGTTCCGGCTGTTCACCGTGTATGGGCCCCGGCAGAGGCCCGACATGGCCATTCACAAGTTCACACAGAGGATCCTCAACGGACAGCCCATCCAGCTCTACGCGCAGGGAGAGACCTACCGCGACTACACCTACGTAGACGACATTGTGGATGGGTTCTGCCGGGGGTTGAGCTACGATGCCGCGCCGTGGGGCGTGTTCAACCTGGGAGGCGGTCGCCCCACCAATCTCAGGGACTTGGTGGCGGAGATCGAGAAGGCCACCGGCCGGTCGGCCTCCATCGAGCTGGCTCCCCCCGCCGATGGCGATGTGCCCCGCACTCTAGCGGACATCACCCGCGCCCGCCAGCACCTCGGGTACGACCCGAAGACGACCGTGTCCGAGGGCGTGCCCAAGTTCGTGGAGTGGTACCTCGACGAGGCGAGATAACGCTAGCCCTTGACCCCGCCCAGCTGTAGGCCCTTGACCAGGTACTTCTGGAAGATGATGAAGATCAGGATCAGCGGCACCACGTTCATCACGGTCGCGGCCATGATGAGCTCCGTCTGCCGTCCATAGGTGGAGTCCAGGGCGAGCATCCCCACAGGCAGAGGGTAGTACTGCTCTTGGTTCAGCATGATGAGGGGCCAGAAGAAGGACTGGTACGCCCCCAGCATGGTGATGATGGCCAGAGCGATGACGCCCGGCCGCGCCTGAGGCATTACGATATCCCAGAAGATCCGCCAGTGGCCCGCGCCATCGATCTTCGCCGCCTCATCCATGGCCTGGGGGATGGAGAGCATGAACTGCCGGAGCAGGAAGGTCCCGAAGGCGGTGAAGGCGGCGGGGATGATCAGGCCCCGGTAGGTGTTCAGAAACTGCAGGCTCACCATGATCTGGAAGTTGGGGATCATCGTCACGACGCCAGGGATCATCATCGTCGCCAGGTACAGCAGGAATACCGTGTCCCTCCCTCGCCACTGCATGCGGGCGAAGGCGTAGGCGGCCATGCTGCTCGTGAGCACCTGGAGCAGAGTGACCGAAAGGGCCACGAAGATGCTGTTGAAGTACCAACGCCCGAACCGCAAGCCCAGATACTGGCCTGTGACGGGATCCGGCATCCTATCCAGCACGACGGGGTAGTTGTCCAGGGTCGGCTCCCTGGGGACGATGTGCGCTTCCTCGACCTCTGCTCTCGGCTTGAACGACGCGCCGACCATCCACACGAAGGGGATAGAGATGGCAAAGCCGATGATCGACAACACGACCACCCGCACCACGGCGCCGAGGGTTCGGAGCATGCGTGGGCCCAGCTTCTTGGAGACCCGCGTCATGGGCTCACCTCGAGCTCTCGCCCGAACTTCCAGTTCAGGGCCGTGGCTACGAAGATGATGGCGAACAGCACCCAGGAGATGGCGGCGGCATAGCCCAAGTCCAGATCCTGGAACGCCTTGTTGTATATGTAGTAGCTGAGCGTGGTCGTGGAGCCCGCGGGCCCGCCTCCCGTCATCACCCGGGCCTGCTCGAAACCGCCCTGCAAGCCGCCGATGATGGACATGATGGTGATGAAAAAGGTGGTCGGCCCGAGTTGCGGCCACGTCACGTGCCTGAACTTGCCCCACGCGCTCGCGCCATCCACGTCGGCGGCGTCCATGAGATCGGTGGGCACATTCGAGAGGCCGGCGAGGTAGAGGAGCATGTTCGTGCCGCCGATGCCCGTCCACACCCCCATGATGATGAGGGCGGGTTTGGCCCAGGGCACGCTCGCAAGCCACTCCGGCCCCTGCCAGTCGCGGCCCAAGGCATTGCCGATCGTCTCGATGGCGACATTGATCGGCCCCGTCTCGGGGTTGTAGAGGGCCTTCCAGAGGATCATCAAGGCCACGCCGGCAGTGAAGGTGGGCAGGTAGTAGACCGTTCGGTAGGCCACGATGTTGAAGGCCACGCCCATAGCGGCCATCAGCCAGAAGAGGCCACCGAGCACCGCGACGTTCGGCTGCCCCATCCCCAGCACCAGCGCCATGGTGACGATTCCGCAGAGCAGGCAGAGCAGCGTCCCGGCGATCTGTCCCAGGCGCTCGGCGGGCGCTCGAACGGTGATCAGGAGTGCCGCCAGGAAGCACAGGGCCGCGACGCCGGCTCCTGAGGCCAGACCCACCTTGCCGATAACCGTCGTCCCGCCGACCACCCCGAAGACCACGCAGATGGCGACGGCAGCCGTGCGCAGGAGGGCCGCCAGAAGCGGACCGGGAGCCCGTCCGCTGAGGGGCAGGTCATTGTTTACGAGCAGGGCTAGGGCCAGCGAGCCGGCGATGCCGAAGGGAATGCCGATCATGAGGTAGGCCGTGTTGTAGAAGTACTGCCAGAATCGGGCGTCCCGGGGCTCGTAGCTGCCCCACATGGCTCCGTTGAGCATCCAGAGGCCGAACGCCCCCGCCACAAGCAACAGGGCGGGCAGGGTCCCGAGACCGGGCCGCCAACCCTCGCCCTCGCGGGTGGCGAGCCCCAGGCCGGCGAGGATGCCGATGCCGCCCGAGATGACCAGCCCATGGGAGATCGCCCGGGCGCTGTCTTCACCCACGCGGGGGCGAAGCACCGCCAGGGCAAGGACAGCCGCACCCAGGGCGACGATCAGCGCTCCGCCCACTCTGGTACCGCGCCAGTCCGCCATGTTGGCCCAGAGGACACTGATAAGACCGGCCACGAGCACCCCGGCAGAGCCGAAATAGAGGGCCGAAAGCAGTGGTGCGGGCCGATCGATGGCCTGGACGCCGATGAGGTCGGCGAAGTTGCGCAGACCCACGAACTCCAAGTCCACGGCCGGCTTCAGGTTCCAGTTGGTGAAGGCCATCAGGAAGGAGAGGACGACGGGCAGCAGGGTGAAGCCGAGGAACCCGAGGAGATTGGGGGCCAGGAAGCCGAGGACGGCCAGAGCCTCTCGGCTGCGCGACTTCTTCGTCACAGGCTTGCCCACTGCGTCACTCCCTCCTCAGGGCTTCTGGTACTCGCGCCACCAGTCCTCGGTATAGGGCCGTCCGGTCCGCTCCTCATAGAGCCGCTGCAGGTGGGGCTGCCGCTCCAAGTTCACTCGGATGGTCCGGTTGATCTCGGTGGTGAGATTCCTGAAGGCCGTGTCCGGCGCCTCAACCTGGTTCTCCACGCGATCCAGAGCCTCCCCTAGCCACCGTCGCACCACCAGGGAATCGATGAAGGGGCTCAGATCGGCCGGCTGGGCATCCTCCATGGCATCCACGAAGGGCTGGTGGAAGGCCGGGTCCGGCTCGGCGCGGTTGACGAGCATCTCCCCGCTGGCGGCAACCGAGGGGTTGGGCGGCATCGAGTCGCCATCCTCAACGATGAGCTTGCTGTACTCGGGGCTAGCCAGGTACTGGAGGAACTTGAGCGCCGCGTCCTTGTGCGGGGACATGGCATTGATCCCCGCCGCCCGTGTGTCGCACAGGCCGGTAGGCTCCCGCCCCTCCACATGAGGCAGCCGCACGGCTCCGAGCTTGCCCTTCATCTGCGGGAAGTACTCAACCTGGCATAGGTACCAGCGGCCGATGATGATCATGCCCACTTTGCCGTTAGAGAAGATGCTGAGCCAGCCACTGCCCCATCCGCCCTGAGCGGAGAGGGAGGCCAGTTGGGCAGCCGATGGCACGACCTCGTGCTTGTAGATGGCGTCATAGTAGAACTGGATGGCCCAGAGCGCCTCCTCGGAGTCGAGCAGGCAGGTGAGACCATCCTCGGAGAAGTACCGGCCCCCCTTGTTGATGTACAGCTCCCCGAACCACCAGATGTTGTTCCAGTTCGCGAAGGCGAAGTGCTTCTCGCCAGCGCGTGAGGGGCTCTGCAGGAGCTGCCGGCAGACCTCGATCCACTCGGTCCAGGTCCAGTCGTCCCTGGGGTAGGGCACTCCGTGATCGTCGAAGACCGCCTTGTTGTACACCACGCAGTTCGCCCACACATTGCATGGGAAGCGGTACTGCCTTCCGTCCACCATGAGGGCATCCCTGAGGGCGGGGTAGGTGTTCTCGACCGAGAAGCCGTACTGCTCCGCGTAGGGGGTCAGGTCCATGAGGATGCCGGCGCTCACCTGACTGGCCATGGCATCCTGGTCATACACATCGATCACGTCGGGCCCCGTGCCCGTCGCGCACTGCACGATGAGCTTCGTCTGGTCGCCGCCCAGGCCGGGGTCGACCACTGCCTCCAGCCCCCGGTACAGCTCCGCGAAGAGCCCGGTCTGGCGGTCCCGGGTGGGATTGGCGTCGGTCGCCCAGCGAATACGCTCGATCCCCTCCGGGGGAGGAGGGTCGAGGGTGCGGACGGCCACGATGTACAGCGCGGCCGCCAGAGCGAACAGGGCCGCGAACACGTGCTTCACCGACGGTTCCTCTCCCCAGCGGTCAGTGACTCAGGGCGGGTGTCCCTTTCGGCAAGGGTGGCAACGCGCCCTCTACGGAGTGAGCGCGGAGAACCAGCGAAACGTACATTCTGGCGCCTCGTGGTTGCCGCTACTCCTGCCCGGTACTCTCGCCCGGCGGGACTGAGGCTGGAGCTGACGGGACCCTACTCCTCGGCCCCGTCAGCCCACCGCAGACCGGGTATTCCGCCCGCCTCGATGATGGCCCAGAACTCCTCCTGCACGGCTTCGTAGAGCCCCGTGATGCCGTTGGCGTGGGCGTAGGGCTCCACATCGATCCACGCCGTCGGCTCCGGGATGTCACGGACCCGCGTCATATGAGGAGCGTACTCCTTGATGACGTGGCTGATGCCCCGCCACCCGCGGTCGGGGTCGATGATCCCGTAGTCACTGCGCTCGTTGACCCGGAACCCACCGGGGTACCACCAGCAGACCGTGCCGTTCGCCCCGGAGCGCAGCGCCATCTCGTAGAAGTCGCGGTAGAACCGGGTGGCGAACTCCAGACGCTCCGGGCTCTGGCTCATGATGGACATGTCCCACACATGGGAGCCGAACTCGGCCCACATCACGGGCGTGTCGGGGGCGACAAGCCGGGAGTAGGCCGCGGTGAACCAGCCCGGCTTGACTCGCTCCCAGTCGCCGAGGCGGCCGTAGCCCTCCGGCTCCATGATGTCGACCGCCCCCGCCAAGCCCTTGAGGTCGTAGGGCAGCAGCCCCTGGGGGAAGGTGGGATCGCCGGCCACCGTCATCCGGAAGCTCACCAGGTGGTTGGGATCCACCGAGTGGACCAGCTCTCTCGCCTCGGCGTACTTCCTATGGACCAGGTCATCCACGAACCGGCGGTAGTCGATCGCCAGTTCGCGCCAAGGGCCGTCGGTAGCCAGGTGCTCGTCGGCGGGGTTGGTGAGCGCGCCGGCGTCGGTAACGGGCGCTGCGTAACCCCACGCCTCCTCCGCATCGGCGATAGACCCATGCCGGTCCTCGACCCAGGCCAGCCACTCGCCATCCCACTGGCTGCGCTCGTCGTAGGCGCCGAAGAAGGGCTCCCAAGCCAAATCGTAGGCGAAGACGTTGTCCTCACGGGCGAGCTGGTTGACCTCGATGAGCTCGCGCATCTGATCCCACAGGAAGTGCATGGGAGTTCCCGGGCGGAGCGACAGGTTGACCTTGAGGTTATGGGCTCTACACCTGAGGAGCAGATCCCACAGGTTCCGACTCTCCAGCGACCGGTGGTAGATGAACACGCTGACCATGTTCATCCCCATGGCCTCGATGTCGGCCAGATCCCATTCGATGACGTCGGGATCGTAGGGCTGGGGGTCGAGGAAGAACTCGAAGTACTCATTGTCCTCGATGCCCACGCCCGACGAGGGCATGTAGTTGACGCCGTGGGCGTACCAGGGCTCGCCGTTGAGGATGAAGTCCCCCTCAGAGGCTGTGATGAACTGGGGTTCGGCCGGAGTGGTCCAGATGGACACGGGGTGCTCGAGGTGGTCGACGACGTCCTGGCCCACTATCAGGTCGACCGTCACTACGCCCGGCGCCCCCTCGGCATCCAGGGGAATCGCCACCCCGTCGCCGAAGGGGCGGCTCAGGCCAGGCGGCGCCTCCGAGCTGCGGGCCAGCTTCGTCTGCCGGTCCTGGGCTGAGTAGCTCAGCTCGGTCCGCACGGTCACGGGTTCGCCACCGAGGTTGAGGACCACCGCCCCCGCCGTCATCTCCTCGCCGGGCTCGTAGGCGTAGTACTCCGTGCCCCCCTCCCACAGGAGCAATCCATCCATCACCCGATCGACGACGCCCGTGAGGGCGGCGACGACCTCCGGCCGGGCCAGGTACGCTGAGTCAGGAATGGGTACCGAGATCACGCAGCTGTTAGCGCGACCGTCGATGACCAGGGCGGCGGGGAAGCCCGCCAGGCGACCATCATCCCGAAGGGCGCGGAGAAGCGGCACGAAGCGCCACCGGCGATCCTTGCCGAAGCCGGTGCCTTGGGGTCGCGGATGGATGGCGAAACAGGCGTCAGGAAGCTCGAGCGCCCCCTGGGGCCAGAGCGCCTGCCGCGGATCAGGCTCAACGCGGGCTGCGCCACGGACGGGGTAGGTCTTGTAGGCGGGAGAGACGCCCTCGATCCGCGGCACATCGGTGACCCGGGCATCGGTGATGAGCTCGGCCATTGAGGGGTCTAGGCGTGCGGCGGCCAGGTCGTCGATCCAGATCTGGTGATCGCCGGGCCCCACGCCCGGCGAGTGAGTGAAGGCCAGGCCAATGATGATCTGCCTCGCCTGCTCGGGCCGGAACCGCGCGGCGGACTGTGGCGGGCTTCCATCGCGCCAGAGGCTGAATTCCCCTGGCAGGATGGCCACGCGCCGCCACTCGGGCGTGAGGCCAACCGAGGCCATCCACCGGCTGCCATCTCGCTCGCGGATCTCCACCACGACCTCGCGCGTCGTCTCGTCGCCCTTCGCCATGAAGGACAGGACCGGGTGCTCGGCGTCGAAGGGACTCTCCTCGAACTCGGGCGCTCCGAAGGTGTCCCACCCGCTCAGACCCTTGATATCGAGCAGCAGGGCCCCTCCGTCCCCCTCGGGCCCCGCATCGACCACTTGCGACGATGACGCGGTGCTCATGTCATTGCTTGACCGCTGCCATTCAATGTCGTCGGTCGAGAAGTCCATGAACACCCGGTGCTCGGCCGACTCAGCGACGACCGAGCGGACGTCGTCGCGGGTCATCCAACGCTCGCCGACCGACCAGAGGGGCATCTCGAAGGCCGGCCCACCGAGGACCAGCAGATGCCCTCCCGCCTCGACGTACGACCCGATGGCGCCCGCGCCGTACGCTGGGAAGCTGTTCACGGTCGCGAGGACGAGGAGATCGAAGCGCTCCGGGGTGAGCAGGGAGGGGTTGCTGACCGCCTCGCCATCGAGCAGGGTCACGGAGAAACGCTCGGCCAGGACGGCCGCGTACGTGTCAGCCAGAGCCCTGTCGAAGCCGGGGAGATCGTCGACGAGAACCGCCACATTGCCTCGCTCAGACCAAGAGTATCCTGCCGCCGCAAGCTGGTCCTCGACCGCGGCCGCCATCTCTTCCAGCCTCCTCGCCTCCTTCGCGCTGAGAATCCGTATGGTCTCGGTGTAGGCGATGGGCGCCGCGGGAGACTGCCAGTCCTCGCCGAGCCAGACGGCCCAGTGGACCGTGCTGCTCTGTTCGAGGCCTGGCGCCTCGAACTGGAAGGTCTCGGCGCCCTCACCGACGACCTCCACGATCCGCGATCCGATGACCTCCGGCGAATCGCCCTTCATCTCGCAGTGCAGTCGGGCGGGCGCCTCGATTCCGGAGTACGCCACCTCGATGATGACGGTCTCGCGCTCCACACAGCGGCTCGGGGCCTGCAGCACCTCGGCGTTTGGCGCGGCGAATACGCCAGCGGCAACGGCCAAGCTCAGAGAGAGTGCCTTCGCGATCGGCATGGTGGATCTCGCCCTCCTAGTTGATCACCGGTTACCCGAGGGTTCGGCCTGGCGCGGCCTGTTACCTGGCGCCCGAGAGCCCTGAGGGATAGGATGTGGACGTACCTAACACAGAGAGAAGGCTGGACCATGAGAGACATGGACCCGACGCCCCGCGGTCCCGATGAGGGTAGCGGCTGCTCCGGTTGCGGGTCGGCCGGCGCGTCCTCGGCGGCCGAGGCGCAGATGCAGGCCCAAATGCAGCAGGCGCGCCTCGATGATCGGCTGAGCCACATCAAGCGCCAGATCCTCGTCATGAGCGGCAAGGGCGGTGTTGGCAAGAGCACTGTGTCGGCGAGCCTGGCGTGGTCGCTCGCGCGGAAGGGCCACCAGGTCGGGCTGCTCGATGCCGACCTGCACGGGCCCAGCATCCCGCTGATGACGGGCGTCGTAGGCGCCCGGCCCGTGGCCATGCCGAACGGCATCGGCCCGGTGCCCGCGGACGAGAACCTGTGGGTGATGTCCATGGGCTTCCTGACCCGGAGCGCCGATGAGCCGCTCATCTGGCGCGGTCCCCTCCGCTCCAGCGCCCTGAGGCAGCTCGTCGCCGATGTCGAGTGGGGTGACCTGGACTACCTCATCACGGACCTTCCCCCGGGCACGGGCGATGAGGCTCTGACCGTCGCCCAGGCCATGCGCGGCGCCGATGGTGTGATCATCGTATCCACGCCCCAGGAGGCGAGCCTCGCGGACTGCCGGAAGGCGATCAACTTCGCGCACGCCCTGGATCTCCCCGTCGTGGGTGTCGTGGAGAACATGAGCGGCTTCGTGTGTCCCCACTGCGGCGAGGCGACTCCCATCTTCAGCACAGGTGGCGCGCGGCGCATGGCCGAGGAGATGGGGGTCCGCTACCTCGGCGCCATCCCGCTGGCGCCGGAGGTGGTCACCCTTTCGGATCGGGGCAAGCCCGTGGTCGGCGAGGACGCGCCGGAAGCGGCAAGAAATGCCTTCGCCGCCCTGGCCGAGGCCGTCATTCAGGCCGTGACGACCCCTTCGTAGATCCGTCGGGAGGCACGAGGAGGCGATCGAATGAGCCGGTGGATCATTCCGCTGCTGCTCGGCTTCGTCGCACTGCCATGCTCCGCGGAGCGGGTCGTCGACAAGCCGACGGGGGTATCCTTCGAGCACCCATTCGACCAGTACCTGATCGAGGACATGAGCCAGGGCCGGGCCTTGGTGCGCATGTACGCCACGCCCGACCATGCTCAGCGGGTCATCATCATGAGCCTGCCTTCCGCGGCGGCGCCCGAGGGGATGGACAGCCGCCGTACGGCCATAGCCCGCCTGGGCGGGCCTGACTATGTCGAGCATCGCTACGAGCCCGCGACACTAGCCGGCCTTCCTGCCCACGCTCTGGAGTACTCCGCGCAGGGGTTGCGGGTTCTCGAGGTGGGAGCGATGCGGGGCGCGGCCCTGCTGATCGTCCAGGTCGCCGCGCCGGAGCCAGTGTGGAAGGACCCCGATCAGGCGGCGGAGTACCGCGCGATCCCGGACACAGTGCGGTTCGAGGGCGAGGCGGCTCCCGAAGCGGCGCCCATCGCCCCCGACCTCAGCACGCCCGAGGAGGTGCGCGCTGAGTGGCCCGCGCGCGCGGCCCCGTCTTGGCGCATCGCCCACCATGAGGTCCGCGTCCGGCTCGACCCAGGAGCAGGCTCGGCGGCCGTCGAGGATGACCTCACCATCGAGGCCCTCGAGGACGGCGTGGGCGCGATCGAGGTCGTGACCTCGGTGGTGACGGACGTCCGCTTCATCCACGAGGGCACGGACCTGCCGACGGTAACCACCAACGGGCAGCACGCGTCCCAGCGCCACGAAGTGACCCTGCCGCAGGCCCTGGATCGGGGCGACACGGTCACCCTTCGTTACACCGCCCACGCCCAGGACTACTTCCAGAATGTCCCCAACCAGACTGTGGCGGAGGTATCGGTCCTGGGTCAGGTGCGCGAGCACAGCTCCTATACTAGCCACGTCCTCTACTACCCGGTTGATGACGGCAATGACGCCACCGCAACCCTCGGCGTGACGGTGCCCGAGGGTTACGTGGTCGCGGCCGGCGGCGAGCCAGTCGGCGTGACGGAAGACGAGGACGGCACGGTCACCTGCCGGTTCGAGAACACCCTCTCGGTCCCCCGTCTGCTGCCCTTCGCTTGGGCAGTGGCACGGTATGTGGTGCGTTCGGCGACGACCTCGAGCGGTATGCGGATCAGTTGGTACGGCTACGAGGGAGAGGACGCGCTCCTAGACCAGCGCCTCGAGGTAGCCCTACAGGCGGCCGAGACCTTCGAGGCCATGATGGGCCCCCTCCCCTGGGGACGGGTCGCCTTCGCCCATGTGACCCCCGAGGAGCGAGAGATGGGGGTGAGCACGCCGGGGCTGATCCTGGTCTCGGACGGCTTCTTCGGCGACTTCGGTGATCTGGACCTCACGGGCCGGAGCGTCAACGATCCCGAGGTCCTCAACGCGCTTGTCGTCGTGGATGAGCTCTCACACCAATGGAACGCGTACGCGGTCGCGCTGCCGAACGAGTTCGCCGAGGGGGTCGCCACCTTCCTGGACCTCCTCTGGCTGCGCGATCAGGCCGGAGAGGAGACCTACCGCAGCGGCATGGCCGAGTTGACCCAGGCCTATGTGCAGTCTCGCGCCCTGGGCCAGGATGTGCCCGTAGCCTCTCCGCGGGTGTACCAGTCGCCCATGTACCGGACCATCGCCTTCGCCAAGGTGGCGGTCGTCCTCGATATGCTCATGCAGTACCTGGGCGAGGACGCCTTCTTCGAGGCGTGGTCCGGAGCGTTCTCTGCGCTCATAGGCGCAAGGCCCACCTACGACGAGTTCTTCCAGGCCTTGTCCGACGGAGCAGGGGAGAACCTGACTTGGTTCGAGGAGCAATGGCTCCTCCGGGCTGGGCTACCCCAGATCCGGGCCGAGGCGCGCGACGGTGAGCTCATCCTGGAGCAGGTGCAGCCGCAGGACGTCTTCGTGCTGCCGAACCTGCCGGTGCGCGTGGTAACCCCCGACGGGCGGATCCGTGATCTGAACCTGCGCATGGACCAGAGGGTCATAGTCACGGCTCTGGAGGGCGATCTGCGTGGCGCGGAGGTCATCGTGGATCCAGCCAAGTACCTTCTGGTCGAGCAGGTGTTCGAGTAGACGATGTAGCAATGGTACAATACCGCTAGGTCTGGTGTGCGGTCCCGGCGTGTGTAGGACATGCCGGCGCAGTGGGAGTGGAGATGGCACCGGTGCTGAATGCCTTCGTGGCGGAGGATGAGGCCACTACCTCGGAACTCCTCTGCACCACCCTGAGACAAACGGAGCGAGTAAAGGTCGTGGGAACGGCCAGCACGGGCGCCGAAGCTCTGGAGCGGATACGCGCCCTTCGCGTGGACGTTGTCTTCCTCGACGTCAAGCTTCCCGACATAACCGGGATCGAGGTGGCGGAAGCGCTGGTGGAGGAGGGGTCCCCGCCGCGATTCGTCTTCGTGACGGGGCACAGCGAGTGGGCAGCCCGCGCCTTCGAGTTAGAGGCCGTGGACTACATTATCAAGCCCACCGACCCCGCGGAGTTGGGCCGCCGAGTCGTTCGGGCCGTCGAGCGGGTCGAGCAGCTGCTCGACCACCAGCCCAGCCAGGACATCGAGGCACTGCGGACACAGGTGAACGCGCTAGCCAACCGACTGAACGAGCTACAGGCCGATCCGGGCTATTCCGTCGGCCGGCGCCTACCTATCAAGGACTACGACGAAGGTACAGTCCGGCTCATCGACCCCAAGTCCGTCGTATACCTCGTGCGCAAGGGGGACCGGGTGGTCGTGCACACGGCCGATCAGGAGTTCCCGACCTACTACACAGTAGACCAGATGGATCAGCGTCTCTCGGCCGCCGGCTTCGTGCGCATCAGCCCCGGCGCGCTGGTGAATATCGACTATGTGAACCACCTGATCCCAAACGGCGACGGCTCATACGACCTGGTGCTCGGGGACAGCAAGTCGACTGTGCTCACGGCGTCGCGCCGCAGGTCGCGAGCGCTCATGGAGTACCTGAAGCCCGAGTGAGGGTATATGCTGGGACGGAGCCTCGAAAGTGAAGCCCGAGCGGTCTGATGCTGGCGCGGCAGATGCCAGCGAGGCGGAGCGTGCCTACTCAGCGATCTTCCACAGTCACGGCATCGCCATGCTGGTCTTGGCCGCCGATGGGACATTGCTCCGGGTGAACGACACTCTGGCGGCCTTGCTCGGCCGTGCCCCGGAGGAGCTCATCGGCCGCCGCACTCTGGATATCACCCACCCCGAGGACGCCGATGTGACGCTGACTCCCCTTGCGCAGCTCGCGGAGGGCGAGAACACGGTGCGATTCACGAAGCGGTACCTCCGAGCCGATGGCTCAGCGATGTGGGGCGAGGTCACCGCTACGGCGGTGCGCGATGACGCGGGAGGACATACCCACACCATCGCGTTCATCCAGGACGTCACGGAGCGCCGCAAGGCAGAGGCAATGCTCCTCGATAGCCAGCGGGACCTGGCGCGGCTCCTGAACTCGCTCAGCGATGGGCTGCTGATCCTCGACTACAACGGGTACGTGCTCGACGCTAACACGGCGATGGCGGCCATGCTAGGGCGCGAACCCAGCGACCTACGGGGCCACAACGTAACAGAGCAATGGGTGCGCCCGCAGGAGGAGGGGACCGTCGCCGAACTCGTGCGCGACATGGCGGCGGGCCTGACCTCCACGGCGACGCTCTGCGCGCGGGGCGCCTCGGGGTCTGATCTGCCCATTGAAGTGCGAGTGACTCACGGCGCCTGGGGCGGCGAGCTCGCGATGTTCGCTATCTGCCGCGATGTCACCGAGCACCTCCGCGCCGAAGCGGAGCTGCGGGCTTCCCAAGAGCGGTTCGAGGGGGTCTTCCAGGCCAGCCCCGCCGCTCTCGTGCTGAGCGACCCCGCGACATCGGAGGTCATCGACGCCAACCGTGCTTTCGAGGAAATGGCGTGTCTGCCGAGGGGAGCGATGATCGGCCGGTATGCCTGGGAACTCGGCGTGTCCCTCAACCCCACGCTTCGCCATCAGCTTCTCGAGTCCGCAAGGACAAGCGGCCCGCCGCCGCAGTTCGAGACGAACGTACTGAAACCAGATGGCACCGAGGCCTCCCTCCTCCTCTCAGCCCACATGGTCGAGATCAGTGGGAGGGAGCTGCTCCTGACGGTTGGGACCGACATCACCGAGCACAAACGCGCCGAACAGGTTCTGCGCCAGTCCGAGGAGCAGTACCGGCAGGTCGTCGAGCAGTCGGGTCAAGCCATTGTCATCGTCGAGGATGGCATCATCCAGTATCTGAACCCGTGGGGCGAGTCCGCGCTCGGTCTCGAGGTGGGTCAGGCTGTCGGTCTACCGGTGATCGACATCGTGCACCCGGAAGACCGCCCGTACGTGAGGGAGCTCCTGGAAGCCTGGACACAGCGGGGCAAGGACGGGGCCTTCGATCTGCGCGTCATCAACCTGAGGGGCCGCACGCGCTGGGTGCGCGGCATGGCCACGACGACACATTGGCAGGGAGAGCGGGCCCTCCTCGCCTTCGTTCAGGATGTCACGAGCCTCGTGATGGCCGAGCAGGCGGCTCAAGCTGCGACGGAGCGGCTCCGCCAGATCATCGACTCCGTCCCCGTGCAGATATCGGTGCGCGATGCCGACGGTCGCTACCACCTGGTGAACCGAGCCTCGGCCACCTTCCACGGGAGGACGCCGGACGAGATCGAGGGGCGATCGCTGCGGGAGTTGGGGATGGATGAGGCGCTGGAAGCAGAGGTCCTCAAGAGCGGTGTTGAGGTCCTGCGGCAGGGGGTGCCCGTCTCGGAGCCCTTCGTTCGCGCAACGAATAGCCAGGGCGTCGAGCGCATCCACGATGTGACGCGGGTTCCCCTCGACATTGGGAATGGGAACCTAGGGATCCTGACCGTCGCCGTGGACCGCACGGCCATGACGCGCACCCAGCAGGAACTGGCTTCAGCCATCGGCGAGCTCCGGCAGACGAACCGCGACCTGGAGCAGTTCGCCTACATAGCCTCCCACGACCTACGGGAGCCTCTGCGAACCGTCTCCTACTCCCTCCACCTCCTGAGGAGCAGCTACCCCGAAGCTCAGGAGGGGGGAGCCGGGCGCTATCTCAGCGAAGCGCTGCGTGGCGTGCGGCGAATGGATCGGCTCATCCAGGACCTGCTGGAATACTCCCGGGCGGGCCGCCAGAGGGCGCCGGACTGGGTGGACGCGGAGAGAGTGCTCGCCACGGCGCTGGGCGCCCTAGACTCACTCGCGAAGGAGACTGGGGCACAGGTGACGTGGGAGGGTCTGCCCGAACGCGTCAGGTACGATCCTATCCAGCTCGGGTTGGTATTCCAGAACCTCCTGGGCAACGCGATGCGGTTTCGCGGCGAGAAACCGCCACAGATCCACATCAGGGGCGAGCGCGGCGCCGACGAGTGGCTCATTCATGTGAGAGACGAGGGCATCGGCATCGATCGCCAGGATCACGCCCGCATCTTCCAGATGCTCCAGCGGGCGGGAACCGGTGGAGATCCCGAGGGCACCGGCATCGGCCTCGCCATCTGTGCCCGCATCGTGGCGGCCCATGGCGGGAGGATCTGGGTCGAGTCCGAGCCTGGGAAGGGCTCGACCTTCTCCTTCAGCATCCCCGACCGGACCGCCGACGCGTTGCAGTCTCCATCCTAGGCATCAGCGAAGCCCCAGGATCCGGGTATCCCGATCCGCGATGTCGAGCGCCAACTCGGCCACATCGACCCCGAGGGTCTCGCCCGTCACAAGATCCACCACCGTTGCCGGCCTCGGGAGCTGGATGAGCCGTGTGCCGCCCTGGTCCACATTGACACTCAGCAGCCCCCGCGACGCCCACACGATGGCCTCCTCCGTGTAGAGATGCACGCCCGCCCTCTCGGCCAGTTGGCGAAGCAAGGCGGCCGGCAGGGCCGGTGCCGCCGAGTGAACGCTCAGCCAGTCGCCGTGATCTCGCACCGCCAGGCCGGCTCGCCCGTCCGGCATCCGCGCCAGAACCTCAGCCTCGCCATCGTCCGGGTAGGCGACGGGCCCGAAGGCCTGACCGGCGCCGTAGGAGAGCCCCTCGGCCTCACAGCGGAGCATCGCCGGCTCCGTCGACCAGCCGATGTCCATTCCGACCAGGTCGCCCATGGCCGAGGGGTCGAGGGCGCCCTCGCGGTACACCCCCGCCGGGCCGACGAAGACGAGCACCCGGCCATCGCTCCTCAGGGCCTCGATAGCGGCCCGCTGGGCGGCATTGGGCGCCCAGGCGTTCAGGAAGACGTACATCCGCTTGGGCGGCAGCTTCGCCACGTCATCGAGGGTGTACCAACCGACGGGAGCCCCGATGCGCGCGGCCTGGGGAATCTGCTCCCGAAGGAGCCAAGCGGTGAGCGGCGCCCCCACCGAGGCATAGGCGAGGGAGGGCCCATCGACGATGAAGGCGACCTCGTCAGCTGGCGCGCGGTCGTACTCGAGAGCTCGCTCCGCCGCCTCCCGAAGCTCCCCTATGCGCGCCATGAGGACGGGATCATCGTAGCGGTTCTGGCCCACATCGAACCACCACTGGGCCACTCCGCTCGCGATCACGTTGCCCAGCTCGCGGTTCTGCTGGAGGATGTCCCCCTCGATGGAGGCTTGCTTGCCCCAGGAACCCACCTCGCCAGGCGCCAGCGATGTGCGGATGTCGTTCTCGTCGAACCATAGCTTCCCGGCGTGGCGCACACTGCCCGTGAGAGACATGAAGTGGCTCGTGCCAGAGCCCGGGTCCCGGAACATATAGCTCGTTGGGCTGATCAGGAAGTCCACGTCCGGGCAGGCGAGCACCTCGTCGAGAGCGAGGTGGCCCGCGTTCTGCATGCGCGGCTCGGCGATGAGCTGGAGCAGGTAACCGTAGAACACGCCAACGAGCCGGTCGCCACCCGCAATCCGCTTCGTGGCTGCCGCCAGGGTGCGGATGCTATCCGCCACCATCCAGGAGTTATAGAGGGTGAAGTCGATGACCGGGCCTTCGGACGCAGGATCCCTCAGGTAGCCCAGGTCGCAGCGCTCCCGTTCCGCTCGCGTTGGCAGCTCGGCCGTCGCAAGCGAGGCCGAACCATCGCGCCACGCGCGCCGCAGCGCCTCGTCGGTGCCATACTTGGCACGGAGCCACTCTCGGAACTTGGCTAGGTTTGCGGGGGAGTAGTCGACCCAAGAGCCCTCGTTGGCGCCCCACATCATCCACTCCTCGGTAGTGCCCGAAGCGATGTGGTACCCGAGGACTCGATCAGCGTACGGCGAGGCCTCGATGTGGCGAACGAGCCGCTCGATGCCCCGGATCGTGTCCCGGCGCCACGGCTCGGACGCCCAGGAGGGAGCCGGCTTCCCGCCGCTATGGATGAACACCTGGCGGGTGCCGTCCGCAAGCTCCTCGATGACCAGATCATCCGGGTGTGCCTCACTCCACCACGCCGGCGCGTGGACGTAGATGCGCGGGAAGAAGTAGGCGTCTGGGCAGGCTTCCAGCACCATCAGCGCCCGCTCGTCCATCTGTGAGAAGTCGTAGGTGTCGGGGGCCGTCCAGGCAGTGCGGGCCAGGCCATAGCCTGACTCCGTCGGCGTAGCCGAGAAGGAGAACAGCCGCACGCCCTCCTCGGCGAAATCCCGGAACACCTCCAGGCTCGGTCCATAGGCCATGTACGTCATGCCGGCCAAGGGCTGGCCGTCGATGTGCAGGGTAGGCGTGCCCTGGTAGTCCTCCACCGTCGCTACAGTGCCGACCGTATCTCTCTGCTCGATCCTCACCCGCGCCAACCCCCCTTCAGCACTCCGGCCGTCCAGGACGACCCGTGCCTCGCCGATCCTCACGTGGACCGCATAGTCGCCGGCGAAGGCGTATCTGGGGATCACGCCCACCGCCCTCCCCCGGAAGGGCTCACCCACGGGCACGTCGCCGCGTGGCGCCGCCAGGGGCAGCGCAACAGTGTGGCCCGCGTCATCCTCGAGCGTGACCTCCGCCACGTCGGTCAGCGGGGGCCCGGAGAGTTGCCCCTCGAAGTAGACGGTGACGCGCTGCTCGGGCCGCGCGCGGGTAGGGGCCATGAGGCGAGTCAGCCGCAGGATGGGCCGGTCCGGAAGCACCGCCTCGATCCCCGCGATGTCGAGGGCATACTCGTGGCCGGCCGAGACGCCGAAGGCGATAACGGCGAGGGGCGTCGCGGGGAAGTCCAGGCGGCCGTCACGATCCGTGGACCAGCTCGCGACGCCCCAATCCTCCCGTGGGAACCGCACCCTCTGCCAGTCCGAGTCTGCTTCGAGGGGCACGGGCGGCACGCTCCACTCGGAGCCGTTCGCGTCCCGTAGCTTGAGGGCCAGGTTCAAGGCCGCGCCCCGGTTGCGGACGCGCAGCTCAATGGCGCCGAACTCCCGGGGGACGGGCTGGTGTGCGAAGACATCAGCGAAGGAGCCATCGCGGAGAGCGAACTCCCATGCGAAGTGGTCATCGACGCGGGTGACGTCGTAATGGGTGAATTCCCGATCCAGTCTCGCGGAATCGCGAGACGAATCCCAGCCCTCGAGCGCATCGGGGAGCAGCGAAAGGGTCTCGGCCGCTAGTGCGCTGGAAGCTAGAAGGAAGACCAAGAGACCGAGGATGAGAGCGGATGCGCGCATAGCGCCACCTCCATGCCACAGCGGGAAACGGCATGGGGAGGGTTCGACGCCCGGAGCACAGCACCTTGGCTGGCTCCGCCTGTGAGCGGAGCTACTCTACACGCGCCTCGTTGCCGCCCGTAGAGCCCACCGAGCCGCCGAAGGGCACGCTGGGGCGGTTCCTGCGGTCGGAGGATACGTTCCTTGCTAACGGTGACTCCTGCCCGAAGCGCGTCAGCTCCGGGGTCACGAATGTCTTGCGGTGAGTCGCCTTCTCTCTCTCGCGCTCCATGGGTCTCCCACTTCTCCCGAACCGATGGACCAACGGGTCAGCCCATGCGGGCCACCGGAATGATCGGGTACCATGCGTCGCGAACCGGTACCGCCGCCTACATAGGTCACCGTAGCGGCAAAGCCTCCGGCCCCTACGGCTGAAAGAATAGGCAGGTAACCTCACGGGGTGAGACTGGACGCCGTGCGGCTGAAGTCTCACCGAGCCCAGGAATGCCCGCGCCATCGGCAACGGGCCCTACGACGCGCCCCGCCTGGGGCGATGACACCAAGACAAGGTGAAGATAGAAGGCAGCATCACAGATGTCAAGGTGAATCTCCTCGAATCAGACGCCCTCGAGAAGGTGCCCTCGACACACTCCTATAGGAGTGCTATCCTCGCGAAGTGGTCCATCGGGTGGCAGGCAGCGGAGCCGGACCTTACGGAGGGTTGACATCGATGGCGCGGCGCAGGGGTCGCTTCCTGGTCCTAGGTCTGGATTGCGCCACGCCCCAGCTGATACTCGATTCCCCCGCTGGCGACGACCTGAAGCACATCCGATCCCTCATGGGCCGTGGCTGCTACGGCCGTCTGACGAGCTCGATTCCCGCCATAACATGCCCCGCCTGGATGTGCATGGCGACCAGCAAGGATCCGGGAACCCTCGGGCTCTATGGCTTCCGCAACCGCAAGAACTATAGCTACACGGGGCTCGGCATAGGCACCTCGCTCTCCGTCAAGGAGCCCACGGTATGGGATCTCCTCGGCCTGCGCGGCCTGAAGAGCCTGGTCATGGCCGTGCCCATGACCTTTCCCCCGAAGCGCCTGAACGGCTGGTTGTGCTCGGGCTTCCTCGCCCCCGATACGAACGCGGACTTCTGCTACCCCAAGAGCTTCCGGGACGAGCTCCTTGCCGCCGCGCCCAACTACCAGGTCGATGTGCGCGATTTCCGCACCGACGACAAGCAGTCACTGCTGCAGCAGATCTACGACATGACGGCCGAGCACTTCCGCGCCTTCCGCCACATGATGAAGACCAAGGACTGGGACTTCATGCAGGTCGTGGAGATGGGCCCAGACCGGCTCTACCATGCCTTCTGGCGATACTGCAGCCCCGACCACCGGCTGTACGAGCCCGATGGGGTCTTCTCGTCCGTGATCGCTGACTACCACCGGTTCCTTGACGGCGAGATAGGCTCCCTGCTGGAACTGACGTCGGACGAGGACGCCATCCTGGTCTGCTCCGACCACGGCGCGAAGACGATGGTCGGCGGGATAGCCGTCAACGAGTGGCTCATCCAGCGCGGCTACCTCGCCCTCAAGCCCGATGCCCCTCGTGAGGCGGGTACCAAGGTCTCGCCGGAGATCATCGACTTCGCCCGGACGCGTGCTTGGGGCGATGGCGGCTACTACGGACGGATCATGCTCAATGTGGAGGGTCGGGAGCCTGAGGGACTGATACCCCCAGAGGAGTACGAGAGCTTCCGTGACCGCATCAAGGGAGAGCTGGAAGCTCTGGGGGACGACCAGGGGCGGCCCATCGGCACCCGGGTCTTCAAGCCCGAGGAGATCTACCGGCAGGTGAACAACATCCCGCCGGATCTCATCACCTACTTCGGGGATCTGGATTGGCGTTCCGCCGGCACCCTCACGGGCGGCCGCCTGCACATCTTCGAGAACGACACGGGCCCCGATGACGCGAACCACGCCCAGGAGGGACTGTTCGTGCTGGCAGGACCGGGCTCGGAAGGTAGGGGTGAGGTGCGCGGCGCCACCCTGTATGATGTCGCGCCGACCGTTCTGAGGCACTTCGGCCTGCCAGTACCGAAGGACATGATTGGCGAGCCACTCCTATAGACGGGCCCCGATCTGCCCGTCCGACACAGCTGAGGAGCAGTAAGCGACATGGCAAAGCGAGGATTCGTAGTCTGGTTCACGGGGCTGCCCTGCTCGGGGAAGAGCACCATCGCCGAAGCGCTCGAAGTCGAGTTGGAGCGGCGAGGCATCCGCATCGAGATCCTGGATGGTGACGTGGTGCGCACCAACCTCTCCAAGGGGTTGGGCTTCTCAAAAGAGGACCGGGACATCAACATCCGCCGGATCGCCTTCGTGGCGAACCTCATCGCCCGCAACGGCGGGGGCGCCGTCACGGCGGCCATCTCACCCTACCGGGCCATCCGGGCCGAAGCGCGCGCGCTCGTCGAGGGCGATGGTTCCGAGTTCATTGAGGTCTACGTCGCCACGCCCGCCGAGGTCTGTGAGAAGCGCGACGTCAAGGGCATGTGGGCCAAGGCCCGCGCCGGCGAGATCAAGGAGTTCACCGGGGTCGATGACCCATACGAGCCACCGGACCGGCCCGAAGTCGTCTGCCATACCCAGGCGGAGACCGTCGACGAGAGCATGGGCAAGGTCCTGCGCGAGCTGGAAGCCCGAGGCTGTGTGCCTTCGGAGGAGGGGCTACTCGGCCCCATCGCCCCCCACGGGGGCTTCCTGGTGGACCGGCTGGCGCCGGCGGACCAGGTCGAGGCCCTGCTCGCCGAGGCCGCGGGGCTGCCGCGCATCGTGGCGAATCCGGTCATCGCTCGCGACATCGAGATGATCGGCGTGGGCGCATTCAGCCCCCTGACGGGCTTCATGGGCGAGGGGGACTACCAGGCCGTCGTGGAGACCGGGCGGCTCGCCAAGGGCCTGCCCTGGACGGTGCCCATCACTTGCGACCTCGGCCAAGCCAAGGTCGAGACAGGCGGGAAGGCGGCCATCGTCGACGACGCGGGCAACATCCTCGCCACCATCGACGTGACCGACGTGTTCCGGCGTGATGCTCAACGTGAGGCGGCTCAGGTCTACCGCACTACCGATGCCGCCCATCCGGGCGTGGCGCGGATCTACGCCGAGAGCAACACCCTGGTTGGCGGCTCCATCACGGTGCTCCGCCGCTGCGACCGCTCGCCCTTCGAGGCCAACTGGGCCGACCCGAGGGAGACGCGCGCCACCTTCCGTGAGCGCGGGTGGAAGCGGATCGTGGCCTTCCAGACACGGAACCCCATCCACCGTGCCCATGAGTATCTTCAGAAGTGCGCCCTTGAGATGTGCGACGGGCTGATGATCCACCCCATCGTGGGCGACACCAAGTCCGATGACATCCCCGCCGAGGTGCGGATGGACTGCTACGAGGCCCTGATCGACAACTACTTCCCGCGCGATCGGGTGCTCCTCCGGGTCCTGCCTACGGCCATGCGCTACGCGGGCCCGAAGGAGGCCATCTTCCACGCGATCATGCGGAAGAACTACGGCTGCACCCACTTCATCGTGGGCCGCGACCATGCCGGAGTGGGCAACTACTACGGCACCTTCGACGCCCACCTGATCTTCGAGGAGTACGACCCACAGGAGATCGGGATCACACCGCTGTTCTTCGACCATGCTTTCTACTGCCTGCGGACTAAGGGCATGGCGTCCCAGAAGACGAGCCCATCCTCCATGGAGGAGCGGGTCTTCCTTTCGGGCACCAAGGTGCGCGAGCTTCTCTCCGCCGGCGAGGACCTGCCCGAGGAGTTCACCCGCCCCGAGGTGTCAGCGGTCCTCAAGCGGGCCTACAGCAAGTAGCGCGGCGGTTACGCCTCCCGGCTGACCGTTGGCTGCCACACGTTCGCCGTGGCGGCCGCCGCCACCATCAGCACGGCGCCGAGATACTGCGGGGGGCCCAGGTGGTCCCCCGCGAGCGCCCACCCGAAGAACGCCGCCCATACCGGCTCCATCGACAGAATCAGCGCCGTTCGGACCGCCGGCAGGGTGCGCTGAGCGAGTGTCTGGGCCGTGAACCCGACAGCCGTCGCGACGATGCCGCAGAGGATGATGGCCGCCCAGACGGACCCTGCGGCGGGCAGGACCAGGGGTTCACTCAAGGGCCAGACGAGGATAAACAGCGCTGCGGAAGCGAGGAGCTGGACGAAGGCCAAGCTGCCGGGGTCATGCTCCCGCGAATGGCGGTCCAGTAGCGCGATGTGAAGTCCGAAGGTGATGGCGCATCCCAGGGTGAGCAGGTCGCCCACCGAGAACTCGCCCGCCACCCCTCCCGTGAGAAGCATGAGGCCAACGAGGCTCACCCCCACTTGGCACCATGTGACCGCTCGACTCCGAACCCCATAGATCACGTGGTTCCAAAGGGGCGCGAACACGACGAACAGACCTGTTATGAGGCCCGAGTTCGTGGCCGTGGTATGGCGGATGCCGACGGTCTGAAGGATGTAGCTGATCCCGAGGACCAGGCCAATGCCCAGACCCGTCCGCCAAGCGCCGCGGTCCAAGCGTCTGGCGAAGGGCGCCATGACCAGGGCCGCCAGGCCGAAGCGCAGGGCCAGAAAGGCCATGACCCCGTAGTTGCTTACCGCGTCCTTCACGATGACGAAGGTCCATCCCCATACCGCTGTAACGGCCAGCAGGAGAAGGGCGATGAACGCATGGCGACCTCGTGTGGCGGACGGCACGGCTCGATTCGGCTCCATTCCAGAAGGCGGGAGGTTACCGGGGCGGTGAGACCGTGTCCAGGACCACGGCGGCGCCCACCGACCCGAGCCCTAGCCCCTGCGGGCCAAGGGCGCTATAATGCCGGCCTATCCCACCCCACAGACCGGAGGCCTGACCGTGGTCTATCCCGTGCATGTCGCTGTGAGCTTCAAGCCCGGTGTTCTCGACGCGGAGGGGAAGAACGTCCAGAAGTCCCTCGAGCTGCTGGGGATCGCCACCCAGTCGGTGAAGTCGGTCAAGACCTTCGTCCTCTCCATTGATGCCGACTCCACGGAGGCTGCGACGGCGGTCGCCGAGGAAGCGTGCCGACGGCTCCTCGCCAACCCAGTCGTTCACGACTACACCATCACCGTCGACGCGAGTGGAGAGGCTCGGTAGGGGGCAGCCATGGGAACCGACCACCTGTACGAGCGCATCGACGCCCCCTTCTCCTTCTACCGGATCAAGGTCCTGGACGCCACGGCCGACGAGCTGCTGGAGCTCTCCCAGGAGCGGAACCTGGCGCTGAGCGCCGAGGAAATGGGGATGCTCCGGGACCATTTCGCCTCCGAGGGGCGCAACCCCACGGATGTCGAGCTGGAGGCCACGGCTCAGGCGTGGTCGGAGCACTGCAGCTACAAGTCCAGTTGGCCCATCCTCCAGTCGAGCATCTTCCGAGTCGAGGCCCCGCAGAACCTGCTGGTCATCCAGGAGGACGCGGGCCTGGTGACCTTCGATGACGACTGGGCCTACGTGGTGGCCATGGAATCCCACAACCACCCCTCGGCCCTGGACCCTGTGGGCGGCGCCGAGACGGGGGTGGGCGGCATCCTGCGCGATGTCGTGTGCATGGGAGCCCAGCCCATCGCTCTCCTCGACTCCCTCTTCTTCGGGCCGCTCGACCATCCGTACGACCAGGTGCCTGCCGGCATCAAGCATCCCCTCTACCTGTTCCGCAACGTGGTCGCCGGCGTCCGCGACTACGGCAACCAGGTGGGGATTCCCACGGTGGGCGGGATGGTCGGCTTCCACCCCGGGTACGTCTCCAACTGCCTGGTGAACGTGTCCTGCATCGGGATGGTCCGCAAGGATCGGATCATCCGCAGCCGTGCGGAGAATGTCGGCGACGTGTTCGTCCTCGCCGGCGGCCGCACCGGGCGGGACGGCATCCATGGCGTGAGCGGCTTGGCCAGCCAGGTGATCTCCGAGGACAGCGAGGAGGTCGGGCGCTCGGCCGTGCAGATGGGGGATGCCGTCACCAAGGAGCCCCTCATCCACGCCTGCCTCCAGTGTATCGACGAGGACCTCGTCACCGGCTTCAAGGATCTGGGCGGCGGCGGCCTCTCGAGCTGCAGCGGCGAGCTCGCCTTCGATGGCGGGAATGGCGCCGACCTAGACCTGGACCGTGTGCCCCTGAAGGTCGCGGACATGGCCGCCTGGGAGATCTGGGTCTCCGAGTCCCAGGAGCGCATGATGCTCGTCGTGCCACCCGAGAAGGTGGAGCGCGTCCTCTCCATCTTCGCCGCGTGGGACGTGGAGGCCAACGCCATCGGCACGGTCACCGACACGCGGCGGATGAAGCTCCGCTACAAGGGAGTCGCCGTCGCCGATCTGGACCTCGAGTTCTACACGGGAGCGGTCCGCTACAACCGGCCCTATCGAGTGCGGGAGCACGTGGGCACGCCGTTGCCCGAGTCCGCTATCGAGCCACAGGCGGCCCTGGATCAGATCCTCGCCTCACCGAACGTAGCCAGCATGGCATGGATCGTGCAGCAGTACGACACCATCGTCCGGGGTGCAACGGTGGCGGGGCCTCTCCAGGGCGAGTACCTCCACCCGGGCCCCGGCGACGCGGCCGTGCTCAAGCCGCTCCGCGAGTCAAATCGAGGGCTCGCGATGGCCTCCGATGTGAACCCCTACTTCTGCGAGATCGACGCCTACTGGGGCGCGATGTCGGCGCTCGAGGAGTCGATGCGTAACGTCATCGCCGTCGGGGGACGGCCCCACGCGTGGGCCGACAACCTCAACTTCGGCAATCCCGAGGATCCCGATCGCCTGGGTGAGTTCAAGGCCGCCACAGACGGCATGTACCATCTGGCGAACGCTCTCGGAGTCCCCGCCGTGAGCGGGAACGTTAGCCTCTACAACGAAGGCCCCACCGGGTCCATCCCGCCCACGCCCGCGATCCTCATGCTCGGCATAGTCGAGGATGTGCGCAAGACCGTCACCATGGATTTCAAGGCATCGGGCAACCCCGTGTATCTCATAGGCCAGACCCATGACGAACTGGCTGGCTCGGAGTACGCGCGGCTGCTGGGCGATGTCGGGGCCACCCGGGTTCCCTTGGTTGATCCGTCGTCCTTCCGCCGAAAGATGGACGCCCTGCTGGAGGCGATGGACAAGGAGCTCGTTCGCGCCTGTCATGATCTCGCGGAGGGCGGCCTGAGCGTCGCCCTGCTGGAGATGCTCTTCGGGGCGAGGGACCTGGGACTCACCGCGGACGTCACCCGCCTGCCCGGCACGGCGTCGCGGATCGACGTCAAGCTCTTCTCGGAGTCCAACGGACGCTTCGTCGCCGAGGTGCAGGCGGGCGCCGAAGCCGACTTCGAGCGGATCATGGAGGGAATCGCTCTCGTGCGGCTCGGGACCCTCGATGACTCAGGGACGCTTACCGTGCTTGACGGAGGGCGGCCGGTCCTCCGGAAGGCCGTTCCCGACGCCTACCGACTTTGGTCCGACGCGCTGCCGAAGCTGCTGGGCTAGCCAGGGGACGAGGTCCTCTTGGAGACTGCCTTGCCCGCCCCGCTACTCGCCGGGGGCGTGACCTTCGTGGTCACGCCCCTCTGCCGTGGCTTGGCCCTCAAGCTCGGCATGGTGGACCAGCCGGGCGGACGCAAGCAGCATGGTGAGCCCGTGCCGATGCTGGGGGGACTGGCCGTCTTCGCTGGCCTTCTCGTCGTCTGGTATAGCGCCTACGGCGTCCCCACGAACCTACCTCATATCCTCCTCTTCCTCTCGGTACCCGGCGCCCTGGTCGTCGGAGCTTGGGATGACATTCGCTCCCTCAGGACGCACACCAAGGTGGGGTGGCAGGTGGCCTGCGTCGCCGTCGCCGTCGCCTCCATCGCCCTCTCGCTGCCCGCTGTGACCGCCACCCACTGGGCGCAGCTCCTTCTCTGCGGGGCCTTTCTCGTGGGCGCCATGAACCTCATCAACTTCGCCGACACCTACGATGGTCTCTGCGTGCTCACCTGCGCTGGGCTAGCCGCGGTGATGGGTGTGCTCACCGAGGGCGTTCAGAACACCGCGGTCCACTGGGCCATCGTAGGCGCTTGCCTCGGCTTCCTGCCATGGAATCTCAGCCGTCGCCACCGGACATTCCTGGGCGACGGGGGAAGCCTCATGCTGGGGCTCCTCATCGGCTACCTGGCGCTTGAGACCGTATGGGAGCTTCGCGGCTCGCCCGACCCCGATGGGGGACCGCTCTGGCCGCTCCCTCTGCTCCTGCTCGGCGTCCCCATCCTGGATGGCGCCGTGGTCACGCTCCACCGTCACATGGCGGGCCGACCCGTCACGGTAGGCGCCCGGGACCACCTCAGCCATCGACTCGATGCCGCTGGCCTGCCGCCGCGCCTCATGGTGCTCGTCCTGGCCGTGGCCACCACCGCCTTCGCCGCCACGGCGCTTCTCTATACAGCCGCGCCCGCAGGCGAGGGTTGGCTGGTGCTAGCCGGCGCGCTGACCCTCTGGACGGGGGGCCTCGTGGTCGCCCTCCGATCGCCCATCTACAGCGGTCGCTCGTAAACACACCCAATTCCCGAGAAGATTTACCGAAATCCACAACTTAGTTGCAACAAACTCGCGCGCCAAGGGTCCATACGAGGTGAGAGGAGTAGCCCACAAGTGTGGGTTGGCGCCCGAAGCGGCTAGCCTCCAACAGGCGGGGGTCACCGCTCCCGGCGCCGAGTCAGCTGGCTGGGAGGCCGAACGTACCCTTTTGAGAGGGAGGGCACGACATGACCTCGAGACGCAGACGCAAGAAGAACAGCACCCCTCGACCGATCATCATGACCCGCGAGGCAGTTCAGGCGATGAATCGCTACGACACGCACCACTTCACTGACCTAAGGATCCAGCCCGACACGGTCGACCAAGTCGTGAGAGGCGAGGCCGACCTCGGAGGACGGATCATTCGCGGACGCCGAATAGCGTAGGCGATCCCGCGTTCCGATGGGCGAGATCGCTCATCGTGGAGCCGCACCTAGGACCTCGAGAGCCGCTCGGAACTCGTTCCGGGCGGCTTTCCATGTACGGCTCGCCGGCGGATAATGCCCGAGGATGGGACGCAGGGAGTCAGCGCAGCCGACATGTATCCGCTTGAGCGCGCTATCGTCACGCACGTGGAACGCCCACGCCCCGGCCTCGCCCGGGTGCTCGTGCGCGCCCTGACCGCCTCCCACGAGGAACCGGCTCACGCCCTCGATCCCATCGCCGCAACTCTCGAACTGGGCGACGATGTGCTGCTGAACACGGCGGCCGACCGTCTCGGGCTAGGCAGCTCCGAGGGTCACGTGGTTGTCGTCAACCTCTCCCGGCCCGAGGTCCGCTCGGCCCTGAGCGGGCGTGAGATGAAAGCGCGATACACGAGCAACCAAACGCCCGTCGAGCTGGCCGCCTCCCCCACCGCGTGGCGAGATGTGACGCTGAACGGGGCGCCGGTCGTCGTTGCCGAGCTGCACAGCGCCTTGGTGCCACTCATCGCGGGCCTCCGTGCCGCGGGCTGCGCGAGGCCGGTCGCCTACGTCATGCCGGACTGGAACGCCCTGCCCGCGGTGCTCAGCGACAGCGTGGCGCGGCTGAGAGACCTGGGCTGGATGGCAGCCCTCATCACCTGTGGACAGGCATTCGGGGGCGATGTTGAGGCGGCCAGTCTACCCGCTGGACTGGCTCTCGCCGCCGAATCGGGCGCTCCCATCACCGTCGTCGTGGGCGGGCCGGGCCACCTGGGCGGGCAGCAGCCCTTCGGCTTCTCCTCGGCCGGTCAGGCCGAGGCGCTCCACGTCGCTCACGCCCTGGGGGGCCAGCCGGTCCTCGCCCCTCGGCTGAGCCAAGCGGACGCCCGCGAGCGTCACCGCGGGGTTTCCCACCACACCCTGGCCCTCCTGGAGCGGCTGCTGCTAGCGGCGGTGACCGTCCCCCTGCCCGAGCATACCCCTGATGCCATCGTCGACGCGGTCCGGCGCGCGGCGGCGCGCACGGAGTCGCGGGTTCCGCGGGTCGGTCCGGTCGACTACCGCGCCATCGCCAAGGAGGCGGACCTCGTCCTGACAAGCATGGGACGAGGCCCCGAGGACGACCCGCTCTACTTCGCGAGCCAGGCCGCGGCCGGCGCCTATGCCGCCGCTCAGGTCGAGGGGATGGGATGATGTCCGACGAGATGCTGGACCGACTTCGGGAGACCTGCCTCAGCTCCCATTGGGGGTTCGAGGGTAGACTCGTGCGGGTGCGGGTCGATCGGGTGCGGTTGCCTGGCGGGCGTGAGACGGTGCGCGAGGTGGTCGCCCACCCCGGGGCCGTGGCCATCGTCCCTCTACATGAGGATGGAACCCTGACCTTCGTCCGGCAGTGGCGCCAGGCAGCGGGCCAGCTTCTGCTGGAGATCCCGGCGGGCACCCTGGAGGAGGGAGAGGATCCCGCGGACTGTGCCCGGCGCGAGCTCGCCGAGGAGGTGGGGCTGGAAGCCCAGGAGATCAGGCGCCTCTGCGGCTCCTACCTTGCCCCCGGCTACTCGTCCGAGCTCCTGCACACCTATCTCGCCACCGGTCTGACGCCCGTCCCGTCTCAGCCTGACTGGGACGAGGCCCTCCAGCCCGTTCGCCTGCCCCTGGCCGAGGCGGCCGGAATGATCCTCAGCGGCGAGCTCCAGGACGCCAAGACCATCTGCGGCGTGCTCCTCGCCGAGCGCGCTTGGAGGGAGCGGGGGTGACCGTCCCGCCTCCCCGCTCGCGGGAAGCGAAGAGGCGGGGACGGACGCGCCCTACGGCAGACGGATCGCAACGACCTTGGACACCATGAACTGCGGGATGTAGAGGACGCCGGCCTCGCCGTCCAGACCCAGATCGGCGGGGGATTCCAGCTCAGCGATGGTCTCAACGGTCAGCGCCTCGGGGTCGACGAGGCACACCTTGTTGCCGGGGAAGTCGCTCACTACGAGCATGCCATCGGGGAGTTCCTCGACGCCATCCAGGCTCTCGAAGTGCTCCGCGAGGCCGAGAGCCTCGGGAGGCTCGACTCCCGTCGGATCCACCCGGTAGACGTCGTGCCCATCCCAGCTCACCCCCCACATCTGGCTCGCTCCGAAGGTGATGCCATTCACCGACTCGGGCGCGGGGATGGGGTCCATCAGCTCTCCGTCCTTGATGCGGTGGATGATGCTCTTCTCGCTATCCGTCGCGTAGACGATCTCGCCGTCGGTGGCCATGTCGTTGATCTGGCCGGCGCCTTCGGGCTCGAAGACCTCCCTCTCGGCGGGATCATCGAGCGAGACAGCCACGATGCGGGCATTGTCGGCGACCCAGAGCCGCCCATCGAGGATGCAGAGGCCCTTCGGACCGTTGAAGCCATCTGCCCAGCGCTCCTCGATCACCTCGAGAGTCTCGGCGTCGGCCAGGGTGATGTACCCCGTGCCGTCATCGACCCAGTACCCCTCGTCCTCGGCATCGATGTTGCTGATGAACACCTTGCCGTCCCCTGCGACGCAGACGGACTCGGGGATCGCGAACCCATCAGCTTCGGCAAGCACCTCGGCTTCGACAGTGGGCTCCTCGCCAGGCTCGTCGACGGGGGCGCCCGTCGTAGCCACCGGGGGACGCGGGGCGGGTGGCTCCTCGGTCTTCTGCGAACAGCCTGCCAGAAGGGCGGCGAGGGCGACCAGACGGATCACTGCTACGGACGTTCTCATTGCGGCCAGTCCTTCCATTCCAGGATGGTGAGACCGATTCGGCGCCCGCCGCCGGAAGCCTACCTGCGCCCCCCCGAAGGCTTCACCGAAGCGGCCGCGAAAACGACCCCTGGCACACGCGTGCCACTCCAGCATAGGAGCGGAGGTCCGCTATGAAGCTAGGATTCACCAGCGCCATTCTCCCTGAGCTTGGCCTGAGGGAGGTCCTCCAACTCGCGGCCCAGGAGGGTTACGACTGCGTCGAGGTCATGTGCTGGCCCCCCGGCAAGGCCGAGCGCCGCTACGCCGGGGTCACCCACATCGATGTCTCGGAGCTCGATGTCGCGAGCATCCAGGCCATCGTTGCCGAAACGGGCGTCCGGATCAGCGCGCTGGGCTACTACCCGAACCTGCTCTCCCCTGACCCCGACGAGGCGGCAACGTGCCTCCAGCACCTCCGAAAGGTGATGGCGTCCGCGCCCAAGCTGGGTCTGGACACCGTGAACACCTTCATCGGGCGCGACTGGACAAAGTCCGTGGAGGCCAACTGGCCGCGGTTCCTCGAGGTCTGGCGGCCACTCATCGCGGAGGCTGAGGAGCTAGGGGTCCGCATCGGGATCGAGAACTGCCCCATGCTCTTCTCCGACGACGAATGGCCTGGCGGCAAGAACCTCGCCCACAGCCCCGCCGTGTGGCGCCGGATGTTCGAGGATATCCCATCGCCCGCCTTCGGCCTCAACTACGACCCTTCCCACCTCGTGTGGCAGATGATGAAGCCTGTGGAGCCGCTGTGGGAGTTCGCGGATCGCATCTTCCACGTTCACGCCAAGGACGTGCGGGTATGCCCGAGACGCCTCGCCGACGTGGGCATCCTCGCCTACCCACCCGCATACCACACCCCCAAGCTCCCCGGACTCGGCGACGTCGACTGGGGTGACTTCGTGGCCGTGCTGGCGGAGATCGGCTACCAGGGACCCGTCTGTGTGGAGGTCGAGGATCGCGCCTACGAAGGATCCCTGGCTGACCGACGGCGCGCCCTCCGACAGAGCCACACCTACCTACGCCAGTTCATCGCCAAAGGAGAGTCCGAATCGTGAGCAACCTGTACGCGGGTATCGACCTGGGCGGCACCAAAGTGGCCTGTGCCCTAGGCAGCATCCGGGATGGCATCGCCGCCCAGGTCACCATCCCCACCAACTCATGGGAGGGCTCGCAGAGGGTCCTGGAGCGCATTGGCGACGCGGTTGAGGGGCTTATAGATGAGGTCGGTCAGCGTCCGGCGGCCCTCGCCATGGGCGTGCCCGGGCTCTCGGACCTCGATAGGGGCGTGACGCTGCTACTCCCGAACCTGCCCCAGAAGTGGGCGGGCGTGGATGTCCGCGGCCCCCTCTCCTCCCGCTTCGGCTGCCCGCTCTTCCTGATCAACGATGTCCGCTCGGCCACCCTGGCGGAGCTCACCTTCGCGCGGAAGGAGGAGGTCGACACCATGGCCTTCTTCGCCGTCGGGACGGGCATCGGCGGCGGCGTTGTCATCGGAGGCGAGCTTCGGCTGGGGCCCTTGGGGCAGGCGGGGGAGCTGGGCCATCAGATCATCATCCCCGACGGCCCCCTCTGTGGGTGCGGCAATCGAGGCTGCCTGGAGGCCTTAGCTAGTGGGACGGCCATCATCGCTGAGGCGGTGCGTATGCTCATCGGCGGGGAATGTCCGCGGCTCCACCAGCTCACCGGGGGCGATCCGGCGAAGGTCGATGCCGGCGCCGTCGCCGAGGCGGCGCGGGGCGGCGATGAGTCGATGCGGCTGATCTACGAGCGCGCGGCGTATTTCATCGGCATCGCCGCGTGCAACGTCGTCGTGACGATCCACCCGGAGCTGGTCGTCATCGGGGGTGGCGTCGCGCGAGCCGGCGATCTCCTCCTGGAGCCCATCCGGCGCACGGTGGGGGAGAGGCTGAAGATGATGCCGCCGGAGGGGATACGGATCGAGCCCTCGAAGCTCGGCGGCGAGGCGGGGATGCTCGGAGCTATCGCGCGCGCTGAGCGAGCCTTCCTGAGCGCGGGCCCTGGATCCTAGGTAACCGCAGCCCGCTCCCGAGAGGCGGTATTGGCATGGATTACACCTACTCCGACATCGCGAAGATGATCGATCACTCACTGCTCAACCCGTCGCTGTTGTGGTCCGAGCTAGAGGCGGGCGTTGCCCTGGCGCGGGAGTACGATGTGGCGAGCGTCTGCATCATGCCCTATGCCCTGCGTCGCTGCGCCGACCTATTGGCGGGCTCCACCGTGGCCCCGAGTACGACCATTGGCTTCCCTCACGGAGGCCATGCTACGGACACCAAACGCGCCGAGGCCGTCCAGGCCGTCGAGGATGGCGGCCAGGAACTCGACATGGTCATCAACATCAGCAAGGCCCTGAGCGGGGACTGGACCTACGTGCGCAATGATATCGAAGCCGTGCTCGACGTCACCCATGGGGCGAAGCGCAAGCTGAAGGTGATCTTCGAGAACTGCTACCTTGAGGACGATCAGAAGATCCGCCTCTGCGCCATCTGCGGGGACCTGGGCGTCGACTGGGTGAAGACCTCGACCGGCTACGGCGCCGGGGGCGCGAATCTCGATGACCTCAGGCTGATGCGGGAGCACACCCCGCCCCACGTCCAGGTGAAGGCCGCTGGCGGCATCCGCACCCTGGATGGGGTGCTCGAGGTGCGCGCCCTAGGTGTGACGCGGGTGGGGGCTAGCCGGACCCGAGACATCCTGGATGAGTTGCGCGCTCGCCTCGGCTGAGGGACGCGAGTAGGCTCGAAGCCATGGACACTCACCAACCCGAGCCCCGGGTGATCTCCGCCTCGCGCCGGACGGACATCCCGGCCCACTACACCCCCTGGCTTCTGCGCAGGCTCAGGGAGGGACGGTGCCGGTACTTCCACGTCTTCGACCGGCAATGGCATGAGGTCGACTTGCGGCCCGAGGCGGTGCGCGCCATCGTTTTCTGGTCGAAGAACCTGGGGCCCCTGCTCCCGCATCTGGATGGGATCGCGGGGGACTACCCTTTCACCTGCCACCTGACCATCACCGGCCACCCTCCGCTCCTGGAGCCCACGGCGCAACCCCCTGAGGAGACGGTGCGCCAGGCGCGGGAGGTAGCTCGGCGGTACAGTCCACACCACGTCCTGTGGCGCTTCGACCCCATCGTGATCACCGATGCCACGCCGCTGCATGGAGTGGTCGAACGCTTCACGCGCCTCGCCGATGCGCTCGCGGGGGCGACTCGAATCTGCTCCTACAGCTTCGTTCAGGAGTACCGCAAGGTGAACGCGCGGCTCTCCGCCCTCGGCATGGCATTCGAGGAGATCCCCTTGGACACCCAACACGAGCTGGTCCTGGAGCTGGCGGAGATCGCTCAGCAGCGAGAGATCGAGCTGCGCGCGTGCTGTGTGCCCGCGCCGCCAGGCGGACGGATCCCCCAGGCCCGCTGCATCGATCCGAAGGTGCTCGCCGCCGTGGGCATGAAGCCCGGACCGGACCTGAAACGGGCGGCCACACGCCAGGGCTGCGGCTGCTACCGCTCGGTGGACATCGGCGCCTACGACACCTGCCCCTCGGGCTGCGTGTTCTGCTACGCCACCCGGGGGTTGGATCGAGCCCAGCGGTACCGCCAGATTCACGACCCCGCCGCAGACTCCCTCGGCTGAGCCGGCGCTATGTGGGCATGAGAGGGTAGGTGCGGGTCTCGTCCTGGATAACGAGTCCCACCACCATCCAGATCACCCAGGAGATCGTGTGCCCGATCACCAGGCCGTAGTAGAAAGGCTTCGCGTTGCGGAGCAACCTCGCGCCACCGAGGTAGAGGATAACCGACTTGATCGCCCAGGCCAGGAACATGCTGAACCAGAAGACATCGCCGGCGAAGCTCGCGGCGATGAGCAACCCTCCGGGATGGAAGCGGAACCAGAGGAACTTGGAGCGCAGCACTAGGCAGCCGAGGACAAAGGCCGCGCCCTCCAGGAAGTAGAGGATGTTCGTCGTGTTCGTGGGGAAGTCCCGGACCATGAACTGCGCTGGCCAGTCGAAGGGGAGGGTCGCGGCGGTCCGGAAGCCCCACGTATCCGGCAGCGTGGCGGCGCCGTACTCGTAGCCGAGCGCAACCTTCCGGGGCGATGCCACTGCGATGGACAGCACGATGGCCACGACGCCGAGGGCCAGCAGCCGGCGACGATTCACGCCCGCATCGGCCGCCTGTGTGAGGTTCGCGGCGTTGGGCATGAGGATCTCCCGCAGATCCTTGCCGAAGGGGCTCTCGAAGATCGGGAGCACCGCTAACTCCCGTGGGGTCACCGAGTCGAACTGGAGGACGGTTGACCCGCCCCACGAGAGGCGGAAGGTCTTCCCGAAGAGCCCCACCAGGGTGTCGCTCGGCACGGTGCGGGCCGCCACGAGCATTTGCCCGCCCTGGCACACGAGCCACGTGCAGCCCGTGGCGATGGCGAAGAAGACGAGCACGACGACCAGGGCGACCGGGAAGCGCACCCCCGAGTAGAGGAACCAGCCCATGAGCACGGCCACGGACAGCACGAACCCCCATGCTGCCGTGCGATAACTCATGGGCTCGTCAGAGTCATCGACGGGACACCGGGAGAAGGCGCACCGGAAGACGGTCCTGAGGTGGTCCCTGGCCGTCCACAGGATCCAGCCGGAGAGGGCCAGGTACGCCGCGAGCTGCGGGTAGCACTGGTAGGCGGGATCCCAGCCGAAGGCCACTTCGCCCCCGTATTCGCCTCGCGACCCGAACCACATCTGCTGAATGCCGATGAGGACCTTGATGGCCCACACCGATAGCAGCACCTCGGTGTTCACCCCGTGGGTGAGGCCGATGGCGAGGGGATAGATCCGCAGGTACTTCATGCTCCCCTCGAGGTACCGCCACGGCGGCTCGGTCAGTATCGGGGCCAGATCAATGGCGAAGGTAAACCTCCCCAGGTGGGGGTAGAGCCGGCACAGGCCGGCATGGGTGTGAAGCACCAGCACCAGGGTCGCGGTGCCGAGGAAGAGCGGGTTGCGGAAGAGGGGTGGGAGGCCACGGTGGGCTTCCGATGCCTCGGCGATCTCCAGCGGCACCTGCACCAGCGGGTACGGGTACCGCTCTCGCTCCACCCACTGCCGCCGGAGGATGCTCACCAGACAGAGGAAGCCGAGGAAGACGCCGAAGGTCAAGACCGAGTAGCCGATGAGCGGGTCGCGCCAGGCATACCACGGGATGTGGTGCCATCGGCTGATGGAGAGGCTGCCAGGGATGCCCGGCATCGGCGGGCCATCGGGCATGCCGGTGTAGAACTCCGTGGCTGGGTCCTCATCCAGGATGACCATATAGGAGCGGAGGTGGGGCGAGAGCCGCTCCTCCCACAGGTTCTCGTGGGTCGCGCCATATCGGTACCCGGCGATCTGGGGCACCAGCATCCGAAGCAGCCCCGAACTGGGAATGCCGGAGGCGATGAGCATAACGGCCCAGATTGTCATCAGCTCGGCTGCGGTGAAGGGCCGAAGCACGCCCGGCCGCAGCCGCGCCAGCACGAAGTTCACGGGCACTGCGAGGAACAGCATGATGCCGAAGGGCGCGAGCGGGAAGTTCGTGCCGGCGAGGTACGTGTTCCGCAGGACGGAGTCATTGTACGGGGTGAGCCACGCGAGCACGGCGACGAAGAACAGGCCGATCAAGGTGGCGCGCCGAGACGGAGCGCGACGGTGAGAGGGCTCCCTCAGGTCATTGGTGATCGGATGGACGTCCGCCTCATGCCCGTCGGCCATGGGCGGGTCCATTCGCGGAGGGTCGGGCCGCCCCCTCCGTCATGGACGACGCGTCAGGGTCCAGAGTGTCACTGAATGGGCAGGCAACGGCCTGGCCGCCAACTCGGCGATCGACCCCGAGCACTCCTCGATCCAGATGCCATCCGGATCCTGCCAGGGCTCGCCCGCAGTCCAGCTCGAGCTCATCAGCCTCGCCTCCTCGGCGTCCCACTTGCCCTGCAACCCGAGAAGGTTGAGGTCGATCGGCGCCTCACGGTCGTGCCGGAAGTTGATCACCGCCACCCGGATGACGTCACCATCCCTCACCGCCGACACGCTGATCGCCGGCACATGGCTGGCGAAGGGCGGCCCGTCGACCGTGACGGGTAACGCGCGGCCCGCGAAGTTCCCGCCATGGTGCGAGTAGAGCCGGAAGGCGTGGTAGATGGGATTGAGGGCGATGCCGTCGGGACGGACCACGACGGGTGCCATCACGTTGTAGAGAAGGGTCAGGTTGGCCATCTGCAGCCGCTCGCCCATGCGGTGCATGGAGTGGAACACCGCGCTCACCCAGAGGGCGTCCCGGATAGTGGGCCGCGGTGCGCTCAGGTTCCATTCATCGAGGGTGAGGATGGGCGGCGAGGCATCCTCGGGCGTTCCCTCGACGACGACACGGTCCGCCGCGCGCAGCAGGGCCTCCATCACCCCGAGTTGCTGCAGAGCCGATAGGTATCGGGTCTCCTCCGAGTCGATAGGCTCAACGCGCTGGTACGCGTGGATGGAGTACCATTCCATCTCGTGGTGCAGCAATGGGACGACCCGTTGGTTCCAGTCACTCCACATGAGCCGCTCATCCTCGCGAACGCCGACGCCGACCAGTTCGAGGGGAATGGGCGAGGCCGCGCGCATGGCCCGCGCCACCTCGACGGCCTTGATGGCATAGCGCTCCGGCGACAGGTGGCCCATCTGCCAGTCGCCCCACATCTCGTTGCCCAGGCCCCAGACGCGCACGTTGTGAGGCTCCGACAGTGGCCTCAGCGACCCATTCACCGTGTCCGCGGGGCCGTTGCAGTACTCCACCCAGGCCACCGCGAGATCGGCCCCGTGGCTGCCGAGGTTCGCGCAGAGGTAGGGCTCGGCGCCCGTCTCTCGGCAGAGCGTGAGGAACTCCTCGGTTCCGAAGTCGTTCGGCTCGATCTCGTTCCAGGAGTGGTTCCAGCGCGCTGGACGGCGGTCCGGGTCGCCGATGCCATCTCGCCAGTCGTACTCCGAGGCGAAGTTGCCGCCGGGCCACCGGATGATGGGAGGGGCTATGGCCTTGGTGGCCTCCAGCGCGTCCCGCCGCAGGCCATGCACGTTGTCGGCAGGCATCAAGGATGCGGCCCCGACCCATAACTCGCCTGCCTCGTCGGTGAGGATAGCCAATGCTCCCTCGGCCGTATCCACGTCGGACCGCAGCACGAAGGGCGTGGTGGCCCAGTCGTCGCCTGCGAAGGCGGTGGCCGTGGCGACGGCTCGCTCGCCCGCCATGAGGGCGATGACACACTCGCGAGGAGGGTTGGCCCGGAGAACGACCCGTCCCGAGTACTCCCGGCCGGACTGCAGAGCCAATCCGGCTTGGGCGATCCCCTGGGCCGACTCGCCGGTCGTCTCGATCCGTTGAGATTGGGCTGGACTGTAGTAGGTCCGTGTGTCAGGCGCGTACCGGGCGCCTGTTCCGGCGGCGATCCAGCCCTCGATCACCCCGGCATCATCGGCCGATCCGTAGAACTTCCGGTTACCAAGCATCTCGGCCCAGATGCCCCCGTTGATGCAGCCGTTCAGGGGCTCGATGAAATGCCCGTGGATCCACGGGTTCACGGGGTCGCCGGGTGCATCCACCCGCACGGTGATACGGGTTGGCTCCAGAGTGGACACGGCCTCCGCCAAGGGAGCGCACGAGAGGGAGTCGATGTCTACGACGACGCGGGTCTCGTCGCCCCACGTTCGGCAGACGATCCCGACGAGGGGGCAGGCGAAGGGGAACACAGCCTGGCCGACCTCGCGCCACTCCATCCCCTCACGGACGAAGGCGGTGAAGGTGTCCCCGCGCTTCTCCAGGGCCAACGCCACAGGCCCCTCGGGCATGGAGGCCTTGGCCAGCCCGCCGGCGCCCATCTGCTCGAGCCACAGGTCGGGGCCGTGCGCCGAGCCCTGAAGCGATGGCGAGAAGAAGGGTCCCCAACCCACGAAGGTACTGGGGTTCGGGAAGCCCGAGAGCGCGATCTGGTAGTTGCTGGTCCCGCTGTACTCGATAACCTCCAACACGCACTCCACGCGCCAGTCGGCTGCGGGTGCTTCGCGCACCAACGCGGGCGCGTCGGCGGCTGATGGCCAGAGACCGTAGCCCACTGGACTCGGGGGGATGCTGAGGCGAGCGTGACCGGAACGCGCGGCCAAGTCGAGCTCGGGCCCCGCCTTGGGCACGACCCAGTTCCAAGAGCCCCCCAGCGTCGGCTCGCTGAAGTCCTCCTCCCAGCCGCCATTCGACTGGGCGAGGAGGGTGGCGGCGATGAGCAGGCTGGTCATGGGCGCACCTCCGGGCAGCGCGGCGTGGGTCAGCTCAGGAACCACGGAACGGCGATGATCAGGCCGACTATGGCGAGGATCCAGGAGTAGGGCAGGGTGCGCTTCAGGAGATCCTGTACCTCGACCCCCAGGGTGGAGCCGACCCAGACATTGTGGGTGTTCGTGGGGTCGCTGATGCCCTGGATATGCCCGACCGACATGAGCGCCGCCATCGCCGCGCCTGGCGGCAACACGCCTCCGGCCACCAAGACTCCCGCGATGCCGATTCCCATACCCCAGACGTTGAGGGGTCCGCGGTAGAGGGCAAGAGGCGCCAGGGCGCCCCAGAGCAGGACGTAGGCCACGGGACTGCTGACCCGCAGGAGGGTCAGGGGCCCGGAGACCGCGCCCGTCGCGGGATCCTCGGTAACGAGACATCGCGTCACCTCGGGCGAACTCACCGCGATGAACAGCATCCCGATGCCCATCATGAGCCCGATGGCGGGGGCGACATCCTTGATCCCCTCGATAAGTGAAGCGGTGATGAGTTGGATGCGACCCCCCTCCGGCTTGGGTCCTAGGAGGGCGCCCCAGAGAACCCCGATGATCATCGCCGCCAGGATAGGGAACTCCCACGCGACCAACGCCTCAAACTCGGCGGTGCCGGCATCGAAGCCGAGGGACGGCCCGAGGGACCGCAGGAGCGGCCTCGACGCGGGCGGCAGGAGGAGCAGCGCCACGGGGATGATGGGCGTCGCCATGCGGGTGGCGCCGACACGCGGCGCGGGGGCGCGCCGCTCCTCGGCCCATAGCCGACGTCGGCCGGCGAGGCGCACATCCACGATGACATAGGCCACCACGGCCAGGAGGCTGGGCACGAAGAGCATCAGCGCATACTGGCGCACCTCCGCCTGGCTCACCCCTAGGGCGTCGATGTAGAACTGCCAGTTCACCACATTGAGGACGCCGCCGACACTCATAGACATCAGGAACAAGCAGCCAGCGGCCAGGGGTCTGACACCCACGGCCAGCAGGACGGGGAAGGCGAGGGAGGCCACGAGGATCACGGCGCCGAGGCCGCTGAGGGTCATGAACAGCAGGACGCAGGCGCCGGCGATCACGAGGGATACGGTGACCGCGTTGTCACCCGAGAGCTCCGAGGCTCGTCGTACCACGGCCTCCGCCACCCCCGTGCGTCGAACCACCTGAGCGAGGGCGCCCCCGAGTATCACGGCGGCGATGGGCGTTGCCAGACGCATGGCGCCCTCGCCGATCACCTTGTTGAGGATGTCCATGCCCCCCACGCCGCCCACGGCGGCCACTGCGACGGCCATTGCCGGAAGGGCCAGCAGGGCGGGCAGCTTGCGGGCGATCATGAGCGCCGCGAAGACGATGAATACGGCGAGAAGGCCTAGGGCCTGCAGGTACATTCGGCCACCACCGGTGTCATAGGTATGGGTCCGGCATGCGGGGAACAACCCTCTGAACAGCGCATGCCACGGATTCGGGCATGTCCAGGCCCTCTCCTCTCCGATTGACGGGGGCCAGGGCGGCCGATATGCTCCGAGTACGCCAGAGCTCGAAGGGCCAGGCCGATGATGAGCCTTCGGTACCGCTCAGCCTACGCGATCGGACTCCTGCTGCTCCTCGCCTTCGTGGTGGGCTGTGGTGGCGAAGCGGTCGTCGGCATGGGCGGCATCACGGGCGCCCTCACCGATGCCACGACCGGCGATGCCCTCGCTGGCGCGCGAATCCGGTGTGAGAACACCACCTCCGGCGAGCCCGCCGAGTCGATCACCGACGCCTCGGGACGATTCATCATCACGGATCTGCTTACCGGCGAGGTGCCCCTGAAGATCACCGCCTCGGGCTACGAGCCGCTCCGCGGCCACCGAGTGGCTGTAGTCGGCGGCACTGTCACCGAGGTCGACCTCAGCCTCTCTCCCCGGGACGGCAAGCCGGCCATCATCCGTGGCACCGTCACGGGGCCCGACGGCCCCTTGGCCGGAGCGCGCGTCAGTGCGGCGGCAGCGCGGACACGGACCGACAGAGCGGGCGGCTACGAGCTGCGTCTGCCGCGCGTCACCGAGGACGTCGTGGTCACCTTCGAGGCGCCCGGGTACGCGGCCGTGACCCGGGTCGTCGCCATCGGGTCCATCCAGCAGGGGCGGACGGTCCTCGACATCGCACTGGACGGCGGCGGAACGCGCTCGCTCCGCGGCGTGATCATCGACGCTCACGATGGAGAGCCGGTCGAGGGGGCGACGGTGACCTGCGGGAGCCGCTCGACCCGCACCGACGCCGCCGGCGCCTTCACGCTGGAGGGCCTCCCCGATGGGCCGCTCACGATCCGCTGCGCCGCCCGCGGTTACCGCGAGGAGAGCCGGCGTGTGGCCCCCGCTGATGGGCTGTCGGGACTCATCGCCATCCCGCTCATCTCTCCGTCAACCGGCGAGATCGCCGCCCGAGCCATCGATGCCACCACCGGCGGGCCGGTGCAGGGCGTCACCGTTCTCACTGAGCCCCTGGGCCGGAAGGCGGTCACCGATGAACAGGGCCGAGCGCGCATCGACCATGTGCCGGCGGGCAGCTACTGGCTCGAGTACCGCGGCGAGGGCATCCGAGGAGGCCGAACGGGGCCCCTCTACGTGGATCCCGTGGAATGGCCTCGGGTGGAGCTGCCCATCGAGCCCTCGAGCGCTCGTATCGTGGGGACCTTGCGTGACGCCGCGGGCGCTCCGGTCGCGGATCGCCCCGTCCTTGCCGAACCGGCTGAAGGCGAGCATACCCTCCAGCCACTTACCGCAAGGACCGATGATGATGGCCGGTTCGTGCTGGCCGATCCAGCCCTGGACCGCATCGGGGGACTCTGGAGGCTTACTCCCGAGGGAGGCGCCGCCAGCGCCCATGTCGAGATCATGCCCGGAACGACGGCGAACGCCGGGCCTCTCACCTACGTTCCCTAGCGTCACGCCTCACTCAGGCTCGCGCCACAGCGTCCCCGCGACGTGGGTCGGACCGCCGCTGGCGCTCCGGAAGTAGTAGACGGTGAAGAGGGTGTCATCCTCGAGCTGAATCGACATCGGGTAGCCAAGGTCGCCGCCCATCCCGTCATCGCGCAGGATGAACTCATCGCCCCAGGTCCGCCCGTTGTCCTTGCTGATGATAGCGCGGATCCCGAAGGGGCTGTGCCGATAGCCATAGGTCAGCAGGATGTGGCCATTGCGCAGCCGCAGGAGGTGCGGGGGATGGCCGCGGACGCCTGAGTCCGCGTACCGGCCCCAGGTGATGCCCCCATTGAAGGACTCCGCCCGGAACATGTGGTCCACCTCATCGCCAGTGCGGACGAAGGCGAGGATGTGCCCTCCGCCGAGGTCCAGGAGCGAGGTCTCGTTCAGGGGGAGCCGACCCGTGCTGTCGCCGATGATGTGGTGGAAGGTCCAGGTCTCGCCCGAGTCATCTGAGCGATAGACGTAGCTGTGGCCGGTGTCGCCGGGACTCGGCGCACCGTAGACGGGCCAGAGGATGATGTCCTGGTCGGTGACGATACCCCCGTGGAAGGCCATGACGCCGCCCGAGTTGGGCATCGGGAGGTCCTTCTCCTCCCATGTCAGCCCCCCATCGCGCGAGACGCGCGCCCGGTGCGCGGTGAGGGCGCCGATGAGCCCCTCGCGCGCCGAGGCGACCTCGTGGCCCGCCGCCTCGAGCTCACCGCGGCTCTCTTCCGGGTAGTACTCCCAACCGGCGTATACGCTGACCAGGGCGCCGTCAGCGGTAGGGAGCGCCTGTATGGTCCCCACGTCCTCGGGGCTGACATCCCCCTCGCTGTGTTGGTGCAGTTCCCAGGTGCGACACCCATCGGTCGACCGCATCACCACGACGCCCCCGGAGGGATCGTCGTGGGAGGGGTTCGTTCGCGCCGACAAACTCACGATGATGCCGTCCTCCGGCTGCCGCTCGGGCATGAACGGGAAGACGGCGTAGATGCCGTCCTGCCGGTACACGATCACATGCTCCGCGTCATCCAGCTTGACGGATGCCCGCTCCTGCGGAACGGCCGCCAGAGGCGCCGTGAGGACGAGCAATACCGTCGCGTAGGGTATGTGGCGCATATCGTGTCCCTTCCTGTCCGCGGCTCCAGGCAGCTAGATGAGGGCCCCCGCGCTCGACAAAGCGCCCCTCACATCGGTCGGATCCAGCTCCCCCGGCTCCACGCGATGGCGCGCAGCGAACGCCGCTGCGGTTCCGGCGGCCTCCCCGATGGCCATGCATGTGGCCATGACCCTGGTGGCGGCCATCGCCTGGTAGTCCGCCGATATGCAGCGACCGGAGACCAGGAGTCCGCCGAGGCTCTGGGGCAGGAGGCTTCGCAGCGGCACGTCGCACCACCTGCCCTCGGGCGGATGGAGCCGGTCGTGATCGGGGAGTTGGTCAGCGTGGTCCGTGATCATGGGGCAGTCGCGCTTGGCGCAGCTCTTCGTGCAGAGATGCACCTGGCCCCCCTCGGAGAGCCCTCGGGGGCAGTGGATGTCGATCCAGTAGCTGGCTCGGGCGATGCTGTCATCGAAACTCCGGCCCGAGACGATGTCCTCGCCCGTGAGCACGTAGCGGCCGACCACTTGGCGCGACTCGCGGGTGCCCACATGGGCCGGAGTGGCGGCTATGAACAGCCCCTCGGCGCCCGGCGCTGATCGCCACGCGTCCAGGGCGCGCCAGGCTAGCTCCCTCGTGACAAACTCCCCCTCCGTAAGATCCGCCACTTCCGAGGCATCCCCGCCGTAGCGCGTCGCGTTGAGGGAGAGGAAGCCATCGCGGATGGTGCTACCGTGGTTGCCGAGGGAGACATTGTAGTAGTTGGCTCCGTCCGCCTGAAGCTCCCGCATGCGTGCCACGGCAGCCTCCCGGGTCGCCTGATCGAGTGGGCCGACGCCCCCCACATGGAAGATGCTCCCCATCGCCATGGGCAGTCCGTCGGCGGGCCGGCCCTTGGTGCACTCGGCGCCGGCCCGGTAGGCCACGTCCCCATCGCCCGTCGCGTCGATGAACACCCTGGCCGCGATGGCGAGGGGACCCGACTTCGTCTCGATGATCGCATGGGTCATCCGGTTGTCATCGACGACCGCGTCAACGAAGAAGGCATGGTAGATAACCCTGACCTTCGCCTCGCGAACCATACGGTCGGCGATGATCTTCAGCCCCTCGGCGTTGAAGGCGATGCCCCACTCCTCCATGGCCCGCTCCCATGGCGCCGCCTCGCCGATCTCCGCCATCCGGACGCAGATCTCCTTGGGGATGCCTCCGATGACCGCGTCGCCGCCGCCGCTGGCCCGGTGCCCCAGAATGGGCCCGATCAGCCCCGCCGTCGCCATGCCGCCCAGGAAGCCCTGCATCTCCACGAGGAGTGTCTTGGCCCCCAGGCGCGCCGCCGCGAGGGCGGCAGGCAACCCCCCTGGGCCTCCTCCGATGACGCAGACGTCGACGTTGTCGAGAACCCGCACCTCGCGTTGGGGGAGTGTGACGGTGCTCATGGATGTCTCCTGCCTCCGGTCGCTTCCGGTATTCACACGCGCTTGACGCTGTAACAGTCGACTACGGCAGTATCAGGGGAAAGGCGGCTGGCATCTCATCGGGCGGAATCGGCACGCCCGGCGGCAGCGTCGCGCCCGCCTCGGCGACGCTGAAGGGCTGGAAGCCGATGGCGAAGGCCGGCGAGTCCGGTCGCAGGGTGAAGTCGCCTCCCTCGGGGTCAGCGAACCCGGGGTCCCCATAGAGACTGTTCGGGTCCTGGCCCTTGGCCTGCCACTCCTCGAAACTCATGCCCGCGAAGTCCGGCGCCTCGATGTTCGGATTCCAGTATAGGTTGCTGTCGAGGGCGTAGTTGTCGCCCTCCCAGTTGGAGCCCAGCAGCGGGCCGTCGGTCCAGTAGACGATGTTGTGCTCCAAGGTGAAGGAGTGGTGCTCCTCCGCCCGGGTGCGGATGATCTGCCCGTCCGTGCGACTGAAGGCGAGGATGTTGTTGGAGACGAGGTTGTCCCGGCCATAGTGCTGATGGAACCCGCCGGTCTTCGTTCGGTACACCAGGTTGTGGTCCGCGATCATGTTCGTGGTGCCCTCATCGAAGTAGATCCCCCAGCCACCGTAGCTGAAGGCCTCGATGTGGTGCATGTGGTTGTGATGGAGGCGCGAGCCCGGCGCGACGCCCAGAGTGTAGATGCCCCCCATGTCGCTCAAGACGCCCTGGCCGATGGTGTGCATGTGGTTATAGGCGACCTCGTTGTGGTTCGCCGTGCTGTCCGCATACCCCCATGACCAACCCACCGATACGGCCGTGTAGTAGAGGTCCGCGATCGTGCAGTGCTCGACCAGGTTGCCCGACGATTGGCCTATCCACACGCCGATGCCCGCGGGATGGGTGCGGCCCGCGTGCATGATCGCGCAGTTCCGGACGGTGTTCGCGCCGGCGTTCAGCTCCGGGTTCTCCGCGTCGGAGTACGTCTCGCCGATCTTGATCCCCCCGGCGCCGAGGTCCCACAGGGAGCAGTCCTGGACCACACACTCCCTCGAACCGGCGCCCATGTGGACGCCATAGCCGGCCGTGTGCGCTATCTCGCATCGCTCGAGAACCAGGCCGCGCGCGCCCGTGCTGTGGACCGCGGCCGGCATCTCAGCCTCGGCCTGGGGGAAGGAGTACCCGTCAACGGACGTCTCCCACCCCGTGTGAGCGAGCGAGAGGCCCTCGAAGCGAACGTGATCGACTCGTAGACCGAGATTCGCGTCTCCCGCCAACTGGATCAGAGTGGGCAGGACCGGCACGATGACCTCCGCGTCCCCGATTGACTCGCCCTCAGCGGGAACGTACAGGATCTCGCCAGCCTCGCGGTCGATGTAGAACTGCCCCGGCTGGCCGAGCGCTTCGCGAACGTTCTCTACCAGGTAGCGGTGCTCGGCGAGCAGCCCATGCCAGTAGGTCCGGTACTGAGTGGGAGCCACCGCCACGATGTTCTGCTGGACATCCACGCTCCGTATGGGCAACCGGGACATGGTCCACTGATGGAAGGGCAGGATCTCCACCCGGTCCCTCTGGAGCCAGTCAGGATCGATATCACCGGGACGGAACTGGAACCGATCGTAGCCACGGCCATCGGCGTCGGGACTCGGATCCACCTCGGCGACGATCTGGTAGTAGCCCTCCCTCGGCAGGCGCGGTCTTCCGCGGCGGACCCCGTTCACGTAGAGGCTGATCGCATCGGGGAGAGAGTCGGGGTAGGGCGCCCGCCACCACCCCTGGGGGGTGGCCTCGAACCCCGAGAGCAGCACTCCGCCACTGAGGGTGGCGCGCTCCCCCGGGTACGCGCAGACGACCAGGGGCGCCTCCGCGGCGCCGGAATCCGCCGAAGTCAGCGTCAGCGGCTCAGCCAGGAAGAACGTGCCCTCCCGCACCGCGATGACGCGAGGCTCCTGACGACCCGGCGCCTTGAGGTCCCGCGACCGCTCCAGCGCCGCGGCGAGGGTCGCGAGGGGGGAGTCGATCGCGCCCGTTCCCTGGTCGCTTCCCTCAGGGGCGACGTAGATGGTGTCAGCGGGCAGATTCACCTGGGCGACGACGGTTGAAGCGAGCATGGGTATGAGCATGGCGATCAGCGCTCTCACCTCCGGCATGCGGTACGGGCCTGGCAATCCCCTGTTCCCGATAGGCCGGCTTGGGCCCTGCGTCCGCTCTCTTGCCCCGCGCGCGCAACTTGCTGAGAATGACAGGTGGAGGTGCCGGTCCCATGACCCGTCCAGTGCTGCTCGGCTTGCTCCTCGCAACACTCCCGGCGATTGTCCCCGCACAGGACGTGGAAGGCTTCTGGCTCGATCTCTACAGCGCGGAGCCTATCGAGGGCGAGGCGCTCATCGACGACCTCGCGGCGGCGGAGGTGGTCTACCTCGGCGAGACCCACAGCGTGGACCGCCACCACGCCCTCCAGACCTGGGTGATCGAGCAACTAGCGGCCCGGGGCGTGCCCTTCTTCCTGGCTATGGAGCAGGCGGAGTCGTTCCACCAGAACCAGATCGATCGGTACAACGATGGCGACCTCACCTTCGAGGAGCTCCTGGCGGCGAGCGACTGGGAGCAGCGATGGTCGAACATCCGTGACTACCAGCCGCTCATCGAGGCGGCCCACCGCGTCGGCGCGCCCATCGTGGGCATCAACGCCCGCGCTGAGCTGATCCGCGCTATCGGCCGTGGCGGCCTGGAGGGGCTGTCCCGCGCACAGCGGCGTGAGCTGCCCCACGAGCTGTGGCTCGGCGACCCCGCCTACCGCCGCCTCCTGAAGCTGCAGCTGCCCGTCCATGCCGGCATGTCCGAGGAGATGCTCGACCGGGTCTGCGACGCCCAGATCGCGCGCGATGCCACCATGGCGACGGAGATCGTGCGGTTCATGGAATCGGAGCGAGGGAAGGGGCGGATCGCGGTGGTGATCGCGGGCAGCGGCCATGTCAGCTTCGGCTTCGGCGCCCCCGATCGCGTGCGCTCCCTTCGGCCAGGAGTGCGGGACCGCATCGTGCTCTTCACGGTGAGCGGCGACCTGACGCTCAGCCCGGAGGAGATGGCCATGGCCATGGCCGAGGCCGTGACCATCTCCCACGAGGACCTGCGCGCCCTGGGCCGGCCCGTGGCCGACTACCTCCACGCCAAGCCCCAGAGCCAGGAGTGAACGCCGCGGCGCCGGCGATCACTCGACGCGCGTCACCCGCACCGCTCGCACAGCGATGGGCGTCTCGGGGCTGGTGATCCGGAAGTCGCCGCCGTTACAGCGATCCGCGAACAGGGCATCCTCCAACACGAAGGTCGCCGTCCTCCACTCCTCGGTATTCTCAAGCTCGACGGACTCCGCCGACGCCTTGAAGGCCCCGGGCCACTGGGGCACGATCTCTACCGTATCGTCGGACGAGTCGTACTCGAGGAAGAACCGGCCCTGGCCGCGGTCGAAGTACTCCACCTCCACCCGGAGGCGCGGATAGGCTCCACCGCCCGTGATGGAGTCATGAACGCCGAACAGCATATAGAGGTCCGACATCAGCCGGCACTCGCTGCCCCCCAGGGTGGTCACCGTGGTCTGGCAGTCTGAGCCCTCCCACTGGGCGGCGAACCGGCCTCGGTTTCGTGCGGCAAGGGTGACTGCGGCCTCGCTGATGCTGACCTCCGAGTTCAGCCCAACCTGCACGGAGCCGTGGGACTCGTTGACCACGGACAGCTCGCCGCTCACCTGATTCCCCACGATGGCGGCGCCCATGGCGAACTCACCGAGATGGACATGGACGCCTGACTTGGTGAAGTTACAGCCATTGACGGTGAGTTGGCCATCGAGCACCTCCAGCGCCGGCCGCCCCTCGCCCCGGCAATCCCATCCGAGGAAGTTGCAGGCGCTGAAAGTCGTCGTGCCGATCCCCTCCTGCCGGAGCAACTGGCGGCTCGGACCCCAGAAGGCGCAGTTGGAGAGGTTCACGGGGCCGGAGTTGTCCGGCCCGATGTAGATGGAGATGGGCTCCTCGCCCTGCATCGCCACGAACTCGCCATTCACGATCAGGAGCCCCATGCCCTGGCACTGATCGACATACACGGCGTACTGGGACGCGTCGGATCCGATGCCCACGAAGTTACCATTACACGCCCCGCTGGGCGACTCGGTGAACCGGAAGCCGATGTGATAGCCGAAGACGAAGACGTTGAACACGTACTCCCAGTCCGTGCGGGCGAAAACGAGGGCCTCGCTGTTCGCGGCCATCCACTCCTGAAGCTCCGGCACGCTCCAGTTCCAGAAGGGCCAGAAATGGACGTTCTCGATGCGGCCCACGTCGTAGCACTTGTCGATGACGATGCCCCGACGCAGGGGCTGTCCATAGAGGTTCCGGATATAGTGCCGTCCGCTGTGGTTCGTCGCGAAATCGACGCCGTTGTAGGGGTTCACGAGCAGGCAGTCCACGATGGACGCGTTATCGCCTCCCCGTCCCTGGATGCACCACGGGAAGGGCTTGATGTTGGCCGGGTCGTTCTGGTTGGGATAGTAGACCGTGATGCCTTTGAGGGTGCTGTTGAGCCCCAACGTGATGAAGGCCGGGCCCTCCTCGCTGCCCTCGCCCGCCACCGCCAGGAGAGTCGTCCCGTGATTCTGGGACCAGGCCGTGGGCACGGTGAAAACGCCCTCGAGGGTCACGTGGTCCGGAATAGCCAGGTGCGTCGCAATGAGGTAATCCCCCCGCGGCGCGTAGACGATCCCGCCGCCCCGGGCGCCTGCCTCGTCGAGCGCGGCCTGGAAGGCTGCGGTATCGTCGGTCACGCCATCGCCAACGGCGCCGTAGTTCCTCACGCTGGGCCCGAGGGGCTGAGCGCCGGCCCCCACGGACAGGGTCAGGAGCGCGCAACCAACAAGCGCGAACGTCATCTGGGTCATGGCGACCACCTCCTACAACCCCCTTTACCATAGGAGAGCCGGGACCTGCAATGCCGCTGAGATGCCGCCAGGTGCGCGTCCGCGCGTGGCGAATGATAGCCACACATGGTGGCTGGCCGCGGGTAGGGAGGTGATCCCGTGGATCCGCTTGCGGGTCTGCTGGATCGGAGTGACATCCCGGAGGATGCGCGCCAGATCATTCGTGGCTGTCTGGCATCGGTCGACGAGCGCCGCGGCGTGCGCCTTGTCAACATCGTCGCCGGCCTCGATAGCCTCATCTTCGAGCTGAGCCCCTCGGGAGTCTTCAAGGCCCATTACCACGGCGCACGCGAGAGCGACCTCTATGCGAGCCCCGAGGAGTTCATCGGCAAGCACTTCAGCGAGGTGCTTCCCCCGGACGTGGCCGAACTCGTCGAGGACGCCCTAGCCGGCCTGAACGCGACCGGCCTACCCCAGGAGTTCGAGTACCCCCTCAATCTGCCCAGCGGGCGCCGTTGGTTCAGGGCTCGCGTCGTGGCGCTAGATGACGGTGCGGCGGAGGAGCGACGCCTCGTGGTGGCGGTGCGGGAGATCGCCCCCCGAGCCGACAGTGGCGAGTGGCCGTCCACGGGCATGGTGCGGCCGGAGGTGCGAGATGAGGGCGAGGCGGAGCGCCTTGCCGAGGAGAACGCCCGGCTCCGCGCCGAGATCCGCAGGCTCCGGCGCGACGAGGCGGAGGCCCTTGCGGCCGGGGACTTCCTCGAGAACATACTCGAGTCGGTTAGCGACGGCGTCTTCGTAACCGATGCGCACGATACCGTGACCTATGTCAACTCTTCATTGGCGCAGATCCTCAGGGTCGGCAAGGAGCGTCTCCTGGGAGCCATGATGGGGCCTCAGGTTCAGCCAGCGGGCCTCGGCGCCTTGGCCGGCCACTACAAGCAGGCGCGCGACGAGGCCGAGGCGGTCAGTTTCAGCGATCTGATCGCTGAGCGCGGCGACGGCCAGGAGCGTTACCTTGCGGGCTCGATGGTCCCCTTCATCACCGACGGCCGCTTCGGCGGCGTGGTCTGCTCCCTGCAAGATGTCACGCGGAGGCGCCGGGACGCTCTGCGCCTCCAAAGCCAGGGAGACCTTGCCCGGGCGGTGCTCGAGGCGGAGACCCTGGACCAAGCCCTCTCCCTCTGCCTCGAGACAGCCCTGCGGATCTCCCAGTTCGACTGCGGAGCCATCTACTCGGCCGACGAGGCATCCTCGAAGCCAGTCCTCAGGGCGTTCCGCAGCCTCAGAGATGAGTGCCGCGATGCTCTGTGGCGGGCCGCCCTCAGCCAGTGGAGCGCTCCGCGGTTCGTGGCGGGGGAGCCCGTCTATATCACGGCCGGCTCTACGGAGTCGAGCGAGCTCCACGACCTCGCCGGCCCGAACTGCGAGGCCCTCGCCATCATCCCCATCAGGTACCACGGCCAAGTGGTCGCGTGCATGGTGTGCGCGGCCGCCACCTGCCAGCGCCTCGGCTCCAGCCGGCAGCGGGCCTTTGGGGTGATCGCCTCGCAAGTGGGGGCCACCATAGCTCGCTTCGGGGCCGAAGAGAGCCTGCGCGCGGCAGAGGAACGCTACCGCCTCGCCATCGAGGCAACCAACGACGGCATCTGGGACATGCAGACCGAGCCCTGGCGGGTCTACTGGTCCCCCCAGGTGTGGGAGATGCTCGGGCACTCGTTCGGCTCCATCTTGGAGGCCCGTGAGCACTGGGCCGAGTTGGTCCACCCCGATGACCTGAAGCACTCCGAGGCTCTCGGTCGGGAGGCGTTCGAAGGCAAGCGCACCGATCTGGAGTTCACCTTCCGTGGGTACACCCCAGAGGGTGAGGAGCGCTACATTCACGCTCGCGCGCGCGCCGTGCGGCCGAACGGTCCGAACGGCGGGGTACGCATCGTCGGCTCGAATATGGACATCACGGAACGCGTGAGAGCCGAGAGAGCCCTCGAGCAGTCCCGGCAGTTGTACCGAGCGACCATCGACGCCCTCGATGACATGGTGCACGTGATGGACGCGGACTTCCGAGTCCTCCTTGTCAACGATACCTACCACCGTTGGCGGGAGGAGTTCGATCTGCCCTGCCGTGAACCTGAGGGCGAGCACATCATGACTCTCTTCCCCTTCGCGACAGACCAGATTCTCGAGGAGTACCACGCGGTGTTTCGAACCGGCGAAGCCTGCCGAACGGCGGAAGAGATCCAGCGACAAGGCCGCGCGATTCCGACGGAGACCTACAAGCTCCCGGTCGTCGAGGAGGGTCGGGTGGCGCGGGTTGTCACCCTCGTGCGCCGGTTCGACCTACATGCGCCGGAGCCACGGGCGTGAAGGCCCCTCTAAGGAAGGCCGTCTGATCCCACGGAGGGCATGCCTGTGCGCGAGTTCCTGCGGAGTTGGGGATCCTGTCTGAGCCTGATCCTGGCCATCGGCCTGACGGGCGCCATGGGCCTCATCGCGTACCGCATCGACCAGAGCCGGCGAGCTGGCTCCATCCTGCCCGATGACGACCGCGCTCTGATGCGCCTGGAGGGCACCCTGGTCCAGGTCTGGTCCCCCGACGATCCCCCGCAGCTCGTGGCCGAGATCGAGGCGGAGGTCGTCGAGGTCAGCCGCGATCAGGAGATCACCGACATCCACGATGTCAGCGAGATCCGGGTCTACCGCGAGAACTCGCTCTACATGGTGGGCACCGCCCGCCGCGCCCGCTACGACGAGGCCCTCCAGGAGCTGCGGGTGTTCGACACCGTCCGCCTCGAACAGGTGGACGGGGACCTGGAGATCGAGACCGAGGCTTTCCTCTACACCATCGACGATCGCCTCATCGCCGCCACGGAGCCCATCACGGCCACGATGCGCGAGGCGGTGCTGAAGACGCCCTCGGGGCGCTTCAACGTCTCGACCCAGCGATTCATGGCGCCCCACCAGGTGGTAGTGACGACACGAGACGAGGGGCAGCTCGTAGCCGACTCGGCTCGCGGCGACCTCACGGAGGACACGCTCTCCCTCATCGGCAACGTGGTCATGGACGCGACGCTGGAGGAGTTGGAGCGGCTCAGCGAGGAGGCGCCCACCGAGTCGGAGCCCGCTACGCCGGGCCCTCGGCGGAGGGTGCGGGTGCGTTGCCAACGGGCGGATGTGGACCTGGTCGAGGAATCGGTCCACGCGACAGGGAACGTGACCATCGTGGGCGAGGAGGGCTCGGCCATGGGCCAGACGGCGGAGTTCTCCGAGCGTCGCGCTACCCTGGGAGGCGGCGCCACCATCACCCTGCGAGACCAGGGGGGAGGCGGCCCTGTGACGGTCGAGACGCCCATTGTCGAGTACGACCCAAAAGAGGACCTGGCCATCTGTCCCTCCGATGTGCGTGTCTCCACCCGCGAGGCGAGCTTCCGGTCGGCGCGAGCCCAGGCACGGCTCAGGGCGGGCACTTGGCGGCTCCAGGGCGGAGTAACGGGGCAGCTCATGCCACCAGCCTGACGGCAACCTGATGAAGGTCATGGGGGCGCTAGGCGTCTGAATCTACTGCGAGACACGCTCGATGATGGGAGGGAGACCCGCTTGCGCGCCGCAAAGCTCGCCCTTGGAGCACTGGGGCTTCTGCTTCTGGCCATGCCCGCCCTCGCACAGGAGACAGCGGGCGAGCCCGACGCGCCTCGGCCCGCGCGCCAGAGGCAGTCCCAGAAGCCTGTCCTCGTGTCGGCTCAGGAGATCCGAGCTAACGAGATCGGCGACGGCAAGTGGGAGATCATCGGCGACGTCGAGATGGTCCAGGAGGACACCACCCTCTACGCCGACTACGTCATCTGGGACCGGAACGCGAATACCGCCGTATTCACGCGCTCCGTCCGCATCGTCGATCCCACGAACCAGATCTTTAGCGACCGCGCCGACGTGGACTTCGACGCCGAGACGATGACCATGACCCAGAACGTCCGGATCATCTCCCAGCAGAAGCGGCCCGAGGGCCAGGCGCCGAACGAGGACACGGATCCCTACGAGTTCGGGGTGTGGACGACCACCGCCGATCGGCTCTTGTACAACTACGGCAACGACACCGGCGAGGCGCGAGGAAACGTCCGCAGCGTATCGGAGGACGGCGAGTACACCCTACTGGCCGACGTGGCGTACTACGAGATCGATGCCGATGGTAACGAGGTCATCACCCTGCCGGACAACCCGCGCATCGAAACCCCCGATGGCGAGTACATGACCTGCGAGAAAGCCGTCATCACCGTGCCGCCCGAGGAGAAGTCCAAGGTGCACCTGCTGAACGTCCGCGGCATGATCCTGCCGGAAGAGGATGAGAAGCCGGCGTCGGCGGGAGGCGGGGCCGCTGAGGGGCCGGCGCCGACCATTCCGCCTCCACAGGGGAGTGGCGCGGGGGGCGGCTTCGAGGGCATGCCGCCGGGCGAGGAGCCGCCACCGCCTGAGTCAGGCACGGGGGCCACGGAGTAGCGCGATACGCGAGCGGGGCCGGTCCACCTGACCGGCCCCGCTGAGTTCCCTACACCCGACACACACTTTTACATACCCGGCCCTGGCTCCATGGGGGGGCCCCAGCCGCCGGGCGGCACACCCATCGCCCCGCCGGCCCCACCCGTGGCGCGGATGTACTCCACGCGCTGGGCGAGCAGTTGGGCCGTCTCGGGCCGGAGGAGCAGCCGACGCAGTTCCGCCTCGCTGAGCAGGGTGGGCGGCAACTGAGCGGATGGCACCTCGATGCCCATCGCCATGAGCACATCGGCCGCGATCATCGGCGCCGCGTCCCGCAGAGCCGGCTCCGGCGGCGCCCCGCCGAAGTCGTTGATCATCCGAGTGCGCCAGCCGTCGAAGACGTGGATCAGGTTCTCGACGACCTGCTTCTCCTCCAGGGAGTAGCGATGGCGCAGCCTCGGGTCGTTCCCCACATTCATGAGGTCGCTGATGAGCGGGAGCCGCTGGTCCAGGTAGATGTTGGAGCCGATCGTCATGAGGTTCGCGATGGGCCCCCACATGAGTTGGGTGATGGTCTGAAGCGTCTGGTTCGCCTGCGCCTGGTAGGCGGCCAGGAGCGCCTCCACCTGGGCCCCACGGGGGCCGGCAAGGTCCCACTCGATCATCAGGACTTGATCCGGCCGAAGGGTATCGATGAAGGCGCTGTAGGCGTCGAGTTCGGCCCGCCGAGCCTCGGCAGTGGCCCGAACCACGGCGAGCATACCGTGATCGATCTGTGCCTGAGCCCCCTGGGGCACCTCAGCGCCGGTGGCCAGGGCTTGGGCCTTCTGGCTGAGAGCCTGGCGCATCTGCAGGAGCGCCTGGTTCTCGGTCTCCTCAGCACGGGTCACCGCGTCGCCGAGTGCGCTCAGCCGAGCCGAGATCTGCAGAACCTGCTGATCGGAGAGCTGCATAACGGCGAACAGGCGGATGATCGCGAAGCTATCCGCCGCCACGCTCGCTTCCGTGGTCTCCGTCTCGGGGGCCTTCAGCCCGATGGGACCCATCTGAGCCCAGGCGGCGCCCTGCACGGAGAGAGCTAGAGCGAGGAGAGCGATGCGCCTCATTGGACCACACCTCCGCCCGTCTGGATGCCCAGGAGGGTCGCGAGCACCTGGCTGGTCACGGGGTCGCGCAGCATGTTCTCGAACCCCGCCTGCGTTACTACGTCGGTCTGGGCGAGCATCCGGGGATCGTTCCCGTCCGCGTCAAGGCCCAGCTGCTGCCGCACCTCTTCCCGGTAGTCCGCCAGAGCTTCCTCATCGGCATCGTCCGGCAATGCCCGAGCCATCTCCATGAGGCCGAACATCAGGCCCGTGGCCTGAGGCCCCAGGTCGGGATCATCGCCCACCAGGCGCCGCGCGAGGGCGGCCGCCAGGTTCTCGGACTGGGCCTGGTAGTCCTCAGGCGCCATGTCCCTGACCGACAGGAGTCGCGGGAGCAGAGCATCCAGCGTGGTGCCTCCCTGGGTGGTGGCCATGTCGGCCTGCTGCACCTTGAGGGCCTGCTCCTGATAGGTCTCGATCGCCGCGAACTGGGCCTCGGTCAGTGAGGAGAAGACCACGTCGTAGCCCTGGCGGCACAGACCCTCATACTGAGAGTGGATCATGCTGATCTCGCCGAGGATCCGGTTCGCCTGCTCCGTGTTGATAGGCTGGAAGCTCTGGGGATCGTCGGTGAGAGTGCCCTGCACGTACGCCCGCATGAAGGGCAGGTTAGCCCCCACCAACCCCTGCAGTGAGTTGTTCATCGCCTGTTGGGCGGCGACGATCTGGGAGTTGACCTGCAGGATCACCTGACCCTGCTCAGGCGTGATCTCCAGCGCCTGCAGGATCTCCAGGATGGCGGCCTGGCGGTACAGGGTGCGCGCCTCGGCGAGCGCCGGGTTCTCGAACATCTGTGGGCCGCCGCCCTGGGCGAGACATGTCGCGGATAGCAGGAGCACGAAACCCAGAGCGAGTGGCGGACCCATTCGGTCGCCTTGCATAGCCCTCCACACTCCCTTCCGGTGGCGCGAGGACGATCCGGTGCCTCGCCCGCGCGCAGTATGCGATGTACGGCCTCCGTCTAGAGCAGACGCTTCTCAATGGGACGGAGTACCGTCACACCTCCCATATACCCATGAAGAACCTCGGGAAGCTCCACCGTTCCGTCGGGCTGCTGAAAGTTCTCCAGAATCGCGGCGAAGCATCGTCCCACCGCCACCCCGGAACCATTGAGGGTGTGGGCGAACTCGGGCTTGCCCCCGTCGGCGGGCCTGAAGCGGATGTCCGCCCTCCGCGCCTGGAAATCGGTGCAGTTGGAGCACGAGCTGATCTCCAGCCACCGGTCCATCCCCGGCATCCACACCTCCAGGTCGTAGGTCTTCGTCGACGCTGTGCCGAGGTCCCCGGTGCACAGCTCGATGGTGCGGAAGGGGAGTCCGAGTGCCTTGAGCACATCCTCGGCGTCCCGGGTGAGCTGCTCCAGAGTCTCGAAGGACCGGTCGGGGTGGGTCACCCACACGAGTTCCACCTTGTCGAACTGATGGCGACGAACCAACCCGCGGGTATCCCTCCCCGCCGCGCCCGCCTCGCGCCGGAAGCAGGGCGTGTACGCGGTGAAGGCGAGCGGGAGCCGCTCCTCCTCGATGACCTCACCCGCCATGAGCGAGGTCAGGGGCACCTCCGCGGTTGGAATCAGGTACAGGTCCGAGTCCTCGCACCGCCACATGTCCTCCTCGAGGGCCGGGATCTGGCCCGTGCCCTGCATGATGGACCGCTGGGCGACGTACGGTGGCCACACCTCGGCGTAACCCTGTTGGTCCACGTGGAGGTCCAGCATGAAGTTCATCAGCGCGCGTTCGAGCCGGGCGCCCTCGCGGTACATCAGGTTGAAGCGCGCCCCGGCCAGTTTGGCGGCGATGTCGAAGTCGAGAACGCCGAGGGAGTCGCCCACATCCCAGTGGGCGCGCATCTCGGGGGTGTTCCCCTGGGGCACGCCGAACTGACGCACCGTGACGTTCGCCGACTCATCGGCGCCCACGGGAACGCTCTCGGCAGGGAGGTTGGGGATGGTGAGCAGGGCATCCTGAAGCTCCGACTCCAGGCCCTGGAGGCCCTCCTCGAGGCTCTTCACGCGCTCCTTCGAGGCGCGGACCTCCTCCATGAGGGCGGTGGCATCCTCGCCCGCCCTACGGCGCTTCCCCACCTCCTGGGAGGCGCTGTTCACCGTCGCCCTGAGCTGGTCGAGTTCGGTGACGATCTCGCGTCGGTCCACATCGAGCTTGATGATCCGGTCGACGACATCGGTCGACCGAGACCGGTTCGCGAGCCCCCTGCGAACGACGTCGGGATCCTGCCTGAACAGGCGGATATCGATCATGGATCTGGCCTCCCTCCGGGATGGGTGCAACCGCGCTACGGCGGCTCAGGAGCACCTTCGCCGGGCAGTATAGCACAAGGGGTAGCGGCGCCCCGGAGCCTCACGGATCGAGGGAAAGGCCGAGCTGCTCGCTCCCTCGCCGGCGACGCTGCCGGCGCGGGGGTGGCGAGTGTTCCTTGGCGAACACGCAGATCATGCGAGGCGAGCGGCGCGACCCGAGGTAGGGCGCCGCGAGGTCGAAGTCCGCGTACACCTCCTTCAGAAGCATGTGCCCCGCCGACGAGGCGATGTACGCGAGGGACTGGGGCAGAAGCAGCCGGTGGGTCTCCGTGGCCGATATCCGTATAGAGACCCCTGGCGCGGCGATGTCCACGATCATCTCCACCCGCACGGTCTCCGTGCGGAGGTCGAGGGGGTCGCGGTAGGAGGTGCCTCGGATGCGCGCTCCATCCCGGAACTCGCTCCAGCAGCGCTCCTCCCATAGCTCGCGCCGGCTGTTGGGCGCATCGGCCACAACCTGCATGGGGTTGCCCATCTCGACCACATACAGGCCGCCGTCCCGGAGACACCCCGCGACACACTCGAAATGGTCCGCCAGCCGCTCGTTATCCGTGAGGAGAGGCAGCGAGTGAAACATGCATATCGCGCAATCGAAGGGCCCTCGGACGGGCAGTCGCGTCACGTCCCCGACCACGAAGCTACCCGTGTACCCCAGGGAGCCGGCCTTCTGGCTCGCGTACCGGACCATCTCGGGCGAGATGTCCACGCCACAAGCGGCGATGCCCCTCCGCAGCGCCTCGATCACATGGGCGCCTGTGCCGGAGCACGCGTCGAGCAGCGATCCCATGGGCTTCCCAGCGTGCTGCTCGTAGACGCGGCTGATGAACCCCATCTCCCGATCGATGTGTCGGAAGCCGAAGATGAGGTCGTACAGGTCCGGGTTGGCGTAGAAGGAGTCCGGCCTGCGACGTGTGCGATCCTGCACGCCCTTCACCTGCTCGTCTCGGGAGATGGTACCACTGAATATCACCCTTCGGTGACCTACCCGATCCGCCCTGCCGACGATCCCAAATTGCCGCATCGAGCAGGACCGGACCGGGCCTCGTCGAAGGCCTATAGGCCTCATCCAAGGGGGGTCCCCATGATCGCTCTCGATAGCCTTCTGCCGGCCGCCCGCTCTCTGGAGGACTGGCTCATCGGGATCCGCCGGCACTTCCACCAGCACCCCGAACTGAGCTGCCAGGAGCGCCAGACCGCCGCCGCCATCGCGGGGCGCCTGCGCGAGATGGGCCTCGAGGTCCAAGAGGGCGTGGGAGGCACGGGCGTGGTGGGGCTCCTCCGCGGCGGTCCCGGACCGTGCGTGGGTGTTCGCGTCGACATCGACGCCCTTCCCGTGACGGAGGCCACGGGCGCTGCCTACGCCTCCCTCGAACCCGGCGTCATGCACGCTTGCGGACACGACGCCCACATCACCTGTGGCCTGGGCGCGGCGCGGATCCTGGCGCCCCTCGCCCAGGAGCTTCGGGGCAGCATCAAGTTCATCTTCCAACCCTCCGAGGAGATCGTCTCGGGAGCGATGCGCATGATCGAGGATGGCGTGCTGGAGCACCCACCCCTCGAGCGATGTGTCGGCTTCCACGTGAGCGCCCTCTACCCGGCGCCCACTCTCTGCTTCTCCCACGGGCCGAAGATGGCCGGAACGAACTCCTTCACCATCACGGTGCGCGGACGGTCCGGCCACGCGGGCTACCCCCACCTCACCGTCGACCCCATCCCCATCGCGGCCCAGATCGTCCTCGCTCTGCAGACCATCGTGTCCCGACAGGTCCAGCCCACCGAGCCCGCCGTCCTGACCATCGGCGCCATCCACGGAGGCGCAAAGTGCAACATCATCGGCGAGGAGGTGGTCATGGAGGGGACGATGCGGTTCTTCCGCGGCGATCTGAGGGACGCCATGGTCGCCTGGGCCGAGCGCATCGTCCAGGGCGTCGCCGACTCCATGGGCGGCTCCGCCGAGATCGCCTTCGACCAGAGCACGCCCCCACTCGTCTGCGATGACCGTCTTACCGACCTGACGATGGAGGCCTGCGCCGTCGCCCTGGGCGAGGGCGTGGTCGTGCGGAGCGACGAGCGCTTCATGGGCGGTGAGGACTTCGCCTTCTTCGCGGAGCGCGTGCCCTCCGCCCACTTCTGGTTGGGGATCAGAGACCCCGGGGCAGATGATTGGCCACCCCTGCACTCGGACCGGTTCGACATCAATGAGAGCGCTCTTGCCCCGGGGGCGGCCGCCCTCGCCGCAAGTGCCGTGGCCTTGATCGAGGAGGCGCGGTCGTGAGGAGGCGAGCCGGGTGGATGGTCGCGTGCGCGCTCCTATTGATTGCCTCCGCCGTCCAGGCGCAGTCCCTCCGGCGCATCGCCTTCCTGCCCTTCGAGGCGGAGCAGGCGAACGACCAGTGGCTCGGTCATCTCGTCGCCGATCTGGCCGATCGCGCCATGGCGACGAACACCCTGGCCGACGTCCCCGATGCGAACCAACGGGCCCGAGGCCGCCTCAAGATGCGCATCAGCTACCTGGACGCCGCCGTGCGTGATCCGTCAGCGGCCGCGGCGGCCCTCGACCTGGACCTCGTGGGGCGGGGATGGGTCCGGACTGAGGGATCCCAAGCTATCTTCGACCTCGAACTCATCGAGATCGACGCGGGCACGCGGCTCCTTGCCCAGAGCTTCCGCGGCCCTGCGGCCGACCCGACCGAGGTGGCCTTGAACATCGCCTCACGATGTTCCGAGGCGGTCTACGGCGCGCCGTTGCTCGCGTATGCGAGCCAAGTCGTGCGGCCCCTACCCCTGCGCGCCGGCGTCCTCGAAGCCTTCGGACAGGGGTTGGCCTCCTTGGACGCGGCGGGTGGAGCCGCTTCGACGGGCGATGTCCGCGCCCAGTCCCGCGAGCTCATTGCCGCGTCGAACAACCTGGCGAGCGTCGTGAACAGCCAGCCGGACCTGCTCTGGCCGTATGACGCGCTGATGGAGGCTTCGAGCGCGATCATCGAACTCGACCCCTCCGTCTCGGCGGCATACGTCAACATCGGCATCGCTCAGGCCGCCCTGGGTGACCTCCAGGGAGCCGTGAGCATCCTCCGGCAGGGCCGTAGGATGGCGGAGTCGGATCCCACGGTGCGGCTGGCCCTGGCCAACTACCTGCTCGATCTCGCGGCCCGGGGCAGCATCCGCCGCGAGGGGCTCCTCGAGGAAGCCCGTGCGGCGGCCGGGGAGGCGACCGCCCTAGCGCCCGAGAGTCAGAGCGCGTGGGTCATGCTCGGGGCAGCCGCCTTCGATGCTTCTGACTACGAGGCGGCCTCCGAGGCCTACCAGCGGGCAGTCGATCTGGACCCGGTCGATCCGGTGTGCAGGCTTGGGCTCGGGCTCGCCCTCGTGCGCCTGGGCCTCTGGGAGGAGGCTCGGCCTCACCTCGAAGCGACGCTGGAACTCGACCCCGCTGGCCCCTACGGCCGCCGGGCAGAGGGCGAACTCGACCGCACCGCGTTGCCGTAGGGGCACGCACCCCATCACTCGGGCGGCCGATCACCACTCGGCCATGCGCGCGACATCGAAGTTCCCGCCCGAGACGACGAGGGCCACGGTCTTGCCCTCGAACCGGTCTCGGTGCCGCATGAGGCAAGCTAAGGGCACGGCCCCCGAGGGCTCCGCGACCACCCGCGCCCGCTGCGCCATCAGTCGCGTCGCCGCGCGGATGGAGTCCTCGTCGGCGAGCAGGATGTCATCGACCAGCCTCTGGATAATGGGGAATGTGAGCTTTCCGAGGCATGTCCGTAGCCCATCGGCGATGGAATCGTACCGCGTCGGCATCTGGATCATCCCCGTCCGAAGGCTTCGGTAGGCGTCATCGGCCCACTCCGGCTCCGCGCCGTACACGGCGAGCCGTGGCCGACACGCCTTCAGGGCGGCCAAGCACCCCGAGAGGAGGCCGCCGCCGCCCACCGGCACGATGACGGCATCCAGTTCCTGGGCCTGCTCGTCGATCTCCAGCCCGACGGTGCCCTGGCCCGCGATGACGCGGGGATCATCGTAGGGGTGGATGAGAGTCGCTCCCGTCTCGGCCACCACCTCATCGGCCTTCGCCTGCCGAGCCTCAGCCGTAGGCTCGCAAAGGATCGGCTCGATGCCGAAGCGCCTCACGGCCTCCAACTTCAGCTCACTCGAGTTGCGCGGCATCACTACATGAGCGGCGATGCCCCTCAGGGCGGCGGCTCGCGCCAGCGCGGCGGCGTGGTTCCCGGAGGAGTGAGTCGCCACGCCCGCGGACGCCTCCTCAGGTGTCAGGTGGAAGACCGCATTGCACGCTCCCCGCGCCTTGAAGGCGCCCACGTGCTGGAGGTTCTCGCACTTGAGCAGCACCCGCGCCCCCAGCTCGGCGCTCAGCCCCGGGCTGAGGAGGAGCGGCGTCCGCAACACCGCCCCCTCGATCCTGCGACGCGCCTCCACCACGGACTCCAACGTGATGTCCGACCCGGCCCCGCGCAACATCCGACCACCACCCCTCTACAAGCCTGGGCGTCCATCGACGTCCAGGTTGCCTCTCGTCACCACGTCGTGGCACCCCTCGACAAGCATCGGAGCGCCCTCCTCCACGAACCGGTTCTCATCCAGAACCAGGCCACCGACACCGTCGATCCGCAGGCCCCCCGCTATGGTATTGCCCCGCAGCTCCACATCGTGGATCGCCCGTGGTGGGTCGCCGGCGCCGCCGGAGAACACTACGGCGTGCTCCGGGTTGCCCCGCCCTCGGCGTAGGCGACAGTCCAGCAGTCGCACGTGGTGCGGGAAGCCTCCTTCGATGCTCTCCGCGTAGAACCACAGGAGCGCGGTCACGTCGCACTCCTCGAGGGTGACCGGCGACTGCAGGCGGCAGCTCATCCGGATGGTGCACCGCCGCAGGGTCGTATCGGGATTGCACCAGGCCGGGTCCCAGACCATCGCGCCCACCCCGAGTTCGGGGATCGAGCGGTCGAGGGTCAGAAGGTAGGTCGGCGCCGCCGGCCGGCCCTCGATGGGCGGAGGGTGCGGGCCGGGGACTGCGGAGACGACCGTCGCCACCCCCAGGAGCCGCCCCGATGCCTCATCCGCCGCCCGGAGAACAGCCCCGTCGGTCCACGGGATGGGCAGCAGCGGGAACCTCTGGGCCACCTCGATGCAGCCCTCCGAGGGGAGCGCGGTCACCCGGCTCGAGTGGGTCGAGATGTTGAAGGCGTCATCGTTCATGCCCTCGAGCACACAGTCCTCCCACAGGAGCGATCCGCGGTTGCCCTTCACGTGGAAGCCATCGCGCCAGGTCGACGTGAGCCGCCCCGTGCCGGGCTTGGGCCGAATGTGCACACGCCGGAAGGTCACCGTCCCCGCGTTCCTGGACACGTTGAACCCAAACCACGGGGCGGACCAGAGCTCCACATCCTCGAGAGCCAGGTCCTGGTTATCCTCCAGCTCGAAGCACGGGCCGGGGCCGTACCGGTGAGCGATGCCCGGCACGGGCAGGCTGATCCGGGTTCGCCCGGGCACTACCGCTCCCCATGCCCCGAACTCCGGCGTGGCGTAGGCGCGGACAATCCGGGGCTCGGCGGTGGCCTCGATCCGATCCGTCCAGTAGTGCGTGCTCGTCAGGCCGTACGGCCCCTCATGCCAGAGCATGCCGAAGAAGGCCTGCTCGCCGTCCTCACCGGTCGCGCCACCCAGAGGCAGCGGGGACGCGGGGTCCGCCAGAGCTACCTCGACCCACGCCTCAGCGGGATCCATGGCGACCACCGTGCCATCGGCGAAGGCCAGGGGGTCATAGTCCACGCGCACGCCTCGGATCTCGGTTCGATGGCACTGGCGGACCCGGGCGAACCGGAGGTGCGGCTCCAGGAGGAAGACCGATCCGCCCCCATCGATCCTCCAGTCCGAGCGGCGAGCCAGATCGAAGACATAGCGGTCAGGAGCGGTCAGCACCCGGATGGTGCGAGCCTCGGGGAAGACGAGGGACACGGGGCCCGGCGCCGCCTCCGCCGCACGGAGCAGCCGCCGGATGGCGGGCCCGTCATCGGTGACGCCATCGGCGGCCAAGCCGTAATCGCCCGCTTGGAGAACGATCGCCCTTGCTACGGTCCCACCCCCGTCGGGCAAGCAAGGCGCGACCAAGCCGAGACAGGCCACCGCGGCCACCACCCTCGATGAAAGCCCCCACACTCCGCTCGCGGCGTACCTGCGGACGACGGCGCCGATGACCAGGGAGACGAGCGCATAGCCCACCGCGACTCTCCTGTCGAGGGAACTGCAGCTCGTCTGCGCCAGAGCTTGCGCGGCCTCTGGCGGCATAGCACCACCTCCGCCCGGTAATGCCACGGGCGGAGGGGACTAACCTGCTAGCGAAACGCGATAGATGAGGCTAGATCTCCTCGACGAGGACGCCCTCGGGCCGGATGGTGTAGGGCAGCACCCGCGCGCCCTCACGCTCGAGGGTGGCCTCGACCTGCTCACGCGCGCCCGGCTTGCAGAAGGAGATCATGCACCCGCCGCCACCCGCGCCGCAGATCTTGCTCGCCAGCGCTCCGGCCTCGGCGGCCTTCGCCATGAGCGAATCGATACAAGGCGTGGTGACGCCTTCCGCGAGGAGCTTGCGCGCCTCCCACTCGTTGCCTAGGGCTTGGGCGAAGGCGTCGAAGTCGCCCTGGAGGAGACACTCGCGCATCTCGTTGGACGAACGCTTGATGATCTGAAGGTTCTTGCGCGTCTGACCCACATCGTCGATGTAGGCCTTGACCATGTTCCAGTTGGAGGTACCCGAAAACCGCGTCTCCCCGGTGAACGACAGGACCAGACGGTCGTTCAGCTCCTGCCGGACCGCGTCGTCCACGATAAGCGGCTCACAGGTCGTCTCTTCCATGCCGAACCAGATCGCGTTCACGCCGCCCCGCGCCGCGGCCCAGTAGTCCTGCTTGCCCGTGGGCACCACGAGCAGCTCGGCTTCGATGTTGGCGGCGATGTCGATGAGCTCGCCGTCATCCAGGGAGCGGCCCTCGATCGCGAGCAGGCCCGCGGAGAGGGCGATGACCAGCGAGCTGCTCGAACCCAGCCCCGTGCCCTTGGGCGCGTGGCAGCGGGTGCGGATCGTCAGGCCCACCTTCGGCTTGTAGACCTTCAGGACCCGAACGATGAGGTCTACCTGCCCTGTGGGATCCAGGGCCTCCAGGGAGTCAGCGCACTGCGCCTCGTCGATGTCATCGGCGCGGATGTCGAACTTGCCGTCCGTACGCGTCTCTATCTGCGCCTCGCTGCACATGCTGATGGCGGCATTGACGGTGTAGCCTCCTCCGAGGAAGGCGTACAGGGGCCAGATGTCCAGGGTGCCTCCCGCCAGGTCGATGCGGTTCGGCGCGGTTACCTTCAGTTTCATCAGGGGCCTCCGTAAAGACGAAAAGCCAGGGCCCCGAGGGGCCCCAGCTTCCTCGCGATGTTCGTTGCCTCTATGCTTACCACGGAGCGGCCGCCCCGAAGCGTCAGCTAGAGATCGATGACTGAGCCATCATCATCGGGGCGATCGAGGATGCGCTCGACGAATGTGATGAGCTCCAGGGGGTTGAAGGGCTTGGTCAGGTAGGAATCCACGCCCGACTGCCATCCACGGAAAACATCGGCGTCCTGGGCCTTGGCCGTCAGCATGATGACGGGGATGTCACGGGTCTCGGGGTCCGCCTTCAGGCGCTTGAGGACGCCGAAGCCATCCAGATGCGGCATCATCACATCGAGAACGATGAGATCCGGATTGACCTCCTTGACCTTCTCCAAGGCCTCTCTGCCGTCGTACGCCGTGTGCACCTCGTACCCGTGGCGCTGAAGATTGACCTGCACGAGCCGAACGATGTGCCGCTCATCGTCTACGGCGAGAATCTTCTTCGCCATTGATCTGGGGCTCCTCTCGCGCTCCGTCTCCCATGCCGACGATTGGCCGTTCAGGGGGCCGAAGCATCGGCTATCCTAGCTCATGGTTCACCAATGACCCACATGGGGGCCTGCTCACAATACCACTAGCCACAGGCCGAATCAACAGCGGACCCAGCGTAACGCAAGCGAAGCGTAACCACACCGCGCCGGCCATCCCACTGCCCGTCCGACGGCTGTTCGGACCCTATCGCACCGTCACTTTCGTCAATAGCGATTCCATTACCTCTCGCTCGCGTGGGCAAAGTTCGCCCTCCACGAGGTTCACGCCCAGGGTGTGGGTGAAGCCCAGGATGAGGGCCTCGGCGGCCTCCTGCCAGTGAATCGGCCGCCCTGCCGCCTCGGCCAAGCTCCCCAACGAGTCGATGGCGGGGGCGTCCCGTCCCAGGAGAGCTTCGCGCTCCTCCATCTCCCGTGGCTCCAGCGGGATGGATCCGTGCTGCAGGAAGCACTCTCCGCGACGGACCTGGGCGCTCCCGACCACCTTCTTGCCTCCGGCGACAGCGTCGCACTGCGCCGGACGTTGGAAACACGCGACGGGAGACCGGTCGATCGGCCCCTTTGGCGCCTTGCCCCGCGACAGCTCGGCGCGCACCCCCAGCCGCTTCTCTAGGCCGGCCAGGATCGCCGCGCTCAGCAGGCGGTAGGACTCCAGCACTCCCACCCGACGGCCGAACAGGCTGAGCGGCCCCACTACGGCGTAGGTCAGCTCCCGCGCATGGAAGATGGCCCGGCCGCCCGTGGGCCGCCGTACCACCTCGATCCCCGCCTGCCGCAGCCGGTCTCGATCCACATCCTCGGCCTTCTGATGGTAGCCGAGGGAGACGGCCGGCGGCTCCCACGCGTATAGCCGCAAGGTGACCTCGGGGGGCGGGCCCTCCGCTACCGCCGCGATAGCGGCTTCCAGGATCGCCTGGTCGCACGCCATGTTCTCGGGTCCGGTCATGGCCCCCGAGCGGAGGAGTCGCCAGGAGGCGATGGTGGGCTCGAAGGGGCGGACCGGGCCCGACGAAGGAGAGGCCATTCCCTAGCCTTCCTCCTCGGGCTCGTACCGCAGGTCCAGACGGCGCGCCGCGAGCACCTCGTCCAGCCTCGCCGCGTAGGCGCGGTGGGGCGCCTCCTTGACGATGTCCGGCTGCTCCTCGCACTCCCGAGCGATCGCCAGCAGCGCATCGGCGAAGGCATCGAGGGACCGCTTCGTCTCCGTCTCCGTCGGCTCGATCATGAGCGCCTCGCTGACGATGAGAGGGAAGTAGACCGTGGGCGCGTGGAAACCATAGTCCAGCAGCCTCTTCGCCACGTCCAGCCCTCGACACCCGAGGGCCTTCTGTCTGTCGGCGGAGAGGACGAACTCGTGCATCGGCGGGCTCGCGTACGGCAAGTCGTACGCCTCGCGCACCCGGCTAAGCAGGTAGTTCGCGTTGAGGACCGCGCGCTCGGTGACCTCCCGCAGGCCGAGGGGTCCGTGGTTGACGATGTACGCGTACGCTCGCACGAGCGGGCCGATGTTCCCCGAGAAGGAGTGCACCTTCCCGATGCTCTGTGGATACTCCGAGTCGAGGCGGAGCATGCCATCGGCGCCTTCCACGATCCGAGGAACGGGCAGGAAGGCCTCCAGATGGCGCTTCACCGCGACGGGGCCCGCGCCTGGGCCGCCGCCGCCGTGGGGGGTCGAGAAGGTCTTGTGGACATTGAAGTGCAGGGCATCGAACCCCATGTCGCCGGGCCTCGCCACCCCGACGAGCGCGTTCATGTTCGCGCCATCGCAGTAGACGAGCCCTCCGGCGCCATGGACGCGCCGGCACACCTCCTCCACCTGGGGCTCGAACACGCCCAGGGTGTTGGGGTTCGTGAGCATGAAGCCCGCTACCGTGTCATCCAGAGCGGCATCGAGGGCCGACAGATCCGTGAGCCCCTGAGCGTTGGACTGGATGGTCTGAACGGTCATCCCGCACCGTGCCGCTGAGGCGGGGTTCGTGCCGTGGGAGGAGTCGGGAACGATGATCCGCGTGCGTCCCAAATCGCCTCGGGAGCGATGATACGCCTGGAAACACAGGAGGGCCGTCAGCTCGCCCTGGGCGCCTGCCGGAGGCTGCAGGGTGACGGCGTCCATGCCGCTGATCTCCGCCAGCGCCTCCTCGAGGGTCTTGAGCAGGCGGAGCATGCCCTGCACCTGGGCCGGATGCTGGTCTGGATGGACCCGAGCCAACCCCGGCAACCGTGCCGCAACCTCGTTCACCCGCGGGTTGTGCTTCATGGTGCATGAGCCCAAGGGGTAGAAACCCGTGTCCACGCCCCAGTTGCGTTGGGAGAGCCGGGTGAAGTGCCGCACGACCTCCCATTCGGGCACATCGGGCAGGGGCGCCGGCTGTGCGCGGAGGGTGACCCCGGCGAGCAGCGATTCGGCGAGGGCGTCCGTGGCCTCGTCGCCCGGCAGTGGCAGGCATCCGCCCTCGGGCACCTCGCGTTCGAAGATGAGTCCTTCCTCGTTCACCTCACGCGACCCCCTTCAACGCGCTCACGAAGGCATCGATCTGAGCGTCGGTCCGCGACTCGGTCGCCGCCAGCAGCAGCGAGTTCTCCACGCCAGTCAGCGCGGAGATGTCCGAGCCCACGATGAACCCCGCCTCGCCCATCCGCTGCTGGAGTTCCTCCACCGGCAGGGGGCTCTCCACGGCGAACTCGCGGAAGAACGGCGCCTTGTAGAGGGGCCGGAACGCGGTACCCTCCAGGCCCGCACGGAGCCGGTGGGACTGGGTGACGCAGAGGGAGGCCACGCGCCTCAGGCCGCGCGGGCCCATGAGGCAGAGGTAGATGGTCGCGGCCAAGGCGCAGAGCCCCTGGTTGGTGCAGATGTTCGAGGTCGCCTTCTCCCGGCGGATGTGCTGCTCCCGGGTCTGGAGGGTGAGCACGTACCCGCGCTTGCCGTTCCGGTCTACCGTAGCGCCCACCACGCGGCCCGGCAGGATGCGAACGAAGTCCTTGGTCGTGGCGAGCAGCCCCAACAGGGGACCGCCGTAGCTCATGGGAAGTCCCAGAGGCTGTCCCTCGCCCACGGCGATATCCGCGCCCGCCTCGCCCGGCGGCTGCAGGATCCCCATCGCGATGGGGTCGGCGCACACGACTACCTTGGCGCCCACCCGGCGCGCCGCCTCGACGACGGCGGGGAGGTTCTCGATCGTGCCCAGGGCGCTGGGCTGCTGAACGATGACGCACGCCACCGAGTCATCCAGCGCGGCCTCGAGGGCCTGAAGGTCGGTCAGCCCCCCCTTCGGCGGGATCTCCACCAAGTCGCTGCTGGTCTCCGGGCCCAGGACGGTGCGAAGGCACTCGAGGTACCTCGGGTTGATCGCGTTCGCCGCCACGATGCGGTTACGACGCGTCTTCTCATACGCCAGCAGGGCCGCCTCGGCTAGGCCCGTGCCCGCGTCATAGAGCGACGTGTTGGACACATCGAGCCCGTAGAGCCGCGACACGAGGGTCTGGAACTCATACATCGCCGTCAGGAAGCCCTGGCTCATCTCGGGTTGGTAGCTGGTGTAGGCGGTGAGGAACTCACCGCGCTGGATCAGGTGGTCGACGGCGGCGGGGCTGTAGTGGTCGTAGATGCCACCGCCCGCGAAACACGGCGCCTTGCCTGAGTGCAGGTCGCGCTCGGCCAACTCCTCGAGATGCGCCAGCAGCTCGGGCTCGGAGAGGGGGCCGGGCAACGACAAAGCGCCCGAGAGCCGTATGCTCTCGGGCACCTGGTCGAACAGCTCAGCCGCGCTACCGAGCCCCAAGACGCCCAACATCGCGCGCCCATCGGCGTCGCGTGGGGTCGCAAGGGACATCCAATCATCACCTTCCGCAACACACGCCGGCGCCGGGCCGGCGCGACGAGCTAGAGCTTGGCCGCGTAGTCCTCCGAGGAGAGCAGCGCGTCGAGGTCGGCGGGATCGCTCATCTTGATCTTGATGATCCAGCCAGCGCCGTAAGGGTCCTCGCCCACCGTCTCAGGCGTGTCCTCCAGCGCCTCGTTCACTGCGACGATCTCGCCCGAGACCGGCGCGAAGAGATCGGCGACCGTCTTCACCGACTCGATGGTCCCGAAGGTGTCGCCCTTGGCCACCGTGGCGCCCGCGCCGGGCATGTCCACGAAGACGATGTCGCCGAGTTCCTCGGCGGCGTAGCTCGTAATCCCGACGGTGACCGTGTCGCCGTCTACCTTCACCCACTCATGCTCCTCGGTATACTTCAGTTCGCTCGGGTATGCCATTTCTGTCTCCTCACCTCTCGCGATAATCCCTGGGCCAACGCGCTCCCGCGGCTCCGGTGGCTACGACCGCCTATAGAAGGGCAGAGGCACGAAGGTCGCGGGGATCTCCGTAGGCCCCTGCACGCACACACACTCGGCACCTATCAGCTCCGCTCGCCGATCCTTGAGCGACTTGCGCTCCGGATTCGCGACATGAGCCATGGCGATGCCGGTTCCACGGTGCGGGGAGTAGGTCCCGCTCGTAACCGCCCCCACACGGTCCCCGGCGAGGCGGATTTCCGCGCCCTGGCGGGCTATCCTCTTGGAGTTCATCACGAGGCCCACGAGCGCCTTCCGAGGGCGCGCGTCGAGGTAGGCCTGATGAGCGGTCCCGCCGATGTAACCGCCGACATCGGCCCGGCAGGCGAAGGAGAGCCCCACGTCCGCCGGACGGGTATCCTCGTCGATCTCATGGCCCCAAAGCGGGTAGGCCGCCTCCAGGCGGAGCACGTCGCGCGAGCCCAGGCCGCACGGCTCCGCGCCGGCGGATCGGAGAGCGCGCCAGAGGGTTGCCCCGTCCCCGGCGGCCGTGATGATCTCGAAGCCATCCTCGCCCGTGTAGCCCGTCCGCGAGACCATCGCCTCCACGCCCGCCACGAGCCCCGAGGCGAACCGGTGGAGCCGCATCGCGCCGAGATCCAAGTTGGTGAGCGGCGCGAGGAGCGCCTGTGCCGCTGGCCCCTGAAGGGCGACCATGGCCGTGTCGTCCGTCTCGTCAGTCCACTCCGCGTCCGTGGCGCGCTCCATGAGCAGGGCCAGGTCCTTCGCCGCGTTCCCGGCGTTCACCACGAGCTGGAGCTCATCGGGAGCGCCGCCTGGGCTGTAGATGAACAGGTCATCGGCGATCCCCGCCTCCTCGGTCAGAAGCAGGCCGTAGAGGCACCTGCCCGCCTCCAGGCTCGCGGCGTCGCTGCTCACCGCCCGCAGCACTGAAACGAGAGCGCCGGGGCCCTTCACCCGGAACCTTCCCATATGTGAGACATCGAAGAGTCCCCCACGCTGCCGAACCGCTTCGTGCTCGACGAGGATGGAGGAGAACTGGACGGGCAACTGCCATCCGGCGAAATCCACGAGCTTCGCGCCCTCCTCCACGTGGCAGTCGTAGAGGGGGGTGCGCTTCGCGTCCATAGGCCGATCTACTCCTCTGGCGCCGGCCCCATCTCGAGGTCGGCGAAGTCGATGGTGCCCTGGCTGACTTCGATGCCGATGGCGCCTCGCCGAGGCTGCCCATTGAAGCTGCTGAACCAGAGCAGGCTCCCGTCCAAGACGGGATTCCCGTTGAGCCGTACCGAAAGCTCCCAGCCCCGGTAGACGACCTCCAGATCGTTCCATTGCCCTGCCGGGAGGGAGTTCACGTATCGCGGCGCGCCGTAGCCGAGCAGGGCGCCGGACGCCTCGCTTGCCGGGGCGTAGCGAAGCGAGGCCTGGTCGTCGGCGAGGGCCACGGCGATGACGTAACGGGTGTTCCCTTCGTCGTAGCGGAGATGGAGCCGCCCCACAGCTCCCTCGCTCACCCGATAGCGCAGCCGCAGGGTGTAGTCCTCGGCGACCTCATCGCTCGCTAGGATACTCCCTCGCGCGGCCGTCGCCGTGAGCATCCCGCCCTCCGCCGTGTAAGCCGCCGAGTTGGCGGCGGGCCCGCGCACCGACCACGCGGCCAAGTCCGCCTCCAGAGGGAGGGCTCGGAAGCCCGGCTGGGGGTGCTCCTCGATCATGATGTTCCGGTACCACACCTGCGCCCCGTGGTTGGTGAGACCGATGAACCCGCGGCGATTGCGCTCCCGAGGCTTCCGGCCCGCAGGGAGGGAGTCGTTCTCCTCGATCTCCTCGAGGTCGATGTCGTACAGCTCGGCGCCGTTGAGGACCGCGCGCACCCGGCTTCCCACGCACGTGATCTCGGCCTCGTTCCACTCTCCGGGCGGGCGGCCGGCGTCCACCGCCGGCGGGAACAGGTCGTAGAGGGCGCCCGTGCTGTCGGTGTTGGGCGCGTCGGCGATGTTGCCCATGATCTGGAACTCGAAGCCGACCGAGGAGGCCCGGCCTCGCAGCGGCGCTCGCAGCCAGACCCCGCTGTTGCCCCTTGGCGCGATCTTGTAGGAGAACCGCAGGGTGAAGTCGCTGTAGGCGCGGTCGGACCGAAGCCAGCCACCGCCCTCCCCGTTGCACCAGATGGCCTCATCGCGCCACTCCCACACGCCCGAGCCGATGGCATGCCACCCATCCAACGCGGGGTTGTCAAGCCGAACCGGCCCGTCGGCCCGCGCCCAGGAACACGCGATGACCACCAGGGCTACTGTGACGGTCGCGGCGCGTCCACGCATGGAAGGACCCCCCATCTCCGTGGTCGTAATAGACTTCATCCGTCAGCATGGCGTGGCCTGCTACAAGGTCACGCCCCGATTGTGCCGCAGGATTCCAGCCTGCGCTGCTGATAGCATCCACTCCACGGAGGCGCCAACATGCCCGGTCTCCCCGGCCCCAAGCTAGTCACCGAGCTACCCGGCCCGAAGGCGAGGGCCGTCCTGGAGGAATCTCGCGCCTTCGAACCCCACTGCATGTCCGACCAGCAGCCCCTGGTCTGGGACAGCGCCGAGGATGTGTGGATCACCGACGTCGACGGGAACGTCTTCCTCGACTTCTCCTCAGGCGTCCTGGTCACGAACATCGGGCACTGCCATCCCCGCTATGTCGAGGCGATCCGCGAGCAGGCCGGGAAGCTCTACAACTGCTATGACTTCCCCTCCGCTCCCCGGACCAGGCTGGCGCGCAAGCTGGTGGAGATGTCCGCCCCACAATTCGCCAAGGCCTTCGTGGTGACCACGGGCTCCGAGGCGGTCGAGGCGGCCATCAAGATGACGCGCCGGGCGACGGGCCGGTACGAACTACTGGGCTTCGGCGGGGCCTTCCACGGCCGCACCTACGGCGCCATGAGCGTGGGGGGCAACGAGTCGGTGCGCAAGGGCTTCGGCCCGGTGATGCCGGGAGTCATCCGCGCACCCTATCCGTACTGCTACCGCTGCCCCCTCGGCCACGAGCCCGAGGGTTGCTCCATGGCCTGCATCGACCACCTCGACTACGCGGTCAAGACCCAGGGCGCCGGCCAGTTGGGCGCCGTCATCACCGAGTCGTACCAGGGGGGAGCGGGGTCGATCATCCCGCCGCCGGGCTGGTACGAGCGCCTGGAGGAGTGGCGACGTGACCGGGGCCTCGCCCTGATCTTCGATGAGGTCCAGTCGAGCTTCGGGCGCACGGGCGCCATGTTCGCTTACGAGCACTGGGGGATCGAGCCTGATGCCGTGACCCTCGGCAAGGGGCTCTCCAGCGGCGTCCCCTGCGCGGCGGTCCTCGTCACCGAGCAGCTCGTGTCGGGACTCAGCCCGGGCGAGCTCTCCAGCACGGCCGGCGGCAACCCCCTCTCCTCCGCGGCGGCCCTCGCCTCCATCGACATCATCGAGTCCGAGAACCTCGTTCAGAACGCCGCCGCCCGGGGCCCGGAGATGGCCGAGGGGCTCCACGCGATGGTCGCGACCAGTCCACGTCTGGGCGATGTCCGCGGGATGGGCCTCGTCTGGGGGCTGGAGATGGTCGAGGACAGGGCATCGAAGACGCCCTGTCCGGCGGCGGCCACCCGCGTGGTCGCCGAGGCCTTCCGACGTGGCCTCGCCCTGATCGCGCCCATTGGCCTCTACGGCAACGTCGTGCGAATCGCCCCTCCCCTCACCATCACTCGGGAGGCTCTCGCCGTCGGCATCGAGGTCCTAGCCGAGGCCGTCTCTATGGCATAGTGAGCGTGGCGAGTGCTATGATCCAGTAAGCGGCGGGGCCGCCCTGGCGACTGCTTGGTCCGGATCTGGGGGTCGGAGCATGACCGAAGTAACCGTCTTCCGAGTCTGGCTGAACCCGCGGCCCGATCAGGGCTATGTCGTCATCTTCAAGGAGGCCGAGGGCGACCGGGCCATACCTATGGCCATCGGCGTCCACGAGGCTCGGGCGATTCAGATGGCCATGGATGGCATCGTGATCGAGCGTCCCCTGACCCACGACCTCTTCGTCAACATCCTCGACGAGTTGGATACCGAGCTGCTTCGGGTGGAGTTAGCGAAGTACCGGGACGGCACCTACTACGCCGACCTCGTGCTCCAGAGGGGCAGCGAGACCTTCAGCGTGGATGCCCGGCCCAGCGATTGCGCCGCCATCGCCGTTCGCTGCGGGGCCCCGATCCTAGCCTCCGAAGAGGTGTTCCAGGCCGCCGACGCCCGAGTCATCCAGGAGGAGGACGGGTTCACCCTGGTCTCCGGCGTGGAGAGCCATACCGTCGAGGATCACGCCTCGGGCATTGATGAGGACGAGAGCCAGGGCGATCTGGAAGCCTTCCGCCGCATCATCACCGACGCCGACCTCGAGGAAGACGACTCCTAACCTCCCACTTGCTGGCACGGGCTGTCGTCGTCAACGACACCGAGGGCGCCGTGACCTACGTGCAGGTGGTCCGGGAGACCACCGATGAGCCCGACCACGGGCCGGTTCTGGCCGCCATCGAGGCCGCTCGGGCGTAGGAGCGATTCCGGGGATACTGACGGCGACGCCAATACCGGCATCCGGACACCGAATCCGCTGAGGACGACGCGAAGCCCCCTGTTGCCGGGGGCTTTCGCTATATTAGAGCCATAGGGTTCTCGCTGTTGCTCAATAGCCGTCCCCCCAATGGCCCGACCACCCCGCAGTGGGGACCCTAATCTTGCTCTCACCCAGCCGTGAGACAGCAGCGACGGGACGGTCCTCCCCCAGGACCGCCCCGTTTCGCTTTCTAGCCCCCCCGCGGCAACGCCGAGCCTCAGGGCTGGGCACGCAGCATCGCGCAGTCGAACACGCCGCCGGCGAGGATCTCCTTGCGAGCGAACTTCACCGTCACCCGGTCCTTGCCCCACGTGAGGTCCATCGGAACGGCGTATTCGACGGCCACGAACCGCGGGCCGCTCCCCTCGAGAACCTGGGTCGCCAGGACCCGGTCATCGACGACCACGTCGAAGGATCGGCCCCGGTCCGCGCCCCAGTAGACGACGCGGAGCACCATGGGCGCATCGGGCAGCACAGCCAGATCCCAGCTCATCCACTGCTCGGCATGACGCCAGAACCGCCCCAGGTGGGGCCCCGCCGCGCCGCCCTCGTGCCGCAGGGCGTGGTTCCGCTCAGACCCCTCATCCCCCACCACGACCCGATCCACGAGCCGCTCCTCGTCGAGGTCGAAGGCCCCGAAGACCGCCGCGAGCGCTTCCGGCTCCAGGGAAAGGCGGACATCGCCCACCGCGATGTCGCCCGCGCCGACGCAGGTCAGGCGGAAGTCCGAACCCAGGTTCTGCCGGCCCGCCAGGTGCGCCCGAGGCAGCTCGAGCGTCACCGTGTGCCAGCCGACCTCCTCCGGCGCCGCGATCGGCTCGGACGAGGTGTAAGGGCCCCCGCCCTGGACATCGGCGACGAGGGAGTCGTACTGCACGACGAAGCTCCGGCCCGGCGAGCCATCGGAGTAGATGTCGATGGAGGCGGTCACCGTCGCGTCGCCGCCACGGAGCAGGGAGGGGGAGGGAACGGAGAAGTAGAGGTGCCCCTGACCTCGGCCCACCTGGGTCTCGACGCAGGCGCGGCCCCCGCGCTCGCTCGTCAAGTGGGAGCCATCCCACGAGGATGCCGTGACGAGGAGGGGTCGGATCCCCTCCACTTGATCGGCAGCCGGGCGACCGATGACCTCGTAGACGGCATCGGCCATGTCCCGGTGAATGAAGGGCCGGTTGAGGGGCGCGAGAAGCTCCGAGGCCTCGGCGGCGCGCCCCGCTCGACCGAGGACCGAGGCCATAGCCAGGGCCAGGCGGCTCTCGTAGGCGGCGAGGATGGGGTCGGACGCGAGGCCCATGTAAGCCTCCTGCAGCGGCTCGAGCGAGGCGCCGGCGGCATAGGCTCGCGACTCCCGCAGGAAGGCGATCGCCTGGTTCTCGCGCTCCAGGAGCGCGTGTCGGTCGCTCCCCTCGGGCACCACGGGCCAGTAGAGCCCATAGCGCTCGCCCACGACCTCGCAGAAGGGCACGAAGGTCATCTCCCTCGGCTGGCCGACGGTCTGGAACACGAGCCCCTCTCCTTGGCGCTCCAGCCACGATAGGTCCTCGACGGTGTCCGCCAGGAAGGCGTACCGGGGCACGAGGTCCGTCACGGGCATGGGCTCGGTGGCACTGGACGAGGTCGCCGGCGGGACCGAGCCCAGCTCATCGAGCAGTCCCGCGAGCACCACGGGGCCGTACATGATGGCGACGAGGTTCGGGTCGTCGGGCATTGACCACGCGTGGAGCGCCATCGGGAGCGACAGCGTCACCCGGTCCCCATCCCGCCACTCGCGCTCGAGGGCCAGGAAGCTGCCGGGGGCCGGGGCGAGCTGGTCCTGGGCCTCGCCGTTCACCGTGACCCGCACGGGGCCCGCGACCCACTCGGGGACCCGGACTCGGAGGGTGAACGGTACCGGAGCGGCCGCCCGGACCACGAGCGTCGTGCCCTCCTCATAGGGGAAGCGCGTGATCTGCTCGATCTCCACTCCCTTGTCCGCCCAGCGGAGGGTAGAGGCGATGAACTGGCTCACCGTCAGGCTGTCGTCGTCGTGGAAGTAGATGCTGTCGGTGAGGCGCGACCAGGTCTCCACGCCCGTCCCGTAACAGCACCAGAAGGCATCGAGCGGCAGGCCGAACACCCGCCGGTACCCCGTCGCTTGAGGGACGTAGTACTCGAGCTGCCCCGGCTCCGGCCCCTGGGTTCCGAGGATGCCGTTGAGGAAGGCGCGCTCCATGAACTCCGCGTACTTCGCCTCACCCGTGAGGCACAGAAGCTGGCGGGAGAGCTTCAGCATGTTGTGGGTCTTGCAGGTCTCGTGGGTCGTGTTCGAGAGCCCGTGGGCGGCCAGGGCGAAGGGCTCGCCCCACACCTCGCCATTCGTGGAGCCGCCCGTCGCGAAGGACCGCGCGGTTGCGACCCGGTCCCAGAAGAACTCGCCCGTGTAGAGATACCGCTTCTCCCCCGTCCGCTCGTACCGGCGCAGAGCGCCAATCGCCAGGGGGATGTGAGTGTTGCCGTGGAGCCGCGCGAGAACATCCTCGCCGCGGGCAAGGGGGTCCAGGAAGGACCGTTTCTCCATCTTGTCCGCGAGCTCGGCGGCGGCGGGGTTGCCGGTCACACCGTAGAGCCCCCACAGGACATCGCACATGCCGCCCTCTTCGTTGCGGTCCATGTACATCCTGAGCGCCTCGGGGGTCTCGAACTTGGCGTTGCGCTCGTGGAGGTAGGCGACCATCCCCTCGAGCACCTCGAGGGCTTGGGCGTTTCCGCAGAGGGTGTACTGGTCCAGGAGCCCGGCCATGATCTTGTGGATCGTGTAGTAGGCCGCCCACACCGGTTTGCCCGTCTCCACGCGATCGAGGAACGACTCGGGGTAAGCCGAGAGATACCCCCCGCCCAGGGCGGCCTGGACCTCGGCAAGCTCGGCGACCAGGTAGGCGCCCTTCGCCCTCAGCGCCTCGTCGCCCGTGCTCCGGTACATCTGAGCGCATGCGGAGAGCGCGTGGCCGACGAAGTGGCCCCGCACCTCCGAGACCGGGTCCTCCCACTGCCGGAGCGGCTCCCCCGGCGTGGGAAGCCCGGCGTTGAGCCGGAAGGCGTAGAGCAGGCTGTCGTCGGCGAGGGACAGGAGGTACTGGTGGTTCCGCTCCTGCTCCTCGAGCAGCCGTCCTTCGGCGAGGCGTACATCCCCAAGGGGAAAGGGCTCCAGTAGCATGGTGGGTGGCTCCTCCTCAGCGGCCCACGCCACGGCCAGTGGCGCGAGCAGGGCGAGTGCGGCGAACGCGAAACGGGGCGGCATGGCCTTCATCCTTCGTCCGCTTGCGAGGCATCGCGGCAGGGCGGGGGTTCCCTGACGGCGGGCTCTAGTCCTCCGGCGGCGCGTCGCCGAAGTTGCCGTCCTGTTCCGCCCGAAAAGGGCTCCGGCGGAACGCCCATCGAATCTCTCAAACCGTTGGGGCCCAAGGCCTAGAGGCTGCACGGAAGGGGTCTATATGTACTATGTTCCATTGTTCCGTAGGTACTATACATACGTTAGGGTACCCCCCTGCGTCGCCGAGAGAGCGCGATTACAGCAATAAGGGGGTATTACTTCCCGGCGGAACACCGGAACAGCGGAACACGCGGCCCCTCTCGTGCGCTTCCTCCGCCCGTCCCGCTTCGAGGCTGTCGTGTCAGCGGCAAGCGGCGGCCTCCCAGAGACGACACGAGCCCAGGGCCACTGGCCCCGGGCTCGCTGTGTGCCGGTTGCTCCGGCTCGATCTAGGCGTGCGGCGCTACCACGCGCGGAAGGCGAACATGGGCTTCATGCTCGAGGCGAAGGGCAGCGTCGAGCCCGAGGCCTGGAACAGGTTGTCCGTCTTGTACCACTTGGCATGGCCGTCGGTGAGGGCGATGTTCAGGCCCTCGTTATGCCAGGGGTAGATGGTCTCGCCGAGGACGCCCAGGAGATACAGGCCGTCCGAGCTGTAGCCCCAGCCGTTCCAGTGCGGCTGGTTCGGAGCGCTGACGTACGGATGCCCGAGCCAGTGGCACCACCAAGCGTTGCTACTCTCGAACACCATGCCATGCTGTGCGGGATAGGGCAGCATAGCGTCGTTGAGCGGGCAGACATACGCCCCGCCGCCACTGCCGGTGTTCGTACCCTCAGGGAAATGCCAGCCATGGCACATGTTCATGCTGTACCGGGTCCACTGCATGTTCCCGATCTGGCCCTCGGGCGGGTCATAGTTCGCGCCCCAATCCGTGGCGGTGCCCGACGGGCAGGCGAAGAGTTGGCGGCTCTTCACGTAGGGCCAGATCGCGTCGGCCCAGTTCATGCGGAAGTCCGGGTAGCCGTAGTTGTCGTTATAGACGGGCATGAAGCAGCCGTCATAGTCCTGAGTGTAGCTCAGAATAGCGGTGGCGATCTGACGCTGGTTCGAAAGACAGGAGGTTTGGCGAGCCTTGGCTCGCGCCTTGGCGAACACAGGAAAGAGGATCGCGGCCAGGATAGCAATGATCGCGATAACCACAAGCAACTCGATCAGCGTGAAGCCCTTACGTCGCAAAACGAACCTCCAATCGGTCATGGCGAAGTGCCTACTCAGTGCCTGCGTCCTCAGCCCCTGCGGCCGGTGCCGCCGGGGCACCCGTTGGCGCGGGGGCCTTACCTGGGTCGAGTCCGCCCTGCGGCAGCGTCAGGGGAGCGGTCAGATCCTCACCTGTCGCCTTGTCCTTGGCCGACGGCTTGCCCCCACAGCCAGCCAGAGCAAGAACAGTGATAACAGCGACTAGCAGAAACTGCGCGGCAATCCTACTCATGGCGCATGTACCCTCCTTCCGATTCACACTAGCTCACCCAAGGTGAGTTGGATGCACACAACCGAGTGTACCCATACACACGCATCAGACGCCCCGATCCAGCGTCGGGCTCACAGAAACCGAAGCAGTGCTCGATATGAGAACCACGAACCGCGAGGGACCGTGAAGCCCATCCCCCAACGGTACTCCCGGGACCCTGCATCAAACAGACACTCATCCGGAGGCCCGTTCGACGGCGGTCCCACTCTACTACGGGCACCACTACCGCTCACTCATTCGGCGCCCAGAGGCGCCTCACCTCGCGGCCTCCAAAGTGATTCCCGCTGGCCATGGCAGCCCGTGGAGGTTCGCGAGAAGCGAGAGCCCGACGCCAGGGGCGCCAGGCTCTCGGAACTATGCCGTGCTGTCTACCGCAGGGACGTCAGTTACCACGACCTGAAGCTGAACATGGGCTTCATGCTCGAGGCGAAGGGCAGCGTCGAGCCCGAGGCCTGGAACAGGTTGTCCGTCTTGTACCACTTGGCATGGCCGTCGGTGAGGGCGATGTTCAGGCCCTCGTTATGCCAGGGGTAGATGGTCTCGCCGAGGACGCCCAGGAGATACAGGCCGTCCGAGCTGTAGCCCCAGCCGTTCCAGTGCGGCTGGTTCGGAGCGCTGACGTACGGATGCCCGAGCCAGTGGCACCACCAAGCGTTGCTACTCTCGAACACCATGCCATGCTGTGCGGGATAGGGCAGCATAGCGTCGTTGAGCGGGCAGACATACGCCCCGCCGCCACTGCCGGTGTTCGTACCCTCAGGGAAATGCCAGCCATGGCACATGTTCATGCTGTACCGGGTCCACTGCATGTTCCCGATCTGGCCCTCGGGCGGGTCATAGTTCGCGCCCCAATCCGTGGCGGTGCCCGACGGGCAGGCGAAGAGTTGGCGGCTCTTCACGTAGGGCCAGATCGCGTCGGCCCAGTTCATGCGGAAGTCCGGGTAGCCGTAGTTGTCGTTATAGACGGGCATGAAGCAGCCGTCATAGTCCTGAGTGTAGCTCAGAATAGCGGTGGCGATCTGACGCTGGTTCGAAAGACAGGAGGTTTGGCGAGCCTTGGCTCGCGCCTTGGCGAACACAGGAAAGAGGATCGCGGCCAGGATAGCAATGATCGCGATAACCACAAGCAACTCGATCAGCGTGAAGCCTCTTCGTCGCACTCATTTCCCCCAATCAATGGTGACCGAGCTTCCCCCTACTCACCGCCCGCGTCGCCGGCGCCCGTATCGGGAGCCTGGGGCGCGGCCGGGGCGCCCGTTGGCGCAGGGGCCTTACCCGGGTCGAGTCCGCCCTGCGGCAGCGTCAGGGGAGCGGTCAGATCCTCCCCCGTTGCCTTGTCCTTGGCGGATGGCTTCCCACCGCAGCCGGCCAGGGCCAGCACGGTGACCACAGCGATAAGTGCCAGTAGAGCAAGCAGCCTACTCCTCATACACGTACTCCCCTCTCGTATCCAAACAACCTACGCCTCCGACCCGGGAGAGCTGCCAGGCCCAAGCCGAACCGGCCCTTGGCCCTCCCGCGTCCCGTGCGGTCGATCACATCACGCGCTTCCCTACCAGGCGCGGAAGGCGAACATGGGCTTCATGCTCGAGGCGAAGGGCTGCGTCGAGCCCGAGGCCGAGAACAGATTGTCCGTCTTGAACCACTTTGCGTGGCCGTCGGTCATGGCGATGTTCAGTCCCTCGTTATGCCAGGGATAGATCGTCTCGCCGAGCACGCCGAGCAGGTAGAGGCCGTTCGCGCTGAAGCCCCAGCCGTTCCAGTGTGGCTGGTTCGGAGCGCTGACGTACGGATGCCCGAGCCAATGGCACCACCAAGCGTTGCTGCTCTCGAAGACCATGCCATGCTGCGCGGGGTAGGTCAGGCGAGCGTCGCTGAGGGGGCACTCGTAGGGCGCGGCCCATCCGTGGCCGACGGTTGTGCCCTCAGGGAAATGCCAGCCATGGCACATGTTCATGCTGTACCGGGTCCACTGCATGTTCGCGTTCGCGCCCGGGTCCTCGGCGGGGCCCGACGGACACGCGAAAAGCTGGCGGTTCTTCACATAGGGCATGATGATGTCGGCCCACATCCAGCGAGTCCCCGTGGTGTCGTTGTAAACCTGCGGGAAGCAGCCGTCATAGTCCTGGTTGTAGGCCATAATGGCCGTAGCGATCTGGCGGGAGTTCGAGAGGCAGGAGGTCTGACGGGCCTTGGCGCGAGCCTTGGCGAAGACCGGAAACAGAATCGCGGCCAGGATGGCGATGATCGCGATCACCACGAGTAGCTCGATAAGCGTGAATCCTCTACGTTTCATAGCCGTCTCCCCAGTCGTATTCAGCGGTTGGTTACTTGTGCTCCGGCCCCCATCGCGAGGGGCCCCCCCGAGCCATGCCATATGCCGCCTACTCTCCCGGTGAACTCCGGTCCACACCCCTGGGCGATGGCGCTGCCCACATCGTGAACCGAAGACGCGACCGGGCTGCTTGTCGGGCATCCGCCTCCTTCCCATGTCCCCGTTGCGACGAGGGCGCGGGCGATCCGAGAGTGAGGAGGGCCGCAGCCCCGGCCCGTGCCCAATAGATACGACCGTCCCCCGACGCGCGGCGTGGCCCGAGGCCCGCGCCGCCAATGGTCGACCTACAGCTCAGTTATTCCCTATCCGGCCTCCTAACCCTCGCGTGATCTGATAGGGAATCGGCGGAGATCACCGGGCTCCGGGGGACGCGATCGGGCCCAGCCACCGCGCCGATGGCGAAGCACAGTGCCAGGGCCGTCATCGCGATCCCCTCCGACAGCCCAACCCTACTCGGGGTAGGCCATCACCTCCACAAGATGCCGGCCCATGTTGGCCGAGTTGTGTGTCTGGGTCACTCGGATGAAGCGAGCGGGCCGAGGCGCGAACCGGCAGTCGTACCCGTCACGGGTGGAAGGTTGGGTGTTGTCCCTCTCGTCCGCCACCATCTCCCACCGCGCGCCATCGACCGACGTCTCGACGGTGAACCCGTAGTGCCGCTCACCATAGTAGTACCCCACCACCACGACCCGGCCCACCTGAGTCGGCTCCAGGAGATCCACCACCCACCAGGGCTCGGGGTCTTCCTCCGTCGCGTTCGTCGCCCAGTAGCTCTCCGTGTTGCCTCGCCGGCCGTCGTTCGCCAGCCGGGCGGGATGCGCCGAGAGCACCGACGAGCTCGTGACCGGCTTGCCCGTGGTAAGGCTCGGCACATCGATGGGATAGTGAGCGGGAGGCGGATCGGACGCCTCGTACAGAGCGACGACGGTGGGGAAGTCCCACCGCTGGCTCTGATCGGGCCGCGTCACCACGTCGACCCCCTCGATCTCCCCGAGCAACGGACGAGAGGCCGGGAGACGCAGGACGATCCGACGCGGCGGGTTGCGCTTCGGCGGGTCGAGAGCGACCTCGACACCCTCTGCGGTCCCTCTCACCGTAAGCGCCATCTCCCCGAAGTGCGTGGGGAGCCGCTCCACCCGGATCGTCTGCCCCTCGTCGAGCCACCAGTCGGGGACCGCCGAAAGCAGCACCAACGACTCGCCGTCCTCGTGGACGAGCATGTGCCGCAGCAGCACCGCGTAGTTACAGGCGCCCGTCACGTGAGGGATCGTGTCGGCCCATGCGGTGCGGCGCTCGTAGAAGATGCCCTCGGGGAAGGCGTGCGCCTCTGTCGAATGGAGGAGCGTCCAATAGAAGTCCTGCACCACCCGCTCATCATTCCCCAGCGCCAGGTCGGCCATCGTCGTGTAGGCGCCCATGTAGGGGTGGATCGCCCCGGGCGCGCCTCGCCACTGGATCGTACCCTCGATGTATCCCCCGCCGAAATCCTCGCGCACGTGGTCGATGAGAGCCACCACACGCGCGTCGTCCCGATCGAAGATCGGCGTCGGCCAGAGGGTCTCCGTGTTGCCCCAATGTGTGCCGGCTCCCTCCCAGCTCGGAGGGAAGTGCGCGAGGCCCGTGCGGCGCCAAGCCGCGTCGATGGCCTCCCGGTAGGAGGCCGCCTCCGCGAGAAGCTCGGCGGCTTCGTCGTCCCGCCCCAGGGCCTGGGCCGCCTCCGCTGTGCAGAGGAGGCCGCGAAGGTTCCAGAAGTCGTAGCCCACGATGTGGTGCTCGCCATCCCATAGGAACTCGCCGTCCGCCACGGCCGCCGGCAGCAGCCCGGCATAGGGTGAGTCAGCCGGCGCCGAGCGGCGCGCCTCGCGGATCCACTCCGTCGCGCGCCGCATCCGAGGGTAGACCTCCTCCAACCAAGAGTGGTCCCGAGTCATCAGGGCGTACTGCCAGAGCACCCATATGGCCTGCCCGTTCGCATCGAGTTCGCCGATCTGGGACTCGAAGCGGCCATCCGGACGCTGCCGGTCCAGGTAGAGCCGCACGGCCAGGCGAGCCGCCTCGTGGAGCCCCGCCTCCTCGAGTTCCATCACCTGGTAGGCGCCGTCCCGGATGTAGAAAACGTCGTAGAACCCCTCCCCGCCGTGGACATCCCCGTGGTCGTTGGCGATGAGTTGGCACACGTGGGCGGCGAGGAGCGTCTGGTTGGCCTTCGCGCACGGGACCTCGATGTGGGCGGTGCCCTCCAGTACCAGATCCTGCCAGAACCGCCGCGTGCGACCCAGCCAGACGGTCGCGTCCTCATCATCATAGGCCGCCACATCCGCGATCGGAGCGAAGGGGTACCGAGCTACCCCCACGGCCGTCTCCCCGCCGGCCAAGCGCCAGCGCCACTGGAAGGTCCGTGGCGGAGGCGAGTCGGATGGCGCCGCCGCGGCGGTCGCTATGCTGTCCGGCCATTCGCCGGCTGGGGGAGGGCCCACCTCAGCGTAAGCGACGGCCGGCTCGCTCGAAGTGTTCGTCGCGGCCACTTGGATCCAGCACAGGAAGTTCTCGCCCTCGGTAGGCCACGCGAAGGCGGCTCGCCAGTCGGTCACATCGGGCAGCGGAGTCGCCCAGTAGGTGACGGTGAGGCGAATGGGGCCGTCGGTCTCCGTGACGAGGAGGATCGGCAGCCAGCCATCCATCGCCCGCTTGCCGTGGGCCCGACTCAGTGGAGTCCGCTCGGCGCCGAGGCGGACCTGGATGGCCGTCCCATCCGAGAGGAGCATCTCGTTCTCCGGCGTGATGCGGCTGCCGTCCTTGTAGTCCTTGAGGCCGATCACGTTCCAGTTGTTCGCGAAGTAGTCGAAGGCGAGGGCCTCCGAAGCCGCCTCATCGGGCTGCCCGGCGAGAGCGGGGACCGGTCCGAGGAGGAAGGCGAAGAGCAGGGAAAAGATCACATACATGGTGAGACTCCTATCATGATCATGGCCAACGCGCTCCCGCCCTTCCCCGCAGGACCGACCCTTCCTTTCCTTTGGGAGGACGTGGCGGGCCCGGCCGTGAACCGCCTGCAGGATCACCCCGAAGGGACGTGACACCGATGCGCGCGATGTCGCCCCGGACCATCCCCGTCACTGCCATAACCCTCCTCGTCCTGGCGGCGCCCAGCCTCTCCCAGCTCGACATGCGGCTGGGCTCGTGTGGAGAGATCGATGAGATCCTCGTGGGCGGCCGACCGTACTTCCGCGACTTCGGGGTCACCATCATCCGGCCCGGGTGGGAGGGCAACTACGGCGACCAGCGCGACGCCGATCCCTCGACGGCGCGCGCCACCGGAGCCGACGATCGACTCACCTTCGAAGTGACCCTGGGCGAGGCCGGGGCATCGTGGAGCCTGCGCCAGGAGGTCCGGCGTGAGCCGGGGGCAGTGACCATCGAGTGGGAGATCACCCCCCTCACCGACATCCTGGCGGAGACGATCCTCGTCGGCGGGCTCATGCCGACGGATGAGCACGCGGGCCGCACCCGCTATGTGGCGGCATCGGCCGACGCCCTCATCGAGGGGCTCTGTCCGGCAGACCTGGATGCCGAGGCCTACGCCTTTCTCCGGACGGGCGCCATGGACTGGGTCGCCCTCGTCGGACCGGATGGCGAAGCTCTCCGTCTGCTGCCCAGGAACCTCGGGCTCGGGCTTCAAGACAACCGCACCTGGGACATCCCCGGCTTCCAGCTCATGGGCTCCGGCGGCGGTGGGCTCCTCCCTGCCGGCCAGCCCATCCGGTTCGGCCTCCGCTTCGAGGCATCCACGGCGACGGACGTGGCCACGGCCGCCGAGACGGCCCGTAGGGAGACCCTCGTGGGCATGGACCTGACCGACGACCGTCCCCTGGAGATCCTGAGCATGACCCTCGGTTCGCCAGGGCATGGCGCAGCGACGCCCGGCCGCGAGCGTACAGGGACCTACCAGGCCGTAGAGCTCGTAGCGGAAGTCGCCGCCCACTATGACAACCCCTTCGACCCCGAGCAGATCCTCGTGGATGGCATCATCACCCGGCCCGACGGCGACGAGGTGAGGGCGCCCGGCTTCTTCTATGTGCCCCTTGCCCTCTCCGAGGCGGGGGGCCGAGAGCAGCTCCGACGCACGGGGCCCGCCGACTTCCGCGTGCGCTACACGCCCACGGTGGAGGGAGAGCACCGGATCGCCCTGCTGGTCCGCGACCGCACGGGGGAACGCCGCTCGGAGGAGCTGCTCCTGACTGTCGAGCCCAGTCCCGAGCCCGGCTTCGTGCGCGCGCCCCATGGCTCGCGGTACTTCATCTATGACGACGGCCGTCCGTTCTTCGCCGTGGGTGAGAACCTATGCTGGGCGAATGGTCCTACGCCTGTGGCAACTTACCGCGAGTGGCTCCGAAGCCTCGGCGCGGCGGGCGGGAACTGGGCGAGGCTCTGGCTCAGCTTCAACGAGAAGGGGCAGGAGTGGATGCCCCATCCGACGCCCAAGCGCGGGGGCGGCGCCTACCTCGGGCTGGGCCGCTATGCCCTGGACTGCGCCTGGCGCCTCGATGACGTCTTCCGCGAGGCGGCCGCCGCGGGCGTGAGCCTCATGCCCGCCTTGGGCACGTACGGCGAGTTCACCGAGGGCGGTTACTTCGACGAGGGTTCGTGGGTGAGCAACCCCTATAGCGCGGCGAACGGGGGGCCGTGCGCCAGCCCCGCCGACTTCTGGACCCACCCCGAGGCCCGGCGGCTCTACAAGCAGAGGCTACGTTACCTCGTGGCGCGGTGGGGCTACGCCACCAACCTCTTCGCCTGGGAGTTCTGGAACGAGGTGCCCCCTACGCCCGAGCAGGTCGCGTGGGTCGCCGAGATGGCCGCCTACCTCAAGGAGATCGACCCGAACCGTCACATGGTCAGCACTACCTACGGCGACGCGAGCACCTGGGACTGCCCCGACATCGACTTCACCATGACCCACTTCTACGGTTCGGCGGGGAACATCGAGGACTTCACGCCGATCGTCCGCGAGGAGATCGCCCGGGCACGGGTCCACCCCAAGCCCTATCTCCTCGCCGAGTTCGGCATCGACTGGCAGACCGATGACGGCCGCTGGGACCCCACCGGCGCCGGCTTGAACATGCACAACGGCGCCTGGGCGGCCGCCTTGGGTGGCGCGGCGGGCACGTCGATGCTCTGGTACTGGGATGGGTACGTCCACCCCCACGATCTCTACCACCTCCTCACCCCCGTGCGCCGGTTCGCGGACACGGTGGATTGGCCCCGAGCGGGCCTCGAGCCACTGGCGGGCGTCGAGGTAAGCCAGCCCGAGGGCCACGCCGAGAGCTTCACCGAACTGAGCATCCCCGCAACCGTCGAGTGGGGCAAGTCCGACTCCTCCGAGTACACCCCGCGCCATGATGGGACGGTCCTCGGCGGGCCCGTCGCGCGCACCATCGGCAGCCCCAACCGCCATGATCCGGCCGAGCTCTTCCAGAAGCTCACTTGGCGGCTGGACATGCCCAGCCCGGGGGAGGTGTGCCTGCGCCTGGGCTTCGTGTCGGGCTCCGCCCGGCTACAGGTGCGCCTGGATGGCGAGCTCATCGTCGATCGGGACCTGACCACGGGGCCCGAGGGTGAGGGACCGTGGGCCGAGGCCCGGTGGTTCGAGCAGTGGGACGTGTGGCAGTGCCGGTACGATGAGGACATCCCCATCGCCGTGCCCGAGGGCGAGCACGTGCTGGAGATCTCCAACGCCGATGGCGACTGGTTGCAGATCCCGGAGATCCGGCTGCCGGGCTACCGCAGCAGCCGGTACCCCAAGGTGAACGTGGTGGCATCGTCAGGTCCGGACCTGGTGCTCCTATGGCTGCAGAACGGCGAGAGCACCTGGCGGACGGCGTATGAGGGCCGCCAGCCAACCCCGCTCGAGGGCTTGGGCATCGTCGTGCCCGTACCCGCCACCGGCCGGTGGCGGGCCGAGTGGTGGGACACTTGGACGGGCGAGGTCATGACGGAGGAGACGGTCACCGCGCGCGACGGCCGCGTGGCGCTTCAGGCGCCGGTCCTCCGCACCGACGTGGCCCTGCGCTTGGAGCGACGACCCTAGCGCCAACCCAGCGGCCTGGCCACTATCGCCACCTCGCCCGCTCGAGGGAAGCCTCGAAGATTCATGGAATATGGCCCGGGCCTGATCCGTCCTCACTACTGACAGCGCGGAAGCAGCCGCGCTCAACGACACCGACTCACGAACTCGAAGGAGATGAGATACATGACCAAGAGCACCCTGCACATCGCTCTCGTGGCCTCCATCCTGAGTTTGGCCGCTTTCGCCGCGGTCGCCCAGGATGCGGGCGCAGGCAACACCGGCTGGCAGTGCACCTACGGTCCGCGCGGTATGGGCGGGTATGGCTGGCAGTCCCGACTGAGCGCGGTCGCTGATCCCGCTCTTGCAGCGGAGATCACCGAAGTCCATCAGTTGATCCGTGAGAAGCAGTGGAACCTGCGGGCCCTTCGTGCCCAAGGCGAGGATGTCACGCCCCTGCAGGCTGAGGTTGACTCCCTTCGGAGCCGGCTGAAGAGCCTGAACGAGCGGGCGGGGCTGTGCACGGGAACGGGCCCCCACGCCTTCGGGATGAACGGTCAGCCTGGCATGGGGAACGGCGCGGGATGGGGTGGCCGCGGTTGGGGCGCCCGCCAGGGGTACTGCACCGGTCTCGGTAACGGCTACGGTCGAGGCGCTGGGCTCGGGATAGGTAACGGCTACGGCGGCCGAGGCGCTGGGCTCGGAATGGGCTACGGTTACGGCCGAGGTGGCGGCTTCGGGATGGGCTACGGCCCCCGCTTCTAGTCCGGACATCAGTGAGAGGTAACCGACGGGGGGCCATCCCAGGATGGCCCCCCGAACGCTGTCCGGCGCCTATCCCTGCCTCGCGTCCTGCCCTCGCGCTCCGACATCGGAGCCCTACCACCGGCGCAGCCCACCGTCTGCGTGTGCGGCGCAGATGAATCACGCCGCTTGCGGGCGAGACATTCCAGGTCCAAAGAAGGTGAACAGGATCGGGCCTGGAAGGAGTTTGAGGACTGGGAAGCAGAGCCTCGATGTGCTATGCTTCGCCGGTATCGCGTAGGGTGCGGATCAGCCCAGGGGGATGTTGGAGGGGGCTGCAGTGGGCGCCAACGGTAAGGTTGGTTGGTGCGCAAAGAATCGCCCGCACGGAGGAAAAGGGTCCGGGCGATGCGAAAACGCGAAGGTGATTCCGCGTGACTGACGGACTAGGCGTAACACCGGTGGGTGGACGCCATGCGTCCGTTGCGCGTTAGGAAACCAGTCTAGACCCTGGCTGCGAGTCAACCGGTCTCTTCAGGAGGACGTGGGGATGACTATTCAGAGCGCTTCACGAGCTCGCGGAGTACTGCTGCTCACACTGGTCATGGGGGTCTTGGTCGCCTTCTCTGGCTCGGCCTCGGCCTACTGGCTGGAGACGCAGCTCGCGGGGATCCGTCTGGGGGATTCGGCATTCGTGCTGTACGAGAATCCCTACTACGGTGAGCCCGAGGCGATCGTCATCGCCACCAGCGGCGGCGGCGAAGGCCCTGCTACGAGCGAAGGCTTCCCCGGCGATAGCCTCGGTGGCGTCAGCTCGGGCGAGGGCGCTGTGGGCGGCGGGGGCGCTGCTGGCCCCGGCTTCTCCACGGGCGGCCCCGAGGGGCCCTTCGGCGGTCCCATGGGTGGTCCCATGGGCATGAGCGGCCCCCCCATGATGGGCGGCCAGGCCGGTGGCCCAATGATGGGCCCGATGATGCCCTCAATGGGCATGATGGGCTACGTCCCCGGTAGTGGCGAGGGCACCCAGATCGTCATGAACCCCGGCGAGCCGGGCATGGCGAGCGGCTTCTGGGGCACCTCACGTCCGGGCACCCTGAACGTGCAGAGCGGCCCCATGGGGCCGATGATGGGCGGCAGCCGGCCGCCGACAGGCGGCGCTGGCACCGGCGGCGGTGGCGCGTTGGCAGGTCCGCCGATGATCCCCGGCGCTGAGGGTGGCATGATGATGGGCCCCGGCAGCCCCAGTCTCCCCAGTTCCGGCGGCTTCATGGGCTTCCAGGGCCCTGGCGCGGCCCCCGGCGCGGCAGCGGGCGGCTTCCCTGGCGCGGGTGGCGGCGGCAGTGTGAGCGGTTTCCCCGTATGGGCCCTCTCGGTCTGGTTCGACCTCCGGCAGAACGAGATGGAGTACTTCTACATGGTCAAGGACGTGGCCGTGGGCTTCGTCATCAACAAGATCGATGGCAAGATCGTAGCCATCTCCGTGGCTGGAGAGGCCTGCGACTTCGCCCGCTCGGCCATGTGGAAGCCCCACGAGTACGTTCAGCTCGGTGACTCCTTCAAGCAGGTCCAGTACCGCTATGGCTGGCCCCACGAGATCGAGACCTTCGCGGGCAGCGGGAACCCACTGGCGACCCCGCTGTCGGGCACCTCGGTCACTTTCGGCAACAACACCAACGAGTACCGCCGTGATTGCATCCTCTGGTACCACGAGGTTCGCGGCGAGAAGCAGTGCAACGTTGCCTTCACCCTGCATGACTTCCTGGTCACTCGGATGCACATCTGGATTCCAGAACCGATCTAGTCGACCGAGTGTCTACTGTGTAGGGAAGTTCCCGGGAGTTGTTAGATCACGGTCCGGGCGGACGCTCCGCCCGGACCGTTCCGTCTGTCACACGCCCGGACCGGATGTGCTGACTCCATGGGTCGCAGCCGCAGAGACGACAGCATCGAACTCAACGAGCTGAAGGAGCGAGCCGACATCGTTCAGATCGTGCTGTCGTACGTGCCCAGCCTGAAGAGGGCCGGCAAGGATTGGAAGGGGCTCTGTCCCTTCCACGGGGAGAAGACCCCGTCGTTCTACGTGATCCCCAACCAAAACCGTTACTACTGCTTCGGCTGCGGCGCCTCGGGAGACGCGATCAAGTTCGTGCAGGAGCGCGAGGGACTCACCTTCGTCGAAGCCGCCGATCGGGTGGCTCGAACGCTGGGACGGCGTTTCTACGGGCGCGAGACCCAGGGAGAGCGCAGTCAGAGGGACCTGATCTTCGAGGTGAACGGCATCGCGGCCAGCTACTACGCGGACATCCTCCGCGGCTCCGAGCGAGCCACGGGGGCGCGGGAGTACCTCGACAAGCGCGGCATCGACGGGGCGGCCAGGCGGGAGTTCGATCTGGGCTACAGCCTCCCTGAATGGGAGGCGCTCCGGGCGACGCTCATCGGCCGGGGCTACCCGGAGCCGCTGCTGGCGCAAGCGGGGCTGCTGAGGGAGCGGGAGTCGGGTTCTGGGGCCTACGACCGGTTCCGCGGCCGGCTGATGTTTCCGATCCGGTCGGCGCAGGGCGATATCATCGGGTTCGGCGCTCGCGCCTTGGGTGACGATGAGCCCAAGTACCTGAACTCGCCCGCGACCCCGGTCTTCGACAAGAGCGCCACCTTCTACGGCATCAGCCAGGCCCGTGACGCGATCCGTGAGGCGGGCGGAGCTCTGGTGGTCGAGGGCTACACCGACGTCATCGCCTGCCACCAAGCCGGCATGAAGAACGTGATCGCGACCTTGGGCACCGCGCTGACCGCCGAGCACCTCACGGCGCTCAGGCGGTACACGGACCATGTCGCGCTCGCCTATGACGCTGACTCGGCCGGTCTCTCCGCCATGTTGCGCGCCGCGGATCAGCTCGAGGCGTCGGATCTCGAGGTCCGTGTAATGGTACTGCCTCCCGGGGAGGACCCTGACTCCTTGGTGCGACGCGATGGCGGCGAAGCGCTGAAGCGGCTCGCCGAGGCCGCCAAGCCGCTCTACCACTTCGTGATCGATTCGCTGCTGCCTGAACCCGGGCAGAGTCCGAACCGTCAGGACTTGGAGGCCGTGTCCGATGCCCTCGCCAAGGTGAGGGCGCCCGCCGCGCGGGAGCAGTACGTGGTCTATGCCGCCGATCGGATCGCACCGGGCGATCCCAGCCGCATGACGAGCATGGCCGATGCCCTCCGACGGCAAGTGCGACAGCAGCGGAGTCGGACCAGACCGCAGGCTCAGAGGAGGGCGGCAGCGGAGGAGAGCGCGACGGACTCGACTCTGATCGAGGCCGCCCTTGCGGAGGTGCCGCTCGAGGTCAGTCGTAGAGAGGAGGCGGTGTTGCGGGCTCTGGCCCAAGAAACCGTCTCGGTGAAAGAGGTATTGGAAGTCGTTACCGATGAAGACTTCGTAGTAGAGACGAACCGCGAGATCATGAGAAGGATCTCGTTGGCCATCACCCGGGGGGAGGCGCTTAGTGGCATCGGTTTCCTGGAAGGTCTCTCGGAAGCCGCTCAAGCGCGTTGGACCTCGCTATCAATCAGGGAAATGCACTCGCCGCGCGATCTGGACTCAGTGAAGGACTGCGTTCAGAACCTAGTGGACTCGCGACAACGGAGGAGGCTAGCCGAACTGGAGGGGTTGGTCCCTCCTCTGCTGGCAAAGAATCAGCTATCAGACCCCGAGAGGGCCCTGTGCGAGGAGTGGATGCAGCTTCGGCGCTACTTCTCGGAGCGCACGGGCCGTGACGTATCGGGGGCTTTGTAGCGCGTGGGGCCTAGGATCGCGCAGTGGGTGCTGTTGGCCGGCCATCGGATATGCCGGGGAGGCACGGAACACTTTGGATAGGGATCTAATCAGGACAAGCAAGGAGATGCAGGCGCTCATCGCCCGAGGGCGCCAGGAGGGCGTGGTCACCCAGTCCGAGGTGACCGAGTCCCTCCGGGATCTGCTCGAGGACTCCGACCCGTCGGATATCGAGGACGTCCTCCAGTATCTGGAGGATGAGGGCGTCCGCGTTATCGAGGGCGATGACGGGGACGGAGCCGCTCATCCTCCCGCCCGGTCGCACCGGCCGTCGGGTCGCCGCAGCGCGCTCGATGACCGCGAGGATAGCTTCGATACCGTCGAGGGCATCCCTATCAGCGACTCCGTGAGGATGTACCTGAGGGACATCGGCAAGGTGCCCCTGCTGACGCCGGAGGAGGAGCGCGATCTCGCCGAGCGCATCCAGCGGGCCGAGAGTGACGTTGAGTATGATCGATCCACCGGGCAGATACTCGTCAACCCTCATCGCCGCAACCTCGAATGGGGCACCGTGTACACCCTCTCGATCGAGGGGGGGGAGGACGGCGTTCGGCCGGCGGGAGCGGAGACGACGCTCTCCCCCGATGCCACGGTCTACGGCCGCGATCTGACGGTCAAGTTCCGCACGGCCGATGGGCACCAGCGGTTCAGCATGTACCGCGGGCTGCTCTCCGATGAACCCACCATACCGGCGCCAGCCACCAAAGCGCTTGTGCTGCGCTTCTCGGCGACACTGGTCAAGGAGTCCTTGTCACCGGATACGATCCTGCTCACGGGGCCGCAGAGGTCCAAGGTGGAGTTCACCTTCGAGGTCGCTGACGACGCGGGCACCGGTGTGCTCACCATCAAGCCCAAGAAGAAGCTGCAGGAGGGCAAGGCCTACACCCTGTCACTGCGCGGCGGTACCCGCGGCGTCCACGGCATGAGGGCCGACACCCAAGGGTGCCACCTGGACATGGACCACAACCTCCGGTTCCACGTCGTGAAGCCTGGGCCGTTCGCCATCTCCCGCGTAGACCCAAGCCCCGAGGTTGGGCTACAGCCCGCGTCCGTCGTCGCGGTCGTGTTCGACCGCCCCCTGAACCCCAAGTCAGTGACGGCCAAGGCCTTCCAGCTCCTCGGGGAGAACGGCAAACGGATCCAGGGGAAGCGGCATGTGACTCCCGACGGACGGATGCTCATGTTCATCCCGTCCAAGCTGCTCACCGCCGGCGAGGCGCTCACTCTGGAGATCCTCGGCGGATCGGGGGGGCTGAAGGACATCTATGGCTCGGAGCTGGCCGAGGACACCAAGGCGGAGCTTCGGGTGGTGGAGCGCCTCGAACCGCCGCAACTCCTCTGGCATTCGCCCCGGGATGGGGAGCGAGGTGTGCCGCTGGACCTCAGCCTGGAGCTCTACTTCGACCAGCGGCTGGATCCCATCACGGTGCACGAGGACACCATCAAGCTCAAGGACGAGGACGCCATCACGCGCCTGGCCGAGGCGAACTTCCGCCTCGTGGTGAGCATCGCCAAGAAGTACACGGGCCGCGGCGGACTGTCCTTCCTGGATCTGATCCAGGAGGGCAACATTGGCCTAATGCGGGCCGTGGAGAAGTTCGACTTCCGCAAGGGCTACAAGTTCTCCACCTACGCAACATGGTGGATCCGGCAGGCCATCAGCCGCGCTATCGCGGACCAGGGGCGCATCATCCGCATCCCGGTGCACATGGTCGAGACCATCAACAAGATGCACAAGATCCAGCGGCAGTTGCTCCAGCAACTGGGGCGCGACCCGACGATCGAGGAGCTGGCGGAGAAGATGGACCTCCCTGCCGAGCGCGTGGGCGAGATCATCCGCATCGCGCCCGATCCGCTCTCCCTCGAGGTGCCTATGGGCGAGGACGAGAACTCCCGCCTCGGTGACTTCATCGAGGATCAGGAGGTCCACTCGCCCGTTGACGCGGCCTCGAACCTGGTGCTCCGCGAGCAGCTCGAGCGGGTCCTGGCCACGCTATCGGAGAGGGAGCGCGAGGTCCTGCGGCTTCGTTTCGGGCTTGTGGAGGGCTACGCGCGCACCCTCGAAGAGGTCGGCCAGATGTTCGGCGTGACCCGGGAGCGGATACGGCAGATCGAGGCCAAGGCCATCAAGAAGCTGCGGAATCCCGCCCGGATGCGGCGGCTCCGCGACTACCTATCGGATTAGACGGCCAGGGGGGCCGGTACGGCGAGAGGGGACGGGACCCTGAAGGTGTCCCGTCCCCTTCTCTGTCAACGCGGACTGGGCAGCGGCCGCACGCTCTCCGCGGACTCCTTGGCGCGGCTCAGCAGGCGTGTGATCTCCCTATCGTTCGGCTTGAGCTGATCCGCCACGCGAGCCTCACGCAGCGCCTCCTTCGGAAGGCCGCCATCCAGAAGCAGGTTCGCGAGCAGCGTCCTCGGCCGCGGATCCCGTGGGTCGAGCGCTACGCTACGCTCAAGCGCGATCCGCGCGCGGAAGTCGTTGCCAAGCAGGGACTCAGCCTCGCCGAGGAGGGTGTAGGCCTCGGCGTTGTGGCGATCGATGTCGAGCACCTCCTGGCACAGGTCCCGCGCCTCGACGATGAGCCCCTCGATGCTGCCCGTGGACTTCTGGATCTTCGCCGCAGCCATGTCCAGGTACAGACGCATGAGCTGCGATTGGGTGGGGTGGAAGTTGGTCATCTCTGGCAGGCGGCTCGACGTGTACTCCTGGATCCAGTCGAAGTTTGCCGTCGAGGACCCATGGTAGAGCCCGCGCGGCGCCCAGAACTCCAGGAGCGGCATGTCGTCAGTGTTGATCTCGCCCGTCTTCGCGATCTTCGCTAGATCCTTTGGCCCCATGACATAGCAGGCCAGGATGCCTCCTGGCGAGGCGTGCCGAAGGGGCTCCAAGTCCTCCGTGAGGGCGGGGTTCGCCTTGAACTTGCTCACCAGTCTCGCGTAGTCCACGAGTGCGTTATCCATCCGCGCGATGAACAGGTAGTCCGCCGCCGTTGTGCGCCACACCGTGGCATCGGGGAACACGCTATGAACGGTGGCGAACATCATCCGCATGGTGCGCTCGTCGAGCTCGTACGCCTGGGCCCACTGGCAGTAGGTGCCCGTTGGCTTCAGTGCCCGCTTGCACGCCTCGTAGTGCTCCACGGTGAAGAGGTTGGAGACGCCGGAGATCCAGGGGTTCGAGGGCTCCGAGATGACCACATCGTACGCTGCCTCGCTCCCCAGGAGCGCGGTGCGGCCATCCATGATCCGCATCTCGAGCTTCGGTTCGGCGCCGGGTTCGAGCACCCCGCGGTTCACTTCGTACATGAGCTTGGCGCCCTCGACCACCTGCTCCTCGAGTTCGGCGACCTCGACCCGGCTCACATCCTCGTGGGTGGTCATCGCCGCCGCGCTGGAGCCGCTACCCAGGCCGATTAGCAGGCAGCGATCGGGGCTCCCATTGAGAAGAACGGGGAGATGACCGGTCAGATACTGGGTGATCGTATCCGCTACCAAGGTGCTGGCGTCGGTCTTGCCGTTCACGGCGAGCGACTTGTTGGTGACGCCGTCGCTGGTCGTCTGGGTGACCGAGACGGTAGCCGAGGTGCCCTCCTCGTAGAAGATGATCTCATCCTCGGGCCGGCTCAGGCTGTAGAGGGCCCCCAAGGTGTTCGAGGCAACGCCTTGGCGGAAGACGCCCGCCGTCAGCGCGCCCTTGCTCCAGGGGAGGACCACCGGACCCAGCACCGCAGCGGCTAAGGCGACGCCGAGCATGCACAAGCTCGCCACGCCGAGCGACGACGGCGAGCGCACGGGCCGGTAGGAGACGCACCACATGAGCACTCCGACGCCGGCGATGACGTATAGGCTACTGAACCACAACACCGTGCCCTGCAGCCCCAACACAGGGATGAAGAGCAGGGCCGAGAGGGCCGAACCCAGGATGGCCCCCGTCGTGTTGGCGGCGTAGCTCTTGCCCACGGCGCTCCCGACCCGCCCGGACTGGTCCGCGCACAGCTTAGCGACGATGGGGAAGGTCATGCCCATGAGGGTCGTCGGCGCCAGCGTGACCAGAAGGCAGAGGCCGAACTGGAGCACATAGAGCACCCACGGCTCCATGTAGGAGTATCCCGCGTAGAGCCCCAGGAAGGAGTAAGGCAGGTAGGGGAACACGACGCTCAGCGCCAGGCAGCTGAAGCCGATGGAGATGGCGACCCAGCCCAGCAACTCAGGCGTAACGACGCGCCGGCTGAAGAGCAGCACGAACAGATAGCTGCCGAGGGCGATGCCGATGAGGATCGAGCCGAGGATGATCGCGAAGCCGTAGACGGAGCTCCCCAGGAACATGCAGAGGGTGCGCGTCCACGCTACCTCCAGGGTGAGGCCCGAGAGACCCGTGGCGAAGAAGACGAGCATCAGCACGCCGGCGGGCAGTGGCCTCGCGTAGGGCAGCATCGCCCGGCCTCGGGACCGCGGGTACTCATCAACCTCCTCCGCCACGATGGCCGCCGCCTCGGGGCCCGGCTCACCCACGATGTAGCTGTAGAGGATCATGACGACGCCGATGAGGCCGTTGAGAGCCGCCGCCGTCGCGATCGAGCTGCTCACGCCCAGCAGCCGCAGCAGCACGAAGGCGGTCAGGAAGGTGCCGAGCACCGCACCGAAGGTATTGATCGAGTAGAGCTGCCCAACGGTCTTCTTCGCGTCCCCGAGCACCCGCTGCAGGCCGGCGCTCAGGATGGGAAGCGTGGCGCCCATGAGGGCCGTGGGGAACACCAGGCAGATGAAGCAGAGGCCGAACTGCACGAGCGCCAGCTCTTGAGCGTCCGCAGCCCGAGATCCGTATTCGGCTACGTAGTAACCCCTCGCCATGTCCAACAGACGCGGTGAGAGAAGGCCGTAGGCGCCGATGAGTATCTCTAGCAGGCCGTAGAGCGCCAGGGGCCGGCGCACACGGTCCGAGGCGCCCCCGATGAGCCAGGCTCCGAGGGCCAACCCAGCCATGAACGCGGCGACCACAGAACTGACCGCCAGGGTCGTGTTCCCATAGAAGAGCCCCATGAGCCGCACCCAGACATTCTGGTAGATCAGGCCGGTGGCGCCAGAGACGAAGAAGCAGACGCCAACGACCCAAGCGGCGAGCCGAGGCCTGTAGGCGGGGGGCGTGACATAGGACGGTCGCGTTGCGCGCAAATGCGTTCCCTCCCGGGGGATCGAGGTGGCCGATGGAGATTCCCGGGTGGCGGCCGCGTCACCTGCCCAACATCGGTCAGAGGCGCCTCGGGGTGGCCCGATCTCCCGTGCGCGCCTCCTCGTGGTACTCCTGGTCCACGTTCACGCTCCAGATGTCGTGGCTCTCGCCGAGGAGGTTCCGAACGGCGAGCATGGCGGTCATCGAGGAGTGGTCCGAGTTGTTGTACCGGTGCTGCCCGTTGCGTCCTACACACTGCAGGTTGGAGCAGGCCTCGGCGAGCCACGATCGGATGAGCCCTACCCGGTCCGCGTAACCATCGTCATACACGGGGTAGGCCTTCCGCACCCGCACCACGACTCCGTCGGTCACATCCGACTTGCGTGCCAGGCCCAAGCGGTCGCACTCCGAGGCGCCCAGCTCGATCAGATAGTCATCGGAAGCCGACCACAGCGCGTCGCCCTCGAAGACGAAGTACTCTAGGCCGAGGCAGCTCATGGCCGGGTCCGGGACCATCTCCGGCGACCAGTTCTTGAAGTTCTGGATCCGCCCCAGCCGCACTTCGGGCGAGTGGATGTAGATCCAGTTGTCGGGGAACAGCTCCGCCGAGCTGACGATCAGCCCCACCGTGAGGAAGTCGCGATGCTTCATGGCTCGGGCGGCGGCCACGACCTCCGGCGGAGCCGCGGGAACCATCGCCGCCACCAGGTCGTTCAGGGCCAGGGAGGAGATCACGTCCGTCCCCTCGTACTCGGTCCGTCCACCGAGCTCATCGAACGCCGCAACCATCCGCACCCGCCCACCCTCGTGGTGGACCTCCCGGACCTCCTGATGGGTGACGACTTGCTGGCCTCTCTGCGTCGCCAGGTCGGCGGCGCGCTCCCACATCATCCCGGGACCCAGTCGCGGGTACCGGAAGCGGTCGATGAGGGTCGTGATGCTCGTATCGCCAGGCCTATGGAACAGGGCATCCCTCACCGCGCCCCACAACGAGAGCCCCTTGATCCGCTGAGCGGCCCAGTCAGCGGAGATCTCCCGGCAGGGCATCCCCCAGACCTTCTCGGTGTAGGTCTTGAAGAAGATCTCATAGAGCCGCTTGCCGAAGCGATTCGTCACCCAGTGCTCGAAGCTCTCCTCCATCCGGTAGGGCAGAGCCTTCCAGCGAAGGTAACTCGCGAGGCACAGGAGCGAGGTGCCCATCCCCAGGTTACGCAGGGCGTTCGCGGGCTTGAGCGGATAGTCGAAGAAGCGGCCGTTGTAGAAGATCCGAGACATCCGCGGCCGATCGAGCATCTCCGGCCCCAGGATCTCGGTCCAGAACTCGTCAACCTCAGCGCACTTGGTGAAGAAGCGGTGGCCCCCCAGGTCGAAGCGGTAGCCCTTGTATTCATCGGTCCGCGAGATACCTCCGACGATGCCATCCCGCTCGAGGCAGAGGGCGCGGAAGGACTCTTTGCCGAGCTCGTAGCATGCTGTGAGGCCGGCGGGACCGGCGCCCATAATGATCGCAACGCGCTCCATCGGGCCGATCCACCTTCCTTGGTATGGGCGGTGGCTGCGAGTGCGGCCGTCGGCTCCACATGGAGATTCGGCGCCGATCAGCCGCTCCCTGTTGAGAAGGGAGCGGCTAGGCAGGACACGGCAGACCTAGCGCGTCCCCCAGCTCCGTCGTCCAATGGATGCGCCAACCCGTCTGCTCGCGCACCATCCAGACGAAGCCGGGCCGGCCATTGACGGTGACGGCGGCGTAGGCGTTGACCTCGTCCGCCTGCCCGAGGTCCTGAAGCGAGTGGCTGGTCACCGCGCGAGGCCCGTAGGCCTGGGCCAAGGCCTCGGCGCTCACCGAAGTCGCGATGGCGCTTGCGAGCAGGCCGTGGGCCGACTCCCAATCGGCCCGCTTCACTGCCGAGTAGTAGCGATCGATCGCGACGCTGGGGTAGTCGAGGATGAGGTCGGGCGCGGCCTCGGTCACCTGCTTCTTCGGGAAGTACACGATGACGAGAGCCAGCAGGACAAGCGCCAGCAGGGCAAGGGCCGGCGTGGCGATGAGCTCCCGCCGCCGGCTGGCCTTGAGGCGACGCTCCGCTTCGGCGCGGCGACGCGATGACTCCGCACCAGGCGGCTTGGCGGTCGTCCCCGCAGCAGGCAGGGCCGCGTTGCAGAACTCGCATGTGCGAACACCGGGCTGGTTCTCGGTCCCGCACTCGGGGCATCGGCTCGCCATGGTGCTTCCTAACCGTCCACGACCGAGGACACATCGATCACCCGCATGTGGCGATCCTCCTGGCGCATCGAGTCGATGCACACCTGCCGGCCATCCCGGCTCCACCGCAGGTGGTTGAACCAGTGCTCCGCGCCCTCCAGCGCATCGGCGATCACCCTCCGTACCAGAGATTCCACTGCGCCTGGGCTGCCGCCACGCCGGTCGCGTCGAAGGGGTAGACAGGCATGGCCGGCCGAGCCGGATCGGCCTGCTGATGGCACGCCGCGCTCATGCACGAGTTCGGCATCGCCTCGGGCTGTCCCAGAGTCAGCGCGGTGGCCGACGGCGGGATGGGCAGCATCGCGTGGGAGGCGATGTCCTGGGGCAGCGCTGAGGTGGCCGTTCGCGGCATGTGGCACGCGACGCAGGTAACGGTGGGCACGCCGGCATTCACGGGGTGGTGGGAGTGCCCCGCGCCAGCCATCTCGCCGTGGCAGCCGAGGCAGAGGGCGTCCGTCTCCGGGGCTTCGCGGAGCTGGGCGCGGAAGCCCGTCGGCCCGTGGGGATCGTGGCAGTCCATGCAGGAGCCATGGCCGGGGCTCTGCCGCAGGTCGATGGCCTGCTGGTAGTTCAGTCGAGAGACGAGGGGAGCACCGACGGCCCGCGGCCAGAAGGCCTCCGCGTCACCCTCGGCCACGGGCGTGAAATGGTCGCTGAGCTCCGCGCCTGGGACGAAGCCCTCCGCAAACTGATAGACGCCGCTGGGGGATCTGCCGCGCGAATGGCAGGACGCGCAGATGTCGTAGGCCCGTGCCGCCGTGATCTCCCCATCCGCGGGCCGTAGGCTGGGGATGTCGGCCTCGCTTCCCGAGGCCACATGCTCCGCGCCAGGGCCATGACAGGCCTCGCAGCCCACGCCCGGCTCCGCAAAGGGGCGGGGTGCCTGGATAGACTCATCGAAGCCCGTGACGTGGCAACCCGCGCAATGAACTCGCCAAGGCCGGTTCTGCCAGTCGTCCGGGTGAACGGCCGACCAGGCGCCCGACGCCACGCTGTAGCGACTGGGATGCACCAGCAGCTCGCGGCCCTCGGTATCGGAAATCAGGAACTGCCGCGCGTGGGCCCCCGCACCCAAGACGTACGCGACGCCGCTCGGGTCGATGCCACCGCCCCAAGGATCGGGCACCCCGGGCAGCCCAGGCTGGTAGCCGCGAAGGCTCAGGGCATGGGACGACTGAGACCACGGCCCGTGTTTGTCCGCATGGCAACTGAGGCAAGCCGGCGAGCCCGCATAGCCTAGCGACTCGGCCGTGGCGGTAACGGTTACATCCGCGGTGGCCGAGAGGGCCGTGCCCGCCGCCTTCGCTGTCACTCGTCCCACGGTGATGGCGGTCACCTGCGCCGCTGTGAAGACCCCCGTGGCGGAGTCGATCGACCCGATCGCGGCATCCGCGGACCACGTCACCTCCGCCGCCGTGACCTGTTGCCCTCCGGCATCGGTGACCGTGGCCGAGAAGGACCGTGTGTCGCCACTCTCCAGGGTCACTGACTTCGGGCTGATGGAGATGGAGGCCGCCGGTCCTATGCCCGAGCCCGGTCCGGCTCCCGACGAGCAGCCAAGCGCCAGCAGAGCGGCTAGCGAGACGATCGCCACGCACAGCAAGTTGCGCACAAAGCACCTCCTCAGCTACCGCTTCTCCGGCCGATGGAGGGGCCCTTCACGAACGGGATCCGTTGGCGCCATGGAACTGCACCCGCGTGAAGGATAGCGGACGCGCGCGTGTGAATTGGGCAGGGTCTAGTTGCGCCCCAGTGCGAGCGTGAGCGGAGTGGTTCGTTGTCCATCCTGGTCGTCCTCGGCTTGGCGGGACTCATACTGCAGACGGGCGAGCAGGCTACTGAGATACAGGCTCAGTGCCTGGGTTGCCATGCTTCTCCCAGCATGGTCTACGTGGACCCCGCCCGCGGAGGGCACTCCGTGTCTGTCGCCGAGGCGACCGTGGCGGCCCCCTGGAACGCCCACGCCGATCTGGCGTGCACCGAGTGCCACACCGATGTGCACAGTGAGGCAACTGCCGAGGGCCACGGTGTGTCAGAGGAGACTGGCTCTGAGCACACTCCTCTTGAGACGGCGGTCATGGAGCGGAAGGGCGCCTGGAGCCTCGCGGCCATCAAGGCCTGTGGCGACTGTCACGATGAGGCGTTCGAGGCCTGGACCCAATCCGCCCACGCCGAGGGGCTCATCGACCAGACCACGGCCGAGGGCTCGGACAACCCAGGCCCCACCTGCGTGGAGTGCCACGGCGCGCACGAGATCCGCATGGTCGCCGACCCCGGATCGCCCGTGACCACCCACAACATCCCCGCGCTCTGCATGGGGTGCCACGCCAGCCAGCGGATCGTCGGCACCTTCCAGACGAGCGTGCACGGTCAGAAGTACTCCCTTACCGGCAAAGACCGCGAGGTCGGCGTCGCCGTATGCTCCACGTGCCATAGTTACCATGAGGTCCGCGCCGCGGGGGATCCCGAGTCTCAGCTCCACCTGTCGCGCCGGGCAGAGGTCTGTGGCCAGTGCCACCGGGGCGCCAACGAGAAGTTCGCGCTGTCCTTCAGCCACGACGACCCGGAGGAGAACCCGGTCGTCCACGCGGTGCACATCATCCACGTGCTCCTGACGGGACTCATCGCGGGCAGCATGCTCGTGTTCATGGGGTCCGAGGCCTTCCGCATCGTTCGGTGCTTCATCTGGCGCCGGCCCCTGCTGCCACCCACCACGGCGAGCCCCGACCGGCTCTATCGCCGCTGGACCTGGGCGGTCCGCATCCAGCACGTCATCCTCGTGACGGCGTTCACGCTCCTCTCCGTCAGCGGGATCCCGCTCATGTTTCCTGGGGCGCGGACGGCGCAGTTCACCATCAGACTGCTCGGGGGCGTGGACGAGGCCGCTTTGATCCATCGCGTAGGCGCGGTGCTGCTGATCATCGTCGCCATCATCCACGCGATCTGGGTCTTCATCTGGATCCTGAGAGGCAAGCGCTGGTCCCCGATCCTCTTCAACTTCCAAGACGCCAAGGACTCCGTGGCGATGCTCAAGTACTCCTGGGGCATCAGTAAGGAGCGGCCGCGCATGGGCCGCTACGCGCCGCCCGAGAAGTTCGAGTACCTGGCCGCCGCGGGGGGCACCGTCGTCATGACCCTGACCGGCCTGTTGATGTGGTTCCCCGAGCTCAGCGCGCGTTTCGTGGGCGGCGCCGGGGTTCAACTCGCCCAGATCATGCACGGACACGAGGGCGTTCTAGCCGTGGTGGTCATCCTGATCATCCACGTCTGCTGGGTCCACTTCATGCCCGGCTTCTGGCCGATGAGCATGGTGTGGCTCACGGGCCGCATCCGCCGGGACGCCATGGAGGAGTACCACGCCGCGGAACTTGAGGAGATCGAGGCAGGGAAGAAGGGGGCGGGGAATCGATGAACGAGAACCAGCCCCAGCCTCGGCCCAGGACCCTCTTCGGCTGCCTCAAGAGCCTCTTCGGCATCCTGTTCCTCGCCTTCGTGCTCATAGTCGTGGCTCTGCTGCTCTTGGGCACCCTCGTCCCCAAGTACCCCAAGCTCGCCAGCGTGACGGGCGCCGCGGGGCGACTGCCGCTGGACAGTGACACGGTACGGATCGCCGGCCTCGAGTGCCTCGAGTGTCACAACGCCCTCAGCGACGAAGCCACCGTCATCCTGAGCGCGGCCTTCTCCCACGAGGCTCACCGTGCGGCCGGGTACCACTGCCAGGTCTGTCACGATGTGGCCGAGCACACGTACACCGCCGAGACGGCGACCGCCCTCTGCAAGATGTGCCACGCCCCGGAGATGACCTCGGGCGACACGTGCGCGTACTGCCACGAGTACCGCGACGCTTACCAGCCCGCGGATCACACTGCTTCCGACTGGCTCCAGGTGCACGGGGCCCGCGGTACCAGCGCGATCCCCAGCCACGACGCCCAGCTCTCGTGCGCCGCCTGCCATGACGAGGCCTTCTGCCAGAAGTGCCACGCCCTGCCCATGCCCCACCCTCCGGGCTTCGCCACCAGCCACGCCTCGATGGACATCCGTTGGGGATCCAGCTGCGGCATGTGTCACGAGGAGAGCTACTGCGACGCTTGCCACGGGTCCACCGAGCCAGCCAGCCACTCGCCCAAGCCCTTCAAGCACTGGGATCCCGCCGTCCTCCAGGGGAGCAAGTGCAATGTCTGCCACAGTGGATCGAGCTACTGCAACGACTGCCACACCTCTGTGAAACCCGACTCCCACGCAACGGGCTGGGACCATGGCGCCGAGGCTCTGGCGATCGGCTCCAACTGCGGCTTCTGCCATCAGCAGAGCTACTGTTCCGACTGCCACGGGTTGGACATGCCCCACGGAGAGGGGTTCGTCGCGGGCCACGGCCAGCGGAGCGACCTCGGTCTCTGCTCCAACTGCCATCAGCGAAGCCAGTGCTTGGACTGTCACCAGTCGGTCTACCCCAAGGACCATCGATCCTCCGACTGGCTCGCGAAGCACGTGGATGGCGACTCCGATCGGTGCCAGTACTGCCACGCCGAGCCGGTGTGCTCCGACTGCCACGGCGGCTTCGAGATGCCCCATCCCGTCGAGCTGCTGCTGGACCATGGCGAGCCGGCCTACGAGTCCGCCAAGTCGTGCGCTCTATGCCACGACGACCGCGAGGACTGCCTGCAGTGCCATCGGGCCCTGACCCCATCGGACCACACGGACATCTTCATGATGGACCATGGCCGCCGGGCGACGGGGCGCCTGGACTATTGCTACCTCTGCCATAGCAGCGAGTCCCTCTGCGGGGCGTGTCACCAGGACTACTGAGCCGAGGTCGCCACCGTCGCCACGGATGAACGTCTGAACATGACGAGGGGGCGACGATGCCGCAGGCCGATCGGAACCGCGCGAGGGCGTCGGGGAGCGCGCCGTGGGTACTCGCGGTGGCCGCCGCAAACTTCGGCCTGTTGCTCGCCGGCGCCCTCACCTCCCTAACCCCCGCGCTGCTCTCGCTCCGGCCCGACCTTGTATGGCATGGCCAGGTGTGGCGGGTGTTCACCTATGCGTGGGTTCACGCCGGGTGGGGACACTTCATCGGCAACATGCTCGCCCTACTGCCCTTCGCCCTTTTCCTGGAACACCGCTACGGCGCCGCCAGATCCCTGGGCCTCTACCTTGCCGCGTGCGTCGTGGTGGGCGTCTTCCTCTTCCTGACGGGCCAGGCGGCGGTCGGCGCGAGCGGAGCCGTCTGCGCCTTCGCGATGCTTGCGGCCCTGGAACTCCTTGCCGGCGAGAGCAAGTCGGTCTGGATCATCATCCCCGAGATCCTGTTGGGGGTGGCCGTCGTATTCCTCTGGCTCCTGCCGGCCATGTGGGGCGACCTGATGGGGCTATTCCAGCGGGATGGCATCTCCCACTGGGGCCACCTCGCCGGCTTTGCCACAGGGTTCCTGTTCTTCCGCGCCATTCGGGCAGGTGAAGGCCGCCGCAGGCGGCGAAGGAACCGGCGATGACCCTGAAGGGATCCTCCCCATGGCTTACACCTTGATGTTCGCGAGCCTGCTCTCCTGTGCCCAGGTTGCCGACATCCGCCCCACCGATCCGCCCTCCTGGGCCGTAGTGGTCGACGGCGCCACTCGCAGTATCCGCCCGCCCGTCGTCCTCTCCGTCCGCGGCGAGCATGCGGTGCTCCCAGCCGGAGAGCCGAGCTGGCGCAGCGGCGCCATGCTGAACCTCTGCCGCGTCGAGCCTCCCCACTACTACCATTGCTGCCAGGGGTTGCTCCATCCTGAGACGCTGAGGGTCGCCAGCGGCCCCGAGACCGACGCCGTCGTCTTCGAGCGCGGTGTCGACTACCTGCTCGACGGCGACTGGGCCGCGGTGACGCGCGTCGAGGGCGGGGGCATCGCCGAGGGCCAGGAGGTCTGGCTCGAGTACTCCCTCGGCTTCCAGCGGGTGGACACCATCGCCCGAGGCCCCGAGGGGCAGGTCGCCGTGTTCGAGGGCGGCGACGTTCGCTGTGGGCCGCTCCCCGGCGCGACACCCCAGGGCTGGGAGACCCTCGCCCGGGTGTGGGTGCGCGGCGCCGCCGAGGCCATCACCGAGCGCGACCTGTTCCCCAACCAACCTGATCGCGCCGCGGAGTTCGTCGCTACCTGGCGCGCCACCGAGACGAACGTGGGGCCCGAGTACGCCGCTCGCACCCTCGCGAAGCTGCGCGCCGGCGAGCCAGTCACCATCGTCTGCCTGGGCGACAGCGTGACGGCCGGCGGCGACCTCGCCAGCGTAGTCGGCCAAGGCTACGTCGGCGCCCTCGAACGTGAGCTCAAGCGCCGCTTCCCCGGGGGACGCATCGACGTCATCAACGCTGGCGTGGGCGGCACCCCATCCGCCTTCGGACTTGAGCGCCTGCAGCGCGATGTCCTCGACCACCACCCCGACCTCGTCACGGTGATGTTCTCCCTCAACGATGCGGGCACGCCCGCGGACGTCTACGCGGCCCAGCTCACCGAGATCACCGATCGGTGCGAGGCTGAGGGCGCCGAGGTCATCCATATGACCTCGAACTTCATGACGGAGACGTGGTTCGGCCGCCTCGGCGATGCCAACGAGACGGTCCGGGAGGTCGCCCGGGACACGGGCACGGGGCTTGTGGACGCCTACCGCTACTGGGAGCTACTCGAGTACCAGGGCGTCCCCTACGAGACCCTGCTGCTCAATACGATCAACCACCCGGACGAGCGGGGCCACCGCTTCTTCGTCGATGAACTCATGCGGTTCTTCCCTGCCGAATAACAGAGAGGCGGCGCCTATGAGCACCGTTCTCATCACCCTGCGCGAGGGGCCTTACGGGTCCGAGATGCCCTTCACGGCGCTGAAGCTCGCAGGCACGATCCTTGCCGAGCACCCCCAGACGGCGGTTCGCCTCTTCCTCGTGTCCGACGCGGTCCACTGCGCGGTCGATCAGCAGACGCCGCCGGAGGGCTGGCCGAACATCGGGGAGATGCTACGCGACGTCATCGCCCGCGGAGCCGAGGTGAAGCTATGCGTCACCTGTGTCAAGGCCCGGGGGCTGACCTACATACCCCTGATCCCGGGGGCCGGGATCGGGAGCATGTCCGACTTCTCCGACTGGACCGTCACTTCCGACCGGGTGATCTCGCTGTAGGGGAAGCGCCCGCTCAGCCCGTTACCTGGGGAACATCCCCTTGCCCGTCCGCTCCTCATCCCGATCCGTAGCCACCGGCACGGGCGGGGTGAGGGCGGCGATCTCCTCCCATTCCGCAGACCCCATGGCGTAGTCGGCGGCGGCGAGGGCCGGCTCGAGTTGCTCGACACTCCGCGCGCCGATGATGGGGGCGGTGATCGCCGGATGAGCCTTCACCCAGGCCACGGCCAGGGTCACCGGATGGACGCCTTTGGTCCGCGCGTACTCCGCGAAGCGGCCCGCGGCGCCTTCCGCCATGGCCAGGGCGTACCGCTCGGCGTACATCGCATTCGAGGTGAGGCGTCCCTCGGCGCCGCCTAGCCCGTACTTGCCCGAGAGCAGCCCACCCCCCAGAGGGCTGTAGGAGATGACGCCGAGCCCCTCGGCAGCCGCCATCGGGAGGATCTCCACTTCGGCGGTGCGTTTCACCAGACTGTACATGGGCTGAACCACCTGAATGGGCGCCAGTCCGAGGCGCTCGCACTCCCCGAGGGCGCGAGCCGTTCGCCACGCGGGCCAGTTGCTGACGCCGGCGTAACGGATCTTCCCCTGGCGCACCAGATCATCCAGAGCCCGGAGCGTCTCGTGCGGATGGGGCTGGTCATCGTAGGTATGGCAGAAGTAGACGTCGATGGTGTCGGTGCCCAGCCGCCGCAACGAGGTCTCCACTTGCCGCATGATGTACCGGCGGCTCAGACCCAGGGCGTTGCGGTCCGGACCGGAGGGCATGCCGACCTTGCTGGTGATGACCAGCTCCTCGCGCCGGCCGCGGATCAGCTCCCCCAGGATCTCCTCCGACCGGCCGTCCGCGTATATGTCCGCGCAGTCGAAGAAGTTGATGCCCGCGTCCAGGCACAGGGCGAACAGGCGGGCGGAAGTCTGCGCGTCCGCCTCGCGCCCGAAGGTCATGGCGCCGAAGCACAGGGCCGATACGCTGACCCCGGTCCGTCCAAGCAGTCGGTACTGCATCTCTACGGCCTCCTGTGAGCCCCGCGATGCGGAGCGTGGGCGATCCTAGCATCCCTATGCTCCGACAGAGACCGGCCGGGAACCTTCACCCGGTCGTGCCGACGAGGGAGCCGTGACGTTCTGGTGCATGAAGGTAAGCTGTCAAACAGGAGCGAAACCGTGTGCCATCGGTACCGGAGTCGAGCCACGGCATGGGCCAGTGGCCTCGCCGCTGGAGTGGCTCGAACGCCCAGGGGGTGTTCGCCATGGTCGGTATCGCCAGTCGAGATCGCTTCGTGAGGTCCAGTTCCCGACCAGTCCGCCAAGCCGCCCAGTCGCCCAGCCGCCAACCCGTCAGCACAGCCAACCAGTCTAGTCCTCTTACTGCTAGGCCTCGGAGTCAGCGCCTCCCGTGACGCGGCCCGTGCTCCCACGGCGCCCGCCTTGGCCTACCAACGACGCTCCAGCCCGCTTTCTGAAGGAGGTGTTTGACATGAGATGGTCTGCGAGCGTGGCGTTACTGATCGCCCTCTGCGTTCTCTCGCTGAGCGCTTTGGCCCAACCTGCGACCGAGGCCGAGGGCCCCGATGAGTCGGCCGAGGGGCCCCAGTCCATCGAGGATCTCGACCCTGCCGACATCGAGAAGGCCTACGGCATCGCCTGCGAGGTGGCGGGGATGGAACTGGACCCCGAACCCCACTGGATGTGGAGAGATGATCTGCCTCACTTCGTTTTGTTCGTCACTCCGAGGGACATCGTCCCCAGGGAGTCTTTCGGGGTGGACATGAGGACCTGGAGTTTCTCGATGCACGGCAGGGGTGTGATGGGGAACCCCCCTCCGCCCACCGTGGAGGAGGTATTCCGCCTGGTGCGGGCTGAGGCGATGCGGTTCCTGCCCGAGGAGCTGGCGTCGGCGATGCACTTCCGAGTGGACCTATGGGTGGGCGGCTCTCTCCGCGTCCTATGCGAGGTCCCTTCGTGGGAACTCCCGCCCGTGGGGCCCATCGCTCCCTGCTGGGCGTGGGTCGTTGCGGACGCGCGAGCCGTCTCTCAGTTCATTCTGCCGCCAGGCGCCGACGGTCAGGAGCAGGCCGAGATCCCGTTTCATCAGGCGGCGGCGAACCTATGCGATCGGCTCGGGGTCGACGCCGCGGCCGTGCGCTTCCTCGTCGATCCGCGTGGCGGCGGGACTCAGCTATGGGCTTTGGGGAGCGCTCCCATGGGGAATCCCCATTGGCGCCTGACGTTCGAAACGCCCGACCTCAATGGCGCCGCCGAGGTGGATGCCCGGACCGGCGAGGTGACCTATGTCCATACCCACCCTGGTCCAACCCCCCCGGCGCCTCTGGACACGGAGATCACTGGTGAGGGCCATCCGCGGTCGACGAGCTGGTACTACTTCGACGAGGCGGGGGACATGATCCGCGCCGAGGACCCGAAATGGTACCGCCTCGACGCCGAGGGCAACCTCGTCCTCATCCCCGATGAGGAGCGCGCCGCGCCGGCTGACGAGGCGCCCGAGATCGAGATAGTCCCTGATGAGGAGGAGATCCTCGGGTAGTCACGCGCGGCAGGGCGGGCGCCGGGTGACGCCGGCGTCCGCCCCGCTGCCTACGGCCGTTCGGTGTGGCCCTCCGGGCTGCTTTCTGAAGGAGGTGTGCGATATGAGATGGTCTGCGAGCGTGGCGTTACTGATCGCCCTCTGCGTTCTCTCGCTGAGCGCTTTGGCCCAACCTCCGACCGAGGCCGAGGGGCCCCAGTCCATCGAGGATCTCGACCCCGCCGACATCGAGAAGGCCTACGGCATCGCCTGCGAGGCGGCTGGGATGGAACTGGACCCCACCCCCTACTGGCAGCCCAGGAGTCCAGACTACATTCGGTTCGTCACTCCGAGGGACATCGTCCCCAGGGAGTTCTTCGAGGTTCATATCAGGACCTGGAGGCTCTCGATGCACGGCAGGGGTGTGATGGAGAACCCCCCTCCGCCCACCGTGGAGGAGGTATTCCGCCTGGTGCGGGCTGAGGCGATGCGGTTCCTGCCTGAGGAGCTGGCGTCGGCGATGCACTTCCGAGTGAACCTATGGGTGGGCGGCGATCTCCTCGTCCTATGCGAGGTCCCTTCGTGGGAACTCCCGCCCGTGGGGCCCATCGCTCCCTGCTGGGTGTGGGTCGCTGCGGACGCGCGAGCCGTCTCTCGGTTCATGCCGCTGTCACGCGTCAACGGTCAGGAGCAGGCCGAGATCCCGTTTCATCAGGCGGCGGCGAACCTATGCGATCGACTCGGGGTCGACCCCGCGGCCGTGCGCTTCCTCGTCGATCCGCGTGGCCACGCGACTCGGCTATGCGCTTTGGGGAGCGCTCCCGTGGGGAATCCCCATTGGAGCCTCACGTTCGAAACGCCCGACCTCAATGGCGCCGCCGAAGTGGATGCCCGGACCGGCGAGGTGACCTATGTCCATACCCACCGTGGCCCAACCCCCCTGGCGCCTCTGGACACGGAGATCACTGGTGAGGGCCATCCGCGGTCGACGGGCTGGTACTACTTCGACGAGGCGGGGGACATGATCCGCGCCGAGGACCCGAAATGGTACCGCCTCGACGCCGAGGGCAACCTCGTCCTCATCCCCGATGAGGAGCGCGCCGCGCCGGCTGACGAGGCGCCCGAGATCGAGATAGTCCCTGATGAGGAGGAGATCCTCGGGTAGTCACGCGCGGCAGGGCGGGCGCCGGGTGACGCCGGCGTCCGCCCCGCTGCCTACGGCCGTTCGGTGTATCCTTCCAGTCGGCCCCTCAGGTCCTCCGGCGCCCGCGCCACGATGCGGATGCCCGCGTCGGTGTACTCCTGCTCGATGAGGCTGCCCCGCTCGTGCAGCTCGGATACCAGGCTCATCTGGTCGAAGGGCAGGTAGGCCTCGATCTGGCGTCCCTCCGCCTCCGCTCGCTTGTCGATCACTGCCACCAACTCGGGAATGCCCTCGCCGCTTCGCGCTGACACGTGCAGCACGTCGGGGTCGTCGGCCGAGGGCAGGGCGCCATCGAGGCGGTCCACCACATCGCACTTGTTGAGGACCGTGACTAAGGGGATATCCAGCGCCCCGATCTCCTCCAGCGTCTCGAGCACGCTCGAGATCTTGCCGGCCGCCTGCGGGTCGCTGGCGTCAACGACATGGAGGAGCAGGTCCGCGTCCCGCGCCTCCTCCAACGTGGAGCTGAAGGCCGCGATGAGACTCGTGGGCAGGCGATCGATGAACCCGACCGTATCGGTCAGGACCACGCGGCGGCCGCCGGGCAGTTCGAGAGCCTTGGTCGTTGCGTCCAGGGTCGCGAACAGCATGTCGTCCACATACGTCTCGGCTCCCGATAGCCGATTCAGCAGCGTGGACTTGCCCGCGTTCGTGTAACCCACGAGCGCCACGCGGAAGGGGCCAACGTCGTCGCGGGGCCCCCGTTCCAGCCGTCGGCGCCTGCCGATCTCCTCGATATCCCTCTTGAGCTTGGCGATGCGGCTACGGATCCGGCGCCGGTCGGCCTCCAGTTTCGTCTCGCCCGGGCCCCGCGTGCCGATGCCGCCGCCGAGCCGGGAGAGCATCTCGCCTCGGCCCGCCAGCCGCGGCAGACGGTACTCGAGCTGCGCCAGCTCGACCTGCACCTTACCCTCTCGGCTCTGCGCCCGATGGGCGAAGATGTCGAGGATCACCTCGGTGCGGTCCACGACGGGCGCCTCGAGGATCTTCTCGAGGCGCCGTTGCTGGGAGGGGGTGAGTGGGTCGCTGGTGGCCACCACGGTGGCCTCGTACATGGCCAGGACTTCCTTGGCCTCGGCGATCTTGCCGCTGCCCAAGTAGGTCTTGGGGTCGGGACGGCTCAGCTTCTGGCTGATCATCGCGACCGGGTCGAGCCAGGCGTTCCGTGCAAGCTCCTCCATCTCGGCGAAGGTCCGGTCGAAGGAGCCGTCCCCGAGATCCAGACCGAGAAGCAGCACCCGCTCGGCAACCTGGGCGAGGCCCTTCTCAGCGCGTATGTCTATCCAGTCAAACCGTTCCTGTGGCATGTGCCACTCCTTTGACTCAGGTGGCACACCTCTCCCGGCCCTGGCCGGAGGACAGGTCCAGCCGCGAGATGCGGTCCACCGCCTCGGCGATCCGCGCCTCTACGTCGTCGGCCCGCATCGTGAGGGAGAAGCGGATGTAGCCCTCCCCGTACTCTCCGTACGACGAGCCCGGGATGGTGATGACGTGGGCTTCGGAGAGCAGCTTGGCCGCCGCCTCGGCTGAGGTCATGCCCTGTGGGCTGGGGACCCACACGAAGAAGGTGCCCTGCGGGGGCTCTACGGTCCAACCGATGGACCGGAGCCCCTCCACCAGGATGTCCCGCCGGCGCTTGTAAGCGGCCCGCACCTGGCTGGCGTAGCCGCCCCCGCAACGCAGGGTGACCGCGCCGGCCTGTTGCATGGCGGGGAAGGCATTGGAGTCCACGTATGACTTCATGCGCGAAACGCCCGCGACGCCGTCCTCAAAGCCGCACATCCAGCCGAGCCGCCAGCCGGTCATGCAGAAGGTCTTGGAGAAGGAGTGGAACTCGATGGCCCGCTCCTTCGCCCCGTCGACGGCCAGAATGGACATGGGCGGTTCATCGCCATAGTAGACCTCGGAATACGCCGCGTCGCTGCAGATGAGGATGTCGTACCTCTCGGCGAACTCCACCGCCCGCTGATAGAACTCCTCGGTGGCCACGGCCCCTGTCGGGTTGTGCGGGTAGTTCAGGAACAGGAGCTTGGCCCGGTTGGCGATTTCGGCGGGCACGGCGTCAAGGTCCGGGAGATAGCCCGTGTCCGGCCCGAGGGGCATGGCGTAGGCCTCGCCCCCCGCGAACTGTGTGTTCGAGGCGTAGACGCCGTAGCCAGGGGTGGGCACGAGGCTGACATCCCCCGGGTTGATGTACGCCCAAGCCGCCTTCGCCAGAGCCTCTTTGGAGCCGATGGTGACCTTGATCTCCCCGCGGGGCTCTAGCTCGACTCCGAACCGGTCCTTGAACCAAGCGGCCACGGCGTCGAGAAAGGCGGGCAGGCCGTAGGAGCTCTCGTCGTAGTTGTTGAGCGGACCCACCTCGACCGCCTCAGCCAATGCGCGTTTGGCGCACTCCGGCGGCGGCATGTCGGGGTCCCCGATGCCGAAGTCAATCAGGTCCCAGCCCTCGGCTAGGGCCTGCTCCTTCAGTCGCGCGATCTCGGCGAAGGGGTAGGGGGCGATCGCCTGCAGACGTCGAGCTCGTTCCACTACAGATCCTCCTATGGCGGCGTTTCCTCTAACCCGCAGGGGGCAGAGGGTGGTCGCATGCTGTCGATACGAGGCAATGGGGTTAGAGCCGCGGTAGCCGATCGAGCTCGATCTCGCCCACGAAGGCCGTAACCGCCGGTCCGCGCATCATCACGTTGCCCTCCGGTAGCCAGTGGATCCGGAGGTCACCACCGGGCATGTGCACAGTGGCCTTGCGGCCCGAGCGGCCAGACACAGCTCCGGCGACGGTGGCGGCGCACGCACCCGTGCCGCACGCCAGGGTCAGGCCGGCCCCGCGCTCCCATACGCGCAGGAATAGCTCGTCATCGGCTACTACCTGGACCAGATGAACATTGGTTCTCTCCGGGAACTCCTCATGGTGCTCGACCAACGGACCGATGCGGGCGAGATCCATCGCGCATGGGTCTGGCACGAATATAACACAATGCGGATTGCCCATGGAGACGCATGTCATCGCGAAGGTCTCGTCGCCAACGCGGAGCGGCTGATCGATGACGGACTCGCCGGCATCCTGGTCAGCGGTCACCCGCATCGGTATCCGCGCGCGCTCCAGCGCCGGCGGCCCCATGTCAACCTCGACCTCACCCGAGGCGGGGTCCTCCGTGGGGAACAGGTACGCCGTCGTAACCCCGCCGATGGTGTCCACGGTGATGCGATCCGCCGCGGTCCGGCCCACGTGGCTCAGGAACCGGGCGAAGCACCGCAAGCCGTTGCCGCACATGCCCCGGGTCCCATCGGGGTTCACCATGATCATCTCGAAGTCGGCTCTCTCGGACTGCACGGCAATCAGCACTCCGTCGGACCCGATGCCGAGAGCCCGGTGGCAGAGCGCGGGCGCCGCTTCCTCCGCCCGCCGAGCCAAGTCCGGGTCGTCAAGCGCGTCGACAACCACGAAGTCATTGCCCAATCCGTGCAACTTATGGAAACGCAATGGGCCGATGGCTCCCTTCCGGTCGCTCTCTAAGGGATCTCCTCGAGTACGTCGCGGGGTGGCAGTTCGACGCGGGTAACCTCGCCGCCTCGCACCACGATCTCGTCCCGGTACTTCACGCCCTTGGGACTCAGCACCGTGACCGAGTACCGCCCCGGCACGACCTCGAGCACCTCTCCCGCGTCGATCACGACCGCTGGCTCCGGCGCCCGATCCTCGCGCAGCCGATAGAGGCCGATACGGCCTTCCTCTCCCATAGCGAGAGCGACGGCCCCCGTGGGCCCGAACTGAACGAGCCCATCCTCGGCCCCCTCGATCGCCATATCGGTCACGAGCAGCCGCGGGTAGGTCCATAGGTCCAGCTCGTACTGGCCGGGCAGCACGTCCTGGGGCTCGCCCGTGACGCCGCTCGCGAGGGGCGCTCCGGTGACCGAATCGATGACATTGTACTTCACCCGGGTGGGTTCGCCATTGTGATCGAGCACATCGACGAGCAGGCGCACCAGCCGCCCGAGAGAGTGCTCCGTCACCTCACCCTCCTCGATGCGCGCCTCGAAGACCGCCTCGGGCCATCCGGCAAGCTGGACATCGTAAGCCCCGGCGACCATGGGGACATCGAGCCCCGTCAGCCCCGCGATCATGGGTTCGTCCATCCCGGCGGGCCGCGCTATCCACGCCCACTGCACCGACTGCCCAGCGGAGTCCAGCAGCCCGACCCTCAGGGTGCCCAGCGGCGCCAGGGTCACCGTCCGCCGGGCGCCGGCCGGCAGGTCCAGGGCTATCTCCGTGGGCGGGCGCGTGGCTACCGACACTCGCCACGCCCCCGGCGGAATGGCCATCTCGACATTCGTCTCACTCACCTGGGGCGGCAGGCCCTCCTGCTCCATCGAGAGCGGCGCCGAGAGCGGAATACCGTCAGGACCAGACGCCTCCACGCTGAGGATCGCCCAACGTGACAGGTCGAGCTCGTGCCTCGTTCCCTCGACCACGACGATGCGGTCGCTGCGGTACGACGGCCCCCCGGTGCTCGCCACCCGGTAGGCGCCGGGCGGGAGGGGAACCCACTCGCCGGTCCGTGCCCCGCCCACGCGCTGGGCCAGGCCGTCGGTCTGGATCTCCAGCGGATGGGGCCCGGGATCGGCGGAGGGGGCTCGGACACGCAGCGCGCCGAGCTCCGCGAAGGCGAAGCGACCGGGTTCACTTACAGTGACGGAGCGTACGAGGTTGGAGCGAAGGAGAGCGATGCCGCGGTAGAGTCCAGGCGCCAGGCTCACCGCCCGCCCGGCCATGGTCCACCCCTGGAGCGCCGAGCGGCCGGGCGTGTAGAAGACGATGGGTGTGGGTGGCAGAGGCACGGGGCTCGCGATCTCCGGTGTGACCCCGACCGCGCGCGGGCCAGCGGCCGGCAGGTAGCCGGTCGTCTCCGCAAGCACCTCGTCGTCGAGGAGCAGGCGTACCGATCGCCAGCCGGCGGGCGCCTCGGGCGAGTCGTAGCGCAGGGTCGCCCGTTCCGCGTACCCTGCACCGAGGGCGGCGCAGGCATCCACCGCTTCGGAGCCGGTCTCGAAGGCGTGCACCTGCCCCCCCGTGGACCGGGCGGCCTCCACGACGGACGGCTCCGCGGCCCCCGCTGGCGCGATGGAGTGCAGGGGGCAGCCGGCGAGGGGGGCTAGGAGAGCGGGCGTCGAGGTTCCCACATGGGACGCGTCGTCCCGGGTGGCATGGAGCACGATCATGCCCCGGGCGCCCTGAACCGCGTGGAGCAGGTCGATCCCCGCGACTACCCCATCGCGAACCCGAGCTACCGGCGCTTGGAAGGCCTCGCTCAAGATGGCCCGCAGCCGGTCGGGACCGCGCGCGAAGCCGATGGTGCGGACCGTCTCTCCGGCCAGGATGAAGGCAATCTGGGTATCAGAGGGCAGCGAGCCGGCGAGAGAGGCTGCCGCCGCGGATAGGAGATGCCTCTCCGCTGCCGCTCCGGGGCCGCAATCGATCACCACGACCAGCCAGAGGGGATCCCCGGGCTCCACGGCAACGCCGAGTCGGGCCTCCTCGCCGTCAGCAACGAGCATCCGCTCAAGGGTAGGGAGGGGTACATCCGCCGGGTCCACGGTGATCCGTACCGCAGGGGCCTGGGTGGCGTCGATCGACAGAAACCGCGGGCCACTCGTCTCTTGGGCCTGCGCGTGGACACCCAGACACAGCGCGGCCGCCACCACCCATGCGATGGCCGGAGCGTGCCGAGACTCTTCGAGTGGTGCGGAATGCCGCCTCAAGGCCGCTCACCGTCCGTGGGCCACATTGTAATGGGGGGGCGGCGGGCTGAGTAGGGGCCGGAGCCTCTATGCGCCAAGGCTGCCCCGAAGTAAGCCTGCCCTCTCACAAGGCATCGCGGCGCGCACGTCGAATGGCATCAACACGTAACGCCTCGGGGACCACCCCCACCACGTGGCAGGGCCCCGAAGGCCATTCAGAGGGGAGTGACGAGTCCTGAAGGCAGTGGTTCTTGCCGCAGGAGAGGGCACGCGGATGCGTCCCCTCACATTCACGAGACCTAAGGTGCTGGTACCTGCAGCGGGAGAGACGCTTCTGGACCACGTGTTCCGTCGCCTCGCCGTCGCCGGCGTCGACGAAGCCCTGCTCGTGACCATGTATCTGCCCGAGCAGGTGGAGGCATGGGCTGAGGGCGCGGATCGATACGGGATCGATATCAGCATCACCCGCCAGTCGAGGGAGAGGTACGGAACCGGCGCCGCCACGCTGACCGCGAAGCAATGGGTCGGCGATGAGCCCTTCCTGATGACCTTCGGCGATGTGCTGGCCGGTGAGACGAACTTCCCGACCCTGGTGGGAATGCACCGGAAGAACCCCGATGCCACTATCGTCACCGCCTATCGTCAGGAACTGGTCCGAGGCGGCGTGGTGCTGGCCGAGGAGGGCCGTCTCGTGGCGCTCGACGAGCACCCCGACCAGCCGGTTCCCAACGGGCTCATCAACGCGGGCATGTACCTTCTGCAGCCCCACGTCTTCGATCGCCTCAGCCGAGTCAAGCCCTCACAGAAGGGTGAGTATGAGTTGACAGACGTGCTCGGGGACATGGGCCGAGAGAGCGACAAGCCACTGGTGATGGAGGTCGAGGACTACTGGGTCAACGTCAGTGGCGCCCCTGACGTCCTCGCGGTCCAGAGCCTGATCCTGGGGGAGTGGCGCCAGGCGGCTGACGGCGACGGGTTGTTCGTCGACGAGAGCGCGGAGGTCTCGGAGCGCGCGGTGCTGAGAGCTCCCATCAGGATCGCGGCCGGGACACGCATCGGAGCAGCGACTATCGGCCCCAATGTGGCGATCGGTGAGGGCGCCGTGGTCGGCGATGGTGCGGCCCTGGAGGACTGCGCTCTGCTTGAGAACTCACACGTTGGGACCGACTGCCACATCCGGTACGCCATGCTGGGCGCGGGATCGCGCGTCGCCGATCGCGCCCGGCTGTGGGGCGAGGTCGACCGCACCTCGGTGCTCGCCGACAAGGAAACTCACGGTGTCTGAGGCCTTGGGGCGGCGGGGTCAGTGAGGCGATAGGGCCGCGGAAAGCAGGGACTGGGGTCCGCAGGTTGAAGCCAGATTGGATGCGTGAACGGGACGGGCGTGACCGTCTGCCGGCAGACGCCGGTGCCCGGCCGCGCGTAGCACATGGGGGATGGGCGAGATATGGAGGTCAAAGTCAGGAACCTCGGCGACCGCCCCGAGGTGGTCATCGTGCACGTCGCGGGCGAGGTGGACTCCTCCTCGGCGGAGCAGTTCCGCGAGAAGCTGGTTTCGCTCATCTCTGAGCCCGTTCGGCACGTCATCGTCAATCTCGAGGACCTGACCTACATCAACAGCAGCGGCCTGGGGGCCCTCGTCGCGGGATACAAGAGGGTCCGAGTTCTCGATGGCACCCTGAGGATCTGCCAAGTGCGCGGTTCCATCGGCGAGGTGATGAGGCTCATCCGGCTAGATAAGATCATCGAGATCTACGACACCGAGGAGGCGGCGCTGGCGTCGTTGTGATCGCCGCCACGCAGACTGTCTCCTCAATCCGAGACCCGAGGGAGGGTTCCCATGGCACCGATCGGCGTAGGAGTGCTGTCCTTCGCGCATGGCCACGTGAACGCGTACTGCACCGAGATGAGGAACTGGACGGACGAAGTCAAGCTCGTGGCGGCCTGGGATGCCAACCAGACCCGCGGCAAGCGACAGGCCGAGGCCTTCGGCATGCAGTACCGCGCCGCCATCGAGGACGTTCTGTCCGATCCGGCCATCGAGGCCGTCTTCATCGCATCCGAGACCAGCGAGCACGCGAACCTGATCGAGGCCGCTGCCGCAGCAGGCAAGACCATCATCGTTCAGAAGCCTCTCGCCTTCCGGCTCGATGATTGCGCCCGTATCCAGAGGGCCGTCGAGGCGGCGGGCATCCGGTTCACCGTTGCCTACCAGATGCGTCACGATCCAGCGAACCAGAAGATGCGCGAGCTCGTCCAGGGCGGCGAGATCGGGCGGGTTGGGCTGCTCCGCCGCCGGCACTGCATCGGCGTGCTCTTCAGCGAGGGGTTCTACACCAACCCCGAGACGCAGTGGCATGTGAAGGCCGAGACGAACTTCGGCATGTTCATGGATGACGCGTGCCATGCCGCCGACTTCATCTACTGGATGCTCGGCATGCCCGTGTCCGTAATGGCCGAGATCGACAATGTCCTCACCGATATCGCCCCCGATGACACCGGTGTGGCGCTCTACCGCCACCAGGGCGGCGCCATGTCCATCCTCATCAACTCCTCCGTCACCCACGCCGCCGTCAACACCACGGAGATCTATGGCGAGAAGGGCGTCATCATCCAGGATTACGGAGATGGCCCCTCCTGCGGCGCCGTCGCCCCGCCCCCCGACGCAGTCGGAGTGAAGATCTTCCGCGCATCCGAGCCTGAGAAGGGTTTCCAGCCACTCGATGTGCCGGTGCCGCCAGGCCACGGCGCCCGGATCCACGGCGTCGCCCGCCCCATGGTGAACTGGCTAAAGGATGAGTCGGCGCCGCCGCCCTGCCCGCTGGAGGAGGCCCTCGGCTCGGTCCATATGTGCCTGGGCGCGTACGAGTCGGCGGGGACGGGCTGTCGGGTAGCCCTCCCTCTAGCCCAATAGGCGTTGCGAGCGGGCCCGAACCCCATAGGAGGAGAGTCGGGCCCGCTCACGAATACGGCACGCGACACCGAGAGAATGGGCCTTTGGCCCTCGGAAGACGGTGAGAAACCGTCGCTGCCCCGCAACTGTGACCGGGGACGAAAGCCGCAGATCGCCACGGGTTGCGACCTGGAAGGCGCGGCGAGTAGGACGATCCGGAAGCCAGGAGACGGCTCGGTGATACTGGGATCGCGCTCCTCGAGGGTGGGAGATCGCGGACATGTTGGCCTTCTCTGGCGCCGATGCTCCTCTCGGCACGCTCCCCCTTAGCCTGAGCCGGCTGCCATCCACCGCGCCTTCCTGTGGGATCGCGACCCCGCAAGGGGCGTTTCTCGTATGCACCTCGTCAAGCTCGACCGTATCCTCCCCCCCTCTCCAAGCCACGACGATTTGCCAGTAGGCCTGGCCTACGCGACGCGGTTGGCGGAGGCCTTGGACCATGACGCATGTCGCCAAGATCCCGAACTCAGGCAATGGGTTGCCGCCTGCCTGCTCTCCGCGGCGCCCTTCCCGGCACGCCTGGTGATTGACGGGTGTGCCCAGTGACCCATTACACACCCCGCAAGCGCGGTTTCACCCTTATCGAGCTTCTCGTCGTCATCGCGATCATCGCGATCCTAGCGGCGATCCTCTTCCCCGTCTTCGCCAAGGCGCGCGAGAAGGCGCGCCAGACGAGCTGCCTCTCCAATCTGCGGCAGATCGGCACGGCGTGGGCCATGTACGCCCAGGACTACGACGAGATCGCGTGTATCTCGTACTACTTCACTCCGGACTGGTCCTTCGAATACGCCTGGGACTACACCATCGGCTGGAACACGGGCTCCGCCGACCTGGGCTTACTCGGGCCCTACACCCGCAACTCTCAGATCAACCAGTGCCCCAGCTTCCGCGCCCAGACCTGGGGCCGCCCTCACACCGGGTACGCGTACAACATGTACATCGGGGGTGACGTCTTCGCGTGGCCCGCCACGATGCCCGTAAGCGTCGGCGCCATCGTGGCGCCGGTGGACACGGCCCTCTTCGCCGACAGCGCCTACTGGACCGCCGAACCAAGTCCCGGCCTGGCGGGGAACAACTACCTCCGCGCGCCCGGCGACCCGTCCTACGCGTACGTGGGGCCCAACGTGCACTTCCGCCATAACAGGGTGGCCAACGTCACCTGGGCCGACGGGCACGCCAAGGCAGCCAGCCGGGCCTTCAATGTGAGCGCCGAGGATGATCAGCTTGGTGACCTGTCGCTCGGCGACGAGCTGTACGACCTTCGCTAGTTAGCATGCTCTGAGGCGCGGGAGGCTGCCATGCGGGACAAGAAGATGCTCGTGGTGCTCGTCGTCGGCCTGGTGCTCGGGGGCTCGACTTTCGTGCTGATGCAAGGCCAGAAGGCGGCTTCGCCCACCCCATCGGCGCCGAACGCGCCCCTTGCCACTACTCCGCAGCCCGACCAAGGGGCATCGCGTGTCATTATCCTCTCGCCGGCTCTTACCGAGATGGTGTACGCGATGAACGCCCAAGACCGCATCGTGGGTGTCGGCGAGTTCTGCGTCTATCCCCCCGAGGTCGCTGAACTACCCTCGTGCGGCGGAATCGTCAACCCCAGCTATGAGATCATGGAGTCGCTGGAGCCGGATCTCGTCATCGTGCAAGGGGTCTCCGATACGATCGTGCGGTACTGCAAGGCGGCGGGCATCCCCACCTTGGATGTGCCTCTCGACTCCCTGGAGGATGTCTTCGCCGCCGCCGCTACCATCGGGGAGGCTCTCGATGCGACGGAGTCGGCGACGGCGCTGGTCGGCGAGATGCGCACCGAACTGGACGCTATACGGGCCGCCACGGCGACGCTCGCCGCGCCGCGTGTCTTTGTCTCCGTTGGTCGCAGCCCCGGCAAGCTCAAGGACATACTGACCGCGGGAGGCGGCTCCTTCCTCGACGACCTCCTCGTCATCGCGGGTGGTGAGAACGTCTTCGCGTCGTCCGGGAGCCTGTGGCCGACAGCGGCACTCGAGGCTGTAGTGGCATCCGAGCCGGAAGTCATCATCGACATCCAGCCCAACGAGACCATAGACGACAAGGCCATCGAGCGGGCCGTGGCCGAATGGGGAGATCTAGGGGACGGCGTCCCCGCGGTGCGCGACAGGCGGATCCACGTGATGGGCGAGGATTGGCTGCTACTGCCGGGCCCTCGCGTAGTGGATACCGCACGCACCCTCGCCCAGTGTCTCCATCCAGAGGTCCGCTTCGATGAGTAGCTCCGACCCAGCGTACCAGCTCGCCGACGTCACCTTCGGTTATGACGAAGAGCCGGTGCTGCGCAACCTGTCGGGCTGCGTCCAGCAGGGCGAGCTGCTGGGTGTACTCGGGCCTAACGGTGAGGGCAAATCGACGCTGCTGCGGATCCTGCTGGGCGTCCTGCGACCACAAGCAGGGGCCGTGGATCTCTTCGGCAGGTCGCTCCGTAGCATCCCTCCCATCGAGCGGGCCAAGGTAGTGGGCTACCTGCCCCAGGAGGTGGATCTGAACCACCCCTTCACCACCTTCGAGGTGGTGTTGATGGGCCGCTACCCCCACCTGGCGACCTTCGCGCTGGAGTCGGCGCGTGACATCGAGATCGCCCACGGCTGCATGGAGCGCACCGGAATCGAGCACCTTGCCCGGCGACGGTTCTCCACCCTTAGCGGCGGGGAGAGGCAGCGGGCCCTGATCGCCTCGGTGCTGGCTCAGGAGCCGCGAGTCATGTTGCTCGACGAGCCCACCGCCGCCCTCGACCTCGCTCACCAGTACAGCGTCATGGAGATGCTCCGCGGCCTCGCCGATGACGGCATCACCGTGATCCTGGTCACTCACGACGTCACCCTCGCGGCCGCCTACTGCCGGAGGCTCTGGCTCCTCTCCGGGGGCCGCATCCTCGCACAGGGCTCGCCGGAGGAGGTCATCAACACGGCCAATGTCAATCAGCTCTACGGCGCCGATCTGCGGGTGACGACCGATCCCGCCACCGGCCTGCCGCTGATCCTGCCCCCCATCCCGTCGGAGGCCCAGCCGTGTCTCTGAGCCCCCTCCGAGTCACTGTGGCCTTCCTGGCCGCCGGCCTTCTCGCTCTCGCTGCGATAGCCGGATCCCTCTTCGTCGGCGCCGCCGAGATAGACATCTCCGAGGGCTGGCGCGCCCTGCTGGACCCGACCCTGCGCGAGAACAACGTAAGCTACCAGATCCTCATGGCGCAACGGCTGCCCCGAGCCCTCCTTGGGTTCCTCGTCGGTCTGGGCCTAGGGGTGGCCGGAGCGGCCCTGCAAGCGATCCTCCGTAATCCCCTCGCTGATCCCTACGTGCTCGGAATCTCCACCGGCAGCGCTCTTGGCGCGGTCCTCGCGATGACCCTCGGTCTCAGCTTCGGCCTGGGGCCATTCCGCGCTGTCGAGATCTTCGCCCTCGCCGGAGCCGCCCTCGTCATGCTCCTGCTCTATCGTCTGGCCCGAGGCAAGCGCGAGTTCTCGATGAGCTCCCTCCTGCTGTGCGGCGTGACCATCGCCCTCGTCGGCTCCTCGGGGATCCTCCTCATGCGCTACCTCGCCGAGCCGCACCTGCTCATCGTCATGGACCGCTGGATGATGGGCGGACTGGCCGTGGTGGGCTATGACGAGGTCGCCGGATTGCTCCCCATGCTCATCCCCGGGGTCCTCCTCATCCTGTGGCTCGCCGGCCCGCTGAACCAACTCACCTTCGGCGAGGAGATGGCGATGGGGCGCGGCGTCGACGTGGAGGGTACTCAGCGCTGGACCTTCGGCGCCACGTCACTGATCACGGCAGGCGTCGTCGCCATGGCCGGCCCCATCGGGTTCGTGGGCCTCATCGTCCCCCATGCGGTTCGCGGCATCGTGGGGCCCGACCACCGGATCCTGGTCCCGGCCTCCGGGTTAGTGGCGGGCGCCTTCCTGGTGCTCTGCGACAGCCTCGCGCGTACGGTGATGGCGCCTGCGGAGCTTCCCGTCGGCGTTGTCACCTCGCTCCTCGGAGGACCCGTCTTCGTGATCCTGCTCCTCCGGCGAGGCCGCTGAGGGCAACGGCAGGAGACCGCTCCGGAGACCTCGAACCCGCCCACACGTTCACCCACATCCACGGCGCCTGCGGTTGGGCAGCTTCGGGGGGCCACGTCGATGTCTCCGCGTCAGCGGTACCTGGAGTGCATGCTGTTCGGAGAGCCCGACCGCGTCCCGCTGACGCCCGGTGGCCCCCGGGAGTCGACCCTGCAGGCCTGGCACGCCCAAGGGCTGGAACCCGACGCTCCGTGGTTCCCGCAGCTGCTCGACGCCATCGGCTTGGCGCCAGATGCCCCCGTGGGTATCCCCTGGGCTACCCCGGGCGTTTCCTTCCGGATGATCCCCGAGTATGAGGAGGAGATCCTGGAGCACCGGGACGGCCACTACATCCTTCGGGACTGGATGGGCGCCATCGTCGAGATCTCCGATCAGTACGACGCCTCGTACCTCCGTGCAGCCAAGGACTTCGTAACCCGCAAGTGGTACCGATTCCCCGTGGAGGCGCCGGAGGACTTCGAGGCCATGCGCATTCGCTACGACGCGAACGACCCGCGGCGGTACCCCGCGGGCTTCGCCGACCGGATGTCCGCCATGGACCCGGAGCATCACCTCGTGACCCTCGTGTTCAACGGGCCCTTCTGGCAGCTTCGCGAATGGTGCGGCTTCGAAGGCCTCTGCATGCTGTTCCTGGATCAGCCCCAGTTCGTGCGGCACATGGTCTCCTTCTGGCGCGAGTTCGTGTCGGGAGTGATGAGTCGGGTGGCCGCCGCAGGCCGGATCGACCGGATCCTCATCAATGAGGACATGGCCTACAAGGCCCATGCGATGATCTCACCGGCGATGACGGCGGAGTTCCTTGGCCCCGCCTACCGCGAATGGGTCTCCATCGCGGAGGCGGCGGGCTGCCAGGTGTTCGAGGTGGACTCCGATGGCTACGTGGGCGATCTGATGCCCGTGTGGATCGATTGCGGCATCAACGCCTGCTCGCCCATGGAGGTCGCGGCGGGGAACGACCTCGCAGCCTTCCGTCGCGAGCACGGGGAGCGGATGGCCTTCTGTGGAGGCATCGACAAGCGGGCCCTCGCCCGGGGCGGCGAGGCGATGCGCGACGAGCTGAATCGGGTCGTGCCCCCGCTCCTGGCCACCGGAGGCTTCATCCCAGGCTGCGACCACGGCGTGCCCCCGGACATCTCGTGGCCCAACTTCATCGAGTACTCCCGGGTACTGGGGCGGCTCTGCGGCTGGCTCTAAGGCTCTCTCTCGGGCCTCTCGCTTGGCTTCGCCTCCGAGCGGCCGCCGCTCTTCACGATCGTGCGCGCCACTTGGCCGACCCACTCGATCTCACGTCGGAGGCGGGCCTTCTGGATCTCCCGGAAGTCCCAGATGGCGAGCACGAACACGATGAGCACGACGATGGGCGTCGCCGCAATGAAAGCGAGGCGCAGACGTATGGCGCTCGCGGGAAGCACGTCGAAGTAGAGGATCCCCATGAGCGCCAGCAGGAGCCCGATGAGCACCAGGTTCGCCATCCTCACCGCTACCTGGGTCCGTGCAAGAAAGGCTCCCAGCGCGCGCCACCGGCGGATCTCGATCACAACGAAAGCGGCGAAGCCGGCAACGAGGATCGCGTACACGAGTATGGCGGGGAGCGTCGACGGGCCGCTCATGGGCACCCCAGTTCCCTCCAGGTCTCTAGGATCCGGTCGACCTGCTGCCTCACCCGGGATGAGGCTTCGGTGGCGGGAGCAGCAGGCGGCTCCGGCTTCTCCAGGGCCGCCACGGTGAGATCCACGCACTGCCGAAGGGCTGCCAGGTCGTAGCCACCCTCGAGCACAACCAGCACCGGCGCTCCCGCCGCGGCGGCCATCAGCCGCAGGGTCATCTGGCGGTAGGCCTCTGAGTCCAGGGCCATCCCAGCGAGAGGGTCCTCCTTGTGTGCGTCATAGCCCGCGGAGACCATCACGATATCGGGCCCGAACTCGGCCAACCGAGGCGCGAAGATTCGGTCCATCACGTGCAGGTAGTCCTCATCGCGGCAGCCGGGCCCGAGGGGGACATTGCGGGTGTACCCGAACCCCCGCCTGACGCCTACATCCCCTGACGCGCCAGACCAGGGGTAGAGCGGCGCCTGATGGACCGAGAGGAACAAGACGTCGTCCCGATCCCAGAAGGCGGCCTGGGTCCCGTTCCCGTGGTGCACATCCCAGTCAAGAACCGCTACCTTGCGCCCTTGTCTGGCCGCGAGGTCTGCGGCGAGGGCGATGTTGTTGAAGACACAGAACCCCATGGCATGGTCGACGGTAGCATGGTGTCCTGGAGGCCGCACGAGGGCGACACCGGCGCGTGCGCGACCATCGAGGAGAGCATGACAGAGATCGATACTCGCCCCCGCGGCGGCCAGAGCGGCCGACCAGCTTCCAGGGCTAATGGACGTTTCGGGGCAGAGATACCCTCCGCCGGACTCGGCGACGAGCCGGACTCGGTCTATGTAGTCCAGGCGGTGGATGCGAGACAGCTCGTCGATCTCGGCGAAGCGCACCGGAATGCGTGGCAGGGCCGCGAGTCTGGGCAGATCGGCCAGTACCTCGAGCCGCGACTCGTGCTCCGGATGCCCAACGTGTGGCCGGTGTTCGAGGAAAACGGGGTCTGAGGCGAGCAGGATGTCCGACACGTCTCTCCCCTCCCCCGGCTAGTGGCCAAGACGGCCGCCCCCACAGAGTAGGAGCGGCCGCCGCGTCAGTCTATCTCCTTGGAGTCAGCGGATCAGGACTCCACATCGACCACCAGTTTGATGCGGTAGACGAGGTCCAGCGACTCTGGCACCCGCTCCTGCTCCGTGACCGGCTGTCGGAGTCCGCCGTAACCACCCATGGAACCCATCATGGGGCCACCGACCATGGGTCCGCCGGTCATGGGACCGCCGACCGTCCCGCCCAGCATCCCGCCGGGCTGCGTGGACGAGGTCGCCTCTGACTCGAGGTCCTCAAGTGGGATGAAGCTCTCCGGCCCGACTCCCCAGTCGGCCGCCTCGACGCCGATCATCCGGTCCGTGGTCTCCTCAACGTGCAAGACCCGACCGGAATCCAGGGAGAAGAAGGAGAGGCGGATGACAACGCTCTTCACCATGCGGAAGCTTGTGTCCCCAGAGGGAAGCTGGACGACCATATCATCCGTGAAGCGAAGGCGGCTCTCCACTATCGCGCACGTCTCGCCTCGCCAGTTCGCCCACCCCACGATCTCGTGGGTGGCGGGCTCCTTCCTCACAGACCCCGTCTGAGCGCTCTGAAGCACGATGAGGTCGCCCTGCCACTGGTCGTCCACGTTGACGGGCTTGCTCGGCAGTGGCAGCCAGGTCATCCCCGCGCGCGCCTGCACGACGCCCTTCTCAGGGCCGTCTCCGAGGGTGCCGTTGGGGAGGATCGAGACCGAGGTCGGTTGGGCCGACCCAGCGAGCTCGACAACCCGATCCTGGTAGTCCGCCACCAGGCTATCCAGCTGCCGGTTCACGACGAGGCTGCCGTCATCGACCAAATCGGCAACGGTGTCCGTCGCCGAACCGCTGATGGTGCAGGCCAGGGCACGGACCAGGCGGATGGGCGCGTACTTGTGATCGTAGGTGATGGCGTCGATGAGGTCAGCCGTGCCAGTGATGCTCGTCCGCACCACGTCGCCAGAGGCCACGCCCCACTCGAGGGTGACCGGCCCTGGCACGCTGGCCGAGTTCTCCACGCGGACGGTGACGCTGTCGGAAGAGACCTCAGCTCCATCGGCGTTGACCTCAACGGCCGCGAGGGTGACTTGGCCATCCTTGACCTGGCGGGTGTCCCAGAGGTAGCTGAAGGGAGACCCGATCGCGCTCACGTAGGAGCCATCAGCCCGGATGACCACATAGCTGTCGGGAGCTGCCACCCCCGTGACCGTGACAGCGGTGGTGCCGCTCACCACCTGAGTTGCGCCGTAGCTCTCCACGGACAGCTCGATGGCTGCACTCGCTGGCAAGCAAGCCAACATAAGCGTCGCCGCAACAACCGCGACCAGACGCAAGGGTACGGCCATGATCCCGGCTCCTTTCGCCGTCTCAGATGCCCGAAACGAGGCTAGTATACCCAGCCCCATCGGGCCTAACAATCGGTGCCGTATTCGGTCCCGGGCTCTCCCATCCCTGTAAGGAATCGTGCCGTGATTCCCATGTGGAGATGAAACGCCGGTTTCGCTCCGAGCCCGGTATCCGAACCCGGGCCGTCACCTACACAACCTCCGGGACCTCGAAGGGGTTTGCCACGAGGCCGACGCCATCCCGCCTGACGCGCTGCTTGGGCCGCCGGAGCATCGCGTTGGCCTCGTCGTCCCCCACGAACTCCTCCCGCTCGGGGCAGAACTCCAGATCCCGGCCCAGCCGGTAGGCGATCAGCGCCATGTGACAGAGCGCCGCCGAGTAGTGCCCCTCGAGCACATCGGCGTTCAGATCCTCGATTCGCCGACTCCGGACCGCCCGCACGAAGTTCGCGAAGTGGTCCTCCGGTCCCGCGCCCCCCACTGGCGGCAGCGGCCCGTCGATCTCGCGCGGGTCGCCGTCGTACCCCACGTGGGCCACGAAGCCATCGGACTGGCACATCCAGCCTTCCGAACCATAGAACTGATTGCCGATCCGGCCGCCCGACTCCTCAGCCGTCGGCAGCCCACGCACCTCGAACACGAGCATCGTCCCGTCCTCATACTGGAAGTTGCACGTCTGAGTGTTCGGGGTCTCACCCTGGTCCACATAGCCCAGACGCCCGCCGGTGCTCGATACGCGCACGGGGAGAGTCTGGCCCAGTCCCCAGCGGGCGATGTCCATCTGGTGCACCCCTTGGTTGCCCAGGTCGCCGTTGCCGAAGTCGTAGAACCAGTGCCAGTTGTAGTGGACGAGGTTCCGGTGGAACGGCACATCGGGACCCGGCCCGCGCCAGATGTCCCAGTGGAGCGTCGGCGGGGGCTCTTCGATCGGCTGGAAGCCGATCGAGGCCCGGGGCTTGAAGCAGGTTGCCCGGGCCATCACGGGGCTACCCACATCGCCCCGCCGGAACCGCGCGATCGCCTCGCGCATCCGCCCATCCGAGCGACCCTGGGTGCCCACCTGCACGATCCGACCGTACTTCCGCGCCGCCTTGACGGCCTGCCGCCCCTCCCATATCCCCCACGACAGCGGCTTCTCGACGTAGACGTCCTTGCCCGCTTGGCAACCCCAGATGGTCGCGAGGCAGTGCCAGTGGTTGGGCGTGGCAACGGACAGGACATCGATCTCGTCGTCCTCGAGCACATCGCGGATGTCGGGGTAGAACTTGGGCTTGGGATGTCCCGCGCTCGTGATCGCCTCGGCCCGGCTGGCGAACAGGGTCTCATCGGGATCGCAGAGAGCCGCCACCCGGCACCCGGGCAGGTTCATGAAGGCGCTGATGTGCGCCGTCCCGCGGCCATTGATCCCAAGCACAGCTACCCGGAGCTCGTCGTCCTGAGCCATGGCCCGGCGGCCGAAGGCCAGGAGCGACGAGGCCGCTGCCGCCCCAGCGACCACCCCGGCCGAACGCTGGATGAAGTCCCGTCGTGACATGGTGTCCATGGTGGCTCTCCTCTCCACGCCCGGAAGGGCACGATGGATGCTCGGCGCCTGATGCTTCCCCCAATCGGTTCCTCGCCGAAGGCGCCGGCGCCTGCCACCCTGGAGCCGCAGGCTTCGCGGTGGTAACATACCGGCCTTGGACGGAGCGCCGATCTCGCTCCGCAGTCTGGAGTGAGATAGTGCCCACCACCGCCCTCGTGCTTGTCCTCGGCTCCGCGGTCGTACACGCCTACTGGAATCTGCTCTACAAGCAGGCCAAGGACAAGCAAGCCTTCCCCGTCTTCAAGTCCCTCGGGTCTTGGGTGATAATGGCGCTCCTGGGGGCCATCTGGTGGACCATCGAGCCCCCCACCTCCCTCGAGTTCATACCCCTCGCCGTACTGAGTGGCGCGTGCTACGCCGGCTACTTCGTCTTCATGTCCGCCGCCTACGAGCGCGGCGACCTTTCCGTCGTCTACCCTATCTCCCGAGGCGTCGGGCCCGCGCTGGCCGCGGTCGGCGGCTACTTCGTACTGCATGAGCGGCTCACCGCGATGGGCGTAGCCGGGATCGGCCTCATCCTCCTCGCGGTCGTCGTGATCTCCGCTGGCTCGAGCCGTGACGAGAGCGCGAAGGCCGCTAGTCCGGTGGCCGGAGCGCTCTTCGCCGTCCTCGTGGGGGTGATGATCGCGATCTACGGCGTGAGCGATAAGGTGGGCGTGGGCATCGTGCATCCGTTCATCTTCCTGATGTTCGGCATCGGAGTGAGCCTTACGATCCTCCTCCCATGGCAACTGTGGCGCTACGGCACGGCCCGCATGGCGGCAGGGTGGCGCGAAGAGTGGCGGCTCTACATGGGCTGCGCCGCGCTCGACACCTCGAGCTACCTCCTCTATCTCTTCGCCCTGCGACTCGCCAACACGGCCTACGTCACGCCCCTCCGCTCCGTATCCGTCATCCTGGCCGCCATCGCAGGAGTCACGCTGCTCAAGGAGTCCCAGGGGCCCGTCCGTGTCGGAGCGGCCGTCGTGGTTGTCGCCGGCGCCCTGCTGATCACCACAATGGGCTAGCGGCTCGCAGGTCCCCGGCCGACGATGCGGACCTTCTGGCCAGGCTGGGGGCCGCCGCCATAACGAACATGCCTTCCGACCCGTTCGTTGGTTGAATGGCGCGGCCCGGTGAGGAATACTGAGGGCAAGCGCGATGGCACGCCCGCGTGCCAGGGAGGGGTATCAAGCGATGACCATACGGTGCCCGGACTGCGGTCGGGTCCATGATGTGGATGACAAGCAAGGCGGAGACAAGTTCACGTGTGACTGTGGCCGTCTCATGACGGTGCCGAGCACGATGGGAGCCGAGCGGATCCGTAGCGTGGCCGAGGCACGCCCCTCCGCCCCTCCGCCACCAAGCATTCGGCCGGCGACCCCTTTCGCCCCACCGCCCATACCCGAGCAGCCTGCCGAGGACTCCTCGCCCGAGCCGGGGAGCGTCGAGGCCGAGTCGTTCGGCCCCGACCCGCTCATCGGCTTCCCTGAGCCTGAGAGCGTTGAGCTGCGGCCCTATGGGGCCGAGCCCCCACCGGAGCCGGAGCAGGATCAGCCGGAGGCCGAACTCCCGGCTCAGCCCGTTCTAGTGGGCGAGCCAGAGGCTCCATCGACTGGCGTCCAGTGGGGTGCATCCGCGTCTGGATTCCCCGAGGCGTCGGGCCAGTACATGGCGCCAGGCACCACCTGGGAGTTCCGAGGGGTGCCCCTCCTGGGCCAGGGCCCAGTCACGGGCAAACCCATCAGGGGCGTGCACCAGAGGAGGACCCCGCAGACCGCCGCCCAGATGGAGGTCGCCAGGCCGGAGGCTCGCGACCTGGGGGGCCAGCGCCAGTAGACGGGGGGGAAGGGCCCACATGGGGCCACGAGGTAGATACTGGGCGCCGCCGGTGAGGTGCCGGCGGCGTTCCCTGTACGGGAGCGCCATGGCGGAGATGGGATCGAAGCCACCCCAGCCCTACGTCTTCCCGCGGCCCGCGGCCGCCTCGGACCTGCGTCTCCCTCCATGGCTGGACCGCGTGCTCGACGTAGGACCCCGTACGCCCTTCAGAGGGCTGGTCGGCTACCTCATAGTCCTCATCATTCTGACCGCTGCCTTCGCCGTTGCCCTGAAGCTCGAGCCCACGCCCGACTACGTCGGCACCCACCAGCAGTTTGGGCTGCCTCCGTGCAGCTTCAGGGCCGTGTTCGGATTACCGTGCCCGGGCTGCGGGGGAACAACCGCCGTCGTCTGTCTGGCTCATCTCAAGATCATGGACGCCATCAAGTCGAGCATCTTCGGCGCGGCCGTGGGGGTCGGCATGGCGCTGGCATGGCTGCTCTGCCTGATCTCCCTCGTGTGGCGGCGGCCGCTCTACCCCCGCCTGGAGGGCCAGGCGGGCGCTCGTGTGATGGCGTACACGGTCGTGCTGATGCTGCTGTCGTGGGCGATCAAGATCATCTACACGCTGGTGGCCCTGCCAGGCGTACCGCGATAGGCTGGTTGTGTCCGTCGAGTTCTGCAAACCGGAGAGTGGTCTCTCCGTGTCATCGCCGGCTGAGCCTCGCCTCGCGCGAGCCGGCCCAACGGCGCACCAGGTGTCGGGAGGCATGCCGAGAACCCATGAGGCCCGGGAACGATGTCTCTCCACAGGATGAGGAGCTCCTGCCCCACGAGCTGCCCGATGCGACGGAGCCAGAGGGGTCTCGGCAGGACCAGCGGAGGACGACGAGACGCGGCCGCTGGGAGACGAGCATCGCGATCCTGCTTCTCGCCAGCCTTCCCCTGAGCTGCGTCTGCATGCCGTACGGGCCGGGGACCTCAGCCGCCGCCATTCTGCTCGGCGCGGTGCTCTACCTCACATCCCCCCACACCACCCCGGCCACACGCCGGGTCTACCTGGCGTTGGCAGCCGTTGCATGGGCGTTGATCGCCTGCGTGTACATCTGGGGCGCACTTACGGGCTTCGCGTGGACGGCGCCGTGGACGACCGCGGCGCCGCCCGCCGCACCCTAGCCAAGATCAGAACTCCAGCACGGTCTCGCTCATGATGTGCCCCTCGAGTTCATCGGGGTTGAACCAGCTCGGCTTCAGGCTGGGGGCACAAAAGACGGACGCCTGGTCGAAGAAGTGCGGAGACACGGGGCTGTCGCTCTGGCCCCACGGAGTGCCAGTCCACGATCGAACCCCCGCAGGGTCGAACTGCACGAGTTGCGTCCACGATGAGCCTTTGGAGCCCACGAACTGCTTCCGCTCCTCATCCCAGTTGAAACCGATCACGCGGAGGCACTCGATGTCGCCGATCTCCCCACCCATGGCGGGCACACTGTGCTCGCCCCTGGCAACAACGAACAGATCGCCCCACGGCACATCGACGTCGTAGCCCCAGCCCCGGAGCTCCACAATCGCCGCGTCCAGAGCTGTGAGCAGGTCATCGTAGTCTTCATCCGTAGGCCGCTCGCCGCCGTACGTCCACGCGGCCAGCCGCTGCTTGGCTCCCTCGAGATGTCGCCACTGCACCGCCAGGAGCGCGGCGCCCCGGGCATCGGGCGTGAACTCGCCGCTCCAGAGGCGGATCGCCTCCAACGCGTCCTGCAGCTGCGGGAGCGCTGGATGATCGGGGTGGCGCTCGGCGGCATGGAGCGTGTAGCCGGCCCACTCCAGGCCCGCGAACGGCTCCACGTCGAGCACGATCGACATGGCCTCCTGAAGGGAGATCCTGTGCCGTACATCGAGGCGCTGGAGGGCCTTGGCGCCGCGGCTGTGCATCGTGTCCCAGGTCGTGTGCCAGAGGTCGTCGGCCCAGTCGCTAGGGTCTAGGAGTTGCGGGCGAGCTAGGTACTCGGGGCTGATGTTGCAGTTCTGCATGTACCCCGTGGTCGGGTTCTCCACCTGAACGAGATCGGCCAGGGGGTGGATGCCCTGCCATAGGGTCGCAGAGGTGTTGCCGGGCACGGGCTTCGTGTAGTCGTACCCCTCGGGGCGTATGGGCACGCGCCCGTTGCGGAGGTAGTAGATGTTGCCCTCCACATCCGCGTACATGAGGTTCTGCTCCATGTACTGAAGCATCCCCACAGCTTCTTTGTACTCCTCTAGACTCTGCGCCACGCTCATGCGGTGTATTTGCTCCACGAGGCCAACCTGATCGAGGTACGGGGTCGCGAAGGCGTAAGCCACGCCTTGCTCCTCATCCATCTCGATGATGACACCGTGCTCCGTGTGAGCCACGGGAAGCTCGACGGGATCCCCGCCGGCCACGCCAATGGTCTCCATGCGGATGCTCAAGGGCTTGGACTCGCCATCCATGAGGTAGTGGGTGGGGTCCTCCGGATCGATCTGGATGATGAAAACGTCCGCCGTGTCGGGGCCGCCCGTCGTGGCCGCCCAGCCATGGTGGTTGTTGTGCCCAACGCCCAGGGTGGGCGCGCCCACCACGCCGAAGCCGCTCACATCCATCGTCTCACTGTGGAGCCGGTACTCGTAGAAGCGCATCGGGCCATCCCAGCCGATGTGCGGGTCGATGCAGAGGATGGCGTGACCCTCCACCGTGTTCCCCGGCGCGAGCGCCCACTGGTTCGACGCGAAGTGGAAGTCGGGATCCCGCCGCCCAAGCTCGTCCATGCCCGTGCCGAGGGGCCAGTTGAACACGACGGACCGTCCAAGGGCGATCGCCATAGCCGGCTCGATCTCCGGTGCCCACTCTGGCACCTCCTCGGGATGCCGCGACATGTACCGGCGCACCCCGCCTTGGAAGGCCTCGATGAGCGCCCGGACGTCGGGGGAGACGGTCTCGTACCGCTCACGGCTCACCACCCTGTGCCCCATGAGCCTCTGGATGCGGTCGGTCTCCACGAAGCCCTCGCCGAAGACCTCAGCGAGGGTCCCGAAGGCGTAGCGGTAGTTCCAGAGGATCTGCTCCAGCCGATCCTCGGCCTGGGCATATCCGAGAGCGTAGGCAGCCTCGGCATCGGTGTCGCCGAAGACGTGTGGAACCCCGTACCAGTCCCGCACGATGCGGCCCGAGCCCGCGTGGCTGGCGCCCGCCAAACCCAGCACGAGAATGGCGGCGAGGGGCGTCGATGCGTTCATGTTTTTCCTCCTAAGGATTAGTCCAGATTGGCTCTGTCGAGGGACTGGACGGCGAGGGGCCGGATGGTCTCCCGCGCCCACTGCTCCGTGTCTCCCGCCGGCACGTCCTGGTAGAGGAACCAGTGCTCGGTGTGCTCGACGGCCTGGCCCGGCTCGAGGGTAACGAGCGGCCCCAGGGTCTCCAGTTCGAGCATGTCCGCGTTGGCGTAACACTCCACCGATGAGCCGAAGTCTGGGTAGCGCTGGCCCGGCTGGTAGTGGAACAGCTTGACGAAGCACATCCCCTTGTTGGCGCAGGCCATCCAGTTGCTATCGGCGCTGACCCCGAGCTTGAATGCCACGGTGGCGGAGGGGTCCTGGCGGAGCAGGAGGTACTCAGAGCCCCAGGTGAGCCGGGGGTCGGTCATGTCCGAGTAGGGCCAGAGGGCGATCATGCGGTTCGGCAGGAGCCCGTAGGGATCCGCGTCGCCTTGCGGGGTGGGGATGATGGCAATGCCGCCCGCGTCGGTGACCGACAGGGCCCAGGGCGCCAGTTCGATGGGCCAGCGCCCCGTGTTCCGAATACGGTGGGTGATCACCGCGCCGGGGGCGTCGGTGAGCATCCGTATGTCGATCTCCTTCTGGATGCCGTTGTCGCGCTCCTCAGGGGGCGCCAGCCGCACGCCCCACGCCCCCTCGGTGATCTGCACCGGGAAGTTGTCGGGCGGGTACGTCCGGGGCTTCGTCTCGGGCGAGGCCCAGAGCCGATGGCCGCCGTAAATGCGCCACGCGTCGCCTCCCGTGCTCCCCGCATCCGAGGGGCACACCCAGAACACGTTCTCGCCGCCCACGGGGCCGAAGTGGATGATCCGCGGTCCGACCTGGGTGGTGGCGATGAGCTCGACCTCGCCATTCGAGAGCCGCAGGCAGTCATCCCAACCCGCGTACTCGACCGAGTCGATGACGAGCTCGCCGGCGGCGGACGGCAGGGCGAGGGCGCTCAGGAGAAGCAGGGCGCGGAGGTTCGGTGCCATGACTCAACCACTCCCTCGATTGATCTCGGCTCGGCTTCCCCGTCCCAAGGCCCGGGCCCTGCCCTGGCGTGCTATCCTTGCCGCGGAGGTGGTCGCCATGCTTCGCAAGTCCCTACTCGTGCTGATCCCCCTCGCCACCTGTCTCGCCGTCGCCTGCGCCCAGAGGGACAAGGCGGACGACGCCCTGGTCGAGGCGCCCCGCGCGCCCCGGCCGCAGTCCATCACTCCTCCTCCCCCCGATACTGTGGGCACGATGACCTTGGAGACAGCTCTCGCCACCCGACGTTCGGTCCGGAACTTCGCCCCCTCGCCGCTCAGCGACGCGCAGATCGGCCAACTCTGTTGGGCGTGCCAGGGCGTCACGGGAGCCGACGGCGTCCACCGCACATCACCCTCGGCCGGAGCGCTCTATCCACTAGAACTCTACGTTGCCACGCCCGATCACTTGCTGCACTACCTCGCCTCGGAGCACCGCCTCGAGGTCGTCCAGGGCGGCGACCTTCGTCCGGACCTCCAGGCCGCCGCCCTCGATCAGGAGCACATCGGTCAGGCTCCGGCAGTGTTCATCGTGTGCGGTGTCGTGGAGCGGCTCGCGGTCAAGTACGGCGATCGCTCGGAGCGGTTCATGTTCATCGAGTCCGGCCATGCCGCCCAGAACCTGCTCCTCCAGGCTGTGGCACAGGGGCTCGGGGCTTGCCCCGTGGGCGCCTTCGATGACCAGGCGCTCGCGCAGCTGCTGGGCTTAGGTCCGGGCGAGGTCCCGCTGTACCTCATCCCGGCGGGGAGCGTCGCGGCCGCTGCCGCTGCCCCATGAAGGCCCGCAGGCGCGCGTACCGAACGCTGACCGCCCCGACTGGGTGACTCAGTCGGGGCTAAGGACTCTAGAAGGAGCGGCTGAGACCCATGGCGCGCAGTGAGCGAAGCATTGAGCACACCTCCGGCATCCCCCTGGGAGGCATCGGCGCCGGATCCGTCGAGATCCGAGAGGACGGGCTCTTCCACGACTGGCTCATCTTCAATCTGGGACAGTGGTCGCCCGACTCGCCCACCCCCGAGTGCCGCGCCCAGGACCCAAGCCGCGGACCGGCCATGAGCCCCCACGACCTTACCTTCATGCTCCGGACGGAGACCGCCGACGGCGACGTGAAGGTCCGCCGCCTCGCGCTGCGCGAGGGGCTCAACAACCTCTACTCCCTGGCATGGGCCAAGTGCGTGCAGGCGATTCGTTTCGAGGGACGCTTTCCCGTGGCGGAACTCGAGTACCTGGATGACACCCTGCCGGTGCGAGTGACCGCGCGGGTATTCGCCCCCTTCGTGCCGCACGATTGCCGCGAGTCGGCCACCCCGGGCTTCTATATCGACTTTCAGGTCGAGAGCATTGTAGATGAACCGGTCACGGTCTCGATTCTCGGGCAACTGGCGAACCCTGTGCGCATCGGAACTCATGTACATGCGTATATGGAGAACGAGACGGCTACCTATGTGCGACTCGGTGTTGAAGGCGTGTCTCCTGATGAGCCGTGCAACGGAAGTCTCACTTTCGGGCTCTCCGGGGGCCATAACGGCGTCATCACGGGCGCGTATGAGCAGGAACGCGGCTCCCTACTCACCTTCAGCCCGATCTATGGCGGCTCGTCCCGCTGCTACCTGTTCGAGTTCCGCGAGCGCGGCGAGCTGACATCATGCACCCCCGAGCGGCCCCTGGCTCCCTTCGCCGAGGGGTTTGACCCGGCTGCGGCGTCTGCGGAGGAGCGTGCGGAGCTTCTGGCCCAGGTGCTCCAGCACAGCTTCTTCCAGGCCAAATGGCAGCGGATCCGGGCGGCGGAGCCGCAACTCCTGGACGGGGACGAGGGCGAGATCGCGTTCCTGAGGGACGTTGCCAAGGAGGCGCGCGATCACCTCGCCGATCCTTTGCGATGGCGCGACGCTCTGCTCTGCTCGAAGACCCGCGTCGCGGCTGGCGCGTCGGAGGAGATCCGCTTCGTCGTTGGCTGGCACTACCCCAACCACATCAGCAAGACGGGCGAGAACCTGGGACACCAGTACGAGCGCTTCTTCGGCGACTCGCTGGACGTGGCGCGGCATCTGGTGGCGGAGCATGACCGGCTGCGGGACACCGCCCTCGGGCTCGCCGAGGCCATCTACTCATCGAGCCTGGATCCGGCCATCGCCGAGGCGGTGAGCGCGCAGCTCACCACCATCCCGAAGTGCACGTGGTGGACCAAGGCGGGTGACTTCGGTGTGTGGGAGGGACTCGGCTGCTGCGGCTTCCACACGACGGACATCACCTACCAGGGCTCCTTCTCCCTCCTGGCCTTGTTCCCCGAGCTGCAGAAGGGTCAGATGGAGATGGGCGCCCGCTTCCAGCGCGAGGATGGGCGCATCCCCCACATGTTCTGGCCCGACTTCTCGGCGACGGACAACCAGTTCGAGCGGGTGGACATGAGTCCCCAGTTCGTGCTCCTCATCGCCCGAGACTACTTCTGGACCGGCGACAAGGCCTACGTGGAGCGCCTGTGGGCGCCCATCGTCAAGGCTATCGAGGACACAGCCCTCCTCGACGCCGATGGCGACGGACTCCCCGACCACGGCTGCGAGCGCCAGACCTACGATGTCTGGAATCTGTACGGCTGCCCCTCCTACATCGCCAGCCTCTGGGTTGCGGCCCTGAAGGCCGCGGTGCTCATGGCGGAGGACCTGGGCGACAGCGCGCGCGCCGAGCGCTGGCGAGCCTGGCACGGCCGGGCCGCGGAGAGCTTCGAGAAGCTGTGGAACGGTGAGTACTACGTCCTGTGGCGAGAGATGACGGAAGGAGGGCGTACCGACGAGGCTTGCATGTCCGACCAACTCGACGGCGAGTGGTTCACCACACTCGTCGGTTGGGGCCCCAGCCTTCCGACGGAGCGCATCCGCGACGCCCTGGCGGCGATCTGCCGCTACAACTTCCGCGACGAGGACGGCCTGCTCAACGCGAGCTACCCACCCGGCAAGGCTCGGCGTATCTCCACCTACGGCACCCTGCAATTCGAGGTTCCGTGGACGGGTATCGAGTACGCCATCGCCTCCATGCTCATCGACTTCGGAATGGTGGACGAGGGTGTGGCCATCGTCCGGAACATCGAGGACCGGTACCGGCGGGCGGGACGGCTCTGGAACCATGTCGAGTGCGGCGACCACTACTACCGGGCCATGTCCTCTTGGGCCCTACTCCTGGCAGCCACGGGCTTTCGCGTTGACGCCCGGAGGGGGGCCCTGACGATCGAGCCGAGGGTTGCCGGCCCGGTGACGGCCCCGTACGCCACCTGCGTCTCCTGGGGCGTGCTGGAACGTGATGGGTCGCGGTTCGCCCTGCATTGCCGCAGCGGGCGAGAGGCGATCCGCGAACTACGGTTGGGAGCCGAAGCTGCCGGCGGCGTGACGGTACTCGTGGACGGAGCCACGGTCCCTGCGGCAGCCCATCGCGAGGGGGATCACCACGTGGTGACCCTCGCGGAGGAGACGGTGCTGGAGGCCGGACAGGCCATCGAGGTGAGGCTGACGTAGGACTTCGGAGGAGCCCCGGCGGCCACCGAGGAATCGAACCCCATGATGAATCCACCACTCGTGCTAGCGATCGCGGCTCTTCTCGCGCTGGCCACCCTCTCAGTCGCTATCCGGGGCCAGGGAAGCCGGCCCTGGGTGGAGGCGGACGTGCCGGAGGGCTTCAGCCGGTTCGAGCTGGCTGGCTACCCGGAGGAGGCGGAGATCCTCAGTAACTTCCTCTGGCGGCACTACAAGAGCCGCCGGCCCGCGGGATCCAGCTACGGACTAGTACTGTTCAATCAGGAGTACCAGGCAACGTCTGACCTGTGGCTCGCGGGCGCAGTGACTGGCGACGGCACCCCCGTTCAGGAGGCGATGGGCCGGACGCTGCTCGCCGTCAGCATCGATGATGAAGGCTACGTCCACACGCACCAGCACTTCAGCCACGCGCATGACCGCGGCTGGCCCTTCCCGCTCTGGACCCAGCCCTACGGCGGACCCCTTGGGATCGCGGCCGGATGGCACTTCCAGGACGACGTGCCGGGCTGGGTGGCCGGCTACGTGAACCAGTGGCCCGCTCAGGCCTGGAAGGGCCAAGCCGCCGCTGATGCGTGGGAGGTCAGCGGCGCGGAGTCCGCAGGGGTCGTCGACGGGCGGTGGAGGCTTACCGCCGACGCCGGCAACGTCACATTGACGACGCCCCCGGGCGTGTCTATCGACTCCTTCAACAGCCCCTTCGTGCAACTGCGTTGGAGCCTGGACGACATCGGCGCCTACGGCACTCCCTACCTGGAGTGGATCCGGTCGAGTGATCGGGACTTCAGCTCAGAGCGGCGGGTGTACTTCGACACGCCCGAGACTTGGCCGGTTGAGCCGAACCAACTCATGCACTCCATGGCCCGGCTGGATCGCCATCCCCTCTGGGAGGGCTCCATCGAGCGAATGCGGATAGTGCTGCCCCTCCGCTCCGCCGCCGAGGTCGGTGTCGACTCCTTCTTCACGGTCTACGACACGCGGCACACCATCAACAACCCGATCCTCATCCTCGCCAGTCGGCTGTACTTCGGCTGGACGGGCGACGTGGGGTTCCTGCGCCAGCAGATCAACCGCCTCCGGCTCGCCCTACGCTTCCAGCAGACGGTGATGGGCGGACTGGATCACAGCCACATCGTAGTGCCCTGGGTGGGACACGACGGCCGATCGGGACTCGAGGTCGGCCCTGACGGCGCCAAGACCTATCACCCAGGACGTGGCATCGGGAACAACTACTGGGATCTGCTGCCCTTCGGTGGTCACGACTTGTATGCCACGAACCAGTACCATGCCTCGCTGCTTGCGCTGGCAGAGCTAGAGGAGGCCATTCGGGAGCACCCCGAGTGGGATGTCCCCCTGGGCGCTCTCAGCCAGTCGCCGTCATCGCTCCGCGCCCATGCCGCCGAGGTCCGGCGAGTCGCGAACGACCTCTTCTGGGACGAGGAGAAGGGGCGCTTCGTCGGCTGGATCGACATGGAGGGACGCCGTTACGACTACGGGTTCACCTTTGTCAACCTGGATGCGATCTGGTACGGCCTCGCCTCCGATGAGCACGCCCGTTCCATCTTGGGGTGGCTGGACGGGGAGCGGACCATTGACGGCGACGACTCCGTGGGCGAGGACATCTACCACTGGCGCTTCGGACCCCGCTCCACCACGAAACGGAACGTGGAGGCGTACGCTTTCCCCTGGCAGGCGCCGGAGAGCATTCCGTGGGGCGGACAGGTGCAGGATGGCGGCGCGGTGCTGGGCTTCAGCTTCTACGACATGTGGGCGAGGAACCGCGTCCTCGGGCCCGATAGCGCGTGGAAGCGCCTGATGGCGATCACCGAGTGGGAGCGCGATGTCTGGGCCGAGGGCGGCTACCGGGCGTATTACGAGGGTGGAATACGCGGCACGACCCTGCAAGGAGGCGGGACGGCGGGCGGGCTCGGCATCGACTTCGAGTTCTACGAGACGAGCATGGTCCCGAGCATCCTCATCTACGGTCTCCTGGGGATAGAACCCCAGCCGGACCGATTGGTCATCCGGCCGCGTCTTCCGCAGGGCCTCGGGGAGCTGTGCGTCAACCCCCTGCGTTACCACGGCGCGGCGGTTCGGATCGCCGCCAGCGACGAGGCCCTGGAGATAGAGACCCTCGAGGACCCTGAGGAGCCCCTCGTCTTCGCCGTACCCGCGCCGCACAGCGGCTCAGACGCCCTGACCGAGATCACCATTTCGAGCAAGGGGATTCGTCGGTTGGAACTGCGGTAGCCACGAGTGCGGGTTCGCCGAAGGTCGTCTGCGGGAGGTGCCGCTTCGATGGAGAGACACGCGCGCCATATCAGCCTCTGGTGCACGCTGAGCGTGCTGCTGGCGGGAGGGCCCGCCGTCGCCGAGTACCCAGGCGAGGAGATCGTCTACGCGTGGGACTTCACCCAGGCCACCGACGCCCTGGGATGGACGGCGCTGCACTCGGTTGGGGATCTCACCGTGAGGGACGGAGCGCTCGTATGCGCGCTCACGGGGAGCGATCCCTACATTGGCTCGCCGCCTCTGGACACGGTGACCTCCGCTGAGCACCTGGTGCGGATCGTGTATCGCTCTTCCTCTTCGGGAGCAGGCCAGGTCTTCTGGGCGGCCGCGCCGGACCCCGCGACCGCCGAGTTCCGAGCTGACGCGGCCGTGGGCGTGCGGTTCAGCAAGACCGACGAGTGGCTGACGATCAACGCCTCTCCGGGCTGGGAGCCGGACATGCCCCTGGCCCGGCTGCGGGTCGACTTCCCCGAGGAGATTGGGAGGGTCGTGGAGATCCAGCGGATCGAGCTGGTCTCGCGTCCTGCGCCGGAGTCCCTTCCGCGGGAGCCGAGGTATGACTTCGCGCAGCCGGGGCTGGCCCTGGCCTTCATGCCGGGTCCGGGGATGGGCCAGGTTCATGGCGAGGGCGACGTGCTCGTTTGCGAACCGCAGACCAGCCCCGCACTCGTCTATTCGCCTCCCTTCGCTCTGGCATCTGAGTCAGCCGGCATTGCCAGCCTCGGCATCCGGCTGGATGCTCCCGCGCGAATCGATGTGCTGTTCCAGCGCGCCGGCGCCGGGTTGTTCCCGCCGGGGGAGGGCGTGGGGATCGACGTGGCCGCGTCGACGGAGTTCCAGACGATCAACCTGGATCTCCGCACGGCGCCCGCATACAAGGGAGAGATCGGGCGCCTAGCCCTCCGTGTGTGGTCTAAGGGCGATCTCCGCCGGGTGGAGGTGCGCAGTCTCGCCGTCGTGGACAGGCCGCGTGGGGGCGCATGGCTTCACATTGAGCGCGCCATGGCCCCAGGCGTGGTCGCCAAGCTCGAACCGACCCTCACCGTCGACTGCGTCCTCCAGAACATCGGCGGCCGAGGAAGCGAGGGGGCGGAGGTCGTCGTGACTCCGCCGCCCGGGGTGTCCACGAGCGAGTCGATCACCGCGACGGTGCCAGCCACGGCTCCCCTCGAGAAGGTGCGCGTGCCCATCGTGGTGCCCATCGCGCCCGAGTTCGAGGGCGGCTGGGTCGATCTCCCCGTCCGCGTCACGGGCGGCGGAAGCACCGTCGTGCGTACCCTGCTGGTGAACGTACCCGGGCCGGAAGTCACTGGCTCGGATCCCGCGCCGGCCGGCACCGCCTACCTCACGCCCGAGGGCGACGCGGTGATGACGAACGGCCAGCTCACCGTGGTCTTCCCCGGCATGCCCGAGGGCTTCGGGGCCGGCGTGATCCTGGACACCTCGGGCATTGCGCCGAACCGAGTCGGGAGCTTCCCGTCGCTGGGGCTGGTCACCGAACCCGGTGGCACGGTGCGCCGGATCTACACGCGGGAGTATCCCATCGCCGCATCGGGACCCGCGGGCGCCCAGATCTCCTTCGCCGTGACCGTTGACCTGCCCACTGGCTCACGCTCAGGCACGGCACGGTTCATGATGCGCTCCGGCACTCCGGAGATCGAGTGCTCGCTGGTGCTTGACGCAGGCGAGGAGGTGTCGCTCGCGGGCCTCGTCTTCCCCGAGTTCCTCGCCGGTGATGGCGCCTTCGGAACGGACCGGGATCTGGCGATCTTCCCCGGCCTGGAGTATCTGCTGCCCGGCGAGGTCTCCTCGGGTACCGACTTCGTGGAGCCTCCGGCCAGCGTCAGGTTCGCGCCTCATCCCTACAAGGCGACCATACCCGCGATGTGGGTCACCTCGGGCGAGCGTACCGTCGGACTCAGGTGGAACCCCACCCAAGACTGGTCGGGTACGGGGATCTACCCCACGCCCGTGTTCGCATCGCCCGATCGCCTACTCGGCACACCGTCGCACCGGATGGGCCTCCTCACTCCAGGAGTGCTGGGAGGGGGCGAGGAGAACGCCCTGAGCCTCGCGACGCCGCTGCGCGTGGGGCCGGATACCCCTATCTCCATCGGCGCGACGGTGTTCCAGCTACCAGAGCCCGATCTGGAGGCAGCCTGCCGGCACATCCTCGAGGCGATGGCGGGCTCCATGGAGGCCGTTCCGCCACCCCTTCCCCAGCCAGCGCCCGACCTCGACACCATGATCGAGCGTGCCGCCTACGGGTTCACTCACACTTTGTGGATCCCCGAGGAGCGCCGCTGGCATCCGAACCTGCCCGATGCCTTCGGGCCCCACTTCAACTCCGGCTATGCCCACGTGCTGTGGTATTTCGCCCGAATGGCCCCCGGTAGCCCTCACGCCGAGGCAGCCGAGGGAGTCCTCGCGGACGCTCTCGCCGCGCAGGAGGAGCGCGGGGAAGGCGTCGGGTGGGACATGGCCTTCAGCCAGGGCGAGGCCCTCCCGGCCGTTGCTGGGATCGTGGCACACGGGCGCGCCGTCGCGGCGGCGATCAGGCCTGACGGCACCTGGCCATACCACGCGGGAACGCAGCTCCGCCAGTCCTTTGGGGTCGATGGCGACACGTCGTCGGGGCTCGTAGCCGCCAATGCGGAACGGTGCCTCCAAGCGGCCGCCATCTCAGGCGATCCCGCTTGCCTGGACGCGGGCCTGGCAGCGCTGGGGCACCTGGACACCCAGCCTCGGCCCGAGGGCGCCCAGACATGGGAGCTATCCCTGCACGTACCCGACATCCTGACCTGCGGCGCGGCGGTGAGGGCTCACCTCCTCGCCTACCGCCTGACCGGAAACAGGGGCCAGCTCGCTTCGGCCCGCCGCTGGGCCTGGCGGGCGATGCCCTTCCTCTACTTGTGGAGCCCCCCCGAGCGGCCCATCATGCGCTATGGCTCGATCCCCGTCTTCGGGGCCACCCACTTCACGAGCCCGTGGTTCGGGTGGATCGTGCAGTGGAACGGCCTCGATGTGGCTGAGGGGCTATTGGAGCTCGCCGAGGAGGACGATAGCTTCGACTGGCGGACCGTGGCCGAAGGGATCCTCCTCTCCGCGGGCCAGCAGATGCGGCCCATCAGTCGGGAAGGCTTCGAACTCGCGGAGCACGTGCCCGATACGGGCCAGCCTGGCCTGTACCCCGACGCCTACAGCGCCATAGCCGGCACCGACGCCTACACGTGGGATCTCGAGGCGAGTCGCATCGCCCGGCTCGCCGGCCGGCTGAAGTCCGATGCCGGATGGGCGCGCACCGAGATCCTTCGGGGTGAGGAGCGGGTGGTCACCCTCTGTGGGATGCCCGAGGTGGTCGATTCCACGATCGAGGCGGACTCGGTAAGGCTTACGCTGAGCCTGCCTCCGGAACTCGGAGAGCATACCGTTGTGCTGGGGCGCCTCAATGAGCCGCGCTCACTCACCGTCGACGGTCAGGAAGCCATCCGCTTGGAGGGCGCCGAGCCCCTTACGGAGCCCGGCGCCTACCAGTGGGATCCCGCCCTCGGCCTCATCGTCATCCAGCTCCCTGCGGGCGGACCCGTCGAGGTGATCGTGACGGAGTAGCCCTCGGTGGGGCTAACGGACCACGTCCGCGATCCGGACGACCTCGCCGGTGAGCAGCGACTGGATGAAGCCATGGATGATCCGTTGGGCACTCAGGCCATCGGCCCCCGTGCCGTCGATGTCCTCCGGCGCGACGCCCGCGGCTACCTGCTCGAGGAATCTGTGGATCCTCGCTCGGAAGGTGTCGCCGAAGTCGCGGTACCCGCCGAACACCGGATTCGTGTAGACGGTCTTGTCCCATGAGTCGGCGGGGTAGAGAGTCGCTTCTCGCCACATGTCCTCGAGCACGAACCGACCCTTGAAGCCCGCGACCTCGCACCGCTCCATGGGATGCCCGCGGGCGATGTCGTAACTGCCAGTGAGCCCACCGACGGCGCCGCACTCGAACTCGATGTTCATGTGGGCGGTGGACCAGATGGTGCGCCCCGGGCCCTTCTTCGCGAAGCACTGGACCCTCGAGACGTCCCCGACGAAGTACCGGAGCATGTCGACGCTATGGGGGTGGAGCGCCTTGAGGTGGAAGTAGGGAGAGCTCTCGGCGGGGTTGCCTATCCAGAGCGCCATGTTCGCGAAGAGCAGCTCACCGAGCCGCCCCGTATCCAGCCACTCCTTGGCCTTCAGCGCTGCGGGGGTGAAGCGGTGGTTGAAGTCGATGCCGAAGCAGCGGCGCCCCTCGCGAGCGACGCGCACCATCTCCTGGGCGGTGTCGAGCTCGTTGGAGATCGGCTTCTCGCACAGCACGTGGCATCCGGCCTGGAGCGCTTCGATGGTCGGTTGGTGGTGGTCCGAGGAGTACTCGTACCCGCCGGTGGCAACGCTGCAGAGATCGGGTCCCAGCTCGTCGAGAAGGTCTTTGGCGGAGTAGAAGGCGGGAACGCCGAGCCTCTGGGCGGCCGCATCGGCCCGCTCCCGGTTGATGTCGCAGACGCCCACTAGGTCCGAGAGAGCATCCTCGCGATAGATGTCGGCATGGCGGTTGCCGATGGGGCCCATGCCGATGACGGCGACGCGCAGAGTGTCCGTAGCAGATCACCTCGTCCGGGGGGCGGCCCCCGATAGTCACTTACTGGGGGTATAGGACGGCCGGCGGGGGATACCTCCCCATCCGTTTGCGGGGCGAAGTTCGTGAATCGCGGCATCCTGAGTAAGGATTCCGGCCACGGGGGCGGAAGAGCCCCTTATCGCGCAGAACACTGAAGGAGATGGCCCCATGCTCACCTCCGGACTCCTCACGACCCTCGCGTCCCTCGCCATCACGGCGCCCGCCCCACACGATCAGGCGCCTGTGATCGGCCTGAACGGGGCGCCGGATTACGTCGACGTCTACTACCTCACGCCCGAGCGGGAGGCCGTGGTGTGCGAATCGGCCACGTACCGGGCCGTGGTCGATCGCCTCCGGCCCGGCCTCACGTCCCTGGAGGCTGGGGCCTCGCGAGTGCCCCTGCTCAGCGACGTGGCTTCCATTACGGCACAGGCGGGCGGCGTGGAGCTTAGCTCTCGCAACGCTCCGCAGCCGAGCCGTCACAACACCTGGCGCGCGGGCTACTACTACTATGACGCGCACTTCCTGGAGTTCGATCTCGCGGCCGCAGGCGAGGAGTCGGGCGTCCCCAGCGAGCTGGTGCTCCACTGCCTCCCCGGGCGCTTGGGCATCCAGGCCTTCCTCCGTCCCGGGGAGGGTGTAGCGGTCGAGGATCTGGCGATCCGTCTCCCCCTCGCCCAGGGCGGGCCCATCGACACCGTGCCAAGCGTTGGCGGGATGATCCTGCGCGTGGGAGACCAGTGGGTCGCCGTGGCGACCGGTCCGGCGTCACCGACGAGTCCCGTGCTCTCGGTCGAGGCGGGCCAGCTTGTGGCGAGGGCTCATCTCGGCACGGCAACGGGTCCGGCGGAGCACACCGTCTACTGCGCCCTGATCCCGGTCGCGACGCCGGAGGAGGCGTCGCGAGTCCTCGAGGCGGAGGCCAGCCCGCTTCCCGGCGATGCCTTCACGCTCGAGGGCGCGGTATACGGCGGGTATGACGCCGCCTCGGGCCTGACGACCATCCACCAAGCCCCGGGGCTGCAGAGCTTCGGCTTCGAGGGCTTCTACGACAACCCGAATATGCGTCTGACGGCCGGTGTTCAGGTGGCCAACGACGGCCTGCCGCGAACGCTCATGATCCGTCACGACACGCCAGCCTCCGTGATCGAGTCCGCCATCCTGACCGACCCCCTCGGGTTCCCCCTGCCCATCCAGGTCCAGTCCTCGAAGAACTTCGGGGGCGAGATGGAGGAGCCCGTTGACGAGCACTTCTCCGAGTCCTACTTTCCTATAAGGCTGGCCGCGGACGAGACGGTGGCTCTGGACTCGGTGCATCTCTACGAAGGCTGGGGGCGGCGGCGCCTGCGCCAGATCTCCTCGATCCGGTTCTTCTGCATCTACTACCACCTGAGCGCGGGGACGACGGAGACGACGTGTTTCACCCTGCCCATGCTGTTCATGAACGTAGGCGATGGCGAGCCCCGGACCTACGGCATCGCCGACTACCGGCCCCTCTCCGGAGAGACGTGGATGGGGCAGCCGCAGCATGAGCACGTGGCCCTGCAGGGCTGGCTCCACTACTTCGACGGCGAGGAGTGGCGCTACCCGCGGTACGAGGGCAGCACCATCATGTCCGCTGGGCCGCTCCTGGCGTGGTGGCGGCAGTTCTACCGGAGCAGTGACGATAAGGTCCTCATCACGATGGAGGCCCTGGAGATGCCCCAGGACGACGAGACCCGGACGTTCGTCAAGCTGACTTACGACTTCCTTGAGGACGTCACCATTGCCGGTGATACCCGAACGAACCTCCGGCTGCTCAACAAGGGCACCTACATCCGGCGCGTCCACTGGGATACAGCCGCTTGGATAGTGCCCGACGGAGAGGTCCGTACCGCGCCCATCGAGCAGAACGGCGAGTGGTCGGTGCTTGGCGAGGAGATCCGCTCGGTGAACGGTTTCGCCTGCACCTACCCCCACGTGGACGGCAATGACAGCGTCATCGTGCGGCGGATTGACGGGACGCTGAACGGCGAGCCCTTCGAGCGACTGGGCTTCTCGCTCCTCGGGCATCCCGATAACCGCACGGAGACGATCCTCACGCCCCTGATGGATGGTGACACGGTCCAGGCCGGCAGCCACCTGGAGCTGGATCTCGTCCTGGTACCGTATGGCAGCGACCACTCGGACTGGCAAGTGCCCTACTACGAGGCCTGTCGCTGGGGGCTGGGGCCGACGGAGGCGTCGGCGAGGCTCGGAGAGGCGGGAGCCGCCGCACTGGAGGGTGACCTGTTCGGACCCGAGGTAGAGGTGCTGCACGGTCAGCTCATGCGCACTCTGCCGCCGATGGTGCGGGCTGAGAGTGACTGGGCGAGGCTGCGCTTCTCGGGTGGACACAATGCCGTGGCCCTCGTAGTGAGCGGCTTCGAGAAACCGGGCGTGCCCTTGCTCTGGAAAGGCGAGTCCTACCTGGACGCTCATGTTCGCGGGGGCGATTGGTACACGACCTTCCAAGATGCCGACGGTACCCACGGGTACGTGCTGGCTCCCGAAGTGAGAACCACGCGCCACGGCAGGAAATGGGGCACCATGACCCACGACTTCCGCGTCACCCAGGTGCGGGCCGAGCAGGGCGTCTCGGATGTGCGGCTGGAGAACGCCGAAGTCGTGATCGAAGCTCCCGCGCAGGGGCTCATCGAGGTAGACAGCCCGCGCATCTGGGTTCCCGGCACGACGACACTGGGCGATATGAACCGCACCACCGCAGAAGCTAGCCTCATGCGAACGGTGCCTCTGACCGCTCGGTCTGAAGGGGAGGGGACGCGCATTACGATCCAGGAATGGACATCGGGGCTCCGCCGGCTCACCGTCTCGAGCGACGCCCCCACGGCGCTCACCTTCCTTCATCTGGCGAGGAACGCCGAGTTGTCGGTGACGATCGACGGCATCGAGGCGACGAGGACTACCGATGGCATGGGCGGCTTAGTTGTGCAAGTGCCTGCGGGCGATGAGGTGCCCATCGTGGTTGGTCTACTGAGGTAGCATGGCCGAGCACTACCGAGGCGACGAGTCCCACTCATCCGTGCGCGGAGGGAGTTCGCCGGCGGCGCGATCTCCTGCAACGCCCCCCTTCGGCAGAGACGTGCCGGGTACCTCCCATGGTGAGTGTGCACTCGACTTCAGCAACCGCGCCCAGTAGTATCACGCGGACCGACGGGTAACCTGTGGGCGCGGCGAGAGGGAACCCTACCATGCGCCCGAAGAGGCCATGCAGGCCCCGCACCACACGGGCCCTCCCGAGTGTCTAACAACCGGCGACCATTGGCGCGGACGGCCAGCCGCCGGTAGCTCTCGGCCGCACTAGCTTGCGTGACGATGGTCGCACGGCCGCCATCTGCCCCTCGGATGAGCGCCAGGAGGAGGATACGATACCGTGAGAGTAGCGCGAGCCGCCTGGATGACCTTGTTGCTGGCCCTCGTAGCGGGCCTACCTGCCGTGGCTGAGACCATTTCGAACATACGGATCGAGGGCCTGGTCCAGGTCAACCGCTCGGCGGTCGAGGCGATGATGACCAGCAAGGTCGGCAGTGAGTTCAAGCTGGAGACGGTAAAGGAGGACTTCTACCGAACCGTCGAGCTGGGGCTCTTCGACCCGGAGAAGTCCCAGTGCGATCTGAAGCGCACCGAAGGCGGCATCGAAGTCATCTTCGCGTTGGTCGAGAACCCCATCATCTCCGCGGTCGAGGTGCGTGGGGTGAACGTTCCGGCCGTTGATGCTCAGAAGATCCAGGAAGCGGCCAAACGGCGCTACCGGGTCGGGGAGGTCTTCAACCACCTGACCGCGTCGGCTCTGTACCTGGAGATCAGCAGGGCCTACCGGGAGGCGGGCTACATGGCGAACCTGGCTCCCGTGCGGGTGGGGGATGACGGGTCCGTTCTGGTGATGATCACGGAGGTGGCGGTCGATCGAGTGGAGCTGGCCTTGGTGCCCACCGATGGCTACGTGGATGAGGATGCCCTCCTCGCTTGGCTGAACATCAAGTCCCGTCAACCGTACAGCCGACTGAAGGTGGATGAGAGGGCCGTGGCGGCGCTCCGTCTGGGCTTCCTCTCCCGCCTGAACGTGGATGAGATCTACGACCCCGACGATCCGAACGTACGCGGCGTGATGTTCCTCGGCCTGCTGGAGGAGCGGCCTGTCCCGAACGCCGAGGGCAGTGCCTTCATCGATCCGGCGAAGGTTATGGCTGATCTCCCGGTGTACCGCATGGGTCACCTTCCGGCGAGCCGGGTGCTCGGGCCGCAACCTACGCCCACGTCGCTGGCCACCCTCAAGGCCGCCAGTGAGAACTCCCCCGAGGACGGCGACGCTGCCGCGCGCTACGCCTTCGCCCTCGCCCGGGCGGGGTACACGGATGACGCGGCAGTCGCCGCGCAGCGCGCCGTGGCTCTCCTCGAGGGGCTCACCGATGATCCCGCTCGCGCGGTGCTGATGGCGCGGGCGGCCCTTATTGCGGGTGACGCGAACCGGGCCTTCGCTGTGCTCTCGAACCTCGAGCAAGCGGGCCAGCTCCCTCCGGACGGGTACCCCGCGATGCTTCAGGCGGCAGCCTTCCTGCTCGCTGACAAGGCGGTAAAGGAGGAGAGCGCGGTTCGGCTGCCGGGTGACACTCTGGCCTGGGCAGTCAAGGTGCTCATGCTGTGCGACTCCCGAGACGCCGTCATGGCGACACCCGAGGGAACAGCCTATAGCTCCGCCCTTCGTGCGACGTGGGATCGTTTCCAGCGCCTCAGCGATGGCGATCTGGCCACCCACCACGAGGCCTACGAACGGGCCATTGGCATGTTCGCGCTGCTTCGGTCCGCCGAGCACCCCTTCGACCCCGTCGAGATCGTCCCCGAGTCGGAGGAGCTCCTTAGTTCGCCGATCCAGCCTGTCCTCGACGACCCGCGGCTCCTCAAGGCCCTCAGCGACAGGTCCGCTGAGGATCCCGAGGCCCGTTACGCCTGGGCCTCCTGCGTGGTGCTGCGAGAGCTTGCGCTGCTACTGGGGGGCGACCCAGACGCTGTCGACATCGACGCCGACACCCGCCGCGTCGAGTTGGGTGCCGCCCAGGTGGCGCTCCAGGAGCTCGTGAGCGCAGATCCGCAGCGGTTCCAGCGGGCGTCAGTCATGCGTGCCCTCGCCTACATAGTCCAGGGGCAGGATGCCCAGGCTCTCGACGCCCTGGCCGGCCTCCTGGCTGGTCCCGATGGCGCGATGGCCGCGCAGCTCTACCTACTCGCCGCCACCCTGAACCCGGGGATAACCGCCGAATCCGGCGAGGTGCTCCAGCAGGCATGTCGGAGCGCGGCTGACCGGCTAAGCACCGTGATCACCGGTGCCGAGGCGCACCCCCACGCTCGCTATGCCCGCTACACCCTCCTCGGGGCCGCGGGCGACTACGAGCAGGGCATCCAGGAGGCCAACGCCGTGATCAGCGGCGGGGTGGACGACCCTCGCGCTTGGGCGACCGTCGGGTTTCTGGAGGCCAAGCGAGGGAACATCGACACTGCGGCGACGGCACTGAGCAAAGCCGTGGAACTGGACCCGTCGGACGCCTACGCGAGCTACACCTTGGGGCTCGTGAAGTGGATCCAGACCGGCGACGCGCTGCCGATCCTGCCGCAGTTGCAGCGGATGAACGACTACACGCCCGTTGATCTGGCGGCGGCGGAACTGGCGTTCTGAGCCAGGCTTCGTCGCCGCTCCGATCACAGCCAGCCGCGAGCTCGGTAGTAGTGCCAAGCCGCGACCTCGTATATCCATCGGCGCAGCATGTAGGCCCGATCCCCCTCCCGGCAGGGTGGGGTGCGGGAGTACTGGCGGCTCTCGGCGGGCGCGGAGATCACCGTCAGTCCAGTCTTCTCGAAGACTGCCGCCGCCCGTCGGGTGTGCATCGGAGAGGTGACCAGAATGACCGTGCCCCAGCCACGCTCCTGAGCCAAGGCCCGGACCTGCTCGGCCTCGTCCCAGGTGCTCCCAACGGGTCCCACCGTCGCGATCTCCGCCCCCGGTGCGAGCCCGGCCCGAAGCCACTCCACGTCGGCGTCCACCGGCGCGTAGTCATCCGGCAGCCGAGTGCGCACGACGGTGTCCGCGTAGCCTTCCTCGGCTAAGCGGAGGGCCGTGAGATAGCGCTCCGTGCCACCGATATCGAGCCGCCCCTCGTTGGTGACTCCCGACGAAAGGCAGACGATGGCGTCCGCTGGCCGGAGGTCGTCCTCGCGAACCAACCGCTCCGCTGGCCCGTAGAGGACGGGCGTGTAGATGGCCACCACGAAGAACAGAGCCAGCAGCCCCGCGAGGCCCCACAGCACGCCGCGGAAGCGCGTGAGATGCACCAGGCCGCCGATGAGGGCGCTCAAAGCGACGTAGGGTAGGGCATCCTCGAGACCCGTCTGGAGCATGAAGGCGAACACGAAGTACAGCGTCGCGCCGATGCCCGCGCCGGCGGCGAAGTAGCCGATCATGACGGGGTGGCCTCGATCATTCCGATACTGTCGCGGTCGGCGACTCATGTCAGTCGGCTCCTCCAGCCTTGGTAGCCCGTGGCGCAAGCAGCGCGAGGTCCCGCAGCACTCCGGCTTGGTCACGGACCTTGTGGAGGAGGTAGCAGGCCCGGGCGAAGTCGAGGGCCTCGCCAACACCCAGCCTACGGGCCGGGTTGTCCAGTAGATGGCCCAACCACCGCGGACAGAGACGATGCCCCATTCCCAAGGGAGCCCTCCTCCTGGCAGCCATTCTACAGGACGCGTGCAGCGCGGGACGTCGCGGCCGAGGTGGAATGGCATCGGGGTTTGGGTTATCCTAATCCATCGAACGCGCCACGACCCTATACTGGCCGCGACCCCAGGAGGATGACATGAGCACCGATATCACTCGGCTCAAGCAGATCGCCGACAGACTGCGCGCCCACAGCCTACGGAGCACGTCGATCGCCGGTTCGGGACACCCCACCACATGCATGTCGGCGGCCGACGTCCTCGCCGCCCTGTTCTTCGAGGTCATGCACTTCGATCCCAAGGCGGGCCGGGACCCCATGAATGACCGCTTCGTCCTCTCCAAGGGTCACGCGGCGCCCATTCTCTACGCCCTCTGGGCCGAGGCCGGCGCCTTCCCCGTCGCGGACCTGGATCGCCTCCGCGAGATCGACTGTGACCTGGAGGGCCACCCCACGCCGCGGCTCGACTTCGTGGACGTCGCGACCGGCTCGCTGGGTCAGGGCCTATCGGCCGCTGCGGGCATCGCTCTGAACGCCAAGTACCTGGACAAGATCCCTACCCGGACCTATGTCCTCATGGGTGACGGCGAGTGCGCCGAGGGCGCCGTCTGGGAGGCCGCGGCCTTCGCCAGCCAGTACGCCCTCGACAACCTCTGCGCGATCGTGGATGTGAACCGGCTGGGCCAGAGCCAGGCGACCATGTACGGCCACGACATGGAGGTCTACAGGCGCCGCTTCGAGGCCTTCGGATGGAACGCCTTGGTCATCGACGGCCACGACATGCAGGCCGTCGTGGATGCCTTGGCCGCCGCGGAGGCCTGCACGGGCAAGCCGACGGCCATCCTGGCTAAGACCTTCAAGGGCGCTGGCGTGGACTTCCTACAGGACAAGGACGGCTGGCATGGCAAGCCGGTGCCGAAGGAGGACCTGGACAAGGCGCTCGCGCAACTCGACCTCGTCGAGAGCGTGGACACCTCGGTGAAGCCCAAGCGCGAGGGCGCCCCGGCAATCCCGCGCGAGGCCGCTGAGAGACTCGGTCCCCCCGCCTATACCAAGGGCGAGAAGGTAGCAACCCGGGCCGCCTACGGCAAGGCGCTGGCGCGGCTCGGCGCGGTCGATCCGCGCGTCGTGGGGCTCGACGGGGACACGAAGAACTCCACCTACTCGCAAGACTTCATGAAGGCCTTCCCGGAGCGCTTCTTCGAGTGCTTCATCGCGGAGCAGAACCTGGTCGGTGTCGCCGTAGGACTGGGCTCTCAGGGCAAGGTGCCCTTCGCCTCCAGCTTCGCCGCCTTCTTCACCCGAGCGTACGACCAGATACGCATGTCCGCCGTGAGCTTCGCGAACGTGAAGATCGCCGGCTCCCATGCGGGCATCTCCATCGGTGAGGATGGGCCCAGCCAGATGGCCCTCGAGGACCTTGCCGCCTTCAGAGCCATTCCGCGTGCCACGGTTCTCTACCCCTCGGATGCCGTCTCCACCGAGTGGGCCGTGAAGTTGGCCGCGGAGAACCATGGCGTGTTCTTCATCCGCACCTCTCGTCCCGCGACGCCCGTCATCTACGACAACGCCGAGCCCTTCGCGATCGGGCAGGCCAAGGTCGTGCGGCAGAGCGACAATGACAAGGTCACTCTCATCGGCGCCGGTGTGACCCTGTTCGAGGCGCTCAAGGCCGCGGACGCCCTGGCGGCTGAGGGCATCGCGGCTCGAGTCATCGATGTCTTCTCCGTGAAGCCCCTGGACGAAGCCACCATCAGGGCGGCCGCCGCAGCCACTGGCGGCAGGGTTGTGACGGTCGAGGATCACTACCACGAAGGCGGCATCGGCGAGGCCGTCGCGGCGGCGCTGAGTGGCACGGGCGCGACGGTAAAGCGGCTGGCTGTCAACGACGTACCCCGCTCCGGCCCGTCCGCCGCGCTCATGGCCATGTTCGGCATCGATGCTGATGCCGTCGTGAGCGCCGCCAAGAGCCTCCTCTAGCACCCCGACTCACTGGGCCCGGACTGGCCGCAGACCGGTCCGGGCCCAGTTGTCCTGCCTCCTCACCCTACGCGCCAGCGTCGTACGTATGGCCGCTCGTGGTCGGTAGCTGAATGTTCCTAGAGCGGCGGCGATGTTGGGTGAGCGGCAGGGGAGGAGCGTGGGCCCTGCGCGGAGTAGTGCGCGTGGGGGCTGCTCCTGGAAGAAGAGCCGCGCCTCCTGATGGAGCGCGCGGACGATTTCGTGCCGGCCACACCTCGGCGCCCATGCTGCCGCCCCACCGCGAGGCCGTCCACCAGGGGTTCCCTGTAGGACGCT